>OJGU01000002.1_pt1 | contig 481655 bp, 439 predicted proteins | sample 1594741 | NCBI WGS metagenome assembly OJGU01 (sample SAMN05416841, study PRJEB24817) | seawater metagenome | isolation source: Sea water | place: Canada:Atlantic | collected 2013-07 | reverse complement strand
CAGTACATCGGGCGTTTTCTTCGAAATAAGTGTCAACCTATTTCAGGACAAGACATCTTTGGGCCGCCACCGACTGGTTGAAACTCGACACGCTGAAGCCCAAGCCTGCAAAAACCGAGATTCCCGATCTGTTTGGAGACAAGACTGACACTATTGAGCTGCGACTAACTGAATCCTTTTAACGCGAAACGCGACTGACCAGGTCACCGTTGTATAACCCAACCACGTTACTTCCTGCTCGCTAATTCAAGCTCTCTTCCAGTCCCTCATTCAGGCTATCCTTAGGCTCCCAGTCACACTCGTATCGACCCTGCCAACAGCAGACACTCATCGCATGTCATAGAGCGCTGTGCGCAAACGCCCCTTGCTCACTAATTCAATGTGTTAGGCTATTAACCAGTTAATTCAACATTTGAGGCGAGTATTATCCAATCACGCATTCAATCCAGCCCCACCATTCCCACCCTTGATCAGGATGGCAATATCCGGACCGTGGGATTCGAGCTGGAGTTTTCGGGGCTGACGCTGGAGCAAACCAGCAAAGCGCTGCAATCCACGTTGCATGGTGCCATTGTGGACAGCACCGAGGCACAACACACGATCGCGGTAGATGGCCTGGGCGAATTTTTTGTCGAGGTCGACTGGGAGTATTTGAAAAAAGAAGCTGAAGGTACACCAAAAGGCGGCCACCTGCCCCTGCTGCGTGATGTCGCCAGCCTCGTTGTGCCCATAGAAGTCGTATGCCCGCCAATACCCATGAACGAAATACACAAACTCGATCCGTTAATCGACGCGCTATACGCCGCTGGTGCGAAAGGCACCGACGAATCAATCTTCGCCGCTTTTGGACTGCACATTAATACCGCGTTACCGGATACCAGTGCGGCAACCATCGACCGCTACCTGAAAGCCTTCGCTTTATTGCAATGGTGGCTTCACAACATACATGAAGTGAATCTGTCACGACGTGTCACACCCTATGTCGATCTGTTTCCCAACAAATATTTACAGGTAGTATTGAGTCGCACTAAACCAACTCTTGCTGAACTCATGGACGATTACTTGCAGTACAACGCAACCCGTAACCGCGCGCTGGACATGCTGCCACTTTTCGCACTACTCGACAAAGCCCGGGTTGAAGCTGCCGTGGATGACGACCGCATCAAGTCGCGGCCAACTTTTCACTACCGGTTGCCAAACTGTCTCATTGGTTCAGCTGCGTGGTCACTGCAGTCACCATGGGAAATCTGGCTGCTGGTTGAACACCTGGCTAATAGCCCACAGGCGCTAAAGTCCCTCGGCAATGACTTCCTGGAAAGCTGGCGACCCATGCTTGGCGTCGATCAAAAAATCTGGTTGGAAAAGATTGAGCAATGGTTAACATCCCAAAAATTGGTGTAACCGGTAACAGCCGGCGTTTCTCTCCAAGCTGGCTATGTACAAAAATCGCACTCTCCCTGGTGGGTGCCAAGGCGTATCGTATCAGCCTGCGTCACGACCCCGGCGACATCAAGTTTGATGGCCTTGTGATTGGGGGTGGTGATGATATTTCCCCTGAACACTATGGCCATGACATTACCGCCAAAGTAAAACCCAACCCGAAACGCGATGAGCTCGAAATGCGCTGGGCACGTAAAGCGCTGGAGAATAACACGCCCATTTTTGGAATTTGTCGTGGCGCACAACTGATCAATGTCGTGCTCGGCGGAACACTGTTTCAGGATATTCGGCCGATTCGAATTCACACTTACAACCGGCCCGGTCTATTGCCCACCAAGCAAGTAGCCTTGCTGAAAACCAGTTTGATTGCCGGCATCTGCGGTAAAGACCGCCTCCGCGTGAACAGCCTGCATAATCAGGCCATTGATAAAACTGGCAAAGGCCTGCGCATCGTTGGCAAAGATCTGGACGGTATTGTTCAGGCGGTAGAATCAGCCGGCGACCAACGTCTTCTCGGCGTACAATGGCACCCCGAGTATCTCTTCTACCTGCCCAGTCAGTTGGCTCTGTTCCGCTGGCTCGTCAAAGGCACCTGAATGCTGACTTCCTATATTGGCTTGTTTATCTCGGCGTTTCTTGCCGCCACGGTACTGCCATTTTATTCAGAGGTTGTGCTCTTCGCGCTACTGCGTGCCGGGGGAGACCCATTAATTCTGGTCATGGTCGCCTCACTGGGTAACACGCTCGGGGCCGTGGTCAACTGGTATCTGGGCAAATTCCTGCTGCACTATCAGGATCGCCGCTGGTTCTACATCAAACCCGAACAACTCACTCGCGCACAAAACTGGTATTCACGCTATGGTTATTGGTCATTGTTGCTCGCCTGGCTTCCCATCGGTGGTGATGCACTAACTTTCATAGCTGGCATCATGAAAGTCAGACTATGGATTTTTCTGGTGCTGGTTGGTGCAGGCAAAACTGCGCGCTATGTCTCTATCGTGTATCTGAACAACTGGCTGTCAATCTAACGTCCGCAAGAAAACTGCTCAGCCCCTATTCTGGCCAACTTACTGCCCGGCGAGGCTACTCCCACGCTATCGAACCTGTAGTCAACTTGCCCCACTCATCTGAAACAGCTTTCTGCACGCCCTATAAGACAACAACTACTTGCCTGACACTGTCATGATAAGCGTTAATGACAAGGCTGCCATGTGAGCAGCCGCTTGCAGGACGCAACACAACAGGAGCCATCAGAAACCTTAATGGAGTAAAGGAGAAAGTCATGAGCATGAACGAAGAACAAGTCAAATCGTATATAGCCAATGCCGCCGCCAATTTCTCAACACCTGACGAGGTTGTCGATCACACGGAACTCAGCGTCGCGCAAAAGCGCAAGATTCTGCAATCGTGGCAAGTAGATGAAGAGGAATTGGTTCGTGCTACTGAAGAAAACATGGGCAAATCAGAAAGCAATCGCCTTTCGCAAGTAGTCGACGCTTTAAAGCGACTCGATAATTAATACGCAACGTCCTTCCCAGTATTTCGCGACTTCGCCACTAAAAAATTTCCTCTTGATTAAATGCATTGCTGAAATGGTTGCGGGAATCGCCTCGCAAACATGGTGATGCAAGTCAAAGGGCAAAAGATAGGGTAAGAGATAGAATAGAAGAAAGGCGCTAGAGACAAAGGCGCAAAGAAAAAGCGCAAGAATAAGCGTGCGTCCAGCGCCGCCGTCAATCTACGGCGACGCTGTATGCACGTATTCGACAGCGCTCTAATTGATGCCTTTTCACAGTAATTCACTTTACTCAGAGCGGCACGAATCAGTGAGCCTGCAAAGTGCTATTGCCTAGTTGTTACCGAAACTCGCTTCGACATCTTCCCAGGATTCATAGAAAGCGTCATAGGCATTGGAGAACTGGTACACAACGTGATCCCAGGTTTCACTACCACTATCGCGCAGATCGCCCATCCAGTTGGCTACATCTTCTCGCTGCGAGCGCAATGACACCATCAACTCCTCAGAGTATTCTTGCGCTGCCGCACTCATCTCGTCACTTTGCTCATTGATTTCGGCAGACAAAGTGGAAATTCTACGGTCGAATTTCGTCATGACCTCGCTGGCCTGTTCGGCTACCGCTGCGCGCTCATCCTCAGTAGCCGTCAGGATTGCTTGCCGCAACTCCATGGCGTCCTGTTCCAATTCCTGCAACATCGAAGTGTCGTCAGGACTGTTTGTCACTCGAGTATCTTGCGCTTCTTGCGCTTGGGCAGTCGTGGTCAGAGTTATGACAGTCGCCAGACTGAATAACAAGACCAGTACCAATGATTGAATTCCAAATTGCGTTTTCATGGGAGCCTCCTCTTATCTCACCAGTTTCATCGTCCTTCACAAAAATTGGGTGGATACACACATTGCATAGCGGTGGGTAATTCATTTACGCCTCACTATGCACTGGCTCAGTGACGACCCATCAGGGCCTGACAGTTGTTGAGCACGCTGCTGCTTACCACACGATTGAGCACTGCGTACTACACAGGTATCTGTACCAACTGCAATTACTACATAGTTTTAGTTGCTACTCATTTTTTGCGCGCCGCACAGATAGCGACTGCGCCAACTATCGTCAACGATGCATTAGCTATGAAGCTAACAGAGCTTACCCCGCACTCTCAAGTTGACTGCGACGATAGGTGTCGTAATTACCCCGAGTACCATCCAGATGTATTGGTAATTAGACAATGGATTTTATTTGCAGTGACGAAAGGCGTGAAACATAGAGTGGAACAAAGCTGATCATCACATTACAGAAATCGCCCGACCTGACAAAACTGCGACGAGAAAAGGTAAAGCTAGTGAAAAACTCACCGTGCATCTGCCATAATCCAAGTCAGTCACATTCATTGCGAATCACCGGAATGATTCAAGGAGTGAGACATGACTGACGAAGCTAACGGACCCATTGTTGTAGCCCTTGGCGGCAATGCACTTGCTGACGTCATAAGTAACATGGACAGTGATGTTTTATCCGAGGCGAGTAAAACTTTGGCAAAACATGCCAAGGCAGGTTTGGTAATCACCCATGGTAACGGCCCGCAAATCGGCATTCTGGCGGAGCCGCGCCGCAGCAACACTGCGCCCTCTCTGGATGTCCTCAATGCGCAGACCGAAGGTTGGCTGGGCTATGAAATTGAGCAGCAACTCAGCGCTCATGTCGATGCGCAGCAAGCAATTGCTACACTTCTGACACGGGTTGAAGTTGATCTGGACAAAAGTGATAGCCTCAAACCACGCAAGCCTATTGGTCGCTGGTTAGACCAGACCAAGGCCGAAGCACTGCGACGTGACTTCAATTGGCGATTCACTGAACGCAATGGCAAGTATCGGCGTCTGGTGCCCTCACCAGAACCAAGCAGATGCTTGCAAATTGCGGCGATCGACACCTTGCTGCATCATGGCCATATCGTCATCTGTGCAGGCGGCGGAGGGATTCCTGTGACACGCGACTCCCATGGCAATTTGACCGGCATGGAAGCTGTGATTGACAAAGACCTGGCCACCTCACTGATCGCCAGACAACTTGATGCCCGCTTGCTTGTGCTCGCAACCAATGTTCCCGGCATTTACGATTCATGGCCACTGAGATCGCAAAAGGCGTCTGACATAAGCCCTATTGACCAAATCGCTGCCACCGACTTGCTCGATCGACAGTTTGAATCTGGCTCCATGGGCCCCAAGGCTTTAGCCGCAGGCTTGTTTACGCGCAGCACTGGCCAGCCATCCGTGATTGGCGACCTTGGCGATCTGGACAAGCTAATCGCATTGACTGCAGGTACACGCATCACCCACTGAGTCGACTTTTGAAAAGGAGATCATGCTATGACAAAGGGACAGGACAAGAATTTCGAACCCATACCCACATTACGAGGAATTAGCGACTCAGACAGCGCACGTCAAACCCAATGGCAAAGCTGCCTGCTGTGCATCGACTTGCAGCATCTTGGTTGCGTAGAGGGTTTCGGCGTATTCGAAAATCATCGCGCTTCTGGTGTCTCAGAAGACGCTATTCAGTACTACCTGAAGCAGGTTCGCGAAGTCGTACTCCCCAATGTGGCCGAACTGCAACGCTATTTCCGTGACAAGCAAATGGAGATCGTACACACCAGAATCCAGTCCGCCACTCAGGATGGACGGGATCGTAGCCGGGAACACAAAAGGCTTGGCTTGCACGCTCCACCTGGCAGCAAGACCGCCGACTTTCTGCCGGAAGTCGCCCCGCTGGAAAATGAAGTTGTTTTGAATAAAACCGCCAGCGGTGCGTTTGTGTCGACCAATATCGAATACATTTTGCGTAACATGAATATTGCCGAACTTTTCATTGTCGGCGTCTATACCAATGAGTGCGTTAGCAGCTCAGTACGCAGCGCCGCAGACCTTGGTTTCGATGTCAGGCTGATCTCCGACGCAACGGCCGCCATCACTCCAGAGCTACATAAAGCCACTTTACTCACCAGTAAAGATCGCTACGCGCAAATCCTGACTACCCAGGAAGCACTACAGTCTCTTGAAAACCAACAGGCAACAGCGCAAGCTGGATAAACAAACACAGAGTTTCTGATTAATTTAGCTTAGCAAAGGAATTTCATGTCACTACAATCGATCAATCCAGCCAATGGTCAAGTCATCCAGTCTTATACCGCCATGAGTGACGCGGAAGTTGATGCAATTATCGATGAAGTCAACCGCGCCGGTAATGGTTGGCGAAACACTGATTTTTCTATTCGCGCCGACCTGTTAAAGAATGCCGCCAAAGTATTACGCAGTCGCAAGGCCGAACTATCCAGGCTGATGGTCGCAGAAATGGGTAAGACCTATACCAGCGCAGAAGGAGAGGTGGACAAGTGCGCATGGGTTTGTGATTTCTATGCTGAACACGGCGAAGAGTTTCTTGCCCCGGAACCAATCTCCAGCGACGCGTCACTGAGCAAGATCGTCTACAACCCTTTAGGGACTGTATTGGCCGTCATGCCCTGGAATTTTCCTTTCTGGCAGGTTTTCCGTTTTGCTGCGCCGGGCTTGATGGCGGGCAATACCGGATTACTCAAACATGCCAGCAATGTCTCCGGCTGCGCGCTGGCCATTGAGGAAATTTTCGCTGAAGCCGGGTTTCCCAATAGTGTTTTTCGCACTCTGTTAATTAGCAGCGACAAGGTCGAGCGCGTTATTGAAAATCCGGCTGTTGCCGCCGTCACCCTGACTGGCAGTACGCCTGCCGGACGCGCAGTGGCTGGCAAAGCGGGTCAGTGTTTGAAGAAAACAGTGTTGGAATTGGGTGGTAGCGACCCCTATCTGGTGCTCGCCGATGCCGATATGGCGCTGGCAGTCGAAACCTGCGTCAACAGCCGGCTAATTAACGCCGGACAGAGCTGCATCGCTGCGAAGCGGTTTATTGTCGTTCAGGAATGTGTCGATGAATTCACGCAACGATTTACCGAACTCATGGCCAGTAAAAAAATGGGTGAACCGAGCGACCCTGATTCCGATCTGGGTCCGCAGGCCAGAGAAGATCTACGTAATGATCTGCACAAGCAAGTCACGAAAAGCGTCGCCAAAGGTGCCAAATTATTACTGGGCGGCGAGATTCCCGATGGCCCTGGGGCGTTCTATCCACCCACTGTACTAGGCGATGTCACTGCCGGCATGCCTGCCTACGACGATGAACTCTTCGGCCCGGTTGCGGCTATTATTACTGCGACTGATGAAGCCGATGCCATCCGCATAGCCAACGACTCTAACTTCGGATTGGGTGCTGCCGTCTTTACCCGCGACACTGAACGTGGTGAATTCATAGCCGCCGAGCAACTTCAAGCCGGCGCCTGCTTTGTCAATTCATTGGTAAAGTCAGATCCACGCTTGCCGTTCGGCGGCATCAAGAATTCGGGTTACGGGCGGGAGTTGAGTCATCTTGGTATTCGCGAATTCGTCAACACCAAAACGGTCTATGTGGCCTGAGTGCGTTATTAAACCAGCGCTTTGAGACAATTACTTGCCGCGATTTGCCTGACGTTGACGCTCTTTGAATTGCGCCTTGGCTTTTTTTCGTTCCTCAATAGTCTGCTGCGCTGGCTGACCAATGTGTTCTTCACCGCGCGCCTTGGCTAGCGCGATTTGCTTTTCGCGCTCCGCGTAGCGCTGCAGTTGATCCGGGGAATGCTTGTCAAAGCAGTGCGGGCAACTAACGCCTTCCGAATAGTGCTCATGAGCCATATCTTTGCGAGTGATCGGCATGCGACAGGCATGGCACTGCTCATAGTCGCCACGCTCCAGGTTATGATTGACCGTGACACGATTGTCGAAGACAAAACATTCGCCCTGCCAGAGCGTTTCTTTCTGCGCTACTTCTTCAAGGTATTTTAAGATGCCGCCCTTGAGGTGATAGACCTCGGAAAACCCTTGCTGCTTCAGATACGCAGTGGATTTTTCACAGCGAATCCCTCCCGTGCAAAACATCGCTACTTTCTTGTGCTTGTTAGGCGACAGATTGCCTTTCACGTAGTCGGGAAATTCACGAAAGGAATCCGTTTCAGGATTGACAGCATTAACAAAAGTGCCAATCTCAACTTCATATTTGTTGCGCGTGTCCAGCAACAGCACATCCGGGTCACTGATCAAGTCGTTCCAATCTTTGGGATCAACGTAGGTGCCGACGATTTCGTTGGGATCAATATCCTCCACTCCCATCGTGACGATTTCCTTTTTCAATTTCACCTTGGTTCGGTAAAAAGGATTCTCATCGGTAAGCGATTCTTTGGCTTCGATACCTGCAAAGCGGGTATCGCGACGCAGGAAGTCGATAACGGTATCGATAGCGGATCTGGAACCGGCGATAGTGCCATTGATACCTTCAGCGGCAAGCAACAATGTGCCACGCACTTGCGCCTCTTCCATGCACTGCAGCAATGGCTGCCGAAAGGATTCAAAATCGGGGAATCTGGCGAAACGGTATAGGGCAGCGACAACAACGCTGTCTTGAGCAGTATTCATGGTGCTTCCTCATTGCGAGCCGGAACGTAAAACCGGAGCAAATTGACAAGGCCGGCATTTTAATCGACCTAACGCGCGATTTGAAGCTGAGGCGAGGAGCTATTCAGTAGTGACCGGCAACTTGGAAGGCATGCCCCACTCCGCCCAGGAACCATCATAGACCTGACAGCGCTTGTGACCGGCCAATGTTGCGGCCAGCGTCAACATACACGCTGTCAGCCCTGAACCACAGGAGGTAACCAGTGTCTGCTCCGGGCTAACCAGATCATAAAACAGCATCCGGAGTTCCTCGGGAGGTTTCATATACCAGTCGTTTACCACGGCCTTGCAGGGCAAGTTTCTGGCCGACGGCATATGCCCGCCACGCAGATTCGGCCGAGGCTCCGGATCGATGCCGTGAAACCGGCCATTGGAGCGAGCGTCAACGATCTGGTAATCCGGATTATCCAGCGCTTGCAGCACAGTTTCAAAATCACAAAAGCCATAGTCAGCCGGCTGTGCATTAAAATCACCGGAGTCAGGCGCAGAGGAATATTCGCTATCTATCGACAAGCCAGCTGCAATCCAGGCAGGCAAGCCACCATCCAAAACGGCCACTTGCTGGTGCCCCATCGCACGCAGCATCCACCAACCGCGCGGACTGGCGTAGACACCAGTATCGTCATACACCACAAGTCGTGAACCATTATTCACGCCGAGCTCGCGTATCTTTTCCTCGAACAACGCCTGACCGGGCATCATATGCGGCAAACTGGAATCAGGCAGACAAATTTCCTTGTCGTAGTCCATGCGCCGAGCCCCGGGGATGACCTTCAGGGGGCCTTCGGCATTCAGGGCAATAAAGCCCGGCACAACAGGCGGAACAGAGGCATCCAGCACTATAAGATCAGGATCAGACAAATGCTCGCTCAGCCATTGGACGTCCACGAGTGGTGTGGGAAAATCAGACTTTGAGGGCATGAAGAGGATGCTCCGACTGTAAGTGACAGCCAGAGCATATAGTGACTAGAGTCGCTCGGCAAACTGCCGCAGCTTGGTTTTCAGCTTCGCTGAATTATCCGACCCCAAGCGAATCAGTTGCTTTTCAACTGCGCTGAGGTCTTCCAGTGTGGCATCAGCGTACAGGTACATCACAGAGGGTTTGACTAACTGGATGGGGCCATCGCGATTGCTGGTTTGCAGCACAGTCTGGATCGCAGTTTTTAAAGTCTCATCAAAACTCACGTCGCGATAACCAATCTCGGCATAGGCTTGCTGAAACAAAGGTGACAACATCCGATAAAGCCCAATCGCGGCACCGGTATCAACAGAAACGAATGTATCGATTACCTGATCGAACCGGGCAAAGGCCGCATCGTCCATGGCAAACAAATTCTCATCGAGCGTATCGACAGGCATCTCGCCTGACATGCCGCGATAAGGCAGTTCGGTTTGCGGCAAACTGCCACGACTGACATTTTCAACCAGCACAACAAACCGGCGAATCAGCTGTTGATCGGTCATCAGTTGCGTGAGTCGCATGCCATTTTGTAATGCGCTAACTTGTTCCAGCACAAAACCGTCGCTGTTATTGAGACTTGGCAACTGCACAAGTGCTTCGGCTGGCTCCGCAGGCTCCGGCGCAGTGGGTTGAACTTCCACAGGTGGCGGGGCAATTTCTGGTTCACTGGCTACCGCTGGAGCCGGCCGCTCCGGCTCGATACGAATGCTGGGCAAACTGTTGCTGGCAGGCTCGGCTTCCCGGGGCTGGGGGTCGGCTTCCTGTTGCTGGGTCGGCGACGGTAACACGACCGTAGTGGTGCCTTGTGGCGCTTCATAGGTAAGCGCCATATAGACCAGTGATAGCAGAGTGATAACAGCAACTGCGGCAATCACCCAAAGACCTGATTTAGACATGAGATTCCTTCCGAAAACTTCTCCAGCCCTATTCTTGCATAGGCCCTATTAGGCCTCAATAAGAGCGACAAACAATCATTTTGTCGCCATGGAAACGCATAATTTAGCCACATTCCAGTGCCGACTCACTTCCCGCCAGTCATCAGGCGGAGAGTTCGCGCAAACCAGTTTCTCTATCTGCGTTCTCGATTTACGCGCACTCCCGATCTATCAATACAGAAAACTGCGCCGGGAATTCTGTTGCAATTCTGACGTCGCTGTTTCCAGAACGCTAATTTGACCGTCCAGCCACTGCCGCTCTGCATCGGAAAGCTCGATTTGTGAATCTCTGATCGCGCGGAGTCGCTCGATGCCATCGGCAATTTCCACCGAATAGCGGCTCAGCGCCATGCGTTTGGCCTGACGCTGGGATTGCCGATAACGCGGATTGTCCACGCGTACCTGATAGCATTCCCTGACCACCTGCCCTTGCGCGTTGGGCACGTTACGACAGCGGGTTTGCGACACATAGCGAGGCGCGCTGCCTTCGAATGCCGTGTAAGGCATATTGCTGATCGCCTCGGCTAGCGCCAAATCAGACTGGGTTTTGCCATAGACGATGGCGGCCACCCTGGTTTTTGATACGTCTTCGGAAGCATCGGTCTGCGCCAGTACGCGTTCGTAGAATTCACTCAATTCTTCGGCAGCATTGATTTGCCGACTCCTGCCCTGCTGCAACAAGTTTTGCCGCAACAGACGCAGTTTCCATTCACCAAACTGCTCTGCCGCGGTCAAATAACGGTCGTCGTCTGGCTCAAACAGCCGGTCATGGGTTAACAGTCGCAGGTGATGCAAATCATCCAAATCCTGCCACTGCTCCATACTGGCATAGCTGTTCAATAAAGCATTCATATATGGCAGCTGAGCTTCGCTGTAAAGCCCGGTATTGATACGTGCTATCTGCAACGCGTCATTGAAAATCCGCGCTGCATTTTCTGGCTCACCCAATTCCAGATACAATGTACCCAGATCGTAGTAAGCCTCCATCAAGTCCGGCGTATAGACACCATAGTCGCTTTGTAATTCCTGTATCGCCGCTTGCCGATCAGCAAGCTCACGAGTGAGCAGGTCCACGCGCTCTGGAGACAACTGCGCATTTGCATTCTGCGAAGATTGTGAAGCATCAGCCTCACCATCATCAGACCCTGCCTCGCCATTTGCCTCAGCGTTGCTCTGATCGGAGGAACCAGCCACTGCGTTATCACCAGCTGTCTCTGCTGAGGTATTGGGCGATGTCGCTGCCGCATCCAAATCACTCTGGGCAACTACAGGCGCCATGGCCAGCAGCAGGCCAAGCACCAGCAGTCGCGACACTGCAATCTGAATGACTGCAGTGACGAACGAGAATATTGCTGTCGTTGGTGAGTTCATGCTGCTTCTGGATTGCATCCTCAGTAACTCTTAAGTACCGCTATGGCTGCTTCTTATTCTGTTTCTTAAATAACCGCTTTCATGACTATGCGGTTAACCTGCCTAGGGGAGCCCGCCCGCGTCTCAATCTGACATTCTACTGCGCCAGTAAAGCATTGCTTAGCTATTTCTGCCATGGCCTGTAACAAACACTGAAAGCAAACCCAGTCTGGCAGTCACAGGAGCAATGAACTCTAGCAAGCAGCTCTTCCCGACTGCTCGCATCCGCGTACATCGCAGGTCGCCTTCCGCAGACTCTTTCCAGTCATTAAGGGCAATGATGCCAACCTTGTCCTGAATCAACAATGAACGGGATAAATGCCACTGTGGAGCCGCTGAAAGGCACAGTCACTGCAACTTAACCAGCTGATATTGCTTGATATTTCCAACCCGGAAGCGGGCTGGTTATTCGCGGGTGTGACAATATGCCACACGTAGTCAGGCAGTCGCGCACCTATAATTCGCTCACATTTCAATAACGCATCAAGGGAGAGAAATGTGAAAGTACCAAAGGTGTTCAATATCGGACCTGTTCATTCGGCTTTGCTGTTTTCAGTAGCTGGTTTCAGCGCCACCGCAATTGCGCAAAGTGATAGCGCCGCTGTCGAAGAGATCACCATCATCGGGCGTCAGGAATTCATTGAGAAAGAATTTACCGCGCAGCGCGCCGGTGCCAATGTCGACGCTGCCAAGCTGATGAACCAGGTGCCCGGCGGCGCGGCTGCCAACAACGGTCCACTCACAGGACAAATCCAGTATCGGGGCATGTTTGGTCCACGCATCAATGTGCGTGTAGATGGCATGCTGATTCACGGTGGTGGACCTAACTGGATGGCACCCCCCCTGCATCACATACCTGCAGGCCTGATGGAAGAGCTGGTAGTCGAGCAAGGCATCGCCTCCATTAGTAGCGGTGGCGGTATTGGTGGTGCAGCAACTGCGCTTTGGAAGAAGCCCGATTACAACACCGACGATGGCTGGAAATTCACCGGTGACACTGAAGCGGGCTACGGCACTGTAGATAGCGGTTCCAGTCTTTCTGGTGTGCTCGGTACAAGTTCTGATACGCAGCGTCTCTATGTTGTTGGTTCATCCGACAGCGGTGACAATTATGAGTCAGCGCGTGGCGAAGTGGCCGCGACTCAGTATGAACGCGATGTCTATGGTGCCGGTTATGGTTTCCGGGTTGGCCAACATGAATTCGATATTGATGTTCATAAAATCGCGACTGAAGATACCGGCACACCCAGCCTGCCTATGGACATCGACTGGTTTGAAACAGAAGTGTGGAATGCCAGCTACAGCACGATGATCAATAACATTGGCTTTCAAGCCCGCGTGTATGGCTCGACAATCGACCACGGTATGTCGAACAGCCTGCTGCGGCCCACACCTGATTTTTCCAGCCTGCCATTGCCGCCCTTCGTTGATGATGACAAGCGCCGTGTTCTGACCGATAGCGATGAAACCGGATTTAAACTGTCACTGGATTGGGAACTCGCAGGCGGCTCTGCCATAGTTGGTGTCGAAAGCAAAGACGCCGAACACAATGCCACTGTTTATGACCCTGACTTTGCGCCTTTCTTCGTCAACAACTTTGCTGATTCGGAAGTCGAGAGTCTGGCCTGGTTTGCCCAATGGTCCTCATTAATCACAAACCGCTGGTATGTCGAAGGTGGTGTTCGTGTAGCCCAGGTCGATATGAATACTGGTAATGTGGATGCCTTTCCGGCCCAACTCGTTGACATGAATCCGGCCATGTGGCCCATGGGCACCCCACCTCGGGCAGTATGGATGCTGCGGGAAGGCTTTAATAACAGTGACCGTACGCAAGACGATGACATCACTGACTGGGTACTGAAGACACGCTATCAGGCAACTGATTCATTGGTAGTCGAAGTCGGGGTAGCACAGAAAAATCGTGTGCCAATGTACCAGGAACGCTATCTGTGGATTCCTCTGGAGGCCAATGCCGGAATCGGCGATGGCAACAACTACGTCGGTAATCCGCAGCTACGCCCTGAAGAGTCCACTCAGTTCGAGCTGGGTTTTGACTGGGAAGTTGGCGATTTTTACTTGTCGCCACGCTTCTACCGTCGCAATGTGGATGATTACATTCAAGGCGTCCCGGCCACCAACATGGCCGTGATCGGCGTAAGCGCCAATGCCAATGGCGATCCGACACCGCTGATATTCGCCAACACCGAAGCCGAATTTACCGGCGCTGATGTAACCTTTGGTTTCCGAATCAGTGATAACTGGCGCTTTGAGGGTGTGGCATCAACCGTAGAAGGCAGACGCAAGGACGTCGATGACTATCTGTATCGCGTAAATCCTGACAACGCTCGCCTGGCAGTATTCTATGAGGCTGGCGACTACGCATTGAAACTGGAACAAGTATTGACTGCTGAGCAGGATGAAATCTCCGCCACCAATACTCTGGATCCGACCAACGGGAATAATTCGTTTACGCCCACAGACGGCTATGCGCTAACCAATGTTTATCTGAACTGGGCTTATGATGCCAATTTCACGATTTCATTGGGTGCGGAGAACTTGTTTGACGAAGATTATGTCGACCACCTGAGTGGTTTTAACCGCGTCATAGGCAGCATTGTCCCACGCGGTAGTCGCATGTTTGGTCAGGGCCGCAATTTCTTCGGCCGTTTGCAGTATCGCTGGTAAGCAAACCTGAACCGACCATCCTGATTCTGGCTTGCAGAATCAGGAGGGTCAGGCGATTTAGCCAACAGGCGGCGCGATAAACGCTGCAGCCCTGTTCTTACAAATCACTTTTTTTGCGATTTCACTTAACTGCCAGTTTGCAGTTCGAACTCCTCGGTCACGGCGTTATTGACGTTGACCGAATAAGTGCCGGCGCTGAGACCAGTAACATCGAGAGTCACAGTTGTTTCGAAAGGTTCCGTTACCTGAATACAAGTTTCGGCTGGACCTAACTCACTGACAGCCAACACCACATTGAACGTATTGTCAGCATAGACCACCGCCGGGGTCAGCAGAACGATACAGGGAATCGATTTCGTGCCACTGATAGTGACGCTCACTTGCACGGGCAATGATTCCATCACATTGACCGTTGCCGATTCAACACTCGCCAGAGTTCGAATATCTGCTGACTGAGGCACAAAGCTGCCTCCTTCATTACTTAGCACGATATTCTCGTAGTACACAGGCGACTCGCCACTCACCACTACACCTTGCGGAATAGTCAATTCACTGCCCTTATAGACAGCAGGTTGTGCGATCAGGCTGGAGCTAAATGCTATGAAGCCAAACATCATTAGATATTTCATAGATAATCCTTGCTACTCCCTTATTTGCATACGTATTTCTTTAAACAATCTTGCTCAATTTGATCTTGATAGCCCAGAGCGCAGCAGCGCTGCTGTGTGACTGGGCCTTGACCAAATCTGCCGACAATAATAACCAAACTTATCGTCCCGCGCAGTGATTCCGCGCCTTGATCCCGCTTCGCATGAGGTTTAAGGTATCGAAAGAAGCCGCCTTATCACCACGTTTTTCACTATGATAGGAGGACTGCAGCAATGTCACGCAAGAATTATGAAGAGGAAATCGCTGATCGACTCAAGATACTGGAGACTGCGGTACACCAATTGCGAGAGGAACTGGATAAGCTGGATGATGAACTCAGCGAAGATCAGATAGCCCAGTTTTCCGAACTGGACGAGCTTCGCAAACGCTCCCGGTCTACCTTTCAGGAACTCGTTGATGCCAGCGATGAAAAATTCGACGACGTTCAGGATCGCATGGAGCAATACTGGCGCAGTCTCGGACGCGAAATCAAAGCTTTTGATGACCAGTTAAAACACTGACTTTACCCTAGGAATACAACCTGCCCACTGGCAGTCATTTGTGGAGTACCGACATGCTTTCAACCCAGCAACTGCCAGGCAAGCTGCGCCCATCACCTGCCGCCCTGCTTTGCGCACTTTCATTATTTCTGCCGACATCTGTTGTGGCCAATGAAGCATTAATTCACGACATCGTGGCTGATGTCAGTGCCGAGCGTATCGCTGCCGATGTACAAACCCTGGTCAATTTTGGCACCCGCCACACACTGTCGGAAACACAATCAGAAACCCGCGGCATCGGCGCGGCCCGACGCTGGATCGAAGCTGAATTCAATCGCATCTCGGCCGATTGTGGTGGCTGTCTTGAGGTGTTTACCGTCAGTGATGTCATATCTGGCGCTGATCGTGTGCCTGACCCAACAGAAATCCTCGACGTGATAGCCATCCTGCGCGGCACTGTCGATCCCAATCGTATAGTCATGATGAGCGGCGATATCGATTCACGGGTCAGCGACCCCATGAATTCAGAATCGGAATCTCCCGGCGCCAACGACAATGCCTCAGGCATGGCCGGCGTCATCGAGGCTGCGCGCGTGCTTTCGCAACATCGATTCCCAGGCTCAATTGCCTTTGTCGGGCTGTCCGGCGAAGAACAAGGTCTCTTTGGTGGTGCGATTCTCGCTGAATATGCGCTCGCCAATGACTGGAATCTGGATGTCGTACTCAACAATGACATGATTGGCAACATAACAGGTGTCAACGGGGTTACTAACAACACTACAGCTCGCGTTTTTTCCGAAGGCACGCGCTATGTCGAGACCGAACAAGAGGCAACGCAAAGACGCTTTCAAGGCGGTGAAGTGGACTCCCCATCACGCAATATCGCCCGTTATGTAGATCGCATGGCCGATCTCTACATCCCAAATCTCGATGTGATGATGGTCTACCGACTCGATCGCTTCGGGCGTGGCGGACACCATCGTCCATTTAATGAAGCGGGTTTTCCAGCCGTACGCATCATGGAAACCAATGAGAACTATACACAGCAGCATCAGGACATCCGGGTCGAGGATGGCATTGCCTATGGTGATGTCATTGAACATGTCGATTTCGACTACGCCGCCAAACTTACTTCGCTCAATGCAGTGACGCTGGCCTCGCTGGCGCTTGCCCCAGCTCCCCCGGCGAATGTTGAAATTGCCGGCGCCGTTCGCCCGAGCACATCGCTGAGCTGGGAACGGGTCTCTGGCGCAGTGGGCTACCGGGTTCACTGGCGCCTGACAACATCACCAACCTGGGACTATTCCCGCGGCGTCGGTGATGTAGACAGCTACACGCTGGAAAATATCGTCATCGACAACTACTTCTTCGGTGTCTCAAGCGTTGCCGCTGATGGCACAGAAAGCCCGGTCGTCTTTCCCGGCCCTGCCGGCTCCTTTGACTAGCCATGTTTAAGCGGACGGGCGGCCTGCACAAGGCTGCCTGATGGCCCCACCGCATGGCAGCCGGCAGCTATCTGCGAATTGCCAAAAATCAGCATTTGGCTGCATGATCGCCACATATAGCTCGTTTTTTACGAAAATACATACAGAATCAACACCCTCCGGCACCCGTTACAATTACACCGTCTTACAGCAGTTAGGAAGGTTGCCCCGGCCCACACTGCAGTCACCGCCTGCAGCATGACAAAGCCGCACGGCTGAGTTAATCTCGAACGTCGCTAAACCCCCTAAATATTTACCAATAATAAAGAGCGCACGACCAAAGAGGTGCCAGGCATGATAAGAATAAAACCGTCTGTATCAGGCCCACTCACTGCCAAGCTCGGCAACGTTTCACTGGTCTCACTAGCACTATTGATGACCAGCGCGGTATCCGCCCAGCAGGACAGTGAAAATTGGGTCACCCTGGGTAGTGATTTTGCCCATACGCGATCGACTTCAGCCGATCAGATTACCCCCGACAATTTCGCCGACCTGGAAGTCGCCTGGGTTTGGGATGGTGCCAGCTTTCAAGCGCAGAGCGGACGCTCTACCCCCAGCTACATCGATGGCCGACTTTATACTGTCGCTGGCGCCCGTCGCCACGTTGTCGCCATAGACCCGGAATCCGGCGCGACGATCTGGTCCTACCGTGAACCGGACACTGGACGCTGGGAATACTCAATGCGTGCTGACTATGGCAAGGGTGTTGGCTACGCCAACATCGATGGCCGTGATGTCATCTACACAATCTCCCCGGCATTCTTCCTGACTGCTCTTGATGCGGCAACTGGCAAACCTTTGGAAGGTTTCGGTGAACCTGTGCCCATCGAAGGTTTTCCAGAAACCGGCGTAATCGATTTACTCAAAGACCTTGGTCATCCTTATGACCCTTACGAAGGCATTCCTCTGGAGCGTGGCTATATAACATCGTCCTCGCCACCGATCGTCGTCAATGACACCATCGTAGTGGGCAACTCTGCCGAGCAAGGCTATCACCAGTCACGCATCGAAAACGTGCCAGGTGACATTCTTGGCTACGATGCACGTACCGGTGAATTCCGCTGGAAGTTCAATGTAATCCCACAGCCTGGCGAATATGGCCATGAAACCTGGGAAAATGATTCCTGGCAATACACAGGCGACATTTCCTCCTGGGCACCCCTTTCGGCCGACCCGGAACTGGATCTGGTTTACATCCCGACCAATGGCGTCACGATTGACTATTATGGGGGCCACCACCCTGGCGACAATCTGTATGGCACCAGCTTGATTGCGCTGAATGCCAGTACCGGAGAGCGTGCCTGGCATTTCCAGATGGTGCACCATGACATCTGGAACTATGACACACCCACTGCACCAATTTTGCTTGATGTCGATCTGGCCGGCCAGGGTGAAACCCCCATCGTTGCCCAGGCGACCAAGCAGGGCTATGTCTATGCCTTCAATCGGGCAACCGGCGAGCCCTTGTGGCCTATTGTGGAAACTCCGATGCCAGCGTCTACTGTCCCGGGCGAACAACTATCACCAACACAGCCCATACCCAGTAAACCGGCGCCGTTCGAATACACTGGTTCCAGCGTGGACTTGCTCACCGACTTTACCCCCGAACTGCGCCAGCAAGCCATTGCGGCCATTGCTGACTTCCAGCTCGGCCCGGTATTCAATCCGCCAATCCAGCGCAACGACCCTTCTGGCAAATCGGCGGCACTGATGTGTCCGTCTGGTTCGGTGAACATTACGCACCCGCCTGTGGCCGACCCGGATAGCGGTGTCATGTATGTCATGTCACGCTATAGCTGTGGTTCGCGAACCCTGGTGAGTGGCGAAGAAGCTGATACCTACTATGACGCACCGACCGGCATCACTCTGTCGCAATACGCGGCAGCCAGTGGTGGCCCCCGTCCTCGTCACCCGGCTGGCATTCCATTGTGGAAGCCGCCCTATAGCCGCATCACTGCCATTGACCTGAACACTGGCGAGCACCTGTGGATGACACCGGCTGGCTACACACCAGAACGGATTCAGAATCTGCCTGCCCTGCAGGGCGTGGAGATTGGCAATACTGGTTCAGGCGCCGTCGGCCAGATGGTGGTCACCGACACCATGCTGATTTACACCAACGTCACAAGTGATGGCACGCCCCACCTGTTTGCTGTGGACAAACAAACCGGTGAAGAGCTGTCGCGTGTAGAAGCGCCAGCGGCGACCCGCTATGGCATGAGCTCCTGGGTCCACAATGACAAACAATATGTCATTTTGCAGACTGGCAGCTCACTGACGGCGATGGCTTTACCTGATTAAGTTGGCGATGGCCGAAACGTGCCATACGTTTCGGCCGTGCCGCCGACAATTTTCACCAAGCTTTTCAATAACAATAACAATTCAATCTGCAACTCGAGGAGTTTATCGATGAAGAAAAAAGCACTGTTCACGTCTCTGGCCCTGATCACAGCGGCAGCGACATTCACGACAGTCAATTCACAACAGAACGAGATGAGTTTTTTCATCACTAGCGTGGGATCTGGCGATGGCGCCAATCTCGGCGGCCTGAGCGGCGCTGACGCGCACTGCGCAGCCCTGGCTGAGGCAGCCGGCTCCAGCGGCAAGACCTGGCGCGCTTATCTGAGCGCCCACGCGACAGCCAACTCACCTGACATTGATGCACGCTCGCGCATCGGCTTCGGCCCCTGGTATAACGTCAATGGTGTGGAAGTCGCTTCCAGCATCAATGACTTGCATAGCGCCGGCAACAACCTCAACAAGCAAACCGCCTTGACAGAAAATGGCGATGTTGTGAATGGTCGTGGCGATACCCCGAATCAACACGACATTCTGACCGGCTCTACAGTCGATGGCCGCGAAATCGAAGATGGCAGCGATCACACCTGTAATAACTGGACCAGCAATGGCTCCGGTACCGCGCAGGTCGGTCACTTTGACCGCACTGGCGGTGGCGCCAATCCGACTTCCTGGAACAGCGCTCACGGATCGCGTGGCTGTAGCCAGGCCGATCTGGTAGGCACCGGTGGTAACGGCTACTACTACTGTTTTGCTATAGACTAAAATCAATCAATCGCTACAATGCCAATGGCGCATCGGGGACACCTGATGCGCCATTTTTAATTTCGGGGATTCATCGATGAAACTGTATGGCATGGGACCTTCCCGCTCTTTCCGCTGCCTCTGGGCACTGGAAGAAAGCGGTCTTGCGTATGACTATATTGCGTTGGATATACGCGCGCCGGCCGAACAAGCCAACTCGGGGCAAAACCCTGATTATCTTGCCCTGAACACGCAGGGCAAAGTGCCGACCCTCGTCAACGGCGATCTGGTACTAACCGAGAGCGCCGCAATTCTTTATTACATTGCTCGCTGCGCCCCAGAATCAGGCTTGCTACCCAATGCCAGCATGGACGTCTATGCAAAACTGGATGAGCTGGTTATTTTCATCATGGCCGAGTTGGAACAACCTTTGTGGAGCAATGGCAAACATCGTTTCGCATTGCCTGAAGAAGTCAGGATTCCGCAAATGCTGGAAACCGCCAACTTTGAATTTGCCAAGGCAGTGAAAACTCTCGACCATTTACTGCCCGACAGCGAGTACGCTATTGGCAATCAATTTTCTCTCGTGGACATTTTACTGGCACAAACTTTCAATTGGGCAATCCGTTTCGAATTCGATGTGCCGCAAAAATACCGCGATTTGCGTGATCGACACTATCAACGCCCGGCGGCGCAACGTGCACTGGAAGTCATTGGAGCCTGAGCATGATGCGCCCCGCAATTCGTCGCAGCCTCGATATTCTGCTGATGTGCTTTGCGCTGATGCAAGCACCATTCGTCAGTGGCCAGCAGCTCACGCCTGCGGATAGCGAGTATTACCTGTACCAGCCTTTTTGGGCGGTCGCTGAGCATGATAGACAGCCCCTCAATCATCTTGGTATGCGCGTGTCTGCCCATGCCGATGGCTTTTTAGTGACCGCCGCACTCGATGGCTATCCAGCACAAGCAGCGGGCATACTGCGCGGCGATGTGATCAACACTATCAATGGCGAAGCTTTTCATCCGGTCTATTCTCTGAATGATCAATCCCGCTCACCGGCCTCTTTTACCGCCAACCCAACACCAGTGAGTATTGGTTTTACTCGCGGTACGCAGCAAATGACAGCCGAGGCCACACCGGTCTTCGAATCCCTGTATGACAGTCTGCGCTCAGCTTCACTTAACAGCATTCAGCAGTTTCCATCGGGCAACAAGATTGTCGGCTATGTTCGCTTCTGGAGTGTCTCGCGCAATAGTAACGACTTGATTGCCCTGCACCGACTGATTTCTGAACTCAGTCACTGCGACGGCATCATCATTGACCTGCGCGATGCCTATGGCTTCCTGGACAGCGCCCAATTGCAATTAATCTATCGTGGCACTGCCAATCTGTTCACCGTGCGCGGCAGCGCGACTGATCAGTTGCAGCACGAAGGGTATCCGCTTGCCCCGCTGGCCAACTATCGCCAACCCATCGCTCTGCTTATCAACGAACAGACAGAAGCTGGCGCCGAACTGCTCGCCTATCAGCTGGACAAACTCTCCCGCGTGGTCACGATTGGTCAGGGCACGGCAGGCAAGATTGGCCAGTACCAGCAGCAAGGTCAGGGTGAAAGCGGCAGCGAAACTGCCGAGAGCTTACGTTATCAGCCAGCGCTGGAAACCATCCTGGATGGCCAGCAGTTCGAAGGCAATGGCCATCAGCCCGAGCGGCCGGTTCCCTACCCCTACACACAGCCTGGGCGTGTCGACCCCCAGTTCCAGACTGCCATGGAAGTGCTAATGGGCATTATTTAGTACTAGCGTTACTGGTCTTTCGGACCCGTAATATCTTCCACATCCCGCCACTGCAGATTATGAAAATCAAAACCTGCTTCGATAGTTGGTTTGATGATCTTGAAATAAGGCGACAAATCAAAATCTCGTGGCGTAAAGTGTGTGAAATGGCGCTTATAGAATTCAGGGACTTCGCCGGCATCGCCAACATCATTCTTGCCCTGCGCATCCTGCACACTACTGGCCACATCTTCATTTGCCCGCACTTTTCTCGGCAGTGGCAAGATCGGATAATCCACCGACTGAAAGGCTTCCGCGATCAAAGTAGAACAAATCGCCCGTGTCGGCTCGCCACTACCCAGACCAAGCATGGCACGTCGATAGCGATTGGGAATCGCCGGTTTCTGAATCAGATAACGCACCAGATCAAAAACATTCTTTAAATCGTAATGGTGGCCCAGCCGGGACTTGGCAAACTCAATCAATGCCTTGATTTCATCATCAGTCAGGGAAACTGGTCGACAGATACGTAAATTGAAATTCGCATAGTGATCCAGATTGATCAATCGCACACCATCTTGCAGATCCGCTTCCAGTATTGTCATGGCACTGGTGGGCGAGCCTGTTTCACCAACATAGAGCGCCGCATGGGACCAGGACGATTGGGTCAAGTACTTGATAGCGATACTGATGCGCGTATTGCCCTCCACCAGAATAATATCGCCGGTCTGCAAGACTTCAGCGATTTTTTCGATGGAGACAGTATCGAGACGCTGATAGCCCGGCAGGGACTTGCTCAAATAGGAAGCCAGCAAACGGCCCAGAGCTCTAGGGATGGTACTCAACATGGATGACTTCTTCAGATTCGGGTTTGTCGTTATACTAACTGTAGTAACTATACTAACTGACCCATTCAGGTGGATACACCCGGAACGGTGCGCAATCAGCGATTATGTGCTTTTTCCTGTTTGGAGCGCTTTGGGAGATATCCTAAAGCGCAACCAGAGGCGTATCTTGCCCTCTTGAATGCAGAGCCATTGCCATGTTATCCCGACTGGTACGGGCCCGAACCTACAATTTCAAGAACGCCGTGACGATCGATGCGATCATCTGGTGAGCGTCTTGCGATGAACGCGTCTACCACAACGAATTCATGGCAGGCCCTCGTAGGAGAATGCTTTGCACAAAGCATGGAATTCCGACTTCAGGCAATAGGAGCAATGTGATGACATCAGCCTACAATAAATTCTTCATCGGTGGCGAGTGGGTTGCGCCGAGTAGTTCTCAATCACTGGACGTGATTAATCCCGCCACTGAAGAAGTCTTCGCTACCATTAGCCTTGGAGCTGACGCTGATGTTGATGCGGCCGTAAAGGCGGCAACAGAGGCGTTTCCGGCATGGTCGAATTCAAGCATTGAACAGCGCCAACAAGTTCTGGGCAACATCATCAATGGCCTCAAAGCCCGCAGCGAGGAATTAGCCACTGCAATCTCCAATGAAATGGGAGCACCGCTAAGCTTCGCCAAAGCGGCACAAGTCGGCGCGGGTATGGCGCACTTTATAACCGCGTCAAAAATTCTGGCCAACTATTCCTTTGAAGAAGTACGTGGCACTTCGAAGATCGTCAAAGAACCGGCTGGTGTGTGCGGTTTCATCACCCCCTGGAACTGGCCTCTGAATCAGGTTGCCTGCAAAGTTGCCCCAGCCATTGCCGCCGGTTGCACTATCGTCCTCAAACCTAGCGAACTGTCACCCGTAAGTGCCTGTATTTTGGCCGAGATTATCGCCGAATCCGGATTGCCAGCAGGTGTCTTTAACCTCGTTAATGGCGACGGTCCGACGGTGGGTGCTGCAATCGCACGCCATCCGGACATCGATCTGGTGTCCTTTACTGGCTCTACTCGCGCCGGCCGCGAGGTCGCCAAAGCCGCAGCCGATTCAATCAAACGGGTCACCCAGGAACTGGGCGGCAAATCAGCCAATATTATTCTCGATGATGCGCCGGATTTTGCCAAAGCGGTAGCTGGCGGCATCACTGCCTGCTTCGCCAACAGTGGCCAGTCCTGTAATGCACCAACACGCATGCTTATCCCCAAAGAACGGATGGCGGAAGCAATCGAAGTCGTTAAAGCAGCAGGTGCCAAGGCAATAGTAGGCGACCCAATGGACGAATCAACGCGACTGGGGCCTGTTGTGAGCGAAACGCAATTCGACAAGATTCAGGACCTGATTAATGCAGGAATTGCTGAAGGTGCGGAATTGATTATCGGCGGCGCCGGGCGCCCAGAGGGGATTGGCAAAGGCTATTTCGTCAAGCCTACGGTGTTTGCCAATGTCACCAATGACATGACCATAGCCCGAGAAGAAATCTTTGGACCAGTACTGTGCATTATTGGCTACGATGACGATGCCGACGCAGTACGACTCGCCAATGAAACTGAATACGGCTTGTCCGGCTATGTGTCTGGAGAACCCGCACACGCGCAGCAAATAGCCCGCCAACTGCGCACCGGCATGGTCCATATTAACGGCGCTGGCCCTGACTTTGCGGCCCCCTTTGGTGGCTACAAGCAATCTGGCAATGGCCGCGAATGGGGCATCGAAGGCTTTGAAGAGTTTCTCGAGGTCAAATCCATGCTTGGCGCTGCCTGAAATCAGCACTGACAATATTCTCCGGAGTCTGAGCCATGTCAGAAATACAAAAGGCTGCTATTGATATTGGCATAGTGACCAATAACCTGGAGGCCATGCTGGCGTTCTACACTGACGTGCTGGCCCTGCCAATTGAAGCCGTCATCGATATGCCCGGTGGCGGTGTCATGCACCGTTTCAAAGTTGGCGACAGTATTGTCAAGGTAATCGCCACAGACCCAGCGCCGCAAACATCTGCTGTTCCGGGCGGTATCCGCGGTGCAACTGGCTACCGCTACTGGACGTTACATGTAACCGACCTGCAAGCTGCGCTCAATAATGTCGAGCAAGCCGGCCACAAGGTCGTGGTGCCACAAAAAACGATTCGGTCCGGCGTGGATATTGCCATCGTTGCCGACCCTGATGGTAACTGGGTGGAATTATTGAACAACTATTGAGCACAGATCTCCGAAATGGCAGCGCAGCACACATTAAACACGGCTATGTCATACGGATGACTTATCACTGACATACATTGCGCATCCATGCTTGCGACTTTTCTCCACTCCCTCAAGCTATACTGCCAACTCTGCCTGCAATCACTGAAGCGCCGGGAGGATATCGGGAACCTCACGCTTGGCGGCAGGCTTGTACGCATCCTGCTGTATCTGGCATTCACCCCGATTTTGCTTTTCCACTGGTTATGCTTGTTTCTCGACGAAATCTTCTTTCGCGGTTATCGCCAGCAGATTATTGAAAAGCCCGTGTTTATTCTCGGCGTGCCACGCAGTGGTACCACTTTTCTGCATCGCACCATGGCCGAAGACTCACGGCGCTACTCATCTGTCAGTACCTGGGAAGTTTTTCTCGCCCCTTCTATCCTGCAGCGCAAAATCGTGCTCTTCGTTGCGGGTATTGACCGACTGATTGGCAGTCCTCTGGCGCGTATCGTGCGTTGGCTCGAGACGAAACTATTCAAAGGTCTGGAAGGCGTGCATGATGTCGCACTGGAAGCAGCTGAAGAAGATTACCTGTTACTGCTTCCCATTCTTTCCTGTTTCATCCTGTTCCTGCCGTTTCCTGAATCGAGCCACATATGGAATTTGGCAAGATTCGACTGGCAGGCGGACCAGAAAAGCAAGCAACGCATCATGTCATTCTATCGGGCATCCTTGCAGAAGCATCTGTATGTTCACGGCAAGGGACGCTGTTATTTATCGAAAAATGCTGCCTTCGCATCCTGGCCCAAGGCGTTGCATGAGACCTTTCCTGACGCGCGTTTTATCATTTGCATGCGCGAACCGCACAAAGCAATTCCCTCTTTGTTAGGCTCTTTGGAAGGTGGCGCCAGATTCTTTCAACTGGATCTGTCAAAGGGTCGCATGCCAGATATGTTGGTCGGCATGATGCAGAAGTACTATCAGCACTTGCTTAGAGAATTTCCGGTTCCGGCACCGATCATCCATATGGCCGAGCTAAAGACTGATGTGAGTGGCGTAATTGCGTCAATCTATGCAGGTTTTGGCGACGAAATCACCCCGGAATATGCCGAGAAACTGGTAGACTTGAAGCAGCAAGCAAGTCAATACAGGACTCAGACGCAAGCGATTCAGCCAGGAGTTGCCGCGCAAGTCGACTACTATCACTCGCGTTTCCCTTGGTACTACGAAGCGCCTGAGGCCGGCAACACTTCTGCCGATTCAATTACAAACACTCGTCAAAACGAAACGCAAACTCATGACTGAGCAAAGCTCTTTACAGGAATCCAACGAACCACTGGCGGCGGGAAAAGTCAGGCGTGTACCGCAAAAAGAACTGCGCATCGCTGTATTGTCTGACTCTCTGAAAGACCGCAACGGCGTTGATGCCTACTACCGTGATCTTGTCAGTCATCTGCAGCGCCATGTCGCACAGGTTGAGTATCTCACGCCAAACCCGGAAGACGGCGAGCTTTATACGCGCTTTCGCTTCCCCATGCCTGGCGACTCTACTCAACAAGTAATTTTTCCTCACGCGCCCGGACTCAACGCCCGCCTCAAGGCTTTGCAACCACACGTAATCGTCGCTGCAACCAATGGCCCATTTGGCTTGTTTGCCGTGTATGCGGCCCGGCGCCTGAATGCACAGCTCGTTGCCGGCTTTCATACGCTAATCGAAGACTTGTGTGGCATGTACTGGGGCCGGGTGCTCGGTGGTGTTACACGCAGCTATATGGAACTGCAGAACCGTATTATTTTCCGCAATTCGGAAAGAGTTGTCGTCAACAGCAACAGTATGATTGATTCGGCAGCCAATCTATCTGCTACGCCGGTGACGCTAATGGGTACGCCATTGGACAAACTGTTTGTCGACACACCCATCTGCTTGCCCCGCCAGGAGCTCAAGAAAGTACTCTATGCCGGGCGCCTTGCGCCCGAGAAAAATATTGAAGGCTTTATCGATTGTGCAACACAGTTACCCGATCTGGAATTCACCATTGCTGGAGATGGCCCACTGCGTGCAGACATCGAACAACACGCCGCCACCCTGCCTAACTTGCAGTTTCTGGGGCATTTACCCCGCAACGAAATAGTCAACAGTATCGATAGTCATGACCTGCTGGTTTTACCCTCGCATCTGGAGGCATTTGGCACCATTGCGCTGGAGGCAATGGTCCGACAGCGTCTGGTTCTGGTTTCGAGTCATTGCGGCATTCTGAGCTGGCAATCCCTCAACGAGGGTCTGTATCAATTCAGCGATGAAGAGTCCGTGGCTGAAGCAATTCAGCGCATTGCTGGTCTGGATACTCGACAAAGAGATAAAAAAATGCGCCACGCGCGCGAGACCGCTTTACAAGTTCACGAACAGGCAATCACTGGCTGGCTGGAATTATTTACCGAGTTAAGTCGTGCACACTGAGCAGAAAAGCCTGACGGCGCTGGTATCTATTCACGATGTAATGCCAGAAACACTGGGGCATTGCACATCATTGATAGAGCCCTTGTTGAAGCGCGACTTGGGTCCCATCACTTTGCTAGTGGTACCTGGCCGGGAATGGTCCACCAGAGATTTGGTCACCTTGCGCGCCTGGCAGGCAGCGGGCTGCCAACTGGCCGGCCACGGCTGGACTCACGAAGCCACTCATATCCACACGCTGTATCACAAGTTGCATAGCCTGATCTTGTCACGGCGCGCGGCCGAGCACCTCAGCCAGCAAGAAGGCAACTTGCTGGCTCTCATTCGGCGTTGTCATGGCTGGTTTGTTGAGCATGATCTCGGCGCACCGGCTTTGTATGTGCCCCCGGCCTGGGCGTTGGGTAATATCCGCTCACCACTGCTTGCCGATCTGCCTTTTACGATGATCGAAGTATTGCGCGGTGTGATCAGGTTACAGGACCAAAGCTTGCTTCGACTGCCATTGACCGGCTATGAAGCCGACAATAGTTGGCGCGCTTGGAACCTGAAACCATGGAATAGCTGGAATGAAAAGCGGGCAATCGTTAGTGGCAAGCCACTGCGAATTGGCATTCATCCCTATGACAATGAATTGCGGCTTAGCCGACAGCTCTGGCAGCAATTGGATCACTGCCAGGCGTTTGTCGGTTATGAGAAATGTGCGGCTGCCTGAATGACTAGCCCTGCTTGTTTACTGCTCCCAGATGCTTCTTGCTTGCAGCGGTATTTCTATTTCACTGCCATCCGGCTGACCTACATGAATAATGAAAGTGTCTGCGTCGGGATGACTGTAACCCAGCTTCGCCATGCCGCCTTCTGAAACGGCAGTGAAGCGCACGCTGTTTTCGCCAATTTCTTCCAGAATCATTTCTTGCGGCGCTTCAGTGCGCGCTTCGAAACCCGGGTTGAACTGCTGAATATGCAGCACTAGCGAGCCATCACTTTCCTCGATAGTGATCATCTCAAACATACTGGTGCTATCGCTGCCAGTCATGCGCACCATAGCAGCTATAGAGCTACCTTCGACGCCAATCCAATTCTCTTCCAGTTGATTAGGACCTAACATACCGGCCCAATTCCCGGTCATCCATTGCAACTGATCGATACTGGCTGCAGGTTGAGCATGACCAAGGCTGGCGCCCAATAACAGGATAATTCCGAGACCTACTGATTTAACTTTCGACTGTTGCATTGATAACTCCTAGTTTTTGATTGATTGCTTTTTTAACTATTGATTGTAGATTATTGGTCACTCGCTGTGATCTTTTCCAGCCATGGTTCGAGACTGTACCAGTCCATACGAAACATGTGACGCTGCCCATCGAAAAGTTCAGCATCCAGCTCGACCCCGGCACTTTCCAGTGTGGTGACGGTCTCTTCATAGCGCTCAGCCCAACCCAGTTCGTCCTCTCCCCCAATACGCAGATACACCGGAAACCCGGCCAGCGGCTCATTGTCGCTCACCGAACTGGTTACGGCCGGAACAGCCGCAACACCAAGATAGCGCGATGGGTCCCGGCGAGCAATTTCCAGAGCCGAGATTCCGCCATTGGAAATACCGGCAAGCAAGACTTTGCCATCAGCAATATCAGCTCTTGCAGTGAGCACATCAGCTAATTGCCGCACCTTGTCATTATTGCTACTGCCACGGAAGGCGCGATTGTTGGGAGATACGGGCACCGCGACCATCCAGCCACGGCTGGCAAACCCGCCACCCAGCCAAATGGAAGTATCGCGGGAAATTGAGGCATTGCCTGACCCGCCGCCCATCAATATCACCAAGGGTGCTGGCGACTGTGTTGTCTCGGATGGCCGCACCAGGAAAACGGTTAACTCGCTACCGTCGCCAAGTTCAATACGCTCCTGACTTTGTCCGGAGGCAGGCAAGAGCAAGCAAAACACTATGAATACTGGTGCAATCAGATTGCGCATAATTGACTCCTGGCAAGGCCGGGCTTGTGCCCGGCCACTGCGATAGTTAGTTGTCAGTAAAGCGATCCTGCAAGCGACGCATACCTCCCAACCAGCGATCGTAGTCATCGGTTTTACGCCGCATGTACGTCAACACTTCCGGGTGGGGCAAGATAAGAAATTTCTCCTCGGCCAAAGTGGCAATAACTGTGTCTGCCAACTGCTCGGGCTCCAGCATGCCATCAACGCCTGCTGCACCTGTGCCCCCGGCCGTCATGGCAGTACGTACTGCCTGCGGGCATAGTACACTCACTTTAATACCCTTGGCGCCATAGGTAATTGATAACCACTCGGCAAAGCCAATGGCCGCATGTTTGGTCACCGCATAGGGCGCTGAGCCAATCTGACTGAGCAAACCGGCGGCCGAGGCGGTATTGAGCAAATAGCCCTCGCCACGCGCTAACATGGATGGCAGCACGGCCCGCGCTGCATAAATATGCCCCATTACATTGATATCCCAGATCTTTTGCCAATCTGCATCTGGCACCTGCTCATCACCGGGTGTGAAAATTCCTGCATTGGCGCAGAACAAATCTATGTGGTCGAACTTGTCCAGAGTTTGCGTGACCAATGCAGCTACTGAGGTTTCGCTGGCAACATCGCAGACCAAGCCAAGGGTATCAGTATCGGCTTTGATCATTGCCAGAGTTTCCGCCACACCGGCTTCATTGATATCTGCGGCAACAATGGCGCGCGCGCCCTCTTTAGCGAAACGCTGACAGAGCGCCCGACCAATACCGCTTGCTGCTCCAGTAACAACGGCTACTTTGTCTTTTATTTCCATACTATGCCCATTCTAGTTCGCTGCTAGTTTGAAGTTATTACCATGATAGTCACGCGTTTGCCCCGGTACCGAGCCTCAGCGCTTCACTGCGAAACAATCGTAACCAGACGTTCATTAATTATCTGCTGCGCCTCGACGACAATACGATCGATCAATTCGGCGCAGCTGGGAATATCATCGATTAGCCCAACCACCATCCCCGCAGACCAGATGCCACTATCAAGTTCACCCTCGGCAAGTAGTTGCTTGCCACGCGTTCCTTGTACCAAAGGTCGAATATCATCAAAGTTGGTTTGCCCGGATTGCCCCTCAATAGCAAGCACTTGCTCTGCGACACTGTTTTTAAAAACGCGCGCCGTGTTGCGCAACGTGCGATAGATTAACGCAGTATCCAGCTCACTGGCATCCACCATAGCTTGTTTGACACGCTCATGAACCGGTGCTTCCCGAGTCACCATAAAGCGCGTGCCCATGTTAATACCATCGGCGCCCATGGCCAGAGCCGCGGCCAGCCCGCGGCCATCGCCAAAACCACCCGACGCCAGAAATGGAATCTGTAAGCGACGGGCCGCCAATGGCAACAATATCTGATTGGTCACATCGTCTTCGCCCGGGTGCCCGGCGCATTCAAAACCGTCCACACTCACCATATCGCAACCGATACGTTCGGCTTTGAGCGCATGACGAAGAGATGTGCACTTGTGAATAACTTTGATATCTGCCGACTTGAAAATCGGCAGGTAAGGTTCGGGGTTGCGACCCGCAGTTTCGACTATTCTGATACCACTGCCAACAATCACCCGGGCATAGTCTTCATAGGGTACGGGCTTGATTGTAGGCAGGATAGTCAGGTTGACCGCGAACGGCTTGTCAGTCATCTCACGACAGCGCACTATTTCTTTGGCTAATGCCTCAGGCGTGGGCTGCGTCAGGGCTGTCAATATACCCAGCCCTCCGGCATTGGAAACCGCTGCTGCCATTTCCGCAAGACCGACCCACTGCATGCCGCCCTGCACTATCGGGTACTTGATACCCAGCATCTGCGTTACGCGGGTTTGCATTGTAGTAACTCTTCCTGAATTCTTATTATTAATCTGCTCTGGCTGTTGCCCGTTTGGTATTCCGTTCTTAGCTCAGGCTTTGGCTAGTGTACGTGGTCTGGGCAAGGGGATCAAAACACTGCGGACCCGGTAACAGGCAGCTGGCGAGTGGTCTGGAAGTACAGGAAGTCTAGCTGACAAGTACGAACTGAACGGCTATAGTGAAGTGACAATGCCAGACCGAATCTGGTATTCCTCGTTAATCTAAAAGCAACCGGGCGCAACCAATGAGCAGCGACAAGCCAGCCATTCAAGCCAGTGATCTGGCAGACCTGCTTGCCTATTTCCGCACTCCCAAACCCGCTCCTTTGACACCTATCCCCCATCCTGATCGCTCAGTTAACGAGTTGCTCAGCAAGCAGAATAGCAAACTGCGCGCCGCCGCTGTTTTGATACCTATCACGCAGCGCAAGAACAGTACCAGTCAGGTCATACTCACAGTCAGATCTGAAAATCTGCGCAGTCATGCCGGGCAGATCAGCTTTCCGGGCGGTTCCTATGAACCCCAGGATGAAGACCTGGTCGCCACTGCGCTCAGAGAAACAGATGAGGAAATCGGTATCGCTCCCCACCAAGTCGAAGTGATAGGCAAGCTGGGAGACATGGCTCTGCCATCTGGGTTCATGATTACACCGGTTGTGGGTCTGGTAGCTGATGACATCGAGCTGGCGCCCTGCCCAATTGAAGTGGCGGATATTTTTCACGTCCCACTGCCAGTTCTACTCGACCCGCGGCAATACAAGAGTTCGCAATTTCAATACGAAAACGCATCACGAACGACATTGGAATTACATTTTGAAGACTACAGGATCTGGGGGGCAACCGCGGCAATACTCTTCCATCTTGCCACTGAACTTAGTGCGCTTCGCGCCTGAATCACTTTTCGAAAACTGGCTTCACCAAAAACCCGGCGACTATAACTGCTTAGGATTTGGAGCGTCGGTGCCAGTATCGAATTCAGCATGACAGACGCGATTGCGACCACTCTGTTTGGCGAGATACAAGTAACCATCAACTTGCTCTACGAATTCTTTCTCGGTCAGTTGCTGACCACGCTGATAAACATCGACACCGAAACTGGCTTCAATAGATAATTCCAGATCCCGTGAAGTGAATGGTGAGTTCTCGATAATGAGGCGTAGTCGATTGGCAAAGCGCACACCTTGGCCCAAAGTAGTATCAGGCAATACCAGGGCAAACTCTTCACCGCCATAGCGGCAGGGAATATCGAGGCGACGAATGGCTTTGCGGATCAGCCCCGCAACATGACGCAACACTTCGTTACCCACTTCGTGGCCGTGGACATCATTGATCTCTTTGAAATGATCGAGATCGCACATGATCAGGCAAGTAGATTGCCCGGATCGGCGCGCACGCTCCATTTCCAGACCCAATGCTTGCGTGAAGTAACGAAAGTTGAACAGGCCAGTTAACTCATCGGTTCTGACCAGAGCGGATAGCTGTTTTACCTCTTCGCGCAAGCGCTGAACCTCATCAAAATGCGGACATGCATCATCACCTGCGGGGCAAGATTGCAAAGACTGCTTTTTGTCGAAAAACTGGTCGCCCATTCTGGCTCGCTAGTCGATACGTATATCTTCTGTTAGGAAAAGCTTACTTGAACTATCGTGACAAACAACACCCGGATGGCAAGGCGGTACACTGGTACCTTATATGCTTATTAACCGACATTAGCACAAAGCCTACAGCCGCTGAATACCGGGACTGAATTAATATCATGTAATTGACTGAATATTAAGGTAAAGCCCAAGCCGGAACATCTCCCAAAACACCAAATGTCAGATGCCCCAGCGTATAGACAAACGCGGTCACCAAAAAGATCGAGAGGATGTCGAGCCATATTCCAGCCACCACCATTTTCATTATAGGTACGCGCCCGGATCCATAAATAATGGCGTTGGGCGGGGTCGAGACGGGCAACATAAAGGCACATGATGCAGCCAGAGTCGTCGGAATGATAAGCAGCAACGGATGTACTTCAATCACTTGCGACAGGCTCGCCATAATGGGCAGCGACAAAGAAATGGTTGCAGTATTCGAAGCGACCTCGGTTAACCCTGTTATAAAAGCCACAGTGCTAATGACGATGGTCAAAGGGTTGGCATCGCCCATTAGCACCTGCAATTGGCCAGCGATATAGTCGGATAAACCGGACGTCCCAAAGCCTTTGGCGATTGCGAGGCCACCACCGAATAGCAGCAAGATCCCCCAAGGCACTTTGCGCGCATCTTCCCAATCCAGTAGGCGCCCACCAACAGCTTTGCTTGCCGGAATCATAAACAGCGTTAACGCCATGCCGATTGAAACGGTGCCATCATCAATCATATAACCCACTGGCGTGGTTCCAATCGATTCCAGAAAGCGGTCAAGGTAATGGCTCCAGCCGTAAATATCGACCTCGGGGCCAAACAATCTTTCTTTGCGCGTCATCCAGAGCACGGCGACTGATACAAACACACCAGCCACTCTTTTTTCCTCTGGTCCCATCGGGCCGAGACTTGCAATCTCCGTGCGGATGAATTCGCGGCCGCTAAAGGGTGTACTGGCAGGCAACGGGAACACGAAGCGCGTGAGCAGCAGCCAGGCTATAACCATGTAGGTCATACTCATCGGCAATGCAAAGAGCATCCAGGTAGAAAAAGTAATGGCTGGCGCTTCGGGGAATAATTGCGACATCTGAGTGATCATGATGCCATTGGGTGGCGTACCAATCAGAGTAGCAACTCCGCCAATCGAAGCTGAGTACGCGATACCTAGCAACAGGTTCAAGGCAAAGTTTCCCGCCCGCGGGTCCACCGGCTCCCCCGCTGCCTGTCTTTTCTTATTCAACTCTTCATAGAGCAGGATGAGTGATAGCCCCATCGGCATCATCATCATGGCAGTGGCGGTATTGGATAACCACATGGACAAGAAACCGGTCGCCACCATAAACCCCAATACGAGCCGATGGGGCTGGCCGCCAATAATGCGCAGAATATGCAGGGCGATGCGCTTGTGCAGATTCCACTTCTCGACCGCCACGGCAATAATGAAGCCCCCCATGAACAGCAGAATGATCCAGTCCATGTACTGATTCGCGACATTGGCGAACGTGATATCAATTTCAGCAAGCGAGGCGCCCTCGACAAGGCTGTTCTCGTCGAGATTCAGACTGCCGGTAGCAGGTAATTCACGCCCGCGCATAATACCGAGGAAGGGAAACAGAACAATCGGTAGCAAGGCAGTCGCGGCTAACGGAATCGCTTCTGTAATCCACCAGATAGCCATCCAGAGAATCACAGCCGCCATGCGGGTTACTTGTGGATTACCAGGGTCCAGATCCACGAATAACAGCATGAATAAAAAGACAAGCGGCCCTAACCAGAGACCAATCCGACTATAGAGGGGCACTTCGCTGCGCTCGGCTATCGCCGATTGATTTGATTCAGGCATAGGGGACCAGATTTATTGTTAGTATTAGGGGTACTTAGAAAAGTTCCTGAAGGAAGTTCTCCAACGTTCGATAAGCCCTGTCTTTGGCAACTTCCTTGAAGACAGTACCTAACTCTTCATCATTGGCAACGGGATTGGTGAAGGCATGCCGTGTACCACCGTAAACATGAACCTGCCAATCGGCACTGGCATCGGTCATTTCCTGCTGGAATGCCTGGATCTGTTCCGGCGGGGCCATAGGATCATCAAAGCCCTGCAAGCATAGCACTTTGGCCTTTAGCTGTTCATTGGCAATCTCGCCAGGTGCCAGAATACCGTGAATACAGGCGACACCCGCAACATCCGCCCCGCCGCGCGCCAACTCCAAAACACACATGCCACCAAAACAATAACCGATGGCGGCAACTTTGGTCGCGTCAGCCTGAGCGATGTTGCGCCCGGCGGTCAAGGCCGCACGGATGCGCTGGCGCAGCAAGGCGCGATCAGTGGCATAAGGTGCCATCAACGCTGAATTGCCTTCAGTGTCACCATCAGCACCAAAAATACCTTTGCCATACATATCGAGAGCGAAACCGATGTAGCCTAGTGAGGCAACATACTCGGCGGCCCGACAGGCAAACTCACGTCGACCGGTCCAGTCATGAGCGACCAACACCAGCGGTTTCTGCGCGTCAGTTTCCGCATAGGCAATGTAGGCCTCAAGCGCCGTATCACCATCCTGATAATCGAGTGTCCGGGTTATCATCATGCGCTCCTTATCGAACTGGCCAATCTGCCAGTCAGTGAAGGTTTTTATTATTCTGTAAGGCAGTGCGAAACATTGGCGTCACCGGTGTTTCACACTGCGCTTTTCAGTTGGATTGTTTGCGGCAATCGAGCCGCACAGACAACTGATTCAACTTTTGATTCAACTACTGATTCAACTACTGATTCAACTGCTGATTCAACAGAGGCATCAAAGCTGTTCGAGGATTGCGTCTGCCGAACTGACCTTGATTTCACCAGGCGCTTCGATACCCAGATATTTCACAACACCGTCTTCGACGATGATGGCAAAGCGCTGTGAGCGAGTCCCCATACCGAAACCCGAACCATCCATCTCCAGACCAATCAGTTTGGTAAACTCAGCATTACCGTCTGCCAGCATCAGAATTTCTTCAGCATTCTGCGCCTCACCCCATGCCCCCATCACAAAGGCATCATTGACCGCCATGCAGGCGATAGTGTCGACACCCTTGGCTTTGATCTCATCAGCTTTCACCACAAAACCCGGCAAATGCGTTATCGAACAGCCAGGAGTGAAAGCACCGGGCACGGCAAACAAGACAACTTTCTTGCCATTGAAGATGGCATCACTGCTCAAATCCTCCGGTCCTTCTTTGCCCATAAACTTAAACGTTGTAGCTGGTAATTTGTCGCCAACCTGAATAGTCATTCTTGAAGCTCCTTCTCTTGCGGGGGAATGTCTTGCGATAGTAGCAAATTCAATGCGACATTCTAAGCATTGCCAACACCAAATCAGCGTAATTTGGCGCTGTGCCGCCCGCCGATTTACGTTAGCATGTCCCGTACCTCGGGCAGGCGTTGCAACCATGGACACGGCATTTTTTCTCGCATCGAAAATTATTTGGGCGCTAATCTCCCCAGACAGCCTCATAGTCATTCTTGGAATTGCTGCCTGGCTTGCGCTGGTTGTGGGCTGGAACAAGCTGGGGCGACGCCTGTTGTCGCTGTGCGTCCTTCTGCTCGTGGTTATTGGCTTTCTGCCGGTAGGCGAATGGCTCCTCGCTCCGCTCGAAAATCGCTTTAGCGCCAATACTGCCCTGCCAGCCGAGGCTGATGGCATTATCGTGCTCGGGGGCGCTATCGCACCGACCCGCTCTCAGGCCTGGAATCAGGTGCAATTGGGCGCTGGAGCCGACCGTATGACGAATTTCGTCTATCTGGCTAACCTCTATCCTGGTGCGCAATTGGTCTTCACCGGGGGCAATGGATCGGTGTTGCAGCAGGATTTCAAAGAGGCCGATTCAGCTCAGACGCTGCTCAATCAGCTGGCACTGGAAGATCGCGCCATTATTTTTGAGAGCGAGTCACGTAATACGGCTGAAAATGCGGTGAACAGCATGGCGTTAGTAAACCCTACTCCGGACCAGAACTGGATATTGATTACTTCAGCCTTTCACATGCCAAGGTCAGTGGGCGTGTTCTGCGCACAGGATTGGCCGGTGACTCCTTATCCGGTCGACTACTACAGTGAGCGCGGCCGCCTGTGGCGAATTGAGTTTGCTTTCGCGGACAATCTGAGTGAATTGCGCACGGCGATTCGTGAATGGGTCGGACTGGTTGCTTACCGGGTTACTGGCCGTAGCGCGCAGCTGTGGCCTGGCGACAACAGCTACTGCGGATTGGGCTCCTAAATAGACCCATTACTCTCAATACCCTAAATACCCTCAATTCACACCTCAAAAGCGCGAGCTGCAGAGCCCTAGAATATATCGCGTAGTCGTGAGCCAATGTCTTCAACTGCATCATCGATTGCATCTCTGGCTTCAGACTCTACTTCTTGCAAGCGTTCTTGAGCACGCGCACGGTACTCCTCAACACCCGGAATATTGCCTTCCACAATAGCGCGATTGACGCGGTTCAGAATCAAACGAATTACTTCCTCTACAGTAGCCCCATTGCCGCCAGTACCGATGTTAGTCAGCTGGATATCAGGCATAACCACAGGCGCCGATGCAACCGGGGTAATGAGATCCAAACGCGGGTTAATCATTTGCAAATCGTGAATCAGCAAATTCTTGCTACCACCCTCTGCAGCCGACTCGGGCTCTGCCTCGCCACCACTACTAATGTTGGCCAACAGCGTGCGAATGTTGTCAGTCCGAATATCAGTTTCATAGCTGATCCGCGGACTGTCGATAATGATCGAATCAATTTCGATAACGTCACTCATAATAGAGCCGGTATTCAGGGCAATAGAAATCTCGCCCAATTCAAACGCATTTTCGGCGCTGTAGCCTTCCGGGTTACCAATCGTTAACTCACTGATAGAGCCACTACCAGACAATGGCGAGATACCTACCGAATCAACCAGAACCGGTGTGCCCAGGACTCGCGTGCCAGCAATTTCGATACCGTTTTTGACAATACTGTCGAGATAGAGAAATGTGCCACCAATGACGAGCACTACCAGTACTATTAAACCCAGAAAAATTTTCTTGATCATGATTCCATCCTCTTAATCAGTTTTGCTTTCAGCTGCCTTGCTACTTGCAATTATTAGTCAACTATCAATTTTGCAGTTTTACAGTTTGATCTCTGGCTTATCGAGCGCCGAGAATCAGCCGGGCATTGGAGCCGTTTTATAGGTACGCAAACTGATCTTTTTCAGACCAATTGCCTGGCCATGTGCTTAGCTGTCATAGGGTGGCGGCGACTCAATGACTGTCTCTATCCAGCTTAAATGATTGATGATTCGTTCGTAGATTGCAATCGCACCATAGCGCCCCTGGGTCTCCTCAGAATAGGTTTCAGAGCGCACTTCACCCACAGCAATGCCGACCAGGACTGGCCCGGTATCTGCATCAATAAACGCCGGACCGCCGCTATCACCCAACCCCAGCGTGCCCTCCAACGGCAGGGCTGCACCTTCAGGTAGTCGGGGGTCATCAAATAACAAGCGCAGACGCTGCTCGGCGAGATCAATACGGTTCTCGGCACGGCGCAGGCGCCCATCATCGAATTGCCGTCCCTGCGTGCCACGACCTGAATACCCCCAGCCCAGCAAGCTGGCGATACGCCCCTGCTCGGGCAAGTCCAGATTCAATTGTACCGGGCGCGGAAAGCCCATTGGCTCAGTAAAGCGAAGCAACGCCAAATCCACATCAGAGGCAGCGCTCTGGTCATAGTCTGGGTGCACAATGGCCACATCTATCTCGCGCACTTCGTTTGCCACTTCAACGGCAAATCGGCGTTGCTGCGCCAGAGTCTGGCCCAGCATAGTCTCTTCGGTGCAATGTGCCGCTGTCAGCGCCCACTGGGGGTGAATCAACGTCGCAGCACAGACTTTGCGATTACCTTGCCGCTCAAGAAAAAACACAGCTGGGTAATCGATACTGCGCACTTCATAGCTCGCCGGGTCTACATCGTGACGCACTATAATGGCCTCACTGGCGGTGACGACAAATAGCACACAAATTAGCAGAGTCTTTTTCATTGATTTGTTGATCTGCAGGTACTCTTGGTAGAGATCTTCCGGTTAATTGCTGCTGTTTGTTGCCCGCGCTGCAAATACAATGCGCCCAAGAATTGCACTGGCGTTAGCGTCGCCGGCGTCGCAACGGCCGTAAATTGGGTGTTCGCTGGGTCTTTTTTGTCATGCGAAAAATAGTCACGATACGAAACAACACAATAATCACGGTCACAACGATAAACGCGAGTATGCATGCTGCCAGCCAGTGCATGTGGGTCCATCCGGACACATCAATCAATTCAGCTAACACAGAAATAACTCAATCCAGGTAATGCATTTAATCTGGTACGAACATTATGCGGCAATGCAGCTTGCGGATACCACCGCATCAGACTTCATTTGCCATATCCGAGACCAATCGCTCCAATTCTTCGATGCGCTGATCAGGGTCATCAATTTCCAACAAGTCCTGTCGCTGCTCATTCTCGATAGGCAACAACTCGCTCAACCGCCAACCGACAGCACGTAAATCACTGTGATCAATCACCAGCTTCTTTTCCGTCACTAGCGGATGTCTCTCCAGATTTTCCAATAGTTCAACCAATGGCTGATATTCATCATCGACTGGCATGGCTTTGGCATTCACACTATCGCTATCACTGAATCGCACCTTGGCTTGCAGCACACCACTGTCACTTTGCCAGCAATCCTCAACACGAAATTTGTCGAATCCACTGACAGTGATGCCTAGCAAGCCATTGTCCAATTGATTCCAATCCACGATTCGCGCATAGGTGCCAGTGCGATGAATGGTTTGCCTGGCCTCTTTATCTCCACCTCCATGCACACCTCCATGCACGACTTCATCACCTGCTTTCAGCAGACAGACACCAAAGCCGGAATCGCTGCGCATGCAGCTACTGATCAAATCAATGTAGCGGCGCTCGAATATCTGCAGGTCTAATTTTCCACCCGGGAAAAGAACTACCTTCAGCGGAAACAGCGGTATTTCTAGCAATTCACTCATGTGCTTCATCGTTTACATCAATGAATATTATTGCAATGCAGCAAGGAGTTTTTCATGGATGCCACCGAAACCGCCATTGCTCATCACCACAATGGAGTCGCCGGTATTCGCTGCCCCTGTGAGAAAGTCGACGATCTCTGCCACCGTGGAAAACGCTTCAGCTGGGACTTTGCTATCCCTGAGCAGAGACTCGAAATCAAGGCCGGCACCTTGTGGTTTAAACCAGATTACCATATCTGCTGCCAGACAGGATTGGTTCAATTCATCCTGATGTATGCCCATCTGCATGGTATTGGATCTGGGCTCAATCACAGCAATTAGTTTGCCGCGGCCAGTTTCTTGCTGCAGCTTGGCTGCCAACCCTTCCAGAGTAATCTTGATTGCAGTTGGGTGATGCGCAAAATCGTCATAGACACGAATGCCTGCCACTTCGCCGCGCAGCTCCTGGCGCCGCTTAACTCCAGCAAACTCCGTCAGAGCTGCACAGGCCGCATCCACCGACACACCTACATGATGGGCAGCGGCAATCGCAGCAACAGCATTATTGACATTGTGCAACCCGGACATCTGCCAGCGCACTGTATGTCTGGCGAGTTCCGCGGCATTGTCGCCGCCGTATTTGACAAGATCGAATTGCGAGCCGGACGCCTCAGCCAGTTCTGCATTCCAGAAGACACGATCGGCGCTAGCCCGTTGGCGGCTTTCTGCGGCTGGCACATCGATCCCGAATGTCTGCCTGCCGCTCCAGCAACCCTGCTCAAGAACAGACTCAAGGTTGGCGTCATCAAAGGGTGTAAGAATCAGGCCATTGCCCGGAATTGTCCGCACCAGATGATGAAACTGTTTTTCAATCGCGGCAAGATCAGCAAAGATATCAGCGTGATCGAATTCGAGGTTATTCAGGATTGCCGTTCTAGGCGAGTAGTGAACAAATTTGGAACGCTTATCAAAGAATGCACTATCATATTCATCCGCCTCGACCACAAAAAAATCAGAATCACCCAAATCGGCAGACTGCGGGAAATTATTGGTAACACCACCAATCAAATAGCCAGGTTTAAGACCCGCATAACTGAGAATCCAGGTCAGGATTGCACTGGTTGTGGTCTTGCCATGAGTGCCGGCCACGCCAAGGACCCAACGCCCTTGCAGCACATATTGCGCCAGCCATTGCGGGCCTGAAAGGTAGGTCAGCCCCTCGTTGAGGACATATTCCACAGCGGCATTACCGCGCGACATGGCATTACCAATGATGACCAGATCAGGCGCTGGCTTGAGGTGCTGCTCCTCGTAGCCTTCCTGCAATTGAATGCCCAATTGCTCAAGTTGCGTGCTCATCGGCGGGTAGACGTTGCTGTCACTGCCGCTGACTTCATGGCCCAGTTGTTTTGCCAGGACTGCGAGGCTTCCCATAAAAGTGCCGCAGATTCCCAATATATGAATATGCATGTCTGTCCTGATCCGAATTGGCCGCGAAAAAACGTGTTTATAGCATAAATCCTGAGTTAGCATGGCCCCGGAATTCACAGACAGCAGACAACTCCGTGTATCAAAAGCAATCTTTGTGGACATTTTCCTGCACTCTCTACGCCGCAGACGGGATCGCCGACTGCTGCTTGTTTTTGCAGGATGAATACGATGTCGATGTGACGCTGCTGCTGTTCAGCTTGTGGTATGCAGGTCAGCTGGGTGAATTCAGACAATCCGATCTGACGGCCGCTCGCCAAATCTCGCAACAATGGCGTGCTGAAGTTGTAGCCCCTCTGCGCCACATACGGCGCCGCATGAAAGCCATGCGCGGCGCAGACTCTGCGAGACCAACCAATGAGATGAATAGCGCTGAATCAATGGCACTTTTCCTGCCCGGCCAGGAAGAATTCGATCATGCTCGCGACCGGCTCCGGCAGCAGGTCAAGCACTGTGAACTCGACGCTGAAAAGCTACAGCTTCAGCTACTGGAAGCCAAGGCAATGAACACGAAGGCTCAGGCGGAGGCAAACATGGGGGTGCAGGCAGGTCCAGCAACCTGCGAAGAGGGGGATTTGGCAACAATCATGATGCGCAATCTGCAAGCCTTGCAACAAGCGATGCACTATAACCAAAGAATGCAAAATAAATACGCCCATCTGGTGGGCGTAGCTTCGGAACTGTGGCAGACAGGCGATGCACAGTCAGCATCGAATCACCTCTGAGCCTGCTGCTGGGCTGTTAGTCTGAGGAGTCTTGTTTCGAGGCGCGCGGCAAGAAAACAGCAGACACCGCGAAAACCAACGCCAATGCCAACCAGAGCAGACCACGTAATACGGCAGCCTCTGCATCGCCAGTAAAAGTAAGCACCGCCAAGATCAGCGAAATGATCGCAACTACCCAACAAAGTCCTTTCGAATACCGCGCAAAGCTCGCACTTTTTTCCATTCTGCTATCCCCTTTGATTGTCTTACACGGCTAATTTATCAAACCCGGCAAGCATTTCGCCATATTCGAGTCTGCTGTACTAGTAATCTACCATTGTCACCCATTTTACGGCCGGGACAAAGCATCAACAACGACCCAACACCCAAAAACACTCATGCCCAAGCAGTTTTACGAATGCTGTTTGCAGCCAGGCAGGCGCTGTGACGCGCTATAACGATTGCTCTATTTATCGGCAACGACCGCTGTGTCCGGACCAGTAAGCCACCCGGACACCAAGGTTATACGCAGCAGCGACACAGACAGGCGCTGATCAGGAAGAGGATTTGATTCCGGACCAGCGCTTCACCAGATCCGTGTCCAGATCAAACAAATCCAGGAGTCGGCCAACATGATGGTTGACCAGATCATCTATGGACTGAGGCTTGATGTAATGCGCCGGCATCGGTGGCGCCAAAATGGCGCCTATTTGACTCGCTTTCAGCATGAGTTCGCAGTGGCCGGTATGCAGTGGTGTTTCCCGGGGCACCAGCACCAAACGCCGACGCTCCTTCAGAATCACGTCGGCAGCACGGACGATGAGCGAATCTGCGTAAGAATTGGCGATGGCAGACAAGGTCTTCATGGCGCAAGGTGAAACAATCATGCCAGCAGTCTTGAACGAGCCACTGGCAATGCTGGCACCAATATCCTTGTTGGAATGCACATGATCGGCCAGCTCCTTGACCTCACTCACCGCCCAGTCAGTTTCGACGGCGATGTTTATCTGAGCCGAGTCTGACAGAACCAGATGTGTCTCGACATCGGGGGCTTCTTGCAGAGCCTGCAACAGGCGAATGCCGTAGATCACTCCACTGGCACCTGACATGGCCACGATAATTCGCATAACAATTCCCACTGGAAGCAACATCTGTGAACGGACAGCGATTTTGGCATCAATCCAGAGCGACTGGCAAGGCATGGGCCCAGCGAGTACCATGGGCGCTTTGCACTATTTCAGTAAGAGGACGTTGTTATCTCATGACCAAGGCCAATATGTTTTACGCCCAATCGGGAGGCGTGACTTCAGTCATTAATGCCAGTGCTTGCGGTGTCATCGAGACTGCCAGACAAAACAAGGACAAGATCGGCAAGGTCTATGCAGGCCTGAATGGCATTGTGGGTGCCTTGAACGAAAATCTGATCGACACCAGCAAGGAAAGTGCAGCTACTATTGCGGCGCTGCGCTCAACACCTGCCGGCGCCTTTGGGTCATGTCGCTACAAACTGAAATCCTATCAGGAAAACCAGCGTGAATATGAGCGTCTGATGGACGTCTTCAAGGCGCACAATATCCGTTATTTCCTCTATAACGGCGGCGGTGATTCCCAGGACACAGCGAATAAAGTCTCGCAATTGAGTCTCAAGATGGGCTTCCCGATCACCTGTATTGGCGTCCCCAAAACTGTTGACAATGACTTGCCTGTTACAGACAACTGTCCTGGCTTTGGCTCGGTGGCAAAATACGTGGCAGTCTCGATTCGTGAGGCAGGCCTTGATGTGGCATCCATGTGTGAAAGCTCCACCAAAATATTTGTCATGGAAGTCATGGGTCGCCACGCTGGCTGGATTGCCGGCGCTGCTGGTTTGGCCAATGAACAGGAAGGCGATGCACCGCATATTATCCTGTTTCCGGAAATCGCATTTAATCGCGAAAAATTCATTCGCAAGGTAAAGAGCAGCGTCCGGAAATTCGGCTATTGCGCCATTGTCGTCTCCGAAGGTGCGCAAAATGCCGACGGCAGCTTTCTGGCAGACGCCGGTGGCACCGACGCATTCGGCCACGTCCAACTGGGCGGAGTGGCACCTTACATCGCCGAGATGATCAAGCAGGAAACTGGCTACAAATACCATTGGGCGGTTGCGGACTATCTGCAACGCGCCGCGCGCCACATTGCTTCAGCGACCGATGTCGAACAAGCTTATGCGGTCGGTAAGGCTGCTGTGGAGTTCGCCCTGGCTGGCAAGAATGCCGTCATGCCGACAATTGTGCGCGGCAAGGGCAAGAAATATTCCTGGCGTATTGGTGAGGCACGACTGGCAGATGTCGCGAACGTAGAAAAGAAAATGCCACGCAAGTTCATTACGCGTGATGGCTTTCAGATTACTGACGAGGCGCGCAAATATTTTGCACCGCTAATCGCTGGTGAAGACTATCCACCCTATCGCAACGGCATTCCGCAGTATGCACGCCTGAAGAAAGTCCTGGCGCCGAAGAAACTCAAGAAGTGGAAAGCCTAGGGTGCCAGGCGATCGATCTGCCAACCATCGTCCTGCCTGATGTAGCGAAAGCGATCATGCAGGCGATGGGCCCCACCCTGCCAAAACTCAATTTCACTGGCAACGACTCGGAATCCACCCCAAAAATCAGGTAGCGGTATTTCACCAGCCTGGAATTTTTGCTTGAGCGCTTCGAACTGATTGAGCAGTACCGACCGGGAACTCAACACGTGACTTTGCTTCGAGGCAATGGCGGCCAGCTGGCTGTCACGCGGGCGCGTGACGAAATACTTGAGTGACTCAGAGCTCGGCACCTTGCTGGCAACACCACAGACTTTTACCTGACGCTCAATGTTATGCCACGGGAAATGCAAACTGATTCTTGCGTTACCCGCCAGTTCCTGAGCCTTGCGACTGCTATAGTTGGTATAGAAAACGAAACCCTGTTTATCGAAATGTTTGAGCAAGACGATACGTTGCGAAGGCTGACCATCGGCATCGACTGTGGCAACCGTCATTGCTGTCGGGTCGGGGAACTGAAGATCAATCGCCTGCTGCATCCACAGACTGAATTGCTCAAAGGGATCTTCGTGCAAGTCTTCCCTGTCCAAGCCGCCACGCAAATACTCCCGTCGCAGAGATTCCAGATTCATAACCTTCCCTTGAATAGTGAGTGGCGTGTTGCTACTGCCGAATGCAACTAGTACAACAACTTCCCGTATTCCCAGAACTGTTGACGGGCTGTGCCAGTCGTATAGTAAAACGTGCCCGGGCCGTGCTTTTCACTGGCAAAAAATTCACCTTCGTATTTCTGACCATCAGGCCAACGGTAGACCCCTGTGCCTTGATAGTGATCGTTGACGAATTCACCGGTGTAGTTCTCGGTGTTTTCCTGAAGCCAAAATTCAGTGTGGGCGTTTTCTTCCCAGTCGGTCAATTTGAAGAAATAGGAACCATGACCATGGCGCTTGTCATTCTGCCATTGGCCTATATAAAGATTGCCCTGGCCATTCCAGTGCGTACCGCGCCCTGCGCGAATGCCATTGGACCAATTGCCAATATAGATTTCTTCTTCCAGAAACGTCACCGGTATTTCAAGTCGGCCATAACCATTAAACTTGCCATTGAGAAACTCACCGACATAGCTGCCTTTGCCCCACTCGGTGGTCAACTCCAGCGTGCCCCTGCCGTTTTCGCAATCGCCGCGCACACATTCCTGTCGTGTTACGCTTTTCAGCATATCGGCAAACACCGAGCTCGCAAGCAAACTGCCGGCCAGCAAGACTGTTAATTGGCTAAATAGGGAAATTCGTCGTTTGCGGGTGTACATGAATTCACATCCCATGGCATTGTCAGATTAAGTGAAACTACTTTTGCATAGATTGGGGCAATTATATACATATCTAGAGGGGAGTGACGCAGGTGATTAATCGCGTTTCGGTGTGGTTGAACGAGAACGAAATGGGAACGGTAGTGCGCAGCGAGCCGCTAACCGGCGGCAGCATCAATCGCGCCTCCCGACTGGTGCTCGATCGCGGCCCTGCGCTGGTCCTCAAAGAAAATGACGGCATGCCTGAGGACTTTTTCACGGCAGAGGCTGCAGGTCTTGCCGCATTGCAGCAAACAGGCAGCGTGCGAACCCCCGAAGTTGTGCATGTTGAGTCTGATTACATTCTTCTGGAAGACCTTGGCCAGTCAAGCAAGAGCGAATCTTTCTGGCAGGAATTGGGCACCGCTTTGGCCACTCTGCACAGTAATCAACAGGCGAAATTTGGTTTCCCACTGGACAACTACTGTGGAGCCACGCGGCAAGTCAATACACTCAGTAGCGACGGCTACACCTTCTTTGCCGAGTACCGGCTTATGACACTGGCAAGACAGGCAGATGATGCGGGCCTGCTGGATCGTGCGTTGACGCGTCGCATTGAATCTCTCTGCAGCCGCCTTGATCAGCTAATTCCCGCACAACCGGCGGCACTGCTGCATGGCGATCTGTGGTCCGGCAATATCCATTGTTGTGAAACCGGGCAAGCAGCCGTTATCGATCCGGCTGCCTATTACGGCTGGCCAGAAGCCGAGCTGGCGATGACCCAGCTATTTGGCCAATTCGACGGGGCTTTTTATGAGGCTTATCAAGCCACAGCAAAGATTGAGCCGGACTGGAGCGACCGCGCTGACTTGTACAATCTCTACCATCTGCTCAATCACTTGCTGATGTTTGGCGGCAGCTATCTGGCGCCAATAAACGAAACCATCAAGCGCTATGCAAACTAAAGCGGGGAGCATAAAGATAAGAAAATACAGACTGGGCTGAAAACAGAATTGTTTGGCCGTCACACCACCCGACGCAGCACATTCAAGGGGCTGGTATTCACCACCTGCCGGGTCGACTGCACGCCCAGCGCGGCAATCAGGACCATGCCCAGTACCGGGCCAACCAGCCACACCCAGTAGTGCAGATTGAAATCCTGTTCAAAGACGTTCTCCTGTAAATAGAACAGACTTGCCTCAGCGCCCAGGGTGGCGATAAATCCGGCCAGCAAGCCAATACAGGCAAACTCGATCACCAGACTGGACAGAATCAGACGCCGCCCGGCACCCAGAGTGCGCAGAATGGCATTCTCGTGGAAACGCTCGTCGAGTGAGGCATTGACACAGGCCAGCAAGACCAGCGCGCCACACACCACTACCAGCAGGAAGATCAGCTCAATGGCTGAGGTTACCTGCGCAATAATATTCTGAATCTGCTCAATAAGCGCATCGATCTCAATCACGACCATCGTCGGAAACTGACGAATCAAATCATTGAGCAAAATCTTCTGTTCCTGTTCCATCAATGCAGTCGACAGATAAGTGCCGCCCAGGTAATCGATCGTGCCCGGCGAGAAGATAATGAAGAAGTTGGGTTGCATATTGTCCCAGCGCACGCTGCGAAAACTGCTGACCTCGGCGGTCACTGTCTGATCATTGATTTCGAATTCCAGTACGTCGCCCAGCTCCAGATCAAGCCAACTGGCATAGTCTTCTTCAATAGAGACGTAGCCTGGCTGTGCATCTTCGCCCCACCACTGGCCTGCGGTTACGCGATTTTCAGGAGGCAGATCGACCGCCCAGGTAACTTGCCGGCGACCGATGCGGCCACGCTCTTCTTCCCCGGCCTCCACTCCGTCAGCTGCTTGCTCTGATTCCCCGCCAGTACTATTGGCATCGATGGACTGGCGCAATTCGTCGTAGCGGTCTTCCTGGCTATTCTCCGTCACCGTTCCGGATTCTGGCTCATCGTCCTCGCCATCCTCCGGATCGGGCAGTTCGCCATTGATAGTGGTAACCCGGGCACTGATAAGCGGGTAAAAGGCATTGCCCTGTATATCATTTTCCGCGAAGAACTGTTCGATACCCGCAATCTGTGGCTGACTGATATTCATCATGAAATGATTTGGGGTATTTTCCGGCAGTTGCGCCTGCCAGTCATCGATCAGATCGGTACGCAGCAGAGACAACACTAATAGCGACATGATGGTTACGGAAAACACCATCACTTGCAGCACATTCTGACGGCGGCGACGGCGTGTTGCGCTCATCGCCAACTTCCAGGCACTGCCGGCTTTCATACCCATAGTGCTACTGCTATGCAACAACAACCAGGACAACGCGGAAAGTACTACTGCAATTGCCGCCACCGACACGACCAACACCGACGTCAACACCAGATCCTGACTGTACCAGAGCACCAGAAATATGGCGCCGGCCAGACCAAAGACATAAGGCACGCGATCGGAAATGGATTGCTGACTCAAATCTTTACGCAGCACGCGCAGAGGTGGCGTCTCACGCAAAGCCAATAGCGGTGGCAGAGCGAACGCCAGTAAACAGATCAATGCCGTCATGGCGCCAATGACATAAGGCTGATACCCCGCTGGCGGCAAGGTCACCTGCAGCAACGAATCCAGTAACGCCAGAATACCGTGGTGCATTAACCAGCCGAGCAGGCAGCCAAGCACGACCGCAGTAAAAGCCAGTATGAGCTGCATGCGCACATAAATCGAAGTGATCTGGCGCGAGGTACAACCCAGGGTTTTCAGTATGGCGACATAGTCAAAATGTCGCTCACTGTAGCGCTTGGCGGTCAGCGCAATAGCCAGACCGGATAACAACACAGCGAACAGAGAACCAAGCATCAAAAAGCTTTCGGCCCGGTCGAGCGCTTCGCTCACCTCTTCGCTTTCATCACGCACGTCACGCAGGCGATAGACATTGTCGTATTCGCCATCGAACCATTCACTAAATCCGTCGAGGTCTGCTGACACATCGCTGGCAAACAAATAGCGATAGCGCACTCGGCTGCCCATCTGCACGACGTTGGTAGCCGGTACATCACTCAGATGCATCATCAAGCGGGGACCGGCATTGTCGACCATGCCGCCCTGTTGTCTGTCGGGCTCAGTAATAATAATGCGGCCTACGCGCAGGGTTGCTTCGCCGACATACACATTGTCGCCAACGTCAATTCCCAAAGCAGGCAAGGCACGGGATTCCAGCCACACTTCACCGGGCGGCGGACCACTGCTTATTGGCTCACCACGCGTAAAGGCCGCTTCGGTAATAATCACTTCACCGCGCAGGGGATAGTTGTCACTGACTGCCTTGGCCGCCACCAGCATGTTGCCGGTATCGGAAAAGGCCATCGAGGTAAAAGACAGAGTTTCAGCCGTGCGTAAACCGCGATTACGGGCTTCTTCAAGAATGGAGCGCGGCGGTTCACTGCGACTGCTCATCACCCGATCGGCCGCCAACATATTGGCCGACTCCAGCAGCAGCGCTTTCTCGAGCCGATCAGTAAACAGCGCAATACCAGTAACTGACGTGACCGCCATCACCAGCGCCAGAAATAATAATCGCAGTTCACCGCCTACCCAGTCACGGCGCAGCAAGCGCATGGACAGGGAAAAGAGTCTGGGTTTACCGGTAGCGCGAGAAGGCGTTGCGTCAGGCATGCAGCGCCTCATTAATGACATCACTGGTAATCTCTCCAGCCACCAACTTGATTACGCGGTCGCACTTCTTGGCAAGGCGTTCATCGTGGGTGACCAGCACCAGCGTGGTCGAAAATTCGTTGTTCAAATCAAACAGTAAGTCGATCACTCGTTTGCCGGTTGCTGTATCGAGATTCCCCGTCGGCTCATCAGCAAACAAAATGGGTGCTTCACTGGCAAAGGCCCGGGCGATGGCCACGCGTTGTTGCTCACCGCCAGACAACTGGTTGGGGTAGTGATGACCACGATCATCCAGTCCGACCCGGGCTAACAATTGCCGGGCTTTGTTGCTGGCATCAGGGTCGCCCTTGAGTTCGATCGGCAACATGACATTTTCCAGTGCCGTCAAACTGGGTAACAGTTGAAACGATTGAAAGACAAACCCAACCAACCTGCCGCGCAACAAGGCACGCTGTTCTTCGTCCAGACTGGCCAAGGAATTGCCATCGAGCAGGACATCGCCAGAGGTGGCAGCATCCAGCCCGGCCATTAGGCCCAGCAGGGTTGATTTGCCTGATCCGGAGGCTCCGACGATAGCCGCGACCTCTCCAGCCTGAATAGTGAGGTTAATACCTTTTAAAATGGTGAGTTCACCTTCACTGGTATTGACACGCTTGACGAGGTCTTTAACTTCTATCATCTGATTACTGCCTGTTTAGGTACCGGGAGCATTATAGTCTATTTCTTTCACCCGGGCGGTCATCGGCCTGGCTGCCTTGCACGTAATAGTAACAATGCACTACGCTTGGATTTGCAACCCGGTTTAACACATTCTCCAGATACCCTTATGCTGAATACGACAAGAGCCCTGATTATTCGTTTATTGGTTGTCGCCCTGACCGGCCTGACGATCAGTCTGCATGCTGTTGCCAGCGACGAGCGCACCTTGCTGGTCTTCGGCGACAGCCTGAGCGCAGGCTATGGCATCGATGAAAGTAAAAGCTGGGTGAATCTGCTGGCGAGCAAATTGACGCATGAGGGCCTGGCCTGGCGTGTCGTCAATGCCAGCGTTAGTGGCGAGACAACCACTGGCGGACTGTCCCGACTACCCGCTTCATTGCAGGCAAGCGAGCCTGATCTGGTGATCCTGGAACTCGGTGGCAACGATGGCCTGCGCGGCTTACCAGTGAACATTCTCAAAAACAATCTGGGCGAGATGATCGAGCTCATTCAATTGGCCGGCGCCAAAGTCTTGCTGGCCGGCATTCAGATCCCACCCAATTATGGCCCGCGCTACACGGAACCGTTCTTTGCCACGTACAGTGAGTTGTCAGCAGAGAAAGACGTGCCACTCGTCCCGTTTTTGATCGACGGCATTCCCCAGCAACCCGAGTTAATGCAGGACGATGGCATACACCCGGTAGCCGAAGCACAGTCGATAATCGTCGACAATGTCTGGCCGTATCTGGAGCCGATGCTGCAAGCCCCTGAATGAGTTAGATTGCAATCATTTAGAATCTAGCGTTCTTACATCCGATCTAATTCCGAACTACACCCGATCCAGATTCCAAGCATTTATATGGCAGGCGTATCGATCGAACGCGGCACAATCAGTTTGTGCTTCATGCGGTATAACATCACCGCCGACCCCAGATTGCAGCAAGCCATAGCCAATAACGCCAAATCATAGTTGCCCGCCACGTCGTAGTACCAGGCCACGATAACCGGGCCGAGTGCCGACATTCCAAATGTAAACGGCATGGCTGACGAGCGCACAGAACCAAGAAAGCGGCGCCCGAAGAAAGAAGCCCAGATCACTTCCTGAAGCGGTATCAACCCGCCCCAGCCACAACCCATGAGAAAGAACCCGCCGTAGACCAGAAAATCCAACTGTCGGGACACGGCAAACACGATCACAATCACCGCACAACCGGTTACGGCAGCACCAAGCGCGGCGAGTTTTTTGGGATTGAAGCGATCAATCATTAACCCCCACACCGGTTTGCTCAAAAACGCCGGTACTGACGCCAGTGAAATCATCATCGAAGCAATGAGGCTTGAATAACCGGCATCTGTCATCAGCGGAATGGTTTGCAACAACATCACAGTGATGGATATCTGAAACAAACCAAACGCCAACACCAAAAAATAAAAACTGGAGCTACGCATGGCTTGTGCACGAGTCATGGAGCGCTCGAAATCCAACCGCGCCGCAGCGCTTTGTCCGGGTGACATAGCGTCTTTCAATTTGCCATCCGGCAGCAGGTTATAGTCTTCGGGGCTGCGCCGGACGATGATCGCCATGGGCAAGGTCAATAGCAAAGTACCTAGCGCTAGCAGTTGCCAAGAGGTGCGCCAACCGAATAATTCCACGAGCGCCGTAGCGATGGGCGGCAGGAGTATCCCGCCAAGCGAAATACCCATGCCGGCGATGGCAACGGCCCGGCCTCTTCGCTCGACAAACCACTTGCTCAAGGTGACATTGATAACAAGGTTGCCGATCATCGCAGCGCCCACGGTGAGCATTAATCCATTCAGGATCAACCATTCAGCCAGAGTTTGAATGTCGCTGAGACTGTACAAGGACACCGATAACACGAGGCTGCCCAGCACAATAAACGGGCGCCCACCCACTTTATCCAGATGCGAGCCTATTAAAAATCCTGTGGTTGCCATGACCATCTGCCCGACTGAACGAGAGGCGGAGAATTCGGCTCGCGTCCAGCCGAATTCTTCGGTCATGGGAATCATGAACGCGCCGACGACGTAGTTCGCCATACCGACGGCTACGAACTGGGTAATAAAACCAGCCAATACTATCCAGTAGCCATAGTAGAACGCGGGTTGTTTGAGAGGGGATGCAGATCGATTCAGCACTGAGAATTGGCCGGGCTGGCGGGTTCCTGATTGAGAAAAATGCAAGCAAGTGCAATGTGTCGTTACTGCACGACTATTGCAGAGGCAGCAATGCCGCCACTACTCACCCTGCAGTCCGGTTAATGAGACTTGGTTAGTCCCAGTGGTTGTCGCGACGCATCTGGGGCAGCTGTGCCGTGGCGGCGCTGCATTTGCCGATCAATAGAACGCTGCTGCTGATCCTGGCGCTGCTGGCGCTCCAGTACGGCGCTGCGGTGACTGTACCCGGACTCGCGCGGCAGCAGCCTAATTTGGCCATTGTGACGCGGGTCAGTATTTTGCCAATGCTGTCCATGTCCACCCTGCACGTTCACTTGCGGCACGACAATCACTGGCGGCACATAATCGCGCGACGATCTATAGCGCTCACCCGATTGCACGACCTGAACTTGCAGTTGATCATGCAATTCGGTGAGTTGCTGTATTTGACCAATTAGCGCCGGACTGTGTTCGCCGCCATTAGCACGAGAGAAGGTTTTTTGCAGATCCCGAAAGCGTTGACTGAGCTCATTAAATTGCGCGCTGACAAAGGAATACTGGCGAGCGCGCACCACCGCTTCGACCAGCTGCTGTGCTTCCCTGCTCAGACGCAGCGCCGAAAATTGCACGCTGTTATAGCCGGCAGCATGACGCAACTCGACTGACACTTGCTCGCTCAGGCGGCTCAGTTGGGTCGCGAGCCGCGACACTTCCGGATAGGATGCCTGCCCGGACAGTGGCAACAGCAAGAACACCAGCGCAACCAGCAACGGCCTCGTTCGAAGGTATTTCTGAGACTCTTTTAGAGCGCTCTTGAAAGAGTCTTTGAGAGAACCCTTGATAGAACCCTTGAGAGAACCATTGAGAGAACCATTGATAGAACCTTTGAGAGAACCTTTGATAGAACCTCCGAGAGAACCCGGCAGCCTGAATTTGGGATGACGCATCAGCTTTTTCCTCTAACTGCAGTTTAGCAATTTTGAGAAATTTCGGTAGCAAGTGCAGCTAGCACCACGCCACACCACAAACATCGCGGGAATGGGCGCCAACACAGGAAAAAACGGGGCTTTGGCGGTAGAGCGGCGCGTTACCAGCAGACTTGCAAGGTTTTGATCTAATTGCCGGTAATCGCCAAATACCGGGATATCACCGCATCCATACCCTGATAGAGACATTCCACCACCAGCGCATGGCCAATGGACACCTCCAGAATATCGGGTATTTCAAGAAACCGACCCAGATTTTGCAAATTCAGATCATGGCCAGCATTGACCCCGAGCCCGGCAGCTTGCGCTGCCGCCGCCGTGTCGGCATAGGTTTGCCAGATTGTGTCCTCTGATTCCAGACCAAAATGGGCAGCATAAGATTCTGTGTATAACTCAATGCGATCTGCACCCAGCTTTTTGACCAGCGGTATGTGTTGCGGCTCGGGGTCGAGAAACAAACTGCTGCGGATACCGGCCTTGCTCAATTGTTTGATGACGTCCTTGAGGAGCGCCTCATTGGCAGCCACATCCCAACCATGATCTGACGTCAGTTGTTCTGGCACATCAGGCACCAGAGTGCATTGATCGGGTTTGGCGGCTAGCACCAGGTCCATGAACTCTGCCGTCGGGTTGCCCTCAATGTTGAATTCCACCTTGGGATGTAAGGCAATGAAATCACTGATCTTGGCAACGTCTGTACGCGTGATGTGCCGTTCATCCGGCCGCGGATGCACAGTAATTCCTTCTGCACCCCGGCGAATAGCCGCGCTGATAAAATCGATCACGTTCGGTTCGTCATGCCCGCGCGCATTACGTAGCAAGGCAATCTTGTTCACGTTGACACTCAGCTGTGTCATTCCGGCACACTCTCCTGATTCAAAAAGCCCAGCGCGATTGTCTGGAACACCTGTGGTTTTTCAGCATGCACCCAATGGCCGGTTTCCATTACCGACTTGACGCTGGCATTAGGGAACAACTCGAGAATTTCTGCTTCGTGTTTCTTGCGCACATAGGGTGACAGGTCGCCACGCACAAACAAAGTAGGCCCGGTAAAAGGTGCCTCGGACACCAGTTTTTCGCGCAAGCGATCGTAGTGCTTTTCCAACGCATCCAGATTGAGACGCCAGGAAAAGGTTCCATCTTCGGCGCGCGCCAGATTGGTCAGAATAAATTGCCGCGTCGCTTCGTCTTCGACATAGTCTTGCAAGTGTTTGTCAGCGTCATTGCGATTGCTTACCGTCGTCATGTCCAGACTGCGCATACCCGAAATAATGCGCATGTGATCCTCTGCGCTGCCGGTATATTCAGAAGGGGCAATATCCACAACAATCAGTTTGTTGACCCGGTCCGGATAGCTGAGCGCCAATTGCATGGCTGTCTTGCCGCCCATTGAGTGGCCAATGAGCGAGCATTTCTCAATACCCAGATCATCAAGAAGCTGTATAACATCGTCAGCCATGTCCTGATAATTCATGGCATCTTCATGGGGTGATTCGCCATGATTGCGCAGATCAACCGCAACAACAGAAAAATGTTCAGCGAGTTGTTTGCTGTGCCATCCCCAGTTAGACAAACTGCCGAACAAGCCATGCATAATAAGTACTGGCTCGCCCTGCTCGGAATAGCGTCGGTAATTCAGCTTCATAATTTCAGTCACTTCAATGTCTTGAGAAGTTCGATTACGTCATCATGATGGGACTTGGTTTTCACCTTGTCCATGATGTGCGAAATGCGCCCTTCTTTATCAATAATAAACGTTGTTCGCACGATACCCATGAATTCCCGGCCCATGAATTTCTTGAGATCCCAAACGCCGTACTTGTCAGCGATGGCATGATCTTCATCGGACAGCAGCGTAAAATTCAGATCATGCTTGTCTTCGAATTTCTTCAGGCGTGCGAAAGGGTCAGGGCTTATGCCAAGAGCAACTGCATCCAGTTTGGCCAGGTCTTTCTTGGTGTCACGTAGCCCACAAGCTTGCACGGTACAGCCGGGAGTCATCGCTTTGGGATAGAAATAGAGCACAACATTTTTCTCGCCTTTGAAATCCTTGAGACTGACTTTGTTGCCGTCCTGATCCTGCAGCGTGAATGCGGGTGCCTTATTGCCAATCTTGATAGCCATGTTTCCTCCGTGGTGGTTGCTCGTTCGCGCGGGAGACGCATTATAGCGGCTGTGGGCGAAAAAGGCCTCATGCTAACATCCCTGTCATGACACGACCCATGACACATCCCATGACACGTCCGCCGCGCTCCATCGTAGTGCTGACTGGTGCCGGCATCTCAGCCGAATCCGGAATTCGCACGTTCCGCGCCTCTGACGGGCTCTGGGAGAATCACCGTATAGAGGATGTCGCCTCGCCTGAAGGCTTTTTGCGCAATCCCACTCTGGTCTATGATTTTTACAATAAACGCCGCCAGCAGCTGCTGTCAGATGAAATACGCCCTAATCCAGCACACTCGGCGCTGGCGCGCTTTGAGCACCAATTCGCGGGCGATTTCCTGTTAGTCACGCAAAACGTCGATAATCTGCATGAAAGAGCCGGCAGTGAACAGGTTCTCCATATGCATGGCGAATTACTGAAAATGCGCTGCAGTGAATCCGGCATGGTGTTCGATATTCGCACTGATCTCAGCCTCGACACTGAATGCCGTTGCTGCAACACCCCTGGCAATCTGCGCCCACACATTGTCTGGTTTGGGGAAATGCCGCTACACATGCAACAGATCAATTTAGCGCTGACCCAGTGCGACCTGTTTATTGCCATCGGCACATCGGGCAATGTCTACCCGGCGTCCGGTTTCTACCAGACTGCCAAGATCCACAAGGCTCATGCAGTGGAATTAAATCTGGAGAAAACCCATTCTGAATTCGATCAGCATGTCGTTGGCCCCGCCTCGGCAATCGTGCCCGAGTTTCTCGACAAGCTGATTGCCAATACATAGTGAGTAGCGCTGCATCGCTGCCTCGCCAAATTTACTGGCGCTTGACTGGCCGACCTTAACTGCGTTTGAACAAGCGCGAGGTCACGCGATTGAACAATGTTGGTGACGCTTGTGCCGCCATCTGTGCACGCTCTTTATCGCGGCGACGTCCGTACTCTTCCGCAGCCTGCTCGGCAATCTCCTGATCAAACGAGGCCGGAATCCATTTGGGATTGCGAAAATGTTTGTGTTCAGCCGAGCTGAGCATGGGCGTGAAATACTGACAATCTGCAAAATAATAATGCGTCACTTGCGAGTGGCGACTGCGAGTCGCATCCCAATGGCCCTCACCACCGTGTATCAAATTGGCATGCCAGATAATAGCGTGGCCTTTCTTGATAAGCCCATATTCCTTGCGCAGCTTCTCTTCCTTCACCAACTTGTGCATGCACTGTTCGTATTTGGGGTAGTCATCCGCGGTGGGACGCAACGCAAAGTCCTGCATGGTGAGCTCGGCGCGCTTGTGGGAACCCGGGTAGTACAGCAAGGGGCCGTTGTTCTCGTCGATGTCTTCCAGCGCCACCCAGACACCAGCCATCATGTTGCCAGGAATACTGTTGAAATGAATGGTATCCGAGTGTGGTGCCTGACAGGTGCCAAAGGGAAAATTCAGCGTTTGAAAAGGCAGGGCCTGACGTCCAAACAATTGTTGCAAGGCGCTCAGCACTTGATCTTGAACCGCTAGTTGGCGCGCTTCATCCACCAGTTTCCAGGCATCCATGACACGAGTTGGAGACGTGGGCTTTTGTTGCCATTGCAGCGGATAGAAAGGCTGTACTTTGGCAATGATTTGTTCGAGTAACTGCTCATCAAAAGCAAAATCAACAACCAGATAACCCTGCTCATGAAACAAGGCGATGGCCTGATCGGTTAGTGGTGCGGTAACAGCTCTCAACATGACACTGGTTCAGGGCAAAACAAAACCCGCCTGTTTTGCCTGCTGCCTTGTAAATATTTCGCAATTTGCAGGCCCAAGTCGCAATTTTCTACTCGCCACATTGGGAATTCGCTGCAGCATACTGACTAGGCTTTGGCCTGTCTATCAGCCTTTAAACAGTTGTAAATTTTTAGCAGAAATAAAGGGTTAATTCTTCCGGGAGCAAACACTCTTTTGCATTACAAAGTTGTAATGTCAGGCGCAAGCGCTGTTGCGGTCGTTCGTTATCCCATCCAGTCACAGTGTCGGATAAATCCGGCCAGACAACTTGCACCGCAACTTCCCGCTCATAGATCGCCACAGGCCGGCCCAGTTGCTGCAGCTCACCCGTGGCAGCCGGATAGTTTACTGAGACTTCTGGGGCGTTTTTGTCCGCATTCGATATCGCCAATGCCTGCAAGTCACCAGCACCGCTCTGCTGTGCATCTGCTTTATCCTGCGCCTCTCTCGGCGCTCTCGCGACTGAGGGTACTGGCGGCGCGGTTAAATGCCAGCCGGGTTGTAAAGTGATATGCAGTGTTAACGCATTGCTGCGCTCCGGATGCTGCTCACTGGTAATGCGCGCCAGACCATTGCTGGCATAACGGATAAACTCAATAGCGCCGTGCTCAATTTGGCCATGCAAACGCAGCAAACTGGTATGGCTTAACGCGTGCTCATTGATCGAACCTGCGAGTCGATTCAAGGCCGCCGTGATATAGCCCTGGTAGAAGGCCGCGTTATGTTCACTGTCCAACAACGCACTGCGTTCCTGCAGCCGTTGCAGACTGATAAGGGTTGCCGCCACTGGCGACAAGGTGGCCCCGTCGGCGGCATTGCGGGAACGGGCCAATAACGGACCTGCCTGTTGTTCAGCGCTGAGATAAAACCCGGCTTTGCCCGCATCCCAAAAATGCCCCAAACAATAGTCCATGATGCGCATGGCGTGTTGCAGATAGTCTGCATTGCGGGTGACATCGAACAGCGTAATGAGTGCCTCACAGAACGCGCCGTAGTCTTCCAGCTGCGCGGGTATGGACGTTGTGCCATCCAAAGAGATACGTTGCAGCTCACCGCTTTCAGCAACCAGCTGCTCGAGCAGTGTATCCGCGGCCCGGATTGCAGCAGCCAACCAGTCATCTCTGGACAACTGCCAGGCTGCCTGCGCCAACGTGTGAATCATAGCCGCGTTCCAGCCAGCAATGAGCTTGTCGTCACGCAGCGGATGAATGCGCAGCTCACGCGCTTCATAAAGCTTGCCCAGAATGCGATCCAACTGCTGCAGTAAATCTGCCTGGCTACTGGCAATAGATTCAGCCAGTGGCGCTTGCAGATTCGGGATATTACTGCCCTCGAAATTACCATCATCGGTAATACCGAACAGTTCGACAGCCAGCACAACTTCTTGTGGCTCAAGCACTTCTTCGAGTTGTTCGCGCGTCCATAAAAAGAACGTGCCTTCTTCACCCTCGCTGTCAGCATCGGTGGCAGAATAAAACCCACCAGAAGAGTCCTGCATATCGCGCAACACATAATCCAGTGTCTGCTCAACGATGCGCCGATAAAATGGCTTGCCGGTGACAGCCCAGGCTTGCAAATAAACCAAACCCAGTTGCGACTGGTTATAGAGCATTTTTTCGAAGTGAGGTACGAGCCAATACTGGTCAACGCTATAACGATGAAAGCCACCACCGACCTGATCGTAAATACCGCCCTCGGCCATGCCGTGCAAAGCGCGGTCAACGAAATCCAGAGCGCTACTGGAACGACCGCGAATTGCCTGGTCTAGCATGAACAGTAACAAGGGTTCTTGGGGAAATTTCGGTGCGCCGGCCAGACCGCCAAACTGCTTGTCCTCACGTTTCAGCAAGGTTTCGATACAATTTTGTAGCACTTGCGCCTCGAGCGGCTCTGGCTCACGGGAGTCATCGAGAATTTTTCTGATGGCGCTGTCGACACTGGCAGCACTGTTGGTTAATTCCTCTTTCTTGTTAGCCCAGGCATCGGTGATTTTGTTTAGCAATTCAATGAATGTTGCAGCGGGGAAATAGGTTCCCCCGAAAAAAGGTCGGCCATCGGGCAGCATGAAATTCGACATCGGCCAGCCGCCATGCCCCGACATCAACTGTACGCCCGTCATATAGATCTCATCGATATCCGGGTATTGCTCGCGATCCAGCTTGATGGCGATGAAATCGCGATTCAGCAGTTTGGCCACTTCCACGTTGTCAAAACTCTCCACTTCCATGACATGGCACCAGTGGCAAGTGGAGTAACCAATTGAGAGAAATACCGGCTTGTTCTCCTGCCTCGCCGTGGCAAACGCTTCCTCGCCCCAGGGATACCAGTTCACCGGATTGTGCGCGTGCTGCAACAGGTAGGGTGAATCTTCCAGTATCAGGCGATTGATAAACTGCCCCGAGCCATCAGCCTGCAGGTGCTCAGTGCGTTTGTCGTAACTGCCCTGCTTGTCCGCTTCAGCCTTGCGCAGAGTTTGTTCCAGTGTCATATCAGACAAAATAGTTCCTTTTTTGCTCGCCAGACTTGTGGCGAATATCAGTGTTTGGTTCTTTTGAAGTTGCCAAGGTATCGCTATTCAGTAACGGGTTTTAGAATGAGTTGTCGTTGAATGACAGTATTTTCAAGATCAACAGCCCACGGGCGCTGTAACTAAATTCTGATGAAAGCGATCTAATTAGTACAAGTCACCTGAATGCATCAACATGCTGCAAAGACGAGTGACTTGTTTGCCCTTCCCGCCCCTGTCCCCGCAGGGGCTTTTTTTCGCTAGTCAAAATACAGTTGAAGTTTCGGGTCATGTCCGGCCCTGCTGGCTACTCCTCGTCCAGCAGTTGCTGCAGCGCTTTCGGGAAATACGGTTTGCGCCGCTCATTTACCGCGGTGGTAATGATCTCGGCGCTGACCATCAGTTTGCCATCAGCAGCACGCAATATTTTCTGGGAAAACACCAGCCGCACTGGTGAGGGTCGGCTGGCGGCAACCGAAATACGACACTCTTCACCGGCGTGTAGTGGCGCGCGATAATCAATTTCTGCTCTCGCCACAACAATAATCACGCCCTGCTTGGTCAACTCGGCAAAACTCAAGCCACGGCTTGCCAGAAATTCATGGCGTGCATGCTCCAGATAGTGCTGATAAATGGCGTTGTTAACAATGCCTTGCATATCGCATTCGTAGTCACGAACTTTAAGTTCGATGCTGAAAGGTGAATCACTCATATCCTGACCCGTAATTAGTAGCGCCGATAGACTAACTCATCAGAGAAGCTGGCGACACCCGGGCAGAACCAGATTGTCGCCCCTGCTGAATATTAGAAACCGTTATGACCCGGGAAGATCATGAAGAATTACCAATAGCGAAATGAGCGACGAGAATTGCAATGTCAAACACCAAAAAACCAGACATTAAAAACCAGGAAGTAGAAACCGGAAATAAAAACCGGAAATAAAAAAGAGGCAAGCCAGGCGAGTACTGCTGGCTTACCTCTAACGGAGAACTGGATACGACTTGATACTAGGCAATTCTGATCATTATTAAGGGGATGCCGCGAGCAGGGAAATAGCGTGGTCAGTGGCTTCCGCGCGCAAGCTATCAGCCTGATTCTGAATCCACTGGATGACGTTGTCGTGCGGCACCAGTCCTGTTTCATCGGCGCGATAATCCAGCCCCGCCAACACTTCATGATATGGACCAAAGCCCTGCACACGATAGGGAATCACCAGCGCCTGTCGGCCCGCGGCGTTTGCCTTAGCGATATAGTCACGAATTTGTTGCTCGGCCAATTCCCGCTTGTCCTGCCAATCCTCACGCAGCGTAAACGTGCGGACCGCATGCAATCCCAGTTCGTCGCGGGCCAACTGAGTGCGCTGGCTAATCTTGTCGATCCAGCGCTGGTTCTCGGCATCGTCACCCGGGCCATGAGCTAATACGACCACCACCTCGTCGTCAGGTTGTCTGCTCAGCGCACTGATCCGGTCCAGCAACACCCGGTCCATTTCTTCAGCATCAGCCAGTCCTTCGGGACTCATGTGAAAGGCCAGATCGCTGTCGATCTGCCAGAATCCCATGGGCATACGCATGGCCGTCTGACCGACCGCCTCCTGCTGGGCCTGACGCTTGCTCGGCGCCCCGTCTTCGATACCAAGAATCTGCTCAGTGCGCTCGTACCAGCTCTCTCCGGAGATAAACATCCGCACTACACCGACATGGGCCACACCTTCGCTCTCCAATTGTCGAACCGCACGTTCCATCGACCCGGCATCGGCCATGCCGAAGGCTATGCTGACCGGATACTCGCTGCGCAGTTCTGAAATGGCCTGCTCGACAGACGCGTTCCACTGGGTTCCACCACCGTGCGCCATAACCAATACGCCGTAATCCACTGGCGTAACTGAACTGTTAGCAGTTGATTGGCCACTGCTACAAGCACCCAGTAGCAGGCTGCAAACAACGATCAGACCCGACCAACAAGTGCGCCGTGGCAAGTTAGCGAAAATAATGTTCATAGTCGTCAAATGCTCCTTTTGTTTACTACCATCTGTTTCATGTCTTCTATTGCAAACCATCAGAATTCAACATTCACGCCCGCCCGAAAATTAATCCCGGGCTGCTGGGCATTGGCAATCGTCTGCGTCGCCGACGCTTCCAACCCCTGAATATTGCCCCAACGTGCGTACTGCTCATCGAACACGTTAAACACTCCGGCACGTACTGTGGCGCGTTGCCCAAACCTGAGGTAACCCACCAGATCAACAACCGTGTAGTTGCTTGCAGTGACCTGACTGGTCGAGGAAACGCGGTCCTTGTCAGCCACCGCAGTCATTAAAAACTCGCCGCCCCAGCGGCCTGATTCTTCATCAAAGGCTAACCCCAAGACTCCGGTTAGCGGTTCAATGGAATCAATGGGCACATTGCTGGTCTTATCCTCACCACGGGAATAAGCCAGCGAGCCCCGGAGTTGCCACTGGGGAGCGAGATACCAATTGGCCATGGCTTCCAGACCGCGAATCTCGACTGTCCCGAGGTTCTGGTCCTGAAACAGGCTAACGCTGCCTTCCATGCCGACAAAATTGCTCTCAATAAAATCTTCATAAGTATTGTGATAGACGGCCAGGCTCAAATAAGCCTGGGAGAAACTGGCCCGCAGACCGAGTTCGTAGCCGCGGCTGGACTCGGCCTGCAATGCCGGGTTAGGCACCGTGGCGTAGCCGAAACCCAGATTCACAAACGCCTGATTGCTTTCATCAAAATTGGGTGGTCGATAACCTTCGGCATACTGCGCGAACACCGAATACACTGAATCAAAATCGTAGATCGCACCAAGACTCAACGACAGCTGACTGTCCTCAACTGCTGAAACAGAAAAGCCGCCGAAATTTTCGATATCACCGACACCGTCCAGCAATGTGTCGCTGTCTGGCTCGAGTTCGTACCGGTCGTAACGTAACCCGGGAACCAATGTCAGCCCCGTGCCTGCAACGGTGATCTCATTCTGGACATAAAACCCGTGACGGGTCGTTGTCGAATCCGGAAATGTCTTGTTGGGAAATACCTCTGGTGACGCAAACGGGAATGCGGCAATGGCACACGTTGACTGACCGGTAGCAACAGCTTCCTCACAGCGATTACGTGGCCGTTCGGTTGCCGTTTCATCGATATTAAAACCGTAGGCCAGCGCATGATGCAGCACACCGGTGGTCAGGCTTTTACGCAAATTGAGATTAAGCGCCGCGGTGGTTTGATTAAACTCGAAATCGGTGCGGCGGATCGCATCCGTACCACCGAAGCTGGCCGGGTTGCCCGGATTGATGAAAGAGTAACTAACGCGCTCCTGACGGGTGAATTGCAAGCCATCAGTTTGCTGAACATTGGCAAGCAACTGCAACTCGTCGACCAGTGCACTGTGCAACTGCCAATCGTATTGCACGCCCAATTTATTGCGCCGGGTTTCATCGCGCCCGAGCGAACTGTACACAGTGCTGCTGAGCTCGGATTGAATGTCGACCAGAATCTCCTCATGGTAAGTCTCCGCGTTCAGGCGCAAGCTTTGCGTGTCACTTAATTCCCAAAACCCTTGTAGCAGCAGATTCTGCGCATCACCTTCTTGCGGATTCAGCGCGCCGTTACCTTGCACTTCGCTTTCCGCAAACTCACGGCCGGTCATCTGCAGCAGCAACCCGAAGTCATCTGACTGCCAGGCCGCCGTAACACCTGCCTTGTACTGCTCGTCCGCCGATGCAGCAGAGGTGCGGAAACCAACATAGGAACCACGCTCACTGCCGACCAGATCGCGAGCCGTTTTACTGGTCAGAATAACCGCACCGCCCATGGCATCCGCGCCATAGAGCACAGAGGCTGGGCCACGGATAATTTCCACCGCCTTGAGATTGTCGATCTCAAAACTGTCTTTGCCATAAGACGCCGGCCCAGCAGCATAGATATCGCTACTGCGCACGCCATCGATGACGGTCAATACCCGGTTACCACCGATACCCCTGATGCTGAATCCCTGATTGCCACCACGGGTCGCAGAATCCATGGTGACGCCTGGCTGGAAGCGCACGACATCATCCAGATCATTGGCCATTTCCCGTTCGAGCCGCTCGGCTGGAATCAAGGTCACGGTGCCAGCGATATCATCGATCGTGCGGGGTAAGCGGGTCGCGGTGATGGTGACTTGTTCGATGCGCTCCGGCTCGGTCGGCAGTTGATCTTGCCCATAAGCAAGCGTACTCGTCAGGGCGATGAGCAAAGTCGTGGCAGGTGCCCACGGGAGATGGACAGTTGGAGTCTTGGTCAGTTTCATTCGATCTCTCCTGATAGAACTGGAGAGTCTGGCTTGCTGCCTCGAAGAAACCGGGTGGCTTGCTGGACTCATTGGATTGTCAGGTACGAGACAATCCGCAGTGTGTTGTTAAGATGAAGTGTCTAAGGATTAAGTGGTTAAAAAATTATTTGGTCAGAATCAGTTTGTTGTTCGACGTGATGCGCAAGGTGTAACGATCACCATTGTGCTCGATGATTAACAATTTGCGCTCGCCGAGTAGCTCCTTGCTGGAGACTGCCTCCACGCTGTCTTGGTTCATGGTCGAATCCCCATTCAGGCTCACAAACTACCCGCGTGAGCCGCTGTCAGATGACTAAAATTGAAAGTAACGTTCCGCCCTGCCAACGCAACCGCCGACTTGAGCATTACGGACAAGTGTAGGGAAAACATTCTCTTAATGCAAATGAGAATTATTACTATTTAAATCCTGAAAAGAAAGCCGTTGCCCGGGAAACTGATGAGCGACTCGCCAAGCACGCCTGACAACAGTCAATCAGCTGGCTGGCGGCGGCCGAACATGCCAGAATCCTTGCAATTATTTTCATCGCAAGGAATCTGCTCGATGCTACGACAATTGACACAACAATCCGCTTGCCTGCTGGCCCTTGGCCTGTTTCTTACGCCGCAGAGCTGGGCCGACCACCACGGTGACAGTCATGCCCTGTCACTAGCAGAACTCAGCGAAGGTGAGCACCGATCGGCGGCCAACATCGCCCGAAACCCGTCTCGCCACCCGGTGGAGACACTGGAGTTCTTTGGTCTCGAGCCGAACATGACAATCATCGAAATCTTGCCATCTGGCGGTTGGTACACTGAAATCATCGCGCCCTATGTGCGTGATCATGGCAAATTCTACGCTGCCCACTTTTCACCCAATGCCACGACAAGCTACATGCCGCCTAACCTGCGTAACTTCGAAGCCAAGCTCAGTGGTAACCCAGAACTGTATGGCCGCATTACTACCCGACACCTGAATCCGCCACATGAGGTTGTAATTGCCCCGGCAGAAAGTGCCGACATGGCGCTGACTTTTCGCAATGTGCACAACTGGATCATGGCTGGTCAGGAAGCCGAGTTCTTCGCCACTTTTTATGCCGCGTTGAAGCCAGGAGGTATTTTGGGAGTGGTCGAGCACCGCGCGTTGCCAGATGCTGGCATGGATGTAATGCGCACCAGTGGCTATGTCACTGAAGCCTATGTCAAGCAGCTGGCCGCTGAAGCTGGCTTTGAGTTTGTTGCTGCTTCAGAGATCAACGCCAACCCTGCTGATCCGACCGTACACCCTGAAGGCGTGTGGACCCTGCCGCCGAGTTATCGACTGGGTGATACTGACCGCGAAAAATACGCCACAATCGGGGAGTCCGATCGCATGACACTGAAGTTTCGCAAGCCTGAATAATGCTGAGAAAACGACCGGGCGCCAGACTAGCGATCAGTCTTGTGCCCGATCGTATATCCGCATCAAAGTGATTGGTTCGCCAAATGAATTTGGCTGAATGATCATATCAATGCGCAAGCGATTGCCACCCGCGAGCAAAGTATAGGTTTCCAGCGTAAAGCCACCATCGCGTGGCCGCCCTTCAACAATCAAGGACTCTTCTTCCCAATGGCCGAATGACCAGTCGCTGCCGCCTTCATTGTAAAAATCTGCCGCTGTAGTCCGACGCCGACGACCATCGGTATGAAAGACTCGCTCGTAATCATCCTCATAGATAAACACGAATTCAGGCTCGGCGTAGCTGATAGTTAATACATCGTCATAGGACAGCCGATCATAAAGCTCGTGTTCGGGCGGCCCACCGCGATAGAAATCTTCCCGGTTGTTAAACAAACCGCGGCCACCACGACCGCCACCGGCCTCAATAGCCTCTTCCACCTGATCATCCGTATCATCACTCAGCTCGTCATTGATCAGCCACTGCCCGGTGATACCCTGACGAATATCAACTTGACCTGGCGCGCTCACCGAAAGACTCGTGCAGCCCAGCAGCACAAGCAGCCATGCAAACTTCACTTTTGTTCTGATCGTTTCGTTCCTCATAGACTTTGTGTTTGTAATGGTGCTTTTATCAGTCGGAGCGGATTTATCGGGCATCATCGACATGCTCAGCAAGTGGTTTGTGCAAAAACTTGTCAGGTTGCTTGATCAGCCAGCGGGCCAATACAAAGATCAACCCAAAAAGTAGCAAGTAATAAAACGGGAATGCAATGAGGGATTGCACGAATACTGTCCGCTGGTCGCTTGTGGCTTCCATATTGCCCCCATTACCAACTCGTAGTTGCGCGACCCAGGCGGTATACAACAGGCTGGCCAGAGCCAGCCCCAGATTCAATGCCAAGCCCTTGAAACTGAGAATCGTCGCGCGCATGGCCGAATCTGCTTCCTTGTTAAGATAGTAGCTGGACATGAATTGCACCATGCTCATCATGGCAAACGTCCCCACCGCAAAAGCCACACCCCAGAGCGGGACTGCAAAGGCAATACCCACGAGCCCGACAAGCAAGATTGCCGACAGGATAAGGAAGTTAGTCAACGGTGAACAGCTGTGCACCAGAATTCGGGATACACGCGCATTCACAATAGCCAGCAAAGAGAGCGATGCACCGACCACGCCGAAGAGCGGGACTGGAATATCAATAGCCCGCCAATATTCGCTCGCCAGCACCACGAACTGCCGCCCTACCGAGTCCAGGGCCAGCGCAGCTATAATGACAAACAACACGAAACGATGATTCAGAGTCCAGCGGCCCGCCTGCAGGATCTGCTGAAAAGCTCCGACTATTAACTGCCAGCGCGACTTGCCTGAATCTATAGCTGAGTCTGTGGTACTGCTTTCGGCATCGAGATCGTACATGCCTAGCGCCACCACAAGAACGATTACGGAAGAGACTGTTGTCAACAAGATGGGCAGGCGAATAATCATGTCACCGGCTAACTGCCAATCTGGATCAAGCCATGCCAGCGCCCCATTGACGATGGCCGGATCATAAACCAGACCACCAAGAATCATACTGGTGAAGAAGCCTATCGCTACGACAATACTGTTTTTTTCCAGCAGCGCCGACCAGTGCGCTTCGCGGCCCAACTCTTTCAGAGAATCATAGGCCAGCGCCTCATCGGCACCACTGGCAGCTGCCTCTGACAATCCTGAACACAAGCGATTACCCATAAACATCAAGAACAGCCATGGCGATGCCCCCGTTGGCGCGAACAGAATCAGCGCCATCTCGACAACCATTAACGCACCGGCAAAAACCACCAGAGTCTTCCGGCCCACAATGTCTGCCAGTGCCCCGCTCGGCACCTCGGCACAGACAATCGACACGGCCCAGACAATATTGAGAATGGAGAACTGCTCCAGAGTCAGCCCATAGTCCAGGAACAGCACCGTAAAAACCGGGTAATAAAAACGTGCTGAGTAAAACAGGCGGAACAGAATAAAGCGCCGCAGATTGCCTTCCAGCGCCTTTCGCCTTTGCTGATCACTCCCTGTTGCTGACTCTGTCATGGATTCCTGACCTGAGCGATAACACAGCATTGGAGTCGCTGCGAAATGCATGGATAGACAATCGGTTTGTCATTCTGTGGCTGCAGGCTAGCCCGGGCTGATCCGGTTTTCAATGATAAGAAGCACGTAGAATTGAACAGGTCACTGTGAATCAGCTATGCTCCTTACCTGCACCTTATCCAGAGCGACAATAAAAACTAGGGGGAAGACTGGAATGACTATGCAAAATACGCCACTGCTGATGTCCAAAATTTTGGGGCGGGGCGCGCAGCTCGACCCGGAAGTCGAAGTTGTCACCATGCAAGCTGACGGGACTCACCGCCAGACTCTCAAGCAGACCTGGGACCGCGCCAATCAGTTAGCCCACGCGCTGACCGAGCACGGCATCAATGTCGGTGACCGGGTTGCCAGCTTCATGTGGAATAACTACCGCCATCTGGAACTTTATCAAGGCGTCCCGTCGATGGGTGCCGTGCTACACACACTCAATATACGGCTGTCCCCTGCTGATCTGGAATACATCATTAATCACGCCAACGATCGCGTGATAGTTATTGATGAAGACTTGCTACCACTTCTCGAACCTATCAAAGACAAGATTCCCTGTGTCGAACTCATTATTGTCTGCCGTCATGGCGAAGGCACCGAAAGTGACATCGATCGCCAAGTCGACTATGAGGACTTCATTAGCGGCAAACCGACTGTCTATGAATGGCCGGAGATCGACGAAACCTCACCCATGGGACTTTGTTATACATCCGGCACAACCGGCAAACCTAAGGGGGTCATGTATACCAATCGCTCAACCTATCTACACACTCTAACTGAATGCCTGACCGACGCCATTGGTCTTTCCTGTGTAGATTCCTTGCTTGGCATTGTCCCCATGTTTCATGCCATGGGCTGGGGCTTGCCCTACGCTGCATCCATGCTGGGCTGCAAACAGGTCATGCCGCACCGCTTCATGATTCCTGATGCTTTCCTCAGATTAATGCATGAAGAACAAGTAACTGTATCTGCCGGTGTCCCCACAATCTGGCAAGGCGTACGCGCAGCACTAACAGCAGAACCCGACAAGTATGATTTGAGCAAGCTGAAGAAACTGACCTGCGGCGGCTCCGCACCGCCAGTGGAGATGATGCGCTGGTACTGGGATACCTACAAAATTGAGATGATCCAGGGCTGGGGCATGACCGAAACCAACCCATTGGGCACCATTTCCCGCATGGTCGCCAAGCGCACTCATGTGGACATCAGTGAAGAAGAACAATTCAAAAATATCGCCAAGGCAGGTCTGGCCATGCCCGGTCTGGAGATGGAGATATTTGACGAAAAGTGGAATGCCCTGCCGCACGACGGCGAGACTGTGGGCGAACTCTGCATCAAGGGAGCATGGATTGCCTCAGAGTATTACAACGACCCACAGCCCGACAAGTTTCATGACGGCTGGCTGGTTACTGGCGACGTCGCCAAGATCGATGCGGGTGAATACATCATTATCGCCGACCGCTCCAAGGACATGATCAAGTCAGGCGGAGAATGGATCTCTTCCGTTGATCTGGAAAATCATATTGTCGGTATGGCTGAAATCTCACAGGCAGCGGTGGTCGCCCAGCCCCATCCGAAATGGGACGAACGCCCCGTGGCTTTGGTCGTTCTCGGCGACGGCAACCAGCTGGACGTTCAGGCTATTCTCGATCATTGCAGTGACAAGTTTGCCAAATGGCAGCTGCCTGACGACGTGCTGGCAGTTGAGAGTTTGCCGCTCACTTCGACAGGCAAACTGGACAAAAAAGCTATCCGTGCGCAGCTGGATCAGGATGGCTATCAATTACCAGACTTACGCTAACAACCGAATAGCCTCTAGCCGGGATGGCCTTGTAGTCGTCCCGGCTCACCCCCCGACCGCAATCACATAAATCTCCAGTTACACTGAAAGCTGCCATTCCGACTTGGCTGCGTTCTATCCAATGCCATGCTATTGCGATCGAGCGGCGGCGCAAGTGCAAAACTCGCATATTGTTTCTAATACAAGCGAATTGCCCTGCCGAAAACCACGTCTGGCACAGCGAGCCAAATTGTTACTATTATTTTGGTGTCCGCGACATTTTTCTGCCACCTTGCCGATACATGGCCTAGAGACGAGTCGCGCAATCAGAACCTGGAAGAACACTACAATAAATGGAAAGTTTCATCATACAGGTGACGCTGCTCGTTATCGCCGCCGTTTCGAATATCGCTCTGCTAATTAATTGGCTGGGCAATCGAAGCATTCCCGGTTTGAAGCTGATCAGCTTCGGCTTCCTGATCATGTCCCCTGGGGTCGCGGTACTGGCGACAGCTGGTGATTTTATCCTGTCTATACCGATAATCTTCGCCGCAGCAACAATCTTTACTGGTCAGGTTACTACTCTCATCGGAGTAGCAGAATTCTGGAATCAGGAACATTCCAGGCTTCCGCACGTGAGTATCTGCTTTTTTGGCGCAACCCTTATTTGTTTTTCGTTCGCGCTCACAACAAACGCTGGGTTATTTTGGCCAGCCGGATTTTACGCCACCTCGCAATTGTCGTATTACATCTCTTGTATTTTCATTCTTCAACGTGGCCTGCGCATCGAACGCGAAATTCGGCCTGCCATGACAGTGAGTCCGCATTGGGGCGTCCATCTCGCGACCGGAATGTTCACCGTCAATATCCTTGCCAACATCATCTTGGCGTATTTGCGCACTAGTGAGTTGGGCATCTCGTCAGAAACCATCAGCGGCTTACAGCAACTGATCGCATTCACCACGATGTCAGTGTTTGCCTTTGCGATTATTATTATGTCAATGGAGGAGTTGGCGGCAGAATATAAAGAAGCTGCCGTTTTCGATCCTGTTACTACCATACTGAATCACCGTACTTTCATCGAAGTAGGTCAGCGAGTATTGGGAGTGGCGCTACGTTATTCTCAGCCAGTCTCCATGCTGGCAATTGAATTGGAAAACATGGACGAGATCGCCAAAACCCATGGTTTCAAAGTTGGCAATCATGTTCTGCATCAGTTTGCACAGCTGATCACAGACAGACGCCGTAACGAGGATGTGTTGGCCCGCTGTGGCTTCAAGGAATTTCGCTTGTTACTGCCAGGTATTGATGAGACTGGCGCAAGCATTGTTCTGAAGAAAATCCAAAGTGAGATTGAAGCACATGCTATTGAAATCGCAGATCAGAAATTACAGCTCAAACTCAATATTGTCAGCGTTACTTGCAAGGAAGAAGACCTCCATTTACAACAAATGATGCAGGAAGGCGATATCGAATTGTTGCGACTCAAGGAGAATAACGCGGCTGGCTAATCGCTGGCCCCTCTCGGCGACATTAAAAAGCAATGCAATCGACAAGGCCAGGAACTCGCAATACCAGCCTGATAACAGGTAAAAAGTCGTAAATACAAGCAGTTAGAAAATTTTGCAGTGGTTCAGCTGATTTTAAGTTCAGACTACGTATAATGGTTTGTAACTACTGAGGAAGCACCCACTATGATCATGGTTCAAAGTACATTTCATCTTGTGCCCGAATCCCGGGACGACGCCATAAAATTGATGAAAAACATGGTTCGTCTGTGCCGCAAGGAACAGGGCTGTATGAGCTACGAGTATTTTGAAGGCATCAGTGATGCCAATCAGGTCATTTTATTGCAGGAATGGGAAAGCGCTGAAAATCTGGAAGAGCATTACCAGACTGAACACATGGAAAACTTCTTGAACAAACTGGGCAAATTTCTGGAAAGCCCGGTGAGTACACGCAGCTATCTGTCTCAGGAAGAACGCACCGTCAGTAGTAGCAAACTCACCGACGAACCGCCCAAACCCGAACAAACGATTCACTGACCGATTGGCAAGGTTGGTTTGATTCATGGCGCTGAATCTATAGCACTGAATCTGCCAAGAGCCACGCGCGTCTGCCTCAGGCGCCAAGCCTGATCATCTAGCGATAGACTCGTGAGCTATTCAACGTTCCCGGTTTTACGATTCGCAATCACTTAATTATTCTCAACCACCCTCTCGCTCTCATCCTCTTTGGCAGGCGAAATCTCGCCAGCATCGTAACGCCGGAAATAATCCCGCGCCACATCTCTGACTTTGGGTGCCAATAGAAAAGTAGATAGCATGGTCGGAATAGCCATGACCGCATAGGCACCATCAAACAAACTGATAACCGCCCGCAGCGAGGCAACTGCACCAACGGCTATCAATGCCATATAGATAAGCAGATAGTATTTTTCACTGGCCGTACCAAAAAGAAAGCCCATGCATTTGCTACCGTAGTAGGAATAGGTCAGCACAGTGGTGGTACTCAGTACCAGCACCATCAACAACATGATGTAAGAACCGAAGCCGGGGAAGGCTTGTTCATATGCCTGTGTAGTAAGCGTGACACCGACAGCATCGCCCTCCCAGACACCCGTAATCAAGATTGCGAGCGCGGTGCAGGTACAAACGATGAGCGTGTCGATGATCGGCCCCATCATGGCCACAAGTCCTTCACGCGTCGGCTCGTTGGTTTTGGCTGCACCATGAGCCAATGATTCAGTGCCCAGACCAGCCTCGTTGGAAAAGACCCCCCGCTGCACACCAATCAGTATCACCGCGCCCAGCGAACCACCCAACACCGATTGTCCAGTAAAAGCATCGCGAAAAATCAATCCAAACATGGCCGGGATTTCCGAAAGATTGCCCAGCAATAAAATGGCTGTCATCAGGAAATAAAACACGACCATGGTCGGCACCATGCCCGCCGCTACCGCCGATACGCGTTTTACTTTGCCGACTGCGACTGCATAGATCACCACTGTCAATATCAACCCCATCGTGAGATCGAATGCAAAATGACTGTCCGCTGTTGCCACACCTGCAGGTATTGCCACGACATCGCGCACAATTTGCACAAGCTGATTAATCTGAAAAACCGGTAGCGTGCCGAACATGCCGGCAATGGCGAATAAATAGGCTAACGGCAACCACTTTTTGCTGAGCCCTTCGCGAATGACATACATGGGGCCACCCTGCAGCTTGCCCGCGTCGTCATAGCCTCGGAACATGATTGCCAAAGAGGCTGTATAGAATTTCGTTGAAATACCGACCAGGGCGGTCACCCACATCCAGAAGACTGCACCTGGACCACCGACTGTAATGGCGACAGCAACACCGGTTATATTGCCTAAACCAATGGTGCCGGCCAACGCTGTCGCCAGCGCTCGAAAATGGGAAATATCACCGCCTGCATTGGCGGATTGCCGGGAGTATTTGCCACGTAGCAAATCGATGCTATGGCGCATGTAGCGAAAGTGTTGCAAGCGCGAGTGCAACATGAAGAAGATACCGCCGCCGACAAGCAAGACAACGAGTTGGGGGCCCCACATAAAAGCAGCGAAGGCTGCCAGAGCTTGTTCAATCTGCTGCATCAAGTGCCGCTCCTGATTGGGATGACAGGGAGCGATGCCTTGGATTTACTCCATGCAAGTACTCGTACAACTGGCGGCGCAACAGGATTAACCACAGGATTCGCTTTCGCTTAAAGAGGACTTAGCTTAAAGCACTGACGAAAGCGGCGCAAATAGTGCGCCCGCGTGCACTGCGAGCTCTCTCACAAGCAATTAAACTACCTGGCAAACACGCTAGGGAATATTATCGGCAAATCTGAAATCAGCTGGCGGCTCGGTATTTTTTAAGTGGCGCACGAAATAATCCCAGCGCCGCTTCATGAAGTAACGACCATTGCCAAATCCATGTCGCGCTTCAGGAAAGACAACGAGATCGAACTCCTTCTCGGCTTCGATAAGCGCCTGCACCACAAGAAACGTGTTAGTAGGATGCACGTTATCATCCAGCAGGCCATGCGCTAACAAGAGCTTGCCCTGCAAGTTACCCGCAAGCAATTGGTTCGCCTGATTATCGTAGTTTGTGCCAGTCGCCGGCGAATCAGTCTCTTCCAGCACCTCCAACAACCCCTGCCATTTCTCGGCCCAATCGTCTTCGTAGTTGCGATTGTCATGGTTGCCCGCACCTGAAACAGCGACTTTGTAAAAATCCGGATAACGCAGAATGCCTGCCGTTGATGCAAAGCCACCGCCGGAATGCCCCCAAATACCAACCCGATCCAGATCCATGGCCGGATGAATTTCTGCAAGCTGGCGGATAGTGGCGATCTGGTCCGGCAAGCCGTTGTCGCCCATATTGCCGTAGTAAGCATCGTGAAAAGATTTCGAACGGCCCGGTGTGCCCATAGCGTCCACTTCCACAACAAAGAAGCCAAGCTCGGCGACTGCCTGCTTGTCACGCCGCGAGGCCTGAAACGAGCGTGAACCCACACTCCCTGATTGTGGGCCCGGATACAGATAGTTCAGAACCGGGTACTGCTGGCTTGGATCGAAGTTACTGGGGCGATACAACAAGCCATACAAATCGGTTTGACCGTCTCTGGCCTTGACGACAAAGGGCTCTGGCGGCACCCAACCACTGTCCTCAAGCGCACTGATATCGGTCTGTGCCAACAGCGTCACCTCATTGCCATCACGATCACGAACCATCGCCTGCGCCGGTTCGGTGGGCGTAGAGAATTCATCGGTAAAATAGGCTTTTGAATCGGACCAGGTGATTTCGTGATGCGCTTGACCCGGAGTCAGCATCGTCATCTCACTGCCATCGAAATTAATGCGATAGAGATAGTGGTAATACGGACTACCCTCTTCCCGACTGGCGGCACGAAAATAGATTTCCCGCGCTTGCGTATCGATATGTTCAACATTGAGCACCGACCAGTCACCCGAGGTAATCTGTTGCTTTAGTTCACCAGTGCCGAGGTCATACAAGTACAGGTGGCCCCAATTATCGCGCTCGGAAAACCAGACAAACTCATTGCTGCCTTGCAACAGACGCCAGTTAGGCGAATCGTATTCAAAGCCGGACTCATAGTAGGTATCGACGGATTCAGTAAAGACATCGCGTACCGCACCCGTGTCAGGATCGGCGACACGTAAGGTTGCAATCTTGTGGTCGCGTGACGAAGACACAAAGGCTAGCTGGTCGCTGTTAGCACTCCATTCCACATCAAGAAACACACCGCCGCGGCCTGCCACGTGATCTGTCGTTGTCGAGCGTTGTGGGTCTGGCGGCATATCCAGTCTGACGAGCGTCGGCTCAGGTTCAATATGAATGATCACGCGCTCCAGCATGAAAATATGCTCATCGCCTGGCAGTGGGTATTTCCAGGCATCCAGCTCCGGATGACCGACCTGCGTGGTGTATAAATACATCTCTCCGACGTTGCGTCCATCGTGCCGGAATGTAGCGATCTTGTTGGAGTCAGGTGACCACTTAAGCACCGGACCATCATCACGTGTCCAGCCGGCATTGTTGGTGGCGTAGCCATAATATTCTTCGCCGTCCGTGGTGAGCTGCACTCGCTCGTTGGTTTGCGTATTGCGAACCCAGAGATTGAAGTCGTCGATGTATGCAGCCCAGCGGCGATCTGGCGACAGGAATTCATCTTCCGCAGCTTCCGGCAATTGCTCCAGTGCCATGGTCAGCAAATCCAGCGAGTACTCATTACCATCATGGCGGAAAGTTAATGTGTCGAGCGTGTCATTGACCTTGAGGTCGCGCAGAGTCAGATCATTGGCGTCCAACTCTGCATCGCTGAATTCGGCCAATGCTCGCGTGAACAATACCTCATCGAAAAGTGCCGTTGTGTTTCCGGTCGCACTATCGAAAATCTGATACTCGGAGCCTTCTGGAGTGGAGCGCTGAAAAATCAGCCGGTCATCTGGCTGCCAGTATTGCACCAGAATCTCGCCACTAACCAGCTCACGAGTGTTAGGAGAAAGAAAACTTTCCGCGCGCTGATAATCACTTAGCGTCACCGCGTCAGCGGTATCTGAAGCTGGCGCAGAAGGCTCAGTACAACGCATCAAAAGCGCCAGAAGCAGAAAGCCACAAGTATTGCGTGTCAGAATTCCCATGGACCACCTCCCGGTGCAATGCTGTCGAATAAAGGAAAGAGAAGTTAGGTCAAAGCATCCAGAATGAGGTTGGTTGAGTCTACAAGTCGCTCATCTCTCGGACGCAGATCGGGGGCGAAGCCGACCCCGGTCAAATGTTGCAGCCCCTGGATATAACGCATGGCGATCTCACCAGCCTGCTCTTCAGTAAATTGCTGATCCTTCTCTTTAACCATACCGCGCGCGAACTCCTTGGAGAAAGACACCGGCTTGCCGTCTCGAGTCAACAACTCACCCTGATCATCAAGTCGCCAAAAGCGCGAGGAATCCATTGTGTAAAGCTCATCAGCCGCCACAACATTGCCGCGACTATTAATACCGTGCTCGGTCTTGGTGTCTACCAGTACCATGCGCTTCTCACGCAGGTATTGCGACACCATGCCAAAAGCCATGATGGATGAATTGCGGATCTGGTTGTATTGCGCAACGGTACAGATTTCATTGTCAAACAAGTATTGCGAATCGATAGTGCGATCTACTGCGTCTTTGGTACTCGGCGTGTCCATCAGGTAAGGAAGTTCGCTATTGGGCTCCAGCTCGGCGACCATCAATTCATGCCCGGCATAGTTGAGCAGATCCTGCCCTGCATCCCTGGCCGCCAGCCAATGCTGGTATAGCGATGTCGATGTCGAGCTCTCAGCCATGTACATACGCAGCACGTTTTCCAACTTAACAAGCTTCAGGTTTTCGGCTGGAATCACTGTTGAGCTTGGTGCCAGGCCGGGGACCGTAAACTGGGACGTACCCAGTATGTCCTTCACCAGTTTCAGCATGTGGTCATGATTAAATGCCAACACCTGATCCTTGAAAGGGATTGCGCCACGATTCACGTCATGAGTTGAAATTCTGTTATTGCGGAACATGAGGCGCAGAGGCTCACCACTTCTGGTGACCAGCGCCTCACCAAATACCGAATCGGAAACCTTGCCTTCCAATACAGTGCAGCCTTGCAAACGGGGAATGTCGCCATCTTCAATCAATTGCTTGATAGGTCGGCCTGTATTGACGGTAGGGCCGTGCGCCACCACCAGTTCACGGATGTCTTTGTCGTCTAGCATGAATTTGTCGTCTGCATTGATGGTGGGAAAGAAGCGAAGCGTACCAAACTTGGCCTGAGAGTAAAAACGCTTCCCACAGGAGCGCACAATGCCCGGTGCATTACTGGTCAAGCCCCCGCATTTTCGGATAAGGTGGACAATAGGCGAATGCAGTCAGCAGCCTTACTTCGCCAGGACCGGTTCAAGTCAAAAATTATAAGAATCAATAATGATAAAAAGGACAATAAAATGCCTTACCGAACTAATTCGACGCCCCGCCACATTATCTCCAAGCGCAGTAAATCACTGCACTGGTTGTCGTTTTTCTGCCTGACGCTCGTCAGCAGCCTGATCTGGGCACAGCAGCCACCGCCACCTCCTGGTGCCTACGACGCAGCTCCCTATCTGGGCCAGGTCCGCAATACTTATCTGTACGGGGATATCTGGGAACGCCCGCAGCTTTCTGCTCGTGATCGCAGCATGATCACCATCGCTGTCAATCAGGCCCTCTATGCAACCAATGAACTGCGCTTGCATATGGGCCGGGGTTTGGACAATGGCGTTACGCAAACAGAAATATCAGAGATCATTGCCCATGTCCTTTGGTATTCAGGCTTTCCCACTGGCGTCAACGCCGCACGGGTAGCTGCCGAAGTTTTCGCTGAGCGTGGTTTGCCTGCCACACCGCCTGGCGCCTCTTCACGGCAACCCCCGGTCGATCCTGAATTGGAGTTTCCAGGCGCTTTTCCGCAAACACCGTACTTGCGTGATTTGCTCAATCAAGTGGTCTATGCCGAAACTTGGATGCGACCTGAGTTGTCCCCACGTGATCGCAGCATGATTACTGTCGCGGTCGGGACTGCTCTCTATGCATCCAGCGAAGTGCGCTATCACGTAGGTCGGGCAATGGACAATGGCGTCACACAGGAAGAAATCAGCGAAATCATTACTCATGTCACTTTCTATTCCGGTTTTCCAACCGGGGTCAATGCTGCCAGAGTGGCTGCAGAAGTTTTTACAGCTCGCGGATTGGACCTGCCCGATGCTCGATTCCCTGGCGCGCCCTATCTGGATGAGTTAATTGATGGTCTGGTCTATGGCGAGACCTGGACGCGCCCAGCACTGTCCCCCCGGGACCGCTCGCTGGTCACAATTGCCATGACACAGGCGGCCTATCAGAGTGACCAGCTTCGTGTGCATATTGGTCGCGGACTGGATAACGGGGTGACTCCTGCCGAGTTGTCCGAATTGATGGCGCAGATCACCTTGTACTCCGGCTTTCCTACCGGCGTGAATGGATCGAGAATTTTGGCTGAAGTGTTGCAAGAACGGGGCATTGCTTTGCCCGACTAATAGCGAATCTGCGTCGAAGTCAGGGCTGGGTCACACCAGCCCTAGTAGCCGGCATGCTCGTGCGCTGACTGTTCTGATTCGGCTCTGCTAAGCACCTGGATGCGATGCGAGGCAACTGGATTCGCGCCTCGCGCATCAGTTTGCAGCTTGGCAATACGCGTCGCTGGCAATAAGATCTGAATGATAGTGCCTTGCCCCACTTCACTACTGATAGTCAGTTCACCGCCATGCTGACGGACTATCTTGTTGACTGTAGCAAGCCCAAGTCCGTGACCAACACCTTTCTCTTTCGTTGTGAAGAAAGGCTCAAGCACTCGCCGTGCTGTCTTCTCATCCATACCCGAGCCATTGTCACTCACACTTAAAGCTACATACTGACCTGGCTCGAGCGTGTGGGAAAAAAGATTGTCCCCTGCAGCGGCAATTGCCACACTCTCGGTTAGTATCGAAATCTCACCTCCTTTACCTGTCGCGTGACACGCATTGGAAACCAGATTTAAAAGAACCTGTTCTAACTGGCGCTTATCAGCCACCATGCTGTTGAGATTGGATTCAAGTTCAAATTTTAATGTGCATTTGCCCTTCACGATTCCACGTAATATGTCTGAGAATTCATTCAAGATCGTATTCAGGTTTAGAAATTCTTTGCTCGGTTCCTGATCTTTACCCAATTGCATCATCCTCGACACAAGCAAAGCAGCTTTATCTGAGGATTTGCGAATAGTCTCAAAATAGCCATAAATCGGGTCGTCCGGCGACAACTCGGACTGCCCCAACTCTGTGGCCCACGTGATGGGCAACAACATATTGTTAAAGTCATGAGCAATACCACCTGCCACCAGCCCCATGGATTCAATATGCTGCATCCTCGCGAGGCGTTCATGCATTATCCTCTCACCGAACTCGATGCGACGCTTCTTTGCTTCAATAAATTGCATCAATCTCGCAATGCGATAGAGCGCGACAGTCAATATTAATGACGACAAAATAGAAAGCAGGAAAATACCGAAATGTGCTTCATAACCGAATAAATATTCACCGCCAATAACGATACCGGAAAGCAGGAAAGGCATGATTGCGACGTAGGGTAACAATTGCTTGGCGGCCAGAGCGCCCAGCGAATTTCCGGCGAAAAAGCGTAGATAACCGCGGTTAACCGAATCCATAAGTGCTGCGGAAGCCAGAAACATTACTGCCAACGCCGTGTGTAACGCAAAACTTGCAAACAAGGGGAAACTGTACAGTGACGAGATGTCGAACAGATAACCGAGTGCCGCCAACAGTCCGATTATGAATACTGACACAGCAATAAGCTGCATCGCTTTGAAATTCAGTTTGTAGCCACACCAATAAGCAGTGCAAAGCAGCAAGAAGGACGTGGAAGTGCCGATCGACATTCGACCAGGGCGAGCATCGGCCGCAGTGACATTGTCAGTGACAAACAGTTGATCAACACCAAGGTCTATCTGCAGCATGGACTGCAGTACGGTGAGCCCGGACAGAGCTGCCACCAAGGCAATACAAGCAACATAGGCAGATTGAATCCATGCTTGATCTTTGAGTCTATGCAGAAAACCGGAGCCAGCAAGCAGCACAAAACACAAACCCGTATTGAACTTCATACTCGCCAAGCCAGGCAAGACTGACCGGAAAGTTTGCGAGTCCAATAACCAACCAAGCATACCGATAGCGCCAAGCAGAAACGCACAACTATAAATAAGCAGACTGAATGCTCTTGCCATGGAGGAATGGAGCAGTGGATCGCCAGTTATTGCCGGGCCGGTGGTGAGAGGCTGCTGAGAATGCATGCCCGGATCAAGACTGTAAACTTTCAAACAGCGTCCCCTTGAGTTTAATTCTTGGCCAAGTTGCCGCCCTGAAGGTGACTGATCGCAATATCAAAATCGCTATTTAGCCCGTTACTACTAACTCGTTAATGTATCGCTATTCTTCCCTGCCCGATGTTTCTTGGTACTTCCATTCCCAGTATGGGTAATTATTTCTCGCTCTACCTTAAGAGCGAATTGTTACAATTGTAAGTAACCGTAGAAACGGTCCAGTCTCGTCACCTTAATCAACATTTTCATTTTGATAAAAACAGCAGCTGATAATTCCTGCTTCGCGCTGCTTTGTTTCTTAACAAGACTTTCCCCACTTTCTGTCTATTACGTCGGCTCACTTTAAGAATTCATTGGCCTTTTAATCGTCACTGTCGCAATCATTAATGGTAAAAATTGTGACCAATTCCTACGCTGCTGCACTGACTTTTCGATTTATTACTCAGCACTTCTGCACGCATTAACGCACTTTCGATGTAGACTTTTTGCATGCTTTCTTTTCATGCTTTCTTCGCAGACTGTCTTTGTAGAATTTCGTTGCAAACTTTCCTTCGAAGACTTTGCTTGAATGAACTCATTCGGCTTTATTACTGCGCTTGTGTCGCTGACACAAGCATTCAAAATCATCTACGTTTTCCAGTCTTAAACTACACTTTCTATGTTAATCAGTGCGTTAGCATAGTTTTCAATTCGCCGGCTGCCGCGATTTCAATACGAACCACTTAATCGCCGGATTATCTTTCTCATCAACTTACGCTTTCACGGTACCACAGATTTAACGAGGGTCAACCGAATATGAGAATTTTGCGAATCGTTGCGTGCTGTTCACACAGGCTGTCAAATCATGTGACGGCGATACAGATTTTTGAATCGCACCGCCAAAAAAAGAAAAGAAATGAAATGAAATGAAAAACAGTGCCGCCACCAAAAGATCGGTGCCAGACAAAACACCGGAGTCATCGCTAACTCGATATGCACTGAGGGGCACCGGTTGAAACCTGATAGAAGCGGAGGTGGCGGACGGCTGAGCGACTGCGTCCCCGCCGAATCAAGATACAGGCTGGAATTCAGGCGCTAACAATAGGGGAAGTAAACGGGGGGAAAGAAAAATGGTGCCGCCACCAAGAGTCGAACTCGGGACCATCGATGCCAGCTAGTACGCCGCTATCAACGTCATCTCAATACCCGCTAAGGAGCATCGGTTGAAACCTGATAGAAGCGGAGATGGCGGACGGCTGAGCACTGCGTTCCCGTCCATTCAAGACAAAGACCAGAATTCAAGCACAAACAACAAGGGGGTCAAGCAAGGAAGGAAAAAATGGTGCCGCCACCAAGAGTCGAACTCGGGACCTGCTGATTACAAGTCAGCTGCTCTACCACGGCTGAGCTATAGCGGCACAACGAAGGGAATGATCAACTATCCCAATCGAGCGGCGCATAGTACAGAAATTCCTAAGTGGGTTCAATAGCTGAATTTGCCTTTGTCGATCCAGCAACATAGGCCCGTCGGCGGCGCAAAAACGGCCGCTCAATACCCCTAAAAGTCAGCGCGGACGCTATCAGTACCACTGGCAAGATGAAAATCAGGGTATTCAGCAGAGCCGTCGTGATAGGGGTGCCCACGACTACCAGCGTGTCCCACCCCTGCCCCATGAAGTAGCTCAGCACTACATAGTGCACCAGATAAACCGAGTAGCTGACCGCTCCCAGTGCGACCAACACACGCCCCGCAGGTTTCGGAAAATGCCGCGACAACGATAGATAACCCAGCAGGAAGATCGCCCAGACTGCCGCCTCAATGGTCGGCCACAGAATCCAGACATGACTGTTCTGCGCACCGCCGCCCATGCGGTTAAAAATGAACAACACCAACAACACCAAAACTGCTCCATAAATCGCCTGCCAATCGCGCAGCCGACCGGGGGCAAACAATTGACGATAATAAATACCTGCCAGCATGCCGATCAGAAACTGGTCGAGCCGGCCGAGTATTGACCAATAGCCGATGCGCAACATATCCGCGCCCTGCCACCACAGCCCCGCACGCAGCACAATCAACGCCAGTATCAGGCAAGGCAAAACACGCCAATCCCAGCGTTGTAAGGCCAGTAGCAGCAAGGGAAATAGCAGATAGAATTGCCACTCGACCGCTATAGACCAGGAGACAAAAGTAAATGGACCTCCTGAGAACGCCGTGCTGCTATTAGCCATAAAAAAAACAGACTGCAGCAGTGCCGCCAGCGAGGCATTCTCCGCATAGAAAATGACTCCCAGTGCCAGAAAAAACAAAAACAGTGGGTAGGTGCGCAACAGGCGATTACGATAGAACCCGGCAAAATTCAGGCGCTTGTGGAGTGAGCCCACGGTAAACACAAAGCCACTGAGAACGAAGAACAGCGACACAGCCGTATGTCCTTCGACCACTAAGGCCATGAAAGGATTGCTGGCCACGGGCCAATTGGACGGGTTATATGGCGCCACTGACACCATGCCCCAGGAGATGTAATGCAAACCATGAAAAAAAAGCACGAGTACGGCGGCAAAACCGCGCAGGTGATCAAGGGCTGGGATATAACCGAAATTGCTGCTTTTCATGGCTGTTCAGGGGCTGTGTAAGAGGCCAGCCGCAAGCATACTAACTTGACAGGTTATTTGCTAAAGTACTCCTCTACTTAAGCAATACGATATTTGATCGGCTGGCCACCAAGTAGCACCACCAGTGGTCAATGGAGCATATTCAGGAATGTCACTGTCACCAGTTCTGCAACAATGGCTTGGATACTTGTCACTGTACGGCTGGATATGGATCATCCCGATTCTGGAAAGGCTGTTCCCGTTACGTGGCCAGAAACTCCTGCGCCCCGGCATTCTGAACGATCTGGTCCACACCTACCATCCCTTTCACTTGTGGATCATTCTCAATAGCGCGTTCTACGCCTGGGTTGCAACCTACGCCCAACAACACGGCGGCAACACATTTCCCGGACAGGGTGCGTTGGTCGATGCGCACTTGGGATGGAGTCTGCTCGCGCTATTTCTGATCGGCCATACGACTTTTTACGGCGCCCACTACCTGAGCCATAAAATTCCCATGCTTTGGCAGTTTCACCGTGTCCATCACAGCTCACAGACTCTGGATTCTTTTTCGACCAGCCGTTTTCACATTTTCGACAAGACTCTGTTTGCACTGCCCGCGCTGATGCTGATCGCTTATTTTCAACCCGACCCGGGAGTGACCCTGGTCTACATTGCGTTTAGCGATTTTTGGGGACGTTATGGGCATGGCAACATCAAGGATGCCCATTGGCTGGGTTATTTTATGAGCAATCCCAAATTTCACCGCTGGCATCATTCCAATCACCCCGAGGCTATCGACAAGAATTTCTCGGCAGAATTCAATTTTCTCGATTATCTGTTTGGTACTGCTTACTACCCGAAAGAAGGTGTGCCCGATAATTTTGGGGAGAGCGGCTACAGCAACAACATTGTTGTACAACACTACCGCCCGTTTCATGACTGCTACAAGATCGTGAAAAAGGATGGCTGGATGGCACTGCTTAGGAAACCCAAATCCAAGACAAAGCCCGAGTCCAATGCCAAACCGGACCCTGACACCCACCAGTCCGATACTCTCAACGCCGTACACGAGTAATCGTATGACTAGCCCGATAGATTCTGCCGCCTGGCAGCAACTGCAAGAGCATGCCCAGCGTTTCCAGCGCCGCGACTTTCGATTGGACAGTTTGTTCACCGACGACCCAAAGCGATTTCAACACTATTCAGGGCAAGCCGGCGAATTACTCGCCGACTACTCCAAACACTTTATAGATTCGGCAAGCCAGGCTAGCTTGCTGCAACTAGCCCAGGATCAGGACTTGCCGGCTGCCATCGCCGCCATGTTCGCCGGAGCCGAAATCAACAACACTGAACAACGCGCCGCATTGCATGTGGCGCTGCGCGAGCCTGCCAACAATCGTTTTCCCGAAGTGGCAGAGACTCTGAACAAGATGCAACAATTTGTTCAGGCAGTGCACGATAAGAGCTGGACTGGTTACACCGACAAGGCCATTACCGATGTCGTCAACATTGGCATTGGCGGTTCCGATCTCGGTCCGGCCATGGTCAGTGAAGCACTGGCCGCCTTTCATGTGCCCGGTCTGACTGTGCATTTCGTTTCCAACGTTGACCCCAATCATCTACACAGCGTGTTGGCCAGACTTGATCCTGCCACAACACTGTTCGTCATCGCCTCGAAGTCTTTTACGACGCTGGAGACCCATCAGAACGCGGCCGCAGCACGGCGCTGGTTTTTGCAAAGTGCTGGCGAAGCAAGTCACGTCGCCAGGCATTTTGTTGCCATTTCCACTAATCTGGATGCCGCCGCCGACTTTGGCATCGACCCCGGCAATCTATTCCCAATGTGGGATTGGGTGGGTGGTCGCTACTCTTTATGGTCTGCTATCGGCCTGCCCATTGCTCTGGCCATCGGCTTTGATAATTTCAGGGAACTGCTGGCTGGCGCTCATACCATGGATCAGCATTTTCGCGACACAGATCTGCGCGATAATTTGCCTGTGCAGTTGGGCTTGTTGACCGTGTTTTACACAGCCTTCTTCAATGCCCACAGTACGGCCGTGGTACCTTACAGCCAGCCATTGGCACAGTTTCCGTCGTATCTGCAACAACTCTATATGGAGAGCCTGGGCAAGCGCGTGCGAAAAGATGGCAGCGTTGTGGAAACCAATACCGGTGAAGTTCTGTGGGGCACAGCGGGCACCAACGGTCAACACTCCTACTTTCAGTTGCTGCATCAGGGCTGTGAATTCACTCCGGTCGATTTTATTGCCTTCGCTCAATCCGGTGTTGCTGACAGTGCTGAGCAGCATCGACATCTGCTGGCCAATTGCCTGAGCCAATCTCTGGCCTTGATGTCAGGCAAGCCCGGCGAAGACAACCCGCACAAGCAAGTGCCCGGCAATCGACCCAGTACAACCTTCATCATGCCAGCATTAACACCGGGTAATCTCGGCAGCCTGATCGCACTGTACGAGCACAAGGTCTATGTGCAAAGTGTCATCTGGGACATCAATGCATTTGACCAATGGGGCGTGGAACTTGGCAAAATTTTGTCGAAATCCATGTTCGCCGGATTCGGCAATGCTGAGAGCAGAGCGCAACTTGACCCTTCCAGCGCCGGCCTGCTCAATCAACTCATGGCTTGGGAAGAACAGACTTGACCGATTTCGCAAATAAAATAATTGTTGGCAGTGAAGAATGGTGTGGCTTACCACAGCTTGGCATTCCTGCCGTCAAAGCCCGCGTGGATTCCGGCGCCAAGACCTCGGCGCTACACGCATTCAACATCCGCGTTTTTAAACGCAGCGGCGTGTCCTGGGTGAGTTACGAGTTACACCCTATTCAGCACAACCGCCGCGTCATCGTGCGCTGCGAATCAGAAGTGGTCGATCGGCGTATGGTGAAAAGCTCCAGCGGCGTCGCCGAAAAGCGTTATGTCATCAAGACGCTGTTACAGCTGGGCGGTCACAGCTGGGAAATCGAAGTCACGCTAACCAATCGCGACTCCATGGGCTACCGCATGTTGTTTGGCCGCACTGCCATGTTGGAACGCGTACTGGTCGACCCCTCGGCCAAGCTGTTGTGTGGCGATTATCGCAAGGAAGAGATTAACAACCTGTATGGCCATGCGCCCGCCAAGTTAGACGGCCTGAAGATAGGCTTGCTGGCCAGCAATGAAAACTTGCACAGCAACAAACGCATTATGCAGGCGGCCGAAGAACGCGGTCATGAAATTCGTTTCCTCGACATCAAGCAGTGCTACATGAAGCTGCATCCGGAGAGCCCGGAAATACATTACAGTCGCGGCCATACGCTCAATGATCTTGACGCTATCATTCCACGCATCAAGCCGGCACTGACCAGCTACGGTTGCGCGCTCGTCCGGCAATTTGCCAGTATCGGCGTTTATTCCCTGAATTCAGCCAGCGCCATCACTAACTCTCGCGACAAACTGCTCGTACTGCAATTGATGATTCAGCATGGCCTGGATATTCCCGCCAGCTGTCTGGCCAATTCCCCCATCGATGTCCCCGATCTGATTGCCATGATCGACGGCCCACCGTTAGTGGTAAACATGTTGCAGGGCGCCAAAAACGAAGGCGTGGTGACAGCTGAGACGACCAAGTCTGCCGAGTCAGTCATCAATGCATTCAAATCTGTGAACGCCAATTTGCTTATCCAGGAATTTATTCGGGAAGCTGGCGGCAGCAGCCTGCGTCTGCTGGTAGTCGACGGCAAAGTCATCGCCACCTTGTTGCGGCAGTCAACCGAAGGTGAAGAATCAGACCGCCCTGAACCGGGCCCGGCTGCGGCCAAAGTCTCGCAAGCAGAGAAGCGTTTGGCTATCGCAGCCACCAAGGCACTGGGATTGAAAGTAGCCGGTGTCGATCTGCTACGCGGTAGCAATGGCCCACTGCTGCTAGATATCAATGCCACGCCGGAGCTCAAAGATATCGAGTCGGTCACCGGCAAAGATCTGGCTGGCACACTCATTCATGCTGTCGAGAAAAAACTCAAGTGGAAGCGTCCGTTGCACACCGGCGCGGATGTTGCCAAAGTTTGATATCAACCACATGAGGCAGTCAGCAGATTTTCGCAGAGGGCACGCGGAAGATCAGGATTGGTTATTCCAACTCTTCCGCACTACCATGCAGGACTTCATTGATCAGGCCTGGGGTTGGGAAGAACTGCTGCAACGCGAAGGCTTTGCTACCAGCCTGCCCGCCCGGGAATTCCAGATTATCGAAGCTGCTGGCACTGCCGTGGCCAGCTATCATCTGACCCGCAATAGCGACCACTTGCTGTTGGACATGATCATGGTCGAGCCCAGTCGGCAAAGACAGGGCTACGGCCGCTTGATGATGGCCGCAATCAAGGCTGAGGCGCACAAAGCACAATTACCCGTCAGACTCAGTGTTCTGCAGACGAATCCAGCCATCGGCTTTCACGAGCATGAAGGTTTTATAGAATACTCTCGTGACCAGCACAGCCTGCAAATGATCTGGGTTCCTGATTTCGACCCCAGCCCCGGCAACTGATCAATCAACCGATTCTCTTCAATCTACGCTACCCGCGAATACTTGCTGGTAATGCTCCACTGTCGGAAACGGCTCGTAAAAATGATGCAGTAATTGACGCCAGCGCTGATATTCTGGCGAACCACGAAAGCCTTCCGTGTGATCTTCCAAAGACCGCCAGCGCACCAGCAATAAATACTGATCTGGCGTCTCAATACAACTGTGCAGCTCGTGGGATAAATAACCCGGCATGCTGGCAATAATCGCCTGCGCTTCGGCGAAAGCCTGTTCAAATGCGTCACTTTGCCCGGGTTTTACCGACAGAATTGCTTGCTCAAGAATCATGCGTTACTCACTTGCGAGGTCAGAGTCGCGGTGCAATTGGCACCCGGATCTCTTCGCTGGCGTTGGGGGTATCAGGTCGATAGTGCTAGCGATTCAACCAAGCGTGCAGGGACAAGTGGCTCAGATGCAAATGAGCTGGATGAGAGCGGCTTGGATGGGTGTGGCTTAAATGAGTCTGGCACCATTAGGCACTTCCCTTTCCGGCATAGCCAGAACCACGGCACCGGCTTTGTCATAAAACCCGGTTACCAGACATTCCGACATAATGGGGCCAATTTGCTTGGGTGGAAAATTGACCACCCCGACAACCTGCTTGCCTAACAAATCTTCCTTGCTATACAGCGTAGTAATCTGGGCGCTGGATTTGCGCACACCGATTTCCGGCCCAAAGTCTACTTGCAGCTTCCAGGCCGGATTGCGTGCTTCAGGAAACTCTTCGACATCGACCACGGTGCCAACGCACAAATGCACTTTTTCAAAATCACCCCAGGTAATGTGTTCCATATTTACTTTCCTGCTTTATATCGTGCGAATACCGCTGTTTCGCTCGAGCATTGATCGGTAAAGGCTGTGTTGTACGTGGCGCTGGCAAACCTGAACAAATGCGCCTGACTATTCTCCAGTAAACGCTTCGTTCAGCACATAGACATAGGCCTGCTGAGTCATCGAATCAGCCAAGCGAACCTCAGTAAGCACGCGTTTATAGGCAATGCCCTCGAAGCGATCTACCTGTTGCCAGTAGTCCGCCAAGTCAGATGATGAGAACAATAGTCCCTCCACCTGCGGCGCATCATTGTCGAGGATGAGTACCGGAAAGCCTTCTGTAGTCGGCAGTCCATTGGCATGACGTATGCCCGCGACCCAGGCCGGTTGCCACTGGCCTTGCAGATCCGCCAGTACCCATTCATTACTCTCCCCGGGAGCGAGGGAACCATAAACGAAAAGACTATCGACCAAGATTTTTATCTCGTTACTGCTTTAGTGAACGTCTACTTTTGTAAAATTCCATTACTGTTTTCTATTATCACTAGCAAGGTCCAGCAAACTCGTCCGACAAGACATCAATTGCCCGCCAAAAAGATTATGTGCCCAGAAACTCCGGATCTTTCATATGCGCCAGCAAATCGGCTGTCTTTTGCCGCATGAGTGCTTCGTCTTCGCGAGATTCCACATTCAAGCGCACCACTGGTTCGGTGTTGGACATGCGCATATTGAAACGCCAGTCAGTAAACGCCATCGACAATCCATCAGTATGGTCAATACTGTGCGCGTGCGGTGCATAGTGCTGCTCGATGGCTTTCAATAACTGTGGCGGTTTCTCGATTGTGCTATTGATCTCGCCGCTGGCCGGATAAGCCGCCATCCGTTCGTTAACCAGTTCGGATAGAGCCTTGCTCTGCTTGGTCATCAATTCAATGACCAGCAACCAGGGCACCATGCCACTGTCACAATAAAAGAAATCGCGGAAATAATGGTGGGCGCTCATCTCGCCGCCGTAAATGGCATCTTCGCTACGCATACGTTCCTTGATAAACGCATGTCCGGTCTTACACTGAATGGCGCGACCGTGATAAGACTTGGCGATTTCGATGGTATTCCATGTCAGACGTGGATCATGCACAACCGCCGAGCCTGGCGCCTTCTCCAGGAACGCCTGTGCCAGCAGACCCACAATATAATAGCCTTCGATGAAGCGGCCGTCGGCGTCGAAGAAAAAGCAGCGATCGAAATCACCGTCCCAGGCAATACCCAGGTCGGCACCGTTGGCTTTAATTGCCTCGATGGTCGGCGCGCGGTTTTCTTCAAGCAGCGGATTCGGCACACCGTTCGGGAAATGACCGTCCGGTTCATGATGCACTTTGATGAATTCCACAGGTAGATGGGATTCCAGCGCATCGATCACGGCACCTGCGCCACCGTTACCGGCATTGCAGACGATCTTGAGCGGCTTTAGTTGCGCGCCATCGATGTAACCCAACAAATGTTCAATATAGGCCGGCCGGGTGTTCTGTTCAGTAACAGTGCCCTTGTCAGCAACATCCTTGAACTGATTCTTTTCAGCGAGCGCTTTGATGTCATTCAGACCGGTGTCGCCACTGATCGGGCGCGAGCCTTCTTTGACCAGCTTCATGCCGTTGTAGTCTTTGGGGTTGTGGCTCGCTGTCACGACGATGCCACCGTCGACACCCAAATGCGACGTGGCGAAATAAATTTCTTCCGTGCCACATTGACCGATGTTAATCACGTCTGCCCCGGAATCTATGAGACCGCGGGTCAAGGCATCGCATAGTTCTTTGCTGGTCAGACGAATGTCATAGCCCACCACAACTGACTTGGGCGACAGGTATTCGACATAGGCTCTGCCAACGCGATAGGCGATATCTTCATTGAGCTGGTCCGGGATTCGACCGCGGATATCGTAGGGCTTGAAACAGGTTATTTCGTCAGTCATCACCGCGTACCCGCCTTAGGATTTCGTTTGTTGGTAAGTGAAGTTGGTCGCTTCGATAAAGCCATCGACACTGCCACAATCAAAACGCCGGCCCTTGAATTTGTAGCCAATCACCTTGCCGCTCTTGGCTTGAGTCAGCAATGCATCAGTGATTTGCATTTCACCGTTTTTACCGGGCGGTGTATTTTCAATAATTTCGTAAATGTCCGGTGTCAAAATATAGCGGCCGATGACAGCCAGATTGCTGGGCGCATCTTCGGGAGCGGGTTTCTCGACCATGTTGCTGATGCGGTAAATACCATCTTCTTCCTCGACGCCCTCGATCACACCGTACTTATAAGTTTCGTCCTGCGGCACTTCCTCAATCGCGACGATACTGCACTGGTATTTGTCATACAGCTTCACCATCTGCTTGAGTACTGAGTCGCCATCATTATTGACACAGTAGTCATCGGCCAGAATGACAGCAAAGGGTTCGTGACCAATCAAATTACCACCGACGAGGATCGCATGGCCCAAGCCTTTCATTTCTACCTGACGGGTATAGGAGAATGTACACTTGTCGATGATACGACGCGTCTCATCCAGCAAGGCTTCCTTGGACGAGCCTTCGATCTGATGCTCCAATTCATAGCTGATGTCGAAATGATCCTCCAGTGCCCGCTTGCCACGACCGGTGACAATCGCCATACCAGTAATACCAGCGTCCATCGCTTCCTCAACGCCATACTGAATGAGTGGCTTGGTAACGATTGGCAACATTTCTTTGGGCATCGCCTTGGTGGCGGGTAAAAAGCGCGTACCGTAACCGGCAGCTGGAAACAAACACTTCTTGATCACTGACATGAAACTAACCTGATTAATTGCGATGAGTTAAAGAAGAGTGCGAAGACGAATACGCTGTAGCGCTGACAATATTGCACAATGTATTGAGTCACTGACCAGGTCTTCGCTTTAGTCAAACAATTATCGACAACCAAAAACAGCCGATGGTTGAACAGATTTAATCAGTGCGGCCATAAATGTCATCAAACCTAACAATATCATCTTCACCGAGATAGTCACCTACTTGCACTTCGATAATCTCCAGCGGCACTTCTTGCAGGTTTGACAAGCGGTGCTTGCTGCCCAGTGGAATAAAGGTAGATTCATTCGACGGCAGAGCAAATTCCTTGTCTCCACACACTACCTGCGCCGTGCCACGAATAACAATCCAATGTTCTGCACGATGATGGTGCATTTGTAGAGACAGTGAAGCACCCGGCTTAACAATAATGTGCTTGACCTGATAACCCGGAGCATTGGACAGGGACTGGTAAGAGCCCCAGGGTCGATAGACCAGGGTGGCGGTGTCCGCCTCCGGACGCTGCTGGCGCTGCAACTCGGCGACGACCTGTTTAACACCCTGCGCATGATCCCGGTCGGCGATCAATACCGCATCGTCGGTTTCCACGACGATCAGATTGGTAACACCAATAGCCGCAACCAGACGACTTCTGGATTCGATATAGCTGTTTGTAACTTGTTCAGTAAGCACATCGCCACCAAGCACATTGCCCTCGGCATTCTTGCTACTGATATCCCATAGTGCATCCCAGGCACCGAGGTCGTTCCAACCGGCATCGAGTGGCACGACGACCGCACCAGCAGTTTTTTCCATGACGGCATAATCAATTGATTCACTGCGGCACTGGGCGAACACTTTCTCTGGAATATGACTGAAATCATCACGGGCATCGATGGCGTCGAATGCTTGTTGGCAAGTAGCCAAAATGTCCGGCGCGTGTTGTTCAAGCTCACTTAAAAAGTTATTGGCCTGGAACTGAAACATGCCGCTATTCCAAACGTAGTCGCCACTGGCAAGATAGGCTTGCGCGGTATCCAGATCAGGCTTTTCAACAAACGATTGCACTGTGAAGGCCACGGACGACTCCAGTGCGCCTCCCTTCTTTATATAGCCATAACCTGTTTCTGGGGCATTTGGCACTATACCAAAGGTCGTCAACTGACCAGCCTTGGCCAGCGGTATTGCGGTCGCTATTGCTCGCTGTAATGCATCCTGATCAGCGATGACATGATCAGCCGGCAATACCAGTAACTGGGCATCATTATCTTTCTGCAGCGCCTGGAGTGCCGCCAGGGCAACTGCCGGCGCAGTGTTGCGACCAACGGGTTCCAGCAGGATCGTACTGTCATCCAGGCCCAGTTGGCGTAATTGCTCGGCGATGAGGAAGCGGTGCTCAGAATTACCGACCACGATCGGTTGCGCGAGATTCTCGACACCTTGCAGCCGTCGCAGCGTACTTTGAAACAAAGAACAGTCAGTATTGGGAAACTGAATAAACTGCTTTGGGAGTTGGGCTCTGGACAGCGGCCACAAGCGGGACCCAATCCCGCCCGCCAGAATTACGGGGTATAACATGGTCTCTTCCTGAGATAATCAGGGCTCATAGTAGCAAACTTCGGGGGCTGTAGATAAAGGGGTAAGTCACTATTCGACGCGGCCGCAGCTTATCAGAGCCATTTTACTATCGATTATTTGCCCCCGGCACGATAAACTCGCAGCCCTTGTAAGTCAGCTCGGGATTGGGCAACAAAAAATCATGAAAACAAGGAATGACAGCTTCGTTCCCCAAAGCTCCTATGAAATGGATCAATTGGTGGAATGCGGCTACGGCAAATTATTCGGCCCCGGTAATGCCAAATTACCAATAGATAAAATGCTGATGCTGGACCGCATTACCAATATCACTGCGGACGGGGGAACACATGGCCGAGGCCAGATTGTGGCTGAGTTGGATATCAAGCCTGACCTATGGTTTTTCGACTGCCATTTCCCCGATGACCCAGTAATGCCCGGTTGTCTGGGACTTGATGCACTCTGGCAATTGGTCGGCTTCTTTCTCGGCTGGTCTGGTCATCCAGGCAAAGGCCGTGCGTTGGGTGCTGGCGAGGTGAAATTTACCGGTGAGATTTTGCCGACTGCCAAGAAAGTGGTGTACGAATTGAACATCACTCGTGTGATTGACCGTAAACTGGTCGTTGGCATCGCAGACGGTACAGTCGCCGTCGATGGCAAAGTCATCTACACCACCAAAGCGCTGAAAGTGGGTTTGTTTACCCCGGAAAGTTCATTTAACTAATGACCCAAGAGGTTCCTATGCGACGAGTGGTTGTAACCGGAATCGGTATCGTTTCCTGTCTCGGCAATAATAAGACTGAAGTGTTGGACTCGCTGAAAGCGGGTCGCAGTGGCATTAGCTTCAATCAATCCTATGCAGACGTTGGCATGCGCAGCCATGTCAGCGGCACTGTAAATATCGACAAGGAAGCGCTAATCGACCGCAAGATTCTGCGCTTTATGGGCGACGCGTCGGCCTATAGTTATATTGCCATGGCTGAGGCCATCGAAGACTCTGGTCTTTCTGAAGCCGACATCTCCAATGAGCGAACTGGTATCGTGGCTGGTTCTGGTGGCGGCTCCCCGGAAGACCAACTGGAATCTACCGACATACTGCGTGAGAAAGGCATGCGCAGAGTCGGACCTTATCGAATTCCACGCACCATGAGCAGTTCGGTTTCCGCCTGTCTGGCGACCCCCTTCAAGATTCGTGGCGTGAACTATTCTATCTCCTCTGCTTGTGCCACTAGCGCACACTGCATCGGCAATGCTGCTGAGCTTATCCAGATGGGCAAGCAAGACATCGTGTTTGCCGGTGGTGGTGAATCCGAACACTGGTCCATGTCGCACATGTTTGATGCTATGGGCGCACTGTCAACCAAATACAATGAGACACCGGACAAAGCGTCGCGCGCTTTTGATGCCAATCGCGATGGCTTTGTTATCGCTGGTGGCGGTGCCATGCTGGTCATCGAAGAGCTGGAACATGCCCTGCAACGTGGCGCCAAGATCTATGGCGAGTTAACCGGTTATGCTGCCACTTCAGACGGTTATGACATGGTGGCGCCTTCTGGTGAAGGCGGAAGCCGCGCCATGCGCATGGCCATGGACGGGCTGGAAGGCTCTGTAGACTACATCAACACCCACGGCACCAGCACACCGGCCGGTGATGTTTCGGAGCTCAACGCCATACGACAAGTGTTTGGCGAAAACATTCCGACAATTAATTCCACCAAGTCGCTGACGGGTCATTCTTTGGGTGCAGCCGGCGCTCAGGAAGCCATCTACAGCATCCTGATGATGGAACACGATTTCGTGGCAGCTTCTGCCAACATCGAAGAACTTGATCCAGCCGCTGAAGGCATACCTATTGCGCTGGAGCGCATTGATAACGCCGGTTTGAATCGCATCATGTCGAATAGTTTCGGCTTTGGTGGTACCAATGCCTGCCTGGTCTTTGATCGCTACTCGAGCTAATACTGGCAGCGTGTAAGAAGCGCGCCAGTTCACGGGTCTACTATGCTATGAAAACCCGACTCACAACCACTGCCCTTCTGACGCTGCTGCTGGCTATGGCCGGCAGCCTGGCGTTAGGCCAAACTTCGGGTTTGTCCTCCCTCACTGGCAACCAACGCCCGGAACCACTGCCGTTGGAACAGGCTTTCCCTCTCTACCTCAGCGCAGTGGATGGCAACAGTTGGCAGCTCACCTGGACCCCGGCCACTGGTCACTATCTGTACCGCCATGCCTTTGCCGTCAGCCTGCAAAACACGCCCGATGTCGAGCCGGTGCCAGTTGCCATCGATATCCCTGAAGGCCTGCACAAGACCGATCAGTTTTTCGGTGAAATTCAGGCCTATTACGGGGGTATCAATATCACAGTGGCACCTGATCAAGCCGTTTCCGAACAAGCCGTCCTGTGGGTTGAATATCAGGGCTGCGCCGACTGGGGTTTCTGTTACCCACCACAACGAACTGCCCTGCCGCTCTACCCTTAAGCCACTCGCGTCTCACCCTGGCTTCACTCTGGCTTGCCAGCCTGCCAATTCACCGCCAGAAAAACCCTAACTGCGCCCATTGGCCGAATGTTGGCAGAAAGCGGGTGAAAACCAGCTTAATTTCTGAGAAAATGCCGCCAAAGTTTGCAATCGGTCGGTAACTACCCAATTGCAGCTAAACCCAGACATAACAACCTGCGGAAGCACCTCATGGCATCAATTCTGGCCCTTCATGGACCCAACTTGAATTTGCTTGGCCATCGCGAGCCACATATCTATGGCAGCGATACGCTGGCTGATATCAATGGCCGTCTGGCGAGCCAGTGCGAGGCCGGCGGACACCAGTTCGATCAGCTGCAAAGTAATGCCGAAGCAGACCTGATTAACCGTCTGCACGCAGCACGCAGTGACGGCACCGATTTCCTGCTGGTGAATTTCGGTGGCTTTACCCATACCAGCATTGCTCTGCGCGACGCGATTTTGGCCAGTGAATTGCCCTTCATTGAAGTGCATTTGTCCAATCTGCACGCGCGCGAAAGCTTTCGACATCATTCGTATTTTGCTGATATTGCAGTTGGTTCAATCGTCGGGCTTGGCGCCCAGGGATATGAGTTGGCGTTGCAAGCAGCATTTAAACAACTGGAGAAATAGATCTAGCCTTCCGGGACTGCATTATGGATATAAGAAAAGTTAAAAAATTAATCGAACTGTTAGAGACCTCCGACGTCGCTGAAATTGAAATCAAGGAAGGTGAGGAAGCCGTGCGCATTAGCCGTATCTCTTCCGCCGCCCCTGCGCCTGCCCCTGTCTCCATGGCAGTACCACAGGCTGCCGCACCGGCGCCAAGCCCTGCCGATAGCAGTGCAGAGAGCAAGCCCGGCCCGGCAAGCTCAGGCAAGAAAATCAATTCACCCATGGTGGGCACGTTTTATCGCGCACCATCGCCCTCATCTCCGCCATTCGTTGAAATCGGCACCCATGTGAAAGCTGGCGACGTCGTGTGCATCGTTGAGGCGATGAAAATGATGAACCAGATTGAAGCTGATCATTCCGGAGTGGTGGAAGCCATTCTTGTTGAGGACGGCGAACCGGTTGAATTTGATCAACCACTCATTTCCATCGTTTAACTAACGTTTAACTACCGGTTGATTTAAGCCATGCTCGAGAAAGTTTTAATAGCCAATCGCGGCGAGATTGCCCTTCGCGTGCTGCGCGCCTGCAAAGAGTTGGGCATCAAGACTGTCGCCGTTCACTCCACCGCTGATCAGGATCTGATGCACGTTCGTCTGTCCGATGAATCCGTGTGTATCGGCCCGCCCAGCGCCACAGAAAGTTATCTCAATATTCCGGCCATCATCAGCGCCATGGAAGTCACTGACGCCGATGCTGTGCATCCAGGTTATGGCTTTCTGGCCGAGAATGCGGATTTCGCCGAACAAGTCGAGAACAGCGGCTTCATCTTCATCGGCCCGAAGGCAGAAACAATTCGCGCTATGGGCGACAAAGTATCCGCCATTGAAATCATGCGCGATGCCGGTGTGCCTACCGTGCCCGGCTCCAACGGTCCGCTGGATGACAATAACGACCGCACACTGGAGTTGGCCAAGCAAATTGGCTACCCGGTTATCATCAAGGCAGCTGCTGGCGGTGGCGGCCGCGGTATGCGCGTCGTGCACAATGAAGCCGCGCTGCTGAAAGCTATCTATGTCACGCAATCCGAAGCCAAGTCCTTCTTTGGTAGCGGTGTCGTGTATCTGGAAAAATTTCTTGAAAACCCCCGCCATGTGGAGATTCAGGTTATCGGCGACGGCAACGGTGATGCCGTGCATCTGGGCGATCGTGATTGCTCACTGCAGCGCCGCCATCAGAAAGTCCTCGAAGAAGCCCCGGCACCTGGAATTCCCGATGACATTCGCAATGCTGTGGCGAAAACCTGTGTGGATGCGTGCAAGAAGATGAAATATCGCGGCGCCGGCACGTTGGAATTCCTGTATCAGGACGAGAAGTTCTATTTCATCGAGATGAATACTCGTGTTCAGGTGGAGCACCCGGTGACAGAGATGATCACCAATGTCGACATCGTCCGCGAACAATTGCGCATCGCCAGTGGCTTGCCGCTGTCAGTCACCCAAGAAGACATTGTACAGCGCGGCCACTCCTTCGAGTGTCGCATCAATGCTGAAGACCCGGCCTCGTTCATTCCCAGCCCCGGCAAGGTCAATCTGTTTCATGCTCCGGGCGGCCCCGGCATTCGCGTCGACTCGCATCTCTACAGTGGCTATACAGTGCCGCCCTATTACGATTCACTGATTGCCAAGCTGATAAGCTACGGCAGTACCCGTGAACAGGCACTGACGCGCATGCAAACCGCACTGGATGAGATCCTGATCGACGGCATCAAGAGCAATACTGCCTTGCAACGCGATCTGGTCAGGGATTCCGAATTTCAGAAAGGTGGGGTCAACATCCACTATCTGGAACACAAACTTAATTCCTGATCGCCCGGATCATACCAACGTACCCGACCTATGTGGCAGCAGCTTACCCTACACGCTCGCTCTGAAGATTGTGAAGAGCTGGAGGACAAGCTGCTGACCCAGGGCGCGGTCTCGATCACCTATCTCGACGCAGAAGATCAGCCCGTTTTTCAAGAGGAGCCAGGTAGCACACCTATGTGGGACAACACGGTGCTACTTGCTTTGTTTACGGAAGACACTGACCTGACTTTTATTCTGGCGGCGCTGCGTAATGAAGAAAAAATTCTCAACCGCGAGCAATTAACCGCTGAGCCACTTGCTGACCAGGCCTGGGAGCGCAGCTGGATGGACAGCTTCCAGCCGATGCGTTTTGGCAACTGCTTGTGGATTTGTCCAAGCTGGCAATCGCCACCCGAGCCAGAGGCCGTCAATCTGTTTATTGACCCCGGTCTCGCCTTTGGCAGTGGTACCCATCACACCACTGCCATGTGTCTCACATGGCTGGACTCTGCCGATGTCGCAGGCAAGACTCTGATAGATTATGGTTGTGGCTCCGGCGTTCTGGCACTGGCAGCAGCCTTGCTGGATGCCAAAGTGGTCCATGCCGTGGACAACGACCCACAAGCCATTCTCGCCACACGTGACAATGCCCAGCGCAACAGCATCGCCGCTGAACGGATCCCCACTTATTTACCTGCTGAACTGCCTGACATGCAGGCAGACATTTTATTGGCCAATATTCTCGCCGCCCCACTGCAGTCGCTGGCGGCCACGTTTGCACAGTTGCTGAAGCCGGGCGGGCAACTTGTCCTGTCTGGTCTGCTGACCACACAGATCGACGACGTCATTGCGGCCTACCAGTCCTGGGTCGACTTCGCAGCGCCCGTCATCGATGCGGACTGGGTCTGTCTCACCGGTACGCGTAGAGCGTGATCTGAACCGGGCAATCCCCTACAATCCCTAACCATGTCTACTGCCTCTCAGGCTCAAGCCAGTGCTTACTGGCGAGTCACGCAATGCCCCGGATGCGATTCCAGCTTTAAAGTCAGCCCGGACGCCCTGGCTGCCGCTTCCGGCAAGGTGCGCTGTGGTGCTTGCCTGACTGTGTTCGTGGCCGAGGAGCATCTGCTCGAAGTCGACCCGATACTGGCAGAGCAACTGGCCACCGCGGCTAATACCAGCGCGCCTGATGACGCAGCGTCCGACGTCGAACCAGATGCGAACATGGAACCCGGCCAGGCCCACCAAACCACTCTGGCGCCCCAACCTGCCGACAATGACGAAGATCGAAGCGACGCCGGTGAACAAGAAGACGAGCAAATTGAAGAGAACCATGGGGAAAATTATGAGCAGGGTTCTGAGGAGAGTTATGGGGGAAGCTATGAAGAAGGCAATGAAGACGACAATGACTCTGTCTTCATCGGCAGCGCCCCGACTGACTATTTTGACCCATCGAGATTCCTTTCAAGTGTAGAGCATCAAGCTGACCAGCCCGCTTCCAATAATGCAAACGATGACAGGTCAACCGTCCAAGCAAGTTCAGATACTTTCGCATTGGAGACAGGGACAGATGAAGATGAAAAGACAGAGGAAGCGGCAGACAAACTCGAGAACGAGCAGGATTTCCACTTCAGCATCACAGAATCAGTCGTAGAAGATCACCTGGATGAAGTGAATCCAGAGTCAACAGACACCACTGCAACAGATCAGCCCAATCAGCAAGTGCAAGCCGACGAACCAGTTTCTCCGGAGGCGTTTTCCCTGCGGGCGAGTTTTTCACTGACGGCGCAACGGCATCAGGCTGAATCTGACGCGCAAGAAAATAGTGTCCATGGCGACGATGGTCCTGATGCGCATGAACCCGACGTGGCTGACGCCCCCGACTCAGCAGACCTATCAGACTCAACAGACTCAGCAGACTCAGCAGACTCTTTAGACAATACCGACATTCATTCAGCGCAAGCAGAATCACCGACACTGGACACGGCAAGCAACATTCTGGAACAGAGGTTCCATGCTGAGCAAGAGTCGATGACTGAGCCTGCCGCCGATGCTGACTCGTTGCAGTCCGGTGACACTCCTGCCGATCTGAATGCAAGCTCTGACATCGGAACCAGCGAAGCCAATCAAACCAATCCAGACTGGCGCGCAAGCGATGCAGCCCCGAACAATCCTGCAGCGGATTCGGCAGAGGCAGTGTCTGAGCAGTTCACTGAGGATCACGACAAGAGTGATGCAGCGCCCGACTTAGAGCCTGACCCTGAGCCCAGGGCTGAACCCGAAGCAGTCGATCAGTCCACCGAAGCCATCAGAGCGCGTGCCTTACAGGCGCAGCTGGATGATGACGAAGCCCTGGAGGCCATTCCCCAGGAGCATCTGGCCGCTTTGGGTGAATTCTCCACACCGGTACAATTCGCCAGCGGCCGGCAGCGCAACTGGGGGCGGCAGATTCTCTGGTCCTGTGTGAGTGTGCTGCTCCTGACTACCCTGGCTGCCCAATATTTCTGGCAGCACAAAGATGCTTACTCTCTGGTGCCCAGCCTGCGCCCCTGGTATGTCATGATATGCGAAGCTTTGTCCTGCCAGTTACCGGTCTACCAAAATATCAGCGCTATTCGCAGCGAGACACTGGCAGTACGTAGCCACCCGGAGTTGAGTAACGGATTGGTTGTCAATGTGGAGTTCCGCAATACGGCGGCTTTTCCACAACCGTTCCCGATTCTGGTCCTGAGCTTCAACTCACCAAGTAATTCTCTCATTGCGTTACGGGAATTTTCACCAAAAGAATACCTTGGCGATGATTTGCGTCAGTTTGATCTGATGCCAGTAATGAATCCTGTGCAACTGGATCTGGAAATTATCGACCCGGGACCCGACGCTGTGAACTACACCATGGCCTTTCGCCGCCCGTGACACTGTCACGGCAAACTAATTTGCTTCGAATCTTCCCATTCAAAAATTAATCACGCCTAAATAGTGATCAACCCTTTATCTGTTTTTGGGACCCGGCTATTATTACCGGCCGTCAAATTTTCACAAAATATCATGCAACAAATCGGGCCCTATAAACTCAACAATAATCTCTTTCTGGCACCGATGGTGGGCGTTAGTGATACGCCTTTCCGTGAAATTTGCATGCAACAGGGCGCCGGCTTAACCATCGGAGAAATGTTAACCAGCAATAGTGACCTGTGGCATATCGAACGCAACCGTCTAAAACAGGTCAAGCCGCAGATTGCTGGCCCGCAAGTTGTGCAGATTGCCGGTTCCGATCCACTGATGATGGCCGAAGCAGCACAACTCAATGTTGAACGTGGCGCGACAGCTATCGATATCAATATGGGCTGCCCGGCAAAGAAAGTCCTGAAAAAAGCTGCTGGCTCTGCACTATTAAAAGAACCGGCACTGGTACGCGATATTCTCACTGCTGTCGTAGCGGCGGTTGACGTGCCTGTTACCCTAAAAATACGCACGGGCTGGAGCCGGGAGACCCGCAACGGCGTGGCTATAGCGCAAATTGCCGAGGATTGCGGCATTCAGCTATTAACGGTGCATGGCCGAACCCGTGAGGATCGATTCCGGGGAGAAGCTGAATACGACACTATTGCGGCGATAAAACAAGCAATCTCGATTCCCGTAATTGCCAATGGCGACATCGATTCGCCGCTGAAAGCCAAAAAGGTTCTCAACAAGACCGGTGCCGATGGCTTGATGATTGGCCGCGCCGCGCAGGGCCGCCCGTGGCTGTTCAGAGAAATAGAACAATACCTGACGACAAACTCACTACCAGCTGCGACATCATTATTGGAACAATTGTCTGTCATTGATACCCACCTTGAAAAACTGCATCACTTCTATGGCGAAGTGAAAGGTGTCTGGTATGCACGCAAGCATGTCGGCGGCTATGTTAAAGAATTACCCAATGCCCGTGAATTTCTGCAGCATTTCAATCAGATCGACTGCGCTGAACATCAACGCGTCACGATTGATCAGTATTTTCATCAAGTCACTGATGCTGAAGGAGCCCTTGCGGCATGAATGATTTCGACGACACTTCCTCGCTGCCACATTACCCGGTAGCCAACGCCGAAAGTGAAGACCAGCCCAAGGCACAAACTCTTCGCTCTGAAGTCGAGCGTGCATTGAGCCGCTATTTCTCACATTTGGAGGGTGCGCCTGTCACAGATCTGCATCAGATGGTGATGGCCGAAGTGGAAGAGCCGTTATTGCAAGCCGTGATGAATTACACCGGCAATAATCAGAGCAAAGCGTCTATCATGCTGGGTTTGAACCGTGGTACGCTTCGCACGAAATTAAAGCACTACGGATTGCTCTAGGCACGTTAGGTTAAATTTGTCCCTATCGCGGTCCTCACCCCTCACTACCAATCAAGTTTAAAAAATGACAGCAGAATCCACTGCCGCCATACGGCGGGCTCTAATCAGTGTGTCTGACAAGACGGGAATCGTTCCTTTCGCGCAGGCACTTCAGCAACTAGGCATCGAAATTCTTTCTACCGGCGGCACTTTCAAGCTGCTGAGCTCGGAAGGCATCCCGGCCATCGAAATCTCCGATTACACCGGTTTCCCGGAGATGATGGACGGCCGCGTCAAGACACTGCATCCCAAGGTTCATGGCGGCATACTCGCACGCCGCGATATCGATGCTGCGGTTATGGAAGAGCACGGTATTCCGCCAATCGATATGGTGGTGGTCAACCTCTACCCTTTCGAAGCCACCGTCGCCAATCCTGACTGCGACCTGCCTACTGCTATCGAAAACATCGATATTGGCGGGCCCACAATGCTGCGCGCTGCTGCCAAGAACAACAAGTTTGTCGCCGTGGTGGTGAACCCGTCAGATTACGACGGCATTCTGGCCAAATTACAGGCCGGCAATGGCGCACTGGATCAGCAAACTCGCTTTGATCTGGCCGTTGCGACCTATGAACATACCGCCGCCTATGACGGCGCCATTGCCAACTATCTGGGCGCCAGACTGGAGCAGCGTGACGAGTCTGCGCAAGCCGCCGAACCGGCGCACTTTCCGCGCACATTCAATAGCCAGTTTCACAAGAAACAGGACATGCGCTACGGCGAAAACCCGCACCAGGCCGCCGCCTTCTATGTCGAGAATAATCCGGCCGAGGCCAGCATCAGTACAGCGACCCAGTTACAAGGCAAAGAGCTGTCTTTTAATAATATTGCCGATACTGATGCGGCGCTGGAATGCGTCAAGTGCTTCGATGAGCCCGCTTGTGTGATCGTAAAACATGCCAACCCTTGCGGCGTGGCTATTGCCGAATCACCGCTGCAGGCCTATGAGCTCGCCTTCCAGACTGACCCGACTTCCGCCTTCGGTGGAATTATCGCGTTTAACCGCGAGCTGGATGCTGAAACAGCCACTCGCATCACTGAACAGCAATTCACCGAAGTCATCATCGCACCCTCGATCTCAGAGCAAGCGCTGGCAATCACCGGCGCCAAGAAGAATGTCCGCGTGTTGAGTTGTGGACAGTGGGATGCCGAGCGTAGTGCCGAGCTTGACTACAAGCGTGTTAACGGTGGTCTGCTGGTCCAGGATCGTGACATCCATCAATTGCACAATGACGATCTCAAGATTGTCAGCGCTCGCCAGCCATCCGATGCAGAACTTCGGGACCTGCTGTTTGCCTGGTCTGTGGCGCAATACGTGAAATCCAATGCCATTGTTTACTGCAAGAACAATCAGACCATTGGCATCGGCGCCGGCCAGATGAGCCGGGTTTACAGTGCCAAAATTGCCGGCATCAAGGCTGCCGACGAGAACCTGCAAGTCAGCGGTTCAGTCATGGCCTCCGATGCGTTCTTTCCCTTCCGTGACGGCATCGACGCTGCGGCCGAAGCCGGCATCACAGCCGTGATCCAGCCCGGCGGCTCCATGCGCGATGACGAAGTGATCGCCGCTGCTGATGAACACGGCATGGCGATGGTATTCACTGCTGTTCGACATTTCAGACACTAGGCCGGGGCAGTTATGAAGATCCTGATTATCGGCAGTGGCGGGCGTGAACATTCATTGGCCTGGCGCTGCGCGCAATCCGACAATGTTGACCAGATTTATGTAGCACCGGGCAATGCCGGCACGGCGACCGAAGCCAAGATGGAGAATGTCGACATCGACGTCATGGATTTCGAAGCGCTGGCCAAGTTTGCCGAGAGCAAGAATGTCGTACTGACGATTGTGGGACCTGAGGCGCCTTTAGTAGGCGGCGTGGTTGACTATTTTCATGAACGTCAACTGGCCTGTTTCGGCCCCACGCAAGCAGCCGCGCAATTGGAAGGCTCCAAAGCCTTCAGCAAAGAATTTCTCGCGCGCCATAATATCCCGACCGCCGCCTTTGCCACGTTTACAAACGTCGATGCGGCGACTGAGTATGTCAAACAGAACGGCGCCCCTATCGTCATCAAGGCCGATGGTCTGGCGGCGGGCAAAGGCGTAATCGTCGCCCAGACTGAAGACGAAGCCCTGGCCGCTGTCAAAGATATGCTGGATGGCAATCGCTTTGGCGATGCCGGTCACCGAGTCGTCATTGAAGAATTTCTCAGTGGTGAAGAAGCCAGCTTTATCGCCATGGTCGATGGCAAGCATGTGCTCCCCATGGCCACCTCACAGGATCACAAGCCCCGCGATGATGGCGACAAGGGGCCCAATACTGGTGGCATGGGGGCTTATTCCCCGGCGCCGGTAGTCAATGATGCGGTCTACAAGCGCATCATGGATCAGGTCATTCTGCCCACCGTGGCTGGCATGGCTGCCGACGGTAACGAATATGTCGGCTTTCTCTATGCCGGCCTGATGGTATCGGAAAGCGGTGACGTCAACGTGGTGGAGTTCAACTGCCGCTTCGGTGACCCGGAAGCCCAGCCCGTCATGATGCGTTTGCAGTCCGATCTGCCAAAGCTGTGTCTGGCCGCGCTGGAATGCAAGCTGGATGCTCAGATTGCCGACTGGGACCCACGTCCTGCTGTTGGCGTAGTACTGGCCGCAGGCGGCTATCCGGAGGCTTACGCCAAGGGCTTGCCAATCAGCGGTCTGACTGACGCCACTGGCGCAGCACAGAAAGTCTTCCATGCTGGGACGCGTCTCATCAATGATCAGGTCGTCACCAATGGCGGGCGTGTATTATGCGCCACGGCCATGGGCGAGACTGTCTCAGCAGCTCAGGCGGCAGCCTATCAGCTTGTCGACAAGATACACTGGGACAAAGTCTACTTCCGTACAGATATTGCACACCGCGCCATCGCGCGCGAGAATGGCAGTTAACGACGGAGTTCAGCCATGTCACAAGTCCCGCACAGTTTTCTCGATCGCTGCCTGATCCAGTTTGATCAGGCCCTGCGCACCTGCACGCCGGGCGCATCCCAGGCACACCGCACGTCACCTGCCGGCAAGCTGAATGATGCCGAATTGAGCGAGCAGCAACGCAAGGATACAGCCGGCCTGATGCGCATTAATCACACCGGAGAAGTCTGTGCCCAGGCGCTCTATGCCGGACAGGCAGCCACGGCTCGACTAGGCGAAGTTCGTCAATCAATGGAGTCTGCCGCTGCGGAAGAAGTTGATCACCTGGCCTGGTGTGAAGAGCGTCTGCAACAGCTGGATAGTCGCCCAAGTTTACTCAACCCGGTTTTCTATTCACTGTCTTACGGGATGGGGGCAATCGCCGGTCTGGCGGGTGACAAGTGGAGTCTGGGTTTTGTGGCTGAAACCGAAGATCAGGTTTGCCAACACCTGGAAGAGCATCTGGAACGTATCCCCTTAGAAGATCAACGCAGCCGCGCGATTCTCGAACAAATGATTGTCGACGAAAAATCGCACGGTAACAGCGCCAGAGATGCTGGCGGCGCCGAACTCCCCACACCGGTAAAAGCGGGAATGAAGCTTTTGTCTCAGGTCATGAAAAAAACGACCTACCGCATCTGATCGGTGCTGGTCACTCAGACCAGCACCCCCTACCTTTTGTTAAGCCTCAATAATCTCGAAATCGTGAGTGACCTTCACGCCGGCGTTTTTCATCATGATCGACGCAGAGCAGTATTTGTCTGCTGACAATTCCACGGCCCGAGCGACCTGCTTCTCACTGAGACCTTTGCCAGCCACCCGAAAGTGCAAGTGAATCGATTCAAACACTGATGGGGTCGTGTCAACGCGTTTAGCTTCGACATCGGCTTCACAGCTGGTGACTGCCTGCCGTGCTTTCTTGAGAATGGTCACAACGTCGTAGGACGAACAACTACCAACACCCATGGCCATCAGTTCCATCGGTCGCATGCCCATATTCCGACCGCCACTCTCAGGCGCACCATCCAGCACGATTGCATGGCCGGTTCCGGATTCCCCGACAAACATTACATTCTCTACCCACTTAACACGCACGTTCATAAGCGCTACAAGGCCTCTTCTTCAGTAACCATCAAGGTTTAGTCATTTGCACCGATACAAGTCATAGAATAACAGTGTCGCCAGCATAGCCATCGCTCGCCAAAAATTCGCGCCACGACCTGATCGGGTCGCAAGAGTACCATAGATGGCTAGACAGCACAGAGCATGGTGATTTTACAGCCAAGCCATTGTGTTCTAACACTGTACACATCGGATCGGTAACGTGATATGAATCTCACAATTGCGATAAAATTGTGATATACATTTCATCCTGAGAACAAGAAGTGAGGAGCTTCATAAATGGCGCTTATGGCTATAACGCCACACATCGAGGATCTGGATAACTTCCTGTCCCATTGCCATCGTCGACGCTACCCCAATCGCGCGACCATTATCTATGAAGGCGACCAGTGCGACACCCTGTATTACATTATCAAGGGTTCGGTTTCTGTTGTCCTCGAAGATGATGATGGCAAAGAAGTGGTAATCGCCTACCTCAACCCAGGCGATTTTTTTGGCGAGATGGGCCTGTTCGAACAGTCCGAGGAACGCAGCGCGTGGTGCCGGGCGCGTACCGCCTGCGAGATTGCCGAAATCAGCTATGCCAGCTTCAACGCCTATATTCGTTCCCACCCCGAAATTGTCTTTACGATCGGTCAACAAATGGCGCACCGCCTGCGCAACACAACGCGCAAGGTGGGAGACCTGGCCTTTTATGACGTCACTGGTCGTATCGCTCGCACATTGATTGATCTGGCCAAAGAGCCTGATGCCATGACGCACCCGGATGGCATGCAAATCAAGATCACACGACAGGAAATTGGCCGCATCGTGAATTGTTCACGGGAAATGGCAGGGCGCGTATTGAAGACGCTGGAAGAACAGGATCTGATAAGCGTGTCAGGCAAGACAATCGTCGTCCATAACACTCGCTAGCTAGCCCGGCCAGCGCCAGGCTATCGAAAACTACAGCAGCAACATTCCCCAGGTAAACAATACCAGCCCCATGGCAATGAATACCGCAGCGGACCCAATATCTTTGGCGTTGCGGGAAAGCTCATGGTACTCGCCACCAAAGCGATCGACGACTTTCTCCACGGCTGTATTAAGCAATTCAACAATCACCACCAACACCAGTGACGCGACCAGCAATACGCGCTCAACCTCGCTCTGGCCTAACCAAAGGCCAACTGGCGCCAGCACAACAAAGGCTGCCACTTCCATGCGCAAGGCTTCTTCTCCGCGAAAGGCTTCCACCAGCCCAGCCCAGGAATAACGCGTCGCGGCAATGAGCCGGGAAATGCCTTTCTTTCTTGGTGGGGGAGTCAACGGTTCTGAATCTTCTGCTTTAAGCATAATTGGCGAACAGTTCCTGTAGTTTTGCACCGGGCTGCGCAGAGCGCATGAAGGACTCTCCGACAAGAAAGCCATAAATATCATTGTCGATCATGAGCTTTACGTCAGCAACCGAATGGATACCACTCTCGGTTATGACGACCTTGTCATTCGGTATTTCACGAGCCAGATCGAGAGTCGTCTGCAAACTGGTTGTAAATGTATGGAGATCGCGATTATTAATACCAATCAAGGAAGTCTTGACCTCCATCGCTCGCTCCAACTCCTGAGGATTGTGAACCTCAACCAGTATATCGATCCCAATCTCATGAGCATAAGCCGCCAGTTCCAACATTTGCGATTGTTGCAATGCTGCAACAATCAGCAGGATGCAATCGGCGCCGAGCGCACGCGACTCAGCAATCTGATATGGCTCAATCATGAAATCCTTACGGATAACAGGAATATTACAAGCGGCACGACCAGCCTGAAGATCTTCGGTACTGCCCTGAAAGTATTTGTTATCGGTCAGTATTGAAAGACAAGTGGCACCATTTTCTTCGTAGTCGCTGGCATGATCGGCGGGTCTAAAATCCGGGCGAATAATGCCACGCGAAGGTGAAGCCTTTTTGATCTCGGCAATGATAGCCGCCTTGCCCTGCCCGGCTTTGTCAGCCATGGCAGCAGCGAAACCGCGCACTGGATCGGCCTCCGGCAGCAGCTGTTCCAGATCACGTAGCGTGGCGATCTTGCTCGCCTCTTCAACTTCGATTTTCTTGTAGGCAATGATTTCTTCGAGAATAGTGGACGCCATGCTAGTTACCCGACTTTTGGCTAAAGGCAACCAGCTCATCGAGCTTGCGGCTGGCCTCACCGCTGGCAATCACCTCTCGGGCACGATTCACACCCGCTTCAAGATCGTCACTCAGGTTGGCTGCATATATGGCGGCACCGGCATTGAGTGCCACGATGTCGGTCGCGGCCTGATTGTCACCCGCCAACGCCTGCTTGAGCATCGTCAATGATGCCTCGGCACTATCAATCTTCAGCATTGAGCAATCGCTGTAGTTCTGCACGCCGAATTGCTGCGGCGTAATTGTGTACTGTTGAGTTTTGCCGTTCTTCAATTCGCCAACATGAGTTGGTGCCGCAATACTGATTTCATCCAGACCGTCCTCTGCCGCGACGACAAGCACATGCTCACTTCCCAACGCTTGCAATACTTCCAGGATCGCTGGTATCCAGACGGCGTCGAAGACACCCATGATCTGATTGGGTGCGCCAGCCGGATTGGTCAGAGGACCCAGCAAATTGAATACTGTACGCACACCGATTTCTTTCCGTGCGGTGATGACATGCTTCATAGCACTGTGATGCGCTGGTGCAAACATGAAGCCAACACCGACGGTATCGATTGACTGACCGACCTGCTCAGGTGACATGTCCAGACGCACACCAGCGGCTTCCAGAACATCAGCACTGCCACTGGTGCTGGTGGCGCTGCGATTGCCATGCTTGGCAACGCTGGCACCCGCCGCCGCCGCGACCAGTGCTGCTGCGGTCGACACATTGAATTTATTGGAGCCGCTGCCGCCAGTTCCGCAAGTGTCGACCAGATGAGCTTGCCGTGTCGGCGTGACTTTGGAGGACAACTCCCGCATCACAGTCGCACCACCGAGCAACTCCGCCGCCTTGATGCCCTTCATCTGCAAAGCAACCAGAAAGGCTGCGTTTTGCGCATCCGTAGACTCACCGGTCATGAGCGCGCGCATGACCGCAGTCATTTCTGCGCTACTCAGATCCAGACCACTGGTGACTGTCTTGATGGCTGTTTTGATATCCATGATGTCAGGCTCCTTGTTCTCTCGCCCTGATTATTCTTGTAGCTCGTCGTTTAAATTTGTTATTGGCGCAAGCGCAGCCGCTGATCAGTTCAAGCCGCCAGAGCTTTGCCTTCCAGGAAATTGCGCAGCAATTGATGACCGTGTTCGGTCAGAATGGACTCGGGGTGAAATTGCACACCCTCGATTGCATATTCGGTATGGCGCACACCCATGATCTCGGCTTTTTTCCCTTTGCTATCCACTGTCCAGGCTGTCTCTTCAAGACAGTCGGGCATTGAGTTGCGCTCAATCACCAGAGAATGATAGCGCGTGGCGGTAAAAGGATTACTCAGTCCGGCAAAGACTCCGGCGCTGTCATGATGGACGTCGGACAACTTGCCGTGCATGACCTTCTCTGCACGCACAATCTTGCCACCAAAGGCCTGAGCTATGCATTGATGACCAAGACAGACACCCAGAATCGGCAGGCGACCGGCAAAATGATTAATCACATCGATCGACACACCTGCTTCGTTGGGCGTACAGGGGCCGGGTGACAGGACAATCTGTTGCGGCGCCAGCTCTTCGATCTGCGCCACGCTAATCGCATCGTTACGAAAAACGCGTACGTCCGCACCCAACTCACCCAGATACTGGACGACGTTGTAGGTAAACGAGTCGTAGTTATCGATCATCAACAGCACAGGATTGCCCTCTCTTTGCCTCTCATGGTTCTGCGTTTCTTTTCCAGCTATGACCTGTCAAAGCCAGGCGGCTTCGGCAGCGCCAATAATAGCAGGCACGCTGGGTGCTGTCGCGGCAACACAGCGCTTGCAGTACGGCTTTATGGCGGCATTATGCAACGATCAGGACTGACCATTGATCGCAATTTACGGGGCTGGCGTATAGTCTGACTCGAGTGAACTGTTACTGACAAAAGCAAGCTTAAGACCGAGAATTGTGATGCCCAAGCCTTTAACCGTCATGTGGTTTCGCCAGGATTTGCGACTGCGTGACAACCCCGCCCTGCTAGCCGCCTGTGCCGCCGGTTCCGTATTGCCCGTCTATATTCTCGATGATAAGCATGCCGGTGACTGGCCCATGGGTGCCGCCAGCCGCTGGTGGTTGCAGCAATCTCTAATCGAGCTGGACAAGAGCCTGAAGAACAAACTGTGGGTGCTGCAAGGCGATCCGTTAGAACTGCTCCCGACGCTCATGCAGGAACAAGGCGCTACTCATATCAACTGGAATCGTTGCTATGAACCCTGGCGCATTCAACGCGACAAGAAATTGCAAGCATCCCTGACTGATTCAGGCTTCGAAGTCGCCAGTTACAATGGCTCTTTGCTTTGGGAACCTTGGACTAATCTGAAGGGCGACCAAACGCCCTACAAAGTATTCACGCCATTTTATAAAAATGCCCGCGCCAATCTGCCACCGCCAGAGTTGCCTGAGCCTGCCCCCAGGTCCGTGCCACTTGCCAGCTGCGAACAGGCAGCAGACAAGATCGACAAACTGGCACTGACGCCCGAAATCCAGTGGTATGACGGCATGGCAGAATGCTGGCAGCCCGGCGAAAACGGCGCTGGTGACAAGCTATCGCAGTTTCTCAACAACGGTATTCAAAGCTACAAGAGTGGCCGGGATTTTCCGGCCAGCCAATCGGTCTCGCGACTTTCGCCACACCTGCACTATGGCGAAATATCACCGCGCCAGGTCTGGCATGCTGCCCAGGCCGAAAGCGGGGACACGCGACTGGAAGGCCAGATTGAGCACTACCACCGTGAACTGGCCTGGCGTGACTTTTCATATTCGTTGCTGTACCACTTTCCCAACCTGACCAAACAAAACATGAATCCGCGTTTCGATGCGTTCCCCTGGCGACAAGACGACAAGCTACTCAAGGCCTGGCAGTGTGGAGCAACCGGCTACCCATTGGTGGATGCTGGTATGCGCGAGCTGTGGCAGACCGGTTACATGCACAACCGGGTCCGCATGGTCGTCGGCTCGTTTCTGGTCAAGAATCTGATGCACCACTGGCAAGATGGCGCCAGATGGTTCTGGGATTGCCTGGTGGACGCTGACTTGCCCAACAACACCTGTAGCTGGCAGTGGGTGGCTGGGTGTGGCGCCGATGCCGCTCCCTATTTCCGTATCTTCAACCCGATCACGCAATCGAGCAAGTTTGACCCTGACGGGGACTACATCAAACAGTTTGTTCCGGAATTAGCGAAATTGCCGGCCAAGTATCTGCATGACCCGCATTCAGCACCAGCCAATGTACTCGATGCTGCTGGCGTTAAACTGGGTGAGACCTATCCGGAACCGGTGGTCGACCTGAAACAATCCCGCGAAGCGGCGCTCGACGCCTATCAACAGATCAAGGTGTCGTGAGCCCGGCGCTGCGGCTACAGGAATCGTAGTTGGTGGGGTGGATCGCGAGTGAATTGATCGCAAAGCATCTGAACGCAAAGAAATTACTGCCCAAGAGCGCTGACCAGCTAATCCAGTCCGAGAGATTTCTCAGCAAGCTGCACGGCTTTCACAATGGCACGGGCTTTGTTTTGTGTCTCTTCCCACTCCATGTCAGGTTGTGAATCCGCCACGATACCGGCACCGGCCTGCACTGTAAGCTGGTCATTCTTGATAACAGCAGTGCGAATGGCAATGGCCATATCCATGTTGTCGTTCCAGGCCCAGTAGCCCATCGCACCGCCATAGATACCGCGCTTTTCCGGCTCCAGTTCGTCGATGATCTCCATCGCCCGTACTTTCGGCGCGCCACTCAGCGTGCCCACTGGCAAAGTACTCTTCAGCACATCCAGCGCATTGTGATCAGGCAGTATTTCGCTCTCGACGATCGAGGCAATGTGCATGACATGGGAATAGCGCTCAACAAACATCTTGCGTGGCACAGTGACCGAACCAGTTTTTGAAACGCGGCCCGAGTCGTTACGACTCAGGTCGATTAACATCAGATGTTCGGCAATTTCCTTGGCATCGGCGAGCAGCTCTTGCTCCAGAGCCAGATCCTCAGCTTCTGTGTCCCCACGCTTGCGAGTGCCGGCCAACGGCCGCACGGTAATCTTGCCATCCTCGACACGGGCGAGGATTTCCGGCGATGCGCTCACCACATGATGGTCGCCCAAATTGAAAAACACCATGTAAGGTGATGGATTCAGGTAGCGCAGTGCACGGTACACATTGATGGGATCGCCGGCATAGGGAATCGACATGCGCTGTGCCAGCACCACTTGCATGACATCACCAGCAACGATGTATTCCTTGATGCGCTCAACTGCCGCCTCAAAGTCTTCCCGGGCAAAGTGACAATCGAAGTCGTCAATGCTGACCGCAGACTCCTGCGTTGTGCGTGGCAATGGTGTTGGCTGCTTGAGCGCATCGGCTAGCGAGTCAAGCCGCTTTTGCGCTTTGCCATAGGCATCGCTGACTGACGGATCAACATTCAAGACAAACGAAATCGTGCCACGCAGATTGTCGAAGACGACGACTTCTTCGGAGAGCATTAACAGAATGTCGGGCGTGCCGATGGAATCGGTGCCCTTGGCAGCACCGATACGCGTTTCAACATAGCGCACCGTGTCATAGGAAAAATAACCAACCAGACCGCCAGCAAAGCGTTGCCGGCCAGGCAAGTCGGCGACCTTATAGCGGGATTTGAATTCGGTAATATACGTAAAAGGGTCGCTGGTGGTGATCTGCTCGATGGCATCACCGTCACGCTCCAGCGTGATCTGATCGCCCACTACGCGCAACACGGTTTGACAGGGCAAACCGATAATGGAATAGCGGCCCCATTTCTCACCACCCTGCACAGATTCAAAAAAGTAACTGTGCTTGCCTCTGGCGAGTTTCAGATACGTACTAAGCGGGGTTTCAGTGTCGGCCAGTACTTCACGGGCTACTGGGATACGGTTATAGCCCTGGCTTGCCAGTTCCTGAAATTGCTGTTCGTTCATGGCTCGACGACTCCACCCGGCCTAGTGTCGTTGATTCGGACTCTGACCAAGTTCGGCACGCATAGCGGCGATAGTCTTGGCGTAGTCGTCGCTATTAAAGATCGCAGAGCCAGCGACAAACATGTCGGCGCCAGCATCGGCAATCTCGCGAATATTATTGATTCCGACGCCACCATCGACTTCCAGACGAATACGCTGGCCGCTGTCATCGATGAGCTTGCGGACTTTTTCGAGCTTCTTGAGAGTCGCAGGAATAAATTTCTGACCGCCGAAGCCCGGGTTCACCGACATCAACAGAATGACATCGATCTTGTCCATCAGGTATTCCAGACAATGAATCGGAGTAGCCGGATTAAATACCAGCCCTGACTTGCAACCCTGATCGCGGATCAACTGCAAGGACCGGTCAACATGCTGCGTCGCCTCCGGATGAAAGCTGATGTAGCTGGCACCGGCCTTGGCAAAATCGAGAATCAACTGATCCACTGGCGAGACCATTAAATGCACATCGATAGGCGCTGTAATCTTGTGCTTGCGCAATGCCTCACACACCATCGGTCCGATCGTGAGATTGGGCACATAGTGATTATCCATGACATCGAAATGCACAACATCAGCGCCGGCATCAAGCACGGCATTGACCTCATCACCCAGACGGGCGAAATCGGCGGACAGGATAGAAGGTGCAATCAAGTAATCTTTCATAACTGTTTAAATATCCTCGGGCGCCGCATGACGGATAGCACTCGTGGCTAATCAAGGTGGTCTGGCAAAAAGTCGTTAAGCAAACGTGGTTGGCCATAGCTTGCAACCATCCATCATTAACGAAAGCGTTAACAAGAGTGCGGGTATTCTACAGTGTCTGGCAGCCTCTGTCCCGATTCAGGCCTGCTGGCGCAGGCCGAATCAGGCAGTTGCTCAGGGATTGGTCATCTTGCGGAAGCCGGCGATAGTCTCATAGGCAGTGCAGACAGCCTGGAATTGCTCCCGGGCACGGCGTTGCGCCTCGAGACTGTTGGCCTGCTGACCCAGCTTGTCCGGGTGATAGCGCGCCATCAAGCGGCGGTAAGCCTTGCGGATTTCATTATCGTCGGCATCGGTATTGATTTGCAGAATATTGTAGGCCCGGCTGAGCAAGGTACGATCGCCACCCTGTCGCGGCACGTCAATGACCTGAATTTCGGTGTAAATGCGCAGCAGCTCAGCCTTGTTGAAACCCAGCACCTCCGCCACGTCGCGCAGCAAGATTTTCTCTTTCAGACGGATGTGCCCCTTGCTGAACGCCAACCGGCATTGCAACTTGAGGAACGCGCGCGACAATTGACTGCCCGCGCCGGCCAGACGAACAACCTGACGCAGGTAAGGCGTTGCATCGATGTTGTCTTGCTTGCCAGTATAGAAAAAATCAATGGCGCACTGGCGCTGCGCGGCATCCAGGCCCATCAGCTTCATCGTGCTGGAAGCAAAATGCACTTCAGCTTCGGTGACTCGGCCATCCAGTTTCGCGAGCCGGCCCATGGTGACAAACATGGCCCGGGTAAACTGCATTTGCGTCTCACCGCCGTAAGGAATTTCGCCGTAGTCATCATCGCCACTGAGTCTGGCAGCAATAGCACGCTTGTAATCGCGGTTCTTTAGTCGCGCAATCATGAGGTTTCTCCTGCAGCACCCGTCTCGAGCGCAATGACATCCTGCAAACGTTCGGGGGTACCAACGTCGATCCACACACCGTCGTAAATTTCACCAGTCACAAGGCCCTTGGCCATGGCTGCTTTCAGTAGCGTCACCACAGACAGCGGCTGAATCGGATAACCGGCAAACAGTTTGCGATGCATCACGCTGATGCCAGCGAAGGTAAACTTGCCATCGCCACCATCGGACTCGACGCGCACCGTGCCATCCTCCGCCAAATGAAAATCACCGCCCGGGTTGTGTGCCGCATCGGGAATCAACACCAGATGGGCCAGACAAGTCTCGCCATCGACCGGGGCCAAGCTTGCGAAGTCGTAATCAGTCCAGATATCGGCATTAACCACGATAAAACAATCTTCGACCAATGCCGGTAGCGCCTTGATAATACCGCCCGCCGTATCCAGCCGAATGGGCTCGCGGGAATAGCGAATCGCCGCGTCATAACGCGAACCATTGCCCAGCGTCTGCTCAATCATGTCACCCAAATAAAAGTGGTTGATGACCAGATCAGTAATTCCCGCACGCACAAGTTTGCTCACCTGATGCTCGATCAGACTTTGCTCGCCCACTTTCAAAAGCGGCTTTGGCAGCTTGGCCGTCAGCGGTCGCATCCGTTCACCCAGACCCGCCGCCAGAATCATTGCTCGCATTCTCTATCCAGATTCAGTTTGTCAGTGGCAACCGGCAAGACACGTTGCCGAAACCAGGCAACGAATTCAGCCATCTCCGGGTACTTGTCAGCCACCTCAAGAAAATATCGTATAACCAAAGGTATGTCGGCCAGATAGCCGGTTTTATTATCGCGAAGGCTCAGTCGGGAGAAGATACCCAGCACCTTGAAATGCCGTTGCAGCCCCATTAGATCGAAATCGCGCATCAGCGTGGCCGGGGTAATATCGACAAGCACATTGGCCGCCGTGGCTTCACGCAGATAAACCAGCGCCCACTGCTCGACTTGCTCGACTGGCCAACGGATATAGCAATCGCGCAACATTGAAACCAGATCGTAGGTATAAGCCCCGCTCACCGCGTCCTGAAAATCAATAACCCCAGGCCCTGTCATGGTCTCGCTTTTGCCATCCAGCACCATAAGATTCCGCGAGTGATAATCCCGGTGCACGGCCACTTGCGTCTGAGCCAGTGCGGCTTCCTCAAGAAAATCGTAGGCTTGCTCGATCACGGCCATTTCGCCAGCATCCAGTTCCAGCTCCATCAACCCACGGCAAAACCATTCATCAAACAATGCCATCTCGGTGCGCAACTGGTTTCTGTCATAAGGGTCAAGTCGCTCTTTATCTACTCCTTGCTGCAGTTGCACCAGTGCAGTGATGGCCAGACCATACAAATGCTCAGCCACATCCGATGTGCCCGATTCCTGACTTTGCAACAACGCTGGCAGATATAACTCATCACCAAGATCAGAAAGCAGCAAGAACCCTTGCGCCAGATCTGCGGCGATTATTTCTGGTACACACACTCCCGCCTCACGCATCAGTTGCGCGACTTTGACGAACCGCGGGTTGTCTTCATGCTCGGGCGGCGCATCCACCGCAATTACTGTGCGTGATGTCAGTTTGAGGCGAAAATAACGCCGAAAGCTCGCATCACCACTGACCGTGGTTAGCCTGGTCTCGCCCTCGGGCAGCGCCAGTGTTGCTGCTGCCCAGTTTGCCAATTGTGTTTGCCGTTCATCCATAAGGCTGACTGTCCATAATTTCCGTGTGTGTGGTGCCGAATTCGAGCCTGTTATCAAGTGCAAGGCGCGTTGACTAGCGAGCAGGAACAATGACCTGCAGGCCTTGCTATCCGTGGCTTTGCGCGACCCATGACAGCCCATGAAGCGAGCCCGGCAGCTTTCCAATAAGGCCGCTATCCAGTATTATCCGGACTGCTTCGCGCCGGCGGTGTAACATGCAGAAAAACTACTGCGTCTATCAATAAGTCGGTTTTTACGCGTAATTGTTTATCACTGAAAATTCCATTCAACTTTCCCGCTGGACCGCGCGACTGATGAGTTCCCCCAAACAGCCAATCGGCGCGCTTGTAATCCTGCTTGTATCGGCCGGGGTACTGCTCGGCAACAGCCCCAAGGCACAGGCCCAACTACCTTCCTACAATTGTCAGGCCAGCAGCGATGGTTCCGGCTGGGAATGCACCACCAACAACGAGCGCGGCGCCCGTCAAGCTCGCTCGTCAGTCGCAAGCCAATCTGCCAGCATTGATGCACCATCCAGTCCAACGCCGGAAGCAGCCAATTTCCCTCTCGACTGGGTGCCCCGCGAAGCCATGACCGAAGAACAGCGCGAGGCGCTGGATCGCGCCTGTTGCGGTGGCTTTATCGACCCGCTGGCAGACCAACCTGTAGCGACAGACAACGAAGCTGGTGCGACTCAATTCAATAGCGCCACCGGTCTGAATCAGGTTTCACGCGACGAAATCCAAATTAACGGTGATGTGCGCCTGCAGCAAAGCGGCATGCTGATCTCCAATAACAACGAAACCACGATAAACCGCGCTGACAATACCGTGCAGCTAAACGGCGACGTGCAGGTTCGCGAGCCCGGCCTGCTATTACAGGGCGAGACAGCGTCTATCGATGGCGATGCCCAGATTAACCGCATCGGTAATGCCCAATACGTCATGCATGAATTCGGCGCGCACGGTAATGCCGGCAGCATTGTCTATAACGGCGAGTCGGGGCAGATCACTATCGAAAACGGGGAGTTCAGTCGCTGCGAACCGCAAGAAGAATTCTGGCGCCTGCGCGCTGCCAGCATTATCCTCGATCCGGATCAAAGTCGTGGCTATGCCCGCGATGTCAGTTTGCGCATCGGTGAGGTGCCGGTCTTCTATTATCCTTTTACGATGACCTTTCCGCTGGGCGATGGCCGCGTGTCCGGTTTCCTCGCGCCTTCTCTGGGGACCACTCGCACTGGTGGAGTGGATATCGAAGTCCCTTATTATTTCAATATTGCCCCGCAGGCCGACGCCACCGTGGCCCCGCGATTGATCTCCGACCGTGGCGTGATGACCAGCGCCGAGCTGCGTTATCTGGCGAGCTGGTCGATGAACACGCTCAATGCATCCTACCTGCCCGATGACGATCTGTTCGACCCCGCGCAAGCCAATACATCAGGTAGCGATTCACCGCCAGTGGCTGATCGCTGGTATCTCGGCTATGAACACTTTGGCGCCTTGAGTCAGAACTGGTCCACCTATGTGGATTACAACGCCGTCAGTGATAACGACTACTTTTATGACCTCGGCGGTAATGGTCTCAACGTTGCCAGTCAGTCGCATCTGAATCGCCAGGCACGCTTGCAATTCAGCTCGTCATTGCTGCGTGCCGGCGTCAATGTGCAACGCTTCCAAATCATCGATCCGTTCTTCAATACCGACACGATCAACAAACCCTTCGATCGCCTGCCGCAGTTTTACTTTGACTCTGATCAGTATCTTGGCGCCGGCTTCAGTGTCGAACTCGACGGGCAGGTTACCTCTTTCGATCGGCAACTGGATCGCAACCTGATCAGTGATGCACAAGTCGCGGCCGGCGCTTTGGTCAATGGCGAGCGCATCAATTTTGAGCCTGCCCTGAAGTGGGCCGTTGAAACACCGGGCTGGTTCTTGCGCACGTCAGCAAGCTACAAGCATATGGCTTACGATCTCGATCAACAGGCCAACAGCACACAAACTGACCCCGAGATCGGTGTGCCGGTCTATAGCGTGGACAGCGGTCTCGTCTTTGAGCGTGAGCGCAATGGCCGCGGTCTGCAGACTCTGGAGCCGCGGGTGTTCTATTTGCAGAGTGACTACCAGCAGCAAGACCACCTGCCCTTGTTCGACACCACCGAGCTCAACTTCAGCTTCAAACAACTGTTTCGCGAAGACCGCTTCGCCGGCGGCGACCGTATCGCCGATGCTGATCAGGCAACTTTTGCCCTGACCACGCGCCTGTTCAGTGAACGCGGTGAAGAGCGTGCCCGCTTCAGTCTTGGCCAGATATTCTATTTCGCCGACCGACGGGTCACTCTGAGCAACCCACTGCAAACCTGGCAGCCGCGTTATTCCGGCACTTCGGAAGAATCCGCGCTGGCGGGCGAGATGGCGCTGTCACTCGGTGATAACTGGCGCCTGAATAGTGATGTACAATGGGACCAGCAGACGGAAGAGATTAATGAAGGTAGCGTGCAACTGCGCTATCACGGCGGTGACGAGCAGATTTTCAACCTGTCGTATCGCTATCGCCGACTGGTGAACTCGCCCAATTTCACACTGCCGGCGGGAATCGACCCACGAATCAAGCAAACCGACCTGTCCGCAGTCTGGCCGCTGAATGAAAACTGGACCATTCTGGGTCGCTGGAACTATGACCACAGCAATGAACGGAATCTGGAGAGCTTTGCCGGCCTGGAATGGAATAACTGCTGCGCCACGATTCGCGTGGTAGCCCGGGAGTGGGTTGACGAAAACGAATTGTTTGTCCCTAATAGTGAACCGAATCAGGGAATTTTTGTCCAATTTACCCTGCATGGCCTGGGCGACCTCGCCGGAGGCGGGTTGAGCAACCTGCTCAGAGACGGAATCTGGGGGTTTCGCGACACCAGCGATAATTCCGACTACTAGGGGCCCGGCAACACTGGATTTGATAGTAAACACAGATAAAGTCAGCAACGAGACCTAAATCAATCATGAATCGAAGTTCTTCACTACATTGGCTACAACCTGGCCGCCTGATCACCGCCACTGCGTGCGCTTTACTAACGTTGATCAGCCTCGCCGCCATGGGCCAGCAACGGCAATTACTGGACCGCGTAATCGCCATCGTCGATGACGATGTGGTGTTACTCAGCGAGTTACAAAATCGTCTTGACGATGTTCGTGAGAATGCCACGCGTTCGAACCAGCCCCTGCCACCCGCTGGTGAGTTGCGCAGTGAAGTACTGGATACCCTGATTCTGGAAAACATTCAGATGCAGCTGGCTGAGCGCGTCAGCATTCGCTACGACGACGACACGATCAATCGTGTCCTGACCAATATGGCTCAGGGCAACAACATGACATTCGATCAATACGTTTCCTCACTGCAGCAACAAGGCATGTATCTGCAGACCCGGGAGGAAGTCCGCAAACAGCTTACTCTGCAAGAATTGCAACGCGGCATGGTTAATCAGCGTATCGCTGTGACCGAACAGGAAATCGACAACTTTCTCAATTCGGAAATGGGCCGCGAAGTAATGGCCGCCGATTACCGTGTTGAACACTTGCTGGTACCTCTTGGCGAGACCGACAGCCCGCAAGTACGTCAGGACAAATTGCGCTTTGCCGGTGAACTGGTCGCCCGCATCCGGGATGGTCAGCCCTTGCCTGCAGTGCGCAGCGCTGCCCAGCGTGGTAGTGAATTTCCAATCGATGGTACCAACTTCGGCTGGCGCAAAGCGCGCGCCATGCCCAATCTGTTCAACGAAGTAGTCACCTCCATGCAGGTCGGCAGTGTCGAAGGTCCTATCGAAGCAGGTAACGGCTATCACATTATTCAGCTGGCCGATAAACGCGGCGGTACCGAGCAAATCGTGCAGCAAACCAACATTCGTCACATCATGCTCACAGTGAATGAAATTCGCGACGAAGATGAAACCATTGAAGAGATCGGTGAATTGCGCCAGCGCATTCTCGATGGCGAGGATTTCGCCACCATCGCCCGCCAGAACTCAGAAGATGCCAGCTCGGTTGTCGCCGGTGGTGATCTGGATTGGGTGAGTGCCGGCGGTATGCCACCACAGATGGAGCGAGTGGTTGATGAACTGGAAGAAGGTGAATTGAGTGAGCCATTCAAGACCGACGTCGGCTGGCATATTGCCGAGGTTATGGGACGTCGCGAAACCGACCTCAGTCGTCAATACACGCGCAGTCAGGCCGCCAATGCCCTGCGCAACCGCAAGTTCGAACTGGAGTTGCAAAACTGGCTTGTAGAGATTCGCGAAGAAGCCTTTGTCGAGCTGATCGAGTGACGGCAGCGGGATATGTTGCGTGACTCAACGAATTGCGATTACTCCCGGCGAGCCAGCCGGTATAGGTCCCGACCTCTGCGTCGCTCTGGCGCAGAATCCACCAGCTAATACCCAACTGGTTATCATCGGCGCACCGGAATTGTTGGCCGAGCGCGCCAAACTGTTGGGCAAACCTCTCAAACTCCTCAACTTTGATGCGGACGCCCCCGCCACAGCCACAGAGCCCGGTCAGTTGCATATACTGCCAGTACCTCTGGCTGAACCCGCTATTGCAGGACAGCTCAACCCGGCCAATGCCGAGTATGTACTGACCACCTTACGGCGTGCCTGCGATGCGATTCTCGATGGCAAGCTGGACGCACTGGTGACCGGCCCTGTCCACAAAGGCAACGTCAATGAAGCCGGGATCGCTTTCACCGGCCATACCGAGTTTCTCGCCGAATACTGTCAGCGCAAGCTCACCGTCATGATGCTGGCTACCGATGGCTTGCGTGTTGCATTGGCGACCACCCACTTGCCACTAACGAAAGTGCCAGGTGCCATTACTAAAGAGCTGTTACTCGACATCATCCAGATCCTGCACAGTGATCTGGTCACCAAATTCGGCATTAGCAATCCGCGTATTCTGGTATGCGGGCTGAACCCGCACGCCGGCGAAGGCGGGCATATGGGCCGCGAAGAAATCGAGATCATTGAACCGGTTCTCGATAGCCTGCGCAACAAAGGTATGGATTTACGAGGCCCCTTGCCCGCCGACACTTTGTTTACCGACAAGTACCTGAACAATGCCGATGCGGTGTTATCCATGTATCACGATCAGGGTTTGCCGGTTCTTAAATTCAAAGGCTTTGGTCGCGCCAGTAACATTACTTTGGGCCTACCCTTGATTCGCACATCAGTCGATCACGGCACCGCTCTGGACCTGGCCGGCAGCGGCAAGGCTGAACCGGGCAGCTTCTATCACGCCATCGCCACCGCACGCGAAATGGCCAGCCACTGGATCACCCGATGAGCGGCTCTGACAAGTCGCACAGCAACGTGCGCCTCGACAATGGCATGCGCCATCAGGCGCGCAAGCGATTCGGGCAAAATTTCCTTAAAGATGCAGCGATCATCGCCCGTATTATTGATCATATAAACGCGCAGCCATCAGATCATGTGCTGGAGATCGGTCCGGGTCAGGGTGCGCTAACGGAGTCATTGGCGCGGAATGCAGGTCGTCTTGATTGCGTCGAGTTGGATCGTGATCTGGCCCGCTATCTGGACAAGTACTTCGTCAATAACGACAAGGTCACGATTATCCAGCAGGACATCCTGAAGTTTGATCTGGACAGTTTGACTGACAAGCCACACAGCCTGCGCGTGATAGGTAATCTGCCTTACAATATTTCGACGCCGGTGTTGTTTTATTTGTTACGCAAGCATGAACTGATCAACGACATGACGTTCATGCTGCAGCTGGAAGTAGTCCAACGCATGGTGGCTGGCGTGGGCGACAAAAATTATGGGCGTCTGGGCTTGATGTTGCAGTATTTTTGCGAGGTAGAGCATTTGTTCAACGTGCCCTCATCAGCATTTTCACCACAACCGAAGGTCGCCTCGGCTATAGTACAACTTAGGCCGCATCGGCAGATGCCCGTGCAGGCCGCTGATGCCGACATGTTGCAGCAAGTGATACGAACCGCCTTCAATCAGCGGCGCAAGACCTTGAAAAACAGCCTGAAAGGCATTATCTCTGAAGCAGCGCTACAGGATTTGCCCGTCGATATCACATTGCGACCGGAAAACCTGTCTTTGCAGGATTATGTAGTCATTAGTGATGCGATTTCATCGCAAACGGAAGCCTGACCATGAACACGACAAGCGATACCACAACGCAAACCCAGACCAGTGGCGGTACTAACGAATGTATCGACATTCAGGTCGAGCCACATTTTCTGGCGGATCAATCCGATCCGGAGGCCCAGCGCTACGTGTTCGCTTACACTGTGGAAATTACCAATCGCGGCAACGAGAGCGTCAAATTGTTGAACCGTCGCTGGCAGATCACTGACGACAACAACAAGGTCGAAGAAGTGATTGGTGAAGGCGTAGTCGGCCAACAACCGGAAATTGCGCCGGGCACTTCGTTCAACTACACCAGCGGCGCTGTCATTGAAACTGAATTCGGTACCATGGAAGGCAGTTATGAACTGGAAGATTCACAAGGCCAGCGTTTCTCTGCGGCCATCCCTCCTTTCTTGCTCGCCCGCCCCTTCAGCGTTCACTAAGCGCACAGCATTCCCTGCTCGCGATGTTATACTGAAACCCGGTAGAACAACCCGGTAGAACAAAGAGTCACTTCAAACAATGCACATAGCCTGATCATCAGGCTGCGCGCGTTAATGAAGAGTTGAGAGCTGTCCAGCATGAGTACGTATGTCGTCGGAGATATTCAAGGCTGTTACAAGGCCTTGAAGCGTCTCTTGAAAAAGATCGAGTTTACCCCCGGCAGAGATCAACTGTGGTGTGCTGGTGATCTGGTTAATCGCGGCCCCAAATCTCTGGAGACTCTGCGTTTTCTGAGCGACATGGATGCTTCGATTGAAGTCGTGCTTGGCAACCACGATCTGCATTTCATCGCCATTTACGAAGGCAGTGCGCCAGCACGTGGTAAAGACAGTCTGGATGCCCTGCTCAACGCGCCGGACTGCGAGCAACTCTGCGACTGGCTGCGTTTTAAAAAGATGGCGCACTTCGACGCCGTGGAAACCAACAAAGGCATCGAAGAATTTATCATGGTGCATGCTGGTGTGGCGCCACTATGGACCTTGCAGCAAACCTTGCGTTACGCCGCTGAAGTCGAACTGGCCCTGCAAGGCGATGAGTACCGCGACTTCCTGAGTTCCATGTATGGCGACAAACCAATCCGCTGGGCCAATTCCCTGGATGGCTACGACCGATTGCGCACTATTACCAATTACCTGACCCGGGTTCGCTTTTGTGATGACATTGGCAGCCTGCGCCTGGATATCAAGGAAGGCTTGTGCGCCGCCCCAACAGGCTTCAAGCCCTGGTTCGAGTACGAAAAACTCACCCCGCAAGTCTCTATCCTGTTCGGTCATTGGGCAGCGCTGGAAGGCATTACCAATCGCCCGCACGTGTATGCGTTGGATACCGGCTATGTCTGGGGCCGGGAACTGACCGCCATGCGCCTGGAAGACAAGAAGCTGTTCTCGGTGGCACACAAGTAGCCTGCGTCTGCTGACGCAAGTACACTGTGACCATTCACTAAACTGTTTATCACGACGAGTTTCTCATGCAGACCTATCTGGTTGGTGGCGCGGTGCGCGACAATCTTCTCGATATCCCGATCAAGGATCGGGACTGGGTCGTCGTGGGCGCCACTCCCGAGGCGATGATTGCTGCCGGCTACCAACAAGTCGGCAAAGGCTTTCCCGTCTTTCTGCACCCTGAGACTCATGAAGAGTATGCGCTGGCGCGCACAGAACGAAAGACAGCGCCAGGTCACACAGGATTTGAGATTCACGCCAGCCCGGACGTCACACTGGAAGAAGACTTGCAGCGCCGCGACCTGACCATCAACGCCATCGCGCAAACAACCGACGGCGAGTTGGTTGACCCCTACAACGGCAAGGCCGATATCGAGGCCCGCAAACTACGTCATGTCTCCGATGCCTTTAGTGAAGACCCGCTGCGTGTATTGCGCGTAGCCCGCTTTGCCGCGCGATTTGCCGATCGCGGATTTACTGTCGCCGATGAAACCATGGAGCTGATGCGCGCCATGGTAGCCAGCGGTGAACTGGAATCGCTGGTTGCCGAGCGTGTCTGGCAGGAATTACAACGCGCGCTGACCGAGGCAACACCGGCAGAATTTGTGCGTGTTCTACGGCAGTGTCATGCCCTGACCGTCATTTTGCCCGAAGTTAATGCCCTGTTTGGTGTGCCGCAACCGAAGAAATACCACCCGGAGGTCGACACCGGCGAACACATTCTGCTGTGCCTGCAGCAAGCGCGGCGTTTGAGCAAGGAACCCATTGTTGCCTATGCCACGCTGGTTCACGACGTCGGCAAGGCCATCACCGATCCGGACAAGTGGCCCAGCCATGTGGGTCATGAGCAACTTGGCTTGAAACTGATTCGTGATATTCAATCGCGCTTGAGAGTGCCCAAAGACTTTGGCGAACTGGCCCTGCTGGTTTGTGACCATCACACCAAACTGCACAAGGTACAAGAGTTGCGCCCGGCCACCTTGCTGAAACTGCTAGAGTCGCTGGATGCCTTTCGTCGCCCGCAGCGCATGGACCAATTCATGCTGGCTTGCGAAGCTGACGCCCGTGGCCGCACCGGTCTTGAAGATCGCGACTACGCTCAGGGTGAATACCTGCGCACTGTGTTGGTAGCAGCAAACACAGTGAATGCCCGTGAGGTTCTCGAGCAAAATCCTGGCGCAGCCCCAAAGGATGTTATTAGCCGTGCGCGACTGGCAGCGATCACCGAGTGCGTTAACGAATTACGCACTCAGCAACAGGACAACGCTCAATAACCATGCCAGATCAATCACCAGTCGTTCTTGTGACCGGCGCAGCGCGTCGTATCGGTGCCTGCATAGCCACTGAATTTCATCAACAAGGCTGCCGGGTCATTGTGCATTATCACCACTCCGAGGCTGATGCCCGACAACTGATCGACGGCTTCAATAATACTCGCGCCAATTCAGCCAGCATGATTCAGGCCGATCTGACCGACGCCAGCCAGGTGAGCCGGTTGGCTGAATTGGCCGCACAAGCATTCGGCCAACTCAATTACCTGGTGAACAATGCCTCGTCCTTCTACCCCACTACGCTGGCCGAATCCACGCAGCAACAATGGGATGATCTGGTCGACAGCAATCTACGCTCGGCGTATTTTCTGTCGAAGGCACTGGCGCCGGCATTGCAAGAACAGCGCGGAGCAATTATCAACCTGGTCGACAGTCACGCCGACAGCGCGCTGGCTGGCTTCCCGATTTACAGTATTGCCAAAGCAGGCGTCAAAGCCATGACCAAGGCGCTGGCCAAAGAACTGGCGCCACACGTGCGCGTCAATGGCGTGTCACCTGGCGCTATTTTGTGGCCCGAGAGTCTGCTTGATGATACTGACCCGGAAGTACAATTGGCCCGCGAGAAAATACTTGCTGGCATTCCATTGGGCAAGACTGGCAGCGCACAGCAAATCGCCGATGCAGCCTGGTTTTTCGCAGCTTGTGCCAGCTATGTGACCGGCCAAGTGGTCAAGGTCGATGGTGGGCGCAGCCTGACAGCCTAATAACCCAGACTATTCGTACTATGAATTACCAATTCAACAAGGACGCTGACCATGATTAAAGTCTATGGCGATATGCAATCGGGCAACTGCTACAAAATAAAACTGCTGATGAGCTTGCTGGATATTCCCCACCAATGGATCGCCGTGGATATTCTGGCTGGCGAGACGCACACTGCAGGATTTCTCGCCAGGAATCCCAACGGCAAGATTCCTCTGCTGAAACTTCCCAATGGCGATTGCCTGACCGAGTCCAATGCCATTCTCAACTATCTGGCCGAGGGCACGGACTTGCTGCCCACTGACGCTCTGGCGCGGGCACGCGTACTGCAATGGCAGTTCTTCGAACAATACTCCCACGAGCCCTATGTGGCGGTCGCGCGCTTTATCAACAAGTATCTGGGGCTGCCAGCTGACAGAGAAGCGGAATACAAGAGCAAACAGGAAGGTGGCAACAAGGCGCTGGCCGTGATGGAAACGCAATTACAGCAATCGGCATTTCTGGCAGGTGAGGCGTTCACCATCGCTGACATCAGTCTCTACGCCTACACTCATGTTGCCCACGAAGGGGGTTTCGATCTGTCTGGCTACTCGGCGATTAGTGCTTGGCTCACACGCATCCAACAGCTGGATGGTTATCACGGCATGGAAATCCAGGAGTAACGCCTGATCGGAGGTCTTATTGGAGGTCTTAAAAAACTAGTCAGCTTGCCAATCAAACTCAACAGGCCACAATGCCTGCCGGGTGTGATCGTATTCGGCCCATAGCTGGGCGTAGGATTTCCCGGTCGGCGCATGCACAGCGCCCGGCATCACTTCTGCCAAGGGCCGCAATACAAAAGCATTCTCGGTCACTTCCGCGCGCGGCAAGCGCAAGCCGTGCTGCTGACCATCTTCTTCACCATAGCAGAGAATATCGATATCGATACGCCGTGCTGCGAACTTGGGCAGACTGCGGTCGCGGCCCAACTCGTCCTCAAGGTGTTTCAGATAGGCGGCAATCTCGCCGAGATCATCATCGGTGCTGGTCAGTGCCACCAGATTGAGAAAATTGTCACCATCGAAGCCTACTGCCTCACTCTCATACACGGTGGAGCAGCGCAGTGAAACAAAATGCTGACGCAAGGCCGTGACTGCACGACGAATATACGCGGCGGCGTCCTGATTGCTTCCAATACTTAATGCGAGAACTGGCACGTATCTACCTGACTAACTAGTGATTTGCTGACTGGCAAATTAACTGCGCTGACCGCGCTCGATGATCACACCGACATCACGCGAACCGGTAACGGCGCCAGGCTTGCCAAGGCGCAGTTTCAACCAGCTCACTCCGAATTCATTCAACACGATGTCGGCAACCCGCTCGGCCATTGTTTCGACCAGCATGAATTCAGATTTCTCGACAAAGTCGATCAGGCGCTTGGCCACCGACTTGTAGTCCAGCGCGTCTTCGATACTGTCGCTGTCCGCCGCCTTCTTGATATCACTGGCCATTTCCAGATCAAGACTGACGATCTGTTTTTGCTCGCGCTCCCAGTCATAGATGCCAATAATGGTTTTAATTTCCAGCTCACGAATATAAACAATGTCCATGACAATTCCTTGATAGCTCCCACGGTCGGGGATCAGCGTTCGATGTCGGCCAGCACTCAGGCTGATTTCGCCACCGTATTCAGAGGTGGCAATGATTCCAGCGACCAGCGCGGTCGCGCCTGAATCTGCAGGTCGTCCTGCTGACCAGCCAGCAAGCGCTGACAACCGGCATAGGCAATCATGGCACCATTGTCGGTGCAGTATTTGGGTTGCGCGTAAAACAGGCGACCATGGACTTTGCTCACGGTCGATTCCAGCACTTCCCTAAGACGTGTGTTAGCACTCACTCCGCCGGCAATGATGAGCGTCTGTAGGCCAGTGTGCTCCAGTGCCCGGCCACACTTGATGGCCAGTGTCGACACCACGGCCTGCTCAAAGGCGCGAGCAACGTCGGCCCGGGTCTGTTCGTCGAGCTTGCCATCGGCATCGGATTCTTCAGCAATCGTGTTGCGTACATAGGTCTTCAGGCCACTGAAACTGAAATCCAGCCCCGGGCGGTTGACCATGGGCCGCGGAAAATCGAAGCGGTCGGGATTGCCCTGGGTTGCCAGCCTGGCGACATGGGGGCCGCCTGGATAAGGCAGCCCCAGCATCTTGCCGACTTTGTCGAAGGCTTCACCGGCAGCGTCATCAAGGGATTCGCCCAGCAAGCTGTATTCGCCAATCGCGTCAACCTGCACTAACTGCGTATGGCCACCGGAGACCAGCAAGGCCACAAACGGAAATGTCGGTGGTTCGGGCTCCAGCATGGGCGCCAGTAAATGGCCTTCCATGTGATGCACACCAATGGCCGGCACATTCCAGCCCATGCCCAGCGATCGCCCCACGGCGGCGCCGACGAGCAAAGCGCCGACCAGACCTGGACCGGCGGTATAGGCCACACCATCGATGTCCTCGGCTTGCAAACCAGATTCATCCATGACCTGACGGATCAGCGGCAGGGTCTTGCGAATATGGTCGCGAGAGGCCAGTTCGGGGATCACCCCACCGTATTCGGCATGGATATCCACCTGACTGAACAGGGCATCACCGAGCAGACCGCGTTCGCTGTCGTAGATAGCGATGCCAGTCTCGTCGCAGGATGTTTCAATTCCCAGAACTATCAATGTGTTGGCTTCCAGATTCAGTGAGGCCCGGTGTGGCATGGCACACAAAGCTGACAGGGCGGCTATCATGCCAAAGAACGGCACAATCCCCAAGGAAATCGCTGCATTCTCCGACAATATTCCGGTTTACACTCTTGTTTACACCCTTGCTTACACCCTTTGTTACATCCTGGTTAAAACACTGCGATGACGTAAATTCGGGGCACTGCCGCTGCCAAGCTGATGCAAGTGCTTCGCCGTTCACAGGTTCCCGGCCACACTTGCGAATCGTGGCACTTGAAACATTGTGTGTCAGCTATCAAGCCTGTGGACACATGCTGCTAGAATCTGCCCCCTTCAAGGGTAATGCACGTATGAGGTATCCTGTAGTGTCCCCATTTTCTTTACGTTTTTGGAATTATTCCGGTTCCTGCGCTCTGGCTATTGCTCCGGCGCTAGTTACGCTCGCCCTGCCTGCCCCGCTGTTTGCGCAAGAAACGGTGCAGGAGAGTCGAGTTGAAGCGAATAGTTTTCGCGCAGTGCGAGTGCAATCTGCGCCAGTCGTTGATGGCGTGATTGACGACGCTGTATGGCAGCAGGCGCAACTGGTTACAGATTTTCATCAGGTCCGGCCCGGCGATCATGCCGAGCCTTCCGAGGTGACCGAGCTCTATGTTGTCTACACCGACGAAGCCCTCTACGTGGCAGCGCGCATGTACGACAGCAACCCGGATCTTATCTCTGCCCCCACCATTCGTCATGGTCAGGGGCTTCCCTTCGACGATCGTCTGGTAATTATACTTGACCCCTTTAATCAGGGCCGGGCCGGTTATCGGTTTGAAACAAACCTGAACGGCGTGCGCCACGACTCGCTTTACACGACTCCTACATCGTTCAGCCTCAATTGGAACACTATCTGGGATACGGCGACCAGTGTAGATGGCAATAGCTGGGTCGCGGAAGTAGAAATTCCCTTCAAATCCCTGTCGTTCGATCCTGCCCTGGATACCTGGGGATTTAACTTTGGCCGCGGCATTCGTCGCCGTAATGAAGAAATGGCCTGGGTCTCTCTGGACCGCAACTACAACCCAACTATTATGGGTGAGATGTCTGGCATGGAAGGCATGGATCAGGGCATTGGTCTGGACATCGTGCCCAGCTTCGCAGCTACCCGTCAGCGCAGTTTTAATCCCTCGGCCACCGAAGAGGATATGAACCCCTCCCTCGATGCCTTTTATCGCATGACGCCTTCGTTGAACGCGGCGCTGACATTGAATACGGATTTCTCGGCCGTTGAAGTCGACAACAGGCAGGTTAACCTGACTCGATTCAACCTCTTCTTTCCCGAGCGACGCGATTTCTTCAACAACGACTCTGACCTGTTCCAGTTCGGTAACATCAGCGGTCTGTCAGGCGGTAACTCCGCAACATCGGGTGCATCCCGGGAAAACGCGCGGCCTTACTTTTCACGCAAACTCGGCCTCGCGGCAGATGGTTCACCAGTAGATATCAACTACGGTGGCCGCATCAGTGGTCGAGTGGGTCGGTTCAACATAGGTACTCTCGCCATTCGCCAGGATGAATATTCAGGCGTTGCCGCATCCGATTTGTTCGTTACCCGGGTTTCTGCAAATGTGCTCGAGGATTCACGCGTCGGATTCATTTACACCGACGGTGACCCTACCTCCAATCTGGACAACAGCGTGGCGGGTGTGGATTTTCAGTACATCAACAACCAGCTAGCCAACGGCCGTCGTATGGCCGGCACTGTGTTCTTCCAGGAATCGGAAACACCGGGCTTGAATGGTGACGATGCCTCTTGGGGTGTGGGCCTGCAGTATCCCTCCAGCTCCGGATTCAGAACGCGAGCTGCTTACAAGGTAGTGGAAGAGAATTTCAATCCCACCATGGGTTTCATTAATCGATCCAACATCGAGGACTTCACCGCAGACGTCGGTTACAACCATTTTTTCAATAGTGGCCCGTTCCAGAGTGTGCTTACCGGCATTGACTACCAGCGTATCGATGTCATCGATGGTGGCTTGCAGTCGGAAGTGGTTGCCTTTCGCATCGCCGAGCTGGAATCAACATCACGGGACAGCATCAGCCTCAATCATGTCGAAAGTAAGGAAGTAGTCCGCAACACGTTTGCGATCTTCCGTCAGCCCGGCAACGAAGTTTACATACAGCCGGGCTCTTACGAATTTGGTGAAACGGAATTGAGTCTGGATTCTGCGGGCCAACGTGAGTTTTCAGGTGGCATCACCTACCGGACCGGCGATTTTTACAACGGTGAACGGGTGAATATCAGTGGTAGTTTTAATTGGAACCAATCGCGTTACTTCAGGGCGTCGGTCAATTATGACTGGAACGATATCGAATTGCCGCAAGGCAATTTCACGACCCGCCTGAGCAGCGTCGATACCCAGGTGGCCTTTTCACCAACACTGTACTGGATCACGCTGGCGCAATACGACAACATCTCGGAAGAGATCGGCATCAATACGCGCCTGCAGTGGATTCCCAGAGCCGGTCAGGAAGGGTTTATCGTATTGAATTACGGTCTGCAGGACTACGACATGGATAACAGCTTTCAAACTGCCTCATCCGATATCAGCGTGAAATTTCGTTATACCTTTCGTTTTTAGCGCCTTTTGTAGCTCCTCAGAAAGCCCCGGTGAAGTCAGCTCCACTGGGGCTTTGTCGGCTTCGATGCCGCCACAGGGGCGGGCCGGTGCGGTTGGCAGTGCTGTTGTAAACCTGAGAGAGTCTGGTTGCGAGCCAGCGAAAAACGGGCTGCAACTACCCTCGAAATCCCGGGTTTTACCTGCCAGAGCCAGTTCTCCAGACAGTCATCCGCAAGAGCGTCAAAACTGCCTCTAAAGATGCGCTTGCCCGGCTATCCCCGCCTCGCCCGTCCTGCGGCCAGCCCACGGCATCACTGGCCTTGGTGGATTTCCAGCCGGGGGCGAATTGCGATGAGTGGTGAAGCGGGAAATTAGTGCTTCTTGGGCCGAAAAACACAGCAAAATCTTTGCATTTAGGGGGCCAGACCATTAAGATACGCTCCCTCTTGCCTCCAGTGCGCCCGAATTACTGGGTTTTGAGGCAATAAAACTGACAAATTAAAGACTATTAGGTAGGTGTTTTTAAAACATGCCCCAGGTAAAACTGAAGGAAAACGAGCCATTCGACATCGCGTTACGTCGCTTCAAGCGCTCTTGCGAGAAAGCCGGTATTCTGGCTGAAGTGCGTCGCCGCGAGTTCTACGAAAAGCCAACTGCTGTGCGTAAGCGCAAAGCTGCGGCTGCCGTTAAGCGTCACTTGAAAAAGCTGCAACGCGAAACTCGTAAAAGCGTACGCCTCTACTAAACCTGCTATTCCTCCCGCGATAACTGCCCCATTGTTATCGCGGCCCGTAGCAACGAGGTAAATGTCAGACCATGTCTGCCAGCCCGCTCAAAGAAAAACTGACCAACGCAATGAAAGATGCCATGCGCGCCAAAGACAAGGAGCGCCTCGGTACCATTCGTCTCGCCTTGTCAGAAGTCAAACGCGTGGAAGTCGACGAGCGCATCGATCCAGATGACGCCCGCATCCTCAGCATCCTCGACAAGATGGTCAAACAACGTCGCGATTCCATCGCCCAGTTCACCGACGCCGGCCGCACCGAGCTTGCCGACAAGGAACAGGCAGAGATCGAAGTACTGCAAGAATTCCTGCCCTCGCAACTCAGTGAAACCGAAGTAGAAGCCCTCGTACAGGAAGCGGTCGCCAGCACTGGCGCCAGCTCCATGCAAGACATGGGCAAGGTGATGGCTCAGGTCAAACCGCAAGTGGTTGGCCGCGCTGATATGGGAATGGTGAGCCAGAAAGTCAAAGCCGCTCTCGGCTAAACCTGCACACCGGCTTCATTTGCCTGACAGTTGACGCCTTTTACTCCTGTTCTTTCCCCTACTCCTCACTTATTATCAGTCTCAACAAGGGAACTACTGAGTTCTTCTGTTCGCTCTCTGCGAAGCCTTTCTCACGCAGGCCTGTAATTCTGCACCTAGCTATTGGGCGCGATGGCAAGCCAGAGGCAGAACAGAATTCATCAAGGTTTCCTAACAATAATCCTGCCTGAAACAGGAAAGGAGGAGACAAATGCAATCTCGTCACTGGCTCGCCCTATGCGCAGCCGCATTTCTTACCTTAAGTGCCTGGCTAGTCATTCCCGCCAGCGCCCATCACGCCAGCGCGCCATTTTATGACCCTGAGACCCGTGTCGAGTTTGAAGGCACAGTGACCCGCTGGGTTTTCCGTAATCCGCACGCTTTTCTGTTTCTCGATGTCGAGAATGAAGACGGTTCGGTCTCCGAATGGCAGGTTGAGCTGGGCGCACCGGTCAGCATTCGCCGCGCTGGGTGGACACCGGATACCTTGGCCATTGGCCAGCGCGTACTGGTTGCCGGCAATCGCTCCAGAGCCGAAGGCTCCAATGGTGTCTGCTGTGTGCGCATGACCCGACCTGATGGCCGCCCAGTCACCGAAGGTGGCGCAGTCGAAGAAGCAAGCACGCAATAGTCGTGGGGAGAATGATCATGAACTATGCAACATTCAAGCAATGCTTTTTGGCCATCACACTGACTCCCGCATTCGCATTGACCAATGCCCAAGCCCAGAGCGATGCCGAGATTCCCGATTTGTCCGGTATTTGGAATGGCGGTTTTAGCGCACGTCCGGTCAATGGAGTCGACGTACCCTGGGGCGAGGATAATTTTCCGCAACTCAATGCCAGAGCCAGGGCCTATCAGGAAACCTGGGAAGAGATCATGGCACCGAAGTACGATTGCCAGCCGGCCTCATCTCCCGCCATTCAATACGACCCCTATGCCATGCAGATCACGCAGTGGCCTGACCGCGTATTGATTCGTTATGAGAAAGACGATCAGCTACGCACCGTTTGGCTGGATGGCCGTGAACCCTCGGCGACTGACTACAGTATTCAGGGCTTTTCTACTGGCCACTACGAAGACGGCATGCTCCGTGTACGGACCTCGCACTTTGTCTTCGATATCGCCGGCTTCGATGATTACAACGGCATCCCTTCCTCGGCTCAGAAAATCGTCACGGAAGACTATTGGATTGATGGTGAGGACCTGCGCATGACGCTCACTGTTGAAGATCCGATGTTTCTCAATGCGCCGGCCTCGTACACCACACGCTGGGTGCCGGCTGCTGCCGACTATCGTCTGCAACCTTATGATTGTGACCCGGAAGCCGCACGCGCCTCAGTGCGTTTCTTCCCGTCAAAGTATGATTAGCAGCTGACCACTGTTATGGGATTAGCCATTGGGATTCATGGGCTGCGGCACTGAATCAGAACAAGGGCTTAGCAAGGGGGCTTGAATTGGAGTGACTAGCGCCCAGGGATGGGCGCGGGAGGGCCAGGGATGGTCCATTGGAACGGAAAAACAAGTCCGCTTGCCGAGCCCCGTCATGCCCAGACCCAGCCGCGCAATCAAGTCAGTATTAGCCAGTACCGATGTAGGGAATGAGCCGGCCAAACAGCAGCACACCCAGCCAGGCCAGTAACGATATAGCCGCCGAAATTTTCTGAAAGGGTTGTGAGAGAACCTCTGTCTGGTCCCGCGCCGACCTAACAAGCAGAACATGGTGAAAGAGCGCATTACAGCCGGCGAGGAGTATTAGACCCATCTTGATCTTGAAAGCGATATTGGCAGAGTAGCGCGCCGGGTCACCAAAGTAGAACAATACGCCGGTAATCAGATTAATGGCAAAGCCACAGATCACTAGCGGCAGTAATTTATTAACGCGCAGCTGTTGCAGACTGGCAAACCAGCCAAGCATACGCAGGTCAACGATTAGCAAACCACCAAATAAAAGCGACAGACCGATAAAGTGCAGGATTTCCAACACCGGCCATAGCCAGTAAGTAGCGGCGATCCACTCATTGAGGCGACTGTCGAGGGCAAAGCTGGCAAGATCGTTCCACATAGCCTTAACCCAGATACGCCAGTAAGCGGCCAGCGATAATCGCCGAGAACCAACAGAGCAGTGAGACACCCGCCAACAAGCGGGTATTGTTATCCACAGTTTCGCCAGCAATTTCCCGCAGACGGCGCTGGATCACAACGGCCAGCACCATGCCCAGAAAAATAAAGCTGATTTTGAATCGGAAAGCGGTACTGACCGCGAATATCGATGCCTGGGAGGAAAACAGCATGAACCCGGATACGGCATTGAGAGCAAAGCCTGCCCAGGCCAGTCGGGCTGGGGCAAGAAAATTGTTCGGTGCTGGATGACGCAACAAACCCACGAGGCGCAGATCGCGCATCAGAAAAACACCCACCACCACGGCAAGGCCGAGAATATGCACTGCCAACAGGGACGGATACGCATAGAGCGACAGACCAACCCATTGCGCAATCCCGGTATTTTCCAGCCAAAGAAACACCCGTCACTCTCCGTTATTGTTGCTTTACTATTATTTTCCGGCCATGCTGCCAGCAGCAATGTGCCGCTAGAGCATAAACGAAAAAAAGCAGTAGAGGGATAAATTTTCAATCACGCCAATTCAATTTCACTTTATAATCTGATTCCGTTTTATTTACTTGAATGCACTCTATTTTGAGTAGCCAGCACGAGCAGATAATTATGGCTAGTCACTCACTTCAAAAGAATCAACCAGACTTATGAACGACCGAGACAATAAAGTGCACGATGAGACACCTACCACAACTTTAAAGAGCCATCAGGATCTGGCCCTGAATAAAACGCTCAACGACACACTCAAGGACCGCTTTTTTGAAGTCTCCATTGACCTGCTTTGTTACCTGCGTTTCGATGGCTATTTCCAGAATCTTAATCCCGCCTGGGAACGCACTCTTGGATTCAGCATTGCGGAACTGAAGGCCAAACCCTTCATTGAATTTGTCCACCCCGATGACCGTGAGGCAACACTGAATCAGAATCGACGCGTCCGCGCCGGGCAGCAGGCACTGGCATTCGAAAATCGCTACCTGTGCAAAGACGGTAGTTTTCGCTGGCTACTTTGGAACGCCGCAGCCGATTATCAGCACGATGTTATCTTTTCGGTAGCAAGAGACATTACCGCTCGTAAAGCCGCCGAGCAGGAGAACGAAAACCTGTTGGAAGAACTAAGAGCAGCATTGGCCGAGGTCAAGTCACTCAAAGAAATTATTCCTATCTGCTCCTATTGTCGCCAGGTGCGTGATGATGAGAATTACTGGCAGACCGTGGAGACTTATGTCGCCACACAGACCAAGGCCAAATTCAGCCACGGTATTTGTCCAAGCTGCTACACCGAGCATGTCAAACCCGCGCTAGATGAGCGTAAAAGAAAGCAAGCGCTCAAGAAAAAACCATAAGCCAAGAGTTAAAACCGCTCACTGGCTTGATAGACAGCTAACTCCCCAGATTCGGTCGGCAATGCGGGCGGCTTCTTTGCAGCGATCAGCCTGCCAACAAGCGCTAGCTTCTGATTCCTTCTCTGCATTGTCACTTTTAGTGCAGTTCAGTGCTCCCCCGATTCGACGTTCGCGGAATTAGGTAAAAAAAGAGGCCGTGATCTAAGCTACAATATCGTTTATGGCCGGACTCATCCCTCAATCCTTTATCGACGATCTGCTGCATCGCACGGACATCGTCGAAGTCGTTGCCCGGCGCGTGCCGGACCTGAAGAAAAAAGGCCGCAACCACAGCGCCTGTTGCCCCTTCCATCAGGAAAAGACTCCCTCATTCAGCGTCAATGAAGACCGCCAGTTTTACTATTGCTTTGGCTGTGGCGCCGGCGGCAATGCCATCGGCTTCGTCATGGAGTTCGAGCAACAGGATTTTCCGCAGGCCGTGGAGAGCCTGGCCCGCGATGCTGGCATGGAAGTGCCGCGCGAAGAGTCCGCCGCTGCAACCCGCCGGCAATCAGAAAACAACAAGCTGATGGATGTGCTCGACAAGGCCAGCAAGTTTTACCAACAGCAGCTGCGCCAGAACAGCCAGCGTCAGGCAGCCGTCGATTATTTGAAGTCACGCGGTGTCAGCGGCGAGATTGCCCGGGATTTTGGTCTGGGCTTTTCACCGCCAGGATGGGACAACCTGCTCAACAGCATCGGTAGCGATACTGATCAGGAACAAATGCTACTCAAGGCCGGCCTCATCATCGAGCGCGAGTCGCGCGGCGAGCAGGACAAAAATGACAAACGCCGCCCTTACTACGATCGCTTTCGCCACCGCATCATGTTCCCCATTCGCGACACCCGTGGGCGTACAGTAGCCTTTGGTGGCCGCGTGCTCGGTGACGACAAACCAAAATACCTGAACTCGCCAGAAACACCGGTCTTTCACAAGGGCTCGGAACTGTACGGCCTGTTTGAAGCCAAAAAGGCCAGCAGCAAGCTGGACAAGATCCTGATCGTGGAAGGCTACATGGACGTCATCGCCCTGGCGCAGATGAACATCCGCAACGCCGTGGCCACACTCGGTACCGCCACCAGCTCGAAACACCTGACCCGTTTGTTCCGACTCGTCTCGGAAGTGGTGTTTTGTTTCGACGGCGACGAGGCCGGCCGCACCGCCGCCTGGCGCGCCCTGGAAGCCACCCTGCCCTTGCTGGAAGATGGTCGCCAGGTGCGTTTTCTGTTCCTGCCCGAGGGCGCCGACCCGGATACCTATGTACGTGAAGTGGGTCAGGACGCCTTTCTGGCCAAAGTAGCCGAGGCCACACCGCTGGAAGAGTTCTTCTATGACAAGCTCAGTCAGGGCATCAACACCGCCTCCATCGAAGGCAAGGCACGCCTGAGCAATCTGGCCAAGCCACTGCTGCGCAAACTGCCGCGCGGCATCTATGCCCAGCTCATGCTGGACCGCCTGACCGGCCTGCTGGGTGTCAGTCACGAATCCATCGATCAGTTGTTGCAAGAGCAGCCCGAGGAAGAAGCCGCCGCGCCGCCAGCGCCTGCCGATCACTACCCGGATAATTACATGAGCGATCCTGGCTATGGCGATGACCGCGGCGACTCCTACGCTGATTCTGGCCAGTCTCGTGGTAGTGCTCCCTATGGTGCGCAAGATGGCTCGCGCTTTCGCCGCGACCGCCGCCCGGCTCCGCCCACTGGCAACCAACTGGCCAAATACCGCAAATCCGCGAGCCTCAAGGCCATTGAACTGTTGTTACGCAACCCCGAAGTCGCCCTGAATCTGGATCAGGATCTGGAGCTCTTGCGCTCAGCCGAAGACGAATCCCGGCGACTTTTACTGTCGCTCATTGAAATGGTGCGGTCTAACCCCCATACAGAGACGTATACACTCTTGGGGTATTGCTATGACACCAGCCTGGGCAGCCAGCTCACGCAGTTGTTAAACGATGAGAAAATCACCCCGCAGGAAGGCGTTGAACGCGAGTTCAACCAGATAATCGACAATATATTGTCAGATATACGGAAAAAACTGGATCTATTGCAATTGAAACATGAGTTAAAAACGCGTGTTTCGTCGGCCAAAGATCAGAACTAAACAGCCGTTAACTTGGTCTGATACCTGTCTAATTCCCTGCATTAGCGATATACAGATTGCCAAGCCGCCGCTATAATGCCCGGCTGACTTTTTATCACCCAAATTTATGACCTGGCGCCAAACCAGGAAGTCGAGAGTTCATGGCCCAAACAATCGCACCGCAATCCAGTCTGAAAGCGCTTATCGCCAAAGGTAAAGAGCAGAGTTATCTGACCTATGCCGAGGTGAACGACCATCTGCCGGAATCCATTTCCGATCCGGATCAGGTCGAAGACATCATTCAGATGATCAATGACATGGGCATCAAGGTGTATGAAACCGCACCTGACCAGGATTCCCTGTTATTGAACGATGACGACAGCGACACCTCCGATGACGAGGTAGCTGCCGCTGAAGCGGCTGCTGCGCTGGCGGCAGTGGAAAACGAAGCCGGCCGTACAACGGACCCGGTGCGTATGTACATGCGCGAAATGGGTACGGTTGAACTGCTGACTCGCGAAGGCGAGATTGTCATTGCCAAGCGTATCGAAGAAGGCCTGCGTGAGTTGATGCAGGCCATGGCCTATTTCCCCGGCACCGTTGAGCACGTGCTGAACGAGTACGCCCAGGTTGAGGCCGAAGAGCGCCGCCTGAATGAACTCATCACCGGTTATCTGGATACTGCAGACGACGAATTCCCTGCCACGCCGGCCGTTGCCGCCGCTGTTGACAGCAGCGACACCAGCAGCGATGCAGACAGCAGCAGTGATGACGCCGATGATGATGACAGCGACAGCAGTGATGATGATGACGATGAAGCAGCAGTAGGTCCGGATCCGGAAGAAGCCCGCATCCGCTTTACTGAACTGAGCGATCAATACCAGAAAACCTCCAAGCTGCTGGCCAAGAAAGGCCGCAATGACAAGAAAGCCGTTGCTGAGCTGGAAAAATTGGGCGAGCTGTTCAAGAGCTTCAAGCTGACACCACGTCAGTTCGATCCGCTACTGGCCCACATCCGCGCCGTGCTGACGCGTGTGCGTCGTCATGAGAAGACGATCCTGACCCTGTGTGTGCGCAACGCCAACATGCCGCGCAAGACTTTCATCGAGAGCTTCCCCGGTAACGAAGTTAACGAGAAGTGGATCGACAAGCACATCAAGGCCAAAGAGTCTTATTCCGAACTACTGGTTAACGTAAAGACCGAAGTACTGCGAGCGCAGAAGAAACTGACGCTGCTCGAAGAAGAAACCGGTTTGACCGTAGCCGAGATCAAAGACATCAATCGCCAGATGTCCATTGGCGAAGCCAAGAGCCGACGCGCCAAGAAGGAAATGGTGGAAGCCAACCTGCGTCTAGTTATCTCTATCGCCAAGAAGTACACCAACCGTGGTTTGCAGTTCCTCGACCTGATTCAGGAAGGCAACATCGGTTTGATGAAGGCGGTTGACAAGTTTGAATACCGTCGTGGTTACAAGTTCTCCACGTACGCCACCTGGTGGATTCGTCAGGCTATCACCCGCTCCATCGCGGACCAGGCCCGCACGATTCGTATCCCCGTGCACATGATCGAGACGATCAACAAGCTCAACCGTATCTCTCGTCAAATGGTCCACGAAAAAGGCCGCGAACCGACCCCGGAAGAGCTGGGCGAGCGCATGGACATGTCAGAAGACAAAGTCCGCCGCGTGCTCAAGATCGCCAAAGAGCCAATTTCCATGGAAACACCAATCGGTGACGACGAAGATTCGCACCTGGGCGATTTCATCGAAGACGGCACAGTGGACTCCCCGGTAGATTCGTCTATCGACGAAGGTCTGCGGGAAGCCACCAAAGACGTCCTCGGTAGCCTGACAGCCAGAGAAGCCAAAGTACTCAGAATGCGTTTCGGCATCGACATGAACACTGACCACACGCTGGAAGAAGTGGGCAAACAGTTCGACGTGACCCGTGAGCGTATTCGTCAGATCGAAGCCAAGGCACTGCGCAAGCTGCGTCATCCGACCCGCTCGGATCACCTGCGCTCCTTCCTCGACGAGTAAGGCTTACAGCGACTCCGAAACAAAAACGCCCGGCTAAACAGCCGGGCGTTTTCGTTTGGGGCAGCAGCAACTTGATCTACCGTGTGCCGCACATCAAATTGTTAGTTCGTGCTTACTCTCCCAGCATTGCCAGAGCCTGACGCCTCAGCTCCAGAGCATCTCAACCATTTCTCAGCTTGATTTGGCCGCAACAGCCTCCGCCGCACAGAAGACTTCATTGCCACTGTCATCATGACGCAGTAAAACTACGCTAGGCTGCTTGCCTTTAAATCACCTAGCAATCGCCTTGCCCTACACGGCTTGGCAGCACTAAAAAAGGAATCGACTCATGCGCCAACTCTTGATTCTGCAACCACTGATTCTGCAAACCCAGATTCTGCAATCCCTGATATTGCTACTCCTCAGCCACAGTGCTATGGCCCAGCGCCTGGAGCTGCCGGAATATGAGCCGCCGACCATTCAGAGATTCACTGCTACTGAAATCGCCCGCTTCCCCGCCCGCGAGGCTGGTCAGGGCGCAGCGGCCGATGCCGATCACTTCTATGCAATCGTCAACAGCGCCATCGGTCAGTACGACAAGCAAAGCGGTGAGTTCATCCAGAGATGGGCCAGCTCCAGAAGCGGCCCCATCCGCCATCTGAACAGTTGTTATGCCGAGGGAGATGAACTCTACTGCGCCAACTCCAACTTCCCGGAAGTGCCCATGGCCAGTTCTCTGGAAGTGTTTGCCACCGACACCATGGAGCACAGCCGCAGCTATAGTCTTGGTGTGCTGGATGACGGCTCACTGACCTGGTACGACCGCTTGGGCGATGGCTGGATTGCAGGCTATGCACACTATGACGAAGACGGCGGTCTTAGCTACAAGGACCACTCTTTCGCCACCATCAGCCGCTACGACAATGACTGGCGCCGACTGGGTGGCTGGATGATCCCGGAAACCGTCATCGCCCGCATGCAACCCCATGCCGCTTCCGGTGGCGCCATCGGCCCCGATGGTCTGCTTTATCTGACCGGCCATGACCGCCCGGAAATGTATGTGCTGGCCGCTCCCAAAATGGGCCCCAAGCTGGTTCATATTGCCACTATCGACATCGCTGTCGAAGGTCAGGCCTTCACCTGGGACAAATCCAGTGAAGAGCGAGTGGTCTGGGGCATCAGCCGCCCCAACCGCGAAGTGCGCGCCTTTAGCCTGCCGCCAATCAATCTGCCGGAAGGTTATTCACGCCTGACCGACCTGCCTCAGGGCTTTCGCTAGCAGACCCGGGGACACTGACCGCACGTTGGAAGAAGTGGGCAAGCCGTTCGACGTAACCCGTTCGTTCCTGGACGAGTAACAGTCAAAGTAAAAGAAAGCACGATCGCAACGCGATCAACAAAAACGCCCGGACCATCACATGGCCCGGGCGTTTTTTATTGCGCGGCTAAAAAGTGTTAGAAAAGCACTCAGTCAAAATCAATCCGGGCAATAGCCAGCCCACTCTCCCCGGCTACCGAGTACAACAAATAAGTCTGACCATCTTCTTCAAAAATAGCAGGATCACGCAGCTGATTCACCCGCTCATCGATATGGCCGCGAGCCGACGCCGCAATCGGCAAATTCGCCCCTTCCCACTCCCTCTCCGGTCGCAACACTTCCACCGACTCCGAAGGCTGCCAGTCATGCCAGTCGCCGCTCATGTCGATCGTGGTCAACAGAATCCGCTCCGGCGCGTGCCCCGCTTGCGTCCAGAACACATACAAGGTGTTATCGCGAATCAGCAAGGCCGAGTGACGCATGTCCGCATTAAAGAGCTGCGGCCCTTCCTCAAAGTCAGTCAGCCCATCTCGCGAACGATAAAACACCCCGGGCATGGCCAGCGCATAGTAATAGTCGCCGTGCTCGATCACCCGAAAATAAGGCCGACCCAATACCTCCGGCTGACCCTGAAAATCGATGCCGTTCTCCGACAAGGCCAGCCGCGTGAGCTGCTGCCCCACATCCCGGCCATGCAGATACATCACAATCTGCTGCAGATCCTCCCGCACGTGCACATCCGGCGAGGCGATATGGGCATACAACGGCGAACCTTCCCGCCCCGGCGACTGCGAGCAAGGTGGGCAAGTAGTGGGGAAATAAGAGTCTTCCAGAGTCAGCGTCCCGGGCGTATGCACGGTCCACGGCCCGGTCACCGAATCCGCATAGGCCATGCGGATATACAGGCCACGGTGATCGGCGAAATACAGGTAGTACTCACCCAGCGGCTCTTCCACCCAATCCGGCACCCGAATCAGCGAAGGCCCCTGAATATTCCCGCCCATCCGCGCATCCATCGCCGGCGTGATAATCGGCCCATCACCCAGGCGAGTAATCGTCAGCCCAGCCTGCGCCTGCACCAAACCCGCGCCCAAAAGCAGCCCGACCGCCAGCAAACCACCCAAACCCCTGATAAACCGCATAACATCGCCTCGTTCTATTTATTCTATGAATGCAGATATTCGCTGGATAGTAGCATAGCGGCTGGGCCGGCAAAGCCAGATTGCAAGACAGCGAATAAAGGAGTTTTGCCAGCGCGACATGGGCGCTATAATGCGCCCCTCTCTGTTTTTGGAGTCAGTGAATTTCTGCTAATTTACTGAATTCGCTAGAGCTTTTTCGAGCAAATCGAAGGGCTTTGGCGAAGTCTGGAGTTCGTAATCGAGGCGTGGTGCTTTTGGAGTGAGGGAGCGTACTTTTGTACGTGACCGAGCGAGAATAAGTGCCGCAACGAAGAGTACGAGCTACAGACAAAGTCCAAAGAGGGCCTATAGCTCAGTTGGTTAGAGCAGGGGACTCATAATCCCTTGGTCCCTGGTTCGAGTCCAGGTGGGCCCACCAATCAAATCAATAACTTATGCCGTTTGGCATTTATCCAGCACCTGTATCCGCCCAGAATTGTAGGGCCAAAGTAGGGAAAATTCGGCTTTTGTCGCAAGAACTTGACCTAGACAAATTCCACCTACTCCGAAGTTTAGCGTAACATATCCCCAAATTCGCAGGACTAAGCCAAACGCTACTTAGCGTGATTTGCGCGCAAAACAAACCAATCGGCCAAATATTCTATGAACAATATGTACAAGAAATTCACCGCATCTATCCTTGTTTTCTTGCCCATACCAGGATTATGCCAAGGGCTATTTAGCGGAGAACCAACAGTGGAAGACTTTGCCGCACTTGAAGAGCGGAGAGAAGCCTCTGTTGCAATGATCGACGCTATGGACAAATTTGTGCTGTATTACAACATAGAACAAATGCTGAGCGGCGACTGCACTCCATTGATTGAAATAGACGAAGCCGCTCGCTCAGGCGACGCTCAGAATCAATGGTTGCTCTCAGACCTGTTCAGAAACGGACTTTGTATACAGCAAAGTGACAGCCAAGCCATGACCTGGGTAACGCGAGCAGCCGAGCAAGGAAATATCGATGCGCAACGAGATTTAGGTACATACTACATTCAAGGCATAGGCACAGAGGTAGATGTCGCTGAAGGAATCAATTGGCTTAGACAAGCTGGGAATGCCGGGCAGGCTGATGCGCAGGCATATCTTGGCAACCTATACGAAACAGGTGAAATCGTTGTTCAGAACCATAGCGAAGCAGTCCGCTGGTATGAGCGTGCGTTTGATTCTGGCAATCATGAGGTCTGCGCCAATTGGGGGTTTATTGCTCTCGAAGTCGCGAATACACAAGCAGAGCAGGATGAAGCTATAGAGATATTCCGTAACGGCGCCGAATTCGGTGTAATGAGATGCCAAGCATCAATGGCTCTCGTGCTAAGTGACTCGCCAATCAGTGAGGAAATGATCGAGGCGCATATGTGGGCCAATATTGCGCTACAAAATTCACCTGACAATCTTCAATCTCTGCTTATCGAAGCCAGAGAATCGCTAAACAACTCACTAACAAGAGAGCAGCTCTCTTTAGCCCAAGATTTAGCACTAAACTGGGAGCCAACAGATCAGAATGAAGCTGACATAGCAGACCCAGCCGCAGGCACACTACCAGCCATTTCTATGGATATTGTTGATGCTATAGATTCTGCCGAAGAGTCACTTCGCACGCTTGAACAGAATCAGATAGAAGTAAGCATAGCTTCGTACATGAATGCAGTCGCAGAAGACAATCTTCCGGTATTTATTCTTTTTCATAAAGCAGGCGCCGATCTTGAATCTTCACGCGCCTCTGCTCCTGGTACTACCGCGCTGTATGTTGCTACGGATCATGGGTCAGATTCTATATTCGATTACTTACTGGATAACGGCGCCAATATAGACACATACAGCACATTCACAGGTCAAACACCTTTGCTGCGAGCGATTGCACATGAGCGCGTTTCAATGGTGAATCGACTGATCGAATTAGGCGCTGATGCCAGTATGCGGCAAGGGTTTGACGATGAGTTATTGCCACCCTCCCCACTAGCTTATGCACTTCAACAAAATGACCCCGAGTTGGTTAGCACACTGTTGAATATTGGCTCGAGTGTCGAAGAAACATACTTTTCAAACGACACACCTCTTCATGAAGCAATAGAATGGGATAGCCCTGAAAGCCTGTACATACTATTGGCAACGGGCGCAGATGCAAACAAGGCGAACGAACTAGGCATCACGCCCTTACTAGCCGCATTATCGAAAGACACGCCAGAGCAAATAAACATTGGCGTTATACGCGCACTGCTTGAAGCAGGTGCAGACACAGAACAATCATCCAACTTTTCAATCTCGCCAGCTCTTATGGCAACGATCCAAGGTAGAGCCGATATAATTCGGGAGCTAGTAGCAGCTGGAATGAACACAAATATTGTGTTCAACCTGACCGAAGAAAGAACGCCCTATGCTCTCACGACTGACTTACAAAAATCTGTGGTTCAGTTTGGCGGCTCTCCGCTGATGCTAGCAACAGCACTGGGGAACATAAGTGCAATGCGGGCGCTAATAGAAACTGGGGCTTCGCCTGAACACTCTATAACAATAAGCGGTCAGTCTTTCTCCATTGCAGATATTGCGGAAGAGAACGGACTCCACGACATATTTCAATCACTGACAAACTAGCACAGAGGTCTAAGCTACTGTGAGTGGCGAAGGAATCCATGACGAAGATGCGCTCAACATCTACACAGATGGTTCCTCGTTTCCACATAAGCAACGAGCCGCAGGTGTAGGCGTTCTTTTTGTCTGGGTAGACGTCAACGGCAACGAAGTTGTCGAGGAATACAGCCCTCCAGGATGGCAATCCGCCACCAGTGATGAAATGGAAATCAAAGCTATCTCGACAGCATTGAAAGAAATCCCGAACATTCTCCACGACCTAGGCAACTTCAGCAGAATCTTGGTTTTCTGTGACTCACAGTACGTCGTAAATAACTTCACCAATGCTATGTACGTATGGCCTACCAAAGGCTGGAAAAAAACCAACGGACTACCAGCTGCGAATATCAGCCTATGGAAGGAGCTACGGAAAGAAGTCACTCGCGCTCCAATCAAGGTAGATATTGAATGGGTAAAAGCGCATAAGAGCAATCTTTTCAATCGAAAAGCTGACTCACTCGCCCGCAAATCGTCCGAGCTTCCATTCAACAAGCCAATATCTCTGGGGGCTACAACACGAAAGTGGTCTCCCAACAGCACAAAACGCGGTTGCGTCTCAGTGTCTGCTCAAGCAATAAAAATACGAATCGTGAGCAGAAAAATGATCAAGAAGCCCTTACTCCAAGAATATCGATACGAGGTTATTTGCCCTGAGGACCCGCATTTTCAAGAACTAGATTTTGTGTACTATGATGGCAATCTCAGCAGAGCACATTGCTACGAAGTTCGCCTGAATGCAGACCAGAATAAGCCAACCATCGTTGAAGTAATTCGCGAACTCGAAGCTGCAGACTACAAAGTATTTCAGCAATGAGCACAAAAAACTATCCTCGCTATCTGACCAGCACATACATAGTGGTCGCTACTGGCGATTGGTACCAAGCAAAAAGCGGGATACGCCCTAACCTATTGGTAGCGGAAAAAGCATTCGCTAAACTAACTCCATAGTAAAAAACAAACGAATCAGCAACAAATTTAACCCTCTATGACTTTGCTACTATTTCGCAGCTGCATCTTTTTCGCCTTTGCTCTTTCCAAGTTTCGTAATGCCTGAACCTTTCCTCTCTCTGTCTTTGGTCCGGTTGACAGCCCGCCGTGCCATTTGCACCGACCATTAGAGAATACCGCTCTCTGTTTGCAAGGGCTTCCTCGCCTCGTTCTAGCACCACACCGAATAGCGTTAAGACTTGTTGGCACACTTTCCAACTCAAGTAGCAGTCGCTGCTCGCACGGCGATGACTGGTTATACTTACGGCGCCATGCAGTGAATTGCTTTTCCTTCTTTGAAATATAGCGCCGCCATAGCTGTTTCTCGTTCATATCAGTAGTCTTGGGCTAATTACGCCGGTTGCTATCTTTTTCTGCTTACTAATTACTAGTCACTTGTTCACTTATCACTTGTTTGCATAGGGTATACATACCCACTACTCATAGTATTCTGACGACTCTTCTGGCTTGTCACTGTAGTCCAGCAATAGATCAGCTGATACTGGCAGAAAACTGTAATCCTTCCTGTACTTATCAATAAATTCCTGAACATATGGATATTCGTGATCAACATACATCCTAGTCAACTCGTTGATAACACCCTTTTTCTGTTGCGCGTTTGGCCTTTCTGCAACTTGACTCATTGCCATATCGCAAACCCATACAACCTCTGTTTGATCGTCATAGAAACAAAACTCAAGCTTGGCGAGCTCGCTCAATGATTCAATTACTTGGTTTTCGGATAGGCCAGTATCTTTTTCAATGAAATGCTTTGGTATTCTGTAGATCCCTAACATGCGGTAGTAGCCATTTGTCATTAAATATATTGCAATCAGTTTGGCATGCACTGAGGCCGCTCTCATCTTGCGTGTTTCCCAGATTCCTGGCTTGATACGGGCGAACTTAATTCCACTTCTGCTCATCAGTCGCCATCTCCACATACTTGTATACTGACTACACTACAGTCTTGAAAGTACCATTCACCCCAATCAAGAGATGGATCGTTTGACTCCAGAAGAGTACAGACTTCAGTTTTAGAAGTAGCAGAAACAGTGCATGTTGCATACTCAACACGCTGGATAGTAATTCTGTAGGTCTCAGAGGCCGTCTCTGGCGCTTTGTCTTCGTTACTGCTATCTAAGTGTGAAGGTATATGCAAATAAACTATTTCACCCATCACAGTAACTCACGCCTTCTCGGCGCTGGAATTGCTGGAAGCACGACACAATCTCTCAAGGGAGTCGTGCGGCCAAAACAGCCTATTATTAGGCATTTTTTGAGGCACTATCCCGAAGTAGCTACCAGTATTGCAAAGGCGTACGCGTACAGAAGTAGCTTTCACACCAGCAATCTGTGCAAATTGCTCAGTGGTTAAGCCAATGGGAGTAAGGTTGTGTTCAGTCATAACTGGCATCTCCTGATGTCCAGCCAGACTAACAATAAGGTGAGCACTGGCTGGAAGAATTAGATTTCTTCAAGATGCCAGCAAGTTCCAAATTTTGCTCGTTGAGGGTTCCGCTCTGAACTTGGTCAAATCCTAGTGGCTGATTGCCACCCCAAGGGAGCGTTTTCTGCAGGCTTTTAGAGTACATGAGCACCGCAAAATAATTCAAGAGAAAATTAATTAATTTATTGCTTTGATTCTACCGGTGAAACCCAAACTCGCATTCGTACGCTTGCTATACTCAGGGGAAGCTTGCTCTAGCAGCCATGATTCAAGCTTATGGTGCCAGACTCGCAGAAGATCAATAGGTCGTTGCCTGTAGTGTTTCTCTGAAATAGCGGTTGGTCTGTGCCCTTGTATCTGTTCAACCACCCCTCGGGGACATTCAACCCATTCTGCGAGCGAACCAAAACTGCGTCTTATTCCGTGAATACTTATGTGCGGCAAATTTACAGACGCGAGCATACGAGCATGCGCTTTGTGGGGACTAGCAATAAAGCCATTGGCCGAGTTACTACTGAATACCCATTCGTTCACCTTGGGTAAGGCAGACAGCAATGAGGACACATGGGGGGTTAAAGGGATCGTTCGATGCCCATTCATTTTGTCTTTCAATCTCAGGCTATTCCAGACGAAATCCACATCATCCCATTTCAGCTGGGCCAGCTCACCTTTCCTCGCTCCAGTTAGAAGGAGACATTTTAAATATGCAGTCAAAATCTTGTTTTTATTCTCGTCGAGAGCTGTGAACCACGCGCAAAGCATTTCTCGCTGCAAATAATCTGTCTTCGCTTTGCACGAAGGCACTAATAGGCGGACCTCTCTAGTTAGCATACTCGAAGGACTTACTATCAACTTGTACTCGGCATGATCACCACACCAATTGATAAAGGATCGCAGTAATCGGTATGCGAGCGCCGCTACGGTCGGTCTACGTTCTACCTCTTTTCGCAGCCATGCGGCCAAATGCGTACTATTAAGCTCACTCAACTGAAACTGCATAAGGGGATGCAGAGCACCTGCTTTCGTAAGCTGCTTTGAACGTTTTCTCTTTAGTCCTGGGGCTTGGACCATCTTCAAGTGGTCTTGATAATGCGCAGTACCCCACCTCGCATGGTTTGCGCCAAGATACACATCCCAAGCCTCAAGTACGCTCTTCTTCTTTAACGACGCCATGAGGGCGCTAGCTTTCGCAGAACTTGCCAAACGCCGACGCTCATCCCTAGGATCGGTACCGCTATCCACTAAGACCTGTAGCCGCATTGCTTCAGACCTAGCTTCCTTGATTGACCAGCTGTCAGACCGGCCAATCGTTACTCTGCCACTTCTTCCGTGCATGGAGAATTCGAAGATATAAGATTTGTTGCCACTAGGCAGCACCCTGATACCCAGTGCCGTGGGAGCATCGTCCCAAAACAACTGTTGCGATTTGCTAGGCGGGCAGCAGAGTTTCTTGATCCTATCTGGTGTGAAGTGAATACGGCTATCAGTCATTGCTGCTTCCTCTGTAGGAGCATTGTAGGGATTCGCTATCAACGATAGTGAATTAGCAATAACTGTCTTTTAAGCCATTTAGTCTTATTTATCAACGAGTTCTTAATTATGTAAATGCCAATAAACATAGATAAATCTTATTATACTGGGACTCATAATCCCTTGGTCCCTGGTTCGAGTCCAGGTGGGCCCACCATTCCATCCACTACAACGCTTCTCTTTAGCTCCAGCAAACACGCGCCAACCCAGAAGCAACTCTAGCCGTGCTAGTAATTCTCGAGTACGGCCCCTAATCAATTCAACCCTTATGGATCATCAAGGACTACGGAGTAAAAGGGACGACAATAATATCAGCGAACGTTTTCCAATCTCATACCAAGTATATCTTTCGTTTCAAAACCACCTGAAGCTGTTCAAAATATTCATCGCACTACGACGATTGTGCAGTATATGACCATACAGTCACGAATGATAAAAAAGAAGTACTATCGAATTGTTAGTCAAAGAAACCTATTTTTTTAACCCCAGATACCCTAGAAACTAGCCTGAGGCATACTCAAGATTGGCCTCCAGATGCATTTCCTTCACTCTCATGTGAGAATTACATCCCAATATATAGAGCATTTTCGCCCGAAAAAGGAAATTTCTAGCACCAACCCACTTCCCTAATTCGCCGCACCGAGTACTTTTTCTTTCACATTATCAGGTAGTTACAAGCCTCACCAATTCCGCTCACATATTTTGAATAATAATCGTCAATTATTAGAAGCGAATACTCTAATTATTAACGCCAATATAGTTATTTTCTTGTTACTTATTGTTCTAGCGGGCACAATATCAGTATGTTTGATATTCACTACAACTAATTGGTTATTTTTTCGAAATCGGATTGAGGCTATACAGATGGATAACGATGATACATCCGAAAATAACAACTACAATAAAGAAGCAGCGGCACTCTCACAATTAATCCAAATATTGCAAGGCGTATCAGAAGATTCTAGGACACGATTACTTCAGACTGTAATTACATTCTTCAATATTCAGCCCGGCAGTAATATTGCAATCAGCAAACGTCCATCAAATCCAAATATTCCTGTCAATACGCCTGTTGAATCAAGTCGATCAACTAGCTTCTCTGAAGATAGGTCTATGAGCCCAAAAGAATTTTTGTTGGATAAGCAGCCGTCAACAGATGTTGAAAGAGTTGCGTGCTTAGCCTATTACCTCACTCACTACAGAGACACTCCGCATTTTAAGACAATTGACATCAGCAAGCTAAATACTGAATCTGCACAACGTAAATTTGCGAATGCTGCAAAAGCTACTGCAAATGCGACGCGTAATGAGTATCTCGTTCCATCGACCAAGGGCCATAGGCAACTTGGCGCTGTTGGTGAAGTATTTGTGAATGCATTGCCCGATCGCTCAGCAGCCAGAGATGCTGTTGCGAAACTGCGACCCCGAAAAAAGCGCACAACTAAAAAGAAAATACACTCAACCTTATGAACAGGTTATTTGGCTATGGAAGAGAGAAGTAATGCTAAAAGGCTGGTTATCTTCAACCATAAAGGAGGAGTTGGTAAAACCACACTTACTGTAAACATTGCTATCGCACTTGCGAAAGAAGGCAAGAAGGTATTGCTGGTTGATGCCGACTCCCAATGTAACCTAACTTCTTATTTGATAGCTGACGAAGTTGTTGATGACCTTCTGGATAATTCTGATTTAGATAGCGGAAGAACAATATGGTCAGCTTTAAAGCCAATTGCAGAAGCAGAAGGTGACATAAATATTATTGAACCGTTTCAACTTGAGGGAGGAAATTTATTCCTTGTTCCTGGTGATATCCGCCTATCCGAGTTCGAGAACGAACTGAATGATTTCTGGGGCCAATGCTCACTTTTAAGACCGAAGGGATTTAGAGGGACGACTGCTATTAGTAGGCTTGTAAATGAAATCTCAAAAAAGATTGATGCTGACTATGTCTTTTTTGACACTGGCCCCAATATTGGACCATTAAATAGAGCAATATTACTCGACTGTGACTATTTCATCGTGCCAGCTGCGTGTGATCTTTTTTCATTGAGAGCGCTTAAAACGCTTGGCAACACACTAGTAAGCTGGATAAATGATTGGACTCAACTCACTAAGCTTGCCCCTACTGAAATCTACTTGCTACCCGGGAAACCTGCTTTCTTGGGCTTTATCCCGCAACGCTTCAGAATATATAGAGGCGTGGTTGCTAAGCAGCATTCCGGCTTTTTGCAGAGAATACAGAAAGAAGTACAAAGTCAAATTGTTGTATTGCTTAGAAAAATCGACCCAAATCTCGCAAAAGGCCGAATTTCGGAATTCAAATTAGGGGAAATAAAGGACTACGGAAGTCTAGTTTCAGATTCCCAGCAACATGGAGTCTCAATTGGCGCTGCCACTATTGGTACGCCCGAGCAACGAGGCCATGCGAGCACATCGTTCGCTGCCATAGCCACATCTATTACTAAACGCATTTCAGAAGTTGAGGTTTAGACATGGCTAAGCCGAAACTCTACAAACGAGAATCAAAACTAATCGCTGAACTAGTAGCTGAATATGAAAGAGAAAAAATTTTAATAGATAGTTTTTTGCAAGCCGTACTAAGTGATATGCAGAATACTGATACACTTGGACCGCTAGTCCACTCTTATCGATTTAGATTAAAAGATCCGACACATCTAGCGGATAAGCTCGAAAGAAAAATCATTAAGTGCAAAGAAAACGATTCGGCTTTTAATGTTACTAGCGATAATTTGTTCGAAGAAATCAACGATCTCGCTGGCATCAGAATCTTGCACTTATATACAGCACAAATCTCTGAATTAGACCCAATTCTCCGAGAGTTATTTTGTCAAAAGAATTACGAGCTTATCGAAGGACCTTTTGCAAGGACTTGGGATAATGAGTCGAAAGCATTTTTTAATGAAAATAACATCGACACAGAAGAAAGTGAGACTTTGTATACTAGCGTACACTACGTGATCGCTTCAAACACAAGAAGGAGAATGACTTGCGAGATTCAAGTCAGAACCTTGAGTGAAGAGGTGTGGGGAGAGGTTGACCATAAACTAAACTATCCTCATAAAACTGACAGTCTTCCGTGTAGTGAGCAATTAAAAGTATTAGCACGCGTCACCTCTAGTGTCTCACGCTTAGTTGATTCAATCTTTAGAACCTATGAAGATTCTCAGAATTGATTCTATTTCAATAGGAGAGACTGTAACACTCACAACTTAATTCATGCTATCAAGAGTAAGCTCATCCACGCTAATTAGACGCCTTTAATTTGCTTTCTCTGTTTTATAGATAATTGTAAAAATGTGATCAGTCAGTTCCACTCAGTCGTTATTCAATATCAATGTCCATGCCCAAACCAACCGCATGCCCAAAGTGAATCCGCGCCGAGGCCTCATCCCCAGCCCCAACAAAATAATCAGCCAGCGCAGCATGAGCTCTACCATCATCCGAGTAATTGGCCACATTCATCAAATACAACGCCCGCGCTGACTCCGGCTTCTCACTAAACACAAAATCATTGGCCCGCGCGTTCACCCAGCCAAATGGAGGCGTAAACTCATAGCCGAAGCGCTGCGACAACGTCGCATAATGCTCTTCCACCAAGCGCACCACTTCATCCGGCGCATCAGGCAGCGCAGGGTTGTAATGGTCACTGATAGCGGCACTCGGGCTATACCAGTCAAATTGCCAGCGAAGCGCGTCATACTCGGCAATCAATGGCACGCTGCCGTGGTTATCATTCTCGTAATATTTGGAGGCAAAGCTCAGCTTGTTATTGGCAAAGCTTGCTTCTGCACTATCAACAAACTGCAGAATCGAGCGGATATGATTGGTTTGCGGATTGGTATCTTCGCGTACGTTATCAAGGGTGATGCCATCACGCATGGTGTCCGCGATGCCGACGAAGAGTGACTTGCCAGTGAAGTCTCTGTCTTGCAAAGCGGCTTCGGCCTTGTGCAGGATCGCGCGATCGTCCCACCACAGGCTCGGATCAATAGCGACATAGTTGGCGAACAACTCGGGCCGTTCGATTAGCGCTTCGATGGCCATTAGTCCGCCCAGCGAGTGGCCGATGAACGTGCGGTACTGGCTAGCCGGATAGCTGGCCTCCACATGCGGGATGACCTCCTGTTCCAAAAAATCCAGAAAGGCAGTGCCACCACCCGTAGTACCTTCGGTATGGGTTGGCGTCAGATCACGCATGCGATCAGTATTGGGAATACCGACCACGATCATCTGCGGCGACTTGGTGTTGCCATTGACGCTGCTGAGCTGCTGAATCAGGCCGGTAACAGAATGAAAGTGACCCTGGCCATCGAGTAGATAGACCACTGGATACTGGGCGATATTGGCCGGGTCATCCACCGACTCCGGCAAATAGATCCATAGCTCACGCTCCTCACCGAGAATCGCCGACTCAATGCGCTCGATCACGCCAATATTGATGGTATTGCTGACAGGTGCTGCAACCGCCGGGGCGACAGCGCTTAGCGTCGCCGACTGGGGCGAAGCGGCTTGCGTATCAGTGACTGCTGGTTCCTCAGAACCACAACCGATGAGTAAACAGGCTAGCAGCACCAGGCTGCCCGGCTTGCGGTATTGCATAACAATACCCCTCTGGTTCGGTTTATCGACTTGCCAGCATAATGTGGGGAGACTTGTCTGTCTATGATAATAGCGGGTACACCAGCTTTTGATCAAAGTCAGATGGACTTCAGAAATCGCTATCCCGCCAGAATAAATGCGTCGGAATTAGTTGACGCGTCGGAATAATCCGACGTATTATTCACGCATGAATCAGATCGACATATTTTCAGCGTTGGCAAATCCTATTCGGCGGGAAATTTTAGTTCGAATAAGTAATGGCCCGATGAACGTTACCCAACTTGCCAAGAATTTTGACATTGGCCGCCCTGCCGTCTCCGAGCATCTGCAAGTTCTTCGTAATGCACAGATACTGCGGGATAGCGTACGTGGACGCGAACGATACTATTACATTGACCCAACACCACTTGGGATAATTGAATCGTTTCTCGACAAAATTCGCTCTGACTGGAAACAACGATTGGATTCTCTGGATAAATTTCTTCAAGAGGAGCCGTAAATGGGAACTAGTACTGACAGCAACATACAAATCACAGTCACCCATGAATTCAATTCTCCTGCAGAGAAAGTCTTTGATGCCTGGCTTAGTCCTGACTCAGTTCGCAAATGGTGGGGGCTTATCGATACAGCTTTTGGACAGCTGGATGTCAGGCGAGTTGAGATAGATGCGAAAGTAGGCGGACGATATACATTCTCGGATATGCGACCTGAAGGCGAAGTAACACACTGGGGAACTTACAAAGTCATTGACCGCCCGAACAAACTGGTTTTTACGTTCTTTACCTCTGAAGAAGAGGAACTGGAGAACAACTCACTTGTTACTCTAACGTTTACTCCAACTACGAAAGGTTGCCGGGTTGATCTTCACTATGACATGGATGCCAAGTGGGCGGAATATATTGCACAGACAGAGAACGGCTGGAAGCAAATGCTGTTAGCAATAGAAAAACTGGAGAACTAGTTTATTAGAAGAAAAACTAGAGGGGACATATATGGACGCTCCCCTGAATTCAAGCAATACTAACCCGCGATCCTGATTCGACATTCTCAGAATCGCTTTGATACTTCAACCATCTGCTTCTGCAGTTTTGCATGAGAAAAGGCAGTGCTGACATATATCCGGACTCGAATAGGCGTGTTCATTCACTCCTGGTCCCTGATGAGATCCGCACCTGGCCGCCTACAACACTGAAACGGTCTCGAAGACCTTGTCCCCTCCAGGCTTGGGCCAGGGCGGGTTACCCGTTTGATTCATCATGCCGGTGACTGCTCGAAACAGAATTGACTATCTACTTGTCATAAGCAAACGGTTCGTTACGTTGCAGTAATATCCAGGACAACCTCGCTAGCTTGTGCGCTAAAGCAACACAAGCTTTGTTGAGTCCGCGTCGGGCAATCAAATCGTTGACCCATTGGCTGAACCTATCCTCGCGTTTGCGACAGGTACGCATTGCTGCCCGTGCGCCGTGAATCAGTTGCTTTCTCAAATAGCGATCACCGCGTTTGGTAATTCCCAGCATGACTGAACGACCCCCACTGCCTGATTGCCTCGGTGTCAGGCCAAGCCAAACTGCAAATTCTCGTGCAGACTGGAAGTGATTCTTTACATCCACACTGCACACAATAGCTGTCGAAATAATAGGTCCTATCCCCGGGATGCTCATCAGCAGCCGGCACTCAGGTGACTGGTTTGCCAAGGCACTAATCTGCTTATTCAGCTGCAACAGGCGTGCGCTGAGCTGCTTAAATTCCTGATAGACATACTGTAATTGCTCTTTCAATAGGCCGGACAATCGGGAATCGTCCAATGCGAGTACCAAGCCTTTTTTGAACGGTCCATAACCTTTCGGCAGAACAATGCCGTACTCACTCAACAGTCCTCGTGTTTGATTTGACAGCGACCGACGAGAGTCCGTCAGCCTTTCGCGAATACGATGCAACGACTGGAGGTCTTGTTGGTGTGTACTTTTGACCGGAACAAAACGCAACCCGGGTCGCCGTGCTGCTTCAGCAATGGCCAAGGCATCATTGGCATCACTCTTATTCCCACGCAAGAATGGTTTCACATGCTGGGCTGGAATTAACCGCGGGCTATGACCCAGTTCCTGACAGAATCTCCCCCAATAGTGAGAAGAGTAGCAGGCCTCCATTACGACAGTACTCGGTTCAAGCTGCGCAAGGAATTGCTGCAACTCCTTGCGAGGCAACGATTTATTCATGATGACGTTATCGTCATTGCCGATCATGCAGACTTGAAAGACGGACTTTGCCAGGTCGATAGCGATTAACTTATTATGTTTCATGATGGACGCTCCCGTAACTTAGTGATCGAAACACAAGTTTGGCGCATTGTGACGCCGGTAGGGAGCGTCCATCTCATCACTGATAACTTAGTAACTTAAACGACTAGCTCATCTATATCTTCGCTTAAGTTACTAAGTTATCAGTGTCCCCTCCTATTCGCTTGGTGATATCAAAGCTATTATTTTTTATGCCAGCTTGTTACCCGCATTTGTCGATCTCACCAGCCTGGATGCATCAGACATTGCTGTGATTGCCGGTATCACTGTTGTGGCTGTCGGAGGCGTCAAGTTGGGCTATGCAGTTGCGGCCAGCCGCTTGGCCAGAGTATTGACAAGTCATAAGAGCCAGCGTCGAACAGAGGTAGCGGCAGGGAGTTTGCTGATCGGTACAGGTGCATATTTGCTGGTTAAGGTTTAGCATTGCTCTTTTAATCAGTGTCGGCAGGTGCCTGCAGCAATACTGCCACCGCCAACCTTCCTCACATTATTCCCAATGGGCCAGTATCCATGACTATTGAAAGCCAACAAGACATCGACGGCATCCTCAAAGCCGGCCGCGTTGTCGCCCACGTCCGTGACACCATGCTCGACGCTGTTGAGCCGGGCATGACCACGGCGGAATTGGACGCGCTGGGCGCGGACTTGCTGGACAGCTTCGGCGCGAAGTCGGCTCCGCGTGTGACTTACAATTTTCCTGGGGCCACTTGTATCAGCGTTAATGAAGAAGCGGCGCACGGTATTCCTGGCGCGCGTGTCATCAAGGCTGGCGATATCGTCAATATCGATGTCTCTGCCGAGCTCGAGGGCTATTTTGCGGACACTGGCGGCACGATGGTGGTGCCGCCTGTTAGTAGCATCAAGACGCGCCTGTGTCATGCCACGCAACTGGCGCTGAAAAATGCCTTGTCTCAGGCCCGTGCCGGTGCGCCCATTAACCAGATTGGCAGAGCCATTCAGCGAACGGCCAAGTCCCATGGCTTCAAGACAATCAGGAATCTGGGTGGTCACGGCATCGGCCGCAGCTTGCACGAAGAACCCGAAGGTATCGTCAGCTACTTTGATCGCCACGATACCCGGCGCTTACGAGAAGGGCAGGTCATTGCCATCGAGCCGTTTCTGTCGACGCGGAGCACTCATGTTTCCGAGGCTGCTGATGGCTGGACGCTGGTTGGGCATCCGGCCAATTTGTCCGCGCAATATGAACACACGTTGATCGTCACCAAAGGCGCACCGATCGTAGCGACGCTGTCGCAAGCTTGCGCCTGATAGTGATCGATATGGGTAGCTGGATAGCCTTGCTATAACACTGGAATTCAAGCAATGAAGGTTCGCGAAGCGCTGCAATCAGATACCTCCGAGTGGTCGCGCATGCGCACGCTGTTGTGGCCCGATACCGATGATAATCATTTGTCAGAAATCGCCGACTTCTTTGCTGGCGATTCACATGACATCGCCCAGACCTATGTTGTGGATAACAACGGTAAGGGGCTGGTGGGTTTTATCGAGCTCAATATTCGCAATTTTGTTGAAGGCAGTCGCAACGATGCCGTGCCCTATATTGAAGGCTGGTATGTGGATACCGATTATCAGGCCCAAGGGTTGGGCAAGAAGCTGCTAGAGCGCGCGGAAAAGTGGGCCAAAGACCGGGGCTTTACCGAATTGGCCAGCGATGCCGAAATGGATAATACTCGCAGCATTGCCATTCATGAACATCTGGGTTTTGCAGAGACGTATCGAGTGGTCTGTTTCCTGAAGAAGATTAAGTAGCCCTGCGTCCGGTATTACAGGCTTCTTGATACGGTTGGAGAAATTTAGTGGATATATTTTTTGCCAATCTGGCAACTATAGTCGATCTGATTACTTTGCTGGGTGTACCAACTGCTATTTGTGTCTACTCTATGGAGCAGCGCCAACGGCGAATGGAGCGAGAATATGGTACGTACGATGCGCTAGATGATAAATACATCGAATTGCAGCAGTTGTGTTTGAATCACGTTGAGCTCGATGTATTCGATACTCCTTATGACTCGCCACGCGAGTTGTCCGAACAACAGAAAAAGCAGGAAGATGCCATTCTCTATATTCGGAAAGCAATATTTGAACGCGCTTACCTGATGTATAAACGCTCACGCTCAAAAGGCATTCGCAAGAACCAATGGGCAGGCTGGGAAATTGAAATCCGTGAATGGCTGGAACGAGAAAATTTCCGTGCGCTTTGGGCCCTTAATAGGCAGTATTTTGACCAAGAGTTTATTGAATTCTTTGATCGGCACTTAGATTCAAAGGCTTCTTAAGATATTTTATATTTACGAAGAGAAACTGGCATGGACAGACTTGTTTATATTTTATTGGCGATTTTTCTGCCTCCGGTTGCGGTATTTTTAAAAAAGGGTATCGGCAAAGACCTGCTCATTAACATTCTGTTGTGTCTGCTATTTCTAGTCCCGGGTATGGTGCATGCACTTTGGGTGGTCACCAAATAGTCTTGTCCGATTGGCGCGCGGCTGGCTCTCAAAAACGAACAGCGATGCCCTGACGAGGTGAGCTTGCGATTATGAATGAGCATTCACTAAACCAGTTCGAGACAGTTTTGTGACGACACTTTGCGCCTGGTGTGAAGCGCCCAAACAGGGCGGTGATATCTGTCCGAATTGTGGTGCCGACTACGCCAAGGCCGAGGCGATTAAAAAGCACGGCAGAGTGCTGTCTGCGTCTGACCATCATGCAGATTTCACTGAACCTGATTCCAACTCAAACTCTGTAGATAACTCTCCCAATTACGAAACCATTGTCGGCGATGAGCAATATATCGACGATCCACAACGTGAACGGCTGATTTGTTGGTATGCCTTGCCGGGCATGCTTTTCGGTGCTTGGCTAGTGCAATGGCTGGGTGTATTTGATGGGCTGCAGTCTATTGTGTTTGGCATGCCACTGCATGAGTTGGGCCATGCCTCAGCCGCCTGGTTACTCGGCTATAATGCCATACCGACATTATGGAAAACGGTGACGTTTTCCGCGGGCTGGTTATGCCCGACGCTGGTGTTCTTGTCCATTGGTCTGGTCGCCAACTACGGCCGCCAAAAAGAAAGTCCTGCCTGGGTCGTGTTCGCACTGGTTTTATGGCTCATACAGGGCGTGTTCTTTTTTGGTTTTGATCGCAATACCGAAGATATGCTGATTACCTTTGCCGGTGACGCCGGTGGCATGATTCTGGCCAGTGGCTTAATGCTGTTGTTCTACGTGGGTAAACAGACCCAGCTTTACCAAGGTGCCGTGCGTTGGGGCTTGCTCTTTATCGGCGCTGCCGCCTTCATGGACATGTTTATGCCGTGGTGGCGCGGCCAATATGATATTCGCAACATCGGCTATGGCATGACGGGCGGCATGTACAGTGATGCGTTTTTGCTGATCAATCAACACGGGTGGAGCTGGGATGCAATGATCAGTCGGCACTTGCTGGTAGCTTATACATGCATGGCTGTGTTGGCAGTTGGTTATTATTTCGGGCTGCGCCAGAGCGCGGTATGGATCAAAGACAAAGCCCGTACCGACAGGATACTCAAAGCAAGGCAACAACAAAAAGAGTCGGCCAAGTGGACGGCGGGCTCACCGATCGCTGCGCCAACCTTCGAACCACCAGAGCCCATCACAGGACCAAATAACGACTCCAGTCGCTAGCCTGCCAACAATCAGAACAGCAATCCCGATTTCGGATGACAACGTATGGACCCAGTCAAAGCCACAGTCGCTACCTTCGATAAATACGCCGAGCAGTACCAGGACAAGTTTATGGACTATCCGGCCTACACGAAAACCTATGCCCGCTTTGCGTCATTGCTGACCGAGCAACATCGCACGCTGCTCGATGTTGGTTGTGGCCCCGGTAATATTTCGCGCTATCTGCTTGCGCAACACCCGCACTTGAAAATACACGGTGTTGACCTGTCACCACGCATGGTGGAGCTGGCGGCAAAGAATAATCCCAACCATAGCTTCGCGGTGCTGGACACGCGTGACATTGGTCAGCTGGAGCAAACCTTCGATGTGATCATTTGCGGTTTCTGCCTACCCTATCTGGAACCGGCCGAAGCTAAAACCTGTCTGGAAACCGTCTATCGCCTGCTCAACCCCAATGGCCTGCTGTACTTAAGTACCATGGTTGGTGATCCGGCGCGCTCGGGTTACAAGGAAAACGCCAGCGGCGATGGTGTGATTACTACTTACTACGAAGCCAAGGAGCTATTACAAATGCTCAGCGCTTGTGGCTTTACTGTCTGTGAGCATTTTAGCCAAAACTACCCCGCAGACGGCGAAGAACCTGTCGAGGATCTGTTCGTCTTTGCGTTGCGTCAGTAACACTGTGTTAACGATCGAAAGTGGAGGCGCAAACCGAACTCTTCGCTGGCTAACCGGTCATACCGATTAACCAGCGTAAGAGGGTTTGCAAGACGAGGCCGTTAGCGACCTGATTGGGCTTGTCGGGTCAGTGCAGGCAGCTGCAGACGACCGGCAACGACGCCGCGACAATGTTCAGCACCACAACTACAAGGGAACGTACGGAACAAATAATCTTCGGTACGGGCGTAGTCGATAGTGATGAAGTCACCGGGGTTGATTGCTTTAAGAGCAATAAACGTACGAGTGTTCAGATCCACATAGCTGTTTGGATCACAGCTGTGGAGAAGTTTGCCGTAAAAATACGGGTCGTGCAGGTGCAGCTCAGGAGTGATCTGCAGACTGAACAGCGTGACATCCGGGCTGAAAAAACCTGTGCAGGTAAACACAATTTCGCCTGGCTCGATGTGACCCAGACTCACGACACCTTCACCCACACCATTGTTGATGTGGTTAATTGCGAAACGATCACGCGTCGGCTCATTGGCAAACGCAGGCAATTGCTCAGGATAGAAGCGGTTTTCCTGACCGGAACGATTCTCGACGTGCAGTGTGTTTAGTGTCAGCTCGTTGATAACGGCGTGGCCGTTCAATTTCTTGGCATTAGTACTGATAGTCATGGCTGTAATTCTCTTCCTCAATCAATCGGGCATGGGTAGCCGAAGTAAATAGTTAACCACGGTATTCCCGTGACGGACGATCGGGCTCTGCGCTACTGCATAGCAGTGGCAATGCGTTTCAATACGGCTGGCTAACGCCAGGTAAAAAACGTGCAGGTAACCCAGTTGCATTCTGATCGACAAACGTCGCTGCATCGCCAGTGCGAGGCAAACATCGTCAGTGTCGAAATCCATTGTTACAAAGTGCCGGCTTATACACGGCCAGAAGCAATACGCCGCCAGCGCTTATCGAGCGCAAGCGATCGCAGAGGCAGGCAAATGCTGTCATCAGCGAAGTCATACAGATCTGAGAAATCCGGTTCCCCGAATGGGCAACAGAATTCAGCAGGCTAACGAACACCTTCCCCATGGAACCTTGCTGGGCGCTATCGTGGATCCGCAAGTGGTCTGTTGGACCGACTGCTTCTAAAACAGCGTTAAGGTTCATCTTTACCCCTGATTGTCACCTGACCGTAAAGGGCAGGATTGGATGCGACAACCACATTGGATAGAGGGATTCAGGTTCAATCCGTTAGCGCGCGTATAGTATTCTTTTTTCCGGAAAACGAAAGAAAAATTTGTATCAGATGCAAAATAATTTTGCCTTGGTAGGCCGGGCTGACTGTGAGATTCTTCTGTAGTGTTCTAAGGAAGTGAGGAAGTGAGGAAGTGAGGAAGTGAGGAAGTGAGACAGGTGGGCTTTGGGTGTGCAGTTGCCAGGCCAAAGGAAAAGCCCGCGGTTAGAGACCGGCTACGGCAGGCCATAATGAACTTGTCGCAAGTAATGCGCCAAACCACCGATTGAACTGAGGAGCCTGGATGTCGCAAAGTAGTCAACACGCGTTTCGTCTGAATCCGGGTGCGGATCTGCGGCAAAGTCTGGAAGCCTATCTAGAGCGCCATGATATCCAGGCTGCCGTGCTCCTGACTTGTGTCGGTAGTCTCAGTCAGGCGGCCCTGCGACTGGCCAGCGCCCAGGCCGAGACGTTTTTGAATGGCCCTCTGGAAATAGTGTCTGCGACCGGGACGTTGTCAGTCAACGGCTGTCACATTCACTTTTCGGTTGCGGATGAAAAGGGCGTAGTCACGGGAGGGCATATGCTGCCCGGCAACCTTGTTCTGACCACTGCCGAGATCGTCATGGTCGAGTTGCAGGACACCAGTTTTACACGAAAAATGGATAGCGCCACCGGTTATAACGAGCTGGTTGTTGCTAAGGAGCATGGTGGGGAAAGATGAGTCTGCAAGGAAATTGCCATTGTGGCGCTGTGACAATCACGCTGGATTTCCAGCCGGTGTCGATTACCGAATGTAACTGTTCAGTGTGCCGCCGCTACGGGGCGCGCTGGGTACATGGCACGCGCAGCAATGTGCGGGTCGAAGCCCAGCCTGATGCCCTGCAATTCTATTGTTGGGGCGACAAGTTTATTGAGTTCTACCACTGCCGACACTGTGGTTGTCTGACTCATTATGAGAGCACCGAAAAGACGGAAGAATCACGCATCTCCCTCAACACTCGTATGTGTGATCCAACGACGGTTAGCGACCTGCGCGTGCGCTTGTTTGATGGGGCTGATACCTGGGAGTTTCTGGACTAGCCCGGCAGCGTCATGCGCTTCCAGACGAGCAACTGATTATTGGCAGGCATATCGATGTCTTCGACGAGCGCCAAGCCCTGTTGCTCCGCCAGTTTATTGACCCACTCAAAATCGCGGACGCCGCTGTCTGGATCGCGGGCTTTTAACCAGCCGTCAAAATCGCCATTGCTCGGGGAGGTGAACTCGCCACTGTATTTAAATGGCCCATAGACAATCAGTAAACCGCCCTGCTGCAAGCAACGGCCGACGCCGGCCATGAAGTGTTCGACCTCGGCAACGGAAATGATATGCAGGCAGTTGGCGCTATAGATAATATCGGTGGCTTCCACCGGCCATTGTGATTCGTTGACATCCAGAGCCAATGGGGCGGGCAAGTTGGCCAGATTGGCCGCCGCCGGGCGTTGCGCCAGCGTCGACACATTGTCGGGGACGTCTGTTGTTTGCCAATGCAGATGGGGCAGGGCAGCAGCAAAGTGCACTGCGTGTTGGCCCGTGCCACCGGCAATTTCCAGAACCGCTGCTGGCTCGGTCAGATATCGGGCCAACGCTTCAAGAATGGGCTGTTTATTATTCTCGCAGGCCTGACTAAAGGGCAGGTCATCGATCACGGTTTACTTACCCTGCTGTTTGCGCAGAAAGACCGGTTTGCTGTCGGTAGATTCGTCTTCACTATATTTATAACCGTCGACATCGAATTCCCTGATCTTGGCCGCCGAGTCGATGCGGTTTCGAATAATATAGGCCGCCATCTCACCGCGGGCTTTCTTGGCAAAGAAACTCAACACGCGATATTTGCCACTGGAATAGTCTTTAAAGACCGGCGAAATAATATCGGCCTCCAGTGACTTGGGTTGCAGGGAATTGAAATATTCGTTGGATGCCAGGTTCACCAATACCTTTGAGCGTTGCTGGGAAAATTCCTCGTTCAATGCCTTGGTGAGTTTTGAGCCCCAGAATTCATAGAGGTTTTTGCCACCTTTGTTTTTCAGCTTGGTGCCCATCTCCAGCCGGTAAGGCAGCATCAGATCCAGCGGCCGCAGGATGCCATAGAGCCCGGACAGGATGCGCAGGTGTTTTTGGGCAAACGTCACATCGGCCGCCGAGAAATTTTCGGCTTTCAAGCCCAGATACACATCACCCTTGAAGGCGAATAGTGCCTGACGGGCACTGGGGGTTTCGAGCGGCGTGCGCCAATTGGCATAACGTTCGAAGTTCAACTCGCTGAGTTTGGCGCTGATGTGCATCAACTCGGACAGATCGTCCGGTGTCAGTTTCTTTAATTGCGCGGTGAGCTGACTGGCTTCCTTGAGAAACTGTGGCTCGGTGTGTTTGCGAGTGCGGACCGGGGTCTCGTAATCCAGCGATTTGGCCGGGGAAACTACAATTAACATAGATAGGCGTATTCCAGATTAGTATGACTGACTGCGCGCGGCACAATCGATGGGCCTTGCTACAGTTGTATAAGTGACGCTGATTCGGCTTCTGCTCTCAATCGAACTCTTCAATCAAGCTATTCAATGGAGTCGAAATCCTGCCACCAGTTTAGCGGCGTCGCGCCGTCTTGTGGGTCGTAGACATTGCCATAGTACCATTCAGTGCCGGCGTGTGCCTGACAGGTGTCGTTGAGCAACTCCTCGATCTGGGTAAAACCAATGGAGAAGTGCGCGCTGAATACCAGGGCACGGTCTGTCTTGCCATCCAGCTTGCCACCGAGCTTTTCCAGTTCGGGGACCAGTGAATGGGCGACCGCCTCGATGTCTTCTTTACGCATGACGCGGATACACAGATTACCGCTACGTTGCTCCAGCTCATACTCGGCAGTCGCCGGATTGATAACCTTGACGCGATCGCCCGAGGCCAGATTGCGGGCGAACAGCGGTGAATGCAGCAAGCGCACAGTATCGGCGGCCGGGTCGACAATCTCGACCTTGATGGCTTCGAAGACCGGTTGCTCCTCATCATCGACGCCGGCAAAGAAGGGCAGCTCCGTAGTTTCGCTCAAAATGGACTCCTGCTTGAGGTACGCGAATCTCGCCGTTAAGCTGGACGCACACTCTTTCTACGATTAATTTCAAAGCCGCCTATGATAGAGCGCTTGCAGCGAATTGCCAGTGTCCTGGCCCGCATCGAATGGTTACTGTTGGTGCTGTGTCTGGCCTTTATCGGGCTATTTATCTATAGCCTGGCGCAAACCGGCGATACCGAAGCCGAAGCACTGATGATGCCGGCTATGGTGGGGTTTTGCTGGTCAGCTCTACTCATCTGCATTGCCCGATTGTTCATCCGGATACCCGAGCAACCGGGCATGCAACATGGATTTTGGCGCCGCACGGTGCTGCGCTTCCAGCGCTCAATGGCCGGCTTATTGGCGATTCTGGTCATCGCGCTGACACTGACCGTTGTCGTGTTCAGCTACCAGTTTCTGCGCCTGTTTTTCATGGCCTGAAAACCTGCGGATGCAGCGCCGCCACCCATACTACTGAATACGCCTGCTGTGGTTTAATGTGGCCAACTTTCTATGGGCTGGCCACGCCCTGAATCTGGCCCGGGACTTCATGTCAGTCATGCTCCGCATCAGTCAATTGATCGACCGTGTTAACGACCTGTTAGGCCGCAGTGTGGCCTGGCTGGCGTTGGCTATGGTGTTGGTGATGGCGCTCATCGTTGTGCTGCGCTACGTCTTTCAATTCGGGTCCATCGCCATGCAGGAATCGGTGATGTACTTCAATGCGCTGGTATTTTCTCTGGGCGCTGCGTACACATTGAAAGAGCAGGGCCATGTCCGTGTGGATATATTCTATAACCGCTTGAGTGAACGTGGTCAGGCTCTGGTGGATCTGGGCGGCGGGCTTGTGTTCTTGCTGCCGGCCACACTGTTTATTCTCTGGGTGAGCTGGGACTACGTAGCGCTGTCGTGGCGGATTCAGGAAACCTCGACTGAAGCCAGCGGGCTGCCGTTCGTCTATTTGCTGAAAACCACCATGTTGCTGTTGGCCGGGTTGCTGGCGTTGCAGGGTGTCTCGGAAATCATCAAGGCGGTGCTGCGCCTGCGCAAGGATACCTCGCAATAGTGGATTATCTGGCGCTGGTCTTTTTCCTGGCAGTCTGTGGGGTGTTAATGGCAGGTTACCCTGTGGCCCTGACTCTGACCGGCATCTCGCTGATCTTTGCCGCACTGGGCAATCTGGCCGGCGTGTTCGACACCGCTTATCTGAATCTTATTCCCAACCGCCTGTACGGGATTTTGGTGAATCAAAATCTGTTGGCGGTGCCGCTGTTTGTCTTCATGGGCTCCATGCTGGAGAAGTCGCGGCTGGCCGAAGACCTGTTAAAAAACATGTCGGTCGTTTTTCGGTCCTTACCTGGCGGGCTGGGCATCTCGGTTGTGTTCGTCGGCATGTTACTGGCGGCCAGCACGGGTATCGTCGGAGCGACCGTGGTGACCATGGGCATTCTTTCCCTGCCGACCATGTTACAACGTGGCTACAACCCCTCTTTGGCTTGCGGCACTTTGTGCGCCACTGGCACGCTGGGGCAAATCATCCCGCCGTCGATCTGTCTGGTGTTGTTGGGCGAGGTCATGTCCAACGCGTATCAGCAGGCACAATTGAATCAGGGTATTTTCGCGCCCGACTTTGTGTCCATTGGCGACCTGTTCGCCGGTGCGATTATTCCCGGGTTATTGCTCGTGGCTGCCTATGCACTTTATGTAGTGATTTTTGCGTTGCTGAAACCGGATCAAGCACCGGCGGTACCCGATGATGATACGTCGCTGGCCGACAAACTTGTGGCGCTGGTCAAAGGCTTGCTGCCCCCTGTTGTGCTTATCATTGCAGTGCTGGGTTCTATTCTTGGCGGACTGGCGACGCCGACAGAAGCGGCCAGTGTTGGCGCGCTTGGCGCAATCTTGCTGGCAGCAATACGCGGCATGCTGAACCTGAAAGTGACCCATGAAGTCGCTGTGGAAACCACGCGCATCACGGCTATGGTGTACTTGATTCTAGTGGGCGCCACGATCTTCTCGTCGGTGTTTCGCGGCTTTGGCGGTGACACTCTTATCGAAGAATGGCTGACTGGATTGCCAGGAGGTGCCATGACAGCCACTTTAGTGGTGATGCTGCTCATCTTCTTATTGGGTTTCATTCTGGATTTCGTCGAAATTACTTTTATGGTCGTGCCAATTGTCGGCCCTATACTGCTCGCTATGGGTATTGATCCGGTCTGGCTGGGCATCATGATCGCGGTGAACCTGCAGACCTCATTTCTTACGCCGCCGTTTGGTTTCTCGCTATTCTATCTGCGCAGCGTGGCACCCAAGTCGATCGCCACGGCGGAAATCTATCGCGGTGTGATTCCATTCGTGATGATTCAACTTGCTCTGTTGGTACTGCTGGCTTTGGCTCCGGGCCTGGTGACCTGGCTGCCGGAACTACTCGATTAGTAAAACCTACCTTCAGGCTCCAGAGTGTTTGCTCGCCGGGTTACAATAAGCCGTTCCGTTCAATGTACGACTGATATCAGGATAAGTAATGACAGACTCTCAATCAGATGCCAGCAAGCAAGCTCCCACACCCAAGGGTGAACTGGCCATGCAGACGATTGCCATGCCGAAAGACACCAACGCTAACGGCGACATTTTTGGTGGTTGGCTAGTCTCGCAGATGGACCTTGCTGCCGGCATCATGAGCAAGCGCGTGGCGCAGGGCCGGTCGGCGACTGTATCGATCAAGGAAGTGAACTTTCTACTGCCAGTGAAAGTCGGCGCGACCGTCAGTTGTTTTGCCTCAATCGTGAAAACCGGTCATACCTCTATGCAGATCGCAGTCGAGGTGTGGATTTCAGCCTTTGCCGCACACGATGATTTGCAAAAAGCCGCGGAGGGCTTGTTCGTCTTCGTGGCCATCGATGATGAGGGCAAGCCACGCGCCTTGCCGAAGCCGCGCTAAAAAGAGCGGCAAGTGCGAGCTAGGGCGCGACGAGAAGAAACGACCAATTAGTTAAAAGCCAGCTGCTCTGCCAAGCCCTAAACTTGCAGTTAAGTTAGTCGCTGGTTAACTTGCGCGCCTCAATAAACGCTTCCTCGGCCACACTGTGGTAATTCTCCACGCCTTCCTCAAACGTTCGATAAGAGTCATAGATGCGCTGCGTCATGGCATTGGTGCTGGCCATCTCGGCCACGACTTCATCGGAGAGGCGGCGCAGTTCAACAAGGACATCATCGGGCAACCGGCGTAGTTCAACATCGTGCTCTTCTACCAGTACACGCAGAGCCTCGTTGTTGCGCGCAGTGAATTCATCGAGCAAGCGCTGATTGGACGCTTCAGCTGCAGTGAGAATGATGGCCTGCAGATCGCTTGGCAGGGCTTCGAAGCGTTCCTTGTTGATCAAGGTTTCCAACGCCGAACCGGGCTCATGCCAGCCGGGGTAATAGTAATAATCCGCGACCGTGTGATAACCGGCGGCCAGATCGTTGTAGGCGCTGACAAACTCGGTAGCATCCAGCGCACCGGTTTGCATGGCGGTAAACACATCGCTGGCTTGCATGGTGATGGTGGTGGCGCCGGCGCGATTCATGACCTCACCGCCGAGGCCGGGGATGCGCATCTTAAGACCTTGCACGTCGGCCAGTGAATTAATCTCTTTGTTAAACCAACCGAACATTTGTGTGCCGGAATTACCACTGCGAACAGGGATCAGATTGAATGGCGCATACAGCTCTTGCCACAACTCCTTGCCACCGCCGAATTCCAGCCAACCATTGAGTTCCTTGGCGGTCATACCAAACGGTACAGAGGCAAAAAACGCAGCTCCTGGCACTTTACCCTGCCAGTAATAAGAAGCGGCATTGCCCAGCTCGGCGACACCTTGCGAGACGGCGTCAAAGACTTCCAGACCACTGACCAGTTCGTTAGCACCGAATACTTCGATCGTCATACGGCCGTTGCTCATTTGCTCGACCAGCTCGGCAAAATACACCGGGTTGGTGCCCAGCGCCGGCAGGTTGCGCGGCCAGGCAGTAATCATCTTCCATTCGTATTCGACTTCCTGCGGACCAGCTGCATTGGCAGACGCAACAGACTCTTGCGCGTCTTGGCTGCAAGATATGAGCATCAGTGCCGACAAAAGCAATGCACTGCTGCGTACGAGCCAACGCATTGAAAACATCTGACTGTTAACAACTAATCGCATGTGTAATCCTCATAACCGGCTTGCCATGTATGCAATGCAATATGGCTAATGTAAAAGAAATAGAGTCCGGCTGCCTAGCCTAGCACTTCCAGCTTGGCATAAGACAAAACCAGCCACTTGCTACCCACCGCATCAAAGTTGACCTGCACTCTGGCGCTGGAACCCTGGCCTTCGTAGTTCAGCACAACGCCTTCACCGAACTTGCCATGGGCGACGCGTTGCCCTAACGACAATTCGGTATTGGGTATTTCACTATTGGCACCGATACGTTTGCCGTTCGTGGCGGCCTGCTTAAAGGCGCCGCGGCTGACGGTAGACTTGAGCCGAATCTCATCAACCAGCGCCGAGGGTATCTCGCGAATAAAGCGTGAAGGGCGGCATAGGTTCACATCGCCATGCATGCGCCGCGATTCGGCGTGGCTGATATACAGTTTGTTCTTGGCGCGGGTAATGCCGACATAGCAAAGGCGACGCTCTTCTTCCAAACCCGAGATATTGTCCATAGACATCTTGTGAGGAAATAAACCTTCCTCCATGCCTACTAAAAAGACCAGCTGGAATTCCAGGCCCTTGGCTGAGTGCAAGGTCATTAGTTGGACGGCATCTTCGCTGGCGTCGGCCTGAGTATCGCCGGCATCGAGAGAGGCTTGGTCGAGAAACGCGGCCAACATGGTTTTCGATTTGACGTCGACATCTTCTTCCAGCTCGGGATCATCGAAATTGCCCGTGGCGCTGATCAATTCTTCCAGATTCTCGATACGACCGCGGGCCTTCTCACCGCCTTCTTTCTCATGGTGCTGCACCAGACCGGATTTACTAATCACCAGTTCGGTCTTTTGATGCAATTCCAGATCGGCCGCCTCAGCGTCCATTTCATCAATAAGTTCCAAAAAGGCCAGTACCGCATTGGCTGCCCGCGAGCTGAGCATCTTGTCGTTTACGCAGGTCACACAAGCTTGCCAGAGTGAACAGTTCATCTCGCGGGCAACATTACGAATGGTGTCGATGGTACGGCCGCCAATACCGCGCGTCGGCACATTGATGATGCGCTCCATGGCGGTGTCATCATCACGGGTCACCAGCAAGCGCAAATAGGCCAGCGCGTTCTTGATCTCCAGTCGCTCATAAAAGCGGTGACCGCCGTAAATGCGATAAGGCATACCGACGCGCAACAGGGCTTCTTCCAATTCGCGTGACTGGGCATTGGAGCGATAGAGGATGGCAGCATCGGCGCGGCGATTACCGGCATTGAACCAGTCCTGCAAGCGGTCGACGACAAAGCGGGCCTCATCCTGTTCGTTGAAGGCCTCGTACAAACTAATGGGTTCGCCTTCGACACCTTCGGTCCACAAGTTCTTGCCCAACCGCCCCTGATTATGGGCGATCAATTCATTGGCCGCCTTGAGGATGGTGGAAGTAGAACGGTAATTCTGTTCCAGACGCACAGTCTCGGCACCGGGAAAGTCAGTACTGAATTGCTGGATGTTTTCGATCTTGGCGCCGCGCCAGCCATAAATAGACTGGTCATCATCACCGACCACCATCAGGGCATTGTCGCCGCCGGCCAGCACTCGCAGCCAGGCGTACTGAATGGTGTTGGTGTCCTGAAACTCATCCACCAGTATGTGATGGAAGCGTCGGCGATAGTGGTCAAGCACCTGGGGGTTTTTCAACCATAGCTCATGGGCGCGCAGTAAGATCTCGCCAAAATCGATCATACCGCCGCGCTCACACGCCTCTTCATAGGCCTTGTAGATATCGATCATGGTCTTGGTGTAATCGTCACCAAAGTGTTCGATGTTGCCAGCCCGCAGGCCTTCGTCTTTCTGGCCATTGATGTACCACTGGCACTGTCTGGCGGGCCAGCGTTCCTCGTCGATACGCAGCGACCGATTGATGCGCTTGATCAGCCGTAGCTGATCGTCGGAATCGAGGATATAGAAGTCTTCAGGCAGTCCGGCTTCTTGCCAGTGCGTGCGCAGCAGGCGGTGGGCCAAGCCATGAAAAGTGCCCACCCACATGCCGCCAATTGACTGACCAAGCAATTCTTCGATGCGGCCGCGCATTTCCCGGGCGGCCTTGTTGGTGAAGGTCACAGCGAGAATGCCGAAGGGCGATATTTGCTCAGCCTGCAACAACCAGGCAATACGGTGCACCAGCACACGGGTCTTGCCGCTACCGGCACCAGCCAGAACCAGAAGATGTGGAGCGGGATTGGCTACTGCGTTGCGTTGTTCGTCGTTGAGGGAGTCGAGTATGTGGGAGACATCCATGGGCAGCTATTCTAGCAAACTGACAGCAATGTACTGTAATTATGTACACTGGATTGAGCGGTTTTTCGGGCTACCTGCCTTGTGACCAGTGGATTTTTCCGTCATTGATGTTCTGCTATGATTGGGTAACTCCGAGAAAAGGGGCTTAACAATGAGACGAACTATTTTGTTGGCTTCACTACTGCTTCTTGTCACGGCTTGCGGCATTACTTCCCAGCGTTTCGCCCAGTTCAGTGATGAAGAGCTTTATGCATACAACCGTACCAAGCCATTTGATGAAAAAGTGACCTGTGTGAATGAAGCCACAACAGGGTCCTATATCCGTAAAACCCGCTGCCAGACCAACGAACAGTGGGCTCATGATCTAATCGATGCCTTCAACTCGCTCGATACCTTGAGTCCGACTTCTGACTACGCGGTAATTCGGGGTCGAGACTAGTCGGTCAGCCATTTTATAATTTACCGGTACGGGATTTCCCCGGAAACTGCTTTTGAGTGCAGTTTCTGGTCTTAATCCCGTATTTTGGTAGAATTTCCGCCCTGTTCCGGATTTTGTTCCCGAGACAGTTATTTCCCTGCCAGATGTACCAAGTTGCCGGCGACCATCCGCTTCGCCAGCTACCTCAATGTACTGGCTAACTGTGCGCCTGACGACCCACGTCAGCCCATCCAAACACGATTCAGGAGAGCGACATGAACGACATGTCAGTAAAAGTAGACGACATCGCCTTTGACTGGAAAGACCCTTTCCGTCTTGAGGAACAACTTACGGAAGAAGAGCGGATGGTGCGCGATACCGCGCGCGACTTTGCCCAGGAAAAGCTCCTGCCACGCGTTCGGGAAGCCTACCGCAATGAAACATCGGAACCGGCAATCTTCCGCGAAATGGGCGAGATGGGTTTATTGGGTTCGACGATAGAAGGCTACGGCTGCGCAGGCGTTAACTATGTCTGTTACGGGCTGGCCGCGCGAGAAGTTGAGCGCGTAGATTCCGGCTACCGCTCGATGATGAGCGTGCAGTCCTCACTGGTCATGCACCCTATCAATGTCTTCGGTAGCGAAGAACAAAAGCAGAAATACTTGCCCAAGTTGGCCACCGGGGAATTCATCGGTTGTTTCGGCCTGACTGAACCTGACTACGGCTCTGATCCCGGCGGCATGATTACGCGCGCCAAATCAGTGGACGGCGGTTACCTCGTTTCTGGCGCCAAGAACTGGATCAGTAATTCGCCATTCGCCGATGTGTTTATCGTATGGGCCAAAGATGACGAGGGGGTCATCCGTGGGTTCATTCTCGATAAAGGCATGAAAGGCCTGAGCGCACCAAAGATCGAAGGCAAGCTGGCGTTGCGGGCATCGGTGACTGGCGAAATCGTCATGGACGAAGTGTTCGTCCCGGAAGAGAACAAGTTACCCGGTGCCAAAGGGTTGAATGGACCGTTCAGTTGTTTGAATTCGGCTCGTCTGGGCATTGCCTGGGGTGCCTTGGGTGCCGCCGAAACTTGCTGGCACACGGCACTGGACTACACCATGGATCGCAAACAGTTTGGCCGGCCTCTGGCAGCCAATCAACTGATCCAGAAAAAGCTGGCTATCATGCAAACGGAAATCGCGCTGGGTTTGCAGGGTTGCTTGCAAGCGTGCCGCCTGAAAGATCAAGGCAAGCTGGCACCACCGCTCATCTCTTTGTTAAAACGCAACTCCTGCCTGAAGTCATTGGAAGTGGCACGTGAGGCACGCGACATGTTGGGGGGCAACGGGATCTCTGATGAATATCCCGTCATGCGCCACATGCAGAATCTGGAAGTGGTAAACACTTACGAAGGTACGCAGGACATTCATGCCTTGATTCTGGGTCGTTCGCAAACCGGCATACAGGCGTTTACCGGCGCCTGATCGCAACGTAATGAATCACTGTGTGCAGCCTCGAGCTGCGCACAGTGTCTCAAAGAAGTCCTTGTTAGTTTTAGTATTACAGCTTCGGCAACGGCAGTTCGAGTTTGCCAGCCCATTAAAGGATCTGTCTTGAAACGACTCTCCCGATTTTATGCAATGCTTGCTGCGTTAGCGCTTGTCCTCGCGACCACACACACTTATGCAGCCGAATTAATTCAGCATACTGTGTTGTCCGAAGGTCATCCCATGGCTGTTTGGGAAAAATCGGTGGCAAATGCGAAAGGCCAGATTCTGTTACATCACGGGCGCACCTGGAGTTCCATTCCTGACTTTGATCTGCAGGTTCCCGGTGAGGAACTGTCTTTGATGGACGGTTTCAATGAACAGGGGTTTTCGGTGTGGGCAATCGATGCGCGCGGCTATGGTGAAACACCACGAGATGCCTCTGGCTGGAACACACCGGACAAAGCCGCTCAGGATCTGGCCAATGTGCTGGACTGGTTAGCGGATCGTACTGGCGAGACTGTGCACGTCTGGGGCTGGTCTTATGGTTCCATGGTTGCGCAATTAACAGCACAGCGCTATCCCGAGCAGTTTAGAAGCCTGACGTTATTTGGCTATCCGCTGCGTTCGGGTCGCGCATACTCTGACCCGGCGAATCAGACAGAACCGGCAAGAGCGCCGACGACTGCCGAGGCGGCAGCGTCAGATTTTATTGTCGATGGTTCGATCAGTGACAACGCCGTCGCAGTCTACGTGCGCGAAGCGCTACGCGCCGACCCGGTACGGTCTGACTGGAATCAACTGCAACAATGGAATGCTTTGCAGGCGAGCGCAGTCACTGCACCTACCTTGTTATTACAGGCGGAGTTTGATCCGTTGGCTGACACCCAATCCCATGCCGAAGTGTTTACTGAACTGGCAAATCCTAACAAGCAATGGGTGGTGTTGGCAGGTGGCGATCATGCAGCACTATTGGAAACTCCGCGACAGCGTCTGATTGATGCATCGACGGCGTTTATGCAGTGGATCGATCAATAGTTACATGGTTTCGCGGCGCTATCTCTAGAGATAGCTTAGCAGTACGCCGGTAAACAAGGCAGCGCCAACCCAGTTGTTATGCAAGAACGCTTTGAAACAAGGGCCAGGCAATCGGTCTTTGATCAGTACTTGCTGATAAGCCAGCAAGCCCGCGGCAATCAGTAGCGACAGATTAAACGCCAACCCCAATTGCAGTTGCCGACCAGCCAACCATATCGCCAGCAAGAACATGACTTGCAGACTTCCCACCATTAGCTTGTCAGCCTCACCAAAAAGTATAGCGGTAGACTTGACCCCTATCTTCTCATCGTACTCTCTGTCTACCATCGCGTATTCGGTATCGTAAGCCACGGTCCAGAGAATATTGGCAACAAAAAGCAGATAGGCGGGAACAGGAATGCTGCCAGTCTGCGCGCTGAACGCCATGAGGATTCCCCATGAGAAAGCAACGCCCAGCACGACCTGTGGCAGATTGGTGTAGCGCTTCATGAACGGGTACAAGCTGGCAACGGCGACTGCCCCAAACGACAATACAATCGTAAACTTGTTGGTGAACAAAACCAGTAGAAAGGCCAGCGCCGCCAGTACGGCAAAGCAAGACAACGCCTCTTTGCGACTTAATAATCCTGTAGCCAATGGCCGATTTTGAGTACGGCCGACTTTGCCGTCGATATTGGCGTCGGCGTAATCATTGATACAACAGCCAGCCGAACGCATTAAAGCCGTGCCGGCGACGAAAATGCATACCAGTGACCAGTCAGGGCTACCTTCACCGGCTATCCATAACGCGCTTATTGTTGGCCACAATAACAGTAAGATACCGATCGGACGATCGGCACGGGTAAGCGTGACATAGGCAGGCAGCTTGCCGGCGAATTCCGGGAAGCGCGCGCGGAACCGGGTGGCGAGTCGAGACCAGACAGAGCGTAGTACGGACATGATAATTCGGGCTACAAAAGGCGAGGCGCTAGGATAAAAGATTTACGCGATCAGGAACACCGTTGCGCCGGTAATCCGGAGACTCTCTGTTATCGCCTGCACACTCTCTACAGACTCGCTATGCATTCTTTATACATTCACATAGTGGATGCGCTCACCCAGCCAGCGCTCTATTAATGGATCGACGATATCCGGATGATTCTGCAAAATGTCTTCCGCGGCCGATTTCACATCATCCAGCAACGCGGCATCGCGCTGGATATCGGCAATGCGGAAGGTCATGAGTCCGGTTTGTTGGGTGCCGAGTACCTGACCAGGACCACGGAGTTCCAGATCTTTCTCGGCGATATAAAAGCCATCAGTGCTTTCGCGCATCACCTTGAGGCGCTCTTTGCCAAGCCGAGACAGCGGCGTTTGATAGAGCAAAATACAGTGGCTCTTGACCGAGCCACGGCCGATGCGCCCGCGCAACTGATGCAGTTGCGCCAACCCCAGCCGTTCCGGATTCTCAATAATCATCAAGCTGGCGTTGGGCACATCCACACCGACCTCGATAACTGTGGTGGCAACCAGCAACTTGATCTCACCGGCTTTGAAGCGTGCCATCACATCGGCTTTCTCGGCTGGCTTCATGCGCCCATGAATCAAGGCGATAGACAGATTGGGCAGCAGTTCGGCCAACGATGTTGCCGTTGCTTCGGCAGCTTGCGCCTGCAATGTCTCGGAGTCTTCAATGAGCGTGCAGACCCAGTATGCCTGACTGCCACCCTGACAGGCCTCGGCGATGCGCGCGACGACTTCGTCGCGGCGCTCGGCGGAAATGAGTGCGGTGTTGACTGGTGTGCGCCCGGGCGGAAGTTCGTCGATGATGGAATTATCCAGATCGGCATAGGCGCTCATGGCCAACGTGCGCGGAATGGGCGTCGCAGTCATGACCAGTTGGTGCGGATTGAGATTGCCCTGATTGGCCTTGTCACGCAGCGCCAGACGTTGATGCACACCAAAACGATGCTGCTCATCAATAATGACCAGACCCAGCTTGTCATAGGTGACTTCATCCTGGAAAAGCGCATGCGTGCCAATCAGTAACTGACACTGACCATTGGCCAACGCCGCCAAGGTTACTTTACGCTGCGCCGCTTTAGTCTTGCCAGATAACCAGCCAACCGTCACGGGCAGGTCGGCAAACCAGCGCTGAAAATTAAGATAGTGCTGCTCGGCCAGAATCTCGGTTGGCGCCATGAGGGCCACTTGCAAGCCGCTGGCAATGACTTGCAGCGCCGCCAGCGCCGCCACCACGGTTTTGCCAGACCCTACATCGCCCTGCACCAGCCGCAGCATGGGATGTCCGGCCCGCAAATCCGTGTCGATATCGCTGAACGCGCGTTGTTGTGCCCCGGTGAGAGTAAAACCAAGCGTGGCGAGAAAGGGTTTGATCAGGGCCTCACCCGAGTGCATCTGCGGCGCCGGCAAGCGCGTCGCCTCGCGTCGAAACATGCGCATACACAAGCGGTGCGAGAGTAACTCTTCAAAAGCCAGGCGCTTCTGCCCGGGATTGCTGTCGCTGCTTAGCCATTGCAGCGGCGCGTCTGCAGGTGGTGCATGGACGAGCTGAATAGCACTGCGCAGCGATTCCAGTTCAAAGCGCCTGGTAATTTCCGTTGGCAGCAGGTCGACAACCGAACCGGACTCATCAAGCCGCGACAATGCCTGATCCACCACTTTACGTAATCGGGTTTGCTGTAACCCTTCGGTCGTGGGATAGACAGGGGTCAGGTGACTCTGCTGCGTATCCAGCGCCTGCTCGCCGTCTTTGAGTATCTGGTACTCGGGATGATAGAGCTCAAAGCCACTACGCCCCCGGCGCACTTCACCAAAGCAGCGCAGGAATTTGGCCTCATCAAGAGTGCGTTTTTGTGCTGCGGAGAAATGAAAGAAGCGCAAACTGATCAGACCGGTGCGGTCGCGCAGCATACACAACAGACTGCGGCGACGGCCGAACTGCATGGTCGTGCCGACGACTTCACCTTGCAGTTGCACCACATCACCCAGCGAGACGGAGCCGATGGCCTGAATACGCGTACGGTCTTCATAACGCAGAGGCAGATGGAACAACAAGTCACTGACCTGATTAATGCCCACTTGGTGAAGTTTCTGCGCTAGCGCGGGTCCGACTCCGGTCAGAGATGTTAGTTCTTGGGATTGCTTGGTTGACCCGGGCATGGCGTTTGTCAGAATTGGCTTGGCTGGTCGATCACTGAATTAGATTTAGCACAGCCGGCGTAGAAGAGCCAGCCACAGGCTATTCACTGCAATAAACTGCACAGTAAGAAAAGTGAAAAGTATTTCATGAAACCGGATAGTCAGTGCGAGGCAGCGCTGCCAGTCAAAGGCCCAATCAGAGGCCCAATCAGAGTGCCAGTACTGCGTCAATCTCAACCTGTGCACCTTTGGGCAAGGCGCTGACTTCGATGGTTGCCCGTGCCGGGAACGGCTCGGACAAAGTATCAGCCATGATGGCATTCACCTTGGCAAACTGGCCCAGGTCAGTCAGATAAATGGTCAGCTTGATCGCATTGTCCAGGCTCGTGCCGGCAGCTTCAGCCACGGCATGCAGATTGGCAAATACCTGACTGGTCTGTGCTTCGATATCTTCACTGACTATTTCCATGGTCGCCGGATCCAGTGGAATCTGTCCGGAGATAAACACCAGATCGCCAGTTTTTACAGCCTGGGAATAGGGGCCAATAGCGGAGGGGGCCTTGTCGGTATTGACGATTTCGCGAGTGCTCATTAGTGTAGATGACTCCCTATTGTGCCGGGAATCGCTTTACGGACACGGCGTGACTTGACGCGGGTGACGCGGGTAACAGGTTTGATCAGGCGCACGCGCTTCATTACACGTGCCAGGTGTACCCGATTACGCACATTGAGTGAGAGATTGACGATACTGAACCGGGCATCGCGCTCCACAGTGCTGATCTTCTCGATGTTGGCTTCGGTGCCGGTAATCGTAGTAGCGAGCGTGGCAATTATGCCGCGCTCGTTCTCAATCTCGACACGCAGCTCGACTGAGAACTCGCCTTCCACATCCGGATCCCAACTGACGGCAACACATTTTTCCGGGTTGTCGCGAATCTCGGAAATATTATTGCAGTCGTCGGTATGGATAACCATGCCGCGACCAGAACTGATATGGGCGACTATCGGGTCACCGGGTATTGGATGGCAGCATTTGGCATAGTTCATTACCATGCCTTCTGATCCGCGAATGGCAATAGTGCCTTTCTCTTCCGGTGTGCGTGCGTCCTCTTCGCCTTCGCTGGCCGGACGTGCCGTCAGGCGCTGGGCGACCATATAAGACATGCGATTGCCCAGGCCAATTTCTTCCAGCAGATGATCCAGTGACTTGAGTTTGGCCTGCTCAAGAAAGGCATCGATGTTGTCTTGCGGAACCGCTTCCAACTCGCTGCCAAATCCAGCCAGAGCTTTGTTCATCAAGCGGCGGCCCAGCGCCACCGATTCGGAATGCTTCTGGTTCTTCAGGTAGTGGCGGATATTGCTGCGCGCTTTACCGGTCACGACAAAACTCAACCACGCCGGGTTAGGCTGCGTGCCAGGCGCGGTAATAATCTCGACTGTCTGACCACTTTGCAGTGGCTCACTCAACGGGGCCAACCGGCGTGAGATACGACAGGCGACACAGGAATTACCGACATCGGTGTGGATCGCATAAGCGAAATCCACTGCCGTGGAGCCAGCCGGTAATTCAAAGATCTGGCCTTTGGGCGTGAAGACGTAGATTTCATCGGGGAACAAATCGATCTTGACGTGTTCGATAAACTCGAGCGAATTACCCGCACGTTTTTGCATATCGAGCAATCCGTTCACCCACTCACGCGCGCGTAAGTGAGCATTGGTCGGCAAGTCTTCACTGGACTTGTACAACCAGTGTGCAGCGATACCGTTATTGGCCATCGCTTCCATTTCTTCAGTACGAATCTGAATCTCGATAGGGACACCGTGCATACCGAACAGGGTCGTGTGCAAGGACTGATAGCCATTGGCCTTGGGAATGGCTATGTAGTCTTTAAAGCGGCCCGGTACGGGTTTGTAAAGATTATGCACAGCACCGAGAACGCGGTAACAAGTATCAACCGAATCGACAATGATACGAAATGCGTAGACGTCCATGATGTCAGAGAAGGACTTGCGCTTGCTGCGCATTTTCTCGTAGATACTGAACAGATGCTTTTCGCGGCCAATCGTGCGGCCCGGCAAGCCTTCGCGTTCCAGACAGGCTTCCAGTGACGTTTGAATCTGGGACACTATTTCTTTGCGATTGCCCCGTACGCGTTTGACGGCTGCACGAATCCGTCGTGAGCGCATTGGGTACAAGGCTTCAAAGCCCAGTTCTTCAAATTCTACGCGCACGTTATTCATGCCAAGGCGGTTGGCGATGGGGGCATAGATGTCGAGGGTTTCGCGAGCGATACGGCGGCGCTTCTCCGGAGACAATACATCCAAAGTACGCATGTTATGGAGGCGGTCGGCAATCTTGACCATGATGACCCGCAGATCTTTCGCCATGGCCATGGCCATTTTCTGAAAGTTCTCTGCCTGGGCTTCAGCGCGGGAGCTGAATTTCATCTTGTTAAGTTTACTGACACCGTCAACCAGGTCGGCTACGGTAAGCCCGAACTGGTTCTTGATAGCGGTCTTGGTAATACCGGTATCCTCGATGACGTCGTGCAACATGGCGGCCATCAGAGACTGATGGTCCATGTGCATTTCGCTGAGAATACCGGCTACTGCGAGGGGGTGCGTAACGTAGGCATCGCCACTGCGGCGATATTGGCCCTCATGGGCCTGCTCTGCATAAAAGTAGGCGCGTTTGACATTATTCACCTGCTCCTTACCCAGATAACCGGTAAGGTCGGAGGCCAAGGTGTCGATACTGTCAACCGCGGCTGGATGCAAGAGTGTTTACCTCGTTAGTGTTCGTCCTCCGAAGCAGTTTCCTGTTCGGCGCTTTCTTCTTCGCTGGCAGTTTCGTTGATCACTGGATCACCTTCCAGCTCAGCGGCTGCCGCAGCTAATGCTTTCTCTTCTCGTTCTTCGTCCATTTCTACACTGGGCTTCTCGATCAGAATCTTGGCGTCAACCAGACCCTCTGCAATCTCGCGCAGGGCGAGTACGGTTGGTTTGTCGTTGTCGACTGACACCATTGCGTCTTTGCCGCCAATCTGGATCTGGCGAGCACGCTTGCTCGAAACCATAACCAGTTCGAAACGGTTATCTACTTTATCCAAACAATCTTCTACAGTAATACGTGCCATGTTGTTCCCTTACCAGCCGCGCAATGGCGGCATCAGCTTGCTTTCCGGTCAATCCTGGACCCGAAGCAAAGCATTGTGATTGAACTGTCTTGTGTGACTACTATGACCAATATGCCCTCTCGATTCCACTCTCATGAGATATTGGTGCGGTCAGGCCTTCTTTAAAGTGGCTGGTTGCCGCGAGCCCTCGGACTAGTCCGTAAACGCCCCTATTAGCAACTGCCTCTATTAAACTGCCTCTATTAAGAGGACCGGCAATTCTACGCAAAATGACGCGAAAATGCATGGTTTTCTGTGTAAACAGGCGCTTGCAGCCTGTGGCAGTACAAACCAGATCATCCGCGGCGGCCAGCAGGCGCCCGGGCAAGGGCGCCATCTCAAAGTACGGCATGCAACCACTCCGAATCGCAGAAATCATCGTAAAACAATAATTATTTATTGTAATACAGCAATTTTGTGCGTAAAGTGCGGCTAATCAGAGTCGATTAATTACGAAATACAGGAGAGAGCATGCAAAACACCCGGAAAATTCATGCCCTGAGCAAATTACTGGAACACGGCTGTTTGGGCATCGCCGTGCTATTGGTTGGCTTTCAGCTGTACTTCACATTGATGATCAAACTGAATCCGGCGCTAATCATGCCGGTGGTGACCGAGCGGGCTATTGCCAACACCATCGCTGCAGCCGAACCCTTGGGTTACTGGCTGGCCAGTCTGGTATTCCTGTTGCCGACTTTGGCACTGGCCTATGGAATCTGGCATCTCAGCCGTATGTTCAATGCCTTTGCCAATGGCAACTATTTCACGGAACAGAGCGTGGCGCATTTACTGGTATTTTCGTTTATCGGCTTTGCTACCCAGCTTTTGGGGCCAGTTGTGCACGCGCTGGCCGGCTTACTGGGGCGTCTTGGTAAACCGGAGAACTTTCTGGAGCTCAATATCACAATCGATCAGGAAGGCATAATCCAGTTGATTGCCTGGGCAACCTTTTTTGTCGTGGCGTGGATCATGCGCGAGGGAACGCGGCTGGCCAAAGAAAATGCGGAGTTCATCTAGCCCATGTCTATTCGCATCAAGCTCGATGAACTATTGCTAAGCCGTAAAGTCCGCTCCAAGGATTTGGCAGAATTTGTCGGTATTACTGAACAAAATATTTCGCTGATCAAGACCGGGCAGGTGAAAGGTATTCGTTTTAATACGCTGGCCAAGCTATGTGAGTTTCTCGATTGTCAGCCCGGTGACCTGTTGGCATACACACCTGACGAATAAACTAGCGTCCTAGCTGCGGGTGAGTTTAGTCAACAGCTCGGCAAGATTGCGCTGCTGGTGAGCTGTGGTCAGACGCTGCGCGCGAATCACCGCCCGCACATCTTCCAGCGCCACGTCGAAATCGTCATTGATGATCACAAAATCGGCTTCGGCAACATGGGCGATGACACCGCGGGCTTGTGCCATACGCCGCTCGATAGTGTCAGCATCGTCCTGGGCCCGTTGCTCCAGGCGATCGGTCAATGATTCCAGTGACGGCGGCAAGATAAAGATATAGCAAGCTTCCGGAATCAGGTTGCGCACTTGCGTGGCACCCTGCCAATCAATTTCCAGAATGACGTTTTGCTGCTGCTCGAGCTGTTCGACCACCCAGCTGTGGGAAGTGCCGTAGTGGTGGCCATACACTTCAGCGCTCTCCAGAAAGTCACCAGCATGCAGCATGTCGAGAAACTGCGCTTTTTCGACAAAGTGATAATTGACGCCGTCTTCTTCTTTACTGCGTTTCGGGCGCGTGGTGTGCGATACAGACACCCGCAAGCTGGGATCGCTTTCTACCAGCGCCCGTACCAGTGTTGTCTTGCCGGCACCAGATGGCGCGGTCACGATGAATAATTTCCCTACTGGACCATGCAACGCTTTCATTAGGACAACCTATTCGACATTCTGAATTTGTTCGCGCATTTGTTCGATCAACACTTTGAGTTCCACAGCCTGCATCGTGGTTTCGGCGACGATGGATTTGGAAGACAGGGTATTGGCTTCCCGATTCAGTTCCTGCATCAGAAAATCCAGACGCCGGCCCTTTTGGCCTTTGGTATCGATCACTCGGGCACACTCATTCAGATGGGAATCGAGACGGTCCAGTTCTTCAGCCACGTCGGCCTTCTGGGCCAGTAGTGCAACTTCCTGCTCCAAGCGAGTGGACTCAATATCCATCTGCAGATCATTGACACGCTCAACCAGCGTCTTTCTTTGGGCGTCGAGTATGAGCGGCATCTTTTCGCGTACAATCGCGACGATCTCGCGAATACCATCGATGCGCTGCTGCAAGAAGCCCCGTAAGGCTTCGCCCTCGCGCTGTCGGTTGGCGATCAGTTCACTCAACCCCTGATCGAACAATGTCAGAGCATCAGCTTGCAGTTGTTCGGTATCGACATCCTGATCCATGACGACTCCGGGCCAACGCAAAATATCGACCGCCCGTAGTTCGGAGGCGCTACCCGACAAGGATTCGATCTTTTGATTGGCTTCGATGAGTCGCCCGATGAGCGCTTCATTGATCTGGAGATCGGCTTGTTCGGGGGCGGCGGGGTGATAACGCAGCTGGCACTCGACCTTGCCGCGATCCAGCTGCTTGCGAATCTTGTCGCGCGCGGCATTTTCCAGGCTTCGAAATTGTTCAGGCAAGCGCAGGCTGACTTCGAGGTAACGGTGATTGACCGAGCGGATTTCCCAGACCAGGGAACCCCAGTCGCCATCGAGTTGCTGCCTGGCGAAGGCAGTCATACTTAACATCATAATAGTAGCCTGTTTTAGCGAAGCCGCTATTTTAGCCTATCGCGCTATGAATCACAGTGCAGGCAGGCATCTTTGTGAATATTGTCAGCTGCTTGTCACCGTCCCCGGGTCGCGCTTGGCAGTGAATTCAAGGATAATGCCGGTCCACTCATTCGATGCACAACGGACCCTTTATGACTGTTACTTCCCGGCCCAGTGAACGCGCCGCCGACCAACTCCGCGAAATTTCTCTTACCCGTCGTTACACCAAACACGCTGAAGGCTCGGTACTGGTAGCTTTTGGTGATACACACGTTCTGTGTACGGCCTCTGTTGAGGATTCTGTGCCGCGCTTTCTGAAAGGCACTGGACAGGGCTGGGTAACGGCAGAATATGGCATGTTGCCACGTTCGACCGGCAGTCGCATGGACCGGGAAGCTGCGCGCGGCAAACAGTCAGGCCGCACCCAGGAAATTCAACGCTTGATCGGTCGTGCCCTGCGTGCCGCTGTGGATCTGCGCAAACTGGGTGAACACACCATCAAGATCGATTGCGATGTGATCCAGGCCGATGGCGGTACACGCACAGCCTCAATTACTGGTGGCTGCGTGGCGCTGGTTGATGCCATTAACTATATGCTCGACAAGAAGATGCTGAAGGAAAATCCCTTGCAGCAAATGATCGCATCAGTCTCGGTCGGTGTTTACCGTGGCATGCCGGTGCTTGACCTTGACTACGCCGAAGACTCCAAAGCCGAAACCGACATGAATGTCGTGATGACTGAGAAGGGTGGTTTTATCGAACTTCAAGGTACCGGTGAAGACGGTGATTTCAGTCAAGAGCAACTGATGTCCATGATCGGCCTGGCTGATTCTGGCATCAAGCAACTGATTGAAAAGCAGCGCGCGGCACTGGGCTAAACCGACAGGCAGATTACACAGCGAGAGAAACCATGCAGGCATTTCAAAAGGAATTTCTGGAATTCGTTATCGCCAATGACATTCTGCGCTTTGGCGAGTTTACTCTGAAGTCAGGGCGCAAGAGCCCGTATTTTTTCAATGCGGGTTTGTTCAACACTGGCGAGAAACTGGGCTTTTTGGCGCGCTGTTATGCTGCTGCCATTGCCGATGCAAAAATCTCTTTTGATGTGCTGTTCGGCCCTGCCTACAAAGGTATTCCGCTGGCAGCGACTACAGCGATGGCGCTGGCAATGGAGCAGGATATTAACAAGCCCTATTGTTTCAACCGCAAGGAAGCCAAGGATCACGGCGAGGGCGGTAACATAGTCGGCGCCGAACTGACCGGCGATGTCTTGATCATCGATGACGTGATCACTGCAGGAACCGCGATCCGGGAAGCGGCCGATATTCTGGCGGCCAACGGCGCTAAGTTGTCTGGCATCGCCGTAGCGATGGATCGTCAGGAAAAAGGCACGGGTGAGTTGTCAGCGATTCAGGAGATTGAGCAGCAGTATAAGATCAAGGTGGTGAGTATTATCACTTTGCAAGACATCATCACCTACCTGCAGTCAGCCAGTGACAGCAATCTGCAAGAACATCTCGATGCGGTGAACGCCTATCGGCAGGAATACGGGGTGTAGTAATCGGCAAGTCTCGCCGGCGCGTTAAAAAGCCGGCGAGTCTGACCTTTCAGCCTGAAATGGCAAAAACAGGTTTTGCTGCAAATACTCCCACTGCAAATCCCAGTGCTCCAGAGGCGAAGCCTTGAATTCGCTGCGTACGAATTGTGCGAGCCGACCTTCGCAGGAAGCCAGTAACAAATTGGCTAATGCCGCGGCAGAAATCGAAGGTTTGAGATTTTCGCGAATCTGCGCTTCTCGCAGAATCTGTTTGAGCTGTGCTTCCAGCCGATCAAAGAATTGGGCAATCCGTTCCCGCAAGCGCTCCGTTTCACCAGCCAATGCATCGCCAGTGAGCAGGCGTGTCATACCCGGATTCTTGTCTGCAAAAGTCAGCAGCAAAGTAAGGATTTTCTGGCAACGCTGATCGGCCTTGTCTTCCTCTTTGAGAATGCGTGCGATGCGGACAAACAAGGTGTCTTCGATGAACTTGATCAGCCCTTCGAACATCCGCGCCTTGCTGGGGAAATGACGATACAGCGCCGCTTCCGATACACCTACTTCTCTGGCCAGTGCGGCCGTCGTGATGCGTTCACCCGGGGATGATTCGAGCATGCGCGCCAGCGCCTGGAGAATCTGTTCTTTGCGAGAAGGCTTATTACCTGTTTCCATCAGCGACAACTACCTACTTTTTCTTGAGGCCATTCTTGGTTATCAGAGTACCGACCCCTTCGTCGGTGAAGATCTCTAACAACACGGCATGCTCGACACGGCCATCGATAATGTGAGCACTGGTAACGCCGGCTTTCACAGCGTTCAATGCACACTCCACCTTGGGTAGCATGCCGCCATGTATAGTCTTATCGGCAATTAGCTTGTCAACTTGTCTGGTACTCAGACCTGTCAGCACATCGCCCTTCTTGCCCAGCACCCCTGACACATTGGTCAGCAACATGAGTTTCTCTGCCTGCAACACGCTGGCGATTTCACCCGCCACGGAGTCGGCATTTATATTGTAGCTGGCCCCGGACGCGTCAGTGCCGATTGGCGCAATCACCGGAATAAAATTGCTGTCCTTCATCATCTCCAGGACTTCAGTATTGATGCTCTCTACCTCACCGACTTGACCGATATCGACCAGTTCGTCGTCGGCCTTCTTCTTGCCGCGGCGACGCAGAGTCAGCTTTTTGGCACGAATCAGATTGCCATCAGCACCGGTGACTCCCACGGCTTTACCCTGATTGTGATTGAGTAGATTGACGATCTCCTTGTTCACCAAACCGCCTAATACCATTTCAACAACATCCATCGTGCGACTGTCAGTAACACGCAAGCCGTCCACGAAGTTGGACTCGATATTGAGTTCGGCCAGTAGTTTGCCAATCTGCGGCCCGCCACCATGAACAACAATCGGATTCATGCCTACCAGTTTCATCAGCACAATATCGCGGGCAAAACTTTGTTTTAGCTTGTCGTCGACCATGGCATTGCCGCCATACTTGACAACAATAGTGCGGCCGGTAAATTTCTGAATATAAGGCAGCGCTTCAGTCAGGACTGTGGCAATATTTTTGGCGCTGGCGATGGTAAGAGACATGTTATTCCTGTGTTCTGTCAGCCTGATGCCTGCTTGTGGTTAGCAACAGGATTGTTGTTAGAGCCGCCTTGGTAAGGCTGGCTTTTAAAAGTTCAGATCCAAGCTTGTATCTGCGCTGCGTATCAAAGCTTTAAACAAGGCCTGGATTTCCTTCAGACGTTGTCTTGTATCGGCTTCAAATCTTAGTAGCAATGCGGGACTGGTATTGGATGCTCGAACCAACCCCCAGCCATCGGGAAACTCTACCCGCAGGCCATCGATAAGAATCATTTTAGCGTTCGTGAAGTCTGCGTGCTTGAGTATTTTATCCATCAGCGCAAATTTTCTGGTTTCGGCAACTGGAATCTTGATTTCCGGTGTACTGACCAATATTGGAAAACTGGCGAATTCCTCACTGGCGTAGTGTGGCAAGTTGCTTAGTATCTCCACAACGCGTGCAGCGGCATAGATGCCATCATCAAAGCCGAACCAACGATCCTTGATAAAGAAATGCGCTGCGTATTCGCCGCCGAGCGGCGCATTGCTGGAAACCATTTTCTTTTTCATTAGGGAATGGCCGCTGCTATGCATTACCGGGTTGGCATTCAATGAGGAGATCAAGCTCGGCAAAGTGGAACTGCACTTCACATCGAAAATCACACTCTCGCCCGGGTAATCAGGCATGATGTGTTTGGCTAATAACATCAGCAGTCGGTCGGCCGGTATTGCCTCCCCGCGATCAGTCACAATCGCCACGCGATCACCGTCACCATCAAAGGCAATGCCAAGATCGGCTCGCTCGGTGAGCACTCGAGACTTCAGATCAGCTAAATTGGCTTCAACTGTCGGATCAGGATGGTGGTTGGGAAACCGGCCGTCCACCTCGCAAAAAAGCGGCGTCACGTCACAGCCTAGTGCGCGAAATACATCAGGAGCTATAGTGCCGGGTACAGCGTTGCCGCAATCAACCACGACGCGCAATTTCCGGCCGAGCTTGATGCGGCTGCTGATCGCCTGCAGGTAATCTTTCTGCAGCGTTAGTTCGCTGTATTCCCCCTTGCCTGTAGCAAACCTGTGTTGTTCGACACGAGTTTTTATCTGACTGATTTTGCTGGCGGCGAGACTGGTCTGATTAAAGACCATCTTGAGGCCATTGTAATTCGCTGGATTGTGACTGGCTGTGAGCATTACACCGGAATCAATGCCGCTGGTATAAGTACCGAAATACAATAACGGCGTAGGTACTTGTCCAATGTTCACGACGGAGCAGCCAGTACTGAGAATGCCTTCAATCAACGCCTGAGAAAAATTTGGGCTCGATGATCTGCCGTCATAGCCAACAAGTAGTTGAGTAATGTCAGCGTCCAGCGCCTCGCTAGCTACAGCTTTGGCGATAAGCATAATTGACTGATTGGTCAGTTCGCTGCCGACCAATCCGCGAATATCATAGGTGCGAAATATGGCAGCCGGGATAACAGGCTCAGCCATTTGCTCTGAACGCAAACGCTCTTTACTGCTATCTGACGCAAGTTTTGATGCAGGCATGATTGCTGGAGTGCCCCGGTAAAGTCGAACGAAGACCTACTTTTTTGCAGCGGGTAGTCGTTGCGCGATTTCCTGTAATAACAAGCGAGCAACTGTTTGCTTGCTGCCCGGTTTAATGGCTTGCTCACCATCAGCACTGATAACCGTCACAGCGACGGCGTCGCTATTAAACGTGTCAGTAGCATTGTTGGCGAACAGCAGGTCGAGATTCTTTTTCTGTAATTTTTCTTTGCCATGCTCGATGAGCTTTTCTGTTTCGGCAGCAAAACCAACTACAAAAGGTTTGTCTGCCAAGTTGGCGACCGTACTGATGATGTCGGGGTTTTTTACCAGAGTCAGCTGCATGGTGTCGGCGTGCTTCTTGATCTTTTCTATCGCGCTGTCTTCAGGGCGATAATCGGCAACCGCCGCTACACCGATAAAAATGTCGGCTTCACCGACAATGTCCAACGTGGCATCCAGCATTTGCCGGGCACTGACGACATCGATGCGGGTGACGTCCTTGGGTGTGGGCAAACTGACCGGGCCGCTGATCAAGGTTACCCGGGCCCCGGCGGCGACGGCTTCAGCTGCCAATGCGTAGGCCATTTTTCCAGAACTGTGGTTACTCAGGAAGCGCACCGGATCGATGGCTTCTCTGGTTGGTCCACCAGTGAGTACGACATGTTTGCCAGCCAGGAACCCGGTAGCAAATAATTCTGCACAAGCTGCACTTAGCGCCAATGGTTCGATCATGCGACCCGCACCGACATCGCCGCAGGCTTGCTCACCTGAATCCGGTCCGAAAATATGGACTTGGCGTTGTCCTAACACTTGCAGGTTGGCCTGGGTTGCTGCGTCGGCCCACATACCCTGGTTCATAGCCGGGGCCACGGCCACAGGTGCGGGCGTGGCGAGGATCAATGTGCTCAGTAAATCATCTGCCCGTCCGTGGGTCATCCGCGCCAGGAAATCTGCGGTGGCCGGTGCGATCAAAATCAAATCCGCCCAGCGGGCCAATTCGATGTGGCCCATGCCAGCTTCGGCTTCCGCATCCAGTAAATCGATGTGCACGCGGTTGCTGGTCAGCGCCTGCATGGTCAAAGGTGTGACGAACTCTGTGGCAGCCCGGGTCATGACCACACGCACCTGCGCGCCGGCTTTGATAAACAGCCGCGCCAGTTCAGCACACTTGTAGGCAGCGATGCCGCCAGTGATGCCGAGCAGTATGTGTTTGTTAGTGAGGCTTAACATGGAAAACGTTGTGCCACCGGGCTTTCAAGTAGGGAGCAGTAGACTAGCAGTTAGCCCAGATAGAGGCAATTTGCGGGATCGGTGAAAAACTCGCATCTGTATTGCTTCCGACTATGCTTTGACAAAGCGGTTGAACATGCATTTGAGGAACAGCAACAGCTTGAGTTGCGTCAGGGCTAACAAGGCCATTGCGGCAACGCAGCAAGTGCACAGGCAAGGAAGCCAGACAAATGAGTATTTCAGATTGGCCCGCTCAGGAGCGGCCGAGGGAGAAACTGTTAGAGCAGGGCACGGCGAGTTTGTCTGACGCCGAGTTGCTGGCGCTGTTTCTGCAAACTGGCCAGCGCGGCAAAACAGCCGTGGATCTCGGCAGGGAGCTTCTTGCGCATTTTGGCGGCCTGACCGGTTTGCTGGCGGCTGAAACAGGTGCGTTGCTTCGTCGCCCCGGCATGGGCCCTGGCAAGGCGGCCAGGCTCATGGCTGCCAGAGAGATAGGTGTGCGCCTGCTGCGGTGCAAACTGGAAGCCAGGGACGTGCTGACCAGCTCAGCCGCAACCCGTGATTATCTGCGTCTGCGTTACCAGAGTTGTGAGCGAGAGGTGTTTAGTTGTCTATTTCTCAATAACCAGCACCATGTTGTCAAAGTAGAAGAGCTGTTTCTGGGGACAATCGACGGCGCGGCCGTCTATCCCCGGGAAGTGGTCAAGCGCTGCCTGCAACACAACGCCGCGGCGGTCATTTTTGCTCATAATCACCCATCTGGCGTGGCTGAACCCAGTCAGGCGGATATTGCGATTACCGGCAAATTACGCACCGCACTACACACCATTGAGGTCAGGGTGCTGGACCACCTGGTCATCGGTAGCGATACTGTGGTGTCCATGGCCGAGCGGGACTTGCTATGAGTATGTGACAAGGGGCTGGTCAGGTCGCTAGCAGGCGGCTACTGTGGTCGGCCATGACGGCAGACGCGACATCCGCAGCCGACAGGCGTAAAATCACCTGAAAAGCCGGTTGTTTCTTGCTATTGCCTGGGCCTTCTGGTATAAAACGCAGCTCTTTTTTGACCCTAGAAATGGTTCCCGCGACGGGCCAACAATTTGGGACTTTAGAAGACACCAAGTTTAAAGACGATTAGCAGGTTGAGAGGTCTCCTGCTGACCGGGGTCACTACAACATTTAACGACGAGGCTACATCATGTCCAGGGTTTGCATGGTAACCGGTAAAAAACCCGTTACTGGAAACAATGTGTCACACGCACACAACAAAACCAGACGCCGTTTCTCCCCCAATATCCACACGCATCGGTTTTGGGTTGAGTCCGAAAATCGCTTTGTGAAACTGCGTGTTTCCACCAAGGGCATGCGCATTATCGACAAGGTCGGTATCGACGTTGTGCTAGCGGATATTCGAAAAGAAGGCGTGCGGGTTTAATTCGAACCGTACCCGAGTAATCACAGGTAACGATCATGAGAGATAAAATCAAACTGGTTTCAAGCGCAGGCACTGGTCACTTCTACACGACTGACAAGAACAAGCGCACCATGCCGGACAAAATGGAGATCAAAAAATACGATCCCGTTGTTCGCAAGCACGTGGCCTACAAAGAAGCCAAGATCAAGTAAGACGTTTTTGCTGCCGTCACCCACAATGGCGGCGGCCTGTCTGCCTCGATCGATTCAAGTAGCTATTTTGCTTACCATGCGTGCCCAATTGCATGTACTGGACTAGCTCATCAGTGATCACTTTCAGCAAGTTGCTATAGAGTGTTAACTGGCAAGCCAAGAGCTGACACGAAAGCTGATACACGATCTACAAAAAAGCCGGAATCAAATGATTCCGGCTTTTTTATTGGGCGCTGCTTTTATTGAGCGGGGATTGAAGCGAGGCTATTTCAGCTTACTTGCCTTTGCTCAATTGCTTGATAAGCTTTTCAGTGGCTTTGGCCAGCTTGGGATCTTCAGCAAATTCCTTGCGTAACTTGCCTACTGTCGTTGACACAGTGCCATAGCGCTTCAATTTAAAGAGCTTGGCAATGGACTGTAATGTATTGGCAGACAATTCCTGACAAAGATACATGGCAACCCAGCGCGGTACGTTCTTTGAACCGGGGCCACGGGCTGCTTTGTAGATACTGGCTTCGTCAACTTTGAATTGCTTGGCCACAGCACTGATGATCTGTTTGCAGGAAGGGCGCCACTTGGCATTGGCGCCACGTGAGACACCTCGAACCTTGGTCGTAGAGCGCTTTTTCTGAGCCGCTTTGCGAAATTTGTCATCGCCCATGATCGACGACAGATTCTTTTTGCCGTAGAAATGCGCCATCTCCTCTTCAATGCCTTCTTTCACAAACTTGCGGAAGTTAGCCGGGCGCTTGGCAGCCGGGCCGGGGAGTTGTTTCAGCGTCTCCTCACGGTTAAACCAGGCAGGAGGATTAGGTTTGCGCGTAAAGTAGGTGAAGCTTGTATAAGGGTAGGAAACCAATTCGGCGGGCTTCACCATACTGTGGATGTAACGTGACAACGGCAACAGGTACTTGTCCGCTTGAATCAGTACCGCCTTGTAGCGTCCTTTAAACAAGGATCCGTCAGATTTCTTCATGCGCTGATAGTTTTGCGTGTACAGACCATCGACCTGACGCATAAAACGACTGAGGTTCGCCTCTGGTGTTTTGATTACCAGATGATACTGATCCTTGAGCAGGCAATAGGCATGAACTTCTACATTCAATCGTGAGCAGGTTTCCCCTAAACCTTCCAGGAATGCATCGAAGTACTTTGCGGACGGAAATACACGCTGTTTTCCTGCGCTAAAATTGGAGACGTGATAAATAGCGTCCGGATATTCTATTCGGAGAGGTCTGGCCATCTTTTATTCTCTATTATTGTTAGTTAGATAGAATTAGAGCTGACCCTTCGCGGAGTCAGAATGTAGTGATAAACGAATTGAATGATAACGTCAACAGAATTGACGGGTTAGTCAGGGAAAAGAAATCTGCGCATTTTTTACCGGGCTATTTGGCAAATTTAACAGGACTTGTGTCACTGCAATCGCAATGTTTTATCACAATCAGTTACAAACTTTTGGAATAGATTGCTGTATTGCTACTAACCGGGAAATTGTTATGAATGCGCGTGCCCACGAATGGCCGCTTCAAAAGGTTGAGATCGGTTATAAGGACGTTAGACCCCTTTTGACGAACAGGAGATGATTCATTCGAGCGCAGAACCTGCACGCTAGTGATTGATTTTACACATTACGCTGACGGTGTATTGGCGATTACGATCGCCCGACGTGGGGCAGGGTAGCCTTCTATGGTCAGACTTTTGTTGTCACTATCCAGCGAATCATCGAGTGAGTCGTATGGCATCCAGGGAGTCTTTCGCTGTTCGGTTTCTGTCGTAACGCTCTCATCTACGACACGAATATTGATATACCCACAGCGCTCCAGCCAGCCCACCATTGTGGCCACCGATGGCACAAACCAGACATTCCCCATGCGCGCATAGCGATCCTTTGGGGTGAGTGAATAGCCCCGGTCGCCGGGCACAACTATCGATTCCAGAATGAGTTCACCGTCGGGCCGCAAGAGACGCTTGATTTGTAACAAGTGCTCCATTGGTGCCCGGCTGTGATAGAGCACGCCCATCGAGAAAACCGTATCAAACGCAGGTTCGTCGCCAGGCCATTGTTCGAGTGAAACAGGCAGGACATAAACCGGCAACTCGGGCAGGTAGTGTTTGATCGCCCAGAACTGGCCAATGTAGGGCAGGTGGGAATCCACACCAATAACCAATCGAGCCCCCTCGGCCTGCATGCGGAAGCAGTGATAGCCATTGCCACTACCAACATCGAGCACTGTCTTGCCTTGTAGCGGAGACAGATACGGTAGCAGTCGGTCCCATTTGATCTGGGAACGCCATTCACTGTCGATATCAATGCCGAACAGTGAGAAGGGACCCTTGCGCCAGGGTATAAGCTCACGCAAACAGTTTTCTAACTCTGTTAGCGAAGCATTGTCGGCATCATCTGTAGAGCCGACGCAAATCTGATCAGCGGCGGAATAGCTGGACGGCGTGATTCCCGGCATGGCGTCGATGAGGCGGCGCCAGCGTTGAAAGTCGCCATGGCGCAATGTATCGAGGAACTCTGACGTGAGTAGTGGTTGCAAAGCAGCCAGAGGCGAATTCGCAACAAGAGCTCGCAGTGGTGAGTAATCCATAATCAGTCCGGCTTGCAGGCAACTAAGGAAGCAAAATTGAAACACTGAAACCAGACGTCGAGAGGGTCGAAGCCAGCTCCGCGCAGGCGCTGCTGATGTGTAGCCAGAGTCTCCGGCAACAACACATTTTCCAGCGCGGTGCGCTTTTGGCTGATTTCCAGCTTGCTGTAACCCATAGTTTCCTTGAACCCATGATAAAGATCGATCATCAATTCATTGAGCCGGGCATCGGGCAGCAGTATTTTCTCGGAGACGATGAGAATGCCACCGGGATTCATGCCAGCATAAATACGCTCAATAAGCGCTTCACGCTGCGTCAGCGGAATGAACTGCAAGGTGAAATTCAGAATCACGAGTGAGGCGTTGTTAACAGGAAACTCGAGGATATCGGCATGCTGGCAATGGATGGTTGGCGAAAATTCCGCGGCGGCGAGTTTGTTTTCCAGCCGCTCAATCATGGCCGCAGAATTGTCGATGGCCTGGATGCTGTAGTCACCATGCTCAACTGAATGGGCCACGGCAAAAGTTGCCCCGCCCAGACTACAGCCAAGATCGTAGACCACTGATCCGGGCTGACAGTAACGCTGTGCCATCACGCCTATCATCGCCAGTATGGTTTTATAACCGGGCACTGAGCGATTGATCATGTCTTCAAAGACACTGGCTACATTATCGTCAAAGGCGAAATCTCCAGGCAGCATCTGCTCGGCAAAGAGCCTGTCTTTTTGAGTCTTACTGTGGCTCATGCTGATGCAGTGCCCGGTGAGAATCTGGTGTTTTTGTTGTCGTCATTTGCGTAGATCTGCTCGGCGCGCAAAATTATTTCGTGAATGATGCCCAAGTTATTGCCCATGCCAACGATAAATAATCGTGAATAAATATTGTGCCGCCGATGCGATTCACTTATTTTACGCGAAATAGCACAGGCAAATCCGCAGCCGTATTATCCGTCGATTAATGTCACATTCAACTACCAGCGCCGCTCAGCTTCTGGTCGACAATTTAGCGTTGCTGACGGAACTGGAAATACAGTCGGGCATTCTCGATTTGGCCTGCGGCAAAGGCCGCAATTCCTTGCCGCTATTAGAGCATAATTTGCCGGTCATTTTTGCCGACCGTGACGGCCAGGCGCTGGCTGCAGTTGCCGAGCAAGTCAGTCATTTGTCAGGCGACCAGCAAAAACTGGCCGAGTACTGGCAAGTGGATTTTGAAGAGGCGGATACAACGCCGCTGGCAGGCAAGCAGTTCGATGCGGTGCTGGTGTTCAATTACCTGCATCGGCCAGTGTTGCCAGCCATACGCGAGGTGATCCGGCCTGGCGGTTTGATTGTGTATGAGACGTTTACGGTGGACCAGCCAGATTATGGCAGACCCACCAACCCGGATTTTTTACTTGCGCCGGGTGAACTGGAAGCTTGCTTTGCAGGTTGGCACGTAATTCGCAGTTTTTCAGGCACCATGCCAACACCAACCCGTGCGGTGGCAAACCTGATTGCCCGGAGACCCAGACAGAAATGAGTCGATCAAAAGTTGTTGCACTGAATTTCGGTGCCGGCAATAGCAAGCTACGCAAAGCGTTCCCCTGTGAAGTGGAGCGCAGCAAGCGCAAGACACTCGCTCTTCATGTGACTCACAAGAAGGTCGTTGTGCGCTGCCCGTATCAGGCATCCAGAGCCGAGTTAGCGGAATTCGTTAACGATAATCGCGACTGGATCGAACGCCGATTACTGGAAGAATCGCAGCGCTATCGCCAATCATTGCGCATTGAGCGAAATGCCAAGATCTTCTACCGAGCGCGCGAGCTAACGATTGAGTTCAAGGAAGGCCGTAAAGAACGCGTGCTTGTGAATGGCGATCGCTTCATCATTCAGGGGCACAAGCTGACTAATGCGCGTGCGCGTGTGTTGGTGGAAGACTATCTGATCGACAAGGCCAGTAACTACATTGTGCCGCGTGCGAAAGGGCTGGCGCGTTATCTGGGTGTTGATCACAAGATCACAGAAGTGCGCCTGCGCAAGACCAAGACCAAGTGGGGCCATTGCACCTCAACAGGCGTGCTGCAATACAACTGGCTCATCATGCTGGCCCCGTGCAGCATTATTGATTACATGATCAGTCACGAAGTTTGCCATCTGGTTCACATGGATCATTCGCACCGATTCTGGAATCTGGTTGAATCAGTTTGCCCGGATTATGAGCACTACATTGAATGGTTGCAGGCTCATGAGCACCGGTTCTGGTTCTAGCGCCTGCTAACTTTTCTGGTACAACAAATCCCACACACCGTGTCCCAGTCTTTGGCCGCGGCGCTGAAACTTCGTCTCCGGCCGCTCGGGCTCCAGCCAGTAAGACCCTTTGCCCTGCGTGTTTGTCAGGGCTGAATCCTCAAGCATCTCAAGCATGTGCTCGGCATAAGGCTGCCAGTCGGTAGCCAGATGGAATGTTCCCTTAGTCTGCAAGCGGGAGCGGACCAGTTCGATAAATGCGGGCTGGACGATACGACGCTTGTGGTGTTTCTTCTTGTGCCATGGATCGGGAAACAACAGCAGCAGCCGGTCGATACTCTCTGTGGCCAGGCAATGGGTGAGCACCTCGACGGCATCGTGACAGATGATACGGACATTGCTCACGTCATTGGCGACAATGCCATGCAGCAGTTTGCCCACGCCGGGCTTGTGCACTTCGATACCGAGGTAGTTACGGTCCGGGTTGGCGATAGCCATCTCCAGCAAGGAATCGCCCATACCAAAGCCAATCTCGACAGTGAGCGGGCCCGGTTTGGGAAACACAGCCGATAGATCCAGCAACTGGGGCTGGTAGTCCACGACGAAGTCCTGCCAGTGCTGTTCAATGGCTTTGCGCTGGGAATCAGTCAACCGCCCGGCGCGAATGACAAAAGAGCGTACAGGACGCCTGGAGGATGTTTCCGGTGACTCTGACAAAGGGTTTGTTCTCGTTGTTTGTTTGGTGCTCTAGAAGAAGGTACCGGACAATGGCGATGACGCACTGGCATACAAACGCCGCGGCATACGACCGGCGACATGAGCCTCACGTCCTGCGGCAACGGCCTTCTGCATCGCGGATGCCATCAGGACAGGGTCACCCGCTTCGGCAATAGCTGTATTCATCAACACACCATCGCAGCCCAGTTCCATGGCGATGGCGGCATCGGATGCAGTACCGACTCCGGCATCGACGATGATCGGCACGTTGGCATTGTCCAGAATCATTTTGATGTTGTAGGGGTTGCGAATGCCCAGGCCGGAGCCAATTGGCGCACCCAGCGGCATGACCGCGACACAGCCAATCTCCTCGAGGCGTTGGGCAATCAATGGGTCATCACTGGTATAGACCATGACATCGAAACCATCCTTGACCAGCGTCTCGGCAGCGGCCAGCGTCTCAGTGACGTTCGGATACAGCGTCTTCTGGTCACCTAGCACTTCCAGTTTGACGAGTTTGTGACCATCCAGTAACTCGCGTGCCATGCGGCAAGTACGCACGGCGTCTTCGGCGCTATAACAACCCGCAGTGTTGGGCAGGATGGTGTACTCATCTGGTGAGATTACTTCCAACAGATTGGGCTCATCTTTATTCTGGCCCAGATTGACGCGCCGAATAGCCACTGTAATCATCTCGGCTGCGCTAGCCTGCAATGCGGCCAGATTTTCTGCGAAGCTTTTGTATTTGCCGCTGCCAACAATCAGGCGAGAGTTGTATTGCTGGCCGGCGATGATCAGTGGTTTGTCTTTTACTTCAGTCATATTGAATCCAGTTGTTGGTTAGCCGCCACCGATTGCCTGCACGATCTCTACACTATCGTCAGCCCGTAATACGTGCTCACTAAATGTGCTACGCGGCACGATCTCTCCGTTCACTTCGACAGCGAGTCGGCCCGTCGCGACCGCAAGAATATCCAGAAGCTGCTGAACATTGGTGCCTTCACTCAGATTCCGGCTATCGCCATTGACAGTAATAGTAATCATGTCAGCTTTGCGCCTCGTTACTTGCATTGTTCTGGCGGAATTGCGTGTAGCCAAACTTGCCAAGCAATGCCCAGGCCAGCAAGAAGCTAAGTCCACCCAGTGGCGTGATAGCACCGAGCCAGCCAATGCCGGTAACGCTCAGCAAATAAAGACTACCGGAGAACAGAATTATACCAAGTTGGAAAAGCATGCCGGCGCGGCGCAGTGCAGCGGCAGAAGGGTAGGACTGAATTAGTATAGCCAGACCAAACAGCGCCAAAGCGTGGTACATGTGATAGTCGACTGCAGTTGCAAAGGTAGCCAGATAATTCGCTGCCAGTACATTGCTCAGGCCATGGGCAGCGAAGGCGCCCAGACTGACGGCGAGGAATCCGTTAAGTGCGGCTAGCATCAGGAACAAGGCAGGCATGGCAAGTAAGAATAGCTCGATTATTCAGTAGGAATTGATTGGGCCAGCAATAAAAAAGCCGCGAGTGGGTACTCGCGGCTTAACAAGGACATACACAGTAAAAATCGATCTCGATCAGGCTTCCATTCTAGCCTTGATCTTGTTCATCGCATTGCGTTCCAGTTGGCGAATGCGCTCTGCAGAGACGCCGTACTTGTCGGCCAGTTCATGCAGAGTGGCTTTGCTGTCACCCAACCAGCGGCTACGCAAGATATCCTTGCTGCGCTCATCGAGTTCGTCCATAGCCAGATACAATCCGTTGTTGGTTACAGCTTCCCATTCCGCTTCTTCCAGGTTGTCTGCCAGATTGGAAGACTGGTCTTCCAGATAATAGGCTGGGGCCCGGTAAGCGGTTTCATCGTCACTGTCAGGTTCTGCATCGAACGCCGTATCGTAGGCACTCATGCGACCTTCCATTTGACGAACCACCTTAGCATCGACGCCAAGGTCTTTGGCGACAGCTTCAGTTTCTGCGTTGTTCAACCAGCCCAGACGCTTCTTGGAGCTGCGCAGGTTGAAGAATAATTTGCGTTGCGCTTTGGTGGTCGCGATTTTCACGATACGCCAGTTGCGCAGGATGTACTCGTGCATTTCGGCTTTGATCCAATGCACGGCAAAGGATACCAAACGCACACCGACTTCCGGGTTGAAGCGCTTAACCGCCTTCATCAGTCCGACATTGCCTTCCTGAATCAGGTCGGCTTGCGGCAGTCCATATCCGGAATAGGTCTTGGCCATGTGCACAACAAAGCGCAGGTGGGCCATAACCAATTGGCGAGCCGCATCCACATCGTCGTTGTAGTAGTACTGCTTGGCTAACTCCAGCTCTTGTTCCGGAGTCAGCACAGCAATGCTGTTTACCGACGCCATATAGGCTGTCAGATCGCGACCCGGCGTGGTGGGGTCGAAAGTCTGTAAGTTTTTACCAGTACTCATTTCAGCACTTGTTCCCATGTTGTTAACCTACCTTCTACAAACGTGTCCTAATGACACCTTCATACTCTGTATTTTAGCACTAAATTACGTTTGTCGCTAATAGCAAACACCAGCAAAAAATGCTCTTGAGCCCCATAAACAGGCGTCTCACGCCGTTTCGTTCAGACCTGCCATGCAGGCCGCTAGCTCAATTTTACGGCCATTGGCCCTAACTTGTTTGAACTTGGGGGCACTACCAGGCTTTTCAAGGCTGGTGTTGGCAAATAACTTGTAATTAATTACGTCAGCAGAAGGTAAAGGGATCATCAGGGCTGAATCCGGGTGGCATACTGGAGTCGTCGCATACAGCAGCGCTGTGGACGAGATCAGGCGTCGATCTCGCGGATCGTGCGCCAGGCGGCCAGACAAGCGGCCAGCCAACCCACCAGAGCCCCGGCGAGTAATAATTGCACACAACCAAGCAAGCTGAGCCCGCGAATTGACAAATTATTGCCAAATTCATCGGCAACAGCAGCCACTGCGCCCTGCACAATCAGATAGATCAGCAACATCAGCAGCAGTGCCAGCACCGCACCGAACAAACCCTGAAACAATCCCGAATAGAGAAACGGCCTGGCGATGTAACTGTCGGTACCGCCGATCAGTTTGATTACTCGCACTTCTTCCCGGCGCTGCTCAACACTCACTCGAACAGTGTTGCCGATGATAAAAATCAGCCCCACGGCGATCACCCCGCCTAATACGAGTGCCAGGGTATTGATCAGGCTGCTGATCGCAGCAAGGCGCTGAATCCATTGTTCATCGACTTGCACCAGGTCGATGTCGGGCCGTTGACCTAACTCCTGAGTGAGTGCTGCTACGACGGTGGTGGATTCTGGCTGAATGACGATGGCGGCGGGCAAGGGATTGCCTTCCAATTCCGGGAGTACCCGGTCGAAACCGGCGGCTGCCGAGAAGCTCTCCAGTGCGCTCTGGCGACTTACCAAGCGCAATGATGCTATACCTTCCAACGAAAGCAAGTCTTCACTTACTTGCTCAACCTCGGCGTCACTCAGACTATCTTGCAGGTAGACGGTAATGCGCGCGGATTCGCGGAACTCGCCCATCAAGGTGCCGAGATTGGCTTGCACCACAAACAGCAAGGCTGGGAGGAGCAGCGCAATGGCTATTACGAACAAGGTCATCGCGGATGCCAGTGGCGTGTGGCGTAGCCTCTGTAAACTGGCTTGCGCATCTTTCTTGTGCTTTGACCACACGTTCGCCGACTTTGGCGAATGTTTTGGCCTCTTTTGCGATCTCTTTTGCGATCTCTCTTGTGACTTCGCGTGCGCCTTCATGCCGGCTCAGGCCCTCCCTGATCATTCACCAGGCGCCCTGACTCCAGCGTCAGAACACGGCATTGGTGACGCCCGATGAGCGCCAGGTCATGAGTGGCCACTAACAGGGTAACGCCGACATCACGGAACTGTTGGAACACGGCCATGATCTCGGCCGATAATTCCGGGTCAAGATTCCCCGTCGGTTCATCGGCCAGGATCACGCTGGGGCGATTCACTACTGCTCTGGCGATGCCGACGCGTTGTTGTTCACCGCCAGACAGTTTGCCGGGCATGAGCCGTTCCTTGTTGAGCAAACCGACCTTGGCCAAGGCGGCGCGGACGCGACGCTGAATTTCGTGTTCGGGAAAACCGGAGACTTCCAGCGGCAAAGCTACATTGGCGCCGACGGTCCGATCTGACAGTAACTGATGATCCTGGAATACGGCGCCAATACGGCGACGGTGTTGGGGAATCTGGCGACGTGGTAGCTTGTTCAGGTCCAGACCATTGACAATAAGCTGTCCGCCACTGCAAGGCTCCATCGCCAGAATCAGCTTGAGCAACGTGCTCTTGCCAGCGCCGGAATGGCCAGTAAGAAATGCCATTTCGCCCTTGCCGAGGGAAAAGCTGATATTGGCCAGAGCTTCCTGACTATCGGTGTAACGTTTGCTGACGCGATCGAATTGAATCATTCAGCGAATAAGGCATCGACAAATTGTTGGGCATTAAAGGGCCGCAGATCATCTATTTGTTCGCCAACCCCAATGAAGCGAATTGGCACGCCCAGTCGTTTGGCCAGCGCAAACACCACGCCGCCCTTGGCGGTGCCATCCAGTTTGGTCAGCGCCAGACCGGACAAATTGACGGCGGCATGAAAGCTGTCGGCCTGACTCAGCGCGTTTTGCCCGGCGGTGGCATCGAGCACCAACAGGATCTCGTGGGGCAGATCCGGGTCCTGCTTCTTCAGTACCCGCACAATCTTTTCCAGTTCATTCATGAGATTGTCTTTGGTGTGCAGGCGACCGGCAGTATCGGCAATGAGAATATCGGTCTGCCGGGCCTTGGCGGCCTGATAGGCATCGAAGATAACCGACGCGCTATCGGCGCCGGTGGCCTGAGCCACGACGGGCACATTATTGCGTTCGCCCCAGACTTGCAGTTGCTCGACAGCAGCGGCCCGAAACGTATCGCCAGCGGCCAGCATGACCTTGTGGCCGTCGTGCTGAAAGCGCTTGGCCAGTTTACCAATAGTGGTGGTTTTACCGACGCCATTGACGCCAACAATGAGCATGACGAAGGGCTTGTTGCTGGCCTGAATTGCCAACGGCACGTCGCAGGGTGCCACAATCGCTCGCAGTTCTTCGCGCAATGCCGCCATGAATTGCTCGGGGTCGGACAGCCGTTTGCGATTCAATGCTTTCTTGAGATTGTCGATGACCTGATCGGTGGCCTCGAGGCCGACGTCGGCGGCCAACAATTGCGTCTCCACATCTTCCAACAGATCGGCATCGATGGTCTTCTCGCCAAGCACCAGCGTGCCCAGGCTGTCGCTCAAGCGACTGCGCGTCTTGCTCAGGCCCGATTTGAGGCGTGCGAAAAAGCCATCATTTGCGCCAGAGACTTCGGCTGCGCTGCCGGTCTGGGCAGCCGCAGTTGAATGCTCAGCGTCCAAACCAGAGTGAGAATCAGCAGCGGCGATAACGTCAGCGACTGCTTCGGTCTCTTTGTCAGACGCCGGATCAGTGCTTTCGTCAGCCGCCTTTGCAGGACTGCTTTCTTCAGCCGGCGTGTCGGACTTGGTGTCCTTGTGTTTTTTACCAAAACCAAACATGGGGAATTACTGCATCTGGAAATTTTTCAGGCGGCTATGCTACCACCTGCCAACATTCTGTGACATCTCTTCACCAATGGGCACACGCGTATCTGGCGTTGCCAGCGCCGAGCCCAGTCACTAGACTCTCTAGCCATCGTACAATGCAACATCCTACGCACTACACAGCGCATCGCAGGCTTACACTACGGGCCAGCTTCAGGTTGACTGAATGGCAAGCACAGCTGACTACACAGTGAACCCGGGTAAGTAGGTGCTTGGCGATACAACAGTCACAACATGCGCGCCTTCCTAGATGGAGATGAGATTGTCCAATAGCCCCGGATCGAGACGTAGCGTTCGCATTATTGGCGGTGAGCTGCGCAGTAGACTAATTGAAATTATCGATAGTGAGGGTTTGCGGCCCACGCCAGACCGTGTACGAGAAACGTTGTTCAATTGGCTGCAGCATGACTTGGCTGGCGTGCGTTGTCTTGACCTCTATGCTGGTACCGGAGTGTTGGGTATGGAAGCGCTGTCTCGCGGTGCAGGGCATGTTGATCTGGTGGAGAGTAACCGACAGGTGGCAAGCGTATTGCGCGACAATGTAGCCAAACTGATTAACAACAATCTTGGTTCAAGCAATGTCTACAATGCCCGCGCCGAAGATTGGCTGGCGCAACAAACGGCTGGCACAGGAAAATATGATCTGGTGTTTCTTGATCCACCGTATGAAGCCCAGTGTCTGCCTGCTATCAGCAAACAATTGGATGCGAGTAGATTGCTGACACCAGAGGCTCTGATCTATTTGGAAAATGACCAGCCGATATCGATGCAATCTTTGCCATCGCACTGGCAGTGCTTAAAGGACAAAAAAGCCGGACAGATTTACTACTATTTAATGCAGAACAAAGCGCCGGGTATAAAGTGACAATTGACACCTCAAACAATAACGCTGGTATGGCCGGTATGAAAGGCAGCACAAAGTTTACCTCGCCCTGGTGGTTGCCGGGGGGGCACGCGCAAACTCTTTATAGAAAATTCTCGCAAGCTCCGGCGCTAACGCAAGTCCGGGAACGCATTGAATTGGATGACGGTGACTTTATTGACGTTGATTGGTCCGCCGAAACTGGCTACCACGAGCAGGCATCAGACATTGTTGTTTTCATTCTCCACGGGCTGTGTGGCTGTTCCCGTTCGCCTTATATCCTTTCTTTGCAAAAAGAACTGGCTGCTCATGAAATCTCCAGCGTGGCGATGAACTTCCGTGGTTGCAGTGGTGAAATGAATCGTTTGGCCAAGGCTTACCATTCGGGCATCTCGGAAGATGTAGAAGAGGTGGTTGAGAAGTTGGCCCGGCGCTGGCCGGGCAGGGAGTATGTGTTCGTAGGTAATTCACTCGGTGCTAACGTTATGCTGAAGTGGTTAGGCCAACGTTCGGGACTGTCTTTAGGTGATGGTGAGCGCGCGACCGGTCGTATCAAAGGGGCCATTGCAGTTTCAACGCCGTTTGATCTGGCCGAATGCTCGCGGGCCATGCTCAAGGGCTTGAGCCGGTTCTACGGCAGCTATTTCGTCAATAAGCTGGTGGCAGACATGGCAGCCAAACTGCAACATTTTCAAACTAACGATCATGCCGAGCAGACCGAGATTCTGCGTGCGCTTGGTGACCCCCAATTGGTTGGCAACATCTGGGAATTTGATGATCGCTTTACAGCCCCGCTGCACGGGTTTGCCGATGCATCTGACTACTACACCCGCAGCAGTAGCGGGCAGTATCTGCCGGATATCACGGCGGAGACACTGCTCATTCAAAGCGCAAACGACCCTCTTATACCGCCCACGGCGTTACCCGACAGGGCGGCACTTCCTTATAATGTTCGGCTGGAGCTGACTAGTACTGGTGGTCATGTCGGCTTTATCACTGGACGGCGCAGTAACTGGCTGGAAAGCCGTATCGTGCACTTCATCAAGGGTGAATTGAGCAGGACATAGCAATTCGCTAGAATGCCAGTCCAACCTCTGCGAGTCAGCACATGAAAATCGCCGTCTACCCTGGAACATTCAACCCCATTACCAATGGTCACACCGATCTGGTGGAACGCGCCGCGCGTCTGTTCGACAAGATCATCGTTGCTGTGGGTACCAATCGTCAAAAATCGGAGACTATGCAGGTAGACCAGCGAGTCGCGCTGGCCGAAGAAGTTCTGGGGCATCTTGAGAATGTCGAAGTCACTTCATTCGATTCATTGCTCACTGAGTATGTGAAGAGCTGTGGGGCCAATATCATTCTGCGCGGCTTGCGCACCGTAGCTGACTTTGAGTACGAATTTCAGCTGGTGGGTATGAACCGGGTTCTGGATCCGGAGATTGAAACGGTGTTTCTGGCGCCGGAAGAAAACCTGTCCTATATCTCGTCGACACTGGTGCGCGAAATCGCGTCCTATGGCGGCGACATATCGAAGTTTGTCCATCCGGTGGTTGCCAAAGCGATGGGCAAGTAGTCCAGCGCGTCTATTTCTGACATGCTGTGCAGTAGACGGTACTGCGACCACCCATGCGAATTTCTTTCAGTGCACTGCCACAGCCATTGCAGGGCAGACCGCGGCGGCCATATACATTAAGTGACTGTTTAAAGTAGCCCGGATTACCTTCACTGTTAGTGAAATCTCGCAATGTGGTGCCACCGGCGGTAATGGCGTTACCCAGGACCTGACGGATGGCAGTCGCCAACTCGTCAAAGCGCGCTGCTGAGACCCGACCTGCCATACGCCTTGGGTTAATGCCTGACATATACAGCGCCTCATTGGCATAGATATTACCCACCCCGACTACTACCTGACTGTCCATGATGAAAGACTTGATTGGCACTTTGCGAGTTCGGCTGCGTTTGAACAAATACTCGCCGCTGAATTCATCGCCGAGCGGTTCCGGGCCCAATGAATCCAGTAGTGGATGGCTTGTGACGCCCGGCTCCAGCCAGAGCATGCAGCCAAAGCGGCGCGGGTCAGTGAAGCGCAGAATATGGGCGCCATCGAATTCGATATCTACATGATCATGTTTGCCGGCGGCAGTGCCGGTTGGCAATATTCTTAAACTGCCCGACATGCCCAGATGCGCCAACAGGGTTCCACTACTCGTAGTAATCAACAGGTACTTTCCGCGACGGCTAACTGCCTGCACACGCGCCCCAGGCAAACTTTTCGATACCTGTTGCGGAATCGGCCAGCGCAGGCGCGGTTGGCGAATGGTGACGGCGGTAATCGATCTGCCATCTATGTGTGGTTCAATTCCACGCCGGGTGGTTTCTACTTCGGGTAGTTCGGGCACTAACGCAACCTGAATTGAAACAAGGGGTAGGGTTAATCTTCGGGTCTGCAGTTATAATCGTTTTGCCAGTATAAAGAAACCCAGAGGCAGACAAGTGGAACTACAACGATTTCTCGGCGTCGATGCCGGCGGGACATTTACCGACTTTTTCTATTTGGAAATCGGCAATGAGACTCGCGTGCAACTGCACAAGACACTGTCTACCCCCTCGGCGCCGGAGCAAGCCATTCTCGATGGTATCGCTGCCTTGGGCTTGGACAAGCTACCCAAAGGTGCCGTGTTGCACATTATCCATGGTAGCACCGTTGCCACCAATGCAGCATTAGAAGGCAAGCTGGCCAAAACAGCCTTTATTACCAATTATGGTTTGGGCGACATGCTGTCGCTCGCCCGCCAAACTCGCCCTGAACTCTATACTTTGCAATTTCCCCCGCAGCAAGATCCAGTGCCGGAAGCACTTTGTCTGGAAACGGGCGGCAGACTCGGCGCTGATGGCTGCGTAGTCGAACCACTTACCGACGCGGAACTTGAGAAGTTGATTGCCGAGCTGCAAACACTGCAACCGGAAGCTGTTGCCATCAATTTATTATTTGCCTTTCTCGATGATGGGTTCGAAAAGCGCATATCCGAGGCGATCGAGGCTGCTGGCTTGCCGGTATTTATTAGTCGCTCATCATGGGTGTTGCCGGTCTATCGGGAATACGAACGTGGTATCGCGACCTGGCTCAATGCGGCGTTGGGCCCTGTCGTGCATGGCTATCTGAGTCGATTGAAAGCCCAGCTACCCGATGCGGCTTTACAGATCATGCAAAGCAATGGCGAGACTCTGCCGGCTGAGCAGGCAGCAGACTCCGCCGTGCAATTATTGTTGTCTGGCCCAGCCGGTGGCTTGACGGCAATGCGGTATCTCGGCACGCAACTGGGTGAAGACAGAATCATCAGTTTCGACATGGGTGGCACATCCACAGATGTCGCGTTGCTGTCCGGAGAGCTATCGATCACCACCGAAGGGCAGATTGATTGTTACCCGGTGGCCGTGCCTATGGTTGATATGCACACCATCGGCGCCGGTGGTGGCTCAATAGCGCGTATCGATGACGGCGGAATGTTGCAGGTAGGTCCGCAGTCGGCCGGTGCAGAGCCAGGCCCGGCTTGCTATGGTCGCGGTGGCAAGTTAGCTACCGTGACTGATGCGAACGCCGTGTTGGGTCGATTGCTGACAAGTGGCACCCTGGCTAATGGTTTGCAATTGGACAAGGCGTTAGCGGTGGAGGCGATTGCCAATCTGGCAAGCCAGATCGGGTTAAGTAATGAAGAGACTGCGCTGGGAATTGTGCGTGTTGCCAACGAACACATGGCCAAGGCCATGCGCTTGATTTCTGTTAATCGCGGCCACGACCCTCAGCAGTTTTTGCTCGCCAGTTTTGGTGGGGCGGGGGGGCTGCATGTGTGTGAAATTGCCGAGGCCATGCAGATGCGCAAAGCAATCGTACCGGTATACGGTGGAGTTTTGTCCGCCCTGGGCATGCTCGTTGCCAATCAGGGGCGCCAGTTTACTCGCACGGTCAGCACGCTATTGCCGAATACAAACAGCTCACTTGCCGACAGTTTTGCCGCATTGGAAGCCCAAGGCAGACAACAATTACTGGACGAAGGATCGGCACCGGATCTGTTGCAGTGCAAGCGCAGTGCAGACATTCGTTATCAGGGGCAGTCCTATGCGTTGAATATTGCCTGGCAAGATGCAGCGCAAGCAGCGCAGGATTTTGCCGCGCTACACTCGCAACGTTATGGTTATAAGTTAGAAGTGCCGGTCGAAGTCGTCAATCTGCGCGTCAATGTCTTTGTGCCAAGACAATTGCCCGGTCTACCCGAATATGAGCAACAGATATGTAATAAAGCTGAGACTACTATGGTCTATGGTTATGATGCGCCGGTTTCTGTTTTTGATCGCCTGACGTTAACAGTCGGACAATCAGTTTCAGGCCCGGCCATCATTCGCGAATACGCGGCGACGACTTATGTGGCAGCTGATTGGCAGTTTCAGGTTGATAGGCTTGGCAACATTTTGCTGGAGCGTTGTGAGCCCATTCTTGCATCTGGCGATGCCAGCAATCGCAGTGGCGACTTTCTCTAAGTCTCTGTTCGCCGCCGGCTTGTCTTGGTCAGCATTGCAGGCCTTATAGCCCGGTGATATAACTGATCACCCTGCTTGCGAAACGTGGGTTGTTGTGAGTTGATCCTGTTGCCAGTGTGGGGCGTAGGATCAGGAATAGAATTCGCAGTAGTTCCGGAAGTTCCTGGTTCAGAAGAACTGCTCAGGTCGCAAAATGAGAGACAGATACCTCAACATGCCATTCAATGGTCTGGCCGTACCGGCTGCGTTGCTGGTGTGGGTGACTTTTGCTACAGAAAATGCCGCCGCCCAGGAAGCAGATCCCCCAGCGCCTACCGCCCCCGATCGTTCGCGGGTTCTGTATGTCGACATTCCAGTCCCATTCGAACCCGGCACAGATCCGGAAATGCCCGCGCCACCACGGCCAGCGATTCCCGAAGATGATCCACAATATCAGGTGCAAGTCGCCAATCTGAGCGACTACAGCCAGTCGGTAGCGGAAACAGAATTCAACGGTGGGGTTTGGGATCAGGGTCTGGTTGAAGATCTGACCGCACTGGGGCAGTTACAGCAGGATCTGGGGAATCACCCTGAAGCCGTGCAAATCTTTGATCGCGCGATGCATGTCAGTCGCATTAACGAAGGGCTGCATGCCCTCGATCAGATTCCCGTGGTGGAAATGATGATTGACAGCTATCGCGCGCTGGCCGATTGGCAGCAAGTCGATTTGTACGAGAATTATCTCTATTACATTCAGCAAAAAGCCTATGGCAGTAACGACCCGCGCCTCATTCCGGTGCTTGATCAATTAGGGCAATGGAATATAGAGGCGTTCACAATAGGGCACGGAGAACCATTGGGGCTGCGTCTGAGTACGGCGCAGATCCTTTTTAGTGCAGCAGTGCGAATGGTTGGCATACATTTTGATAAGGATGACCGGGTAGTTTCGTTTTCACGTAACCTGGCTCGCACGGCCTATCTGGACAAACAATATCCGGAATACGTCACCGAACTGGATCGACCGGAGTATCGGTCAGCGCAGGATCGCATGCGGGATCTGTATCAGGGGCGCCGCGCTAACTCGGCTCGTGGCTACCGCGTGGGGGCTGAAGCACTCACCGAGGTGATCAGATTTTACGAGCAGAGTTCAGACGACCCGTACCTTCTGGCCGAAGCGATCGCTGATCTGGCTGACTGGGAGCTGATCTTTGATCGCCGCCAGTTGGGACTCGATTTGTACGCTGAGGCCTGGGCGGTGTTGGCAGATCAGCCTGATAGTGAGGAACTTCAGCAGCGTTTATTCGGTCAAGTACTATCAGTGCCGACGTTTGCCGAGCTGCCGACGAACTTGCTGATGGGCTCAACAGACAGTCAAGAGCGGCCCGGTTTGCGCTATGACTATGCAGATGTGGTTTTAGACTTGACCCAATATGGTGCGCCTCGCAATGTGATGGTTATCAGTGAGGGGACGGAGGACAATGCCCGTCAGCTGGATCAGTTGCGCCGTGTCGTGCGTAGCATGACATTTCGGCCCATGATTGTTGATGGTCAGGCGCAGGAATCGGAAGGCCACCATTTTCGTTATCGTTATTGGTACTGAAAACAGGGCCGAGCAGGCTGGTAACAGGAGCAGTGGTGCTCTACCGTTAAGGGACAGTTAAGCGGACGGAGTCTACAAAGGTAACTTGCCAGTATCGACTTTGCGAAATCGCGAGATATCGTCGAATTGAATGACTAAATAGTCACTAAAATCGCCGAAGATCCTCTAACTGGCAATTTTCACCCGGGTTGAACCCGAATGGTTTCGGGTCCATGTACGTATAAGTAGGTATATCAGGTATAGATGAACAGAGAGTCAGACATGAATAGTCACATCAAGACAAATGCCTTGCGACCGCTGGCCAGATTCATTCTGGTTGCGGGAATGAGTGGTGCCTTGCTGGCCTGTCAGACTTCATCCCAGCAGCAAAGCTCGTCATCCAGTAGCATGCCGTCCATGCCCTCGTCGTCCAGCTCTTCAAGCAGCTCGCCGTCTATGCCTTCACCGTCGCCCTCTTCGCCGTCAAGCAATTCGCCTTCGACGCCATCGACAGCTTCGTCATCGTCGAGCAGTCAGCCGAGTAATTCTTCGTCGAGCAGCTCCAGTTCATCGCCTTCCTCAAGCTCCAGCAGCTCGAGTTCCTCCTCGACTTCGAGCTCTTCTGCCTCGTCGTCATCCCCCGCTGGCAGCGATGCATCGCCATCAGGTGCCACAGCTGGCTCTGATACGGCGGGAGGTACGTTGAGTTTTCCTGCCCAAACCGGTGGTCAAGCGGCGGGCTCGGACAGCAGTGGCCAGCAAACCGCTGGCAATTCACCCGGTCAGACATCAGGTAGTGAATCACGATTGCCTGGAGACTCCGGAGATCAGGGTACTGGCAGAGATGGCGCCACTGGTGACCTCTCAACAGGGCAAAGTGGTAATTCAGGTTCATCCGGAGGCACTTTAGGCGCTCCAAGTGGAGATTACAGCCTGGAAACACTGCCTTCAGGCACCTTGGGTGGTGGATCTCAGCAACAAGCAGGCACGACATCAGGCCAAACTGGCACCATGACAGCCGCCGAGCGCGCTGCAGTGCTGGATGAGCGCTTACGCCGCGGCTATGAAGATTTTGATGGTTTTATTCTCGGCGAGCGCGAACGCGCCCAGCGCGAGAGCAACGAGGCTGGCAGTGTGGCTATCCTTGAAAGCGGTGGCGGGGGTGGTAGCGCCGGTGGCGATAATGCCGGCCAGCCGCAAACCTTGCCTGCAAATGGCGCGCAGCTACCGTCTGGCGTAGTTTCTGCGTCCCAGCCTACGCAACAAAGTTCAGGCCAGGCCGAATCCTTTCCGCCGCCAGAAGACATTCCCAGTGGTCGCGATGATGATGTAGTGGCACGCCAACTGCGTGAAGCTGCCATGAGCGAACCAGATCCCGAATTGCGCGAAGCGCTTTGGGACGAATATCGACGCTATACCGGCATTGCCGAAGGTGACGAGTAATGAATCAAGTAATGAGTAGTGGATTTAGAAATATTGTCGTAATGCTGACTGTTGCGTTATACGCCACAGCATGTGCCACGCATACGGTAAAAACGACGACTTACACACCGGTTGTTCAGGCCAGTGAAACTGTGCCTGAGGATTTGTTGATGGACGTGGGTGTGGCACTGTTCGATCCGGGCATTGACGAGATCAAGAAAGCCGACGAAGAAGTAGTCAATCATGAGATCCGTGTTGCTGAATCGCGCTATGCACCGTTTCTATTATCAGAAACGCTACAGCGTTCAGGCAATTGGGGTATCGTGCGTTTGATGCCTAATAATGCCAGCCCGATGGATGTTGTGATACGTGGCACTATTCTCGAATCGAATGGCGAATCGATGGCGATGCGCGTCACTGTTACTGATTCAACCGGTCGCGAGTGGTACACGCGCGAGTATGAAGAAGTAATCAGCCAGTTCAGCTACGAACCGGTGCAGCGTCAGCAGAACGATCCGTTTCAGGTGATCTACAACAACATCGCCAATGATTTGCTGGCCTACCGTGAAGCGAATATTTCCAACGCGCGAATTACAGAAATACGCGCAATCTCCAAGATGCGTTTTGCCGAGCGATTCGCCCCAGAGGCATTCGATGAGTATTTGGCAGAGAACCGCAATGGTTATAAAGAACTTACGGCACTGCCAGCAGACAATGACCCGATCATGAATCGGATCGAACAGATTCGAGAACGGGATTTCATGTTCATCGATACCGTACAGGATTATTACGCTACCTATACCCGACAGATGCGTTTGCCCTATGACTCATGGCGCGAGCAGAGCTATGAAGAAACTATCACTTTGCGCGAGTTGCGGGATTCAGCACGACGCCGGTTCATCGCCGGCACAGCAGTTGTACTGGGTGGTCTGGCCGCCGCAACCAGTGGTGGCAACTACGCAACACAAACCGGTGGCGCAGTCGGTGTCGGTGCCGGGGCATACCTCATCAAGAGTGGTTTTGATAAACAGGCTGAAGCACGCATGCACATGGAAGCGTTGGAGGAACTTGGCCAATCCCTTGAGAATGAAGTGGCACCGCGTGTCATCGATTTGGAAGATCGCACAATTACACTGACTGGTACCGTCGAAGAGCAATACGAACAGTGGCGCGAAATTCTGGCAGATATTTATGCTGCGGAAACGGGCGAGCTTTAACTCGTATTCACTAATTACCATGGAATGTGACAACACAGACGTAACCGATGTCAGACAAAGATTCGATCAATCAAGACGGCGCTGAGTCCCGCACTGAGAACAGCAATGATTTTCAGTTTGCACAACCGGCTCCAGTAGCCAGTAATAAACCCCCCGCCTGGATGTGGATAGGTGTAGGCGTTTTGTCATTGCTGGCACTGGCAGTCATTTTTGTCCTGCCGGGTATCGTGTCGGAATATGAACTTCCGCTGGAGCGTCGCAGCGACGTTGCCACCTCTCGGCCTGCGCAGCAGACTGAACCAGTAAGTACTATCTCCCCGTTTGAAGAGGCCCAGCGAGCTCGTCAGCGCAAAGAAGCACAGGATATTCTCGCGACTTTGCTGGAGCACCAGGATGAACTGGACGCATTGGAAGTTGCAAGCTGGGCGCCAAGTGACTACGAGACGGCGTTGGAACAAGCCAGCATTGGCGATGAATATTATCGTACGCAAGACTTTGTCAACGCGGCCAACTTCTACGTGGATGCCCGTGATCAGCTTCAGGGTTTGTTGGCGCGGGTACCGCAGGTGATGGAGACAACATTGGCAGAAGGGCAGAGTGCATTGGCCGCTGGCGAGTCTGGTATTGCTGAAGACAAATTCTCTCTGGCGCTACTGTTCGATCCGGAAAGTGCAGCGGCCCAGCAAGGTCTGGAACGGGCACGCTCACTGGACGAGGTTAATTCCCTGTTCGCCGATGCGGACCAACTGGCTGAGGACGGCGAATTCAGTGCGGCGCGCGACGTCTATCGCCAGATTGCGAGCCTGGATAGCTATAACGAGCAGGCGCAAGCCCGCATAGACAACATGTCTGCCGCAATTCGCGAAGCGGAATTTAGCCGTGTTATGTCCCGCGGTTATACCCTCCTTGATGCGGGTAATCCGGAGGAAGCGATTGCCGCATTTGAGGAAGCGGCTGATCTCGGTGTCAACGCTGAACAGGCGCAGGCGGCTATCGTGCAAACCGAGAACGAAGTCGCCAATGCCCAGATCAATGCCTTGCGCGAGCGCATAAGCGAAGCGGAAGCCAATGAGCAATGGCAGCAAGCCGTGGACCTGTACGATGAAGTGTTGGCCATTGACCCTAATCTGCTGTTTGCGACACAGGGCAAAGACTACGCGGGCAAGCGTGCGCAGCTGGACCGGCTGTTGGTTTATGCCAATGATAACCCGGAAAGATTTGCTGATCCTGCTGTGTATCAAGAGACCATCGACGTTTATTACACTGGTCGTGGCATCGAAAACCCCGGGCCCGTCTTAACGAGTCAACTCAACGAGCTTGAGTCCTTGCTGGAAGTTTCCCAGATTCCCATTGACGTGAGATTCGTGTCTGACAATTTTACCGATGTTGTTTTGTTACGACATGGTGAGTTGGGGTTGTTTGAACAGAAAACATTGACGCTCAAACCCGGCCGCTATGTCGCGGTGGGCAGTCGGGCAGGGTATCGTGAAGTGCGAGAAGAATTCGTGGTTGGCTATGGTCAGACACCAGAAGCAGTCGTGTTGCGCTGCGAAGAACGTGTGGTAGCCACCAGTAGGTAGACATGACCAACCTAGAAGACAAGAAACCGGATCATGGGTCATCTGACCCCATTGTCCCAATAGACTTTACTCCAAATACGGAGCAGGTCAGTAAGTTTTCCTATCAGCCAAAGTGGCATCATCTGTTTATTGCCATTGGTGCCGTTCTGGCGTCAGTTGCTGGCTGGTTTGTCATGACTGCCAAGTCGGTGTCGGTCGTCGTAGAACCCGTTACCGCCGAAGTCGAGATCAATGGCGGTATGAACTTTCGCATGGGGCAGCGCTTTCTGATCCGTTCCGGTACCTATGATTTGACACTGACCAATCCAGGCTACTTCGACAGTGATACTTTGTTAATCGTCGGCAGCGAACAGGCACAGACCCATGACTTCGAGATGCGCCGATTGCCGGGTATCGTCACGATTACTACCGAAGCACCAGTGGGTGCACGGGTGCGCATCGATGGAATTGATATCGGAGAAACACCGCTAACAGACATACCTGTGGATGCAGGTGAGCATACTCTGAGCATCACACGTGATCGCTTTCTCGAACATAGTGAAATAATCAATATCGAAGGCCGTTCTGTTGCGCAAAGCTTTCATGCTGAGCTAGACCCAGCCTGGGCCAATGTCAGTCTGGCTTCGTCTCCGGCTGGTGCCGAGATCCTGGTCAATGGTGAACTGATTGGTACAACGCCGATGCTGGCGGAAATCATGCAGGGTCAGCGCGAAATTACTCTCAAAGCGCCTGGCCACAAAGCGTGGCAAGAAGACTTCGATTTCGTCGCCGGTGAAGACTTGTCAATTCCCGAAGTGGAGCTCGAAGCAGCGGATGGTCTCGTGTTTATTCGCAGCACGCCCACCGAAGCCAGCGTAACCGTCAATGGTGAGTTTATCGGCTTGACGCCGGTAGAGGCGGCTCTGGCCCCGGGCGAGAATCATGAACTGACTTTCTTTAAGAACGGTTATCAGTCCAGTCGTCGATCAATTCGCACAGAGCCAAATCAGGAACGCGAGCTGAATGTGTCTCTGGACCCTGTGCTGGCCAGTGTCGAAATCATTACACAACCGAACGACGCCGAGTTGTTCATCAATGGGCAGTCACGCGGTTCAGCCAATCAGACTATTGAGCTAATGGCTGCCAGCCAACAGATTGAAATCCGGCGCGAAGGCTACGTGCCTTATGTCACCGATTTCACATCACGTCCGGGTCTGGATCAACAAATCCGAGTCACCTTGAAATCTCTTGAGCAGGCACGCCTGGAGCAAATCGAGCCAATGATTACGTCAGCGGCTGGTCAGCGACTGAAGTTGTTTTATCCTGGTGCATTCACCATGGGTGCTTCACGACGGGAGGCCGGGCGCCGACCTAACGAAACGCTGCGTGACATACAACTTGAGCGGCCTTTCTATCTGGGCTTACAGGAAGTCACTAATGCCCAGTATCGTTTATTCGACCCGGAACACAGTTCTGGCACAGTACAGGGCGTCACACTCAACAACGAAAGTCAGCCGGTCGTGCAGGTTACCTGGACGCAGGCGGCGCTGTATTGCAACTGGTTAAGTGCACAGGAGTCCATCGAGCCTTTCTATATTGTAGAAGGCGATGAAGTAACCGGCTTCAATCCAGACTCAACAGGTTACCGCTTACCCACCGAAGCTGAGTGGGCCTGGACCGCACGAACGAACGGTAGTGGCCAAGTGCTGCGCTATCCATGGGGCGACGATCTGCCACCGCCAGATAATTCAGGCAATTTTGCCGACGTGACCGTGCAGCAGTATCTGGGGCAAGTCATGTTCAATTACAACGATAGTCATTTCGCCACTGCGCCGGTCGGTTCTTTCAGCTCGAACTATCATGAAGTGTATGATCTGGCGGGCAATGTGGCTGAGTGGGTGCACGATTACTATGGTTCGGTCGGTGCATTCGGTGGTGTTGAAATTGATCCCATGGGACCAGAGTTTGGCGAATTTCACACAATCAGAGGATCAAGCTGGGCCCATGGTGCGATTACCGAAATGCGCTTGTCCTTTCGCGACTTTGGTGTCGAGCCTCGTGACGACGTCGGCTTCCGGGTGGCGCGCTATCTCGATCCGCCGGAAGGGTTCGCGCAATGAAACCATTGCTGCGCTACATAATGTTGTTGAGCCTGTTGCTGGGCTGGTCGGTGCAGGCTGCCGAAGACCCGGTGCCCCAGTCTCAGGACACAGAAGAAATCCAGGCCGAACAGGATGCTCCCGCTGCGAACGATAGCGAGGACGATCAAGCGGTAGCGGATGATGCTGAGGAATCGCCGGGGCGCTTTATCCCCACCGAAGAAATTTCCCAGGATTTGGGAGTCTCGTTTCCAATCGATATTTGACTGGTGACGAACAAGGATTGGCAAGATAGGAAAATGATATGAAGCAGGGCTCGTTATACGAAACACTTTTCCAGATTGGGACGCTCATTTTCGCGGTGATCATTGTGCATGCAGCCTATGTCACGGTCATTCGTCCCAATGCGGAGTTGATACAGGAACAACAAAACCTGCTTCAGGAGACTGATGACAACTTTGTTCCGGAACGCTCAGTATTTATTATCCTGCGCGACTTCGAGCAGGAAACGTGCATCATCTTGCTGCTTTGGGCGGTGTCGATTATCGGCATGAAAACCCAACATACACTCAAGCAGCGGGCCTTGTTAGACCGCACGCTGATACAAGTGTCTGACGGCATGAGTATCCTGCCGGAGGATGCCAGAAACTATGCCAGGCCGGTGCAAGCGCTACCGGAAAAAGAGCGAGATTATCTGTTGCCCCGCGCATTGTTGGCCGGTTTACACCGATTCCAGAGTACGCAAAATATCCAGGATGTCGCCAATACAGTCCGCAGCACTTGTGATACCGAGGCTGAACGTATGGAGACCGAACTCACCATTGTGCGTTATATCGCCTGGGCAATTCCGTCCATTGGCTTTTTGGGCACAGTGCGCGGTATTGGTACGGCGCTCGGGCAGGCCTATCAGGCAGTAAGCGGCGATATTGTCGGCGTGACAGTAAGCCTTGGGGTGGCTTTTAACTCAACCTTTGTTGCCCTGGTTGTCAGTATTTTCCTGATGTTTCTATTACACCAGTTGCAGCTGCTACAGGATCGCCTGGTGTTGGACTGCGAGAACTACTGCGATGAAAGAATGGTACGTCATCTACAAGTACCGGAGCGGAACGATTAGACATGACATTAACGGTAGTCGAACTTAATGACAGAGCTATCAAGGTCGGGAATGACGCGGGCATTATTGCGCGCAGCCCTGGCTTCGCTCTGGCTGATGGCAAGATTGTCCATCTCGGTACCGAGGCGGAGCAGCAAGCGCGCTTAAAACCGACACAGAGTTACAACAAGTATTGGAGTGAGCTCAGCATGGAGCCACTGACTCACGGCAACAATTTTCGCCACCACGCCGATATCGCCCATGCCCATCTGCAACATCTGGCAGAGATCGGTGGCATAGATGGCGAGGTCATTTTCGCGGTTCCTGGCAACTTCAGTCGCCAGCAATTGGCTATTCTTCTGGGGTTGGTTCAACACAGCCCAATGCAGACTGTGGGTGTAGTTGACGCTGCAGTGGCGGCCGCTATGCAATCTGAACCGGCGATGACGACACTGGTTGCAGACATTCAGCTGCATCAGGTTGTGCTGAGCAAACTGTCAATGGCAAGTGATCAGCTTACGACTGATTCAGTGATTCAGGTGCCCGGTGTCGGCAGCCAGCATTTCATGAACCTCATGATGCAATTGGCCACTGGATTATTTATCCAGCAGTGCCGCTTCAATCCGCAGCACAATGCAGAATCTGAGCAGCAACTTTACAATGCGTTGCCGGCATGGCTTGCCCAGCATGAACAAGACGGGAATCTGATTCTGGAATTGCAGTCGGGCAGCACGACCCATACTGCAAAAATGCCGCGGGAATCTCTGGTCGCGAATCTCAACGGCTACTATAAAAAGATACTCGAGCAATTACTGGCGTTGGCCGGTAGCGCCAACACACGCTTGGTACTCAGTGCCGAGATGGCCGAACTGCCAGGTTTCCTCGCCACGCTGGAGGCGTTTGCTGACAAACATGTTTTGGGGGCGGACGCGGTCATTGTTGGCAGCCTGATGCATCAGCAACACATTGTGGCTGGTGACAGCGGCCTGCATCTGGTTCAGTCGCTGCCGCTCGCGACCGGCGCATCCGCGAAGACCATCTTGAGCGAGGTTGAGAAGCCAACCCATGTGCTGTATCGCCATCGGGCAATCCCCCTGCGAGATCTGGAAATTCGCAACAAGAATGGTGCGAACGGACATGCAGGTTTGGCCAATACGTTGGAGCTGAACATCAACGGTTTGCCGGAAGTGCTCGGCCGCATCGAGTCACGCGATGATGGCGTGTATCTGACCAGCGATATCAGCGGTGTCATTGTCAATCAGTCGAAAGCAGCTGCCGAGCAACGACTCAGTCTTGGCGATCGAATACAGTTTTCCACCAAGAGCGACAGTATCAGCCTGATCAGGGTGGCCGATGAGTAAGAAGACCGAAAGACGCAAGGTTAATCCGCTTAGCCTGTCGTTTCTCGATGTCATGTTTTGTGGCTTCGGGGCGGTAATTCTTATTTTCCTGATTCTTGATCACACGAGTACCAATCAGGACGCCGAGACTACGCCCGAGTTGTCTGCCGAAATTAATCTTTTGGAAGAAGAGGTAGAGGACGGACAGGAAGGGCTGGTGCAATTACGCAATACCGTTGATGAAGTCAGTCTGGACGTCGTGACCGCTGAAGGCCTGGCCAATCAGATCCAGGACGAGGTCGACAATTTCATGCAAGAGCTGGCGGCGCTGGAAAACAATAGTCTGGCTACCGTGGAAAGCGAGGAGCAGCTGCGCTCCGATATCGAACAACTGGAACAAGACATTATGCGTCTGCAGGCGCTGTCCATGGAACAGGAAGGCAATAGTGTCAGGCAGCACATCGGGGATGGCAATCGGCAGTATCTGTCTGGTTTGTTCCTCGGCGGTCAACGGATTCTCTTGCTAATCGACAGCTCGGCGAGCATGCTCGATAGCACGCTGGTCAATATCATCCGAACGCGTAACATGCCGGATGATCGTAAGCGCGCCGCGCCAAAATGGCAACGGGTTGTCAGAACAGTGGATTGGGTCAGCACCCAGCTGCCGGTGACCAGCCAGTATCAGATATGGGAGTTTGCCGACGACACGGCCAGTGTTATTCCCGGCATGGAAATGGATCGCTGGCTGGAAGTGGCGGATCGCAGTCAACTTAATGAGGCCATGGATGCCGTGCGGCAGTTGGTACCGAATAATGGCACCAACCTGCAGCAGGTTTTTCAGGCGGTGGCGAATATGTCACCAATGCCTGACAACATCTTTCTCATTACCGATGGCCTGCCGACGCTGAATGGGCGTAACAGCTCGGCCAACACGATTTCGCCACGCGACCGGCTGGCGCTGTTTGAAGGGGCGGTTGAAGCACTTCCCCAGGGTATTCCGGTCAATGTGATTATGATGCCCTTGGAAGGCGACCCGAGTGCGTCGGCGGCTTATTGGCAACTGGCACAGTATTCGCAAGGATCATTTCTGACGCCATCGAAAGATTGGCCTTAGTCGTATAGATTGGTAGCACAATTACTAAATTGGAAATGCAGGTTATCAGGAGATGCAATAAGTCATGAGGCGTAAAAAGGATCGCGAAACAGATTCTTTTACCGTGTCCTTTTTGGACGTGGCCTCCTGTGGTTTTGGTGCCATGATCATTTTGTTGATGATCACCAAGACCTCGGCCCCTATTACTATCGATTTTACAGAAGTGACGCCGGAAACCACGGTCTCGGAATTACAGGAACAATTGTTTGCGATCCGTGGCGAGTCCACCATTCTCAATCGCGAACTGAATGCGAAACGCGAACAGTTATCATCACTGCAAGAACGCGTGGCGCGATTGCGTCGCGATCTGAATGACGTGCGTGGTCAGTACAACGCGTCAAGACAAATGGCAGAAGACACGACGAACGAGCTGGGCGAATTGCGGCTGGCACGGCAGTCCATGACAGCAGAGATGCAGCGTTTACTCGCCAATACAGTCGCACCGGAGAACAATGCCGTTGGCGGTATTCCGGTGGACAGCGAATACATCATTTTTGTCATCGATACTTCGGGCAGTATGTACAACAACCCGAGTTGGAACAAAATGCTGCAAGTGATTGATGACACTCTGGATGTCTATCCGGAAGTGAAAGGCATACAAGTCATGAACGACATGGGCGACTACATGTTCGACTCCTATCGTGGTGACTGGATCGCCGATACGCCTTCGCTAAGAAATCGCATTCTGTCGACCTTGCGTACCTGGAATCCGTACAGCAATAGTAGCCCTGTAGAAGGTGTGACACGGGCTATTAACACTTTCTATTCGCCAGACAAGAAAATCAGTATTTACGTGTTGGGGGACGACTTTCAGCCCGGCGGTTCCATTCAGAATGTCTTGCAGACGATTGACCGCATCAACGTCGAGGACGAAAATGGTAACAGGCTGGTGCGTATCCACGGCATAGGCTTTCCAACCATTTTTGCTGGTCCTCAACGATTTCAGCAAAGCGTTTATCGATATGCGACCCTTATGCGGGAGATGACGCAGCGAAATGGTGGTACATTTGTCGGGTTGAACGATTACCGTTAATCAGCAGGGATCAAGCACTCTTTAGCAGGTCAGATTATGACAAACAGAATCAGCAGCATTACAAACCGCTTGCGGTCGAACAGCGCCAAACTTTGTGTTGGACTGCTGGCTGTGCTGTTAAGCAGTTGTGGCGTCAACAACGTTGTTATCGAAGGCAACTTTCCGACTCCGAATATTACCAAGATGCCCGTCACAGTGGCGGTCTATTATGATGACGCGTTACGCGATTTTTCCTATATCGAGTATTCCGAAACCGGGCAGGAGGAATACAATATTGAAAGCGGGGTCTCCCACATCGAGTTGTTCAATGCCATTCTGCCGGCCATGTTTGAAAACGTCGTTACGGTTAGCAGTTTGGAAGAAGCTGAGAGCCGAAATGTAGATGCCGTATTCGCACCGGCCATTGAAGAGTTTCAATTGGCACTGCCGGCCAAAACCAAACTGGATGTCTACGAAGTCTGGATCAAATACAACATGCGTTTGTTATCCGCCGAAGGTGACTACATCGCTGACTGGGTGTTGACCTCTTACGGCAAAACACCAACCGAAAACTTTCGTTCTACTGAAGCAGCAATTAATGATGCTGCCATTGTCGCTCTGCGCGACCTGGCTTCCAGCTTTTCATTGAGCTTCGGCCAGGTCCCGGAAGTGCGAGACTGGCTGGATTCCCGGGCGACTCGGTCGTGATTTGAGGTTAGTTATGAATGCTCCTCTTGGATGGTCAGATTTAAAGCTCGCTGCGTACGCAATATTGTTTGTGGGCCTGCTGGCGTCATGTACCAGCACGACGGTTGATGAATTTCGCCGTGCAGAAACAGGCATCGAAAGCCACGAGTCCGTGGTCATTCTCGGCCGTCGTCAGGCGAGTGACTATGAAACCCGATCTGAATTTGTCGAATGCGTGGGTGAGCGAATGGCGCGTGGCGACAACGCATTAAGCGTCATCCCCGAGCAAGAATTTATCGACGCCATGTTTCCCTGGTTCGAACCACGAACCGCTCCTTTGCGCACCCGTGACCTCGAACAGTTAATGACCGAAGACGTGGTCGCTGCCAAGATGAATGAATTTGGCGTGCGTTATATTGTCTGGGTCGATGGTTTTACTGAAACAACCGATCGTGCCGGTTCGATTTCCTGCACTATTGGCCCAGGTGGCGGCGGCTGCTTTGGCTTTGGTACCTGGGAAGACGATGCGAATTTTGATGCCCGGGTTTGGGATGTGGGATCTCTGACCAATGTCGGCACAATCAATACGGATGCGTCCGGACAATCTTATCTGCCAGCGTTAGTTGTACCTATTCCGTTGATCGCGAGAGTTGAGGCGAATGCCTGTAGTCGACTGGCGAATCAGCTTAAGCAATTTGTTAATGGCAGCTAGTCCTTCGCGAGCAAGCTGCCCCTAATTAAAGACAGGTGGCACTATGAAATCTCCGGTTCGACAGTCTTTAGCCGAAACTACTGCTGTTTTGCCCTCGGCCAGAACTTACCAGCTTGGCATTCTGGCCTTGCTTCTGCTTTTCGTGTTGTCTTCCTGCGCCGTGAATCCGGCAACGGGCGGCGCTAATCTCGTCTTGATGTCGGAAAACCGCGAGAAAGAAATCGGGGCTGAAGAGCACGAAAAAATTCTTGCCAGCATGCCGATGTACGAAGACGAAGAGTTGTTGGCCTACCTTAGAGAAGTGGGAAATCGGCTGGCGCTGGCGAGCCACCGACCGGATCTCGAATATCAATTCTTCATAATAGACAGCCCCGACATCAATGCGATGGCACTCCCGGGTGGTTACGTCTATGTGAATCGTGGCCTACTCACCTTTATGAATACCGAGGCGCAACTGGCGGCGGTTATCTCTCATGAAATAGGCCACATCACAGCCCGTCATGCTGTGCAGCAACAAGCGCGCGGCGCACTCGCCAACGCGGCGTCGACAGTCGGTGGCTTTGTCACAGCGGTTGCCACTGGCAGCGGTTATGCGGGTTCGCAAATCTCACAGGTCGCATCTATCTGGGCGCAAACCGGATTGAGCGGCTTCGGCCGGGAAGCCGAACTGGAAGCTGACAGTTTAGGCGCTGAGTATCTGCGGGAAGCTGGTTATGATCCTTCGGCAATGATTGATGTCGTCACTGTGCTGAAGAATCAGGAAGACTTCAATCGCCGGGTCCAGGGCAACCGTGCCAGCTATCATGGACTGTTTGCAACCCACCCTCGTAATGACACCCGATTACAGGAAGCCATCGCTTCGGTTGGTCAATTGGAGCAGGGCGAGATCACCCAGACTGACGACGCCAAGTTTCGCGATCACATCAATGGTTTGATCGTCGGCGAGAGCAATGCCGCGCGACAGACCGACACCCGCAATCGTTACTATCAGAATTTGATGGGCTATACCGTGGTCTTTCCGGATGAATGGGAAGTGTCGGAAACACCGACAACGGTAACGGCGGTCAAACCTGATGCAGGCAGCATGCGTATAGCGGCGCAACGGGCCCAGAGCAATATTGCTCCGCGCGATTACATTCGTGATGAAATGGGCATTACCAATCTGCAAAAATCTGAACCGTTACAGCAATACGGGTTGGTTGGGCATACCGGCATGGTTACTGACCCGGCAACTGGCAACGCTCAGCGACTGGCGGTGATTTATTTCGGGCCGCGAGTATTTACACTGCGCGCAGACATTTCCAGTGCTGATAATGTTGACGAGCTTGACGATATCGCCCTGCAGTCAATTCGCTCTTTTCGTCCAATTCAGCGTGGCGAGCTGGCTACCGGGTCTGAACCAAAGATACGTTACGTGCAAGCCAGCCAGTTCTTCGATTTTGCTGTTGTGGCACAACAGAGCCCTATTGCCAATTATCCTGAAGCCACTCTGCGACTCCTCAATGGCTATTACCCGTCGGGTCAGCCTAACGAGGGAGATTGGGTTAAACTGGTCGAGTAAGCGTTTCAACACCAATCTGGTTGAACCGCGTTGTTAATGCGGGAAAACCTTGAAATACCTCACTTTATTAGTACTCCTTATCTGCTCCGGTGTTTGTTTTTAGCCGGGGCAGAGTTACACTTGTTGATCATTCAGTGTTGCCTGCTGCAGGCTCCAGACTCGCGAGATCCCCATGGCTGTCGTCACACCTGCTACCAAACCCGCTAGTCGAGCAAATACTCCGCTTGATCTGCGTGATTTTCTCGAAGGGTTGCTAGCCGACAAGCGCATAGAGCAGGCTGACTACGATTACGCAGTCGCAAACCATCGTGCGGCTGAACATCGCGACAAACATATTCTGCACTATATTGCCGATTTGGGCTTCGACGACAAGTTATCGAATGGCAAGAAGCTCGACATCGAGTCATTGACTCGGGCACTGAGCAAGCAATGCGGGCAAGAATATTTTCGTATCGATCCGCTCAAGGTTGACGTCGCCAATGTCACTCTGGTGATGGACCACAAGTTTTCCCAGCGGCATCAAATCCTGTGTGTTGAAGAATCTGAACATGAAGTCATCATTGCCAGTGCTGAGCCTTATATGGATTCGTGGGTTTCAGTACTTGAACACACGTCCCAGAAAAATATAAAACGTGTAGTTGCCAACCCTCTTGATATAAAGCGACTCACTACAGAGTTTTACAGTGTCTCCCGATCGATTCGTGGAGCGAGCCGTGGCAGTGTCGTTGGCAAGGGCATCGGTAACCTCGAGCAGATGTTGGAGCTTGGGCAATTAAAGGACCCGGAAGCCAACGATCAACACATCGTCAATGTTGTCGATTGGTTGCTGCAATATGCTTTTGAGCAGCGAGCCAGCGATATTCATATTGAACCACGGCGAGAGCAAGGGACTATTCGATTTCGCATCGATGGCGTTCTGCATACTGTTTACGCATTACCTATGCAGGCCCTGAGTGCCGTTACCAGTCGTCTGAAAATCCTTGGCAGAATGAACGTTGCCGAGAAGCGCCGGCCCCAGGATGGCCGCATAAAGACCAAGAGTCCCCAGGGCAATGAGATTGAGCTGCGACTTTCGACACTACCAACTGCGTTTGGCGAAAAGTTGGTGATGCGGATATTCGACCCGGAAGTGTTGCTCAAGCCTTTTCGAGAGTTGGGGCTTGCCAGTGAGGACTTGCAACGCTGGAACAAGATCATCAGTAATAATCACGGTATTGTGATCATCACGGGGCCAACCGGAAGCGGCAAAACCACGACTCTGTACTCGACGTTGAAGACACTCGCCACTGAAGAAGTGAACGTGTGTACCATCGAAGACCCGATTGAGATGGTCGAAGACAGTTTCAACCAGATGCAAGTGCAGGAAAACATTGATCTGAATTTTGCCGATGGCGTGAAAGCGCTCCTGCGACAGGACCCGGACATCATTATGATCGGAGAGGTCAGAGATTTGGCGACTGCCGAGATGGCGATACAAGCAGCGCTGACGGGACATCTGGTTTTCACCACACTACACACCAATGATGCACCGTCGGCCATTACCCGACTGCTGGAGCTGGGCGTACCCCCTTATCTTCTCAAGGCGACCGTGGTGGGCGTGATGGCACAACGACTGGTACGGGTGCTTTGCCCTCACTGCCGTGAACCGGCCAATCTGGACCCGGAAGCATGGGAAACCGTGACTGCCCCGTGGAAAGCCAAGTTGCCGGGCAAAGCGCACGCCGCGCCGGGCTGTCTGGAATGCCGGGAAACCGGATTCATGGGCAGAGAAGGCATTTATGAAGTCATGCCCTTCTCGGAGTCTTTGCAGCAATTGGCTGACGACAAATCCAATCTTCCTGATCTGCGGCGCCAGGCATACAAGGATGGTATGCTGAGTCTACGCATGAGCGGCGCTCAAAAAGTGGCTTCCGGCATGACGACGATCAACGAGGTATTGCGAGTGACACCGGATACCCGCAGTTGATCGCCAGACGCAGCGACTCTCGCGCCGAATTCTCAAACTGCAACATGGCACACATAACTTGCAAGCTCAGGATAAACCAAAGTATCTGATTATTGGCCCTTCTTGGGTTGGCGATATGGTCATGTCCCAGTCGCTCTACAAGGTACTTCGCCAACGGCACAGCGAATGCGATATCACTGTAATGGCCCCCGCCTGGACGCAACCGCTCCTTGAGCGGATGCCGGAAGTCAGTCAAAGCATGGCGCTGGACCTGCAACACGGCGAATTGAATCTTGGCAAGCGCAAGGAGATCGGCAGAAGTCTGCGTGATGCAGGTTTTACCGATGCGATAGTTCTGCCCAATTCTCTCAAATCTGCGCTGATTCCATTTCATGCTGGCATACGCCGACGTGTGGGTTGGCGGGGTGAGATGCGCTATTTCTTGCTCAATGATTGTCGCCGGCTGAATAAAGCGGCTTTTCCATTAATGGTTCAGCGCTTTGCTGCGCTCGGTACAGCAAGCGCGCATCGCCCGCCGGAGGATATTCCGCGCCCAAGTCTTGTGACGAGCTTCGATCAGATTCATCAGGCCCGAGAGAAGCTTGGCCTGCAGTCATTGTCTCGGGTCCTGGCTTTGTGTCCGGGCGCTGAATTTGGCAGTTCCAAACAATGGCCTGCTGAGCACTATGCTGCGCTGAGTAACTACCTGCTTCGGGCGGGTTGGCAGGTCTGGATATTCGGTTCTGACAACGACAGCCTGATGGCGGAAGCTATTATGGCCGACATAGATGACGAACAGCGAGAGCGTTGTCAGGATCTGACTGGCAAGACGTCACTTGGAGAGGCAATCGACTTACTGTCACAAGCAGAGTGCGTCGTGAGTAATGATTCCGGGCTAATGCATATCGCCGCGGCGTTGGGTAAACCGATAGTTGCCTTATTCGGTTCTACGTCACCGGAATTTACCCCGCCACTGACAGACAAGGTAAAATTATTGTCGACTCAAATTGAGTGCCGACCGTGTTTCAAGCGAGAATGCCCTTACGGCCACAAGCGCTGCTTGACCGAAATAAAACCCGAACAGGCAGTGGCTGCTATTCACGAATTGGCGTTATAACAAGAAGGATTTAAACCCGTTGCGAGTATTGATAGTCAAAGTCTCATCGCTTGGAGACATTATTCACACACTTCCTGCTGTCACGGACGCCAAGCGTGCACACCCCGATCTACAGTTTGATTGGGTAGTCGAAGAGAATTTTACGGAAGTCCCTGCCTGGCACCCGGCGATCGACAAGGTGATTCCGGTTGCTATCCGGCGCTGGCGGCGCAACATCGTGCGGACATACATGAACCATGAGATCCGCACATTCAAACAGGCGCTGCAGGGCGTTCACTATGATCTGGTCATTGATGCTCAGGGTCTTATCAAGAGCGGCATTATCTCGCGCCTGTCTCGCGGTCTGACCATTGGCCTGAGCAATCGCACCATCCGTGAACCACTGGCGACTTTATTCTACAACAAGGTTTACTCGGTACCCTGGTCAGAACATGCCGTCGATCGTGTACGCCAGCTTTTCGCCCGTGCGTTAAAATATCACTATGACAAAGACTCAATTGACTATGGCATCGATGTCTCTCTGATCGATTCGACATTGAAGCCTTCAGACAATAAGCGCGTCATGTTCCTGCACGGTACAACTTGGCTTACCAAACACTGGCCAGAAGAGTATTGGTGCCAGCTAGCCCATATAGCCAAAGAAGCAGGCTATGAGATTGTTTTACCCTGGGGCACGGAGTCCGAAAAAGCGCGTGCGCAGAAGATCGCAGAGGGCAATGCCAATGCCACTGTTCTGGAAAGGCAAAATCTTACTGGCATAGCCAGAGAGATAGTTCAGTGTTCGGGTGTAATAGCAGTCGATACAGGACTGGGGCATTTGGCTGCCGCGCTGGAGAAGCCAACGGTTTCTTTGTATGGCCCAACCAACCCCGGGCTGTCGGGTACCTGTGGCAAGAACCAGTTGCATCTCAACTCCAATTTAAACTGTGCACCTTGTGTTAAAAAGGTGTGCGGTTATACGGGGCCGGGTATCAGCGATAGTTATTCCGGCAAAACGTTTCCGGTCGTTCCGCCTTGCTTTTCTACTCATCAACCTGCTGCAGTGTGGCAAAAGTTCACTGAACTGGTAAACAGTTAAGCGATGCGCTTCGCTCTTTTGATACATTCTTATTTTCCCTATGGCGGTCAGCAGCGTGATTTCATGCGGATTGCCAGGGAGTGCCTGAACAGGGGCCATGAAGTTATCGTGTATGCCTTTCGCTGGGAGGGCAAGGTCCCGGAGCAGATTGAGTATGTGCCAGTGCCGATTAAAGGCCTCACCAGGCTGGCTCGATACCGTTATTTCAGTGAATGGGTCGCAGCACAGATTCAGGCTCAACCGGTAGACGCAGTCATCGGCTTTACCAAGATGCCGGGGCTCGATATCTACTACGCGGCTGACCCTTGCTTTGTTGAGAAGGCAATCACCCAGCGTGGAGCCTACTATCAATACACCCCACGTTATTTTCATTTCAAGGATTTTGAAGAGCAGGTCTTTGGCGCCAACTGTGCGACGAAAATCCTGACACTGTCAGAACTGCAACGGCAGGACTATTTGAAGCACTATCCAGACTGTGGGAATCGCATGCTGAATTTGCCACCAGGCATATCGCCAGACCGGCAAGTACTGGAACGCAATCTTGATTGGCGCGCACAACTGCGCAAGGACTTCGAGATCAGCGACGAGCAGTTACTGCTATTACAGGTTGGTTCCGGCTTTCGCGTGAAGGGTGTTGATCGCTCTTTGAAGGCCATTGCGGCATTGCCGCCACGTTTGCAGAGGCGTGTGCACTTTTTGGTGATTGGTCAGGACCGCGCAACACGCTTTCGCTGGCAGGCGCAGCGCCTGGGTCTGGAGCGTCAGGTTTCATTTCTGTCTGGCCGTGATGATATTCCGCATTTTTTTGCTGGCGCAGATATGTTGTTGCATCCAGCATATGAAGAGAGTGCCGGTTATGTTTTACTGGAGGCCGCAATTGCCGGCTTACCGGTTCTAACTACAGCTACCTGTGGATACGCCGATTACGTCAAGGAAGCCGAGGCCGGCGAAATTTGTGCCCAACCGTTCAGTCAGAGTGAACTCAATTCGCGCCTGACTTCAATGTTGGAAAAACTAGGTAGCGCTTCGTGGTCAGACAATGGTCTGCGCTACGGGCGTCGCCCCGAACTCTATACTATGCCGCAAAAAGCCGTCGATTATATTGAGCAGATAGCCAGCACCAAGGAGTCGCCCGTATGACTATGGTGACACTCGGGCTTGCTGGGGCCATCGGACATGATCCGGCTGCGGCGCTATTTGTTGACGGCAAGTTGGTTGCGGCAATCGAAGAAGAACGGTTGATTCGGCGCAAACATGCCAAAGACGAGATGCCCTATCATGCTGCGCGTCAGTGTCTGCGCATCGCTGGCCTGAAAGCATCGGATGTGACCCATGTTGCTATACCCTTCGCACCTATTTCTTTATTCAGTCGTGCCCGGTGGCATTATGCGTATCGGCACTGGTATGCCCCGGACCGGGCAATAGATTCCATCTTCAACGGCAACCGCCGTTATCGCCGCTATATCCGTGACCTTAAAGGCTTGTTGGAAAAGTTGCACATTCCCTTTGAGCAGATAGAACTCTGCCCGGTAAAACACTTGCTGGCTCATGCCAGTAGTGGCTATCACATGAGTGAGAATGGCAAGAAGACCGCAATCTTCGTACTCGATTCCAAGGGTGAGTACGCCAATATGTTCTTTGGCTATGGAGAGAACGGCAAGATCCATAAGCTTAAGGTGTTTAACAATCCGGATTCCTTGTGTGGCATGTACGCCGCTCTGACTGACTATCTCGGCTTTGAGATTCTCGATGGAGAATTCAAGGTTATGGGCATTGCCCCTTTCGGCGACCCGAATAAATATGATCTATCGGAGCTGGCCTATTTTGATGGCAAGAAATTCCGTGTTAACAACAAGCTGATCACGACGATAGGGCTGCGCCGATATAAAGCCAAATCAAAGGGCCACTACTTTAGCCGCAAGCTGGTTGAGAAACTCGGCCCTCGTCGCGCTGGCAATTTGTTTGAAGATCCCTATGTGCACTATGCAGCGGCAATCCAGAAACTGTATGAAGACATCGCTGTGGGGTTGGTTGTCCACTATCTTGAAGAAGTGATGGAAGAATCCGGACGGTTGGTCATCGCTGGTACTGGCGCGATGAATATCCGTCTCAACCAAAGGCTGACGGCACTACCCCAGGTCAAAGAGCTCATTGTGCATCCGGCATGTGGCGACCCAGGAACTGCGATTGGTGCGGCGGCATACACAGTACGCCAGGCAGGTAAGCAGATTGAACATCTTGAAAGTGTCAGTCTGGGGCCGTCATTCAAGTGTAGTGATTGTATCGAAGCCTGCGAGAACCATCGCGACAAGCCACAATGGGAATTCCTCGACGACCCCTATGGCAAGGCGGTAGAACTTTTGGATGAGGGCCAGTTAGTAGCCTGGTTCCGTGGCCGCATGGAGTTCGGTCCGCGCGCCTTGGGCAACCGGAGTATTCTGGCCAATCCCACCAAAAAAGGCATTATCGAGTCGATCAACAAGCAGGTGAAATTCCGGGAACACTGGCGTCCCTTTTCGCCATCGATGCTGGATACCGTGGCGGATGAGTTTCTGCCCGGTAAATATCAGGATGAATTCATGTGCCGCAGCGCGCCGGTCAGCGCCAAATGGCAGGAGAAGTATCCGGTAGTCGTTTTTCGCGATGGCACGATGCGCGCGCAAGTAGTCAGGGAGAAGACCAGCCCGGATTTCTACCATCTGTTGCAGCGCTTTCAGGAAAAGACCGGTCACGGACTGCTGATCAATGCCACCTTGTGTCGCCCCGGAGAGGCACTGGTGTGTTCGCCTGAAGATGCGGTAAACATGTTTATGGGCGCCGACCTGGATTACATGATTCTGGAAAATCTGCTGGTGACCAAACGGCCAGAATCCGACAGTTGGTAACCCGGGTCAGGGATTGCTGCGCTGAAACACGGCAACGCGCTGTTCGGTTTCACTAGGGAAAGCCGTCTGGGGTGTCAGCATGCGCTGAATCTGATCGTCTTCCAACAGCACAACCACTTCACTGATCATTTCTACAACGAGCAAATCGCCGGGTTGCATCTGACGAATCTGATCTGCCGTGATGATACGTTCAACCTCATCGTAGTCAGTCACTTCACCACTAAAGAACGCGATCGTGTGATTGTTGGTCAGCACGTTGCTATTTGCGCCGACCTGCGTCTCGGTGTAATTCGCAGCTTGCAGTAAATAGTCTTTCGAGCGACCGAAACTGATATGCGCATCCATGAGGCAATACACGGCAAACAACATCAACAGCATGCGCGCAGATTGTCCACGCTTACTATTTACTGATCTGTCGAGGAAAGTTGCTACCACGAAGGGTACCTGCATCACGACCAGTATGCAGAGCAACATGGCATAGCGCGATGAGAGATAACGCGTGATATACAAGAATGTCAGCAGAATGAGGACATTCACCAGCGCAAAAGCGATTAATGGCAACCACTTACTTCTGTCGAACTGCCAGGCACGCATCCAGCCGCCCAGCGCAAGCAACCAAAAATAGGGGCCACTTATCCCATAAAATATCGTCATAATCAGGATAACGAGAAGCCCTGCGGCAATCACCCCGTTCATATACTCTTGGGAAATAGTCGCCGCGTACTCACCGAATAGCAGCCTGCCCAGTTCAGCTGTCTCTGCCGGGGTCGGGTCGAAAGTGCCTTGTATAAAAGGCAAGTAAACAGAAAAGAACTCTATGGCTTGGGCAAAAACATTGACCCCAAGCAGCAACAGGAGCAGGCAGACCGATAATCCGGTACCGTACACCAGTCTACCCAACTGCCAAAAATGCGCGCGGCATTGTGTTTGGCCAAGAGATGAGTCCACAAGCAATGCCAACGGTGCCAGCGCTAAATAGGCAACTGCCTCAGCGCGGAACACGGTCGCTGCCAACATGCAGGAAATAAAAGCAAACGCTGTATGGTTACTAGGGTGCTCACGAAACTTCATGAACTGTAGCAGGCCAAAAATACTGAACGCCCAAAAGCCGATATCGCGAATAATGAAGTGCCTGAACTCATTCAGTTCCGGATAGAGCAATACGGTAACCGCTGCTAGCGCGGTGATGCGGGCATTGTTGCTCAGCTGGCTGACCACCGAAACAAACCCATAGACTAGCAATGCAAACAAGCCAGCATTAACCAGGTAGGCTGCGTTAAACAAGGACAAACCGAGCATGCTGACGAGGCCAATCAGAATGGGATAACCAGCCCAGCCATAGTGACTGAATGCGGCTGAGAACCCTTCGTTGAGAAAAATCTCCGCCGTTCTTATATAAACATAGGCATCGTCATTGGGGAGCTCGGCGAACAATATGGTGAAGCCAGACAGGGCGAGGCTTGCTAATACCGCTAGCAAGCGAATGTCATAGCGTTGCCATACTGCCGAGTTCATTTTTTATAAGGGTCCCTGTCTGTGCCCGGGGGTGGGGTCTTGAAGCGCTTATGTAACCACAGATACTGATCGGGTTGATAGCGAATCGCGTCTTCTACCAGCTTGCTGAGGATTTCACCATCTTGTTGTTCGCTGCCGCTGGGGTAGCCTTCTACAGGCTCGGAGAAAAAGAATTCATAGCCGGAATTGTCAGGCTTGCGGTAGTAGTTGAAGAACAACACTTCCGAATCATTAAACGCCGCGAATCGACTGCCGGCGGTAATGGTAGCAGCCAGATTGCCAAAGAACGGTACGAACACGGAATGCTGGGCACCATAGTCCTGATCCGGGGCATACCACAAAACGCCATTGTTCTTCAGGCAACGCATGGCACCGCGAATATCCTTGCGCTCGAAGATACCGGGGAAGTGCTGGCTGCGCCCTTTGAACATGCAGGCGTCGAACAGGGGGTTTTTATCATTGGCCCGGTAGGTGACACTAAGATCGCCAAACCTGGCAAACAATGCACCAGCCAGTTCAAAGCAGGTGAGGTGGGCGCCCAGTAATAACACGCCATTGCCTTTCTCCAACGCCTTGTGTAAATGCTCCAGACCGTGAATCTCGACTTTGTCAACGTAGCGGTCGATGTTGGCAAACCAGGCAATGGCGATCTCGACAAAGCCAATGCCATTGGCGGCGAAAGTGCGTTTAACCAGATCACGATGCTCGTCCTCGCCAAGATCGGGAAAACACATGCGCAGGTTCACTTCACAGACATGGCGCCGGCTGGAAACGAAACGATAGGACAGCCAACCAATGAACTTGCCAATCTGTATTTGCAACGAGTAAGGCAATTGCGCTACCAGCCACATAGCACCTATGCCCAGCCAGGTTGGCCAGTAGCGCGGCGCTTTGAACTGCCTGAGAGATGTTGTTTGTGGTGTTTTGGGAGTCACGGGATTAACGGTTTGAAGTAAATCGCAAGGTGTTGTTCTTGGGCGTCATCAGGATCTGCCATTATAGGGGCTTCAGCCTCAAATCGCTTGTTTTCCCGGCATCTACACCTCACATCGCCTATGGTATGATCTTGCGCCATTACGAACCGGACTGAGTCCCAACGCTCTGTGGAGTGCCTAATGAAGCTCGAAATGCCCCCCTTCCAAGATGCGCGCCTACTGGTGGTTGGAGACATCATGCTGGACCGCTATTGGCACGGTGCAGCCAACCGCATATCGCCGGAAGCCCCGGTACCTGTGGTACGTGTGGGCAATGAAGAGGATCGTCCGGGTGGCGCTGGTAACGTGGCCCTGAATATTGCAGCCTTGGGCAGTGCGACCAAGCTGATTGGCGTAGTGGGTGATGATGCCACCGGTGATGGCTTGCGATCGCGCCTGACGGCAGCAGGTGTCTACTGCGATTTTCTGGTGTCGCCGGACAAGCCGACTATCACCAAATTGCGTGTCGTCAGTCAGCATCAGCAGTTGATTCGTATCGATTTTGAAGAGCCTTTTGATAGCGACGACGTCGCCGACATGGCCAGCAAGACCGAAGAACTGCTGGCCGACGTGCAGGGACTGGTTCTGTCTGATTATGCCAAGGGCGCATTGCAGAATGTGCAGGAACTGATTGGGCTGGCACGACAGCGTAAAATTCCCATTGTTGTCGACCCCAAAGGCACAGACTTTGAGCGCTATCGCGGCGCAACATTGATTACACCGAATCTTAGTGAACTCGAAGCAGTCGTCGGACCGTGTCCTCACGAAGACGATCTGGTTGCCAAGGGTTCCAAACTGGTCAAAGATCTGGAGCTGGAAGCCTTACTGGTAACCCGCGGTGAACACGGTATGACCCTGATTCGCCCCGGCGCTCCCGAACTACACTTGCCAGCCAAAGCGCAGGAAGTGTTTGATGTTACCGGCGCAGGGGACACGGTGGTTTCTGTTCTGGCTGCCTCGTTGGCTTCAGGTTATGGCTTGGCCGATGCCACTGCGCTGGCAAATCTGGCTGCTGGCCTGGTAGTCGGCAAGTTGGGTACGGCGGCTATCTCCGGTCCCGAGCTGCGTCGTGCCGTACTTGCTGAACAAGGGACTGGTCGCGGTGTGATGACAATAGAGCAACTGCAAATCGCCGTACAGGATGCCCGGGAACACGGCGAGAAGATTGTGTTCACTAACGGCTGCTTCGACATTATTCACGCCGGCCACGTTGGTTATCTTGCCGAGGCAAGAAAATTGGGTCATCGACTGATAGTCGCGATTAATGATGACGATAGCGTACGTCGCCTAAAAGGGCCTGGTCGCCCAATTAATCCTGTCGAACGTCGTATGGCGGTACTGGCGGGCTTGGAGGCGGTTGATTGGGTGGTGAGTTTTGGCGACGATACGCCCGAACGGTTACTGGAAAAACTAAAGCCGGAAATTCTCGTCAAAGGTGGCGATTACACACTGGATAAAGTAGTTGGCGGCGCGTTTGTAGAATCCTATGGCGGCGAAGTCAAAGCATTGGAATTTCTCGACAACTGCTCGACGTCGGCAATCGTTGAGAAAATGAAACAGGTCGACGATTAGACTTGCGATGCTGCTTTTGCATTAGCTGCTAAATGCTCAATGCTGAGCGTCCCCACGATGGCGCTGCTAACACCTTGCTTACGCAGAGCAAACTGTAGAGCCTCCTCGCTATTGCTCGCGTGACCACTGGCCAATGCCTTCTTGATCAAGACTGCCTTGCCACATGCATTGGCATAATCAATGACCTGTTCTTCCTCACGGTGCTCGGTGTTGTAAGTCACCATGACGGCGTCCATTAGCTCAACGGCTTTGCGGCCACCCGCAATCGTCTTGGTAGACATGCCAATGGCACGAATCAGGCCTTTGTCTTGCAGTTTAAGCAGAGTTTCCAGACAGTCGGTGGAGTTTATAATCTCGAGATCGTTACCATCCGAGTGAATGAGTACAAGATCGAGATAGTCAGTATCAAGATACCGCAAGCTTCGCTCAATACTCAGCTGCGTATGTTCCCCGCTAAAATCGTACTCCGACTCGCCATCGATAAATTCTTCACCGACTTTTGTTGCAATGACCCACTCGCCGCGATCACGTAAAAGCTGGCCCAGACGCTGTTCGCTACTGCCATAGGCAGGTGCAGTATCAATAAGATTGATACCCATCTCTTGTGCGGACTCCAGTAACTGCAAAATTCTTGCGTCATTGGGTAAAGAGAAATCTTTAGGATACTTAACACCCTGATTGCGCCCAAATTTGACACTGCCAAGCCCCAAACAAGATACGTCAATACCGGTGGCACCCAGTGGCCGATGTGGCACTCTCATGATGAACTGCCCCACCTGGGCTGCCCCATAACTGGCGCCGACAGCTGCTGTGTTAATTCGCCTATGGATGGATCATGGATGCCAGGCACTACGTCTGCGCTTTGCAAGTGGGATAGAATTTTGTCAGCGAGAACGGGAGCAAGCGTCAGCTTGGTGGGCCAGGCACTGATTACATTGTGATTCACAAGCATAGCGGCATCATCGGGTCGGTTATTGTCGTCATAAGCTATTTCGGCACGATTGATCAAAAAGCAGCCCCACTGCGCCGCATTAACATCCAGCCATGGGAAAAGCGACGCCAGTTGCTTTTTGGCATCGGCAATCACCTCAGCGTCGCTTTGCTCGACGCCGGCCTCGGCCAGCTGTCCACCCAGATACCATGTCGCAGAGCCATCGTCCTGTGGATGAGTCGTCACCGTTAGCGCTGGCTTCATACTGAAATCGTCGCCGATACAGTGCACATAGACTTCCGGCATATTCGGCTGGGTCAAGTGCACCATCTTGAGCGGCCGCAATTGAGTCTGGACAGAACCAAGCCCGCATTTCTCTAAAAGTGACTTGTTGCCTTCGCCGGCTGTCAGAATGAACTGCCGGGCAGTGATAGCGACTTGTTGCCCTGCGGCAGTGAAATCCGCTTGTTGAATGGAGCCCTCAGCGCTGCGTGTGAACTCAAGACTTGGCGCATCGTAGTGTAATAGTTGTTGTGCAACAGGCACTGACAGGGTTGCCAACAACGAGGGCGTGTCGACCACGAAGTCGGGCAAACGATAGAGATTGCCAGCGACAGTAGCAGCCTTGAAGAAAGCCGGATATTCGGCAGGCGGAACCGCATCGATGCGGCCGCGCAAACTCTTACTGCCAAGAAAGGTCTTGAATCGGGAACGGAGACCCGCGTTGGACCACATATAATAGTGATCGCTGAGAGTTTTGACTGCTGACAGATCAAGATCGCCTTCGCCGCGCAGTGCAGCACGCCACCGGGCGGGCATTTCAGCGATAGCCTGGGAGGCCCCGGTTAATACACCACCCAGGGCATACTTGAGTCCACCGTGGATAATGCCCTGAGAGGCCAGTGTCTGCCCACCACCCAGCGTCTCGCTTTCCAGCAGGAGCGCGTTATAGCCGGCCTGACGCAGACGGTTGAGCAACCACAGGCCGGCAACGCCGCCGCCGAATATGACGATGTCAGTTGAATAGCGTAATGTCATTGGTTACCTTAGCTTGGTCGCTGGCGAGGGTGCGTCACGCATGTCTGTATAGCCTGTGTGGAATGCCAACACGGCACGATCGCAATTGTCTCAACAAGCACTCCGCGATTCGAGACTCGAAAAAGCTGAGTTGGTCAAACGATAAAATGAAAAGCGAGTATAGCGACATCAAGCCATTTTTCCCATTGAGCGGCCATGCTGCACAGACATTGATAACGACATCATGATCCGGCTGCTCTATACCCTGGTACTGACACTGGTGCTGCCGGTGCTAGTGTTGCGACTCTTCGCGCGTGCTCGCAAGGCACCCGCTTATCGTGAGCGTATTGGCGAGCGGCTGGGTCGACAGCAGTGGCCTGCGCATTTTGACAAGCAGCGCAGCACAATCTGGATTCATGCCGTATCGGTTGGCGAAACCGTTGCTGCATCGCCACTGGTCACAGCGATCCTGGCGCAGTGGCCAGAAAGCCAAATTGTCTTCACGACCATGACACCGACAGGATCAGAGCGGGTCAAAGAGCTGTTTGGCGACAGCGTACTGCATTGCTATTTACCCTACGACTCGCCTTTGCTGCTGGCACCTTTGTTGCGTCGTACGAACCCTGACCTTTTTATCGTTATGGAAACAGAGCTGTGGCCCAATCTGTTGCACTGCTGCCAACAACAGCAGATTCCAGTCATGTTGGCCAATGGGCGCCTGTCAGAAAAATCAGCGCGCGGTTATCAGCGTATTGCCGGTCTCAGCAAGACCATGCTGAACCAGTTTGCGGTTATCGCTGCACAGGCTGACAGTGATGCCGAGCGATTCATCCAGCTGGGCGCACCTGCTGACAAGGTACAAGTCACCGGCAGTTTGAAATTCAATGTTGCTGTGATTGAACGGCAGCTTGATAGCAAGCCGTTTTTTGTTTCCCTACGTAAGGCCAAGCGACCGGTCTTGATTGCAGCCAGTACTCGCGAGAAAGAAGGTGATGCCGAAGAGGCCAAAGTGTTTGCTGCGTTCAAGGTTGCATTGAGTGAAAAACCGGATCTGCTTTTACTCATCGTGCCAAGGCATCCAGAGCGCTTTACCGAAGTTGCCAGCATGGCCAACGCCGCCGGCTTTGTAACCCAGCGGCGTAGTGTCTCTGAGCAGCTGGAACCAGACACTCAAGTCGTGGTTGGTGACTCCATGGGCGAGATGGATGACTACTATCAAAGCGCCAGCGTGGCATTCGTTGGTGGCAGCCTTGTCGATACCGGTTGTCAGAATGTGTTGGAGCCGGCGGCGCTGGGTTTGCCGATTCTTGTCGGCCCATCGCAATTCAATTTTGCCACTATCTGTCAGGCGCTTGGTGATGCCGGCGCACTGCTGACAGTGCCCGATAGTGTTGCGCTGGGTGAGAGTTTAAAGGCATTGCTCGAAGACCCTAAGCGAATGGCCAGGATGGGTGCGGCCGGACGCAAACTGGTTGAAGCTAATCAGCAGGCGTTGCCGCGGCATCTTGAAATTCTGCGGAACTTGCTTCCTGCTGCGCAGCAGTAGCTTCTGGCCGGTTCTGTTGTCGCGCTGAACACACTAGCTGTGCAGTGTAATAATATCGGCGTTGGTAATCGGGCCACGCGTGAGATTCTCAAAGCCGTCCTGAGTGACGCGCACATTATCTTCGATACGGATACCGCCCAGCGGCGTCAGCTGATCAATCAATTGCCAATTAAACAACTGTTTATGCTGACCGCCGCGTTGGGGATTCAATAGCATGGGAATGAAATAACAACCCGGTTCGATTGTGAAAACCATGTCTTCGGCAACAGTCCGAGTCGAGCGCAAATTCGGCGAATGAGCCGGCGGAGCGACAATACCGCCTTCGATGGTCGCCTGATGGCCGCCGACATCGTGAACCTGCACACCTAGTAAGTGACCAACGCCATGCGGCATAAAAAGCTGGGCAATGCCGAGCTCCGTTAACTCAGCCAGGCTGCCACGGCAAATATCGAGGTCGAGCAGCAGTCGCGCCACGCCATCCAAAGCCTGGGTATGAAAGTCAACATAGGACAGGCCGGGCCGGACACTGGAAACAATAGACAGCTCGAGATTGACCATGCCATCCAGCAGTTGCTGGAACAATGGATCCACACCCCGCCGTGTCGACGTGCGGGTAATATCCGATCCGTAGTTGTTCACCCGGGCGCCAGCATCGATGAGTAACACTTGACTGTCGTCGGCACTATCTCGCCGTTTGTGTTGGTAGTGCAAAATGGCGGCCTTGTCGTCCAGCGCGACAATGCTGGTATAGGGGCAGTCGTCTTCCAACATTCCACAAGCTTGCAGATAGGCCATATGGATCTGGTATTCGCTGCCACCGGCCATGAATTCCTGACGTGCGGCGTCGTGGCCTTTCAGAGCGACCTTGTTAGCCATTCGTAGCTGGGCAATTTCGTATTCGGTTTTGATGGCACGCTGAAAATCCAGTGCATGAATCAGCTCTATCGGATTGATGAGCCGGTCAGCAATGTCGAGAGTCTCGGCCAGATCAGGGCTCTCGCCAACATAGGCGATAACCGAAGAAGGCAGGCTTGCTGCCAGATCACTAACCTGTCGCAAGCGGACAATATCGAACTCATCAGCCCACCAGTTTTCAGCCTCGATGCTCTGGTCGTGCCAGAAATCATCCGGTACCACCTGGTAGTAAACCGGCTGCTGGCCCGGCTGGAACAAGACAAATTGATCAGGTCGATTGATCGGCAACCAATGGCAGAAGTGGCCAAAGGCCTGAAACGGGACTCCCCGGTCGTCACCGTAGTAGTGCTTCTCGCGGCCACTGTGAACCAGTATTGCATCCGCCGCTATAGCATTGATCGCCACAGAATACAGTGCTTGCAACTGCTTGATATGTAGAGAATATTTGTCTGTGCCGAGTTGAATTGTCATGGTTTGCCTTGGCTTTGAGGGCGCCGGTGATGTGTACCAGTGTGCCGACTGAATTATACTGCGAAGCAACAGTTATCCAGAACTGCCCAGGAGAATCCTCGTGATTTACCCAATGTTCGCTATGGTACTGCTGAGGTTTGTCGCCATGCTCATCACAGCCCGGGTGCGTGTGCAGTCTGCGCGTCGCGGGGAGGTGTCGTTATCCTGTTTCTCGCTCATCCAGGGCGACAAGATACCTGACATGGTAACCAAGACCTCGCGGCATTTCAGCAATCTTTTCGAGATGCCGCTGCTCTTCTATGTGGCGGGGACCCTGTACATAGCTCTGGATCTCACAATTCCTCTGGCGATCTACTGTGCATGGGCGTTCGTTGTCACCCGCATTCTACATAGCGTCGTCCATTTAGGTGATAACAATGTCGCCCATCGTCTATTCGTCTTTGCGCTGAGTAATCTGTGCGTTCTGGCACTATGAATTAGCATCGTTGTTGCTATTTCGCCCAGGCACTAAAAATCAAATGAAAGCAGGAGAATCACATCGTGAGCAAATTGAATAATACAAGTGACATCATGGTTCTGCTGGCTGACAGTCAAGGGCAAGCAGGAATAATTCTGCATGAGGATGAAGTAAGTACAAAGCTGTTTGACTTGAGTTCTGGTCTGGCCGGCGAACTTTTTCAAAAGATGGTCAACTACAATAAAAGGCTGGCGCTGGTGGTGCGCGATCTCAGCCAATACAGCACAAATCTTCAGAAGCTTGCTTATGAGCATGAAAACCACCCCTACATCAGATTCTACTCAAACCGGGCCGATGCAGAAGAATGGGTCAAGGACTGAGAAACCATCGAATTCAAACACGATTATCAATACGGAGATGCAAGATGATAAGAACGACCACTAGTACATTACAAGGACGAGAAATTCTGGAATACAAAGGTGTTGTTGTGGGTGAGGCGATTCTGGGCGCGAATATTTTCAAGGATTTGTTCGGCGCAGTAAGAGATATAGTAGGTGGTCGTGCGGGTGCCTATGAGCAAGAACTGGGCCGCGCCAGAGATATCGCTTTTCAGGAACTGGAAGACGAAGCACGTTCTATGGGAGCCAATGCCATTATCGGTATTGATATTGACTATGAAGTAGTCGGCTCCCAGGGTGGCATGATGATGGTCAGTGTGAGCGGGACGGCTGTGCAAATCAAGTAAGCACAGTAACTATCTCTGATCTGAAAATCCTCGCATTGGATTGGCGCGGACAAATTTTCGTGACTACACTAACTAAAGTCATCCCGCTACGGGTCATTCAACATTGCTGTCAGGTTATGGATAACAACCAGCGATGCATCCTGCTACTGCACAATTAGCTGGCGGTCGATCTTCAACTACCGACGATGTGGCAGGTAAACCTGCCAGTCTGGTAGCTCGACTCGCCAGCTATGCCTCACAAAGAAGCCAGTATGCCCAGCATACTGACATTCTGTCGGTCTGCCTGCGTGAACCACGTCACCATGTTCGTAGACTCTGCCGCGACAATTGGCGCTTCTTGACACGGACGGAACGGCGGCGTCACTTGTTGCAATCACCACATGTGGTCAGGAAGATTGGCAATTCGATTGCCTGCGAAACAAAGACGGCGTTTGATAGCCTGCTCAAAGCGGATTCGCGTTCACGCATTATCGCCACCTTCCACTTTGGAGAGTTTACCTACGGCATCAGTTATCTGATGTCTGGCCTTGCCGCAAAGTACCCGCGCTATTTTCTGAGCTTGGCCCCTTGCCGACCTGCCACCTATACAAACATGCAGCGGGCAATAGGCCCCAGCGTTGCTGATCGTCGTTCAGAGATCGTATTGGCAGAAACGTCGATGCGCGATCTGTCCGCGCTTTTGCGGCAGCCGAAAACCAATCTCGTCATGTTCTGCGATCTTCCGCATGAGTTTGGTGAACGCATCGATGTATCGTTCTTACAACGTCAAGCTGCATTTCCCAAAGGCCCAGCAACGCTGGCGCTACTGAATCGCGTTCCCATTGTGCCCGCCATCTGCGTTCAGGAAGCAGGCGGATTGACGGTGCACTGTGGGCAACAGATCGAGCCACCATCAGCCATAGGTGGGGACAGGACAGAAGCCATTCGCCAGCTAACCCAGCAGCTGGTCGACTACTTTGCCTTTTACTTTCTGAAGTTTCCGGCACAGTGGCGTTATCTGCAGCGTCTACCAGACTACTTCGTTCTGTCGGAGCCGAGCCAGGATGGACGGTGTAAGACGTAAGACCGCGCCCGAGTGACAATACCGACGATGAGGCCCAACAACCCACACAATACTTCAGGAAAATGCCTAATGACAACGGACGTCAAAACAAGTGTGCTTGAAACCCTGTCTGCACACGTACCTGAAAAACAAACTCTCGAAGCGCTGCATGAATCTCAGAAGCTGGATCAACTGGCGTTGGATTCCCTAGACATGATTGAGGCGGTGTTTGAGCTCGAAGAGCAATTCAATATTGTTCTGGAAAGTCATGAGTTATCGACCATCGAGTCTATAGGCGACCTGATAACCGCCATTGAACAACAACTTCGCTCAATGTCAGTAGCAGAGTTTGAAGAAGCTTGAGATGAGCGACAGTAATCTATTCAGACCGATCCTGGGCCGCCAAGATTCCGGTACAGAGATGGCGCCACTGATCCAAACCAGTATGGCGACGAGAGGGTGGAGTGCTTTGCTGGCACTCATGTTTATAGCACTGGCTACGGCGCTGGCATTACTGCAGTACAAAGAGACGGCATCAGCCCGTGGCACGATCGAAGCCCGCACCGGGGCGAGTATGTTAGTAGCGCCTGATGCGGCACGAGTCGCTGAGCTGCTAGTCGCTCCGGGCGATACAGTGCGTAAAGGTCAGGTCCTTGCGAGGCTTAACCAAACCCGCTTCAGCGCAGCAGGTGAATCAATCAGCAAAGTTGATGCGCGGCATTTGCAGCAACAGCTGTCGTTACACAAGAAGGAATACGCACTGCTGCAGCAACAACAGAAACAGAATGCCGATCGTTTGAGCCGACAACTGCACCACCAGCACGAACGTCTTGAACTGACGAAAAATGAAACGTCTTTACTGAATACCCAGGTAAAACTGAGCGGCAATGCTCTTCAGGCTTTGCAGCGCCTCGCGGCCAATCAAGGCGTAGCCAAAGCTCGTGTCATGCAGGAACAATTGAGTCACCTGGAACTGCAACGAGGCCAGCAACTGATCGCAAGACAGCGCAGGGAACTGGAGCTTCTGACCGAAGATCTGCAACAGCAGTTGCATAGCAGCAAGTTGGATTATGAGAAGCAGAAGATTTTAATAGAACAACGAATTGCCAATTTGCAACATCGCCTCGGCGTGGCCATGGTGTCTGATGACAGGGCAGTGTTAGCTGATCAGGATGGAATCGTGGCCAGTATCGGTGTCGCGGTTGGCGATGCTGTGACGGCTAACCAAAGCCTCATGACATTGCAGTCGCAAACACAGTCGTTGCAAGGCACCGTGTTTGTGCCGTCGCGAATCGCTGATCAGCTGCAAGAAGGGCAACAATTGATGCTGCGCTTTGATGGTTTTGACTATCGCTACTATGGACGTTTTTCGGCAGAAATCGAACAGCTCAGCAAATCACCCCTGGATCCAAGAATGTCTCAGCTACCTGTGGCTGGCATTCGCGAACCGGTCTTCGAAGTAACCGTGTCGATACCCACAGGGTCGGGTGCCGCCCGTAATGACGATCCGGCCATCCTGCCTCTTACCACCGGTTCCGCATTCACTGCTGACTTCATACTGGCAGAAAAGCGCCTGCTGGCGTATATCTTTGAACCCTTGCTGGCACTGCGAGGCAAGGTGTCATGAAGCGACTGTTCCAGCGCCAACAACAATTGTCCATGGTGTTCCAGTCCGAGATTAACGAATGCGGCCTGGCCTGTTTGGCAATGGTTAGCAATTACTACGGGAATATGGTGGAGCTTAGTTCCCTGCGAACGCTGTTAGGGCAGACGCTAACCGGCGCTTCGGTCAACATGCTGCGGCGTTGTGCCCGAGAGCTAAAACTTACCAGCAGAGCACTGAAGCTGGAGCTGGATGAGCTCAAGCAACTGGAACGACCAGCAATCCTGCACTGGGATATGGATCATTTTGTAGTACTGCAGGGTGTGACTAGAAAGTATATTCAGATTCACGACCCGGCAGTGGGTATTCGTCGCTATACCTGGTCAGAGTTGGACAGACACTTCAGCGGTATCGCGCTTGAGCTACAGCCAGATCAGGACTTCTGTGCCGATCGGAATGACAACAAGTTAAAGCTGGGTGATCTGCTAAGCCCGGGACAGAGACTAAAAACGCAGGTGATACAGATCGCCGGGTTGTCCTTGCTTATCCAGTTTCTCATTCTGACCTCGCCACTCTATCTGCAACTAGTGATCGATCAGGGTGTGGGCAAAGGCGATATGGATCTGATTTTCGGTCTGGCACTGGTCTTTGTATTGTTGGTTGCTATGCGAGTGCTACTTAATTACGCCAGAGCTGTGCTTACTATGGGCTGCACCAATAATCTTGGATTTCAGCTTGTGAGTGACACATTTAATCATCTGCTTCGCTTATCGATGAACTATTTCGAAAAACGGGAACTGGGTGATATCACCTCGCGGTTCAACGCGTTGGAATCTATCAAACAAATTGTTACGCAGGAAATGGTAACGATTCTGATTGATGGCGTGTTCTCCATCGTGACTTTGCTGCTGCTATTCTTCTATAGCCCACTAATGGCAACGCAGGTGTTGTTTGCGGTCTGTCTGTTTGCCGTGTTGCGGTTGATGACACTGTCAGCCGAACGTAATCGACGTCAGGAAGTAGTCGTGCTCAATGCCAGTCAACAATCACGCTTTATGGAGAACGTACGCAGCATCAGGACGATCAAGGTCAATGATCTGGAATCTGATCGAGTGGCTGATTGGGAGCAGCGCTATGCCAACTACGTCAACGCCGGATTTCAGCTTGGCCGCTTTCAAGAGAAAATTGCCGGGTGGCAGGGACTCATTCTCGGCGTAGAAAATATCCTGACTATCTATGTGGGCTCGCTTTGGGTCTATCAAAGCCAGCTCACCCTCGGCCAGTTCATGAGTTTCATTCTATTGAAGCAGCACTTTATCAACTCAGTCTCCGCTTTATTACCCAAGTTGAGTGAGATCAAGCTGATGCAGCTGGAGCTGGATCGTGTTGCTGATATTCGCCGGCACCCGTCAAGCCAAGCCCGTAACAGTCAAAGCCTGATCCAGCATACGCTGGAATACCCGGTTGAATTTTGTGAACTCACTTTTGCCTTTACGAATCAGGAACAGCCTCTGATAGATAAGCTTTCGGTTACGGTGCCGCAAGGCAATCTTTGTGTGATCACGGGCCCGTCGGGTTGTGGCAAGACCACTTTATTGAAACTCTTGCTGGGCCTTGAGACGGCGAGTTCCGGGCATATTCAGATTGGTACACAGCGCCTCGCGACTCCTCAAAGCATGCCGATACAAGGAGCCTTCAGTGCCGTGTTACACGATGAAGGGTTGCTGTCCGGCGATCTTGCCTACAATATTAATCTTGGTGTGGCACCACACGATCAGGAGCGTCTGAACGAAGCCTGCGCCAAGGCGGGGCTCACGAAGATAGTGGAATCACTACAGTTAGGTTTTGCCACCCGGATTGGCGAGTTGGGTAATATCTTGTCGGCGGGTCAGGTCAAGAGAGTATTACTTGCCAGGGCATTCTACCGCCGTCCGAAATTGCTCGTGCTGGATGAAACCCTCACGCATCTAGGTGATAAAGATACATGGCACGTTCTTGAATCCATTCGAAGCGCGGGCATAACCGCCATTATTACTTCTCATGACTATCAAATAATCAGTCAGGCTGACCAGATCATTTCCATGCCTAATGACCGGGCCGGTACAGGGCAAGACCATCAAAGCAAAACATAGTAGAAACAAGGAAGTTTCCATGTCGGCACAAACGATGTACGAGCGAGATGCTATTGCGACGCAATTGGGTTCGGGGCAAGAAACGCGGCGACAGTTGCCGGTTCGTAACTGTCCCAAAGCAGCGCTTCGAGACAATAGTGCGAGCGGTGCGCCATGCGCCTCTAGCAGTGACAACTATCAGTCAGGACAAACCTATGTACTGCGAATTGAAAGTGCACTGTGTTCACAAGCATTTTTCGATACTGCGTGCTATGAGTTCTATCAGGTTCGGCTATTGAATCGCGCTCGGCCATTGAACATACAGTTGCATGCTTACTGTTTGTTGTCCGAAACCGTCTATCTAATGATGACGCCGATGACACCCACTGGCTTGCATGAGCTGCTTGATTCGCTTAATGAAAGTTATTCTGAGTATTTCAATCTGCGGTTTCAACGGCGCAGGAAAGTCTGGCAGGCGAGAACGAGATTGCATCCATTACCGGACAACGCAATATGCCTGGATTTTCAGAAATATATAGAGCGCTTACCCGTAGATCAGAACAATCATGTTCATCCTGGCACCCATCCCTGGTCCAGCTACAGTCGGTACGCCTTTGATCGAGTTGATTCGCATCTGACTATGCACCCTCGTTTCCAGCGCTTTAGAAGAATGACTGGGAACCCGATGGGACGTTATCGTGATTTCATTGCCAGCCCATTCAATGAACAGTACCGGCAGTCTTTGGCAGATACTTTTTGCAAATGAGTGCACTGTCAGAACCCGTTGCTGTGGTATTCCGGAGCGTGCTCGTCGCCAATTGAGAAGCGGGAGCCTCAATCTCTGATTTCATTTCTGAAATAGCCGGGTTTTCTACCTCTGGAATTGTCAAAAAGTGGAATTCTCGGTGCGGTAAATCAATAATTTGCAGGATACTTGCTTAACTTCTGTCAAAAACCTGACGACATAAACAATATTGGGTAACATTTAACCGTTATTTTATTGAGTGAGAAGCTTCACTCAGATTAATTTTCAGGCATGGACGCTTGAGCGGTAATCCAGATGACCACAACTACACCTTTCCATCCATTTTTCGATCCCTTGCGGGATGGAGAAAGCCTTTCGCTGCAAGCCAGAATTGCCATTTCCGTCGCAATTGGTTTGCTGTATGGCATTACTCTGTATGGGGCCATGGAAGACAAGGTGGCTTATATCGATCAGGGGTGCTGGGTGTTGTCGGCGGTCATCACTACCTGCGTCTTCTCGCTCTACTTGGCGACCGATATTTTTCGCCACAGCTTGACGGCGATGAATGCGCTGGTCGGTAACAACCGATTGAGCAATAGTGTCATTCAATTCTGGCTCAGCGATAGGGCCTTCGTGATTGCCGGTGTTGTTTTCGCGTTGGTCAATGCGTCAGTCGCACACTTGTTGGGTGTGCCTACCGAATCCCACAATACCGCCTTTGCCTATTTTGTATTGAATCTTGGTTTCATTATTACCGGCTTCGCTGCGGGCATGGGGCTGTGGGCCATTTGTGCGGTGATCGTGCTGTATCTCAAGTTTGCGACAACGTTGCAGCATACACTCAATCCAAACAATCCAGATGGCCTGGGTGGTATCAAGGTACTAAGCGACGCGCTTTGGTATTTTGCGATGTTGACCGCGGCAGTTGGTTTGATGGTAGCGACTTATATGTTTTCTGCCGACTGGACCAATCTGGCACTTGGCTATGTGCGAGACGTATTCGTGTTTTGGATTTCGCTGCCATTTATCATGGCGATTTCGATAGTGCTAATTCCGGGTTTGGCTGTACGACGACAGGTTGACCTTTACAAATCTTTTTGGGAATCACAGTTATTGCAGGAACGGGCCCAGCTCTACTCTATGTTCAAGAAATTCAAGCCAGATGAGGATGATGAAATTATCACTGCGAAAAAAGAGCTGAATGACAGAATGCAGTTGGTCCAAGCACAGCTGAAGAAGCTACGCGGCATGCGTAGCTCCCACATTGATATAACCAGCCGATCCAAATAACTTTTAGTCTTCGTAGGCTTCGATAGCCGGGCAGGCACAGAAAAGATTTCTGTCGCCATACACATTATCGATACGATTCACCGCCGGCCAGACTTTGGCTTCTATCTCCATGCCACCAGGGTATGCAGCTTCCTGTTTCGAGTAAGGGCGGTCCCAACTCTCATCCAGCATATCCACAATCGTATGTGGTGCATTACGGAGTGGATTATTTTCGGCGTCGATCTCGCCTGCTTCAACTTGCGCGATCTCCTTGCGAATCTGAATCATTGCATCAATAAAGCGATCCAGTTCCTGCTTGGCTTCACTTTCGGTTGGCTCGATCATTAGCGTTCCAGCTACCGGGAACGACATTGTCGGCGCGTGGAAACCAAAATCCATCAAGCGCTTGGCGACATCTTCTTCGCTTATGCCAGAGGCGTGCTTCAACGGTCGCATGTCGATGATGCATTCGTGTGCTACCCGATCATTACGACCGGTATACAGTACCGGGTAGTAAGGGCTTAGTTTTTTGGCAATGTAGTTGGCACTCAGAATGGCAACCTGAGTGGCCTTGAGTAATCCTGAACCACCCATCATGGCAATGTACATCCATGAAATCGGCAGTATGCTGCTGGAACCCCAGGGAGCTGCAGAGACCGCTGAATTGTCGTCGTTTGGACCGACCAGCTTCACTACGCTGTGGTTGGCCAGATGTGGTGCCAGATGGGCTTTAACGCCAATCGGGCCCATGCCCGGGCCACCGCCACCGTGGGGAATACAGAATGTTTTGTGCAAATTCACGTGCGAGACGTCTGCACCAATCTCGGCTGGCTGGGCTACACCTACTTGCGCATTGAGATTGGCGCCGTCCATGTAAACCTGTCCGCCGTGGTCGTGAACAACCTGGCAAATTTCTCGCACGGCTTCTTCGTATACACCATGAGTCGATGGGTAGGTAATCATTAATGCGGCGAGTGTTTCCTTATGCGTTTCTGCTTTGGCCTTGAGATCATCGACATCGATATTGCCGTCGTCGTCACATGCGACAAGCACCACCTTCATGCCAATCATCTGGGCGCTGGCCGGGTTAGTGCCGTGTGCTGAAGTTGGAATCAAACACACGTTACGGGATTCACCGCCATTACTGTCCAGATACTTACGAATCGCCAGCAGACCAGCGTATTCACCTTGTGCGCCAGAATTCGGTTGCATGCTTACTGCATCGAAGCCCGTGATTTCCGCCAGCATTTCTTCCAGCTCGCGAATCATTTGCTGATACCCGGCCATCTGGTCAACGGGTGTAAACGGATGTGGCTTGGAAAATTCGGGCCAGCTGACTGGCTGCATTTCTGCAGCAGCGTTGAGCTTCATGGTGCACGAGCCCAATGGGATCATAGCGTGCGTTAGCGAAATATCTTTATTCTCGAGGCGTTTAAGATAACGCATCATCTCGGTTTCGCTGTGGAAACTGTTGAACACTGGATGCTGCAAGAAATCGCTTTGACGGCGCAGCGCTTCCGGGATAACGGACGCAATTTCTCCGCGGGCAATTTCCGAGTCAATCGTATCGACATTCAATGCAACGGCCTTGTCGCCAGCAAAAATGCGCCACAAGTTGGCCAGCTCCAGTTCATCAGTACATTCGTCGAGGCTGACACCAATAGTGCCGGCCTCGCTCATGTGACCGCTACGCAAGTTGATACCGAAGTCGCTGGCGCGTGCCAGAATGTCAGCTTCAGCTGCAGGATCAACGGTCACGGTAATTGTGTCGAAATAGTTGTCGTTGATTACCGTGAGGCCGGCACGTTGCAAACCAGTGGCCAGAATAGTTGTCAGTCGATTGATGCGTTGGGCAATACGGCGAATGCCTTCCGGACCATGGTACATGCTGTAAAGCGCAGCGATGTTGGCCAGCAATACCTGAGCTGTGCAAATATTGCTATTGGCCTTCTCGCGACGGATATGTTGTTCGCGTGTTTGCAAAGCCATGCGATAAGCCTGTTTGTTACGCACATCAACAGACACACCGATAATGCGGCCGGGCACGGCACGCTTGTAGTCATCTTTGGTGGCAAAGTAAGCCGCATGGGGGCCGCCGTAACCCATGGGTACGCCGAATCGTTGTGTATTGCCGAGTACGACATCGGCGCCCATTTCGCCCGGTGGCTTGAGCAGCGCGAGACTCATCAAGTCGGCGGCAACAATACCAATGGCATTGTGTTCGTGCAGTTTGCTCATCAACTCGTCGAGCTCGCGCACGTCGCCGCGGCGATCGGGATATTGGAAAATGGCGCCGAAGACATTTTCAGCATCTAACTCGCTCGGGTCGCCAATAATGAGGTCAAAGCCGAAGCTGGCCGCCCGCGTCTTGATTACATCGATAGTTTGCGGAAAACAATACTGGTCCACGAAGAAAGCATTGGCGGAGCGATTCTTGCTCACCCGTTTAGCCAATGACATGGCTTCGGCTGCTGCCGTGCCTTCGTCGAGCAAGGAAGCATTGGCCAAATCCATCGCTGTCAGGTCGAGAATCATCTGCTGGAAATTGATCAGACATTCGAGCCGGCCTTGCGAAATTTCCGGCTGATATGGCGTGTAGGCGGTATACCAACCGGGGTTCTCCAGCACATTGCGCAGGATGACGTTAGGAATACGCGTATCGTAGTAGCCCAGTCCGATGAACGAGCGTGTTGACTGGTTTTTTTCGGCAATGCCTTTGAGTCGCGCCAGTGCGGCCGCTTCAGTCATTGGAGCGCCAAGATTCAGGGCCGACTTCAATGCTATCGCCTGGGGAACAGTTTGCTCGATCAGTTCATCGAGAGAACTGATACCCAGATCGGCAAGCATGGTGGCGATCTGGTCACCATTCGGGCCAATGTGGCGATCAATGAATTCACTGTTGTATTGCAGTGTAGCCAGAGTTGGCGCCGAATCATTTTCGGCAGCACCAGTCGAGCCGACTGAGGATTGCAATGGAGTAGGCATGAAACGTGTCACATCCTGTTTTAACTGTTAAGAATTAATGAGCGCCGGGCGCATTGGCGCTCCGGCGTTAAGGGCGGCTGTGTTGGCCCTGTCGGGTTCAACACTTATAGTATTGAGTACAGCGACTGGCGCAAGCGATTGTTCGCTACCAGCTAGTCTAACGTGTCAGTGCAAGTAATTAAGACAGGACACGACGGGACGAAAGGGATTAGTCGTCACAGTGCTCGCGGTATGCATCAGCATCCAGGAGTTCGGCCAATTCGGCTTCATCGCTAAGCTTGACCTTGAAGAACCAGCCATTGTCGTAAGGGCTGGAATTCACAGTCTCGGGCACATCGACCAGTGACTCGTTGACAGCAACGACTTCACCGGAGACCGGGGCGTAGATGTCAGAGGCGGCTTTGACAGATTCAACAACAGCGACTTCGTCTTTGGCGATGATCGTCGCACCAGGCTCAGGCAGCTCAACAAAGACGATGTCCCCCAGAGCATCCTGAGCGTGGTCGCTGATTCCCACAGTGGCTACGCCATCGTCATCAACTTTGACCCATTCGTGGGACTTGGCGTACTTAAGATCTTCAGGAATATTGCTCACGGCGTGACCCCCCGGAAAAAGCAGCTGTTTTAGCTACTAAGTGTGTTTAATCAATGAATACCCGCGCGACGGGACCTACTCGAATACCTTCTTACCAAAACGGACAAAATTCGGTTTGACGATTCTGACCGAAGTCAGCTTGCCGCGGATATCTACCTGGCAGGATTCGCTGTTAACGGGAATTCTAGCTAATGCGATTGAATGCTTCAATGTAGGAGAGAAGCTACCGCTGGTAATGAGGCCTTCGCCTTTGTCGGTTTTGACTTCTTGTCCGGCGCGCAGAACACCCCGACCCTCCAATACAAGCCCGACTAATTGTGGGAAATTGCCTGCAAGCAGGCTGGACCGGTGTTCTTCTATCGCTTTGCGACCAATAAAGTCGCGTTCTGTCGGCTCCCAGGCGATGGAAAAGTTCATATTAGCCGCCAGAGGTGAAATCTTTTCATCCATATCCTGGCCATACAGATTCATGCCGGCCTCCAGGCGCAAGGTGTCGCGAGCGCCCAGACCTACTGGTTTAACGCCAACGCCTAGCAGTTTGTCCCACAGCTGTGGAGCCTGTTCTTGTGGGAAAATCACTTCCAGGCCTTTCTCGCCGGTATAACCGGTGCGGGCCACAAACCAATCGTCGAGCTCCACGCCACGGAAATTACCCAGCGCTCGGATAGTCTCGGTATGTTCAGGCAGGACCTCACAGACCTTGTCGATCGACTCCGGGCCGTGGACGGCCAAAATAGCCATACCTGGTTGTTCTTTTATCTTTACATCAAAGCTGGCAGCTTGTTTTGCCATCCAGTCCAAATCTTTTTGCCGTGTTGCGCAATTGACGACGATCCGATAACCAAAGCTCATGCGATAGACGATCAGGTCATCGATGACACCACCTTCTTCATTGAGCATGGCGCTGTACAGGGCGCGACCAATTGCATCGAGTCGAACCACATCGTTGGCCAGCAAATACTGCAGATAGTTTTGGGCATCAGGGCCACTTAGATCCACAACGGTCATGTGGGAAACATCGAATACTCCGGCTGCCGTGCGAACCTGTTGATGTTCTTCAATTTGGGAGCCGTAATTGATTGGCATGTCCCAGTCGGCAAAATCCACAATCTTGGCACCAGCTTCAAGGTGTTTGGCAAAAAGTGCTGTCTGTTGTCCCACGAGAATTCACTACCTTGTCAGTGCGTAGCTGTGCACTGATGTTTGTTTGCAAGAGAATTTCGAGATTCTACCCACACAACACAGGAATGAACAGTGTAGTAACGACAGCAGATTGACAGTAATTAGTCAGATTGACCAAAGCAGGGGGTGGCTGGCAGAAAGGGGCAGTTCTGGGGCAAATAAAATGCACCATTGCGATGAAAGGCCATACAATGGTGCACGTGCTGTGCACTATTAAGCGCCAGTTCTCACAGTAAAGCCGCATCTGCAAGAACTGGCAAACGAGGAGAGTTATTGCGAATCAGCTTCGTTCAGTCGCTGTTCGAGTATTTCCAGCATGGCGTCAGCGGCGGCAGGAAATTCATCCAGTTGACGGAGCCCTCTTACAGCCTGACGCTTGATGTTGTCATCACTATGACTATTGTAAATATCCAGTAGTACTGGAATGGCTGTTTCCTGATCGCTGTCACCTAGCGCCCGCGTGGCGACGACAACAAGTTCAGGGTCGCTTAGATTGCTTACATATTCCGACACTACTTCAACCGCGCGTGCAGTTTCAGCCTCGCCGAGCCCATTCAGGGCAGCTCTTTTTCTTTGCAAGCCAGTCGCTGAGAGCAGGATATGTTCCAATGCTGCAACACCTATGTTGTCTTCACGATCGCTGATCTCATCGATCGCTATCGCCGCCAATTCTTCGTCGCTGGCAGTCAGTGCGACATCGGTGAGCAGATTTAACACAGTCGGCGACTCGATGGAGCCCATTTCGTCCAGTAACAAGTAGCGTGTCTGTAAATCATCGCTACTATTAAAGGTGCGGATCAACAATTCGATAGAGGCATCGGTTTCCATGTCGGCCAGCACATCAGCCGCTTCGCTAATCAGCGCCGGTTCGGTTTCATTGGCAAAAATGTCTGCGATGATGCGTAAAGCGACATCCTCATCGAACTGATCGAGATTATCGAGAATTTCTGCACGGATCGGCACTGGATAACCCTGGTCACTGACGATGGAAAGCAACATCTCATTGGCAACCGGGTCATCGCGATCCAGCAGTACAATGATGGCGTTATTGCGCACTTCCTCTGACTCATCTTCTTCCGCCAGTTGCATCAGTCGTTGCGTGATATCACTACCGGGAACATCTTCGAGCAACAAAACGATACGCGCGCGGAGTTGTGAATCCTCGCTGCTATCCAATCGCTGCATGAGAATTTGTGAGGCACGTTCGTCATCGCGCAGCGCAGCAAGAATAGTCAATAGTTCATCATCGGCCGACGATCGCGAACTGCCACGTGCTATTTGCCGATGACGTTCCATGTTGTTTTCGAATTCTCTGACGATTATGCGCACTTGCTCAGGATCGCTCAGGCTCGATATATCCGGGATAGGTGGCAGTGGCGGCAGGCTCTGGAAAACACGATTCTCACGAACCCGCTCCAGCTCGCGCTCGGCGCGATCCAGGGCGACAGCGATGGTTTCGCCAAGCTCATCTGAGTCAAAATCGAAATCGAAATCAAAGTCGACATCAACGTCTTCAGTGTTGCCGAAATCGATGCTCTCCAGTAACGAAGGATTGCCTCGGGACGCCTGAGTCGTGCCTATGACCAGCAGCTTGGAGCGGGCATCGGCTGTCCATGAGCTGTTCGGAAAACGCGTGGTCATTTCCTGATAGCAATTGAAAGTATCGACTGACGGACCTACGAGTTGCTCCTCTGCGTAACATCCCCAGAAGGCGGCATCGTCTACCCAGGCACTATCTGAGTAGTCGGCCTGGAATTCTCCAAAGTAGTTGATAGCCTGCTCCCAGTTTTGCTCGAGAATCAGGTTATAGCCTTCACGATACGCGTTATTGTCTGCGGCAGCAGAGAAAACCAGAGCCGTAGGCCACACCAGAGTACCCATTGTGATTGCCAGTAATTTACGTTTCATAGTAGTACCTCATTTGCTGTCGATGCCTGCGTCAATCGGTTCTGATTGCGCATCTCCAGCAGGCGAATCTTGAAGAAGACGCTGTTGTCTTCGATGTATTGTTGTAACAGACGGACACCGTCTGCCATGTTGGCTTCATCCAGATTGGCAATCTGCATGAGCATGAATTCGATGTCTTTAAGCAGCCGTGATTGGCCAGCGCTAATAGCTGGATTGGTTGTCGTTGTCAGATAGCCGGCTTCCACGGCCATTTCCCTGGCGGCTGTTTGTCTGATTGGGACAACTGATACGTTGTCAGACTCGGCATTAGCGACTAACAGCAGCATGGTTTCTGCCTTGGCCAGATAGTTCATCAACTCGGGACTGATCGCTGGCATCTGGGTGGGTGCCTCAGCAATTTGTGGCGGTGTTGGCTCGCCGGTTTCGATGCTCAGATCAAAGACAAACAAGAACAGCAACAAACTGGCAGCCATGGCCAGCGCACCAGTCAGATAAGGTGTCCAGTGCCGTTGCGGTAGTTGCCGCAAGCGTGCGGCATCGACGGCATCCAGTTCAGGTTGCAGTTTTGCCCAGAGGTCTTCCATGTCAGAGCCCGTCGGTTTGTCATCGCGGCGCTGGGTGTAAGCAGAGTCCAGACCAGCGTCTTGTAGCACTGCGCGACTGGCTTGCAACTCTTGATAGAGAGCCTGACAGGTCGGACAATCATCCAGGTGTTGGTTCAGGCGTTGCTCGTCACGATGATTCAGCTCGTTGTAGAGCGCATCGGCAAGCAACAACTCGCAAGCTTCACAGCTCAGCATCGTTCGATCTCCTGTAGGGCGAATTCAGAATCCGCCAGTTGGTCGCGCAATTTTCTGATGGCGCGAAACAAGATATTTTTGACTGTCCCTTCGGAGCGATCTACCACCACCGCAATTTCTCTCAATTTGAAATTCTGCAAGTGGCACAGGGTAAATACGGTTTGCTCGAAAGGACTCAAACGCTCCAGTGCGGTGGTAATCTGCTGCCTCAACTCGTTGGTTTCGAGTGCCGCGCTTGCGGTCGCCTTACTATTGCCAGCGAAATGACAGGTTTGTGTCTCGGTGGCTTGCTCAGCGGCGTCAGCTAGCTTCAAATGGCGTGACTGCTGGCGTTGATGGTCGATTGCCGTCAAATAAGTAATGCGATAAAGCCAGGTGGACAAACTGGCATCACCACGAAACTCCGGCAAGGCCCGGTAGGCCTTTATAAGTGCGTCTTGGACAACGTCTTCTGCCAGGTGCGGATTATCCACAACACCGTTGGCGACACTGAACATGCGGCGTTTGTTGTCTTCAACGATCTGCTGGAAAGCCTGCCGATCGCCGCCAACCGCCCGTCTGATCAGGGCCCGGTCGGTTTTGCGATCAGACTGATCACCGGACTTCGCGCTATTGATGGAGTGAATGGTGGCAGTCCCCATGAAATCTTGTCCCCGTACTGTATTAAGTCAGACGAGGCAGATCAGTAAAGGTTTGCAAGCGGCTAGAGAAAAAAGCCATTTAATCGGGAAGTGTACACCGGGTAGCAGGGTACCCGGTGATGGGTCTGGCGTGGAGAGATCAGGGCAGCCAGGCGTAGCTGAATTTGGCAAAAATCGCGCGATCTGTGTGTTCAATGGCATTGAAGCTGTCGTTTTGGAAGCCGCCGTCTGAATAGCCGACAAAGAAGCGCGTCACGGCATTGACTTTGTAGCTGTAGAGAAGCTGCGAGGAGAGCTCCTTGTTCACGCGTTGCACAGAGTTCACATAGAGTGCCGGATTACGCTCATTGTCCGTGTACTGTGCCGTATAGCGCAAGAAGGCGCGATTGTTGAATTGATAGGTCACACCGGCATCGAACAGTTCTGCAGTGAACAGGCGCCCGCCATCGACATCGAATTGCTGGTGTTGGTATTCCAGATCCAGTTCGAGATGGCGACCGAAGCGGTAGTTGACCTCTGGTCCAAAACGTACTGATCGGCCTAGTCGCGTATTGGCAAAATCGACGATGTCTTCGACGCGCACCAGCATACCCAACTCCAGACCGGAAACCGGTGAGAAATCTATGCTGAGCTGGTTAAACTGCTCATCGAAGTACTGACCATTCCAGTAAGTCTTGCTGCCGCCAAACAGGCCATCGATACGTGATTGTAACGGGCCATCGATATTGAGGAAGACTTCGAATTCTTCTTCGAGCTCAAATCCTGACTGGTCTTCTGTCTTGTCGTAGTCCAACGCGACGCGAAAACGATTCAGGAAATTGTCACCACCCCAACGCCAGGTATGTCCTACGCGTGTGACAAAGTATTTATAGTCGACGCGATTGACAAAACCCAGGTCAGCACGAAAGTCAGTACCTACATCAGAGTAGGCAACCCAGATGTCCCAGTTGCGATCATTGTGACGATATTCGAGGAACTGGAAGCTGTCGCTCATTGAGGCAGCTTGATTGAAGGCATTCTGGATTTGTGTGGGGTAGTCGCTGCTCGAGTGCATGGACTGCAATGTGAATGTGTCCTGATCAGTTGGACGCAACACAGCATCGATGCTGGTGACCGTGTTTTGATAACCCTCGGCTTGGCGATCAGTCACCAGTGCACCAATGCTGGAGTTACTGAAAATGTCGAATCGGTAACGACCGATATTGACATCGGAATTCACTTCGCCGAGTGAAGCAACGCTGGAACGCAGTGCTCCGGGAATCAGAAAGCTGGTGCTTTCATCGTTGGAACTAAGCAGGCCAAAGGTATGGCTGCCAGTCTTGCCGGTGATCTTGGCACCGTAGTCCGGATTGGCAATATTGCGCGTGTGTACCAGGTTTTGACTGGTATCGAAGTAGTCTGCTCCGTCGAGGAAAAAGTCGCGACGCTCGGGAAAGAACAGACTGAAAGTGTTGTTGATATCAAGCTGAGCACTGTCCGCCTCGACTTGCGAAAAGTCGGGATTCAAGGTGGCGTTGAGGTACATGTCCTGGGTAATACCCCAGCGTACGTCCAGCCCACCGTCGGCATCAAAGCCATCGCCTTCCCACTCTCCATTGCCGGCCGGGTTACGACTTTCGATGACGGAGCTGGTTAGCGTTGGCACGATTTGCAGGTTGCGATTGGAGTCCAGATTGGCAAAGCCTTGTGCCTTGCTTATCTGGCACAGATAGCAAGATACATCGCGATCTCGTGGTGCCATGGCTATGCGATTGCGGCGATCACGCGGGTAGTGACGTACGGCGTCAACTCCCCAGACTTGTTCGCCTGCGGCTGGAGAGAAGCGCAATTGCTTGAGGGGAATGGACATCTCCACTTCCCAGCCACTGGCAGTGATGCGCCCCTCACTGTCCCAGATAGCATTCCAGGAATCATCGTCGGTATTGTTGATGTCATCCTGAATCGAGTCGGCCTGCACACCTAGTGGATTGACCAGGAATTGATACGCCCGGCGTTCGTCGTTGAACGTATCCAGCACGATGCCCATCCAGTCGTCATCCCACAGTGAATCCCGGTCTCGGTAAAAAGCGCGAATCAATTCCGGGTTCGGGTCTTCGGCAATGAATGCCACGAACAGTGTCTCACCGTCTTCCATGATCAGTGCTTCGGCACTCACTTGTGCCGGTACTGAATCGCCGGGTTCAAATTCAGTGGCTACGGTAATGCGTGTGGCGATAGCCCATTCACTGTCAGTTACCTGACCATCAATGCTTGGCGCATTGGCAACCCGAGGGACGCTGTAAGTACCTGTGGTTTGCGCTAAGGCACTCGCGGAAAATAAGCTTAAAGCGGAATAGAGGCCAGCAATCAGATAGCGACGGTGGCTGAGGTAAAACCGGGAAAATACGTTCATAAACTGCCGAATAATTATTGTTAGTAATAGGACTACGATCTGGCAGTCCGGAACATGACCGGTGATGATGCCGGCACTGTTTTGACGCTCTGACCCTCCAAAAGGTTGCAGTTTCTCCCGTGCTGCGAACAAGCGCTCGCTCAGGGCCGCTACACATGTTTACGTGCCGGTGCAGAGAGTCCGGCGCATTCTAGCAGGAGCGCAAACAAAACAGGAGGCTGAAAAGCCTCCTGTTGAGTATCGCTTGTTGCCTCAGGCACTTTATCAGCGCATCGGCAGTTTGGTTGCTACTCGGCCATTTCGGCCGCTGCTTCCAGTATGTTGGCGAAGTCCGGACGGTCCCGATAGCTCTCTTCGGCGAACTTGTGCTGGATCACACCATCAGGGCTGATCAGGAAAATGCCTGGATAAGGCACGCCATAAGCTCGTTGCCCTGGCTCGTAGTCGGTGACATTAAGAATACCGAAACGATTAACATGGGTAATTTCTTCATCATGGAGCAGGGTGAACGTGACGCCTCGGTCCAGTTCCGCGTCTTTCAACGTGGCAACCGAGTCGTAGGTCATCGCGGCAATCCCGAAGCCCATTGCTTCAAACTGGTCTGCTATCTCTGTCAGCTGCACGAGCTGGGAAACACAGAATGGTCACCAGTCAAACGAGCGGCTGAACATGAACAGCAGCCCGTTCTCACCCACCAGATCATTGAAGTCGCGAACATTGCCGTCCTGATCCGGCGCCGATATTTCGGCGAATTCACTACCGACCGGATAATCCGGTGCCCAAACAAAATCCTGTGCGGACAAGCTTAGGGGAGTGAACAGAATCAGCGCGAGCAAACAGCGCGACAACAGACCGGGGGTCAATTGTCGTCTAGTCTTCATGGTATCTCCTGTTGAAGGTTGCATCACAGTATATGACGCCTTTAACTATACCGGAGAAGTGCAGATTTTATTGCAGCTGGGCTTATATAAACACCAATCGGCGTTATTCAATAATTTCCAGAAAGCGATCGCCGCGGGGCAGGTAGTTGTTGTGGCTGTCCAGTGAGAAGACGACCGAACTGGAGCGGCCTATGAGTTCTTCGCGCGGGATGAAACTGTAAACCCGGCTATCGGCACTGTTGTCGCGGTTGTCACCGAGCACGAAGTATTGATCGTCGGGCACGATGGTAGGGCCGTAAGAGCGCGTTGAGCGATTCACAAAGCCCTGGGATACCTGTGCCTGATGGGCACCTTCGGGTAGTTCCTCAAGAATGATGATGGCGTCACCATCACGCTCGAGCACTTCGTAGCCAGCCGCTTCGCCATTGATGACCAGCGCGTTATTTTGCATGTAGATTGTATCGCCGGGCACGCCGACAATACGTTTCACTAGCCGCTTGTCAGCGCGTTTGGAGTCAATAATGACCACGTCACCCCGGCCCGGATCGGCTATTTCGGCCAGCGATATCTCGGTAAACGGGATCTTGATGTCATAGGCCAGCTTGTTGACCCAGACCTTGTCGCCATCGAGCAGTGTTGGCTGCATCGAGGCCCCGGATATCGAGCTTAGATCCGCGATGGCGCTTTTGAAAAAGACAATACACAACAACAACAGCGTGAAATGACGGTTGTCCTTCCAGAACTGATGCAGGTTGGTGCGCAGGCGAGTCAATACAGGGGGATTATGCAATTCGTTCATGATGGGTGAATCTACCTCTTCAATGCTATGAAGTTAGCCCTGGCGCGGCAGCTTGTCAATTCAATCAAAACCAGTGTTACTGGGCCTTGTACACTGCAGGTAGCAATGAGCTTGCAAGTTCTGCGATGCTCCCATAACCTGTACGCCTGTACAGTACTCCAGCATTTACCTCATGGCCCTGTCGCAATTTCATCCAGCTTGTCGTAACTGGTTCACGGCCCGCTTCGGCGCACCGACCCCGGCGCAAGCCCAGGCGTGGCCAGCGATTCAGGCTGGTCGGCATACGCTGATTTCGGCGCCAACAGGCAGTGGCAAGACACTGGCTGCCTTCTATGCCGCCATCGATCAGTTGGTGCAGAAAGGTGTTAACAACCAGCTTGAAGACGGCGTCCATATTCTTTATGTGTCGCCGCTCAAGGCGCTATCCAACGACGTACGCAAAAACCTTGAAGTGCCGCTGGATGGTATTGCCGAGCACATGCATTTGGCTGCCCAGGCCCCGGTGGATATCCGTATGGCGGTACGCACCGGCGATACGCCAGCTAATGAACGTGCCAAAATGGCTCGTCATCCGCCGCATATTCTGGTGACCACCCCTGAATCCCTGTATTTGCTGCTGACCAGTGCCAGCGGCCGCGCCATGCTGGCCTCGGTGAGTACGCTAATTGTGGATGAAATTCACGCCATGTTGGGTGACAAGCGGGGCGCGCATCTGGCTTTGTCGGTGGAGCGTCTCGAACATCTGGTGCAAACCAGCAGCGGACAAATGCTGCAACGCATTGGTCTGTCCGCGACCCAGAAGCCGATTGCCATGGTGGCGCGTTATCTGGTGGGTAATTCCCGTAGTCATGGCGAGCAGGTTGACTGTGAAATCGTTGATGCCGGCTTTCAGCGCAAGCTCGACATCCAGATCGAAGTGCCGGGCTCGCCGTTGTCTGCATTGATGAGTAATGAAGTCTGGGACGAACTCTACGAGCGCCTGGTCACCCTGGTTAACAGTCATGAAACCACACTGGTGTTCGTTAATACCCGGCGGCTGTCAGAACGTTTGGCATTGGCGTTAGCAGACCGCTTGGGCGAGAGCGCCGTGTGTGCCCACCATGGCAGCATGAGTAAGGATCATCGTCATGCAGCTGAGCAAAAACTCAAGCAGGGCGATTTAAAAGTGTTGGTCGCCACTGCGTCCATGGAACTGGGTATCGATATTGGTTCTGTGGATCTGGTGCTACAGTTTTCCTCGCCCAAGAGCATTGCAAAATTTCTCCAGCGCGTGGGCCGTAGTGGTCACAATGTGCACGGTACACCGAAAGGCATCTTGTTCCCCTTGACGCGTGACGATCTGATTGAGGCGACGGCACTCATTCACAGCGTTAAAACAGGCCAGCTTGATCGTATCGTTATGCCGGAAAAACCCAATGACATTCTGGCGCAGCAAATTGTCGCCGAGATTTCATCACCGGGAGCGGGTGCTGCAGAGGCTGATGGCTGGACACTCGATGCGTTGTACAAGTTATTTGCGAACGCCTTTTCCTACCGCGATCTGTCGCGCGATGAATTTGATGCAACCATTGCCATGTTAGCCGAAGGCTACTCAACACGACGTGGGCGACGTGGCACCCATATTCATCATGACGTGATTAATAACAAAGTCCGGGCCCGGCGTGGTGCCAACCTGACATCACTGACCAATGGCGGGGCGATACCGGACATGTTCGACTATCAGGTCGTGCTCGATCCAGAGGACACTGTAGTCGGTACGCTTAACGAAGACTTTGCCCTTGAGGCCTTGCCGGGCGACGTATTCACCCTTGGCACCCATAGCTGGCAGATGCTGCGTGTTGACGGGCTGAAAGTGCGCGTCAGAGATGCCCAAGGCATGCAGCCAACCATCCCTTTCTGGTTTGGCGAGGGGCCTGGTCGCACACAAGAGCTTTCGCAGTCTGTCTCCAATCTGCGTCAGACCATTGCCGACTTGCTCATCAATGACTCCGCCAATGGCGCCGTGCAATGGCTGGCCGATCAGGTTGGCTTGCCCAGGTCAGCCGCAACCCAGTTAGTGGAATACCTGCAAACCGGCATGCAGGCACTCGGTGTTATGCCGACTCGTGAAACACTGGTTATGGAGCGCTTTTTCGATGATGTCGGTGATATGCATGTAGTGATTCACTCACCCTATGGCAGCCGGCTAAACCGAGCCTGGGGGCTGGCGCTGCGCAAACGTTTTTGTCGCTCTTTTAACTTTGAATTGCAAGCGGCAGCCAACGAAGACAGCATTGTGATTTCTCTGGGTTCAGTACACAGCTTTGTGCTGGACGAAGTGTACCGCTATTTGCAAAAGGCGACGGTCCGTGAAGTATTGATTCAGGCCATGCTGGATGCGCCGATGTTTGAAGTTCGCTGGCGCTGGAACGCGACACGCTGTTTGGCGATTCAGCGCAATCGCAATGGCAAGCGTGTGCCGCCACAATTCCAGCGCATGGATGCCGAGGATCTGGTTGCCCATGTGTTCCCCGATCAGATCGCCTGTCAGGAAAATATCACCGGGAAGCGCGAAGTGCCTGATCACCCGCTGGTCAATCAAACTATCCATGACTGTCTCACTGAAGCCATGGACATTGATGAGCTGGAGCAGCTTATCGGCAATATTGAAGCGGGTAAGCTAACACTGATTGCCAAGGACCTGCGTGAGCCATCGCCCTTTGCGCAAGAGATTATCAACGCGCGGCCCTACGCCTTTCTCGATGATGCTCCGTTTGAAGAGCGGCGCACCAATGCTATTCGCAATCGCAGCTGGGCTGATCCAGGTCAGGCCAAGGATTTTGCCTTGCTTGATGCCGCGGCAATCGAGCGCGTAAGAGAAGAAGCCTGGCCATTTATAAACAACGAAGAAGAGTTGCATGATGGTGTTCTCAGCGCGGGCTACTTTACTGCTATAGAAATGCAGGCGGGTCTCTGTGAGCGCTATAAAGACGCGTTGATTGCGCAAGGGCGGCTGCAACAATTGAGCAATGGCAAGGAGCAACTCTGGGTCGCCACCGAGCGCTTGCCAAGCTGCCGAGTGATCTACCCGGGCTTGGCCCTACCTGACAATTTGCCAGCCAGTTTGACCGAGCAGCAATGGACACGCGAAGACGCGATTCGCGAACTGGTGCGGGGCAGGCTGGAAGCGCTGGGGCCAATAGTAGCCGATCGTTTGAGCAAGGAACTGGCATTACCCGCTCGTGATATCAACGCAGCTCTTATTGCGCTGGAAGTGGAAGGTTTTGCCTTTCAAGGTCAGTTCACGCCCGGCCTGGATTCCTCAATAGTCGAGTGGTGTGAGCGGCGACTGCTGCAACGCATTCACCGCTATACCATCGACAGTCATCGCAAGAGCATCAAACCAGTCTCATTGGAAGTGTATTCAGAGTTTCTGTTTGCCCATCACCAGCTGCTGGATCTTGCGGCGAACAATGCGGCGACCCCTGCGCTGGATGGTCAGACGCGTTTGCAGAGCTGCGTGAATTTGCTGGACGGCTATGCGGCGCCGGCGGCTGGCTGGGAAGGTGACATCTATCCGGCACGCATTCAGGACTACGACCCCAACTGGCTCGACGTATTGTGTATTAGTGGCCGGGTGAGTTGGGGGCGTTATCATCTACCAGCTTCGCGGCGCATTGATAGTCGCAAGCAGAAGGCCGGGCCGGTACGCAATACGCCACTGATTCTGGCGATTCGTCAGAACCTGGATATCTGGCAAGCACTGGCCCGAGCCCAGCGTGTCGGCTCAGAACCAGAGGCAGATACAGGCGGCAATGTGGCGAGTCGCATTATTGCTGATCTACAGCAGCACGGGGCCAGCTTCTTTGATGAAGTGCAATCGCGTACTGGCTTGTTGAAAACCCAACTCGAAGAAGGCCTGGCAGAATTAGTGAGTCTGGGTAAAGTGAACAGTGATAGTTTCACTGGCCTGCGTGCCTTGCTGACGCCGAATCACAAGAAGCCCAGCGCTCATCGCCGCCGTGGCCGCAAAGCTTTGTTCGGCGTTGAAGACGCCGGGCGGTGGAGTCTGCTGCAAACGTTTACACCACAGACCGAACCTGAAAAGACATCGCGTCACTGGGATGTGCTTGATGAGGAACAGCTTGAGCGGTTGGCGAGTATTTACTTGCAGCGCTGGGGTGTGGTCTGCCGCTCATTTATAGAGCGTGAATCACTGGCGCCACCCTGGCGCATATTGCTGGCGACACTACGGAAAATGGAATTGCGCGGCACGGTGCGCGGCGGCCGTTTTATTGCCGGAGTTGGCGGTGAACAATTCGCTTACGCTGATACCGTCGATACGCTGCGCAAATTCAAACGTGATAGTGAACAGCGGGCCAACGTCCCATTTTATTGTCTGAGTGCTTGCGATCCATTGAATCTGGTTAATCTGGTGCAACCTGGCCGGAAACTGGCTCGCCTGCTGGCCAATCGCGTGCTGTACCGTGGTGGTGTACCGATTGCCATGCTCGAGTCGGGCAAAGTTCATTTCTTGCGCGAGGCGGATACAGAGGAGCAATGGCAGTGGCAGCAGATGCTACAGCAGCGCCAGTTCCCCACGCGCCTGCGCGCCTATCTGGGCAGCCGCTAAGCGCCATACTCGCTCTGCTCATCCTGCGCTCAGGTTTCACGGCCTCGTATCTGTTCTTTGGTTTGCACATAAAAAAATCCCGCTGCCCGGATTCTGCAGATCACAGAATTCAGACAACGGGACCTTCTACTTGTGGGAGCCTGGAAATTCGCAGAGCGACACTTCCTCTCCGGCTTTGAAACTCAACCGAGTCACCTTTCTTTTGCCGCATTGCAAGAAAATCTCACAGAAACAGCGATTGATTGGTGCGAACAGTCGCAAGACTGGTCGGGCTTAGCTCAAATTACCGGAGGCTCCCTTAATAGATTGACTATTGATGGGATCACCTCCTTTGCGTGCTCAGGGTAGCAATGGATGCTAGGAGGTTCCCCCTGTTAGAACCACTAACAATCGTCAAGATCATTTATAGCTCACTACACGAAGGCTGTAAAGTGATCAGTGCCTGGTGACGATTGTGCAAAAAATGAGCAGAACGTCACATTAATTTAGCATTTTATTCGTACCCTACTGTACTAGATAAAGGTGCCGTGGCTGATCCAATTCAACAGATCTTCCGGTTCACAGTTGGCAGAAGCGTTGCCAATAAAGCGATTAGTCTGGATTGTTGTATGTGTGACATGGCACTATAAAGTCTTGGAAAATTACGACTCGAAGGGTATGGCTCAATGATAGAACGGAGAAAGCATCGGCGACTCAGCATTAACTGCTGGGCGAGCATGAAGCATCCTCTGTTGGGCACGATTACAGCCGAAGTGGAAGAGATTTCTTTTAGCGGTTTGTCAGTCAAGCTGGACGAATCTTTGAACCTGTTCGTCATGATGGAGCTGGACATGCGTCTGCATGGTGATGAATGGGATGAAGGCATGCCCGATTTACCCGTTCAGGTCGTGCGTATCGAAGAGCGCCAGGTAGCCCTGAAATTCTGTCAGAGCTTTGATAGCTATTGGATTCCTCCTGTAATTAGCGGCGGCGAGAGTGCTGATGCAACTCAAGATGACCGGGATACAATAAACAAGGAAAACCCTGTTGTTGCGGCGCGTAGCGTTTCACCGACCAATGCGAACACTACTGGTCGCGCAACTGGGCTAAACAAAACAGCCGGGCTATACAAAAAGGCACCTAGAAAGAAAGGAAGTACTGCAAAGACAAAATTAATACCGCCGCGACTAGTCCCATATAGCCAATAAACTTCATTGGGTCTTCCCGGAAGCTATGCCAGAGAGAGCGGGCTTCACCCCGTTGTCGCTGCTGCTCATACTCTTCCCGCATTCTTAGCGAACGCTGCACCTGATATTCCTGGAGTAATTGCCGTGCTTGGTCATACTGCCGGTCGTCTGTTATCCATATAGCGGGCAGCGAGATGCCCCAGTTACCTGCCGAGGTCTCATAAAAATCTATTTGGTTGTTCACCAACAGTTCACGGACTTCTTCCGCTTCGTCGTCAGGTACGCCGCGCATTCGGAAAATCAGTTTGGACATTATTCGTTACTTCATTCAGGTATTGGAAATTAATCTATTTCGCTGACGACATTGAGTATAAAGGCTTCGGGTTGTCTATGCAGACAAGTTTCGCCTGCGGATTCAAGTTAGAAAAGCTGGCCAGAGCGTGCAGACGGGCTTGCTAGGCAGCCCGCCAAGGCCATGCTACCTTTATTGCCAATGGCTGTAATACAGGGATATAAATGATGCAAAAGCTCGCCGATTTTTTATCTGGGCTGGTCAGTGAAAAGACTGTTTTGGCCGCGATCGTTTGCTGTCTCTCGTCGACATCAGTTGTAGCAGATACTTCTGTGTGGGAAGTCAGCAATGGCAGTAATACCGTCTATCTGGGTGGTACTGTGCATTTGCTCCGGCCAGCGGACTACCCCTTACCCGAGGCGTTTGATGAGGCATACAACAACTCCGACGAGTTGTACTTCGAAACAGATCTGTCCGCGATGGGCGATCTCACCACGCAGACGCAAATGCTCCAGCAACTGACTTATACCGATGACCGTACGCTGCAGAGTGTACTCAATGATGAGGCATATTCCGCCTTGCAGGACTACGCCAGTGAAGTGGGTATGCCAATCGGTCTCATGCAGAAATTCAAACCAGGCATGGTGATCAGCACACTGCAGGTATTGGAGTTTCAAAGCATGGGCTTTACGCCCCAGGGTGTGGATGCGCACTTCAACACGCGCGCTATCAATGACGGCAAAGCTGTCAATGCGCTCGAGACGATTCAGGAGCAGATCGGGTTTCTGGCGGCTATGGGTGAAGGCAATGAAAGTGAATTCATTTTAGTGTCACTTGAAGATCTCGAGGAAACCGGCACGGTGATGGAGCAAATAATCAATGCGTGGCGAAGCGGCGATGCCGAGCAATTAGCCGCCTTGTTTGTCGATGATATGCGCGAACAGGCGCCGGACATATACGAGTCCTTACTTAACGGACGCAATCAGAACTGGCTACCTGTGGTGGAAACCATGTTTGACGATGCCGATACTGAGTTCGTCCTGGTAGGAGCCGCCCACTTGGTGGGTGCTGACGGGCTGGTGAGTTTACTTCTGGATTTGGGCTATGAGGTCCGCCAGCTTTAAAACAGGAACGGGGACGCTCTGACGAGGCCGTGGTCACCTTTTTTGATTTTTGCGAGGCACATTATGGGCCCTTAGCAGGTGTTAACAAGGGCATATAGAGTGCTTCAAGCGGGGCAGCAAACGACGAATTGACGGGGTTCTGTTGGCGGCTCTATTGGTGGTTCAATCAAGAGTTAGCGAGGTGTGTCAACTGAGTGCTTGACAGAAGGAGCAATCGAGAGGAATTGGAAGCTTATAACCGAGGATACTATCGAGGGTTCTTTTGAGAGTTTGATCGGGTTTGATTGATAGGTCCTAATATTGATAGGCCTTAAATTGCAAGACTCTAAATTGAAAGGACTTACATTGAAAGGACTTACATTGAAAGGACCTAAATTGATAGACCCTAAATTGAAAGTCCCTAAGCAAGAACAGAGAAGCCCCGCAGGAGACTTCTCAGTTCGATCTGGCTGATTCTCAGGAGCTGGTCTTGTGGCTCAAGACGATTTGGCGTGGACCACTGGTTGAGGTCTGGCCACTAACCCCGGAAGGGATCTGCTGAACTTTGCCGCCTTTTTTCAGGAAGGCTTCAATATGTTCTTCCAGATCATCGCGGCTGCTGACGGCCGCTTCTTTTTTGGATTTGTTCGCCATATCTACTCTTTCCGCTAAGTCAAAAGCCCACCATTATACACCAAGCGGTGTTTTTCGGCTAATTACACCAACTGGTGGGCTTCTGAGCGCATTTCCGTCGTATTACTCCGAACCGGAACCCATGCGCTTACGTGGTCTGACAAAATACTCAGAGTAGTAATCTTCAGGCAGATCGCCAATCAACTCATCCAACGAAGTTTTGTAGATAACCTTCATTTTTGCCAGTAACTCCAGATCGAGGTGGCACCCGTAGTTACGGATGGTCTCAACATCTTCCAGTTGCTTGCGGGAAATACCCAGTAGACGGGCTCCCTCATTCATAGAGTAGCCGGCATTAAGACGTAGTTGCCGAATGTTCTTTTTTACGGTCACTGTAATTGGTGAAAACTTTGTAAATTGTGGATGGCTCATGACTTGTTTATACCAGTCGGTTTGAGTTCGCGACCAGTCTATTTCCTCTTAAAAAATTAATTTAACTTTTCCACGTCAGGTTCTGCACACGGCACGTCGAGACAGAAATTACGTTAACACAGGCTCACGAGATTGGTAATTTATTCTTGAAATTGCCGGGACATGCCGTCAATTTCAGGATTTAGTGTTTGGGAACTGCAAATTTCATTATCGAAATCCCGCCTAAGTGCCTATTGTTTCGCAGAAATACGCGGGAATGGATTTAAAACCTATTATCACCGTGTATTTCTCTTTTGCAAATAAAGTGTCTCGAGGCACTTCTAACTTCAAACTTGATTTCGTAGTCTGTCCGCGATTCCGCGCCCTTGATTGGTTGCGCTTGCAGAATTTTAGAATCCGTCAGCATATTCTCAACAATCAAATGATGACTAGGGGATACTCACAGCCGCGAAGGCCTGGTTATTGATGCCGGCCTTCTTGTCCACGTTGAGCTGAACGGGAAATCAATTAGGAACCTCTCTAATCAGAAAACCGTGTATCGCGAGTTTCGAGAGAGAATCGACTAGCCAGGCTAAGTCTGAGTGGCAGCAGTTTTAGCTGTTTGGCCGACTTTCTCAAGTATCAGTGACAGCACTTTGCGATTAACTACGATCTCATAATAACTCTCTTGTGCATCTGGGTCTTCAATAACCTGTGAGCCTTGCCATAGCCCTATTTTGCCTTCCCTGATAACGAGATCTTTCTTGCGACCTTTGGTGTCCGGATATTGGCCATAGTGAAAAAGATACTCGACACCATTGAGTTTCATTTTCAGTGAGCGCAGGGACATCTCTTGTTGAAGCTTGGCGTAAGCTGCATGGTCAACATTGATACCATTCACGTTGTAACGCAGGTACTCCTGACCCTTTTCGCCCTTGCCTTTTTCACCATCTGCATAGCGCAACACATTGACGTTGAACAATCCCTTTTCCATGACCGAGCGTAAATTCCAGGAACAGCCGGACATTCGGTCGGCAAGGCCAATCGCGCCAGAAATCATGATGGGACGGTCGCCGTCATACAGAAAGCGAGGACCCTCATTCGAATAACAAATGCCGACACCAAGTTCCAGCAACGGCAAGCCCATCTGTGTCGAATAGCGATTATTGGAGGCCACGATTTTGATCATATCGCGGGCATAGCCACAGGCGCGGGAGGCAGAGAACCACTGTTGCGGTGAGGTTTCATGCTCAAGAAAACTGAGAATGATGGCATCGCCTTCGATGAAGACTTTATTAGCGCCGTAAGTTTCCAGAATTTTGTTAATAGGATTAAAGAAACGAGTACTGAAATAAGAAGCCGGATTCAATCCCTTGGCTTGTAGATCATCAGTCACCGTTGTAGAGCCACGGACATCGGCCTTCATGATGGTATGGTGGCAAATACGGTCACTGTCGTCTTCAATTTCTTTGCTGGTAGGTAGCTTATAGAGCGTACCCGCCGATTCGGAAAGTTTGATGTCGTCTTTGCTGGTGAGCAGATTGAGGCGATTGAAGGCGCGATGAGCAAAGCGAAAATATTTCAGTTGCTGACGGTAACGGCTGATTTCCGTCAGTAGTTTGATCAGATCGCTGTCATCTATAGCTTCGAGATGCTCGGTGATATCCGACTGCAAGGCCTCTAGTGATTTGAGTTGTTCTTTGTTGAGCTTGTTGCCTGTCGCGGCACTGTCCTCTACCTTGTTGATCGCTATTTGGCCGCACAGATACTGACAAACAGTTTTCAGGTCAACGCGTTCGAGAATACTGGAGCTGACGGAACGGCGTACAAACTGACTCGTGATGAGTTGCTCGAGCATCTTTTCGGTGCGCAGCTGTTTGGCGAACGCTTTCAGGAATTTGTCGAGATGCTTGACGTCTTTACCGGCCTTCCAGCCTGCTTTCATGCCGTTCGCGTGTTTTTGATCTTCGATGTATTGCTGATTCTTCTTTGGGCTAAAAATACTGTGGATGTTTTCCGGGATATCCAGCCAACAGAAAGATTCGGATATCGTGGCTTTGGTATCACCTGCGACACCAAGGAACGGTTGTGTTCGAAACAGTCCACCAAGATCATCGTGGATTTCGGATGCCGTCGACTCTCTGCCACCGTCTGAATGCAAAGGAATAAAAGGCAGGTCAGGGAAGTACTCGCATACAAGTGTTTCCAGCTTGTTATTCATGGCAATGAAGTCGGCATCTTCAGAGACCGAACTCCACATGCAGAACTCGTTGATCAATAGTGGCAACGAACTAAGCTCGGAGGTCAAATGCAGCGGCGTAGTAATAGCGTTGGTAATAAACTGGTAGTCAGTACCCAGATATTGGCGGCGTACGGGTGCCAGTTGACGCTCTTCTGCTTTTTGCAGTTCACGGAAAAGCAGTTTGCTGATCTGGTAAAGTATGCGTTCGTAGTTTTTCTTTAGCCAAAACAGGCGAGCCTGGGTAGCCAGCGCTTCAGTAGAACCCTGACTACGCAATTCTGCCAGGCGTGAACTGATAGCGCGGACTTCTTCATCCAGTTGCGCGCGGATCGAGTGGACCAGGTATTTGATGGGCGCGAATTGCAGCAGAGCAATATGGTCGGCATCCAGATCAGTTTTCAAACGGTGAATCAGAACCGTCATCAAGTCGCGATATTTGTCGCGGAATTTATCGAATACTTCGGCGCCGTCCCAGGAGCCCGGGGTTGGTTTGGCATACACGGAAACGAGCGTGCGGACAATCTTGCGAACATCAGCAGTGAAGCGGCTGCTCAGGCGAACGTCATAGCGATAATTATCGATACCACGAGACATTGACTCGAAGGAAATATGAATAGCGCGCTGGGGTTCAATCCGATCCAGCAAAAATTCGGGCGCTTCAGCTGTCATTAGGCATCTACTTGTTCAATCTGGCTGGCACGAGTGCACAAACCTGTCGTGGTTACTGGCATACCAAACTGCATGAAGATAGCAGAGGTGGTTTCGCACAGTGTGAAGTCCCCCACATTACACCGGAATATGTTAAAAATCAGCAAGTTGAGCTAAGAAGCCTGGATCTGAGCAAGAATGTTCGAGATACAATCAATTGCGGTGCAACATACAGTTGGGCACAAGATATAGCATAAAAACCGGTTATTCGGCGTCGGCTATGAAATCTGCGAATAGCTGTTGATGCCGGCGATAGCCACGTTTTTGCTCGACATAGCTGTAGATTGGCGACAATAGTGCATGCAGGCCGAGAAACTTGAATTCCATGGCGAAGCTCAGTTTGCAATGCGCGGAATCGACCCCGGGTTCCAGTCGATAACTGTAACCGAGGCGTTTACTGCGCGTGTGAACCTGAAAATCGATACGCCGGTCCGCGTCAAAATGGGTAATAGTCCATGTCGTCGCCTTGCCGTTGAAAACGCGCAACTGACTGCCACGGCCCAATTCCCCTGTATCGAGCCGGTTCACTTCCTTGTATTGCCCAAGCCACCGCGGCCAGGACTGAAAATCTGTGAGACGCGCCCAGACCCTTTCGAGACAATTGTCGATTGGCCCCAAAGTGATGACGGTGGGGTCGAAAATGATGCGATATGCATTATTGGCGGCAAATTGCGGGGTATCCGTTCCGTTGGACATCGCGTGCTTTCCTGATCAATGCGCGGCTAGTGAGTGATTGGGATTGTTCGCCACTATAGAGGGTCGGGGGCCGAAGTTGAACAGGCTGACGCGCGGAAATTGATCTTGGGTGCTGCCTATTTGACTGTGGTATCGTTACAAGCACTAGCAGTCAATATGCAGATTTGGTAAACATTTTACGAATAATGAGACTGTCTCATCGAGGCGGCACAACACGAGAGAGAACATCATGAATCCTGAAGACAATGGTCGACGCAAGGTATTAAAAGGGGCTCTGGGAGGAGGCGTGCTGGCAGCAGGTGCAGCTACACTACCAGGATTTGTATTGCCAGCACTGGCACAAGGCGAGCGACTTGTGCCGTTCACTGATGTACCGGAGACATTTCAGGTGCGGGCCGTCAGACCCAATTCGACCCATTATCAGGACACCCGTCAGATTGACAGCTTTCTGACTGACAACGATGATTTTTATCTCGTGCAGCACTATGGCCAACCAGAGATCGACAATGATTCCTGGCGCCTGCGCATTACCGGTATGGTTGATAATGAGTTGGAATTTTCTCTGCAAGATCTGATGGACCGTCAGGCAGTCGAGGAAGTGATCGGCTTTGAATGTGGCGGCAACGGTAATCGACTCTTTCATGGTTTGATTGGCAATGCCTCCTGGCGTGGCACTGCTTTGCGCAGCTTGTTGGAAGAAGCTGGTATCCAGGACGGCGCCAAGGAAATTGTTTTTTTTGGTGAGGACACAGCCACGGAAGAGATTCGCGGTAGAGAAGTGGAAAAAGCTTTCGCCCGCAGTTTATCGATTGACGATGCCATGCGTGATGAAAACATGCTGGCCTACAGCATGAACGGCGAACCCTTGCCTCATTATCACGGCAAACCAGTGCGCTTGATCGTACCGGGTTGGTATGGCGTCGCCAATGTGAAATGGCTGACGCAGATTCATGTACAAGACACGCGTTACATGGGCCGTTTCATGGGGCGTGACTACGTAACGCTTAAACGCAGTAATGTCGGTGGTGTCGAGCGCTGGGTTGAAAATTCCGTCACTACCATGAACCTGAAGTCTTCTATCGTGCGAGTCACTGAGCTTGGTGGCAACTACGAGATCATGGGCTTTGCCCTGAGCGATGGCACGCCACTGCGTTCTGTTGAAATCAAGATTGATGACGGCCCATGGCAGCAGGCCCAAATGCACCCTGATAACAGCAGATACTCATGGAAGCTGTTTAGCATGGAATGGCCGAATCCATCAGATGGCGAGCACACGATTGTGTCTCGAGTGACTGACGTGGATGGCAATGTCCAGGCGCGCGCTGAAGATCTGCCCGAGCGAGTCAGCTACTGGGAAGAGTTCGGCCAATTCCCGCGGACTGTTCGCATTGGCTGAAACTAACAGTGCGGAAACTGCAAGCTCCGCACTATGAGTACCGAGAATAAACAAAACGCGACATTCGACGCGTTCATTCTGACAAGACAATGGCACGAAACCGATGCTGGCCTGGAACTCACGTTCTGGCTGGCCTCGGCGTACGGCCCATTGCGCTGGCGAGTGCCGGACCAGGAAGCTGTTTGCTTCGTCGCCGATCAGGACAGTCCTCACCTCGACCGTTTATTACGCCGCGGCAATCTGTGGCGTAGTAAATCTTCCCCCCTAAAAGATTTCTCCGGGCAATCCGTACTGGCCTGTTACTGCAAGAGCCAACGCGCGGTATTTGAAGCGCGAGACAAGCTGGCGGCAAAAGATATTTTTCTGCTGGAAGCGGATATCAAACCCACCGATCGCTACCTGATGGAACGATTCATAACCGGCAGTTTGCGAGTGACAGGCTCGCTTTCTGAAAACGGCGGTTTCTTCGACCTTACTCCAGAGAAGATAGATAGCAGCGACTACCGACCTGCATTGCGCGCTTTGTCCATCGATATCGAAACGAACTATCAGGCCACCTCTCTCTATTCCATTGGCGTCTACTCCGATACGCAAGCATTGGTGTTGATGATTGGTGACACAGGAGAACACCACTCTCACCCAGCCGAAGCATCTGACCCGGAACTACGCTACTACCCGGATGAGAAAACATTATTGCAGGCCTTTGTCGAACTCTGTAAGGAACTGGATCCTGATGTGCTGATCGGGTGGAATGTGGTCAATTTTGATCTGGTATGTCTGCAGGAATTCGCCGATCGACTGTCCGTACCTTTGACGTTGGGTAGAAACGATCAAACCATCAATTGGCGGCAAGCGCGAGATAACGCTAATCGTCGCTACGCGCTGGTGCCGGGCCGCGTCGTGCTGGATGGCATTGAATTAATGCGCACCGCGACCTACAGCTTTGAAAATTTCTCTCTGGACCATGTCGCTCAGCAGCTGTTACAGCGCGGCAAGCTTATCGACGACGTGGATCAGCGCGGTGCGGAGATCACAGATCTTTTTCAGCACGATAAATTGGCATTGGCGCGCTACAACGTGGAAGATTGCCGGTTGGTCTGGGACATCTTTCACCAGGAAAACCTGTTGGATTTTGCTATTGAGCGCAGTTTACTTACAGGCCTTGAGCCTGATCGCTACGGGGGTTCTGTCGCTGCATTCGATTTTTTGTATTTACCACGATTGCATCGGCAAGGCTATGTTGCACCCGCATTGGAGCAGCTTGGTAACAGCGGAATTAGTCCTGGCGGTTATGTCATGGAATCGGTACCGGGTATACACGACAATGTCATCGTGCTCGATTTCAAAAGCTTGTATCCCAGCATCATCCGCACGTTTGGGGTTGATCCGCTTGGCTTGATCAAGGGGTTGGAAGAGGCGGATAGCATTGAAGGTTTTGATGGTGGCCGCTTTTCTCGTCAACACAACATTCTGCCGCAACTCATCGAGCGTTTGTGGGCGGCCCGTGACAAGGCCAAACAGAATAACAATGCTGAGCTGTCACAAGCCATCAAAATCATAATGAACTCTTTCTATGGCGTACTCGGCACCAGCGCTTGCCGTTTCTTTGACACGCGGCTGGTCAGCTCGATAACCCGCCGCGGCCATGACATTATTATCCAAAGCAAAGACTACATTGAAGAGCAAGGCTTCGACGTTATCTATGGTGACACCGATTCGGTATTTGTGCTACTTGGCCCCTCGCTCGAACAAACGGTAGCTGAGATAGGAAATGGACTAGCTTCGAGCCTGAATACCTGGTGGCGTGATAAACTGCGCCACGAGTACGACATCACGAGCAATCTGGAAATCGAATTTGAAACACACTTTCAACGTTTTCTGATGCCGCGTATACGTGGTTCAGAGGCAGGCAGCAAAAAGCGCTACGCTGGTCTGGTTGCCGGCGACAGGTTGGTATTCAAAGGCCTTGAATCAGTACGCAGTGATTGGTCGCCGCTGGCCCGCGAGTTTCAGCAGGAGTTATTTCGCCGCATATTTAAAGACGAACCGTTCGAAGACTATGTCAAATCAGTCGTCGCGGGCTTGCTGGCTGGCGACTTTGAGTCAAAACTTGTTCTCCGAAAGCGGTTGCGCCGGCAACTGAGCGACTATGTGAAAAACGTACCGCCTCATGTGCAGGCCGCCCGCAAAGCTGAAGCCATAAGAGCAGAGCGCGACCTGCCCAGTTTGTATGATTCCGGAGGTTGGATAGAATACGTCATGACCACTGGCGGCCCTGAACCCAAACAGTATCGCCAGTCACCAATCGACTTCGAATTCTATTTGGACCGACAACTCGCACCGATCGCCGATTCAGTACTCGGATTCAAGTCTTCATCATTCGATGCGATACTGAATCAACAGATCGGACTTTTTTAGGCCTAGCAGGCATACTTTGCAAAGTCTTTCATAATGTCTTTTGCAGCGACTGGCAGCGGGAATCGCATGAAGGCTCTGTGCAACTGAGCTGGGGACAAAAATGCCAGATACAATTGCCAGACAATAGCGGAACAGAAAATGAGGTAAATTATGACAACCTATCTGGTGCTTACAGTGATCGCCGACGACAAGCCTGGGCTCGTGGAATCGCTTTCGCAAATTGTTGCCGCCCACGATGGTAACTGGCTGGAAAGCAGCATGTCACAGTTGGCGGGCAAATTTGCCGGCATTCTGCGAGTGAGTGTCAACGACGAGCTTGCCGATGATCTTATTGCTGCCTTGAAAGCCAAAGAAGGTGACTTGAAACTATTGATCGAGCGTGTTTCTGGCGATGAGCTGGGTGATGCGCCGTTGACCGTGACTCTGTCGCTGGTCGGCAATGATCGGCCGGGTATCATCAAAGAGATTTCTCATTGTCTGGCGGAGCTTGCGGTCAATGTTGAACAGCTCAATACCGAATGCACTCCGGCGCCGATGAGCGCGGATATCTTGTTCAAGGCCAAGGCGACACTGCGTGTTCCGGCTACCATTACGTTAGACACGTTGCAGTCCGAATTGGAAAAGCTTGCTGATGATTTGATTGTCGAAGTGCATGCCAACTAGTTAGTCAGAGCTTGTCGCGCCTGTTGCAGGTGATCAATCATATTGTTGAGCAGATTAATGCACTCCACGATTTCGAATTCGTTGGCGATGCGCTCTTGTGATGTGGCTGGCGGTGTGACTTGACTGTAGAGCAGTACCAGACATTCCTTGCTGGCATCAAAATTCTGATAGAAGAATTCACCAAAATCCGGGGTTAGTTGTATCAGTGCTGTGTCGAGTGAAACGCCGGATGCGGTCTGCAGGACCAATAATAACTGTTCGACACTCACCAATTGGGCGACGATTGCATTTTGCGTCGAACCACTAAACGGCGATTGCATGGCCTGAGTGTAGTTGCCATTTAAAAGCGGGTACAGAGATCGGATCAGAATTTCATCGCTTAGTAACGCCCACATACTCGACGCTAATAAGTGCACCAGCTGGGCACCACTGTAATAAGGTAAATCCTGCCTGAAGGCAGTGACTGCCAGTGTTACCGTGTCGTAAGTCTCCTCAAAATCATCGACCAGCAATTCAGCCACGGTCGTGAGTAGTTGCCGGCGCCGATTGTTTGGCAGCATCTCTAGTGAATAGCCGGCAATCTCTTGAGTTTGTGTTAGCTGTGTATTGTCACGAAAATCGCTGACTGGGCGCAATCCGCTGAGTGGCTGATTTTCTCCCCACAATAAAAATTCCAGCACATGAAAGCCGGTTGCGGCCTCATTGAGCTCAAATTGACCATGTAGCTGTCGCAATGCGGCGGCATTGATCTGGACAGTGGTATCAAACACCAGTCCGCTCTCGCCAAACCCTGATACGGCATCCAGATAGCCGGGCAAGATGGGCCACTGGTTGATCTGATATTCCAGTTCAAACATCCGCAGTTCGATTTCGTCGGTTGCTATCGACTCTACAAAGCGCCGATGCAGAGCGGTTGCTTCATAGCTGACGTGGGCTTGCAGCCAGGCCGAACGCGCTGCCGACAGAGTTGTCTGGGATGGAGTTGCCAGCAATTCAACGATACGCGTAGCCAGCACGCCAATACGCTGCGACGCGGTCTGAAAATCAGTTTGCACCTGCTCGAGATAGTAAGTCGTCAGTTCGCTGACAGCAGGGGTCAATACCGGGTCCAGATTGGCTGCGTTGACACTTGGAGGTACAGTGAGATTGTCACTGCCTGGTGCTGGATCAGACTGGCTATCACAGCCCAACAACAGCAACAAAGTGAGCACGGAGACTGCCTGTCTGTAGAGGGTGCGTCGCTTGCACAGGTTGTTAAGGCGCTTGGCCATGGCAGAAAGACAACGCCTCAGGGTTTATGCAGATCCAGTCTGCGCCATTGTTTTTGCTCCGCGATGCGGGCCAGTTTCTCGTCAGGATTAACGACAACAGGTTCGCTACTCCATTCCAGTAGCGGCAAGTCGTTGGAAGAATCCGAGTAAAAAATGCTGTGTTGTTGACCGATTCCTTGTTGCTCGCCCACCTCCTGTAACCACTGCTGCAGTTTCTCTACTTTGCCTTGCTGGAAGCAGGGAATGCCAGCAATATTGCCGGTTAACTGACCGTTTGCTTGTTCCAGATCGGTTGCCAACAGTGTATCGACGCCAAACGCTTTCGCCAGTGGTGTCGTAAGCAGGGAGTTGGTGGCCGTTATGATTGTGCAATAGTCGCCGGCCTCTTTGTGCTCGCGAACCAAAGTCAGAGCCTCATCGGTTACCATCTGCTTGATGACGCCTTCGGCATAGTCGCTGACCAGCGTCTCCAGATCGGCGCTGGGCAGGCTGAGTACAGGGCCTAGTGTGAATTTCACATAGGCGTGGATATCCAGCTTGTTCTGCACATACTCCTGATAGAAGCGATCGTTGGCTGCGCGATGCGCATCCGCATCTACCAGACCATTGTCGATCAGGTACTCGCCGAAAGCATGGTCACTGTCCCCGTTGAGTAGAGTATTGTCGAGATCGAACAAAGCGAGGCGGCGGGGTGTATCGAGGGGCATCGGGGAACTCCGGAAAAAGCCTGATTATAACTGCATGGCTGGCCATGGCGCAGTCCAGCAGCCTTCTTTATATGCCGGTGCAACCTCATATTAACCTTAACGTATTGTTATTATTAATAATATACGGGTTGGAGCCAGAATAAGGTGATTCAACTTCGGCGGCGACTGGGAAACCAATATGCGCTATATTTGTCTAAGGAAGGACATCTATGATTGATTCAGAAGGTTATCGCGCCAATGTTGGTATCGTTATCTGCAACCCGCAGGGCGAATTGCTGTGGGCGAAGAGAATCGGTCAGCAGGCCTGGCAATTTCCCCAGGGCGGGATAAACGAGAGTGAATCGCTGGAAGAGGCGCTCTATCGCGAACTCGACGAAGAAGTCGGTCTCGCAGCGGATGATGTGCAAATATTGCATCAGACCAATGATTGGCTGCGCTATCGTTTGCCCAAGAACTTCATCCGCTACCATCGTGATCCGCTTTGTATTGGCCAGAAACAGAAATGGTTCCTGTTGGGCTTGAAAAGCGATGAGAACAAGATTGCTTTGGAAAAGTCCGGCGAACCCGAGTTTGACGATTGGCAATGGGTTAGTTACTGGTACCCACTCAATCAAGTCATTGAGTTCAAGCGCAGCGTTTATCGTCGAGCATTGAAGGAATTGATACATCCGCTAAACAAGTACTTAAAACAACAATAAAGCTTACCTGGCGCCTTGCGCCGGTCATTCATCGTCCCGTTTCGTCCCGCAATAGAACTCGGCGAGTCAGCCGAGCGCAATTTGTGTGGTCGGGCGAATCTCAACGGTATTCAATGGCAATTAACGAGCGCCATAAAGGATTAAAGGGAATCATTAAGTATGCTTGAAGAACTTCGGGCAATCGTTCAGGAAGTTAACGCTGCCAGAGAACTGCAGGCAGCGCTGAACATTATTGTGCATCGGGTTCGCGAAGTATTGGGCACGCAAGTGTGCTCTGTTTTTCTGCTCGACAAGGATATTAACAGCCATGTTCTCATGGCGTCGGAAGGTCTGCGCAAAGAAGCAGTTGGTCAGGTGAGCCTGTCTGTTGGCGAAGGGCTCGTTGGTCTGGTGGCTAAGCATGCCGAACCTATCAACTTGCAAGATGCCTCACTGCACCCCAGCTTTCACTATCTGCAAGAAACCGGGGAGGAAGAATTTCATGCCTTCCTCGGTGTGCCAATCATTCACCATCGCTCCGTACTTGGTGTTTTGATTGTTCAGCACAAAGAGAAGCGGCGCTTCGATGAAGGCGAAGAGGCATTTCTCGTTACCTTGTCAGCGCAGTTGGCCGGCGTCATTGCGCATGCCGAAGCCACGGGTGCCATTCACGGTATATCGCCCTCTGGCCACAAAACGTCAGATACTGTGTTCCCCGGCGTTTCCGGTTCTTCCGGTGTGGCCATTGGTACGGTGGTCGTTGTATTTCCACACGCAGATCTCAATCAGATACCGGACCGGCCTGCTCGGGATATCGACGCAGAAATCGAATTTTTTAACAGTTGTCTGGAATCTGTACGCGAAGATATGCGCGTCTTGCATGATCGTATAGCGGGGCGTGTCGCCGAAGAAGAGCGCCAGCTTTTCGATGCCTATTTGCACATGCTGGATGACAATGCGCTCGGCAAGGAAGTCGTCGACCGTATTAGCCAAGGGCAGTGGGCTCAGGGCGCGCTGGCCGATGTTGCTCGTGAACACGTCCGCAACTTTGAGCAGATGAACGATTCCTATCTCAGCGAACGGGCTGTGGATATCAAGGAGTTATGTAGTCGAGTCCTCTTCTACCTGCAAGACAAGGACCGAGTCCTAACCGAGTATCCCGACGACACCATTTTAGTCAGTGAAGAACTCACCGCCGCCATGTTGGCTGAAGTGCCAAAGGAAAAACTCAAAGGGCTTGCCTCGGTAAAGGGGTCAGGTAACTCACACGTTGCCATCTTGGCACGCACCATGGGTATTCCCACCGTCATGGGTGCGGTCGACTTGCCTTACAGTCAGCTCGATGGCAAGGAAGTCGTGATCGATGGCTACAAAGGCGAGGTGATTAGCAACCCGTCCGAGTCAGTAAAAAAACGTATTCTCAACACGCTCAAGGAACAGGACCAGCTCATCGCCGGGCTCGAGGGTCTCAAAGACCTGCCATGCGAAACCGCCGATAAGCACCGTGTCCACCTGTGGGTGAACACGGGATTGATGTCTGATGTTATGCATTCGCTGGATCAAGGTGCTGAGGGAATCGGCCTGTTCCGAACCGAAGTGCCGTTCTTGATTAACGAGCGCTTCCCATCCGAGCAGGAACAGACCGAAATTTACCGAGAACAGCTGCAAGCCTTTGCGCCAAAAGTTGTGACTATGCGTACGCTGGATGTCGGTGGTGACAAGTCCTTACCGTATTTCCCGATCGAAGAAGCCAATCCGTTTCTTGGCTGGCGGGGTATTCGTGTCACCCTGGATCACCCGGAGATTTTCACTGCACAAGTAAGAGCCATGCTGCGGGCCAGTATCGGTTTGGAAAACCTGCAGATCATGCTGCCAATGATCAGCAATGTGCAGGAAGTGAGTTCCGCATTGCAGCTCATCAAGAAAGCGCACCGTGAACTTATTCAGGAAGGCCTCGAAATCAAGTATCCGCCTGTGGGTGTGATGATTGAGTTACCCGCTGCGGTCTATCAGACGCGGGCACTGGCACGTATGGTGGACTTTGTTTCGGTGGGCAGTAATGACCTGACCCAGTATCTGCTCGCCGTGGATCGTAACAATCCACGCGTCGCTCACTTGTACAGCGCATTCCATCCGGCGGTGCTGACCGCATTGCTGCAGGTAGTGACGCAGGCACACGAAGAAGGCAAACCGGTCAGTATTTGTGGCGAGATGGCCGGTGACCCCGGCGCCGCGGTGCTGCTCGTGGCGATGGGCTTTGATGTGCTGTCGATGAATGCCATGACCCTATTGAAGGTCAAATCGGTTATCCGCAGCATTAGTCTTGATGCGGCGCAGGATTTGCTGGATCAGGTAATGCAGATGGACGATGCACAAACGATTCGCAGCGCAGTAGACTTGACCCTTTACAATGCGGGCGTCGATCGATTGCTGCGCTCTTCACGGACTAATTGATTCGAACTCTTCGCGAGTGATTCGGTACAGCAGATGCTCACTCAACGGACTGTCCGGATCGACTTTGGGATGCTTGAAGTTCTCGTGACAGTTGCGCATACCGATTTTCTGCATGACGCGTTGAGAAGCGAAATTCTCGAGGGTCGTGCACGCAACCACTTCCGGCAATTCCAGTTTATCGAATGCAAACCGTAGTGAGTGTTTGGCAGCCTCCGGCGCATAGCCATTACCCCAATGGTCACGTGACAAGCGCCAGCCAACTTCGACAGCGTCAGGGTAAGGTGTATTGACTGCAGGATTGAGGCCGGTAAAACCAATACATTCCTTTGTATTGCGCTTTTCCACCGCCCAGAAACCCCAGCCGCGTTTGCTAATCCCTTCCTGCAGTAAAGCCAATAACTCATCTGACTGCTTTCTTGATAATACAGCTGGGAAATGGCGCATGACTTCTGCATCAGCAGTGAGCGCCGCAAACGGTGCTGCGTCAGCTTCCTGCCACTGACGTAATAGCAAGCGCGGGGTAGTTAAAACAAAGTCATCATGCTGACTCATTGCCGCATTCCCGTGCTAGTCCGCGTCGTCGAAAAAATCGATGACGCCGGATTCGAGATTGTATTCAGCGCCAACAATAAGCAGGCCATCATTGGTGACGAGGTCTTCGAGAATAGCCGAGCCATGCCGCAGCTTTTTAACAGACGCTTCGATGTTGGCGCGTACAGCGCAACCGAGTAACTCCTCGGGTGCAACTGAGTCGTCATTGGTCAGGTGCTCGATACCGGGAACAATCCGGCTCACAATGGAATGCAGATTGGCAGAGCGTGCCTCACCCGGATTCTTAAGCTGTTCCAAAGTGGCAGAAACGGCACCGCAGGAGCTATGCCCAAGAACGACAACCAGGCGTGTTCCAAACTGTTCGGCCGCAAATTCAATACTGCCGATCTGTGAGGGTGCGACAATATTCCCGGCAATGCGAATAACAAACAGATCACCTAGCCCCTGTGCGAAAATAATCTCGGCAGGCACACGCGAATCTGAGCAGCCAAGAATAATGGCGAAAGGTTTCTGTTCCTTGATCAGCTCGGTGCGTTTACCCGCATCGATTTCGATGTGCGAGCGATCAATCGCCAGAAAATCCCGATTGCCTTGTTTGAGACGCGTGAGCGCTTCTCGAGCAGTGATCATGGTAATTTGTTCTCCAGGCTACCCTTGATTTGGCCAGCCTATAGTTACGAATTAATCGTGGTCGTGGCCGCCATGACCAATAGGCTTGTCGGTGAAAAGCCAATCTTTCAATTCCTTGTCCAGATAGTCGTCTTGTCGACGAATCCATTCCAGGACCATGGCCGCATGTTCTTTTTCTTCGTCACGATTGTGAATAAGAATACGCTTCAATTCTTCGTCCTTGCAGGCATCAACGCGCTGGTTGTACCAATCGACGGCTTCGAGCTCTTCCATCAACGATGTGATCGCCCGGTGCATGTCGCGGGTTTCATCGCTGAGCTCGTTAATAGGTTCATGGTAGCCTTCATTCGCCATGTTGATCTCCAATAGTGTCTATAATGTTAAAAAAATTGAGTTAATTGTGGTCCTGTTAGACCTGAATTCTAAGCCAATAGTATGGCCAAGCTCAAAACAGCACTACATCACGCTTTTGATCAGGCTGCCAGCATCATCTCATAGAAGTGACGTTGGCCAATTGCGCCCGATACACCGTAATTCTGTTCACTAAAGCGCAGCTTGCCTGAGCCCTCCAGAAGCAATGCGCTTGAACACACTGTGCCATACAGTCTTTCAGGATTGATGATGAATGCTGAGGACAAGCTACGTTCCAGCTCCTTGCCTATGCCAGTATCAGGCAGCTGACTGTCGTCGGCCGGCTGTGGGTCTCGCATCAGCTCAATGAGCTGGTCTGTAGCCAGCGATTCCGGGGCATCTATCAGCGCCCCCAGACGCTGTTTGCCAAGATTGACCTTGGGCCAGTCGCTGTCCAAATCACCGTTAGACAAGCCATAGATGCCGGGCTCCAACTTTTCACTGCGGCCACTGAAATTGTTGACGTAATAGAGCTCGTTTGGGTCGCCCACCAGCAGGTTGTAGCCGGCATACTGATCAAAGCTGGCTGCAAGCTTCTCACAGTAGGCCGCTGGCGCCATCGTGCCGAGCAGAAAATCTCGCGTAAGTTCACCGCGAGAGCGGGTTTTCAGTTCTGCCTGCGATGGATCACGAATATTGGTGACTGCGGCAAAGCGGCCGCTACGGGTAATACCGAGCCAGGTGCCACCCGCTAATTTGTCTTGACCGGCCAGTAGCCTTGTCGAAGCAGGGCTTTCTTGCCAGAGGCTGGCCTGAGTAGTAGGGCGGGTATAGAATTCATCGCGGTTGGCAGCGACAATCAACGGGTATTCAGACGAGGCCTGATAGGCAAAAATAATTAAGCACATGCGGGCTATGGTAGCGCCTCGAGTGAGGCCAGAGAAGCAGGCATTTTTCTGTACGCTGATTCGGACTACGGTTTCTTGCCTTGCTATACTCTCTATAGTCCCTATTCTCCTTCTACTTGCGAATCCTTGCATCCAACGCCCATGCTGACTTATCCCAATATTGACCCTGTAGCGATTGCCATTGGCCCTCTGGAAATTCACTGGTACGGCCTGATGTATATTTTGGCCTTTGGTGGCGCCTGGGCGTTGGCTACCTATCGAGCCAAGCATGGTCCCCAGCAGTGGAATGCGGAACAGATTTCTGATCTTGTCTTCTATGGCGCCATGGGTGCCGTCATAGGTGGTCGGTTTGGCGCGGTCTTTTTCTATAACTTTGATCGTTTCGCGGCCGACCCGCTCTGGTTATTGCGGGTATGGGAAGGTGGCATGTCATTTCATGGTGGCTTCCTGGGCGTGATGGTGGCGTTGTGGTGGTATTGCCGGCGCACTAACCGGGACTATTTGTCGACACTGGATTTTATAGCCCCACTAGCACCTTTCGGACTGGGCGCCGGACGCCTTGGCAACTTTATCGGCGGCGAGCTTTGGGGGCGACCAACCGATGTCGCCTGGGGCATGGTCTTTCCCCATGTTGATCAGCAGGCGCGGCATCCCTCGCAACTCTATGAGTTCGCTCTGGAAGGGGTCGTGCTGTTTACCGTGGTCTGGCTCTTTTCGGCCAAACCGCGTCCGCGTTTGGCTGTCAGTGGGCTGTTTGCCGTGGGCTATGGCAGCTTTCGCTTTTTCATCGAGTTCTTTCGCCAGCCGGACGAGCAACTCGGCTTTATTGCCTTCGAATGGCTGACGATGGGACAATTGTTATCGTTACCCATGATCATTGCCGGTGCCACATTCTTGCTGCTGGCCTATCGCAACGACGGCAAATTGTCGCTGCGTTAGCAAGCTCGACATCTGCGTACCCAGTACGCAGCCATAACCCGACAAACCAAGAGTTCACAGCACGAACTCAAATCAGGACACCGACACCGTATGCAGCAATATCTGGACCTCTGCCAACGACTCATTGATGAAGGTGTGTGGATCGATAATGAGCGGACCGGCAAGCGTTGCCTGACGGTGATCAACGCAGACTTGCAATACGATGTTGCTGGCAACGAGTTTCCCATTATTACGACTCGCAAAAGCTACTGGAAAGCTGCTATAGCAGAGCTCATTGGCTACTTGCGCGGTTACGACAATGCGGCCGACTTTCGTGCACTGGGCACCAAATCCTGGGATGCCAATGCCAATGAAAATGCGGCCTGGCTGGCCAATCCGGTGCGTCAGGGCGATGACGACATGGGCCGTGTCTATGGCGTACAGGGCCGGGGTTGGCGCAAGCCTGAGGGCGGCACCATCGATCAGTTAGCCAAGATTGTTAACAACCTGAAGAAGGGTCTGGATGACCGCGGTGAAATCCTGTCTTTTTACAATCCCGGCGAGTTTCATCTGGGTTGTCTACGGCCGTGTATGCATACCCATAATTTTTCGCTGCTTGGTGATACCCTCTATCTCACCAGCTATCAGCGTTCCTGTGATGTGCCATTGGGTTTGAATTTTAATCAGATTCAGGTGTTCGCCTTGTTGGCCCTGGTTGCACAAATCACAGGGCATAAGCCGGGTATGGCCTATCACAAGATTGTGAATGCGCATATCTATGAAGATCAGTTGGAGTTGATGCGAGATGTGCAATTAAAACGCAAACCGTTTCCTGCTCCGACTTTGCATATCAACCCGGATATCAAATCTCTGAAGGATCTGGAAACCTGGGTCACCATGGACGATTTCCGCGTCGAAGGTTATCAGCACCATGAGCCTATCGCTTACCCGTTCTCAGTCTGATCGGAGATCGGGCTACAACACACGCAGTGAATGAAACGATTCACTTCAGAGTCAGTAACCTGGAAGACAATACATTGAAAATCTCACTCATCTGGGCCATGTCCGAGAACCGGGTTATTGGTCGCAATAATAGTTTGCCCTGGCACCTTCCTGAAGACTTGAAATACTTCAAGCGAACCACTATGGGTTGCAGCATTATCATGGGCCGCAAGACCTGGGAGTCTATTGGCAGACTATTACCGGGCCGTACCAATATTATTGTCACGCGCAACACCGACTACGAAGTTGAAGGGGCACGTGTCGTGGAGTCCGTCGAAGCGGCGATCAAGCTGGCAGAAAGTATTGCCTACATCGACGGTTCTGATGAAGCGTTTGTTATCGGCGGTGCGGAGATCTACAAACACGCCTTGCCACTGGCCGACCGGCTGCACATTACTCGCGTGCATGCCGAGGTTGATGGCGACACTTATTTCGCCGAGTTTGATGAGAGTGAATGGGATGAAGTTTGGCAAGAGGATTTTACGCGTAACGACGCCAATCCCTATGACTACAGCATCTGCGTTCTCGAACGTAAATAACTCGAGCTTGCTTCAGCCAAGCGGCTTGCACAGTACTTTGGAATTACGCTGAAAGTTATACAGTTTCTGTCGCGTCTCCGGCAGAGCTTCAGGCGAACTCTCAACAAAGCCGTGCTCGATGAACCAATGTGATGTCACAGTAGTCAATACGAACAGTGATTTGACTCCATTGCTGCGCGCTTCAGATTCCAATGATTGCAATAGCCGTGATCCCAGCTTCTGCTTCTGATAGTTCGGGTGTATGGCGATACACGCGAGTTCGGCAGCATCTTCGCTGATTGGATAAAGTGCAGCGCAAGCGATAATAGAACCTTCCAGTTCGATCAATTTAAAATTTTCAATCTCATTCTCCAGTCGTTCGCGTGAGCGTTCGACCAGTGTGCCGTTGTCCTCAAGTGGCTTGATGAGATTGAGGATGCCGGGTACGTCGGCTACCTGGGCATTGCGCAACAAGTCAAAACTGTCGCTACTCAGCAGGCTGCCATTGCCTTCCCGGGTGAAGAGTTCCTGTAACAACGCGCCATTGTCCTTGAAGCTGATCAAGTGGGTACGATGTACACCATGCCGATAAGCGTGCAACGCGGCACTGAGCGCTTGCGCGATACAGGAAGACTGCTCGTCATCAAATTGCTGCAAGCGTTCCATGTTTGCCACCGCATCCTGCTCGTTGAGCGAAGGCAATTGTTGCCCGTCACTGTCGAGCACCCCGGCGGTGGGCAGTAGCAAGAGTAGTTTTTCGGCATTCAAAGCGATGGCGGCTTCGGTGGCAATCTCCTCGGCCGACAAATTGAAGACTTCGCCTGTCAATGAATAGCCGAGGTTGGACAGCAGTACCAGATTGCCTTCATCCAGCTGCTTTTGGATTGCCTGTGCATGAATCTTGCGCACCTTGCCGGTGTAATGGAAGTCGATTCCATCATGGATGCCAACCGGCTTGGCGGTGACAAAGTTACCGCGGATCAAGCGCAGCTGTGCGCCATGCATCGGCGAGTTCGCTGTACCCATCGATAGCAGGCCATCCAGCCAATAGCTGAGATCACCAACGGTTTCTCTGACTGTCGCCATACAATCCGTTTCAGTAATTCGCAGATTGCGGTGATAGCGAAGCTCTTTGCCGGTTGCTGCCAAGGCCTTCGATATCTGCGGTCTGGCACCGTGCACCAATACCAGCTTGGCACCGAGGCTGTGGAGCAGGCTGAGATCATCAATAATTTTTGCCAGGTTGTCGTCTTCGAGTGCTTCACCACTCAGTAATACAACGAAGACTTTGCCGCGGTGGGCATTGATGTAACTCGTTGAGGCACGAAACCAGTCGATGAGAGTGCTGTTCTCGGTCATATTATTTGTCACTCACACAATGGGCGATGATCAATTGTCTTAAAGTGTTGATACACGGGTCGATCATGTTCTGATCCAGATACTCATCAGGCTGGTGTGCCTGATCGATATTGCCCGGGCCCATGACTATAGTATCCATGCCCAGCTCTTGCAGATAAGGCCCTTCTGTCCCGAAGGCGACACTAATGCCGTCATGGCCAGTGAGTTTTTCGGCAATCCGCAACAGTTCACTATTCTCATCGGCAAAGAAAGCCGGGACACCAGTAAACAGGGTTTCCATCTTTAAGCCAATGCCTTTGGGCTCGGTAATGCGGGCGACCCGCTGGTTTATCTCGGCACGCACATCGTCCATGTGCATGCCGGGCATCAAGCGGACATCGAACTCAAGTTCACAATGACCGCAGATACGGTTCGGATTGTCACCACCGTGAATACTGCCCAGATTGAGAGTTGGATAGGGAATGGCAAAGACGTCTGATTGATAGCGGCTCTTGAGTTCAGTGCGATAAGCCATCAGATCGGTAATCACTGTGTGCATGACATCCAGCGCGTTGTTACCCAGGCCAGGATCTGAAGAGTGACCACTTTGCCCATCGAGGCGGATGCGGTCCATCATGATCCCTTTGTGTGCACGTACCGGTTGTAGGCCTGTCGGTTCGCCAATAACGGCGGCCCTTGCCTTTGGGCGACCCATTTCAACAAGCTTCTTGGCGCCATCCATAGATGTTTCTTCGTCAGCAGTTGCCAGGATGATTAATGGTTCTTTGAAAGTTTCACCTAACAGGGGTTCGACGGCAGCCATCACCAGTGGAAAGAAGCCTTTCATGTCAGTAACACCGAGACCGAAGAAACGATTGTCTCGTTCTGACAATGTGAAAGGGTCTACCGTCCACAGCTCGCTGTTCATGGGTACAGTATCAGTATGGCCCGACATGACGAGCCCGCCAGGGCCGCTGCCCAGTGTCGCAATCAGATTCAACTTGCCGTCCCCGCAGGGGATGGTTTCGCAGGCAAAGCCCATGGCCTCAAGCTCGTTGGCAAGATAGTCAACGATAGGCTTGTTGCTCATGTCGAGTTCGGCCAGTGTTGAACTAATACTGGGTATGCTTATGACATTGCTCAGTCGTGTCAGTAACTTGCTATCGGATAACGCCATGGACAGAACTCGGAAAGTGAAAATTAATAATCAGATTGCACCCGACTAATAATTCAAAAAAAATAGGGCTGGCTCGATTGCTCAGGATGCGGCTTGCTTCTCAAGCATAAGTTTCGCGATTACATCGGTCTTGGCGGCCATCACGAAATCATTAACATGTAAGCCATTAATTTTATGCGTCCACCAGTACACGGTTACTTTGCCCCATTCGGTCAGTATAGCGGGGTGATGTTGTTCTCTTTCAGCGAGGTTGGCAATCTTGTACGAGAATTCGAACGCGTCCTTGAATTCCATAAAATGGAATTGACGAATGAGCTTGTCGACACCCTCATGATATTGGCGGCGCCAGGAGGGTATGGAGAGAATCAACTCATTGGCTTGTTGGTCAGTTACAACTGGAGCGCCTAATTTACAAGCTTCGCAATGTTGCTTGTGTAGATCCGTCATGACAGAAACTCCTCGAGTACACTGTTCAGCATCTGATAACCGCGATCGGTTGTGGTCACGACACCGCCGCTACTTTGCATTAGTCCTTTAGTCGTCAAGTATTCTACCTGCTTTGCAATACTGCTAAAAGCCAGTCCGGTACGGGCACTGAACAGGGATTCACTAAAGCCTTCCCGGAGGCGTAAGGCATTCAGCACGAACTCCAGAGCGCGATCCTCTCTGGCCAGCGTTTGCCGGGGCGCTTGCCGTTGCACACTGCTTTGCAGGTAATGTGCCGGTTGTCTGCTTTTACGCGTCCGTACGATACTGTCTTGAGACGGATCAGTGAGCTTGCCGTGGGCACCCGCACCGATACCAATGTAATCGCCGAACTGCCAATAATTGACATTGTGCAGCGATTTCTTTCCCGGCTGTGCAAAGGCAGAGACTTCGTATTGCGCAAAACCAGCTTCGGCCAACATCGCCAGACCGGATTGCTGGATCGAGTCCAGCTCATCGTCGGCCGGTAAGGGCGGGGGGCGATTATAAAAAACCGTGTTGGGCTCGATAGTGAGTTGATACCAGGACAAGTGAGTAGGCTCCAACGCAATCGCTTGTTGTAAATCAGCCATCGCTTCGGCACTGGTTTGGCCGGACAGACCATGCATCAGGTCGATATTGAAATTATCAAAGCCTGCTGACCTTGCCATCGAAATAGCTGCTGTGGCTTGTGTCGTATCATGGATGCGCCCAAGCTTTTGCAGTTGCAGATTGGAAAAACTTTGTACGCCTATCGACAGGCGATTTATACCGGCCTCGCGATAGGCAGCAAAGCGTTTGGCCTCAGCGGTGCCAGGATTGGCTTCCAATGTAATCTCGATGGTGGGCGAGAACTCAATCAATGCCGCGATGCGTTGCAACAAACGCTGGAGTGACGTGGCACTGAACAGCGAGGGAGTGCCACCGCCGATAAAAATTGATTGCAGTGACCGGCTGGGTAGCTGATCAAGATCAGCTGTCAGATCGTCGATCAATGCATCAATGTATTTTGCCTCAGGCAATTCACCCGAGTACTCGTGAGAGTTGAAATCACAGTAGGGGCACTTACGCACACACCAGGGGATGTGTACGTAAAGGCTTAGCGGTGGGAGTGCCAGCATGCCTTCAATTGCTGCAGGGCTTTACCCCGATGGCTGAGTGAATTTTTGATTTGGGGGCTAAGCTCTGCAGACGAACAATCATGTTGTGGCACATAGAACAGCGGATCATAGCCAAAGCCATTCTCGCCTTGCGGTGCAAACAGGATACTGCCCTCCCATGTGCCCTGACAGATCAGCGGCATCGGATCGCGGGTAAAGCGCATATAGACAATGACGCACTGAAATCTGGCCGTGCGCGCTTCGCTTGGCACTTGCTCCAGTTCTTGCAATAGTTTTGTGTTGTTGTGGGTATCGGCATCAGGCCCTTGCTGTCCCGAGTAGCGTGCTGAATAAATTCCCGGCTCACCTTGCAAGGCATCAACCTCGATACCGGAGTCATCTGCTATTGCGGGCAGTCCGGTTGCCTCGCACGCGTGCCGTGCCTTGATGAGTGCATTCTCGACAAAGCTTAATCCGGTTTCCGCCACATCACTCACTGAGAATTGAGATTGTGGCAGTAACTCTACGCCCCAATCGGCCAGGATCGTCTGCAGTTCGGCGAGTTTGCCAGCGTTGCCACTGGCGAGCACAATCTTGCTCATGAGGCGTCATTCCGCGTCAGGTGATAAATGGCAATCTCGCCCAGAAAGTTTGGCCAGAAGCGAATAGCCCAGTTGCCCTGATGTTCAGAGTCCACCACTGTGCGTGCCAGCACTTTGAAATCTTTTTCACGACAGAGCACGTCAAAGTCTTTCACTGTACAGAAGTGAATGTTGGGTGTGTCGTACCATTCATGGGGCATGAATTTGGAAACCGGCATACGTCCTTTCGAAAGAAGATGCAGGCGACTCTTCCAGTTGCCGAAATTCGGGAAAGTGACGATGCCGTTCTTGCCAATGCGCATCATGTCGTCGAGTAGCTGTTCCGGCTTGCTGAGGGCCTGAATCGTTTGCGCAAGCAGGACAGTATCGAAGCTGTCATCCTGAAAGTTTGACAAGCCGGTGTCCAGATTCTGCTCGAGTACACTGACGCCATTTTCGATACATTGTTCAATATTGGTTTGATCAATTTCGAGGCCGATGCCGGTAACGCCTCTTTGCGTCTGCAAATAGTGCAACAGGCTGCCGTCACCGCAACCCAGATCGAGTACCTTGCTCTGAGGTTTGATCATGCGCGCAATAATTTCCAGGTCAGGCCGCATTAGTGACCTCCCTATCTGACTCTGGCTGACTATTCTGCGCTTGAGGAATCTCACCATTCAGCTCGGCATGCACGCGATTCATGTAGCGGCTAAACGCCGATACATAGCGTGGTATGGGCAACAAGAACGCGTCATGACCGGAGTCTGATTCGATCTCCAGATACGTCACCTGTTTACCTGCCTTGAGCAGGTCGTTGACGATTTCCCGTGAACGTTCCGGCGGGAAGCGCCAATCGGTACTGAAAGACATCAAAAAGAATTTACAATGGCTGTTCTCAAAAGCACGGCTGAGATAACCCTCATAGTCCACTGATGGATCGAAGTAGTCCAGCGCCTTGGTCATTAACAGATAAGTGTTGGCATCGAAGTTTTCCGAGAACCGCTCGCCCTGATAACGCAGATAACTTTCGACCTGAAAGTCAACGTTAAAACCAAAGCTCAATTTACCGGTGCGTAATTCCCGGCCAAAGTTGGCGCCGCCGAATTCTGGCAGAGACTTGCCAAACTTGGAACGCATAGCGCTGTCGGACAAATAGGTAATGTGGCCAACCATGCGAGCCAGAGTCAGCCCCTGTTTGGGTGACGTGCCGTGTTCGAGGTAATGACCATTGTGAAAATTCGGGTCGCTGATAATGGAATGACGAGCGACTTCGTTAAAGGCGATGTTTTGCGCTGAGAGTTTTGGTGCGGCTGCTATACAGACCGCGTGCCCCAGTCGTTCCGGATAACTGATCGACCAACGCAACACTTGCATTCCACCCAGACTGCCACCAACCACTGCCGCCCATTTCCTGATGCCCAGGCGATCTGACAACATAACCTGACTCTTCACCCAGTCACGCACAGTGACCACAGGGAAATCTGGACCGTAGTGTTTGCCGGTTTCCGGATTAATTGACACGGGACCGGTACTACCCGCACAGCCACCCAGGTTATTCAGGCACACCACAAAGAATTTATTGGTATCAATGGCTTTGCCCGGACCGATACAGGAATCCCACCAGCCGGGCTTTTTGTCGTTCTCACTGTGGTAGCCGGCAACGTGATGATCACCACTGAGGGCATGACAGATAAGCACCGCATTACTGCCAGCCGCGTTGAGCTCGCCATAGGTTTCAACCATCAGGTCAAAACTGGAAAGGACTTTACCGCTTCGAAGTTCGAGCGGTTCGTCGAAATGATAGGACTGTGGCGTGACGATGCCGACCGAGTCCTTGGGCAGTTTCGTACTCATTGTTATTGCTTGGTTACTCTTTCCTTTATTGGACAAGGTGTGCGGGTAATCTCTCTATACCTTCACACACCAGTGTCTTGCGCCGCGAAGTGTGGCCACTAGCGATAGCGATTGCCGCGGGTTTCAAATTCAATTCTTTTGCCAACAGTTTTAATAACGCCGCGTTAGCCTTGCCATCGGTTGGCGCTGCTTTAAGTTTTATTTTTAGCGCATCAGCCAACCAGCCAACGATTCTGTCTTCACTGGACTTTGGGACAATAACACAGTCCAGCCGCAGCTTCTTTGCCGCACCGGCCATTATTGGAGCTACACGCCCAAAATAATAGGAGCGTACTGCTGAATTCCAAAAACCGTATTGAGAAAATTCTGAATTACGCCAATAGCGATGAAGATAAAAATTGGTGAAAAATCCAGTCCGCCCATAGGAGGAATGATTTTTCGAACGGGTGCCATCACGGGTTCAGTTAACTGCCAGATCAACATGAGAATAGGGTGCGGATTCATGTTGCCGGAGAACATCATAACAAAAGACATGATGATCGAGGCAATCAGGGCAAAATAATAGATGCGAATAATAAACAGCAGTACGCCGATAAAGCCCCAGGTGATGGCTGGGCCGATTGGCGGCACCGAATTGGTATAGAGAAAAGCAAGAATGAAAATAGCCAGTATTTCGATGACCAGTGCCAGAATCAGGCTGGAAAAATCGATGCCACGATAGCCGGGAATAAAAGACCGAAAGATTCTCACCATTGGATCAGTAATTCGAAAAACTGCCTGCGACACCGGATTGTAGAAATCGGCACGTGCCAGTTGTAACAGAAAGCGTAACAACACGGCCAGCAAGTATAATCCTGCCAGAGCGTTGAAAATCAGTGCTGCTGAACTACCTATTGCTTCCATAACTCACTCTCTTGATTGTAATGCTTGCCCGGATCTGTTTCTTGATCCTTGCAGTTAGTCTTTGTCTGATTCCTGCGCCAATTCGATTGACCTGTCACGGGCAGCATGTAAAGACGCTTCTACGAGCTGGCGTAAATGCCCAGCCTCGAAAGTATTAATGGCGCGTTCTGTTGTGCCGCCGGGAGATGTGACCCGGCGCCGCAATTCGTCCAACGCCACGTCGCTGTCCTGCGCTAATGCACTGGCACCCGATGCTGTTTGTAGCACCAATTTTCGGGCCAGATCTGCCGGCAACCCCATTTCTTGCGCCGTATTCTGCATCGCTTCCATGAACAGGAAAAAATAGGCCGGGCCACTACCTGATACGGCTGTAACGAGATCCAGATCAGCTTCGCTATCGACCCAGGCACTGAGGCCAACAGCATCCAATAGCTGCTGTGCTGTCGTACGCTGGTGATCGGATACATTGTCGTTGGCATACAAGCCACTCGCACCTTGACCGACCAGTGCCGGCGTATTGGGCATACAGCGCACAATCGCGGCTGCTTCGCCAAGCCAGTTGCCAAGCTGAGGCAGTGTAATGCCGGCAGCCACTGAGACAAACAACGGATTCTGTGGGCCGTGATTGAGAGCGCGGCAAACCGATTCCATGACTTGTGGTTTGACGGCCAATACTATGACCTCGCAATGGCTGGCGATCTGCTCACTGCTGGTTGCCTGAATGCCGCATTCGGCGGCGAGTTCAGCTAATTTGTCTGAATCAATATCGGCGATGTGGATGGTGTTGGCCGGGGTGCCTTTGGCAATCAAGCCTCGCACCAGGCTTCCGGCCATGTTCCCTGCACCGATAAAGCCTATGCTGTTTGCTTGCAAAGCTTCTCCTTGCTTGAGTACCCGGAAATCAAGGCCATTATTCTAGCGCAATCACTGCTATCAGGATAATCACAATTGCAGGGGGAGCGAGACGGGATTTCTAGTCCCGACTACCAAACAGCGCAGTCCCCAGCCGTACTATAGTAGAGCCTTCGGCAATCGCTGCCGCAAAGTCGCCACTCATGCCCATAGAGAGTGTGTCGATGCCAGGCAAGCGCGATTGCAGCTCGCGGTACGCCTCGGCCAATGGACGAAAGCTGTTGCGTTGCTCTTCCAGTCCGGAAAGCGGCGCCGGTATGGCCATCAAGCCACGCAGCTGCAGCCCCGGCAGGTCGGCGACTGTTTGGCAAAGAGCGATACTGTCTTTCAGAGTTGTACCGGATTTGCTCGCTTCGGCAGAGAGATTGACCTGTACGCAGACATTGAGAGGCGGTAGTGAGTCGGGTCTCTGCTCACTGAGCCGGCGCGCAATCTTTTCCCGGTCCACACTCTCAACCCAATCAAAATGCTCGGCGATAGCTTTGGTCTTGTTACTCTGAATGGGGCCGATAAAATGCCACTGGCACTCCAGATCACTCAGTGCTGCAATTTTCTCCAGTGCTTCTTGCACATAGTTTTCACCAAAGTCGCGCTGACCTGCAGCTACCGCCGCTCTGATTTTTTCCATGGACTGCTTTTTGCTCACAGCAAGTAATTGCACGGACTGCTCTGCACGCGAGTATTGCCGTTCAAGCGCGCGGATCTGTTGGCGAATCAATTCGAGGTTTTTTGTTACGTCGGTCACGCTCTGAGCCTAGGTTGCGCTGGGATATTAATTACAGGAAAGGTACTATAGGAAAGCTTCTGGCTAATGGCCAGCGCAGAATTATTGGCATGGAAGCGATTATTCATCACTGCTGTTATAAGCAAGATAAAAGGTAGCGTAGATGGACATTACAGAACTGCTTGGATTCAGTGTTAAACAAGGCGCCTCGGATCTACACATCACCGCCGGTATGCCGCCACTGATTCGTGTCGATGGCGATATTCGTCGCATTAACATCCCGGAAATGGATCATAAAGAAGTGCATGCACTGATTTATGAAATCATGAATGACAAGCAGCGCAAAGATTACGAGGAGTTTCTGGAAACCGACTTCTCGTTTGAAGTGCCAGGTCTGGCTCGTTTTCGTGTTAATGCGTTTATTCAGAATCGCGGCGCTGCAGCGGTCTTTCGAACCATTCCCTCGAAAGTATTGTCCATGGAGCAACTGGGCATGGGTGACGTCTTTCGCAAGATAGCCGATGTGCCGCGCGGGCTGGTCGCCGTCACCGGGCCTACCGGTTCAGGTAAAAGTACCACGCTGGCAGCCATGGTCGACTACATTAATGATACGAAGTACGAACACATTCTGACCATCGAAGACCCGATCGAATTTGTCCACCAGAGTAAAAAGTGCCTGGTAAACCAGCGCGAAGTGCACCGCGATACACACGGTTTCAATGAAGCTTTGCGTTCGGCGTTGCGTGAAGACCCGGATATTATCCTTGTTGGTGAGCTGCGCGATCTGGAAACTATTCGCCTGGCCCTGACTGCTGCGGAGACCGGGCATCTGGTATTCGGTACATTGCACACCACATCTGCAGCAAAAACTATTGACCGTGTTATTGACGTCTTCCCGGCCGCAGAGAAAGACATGGTGCGTTCCATGTTGTCGGAATCTCTGCAGGCCGTAATCTCGCAGACCTTGTTAAAGAAGCCAGGCGGTGGCCGGATAGCTGCACATGAAATAATGATCGGCACTCCGGCGATTCGCAACCTGATTCGCGAAGACAAAGTGGCGCAGATGTATTCAGCTATTCAGACTGGTGCCGGCTCAGGCATGCAGACTTTGGATCAGTGCTTGAAAGAGCTGGTATCGAAAGGGCTCGTTTCTCGTGCAGATGCTCGTTTGAAAGCAAAGATGCCTGAGAATTTCTAAGTAATGCCAATTGGCACTTTTAAGAATCTTGCGCTGAGCTTCTCTGCGCGAGTCCACTGAACCAGTTTTCGAGAATAATCTGAGCCGCGATGTGGTCGATCGCGGTTTCCTTGTTGCCGCCATTTTTCTGCACGCATTGCTCGATCGCTTCTTGCGATGACAGCCGCTCATCCATTCCAAAAACCGGCAAATGAAAGCGACCGTTCAGGCGATTGCCAAACTTGACGGCTCTGGTCAGTAGCTCACTTGTGCTGCCGTCCAGATTAAAAGGCATACCCACCACGAACACATCCGGCGCCCAGTTATTAATCAGCTCTTGAATCTGTGCCCAGTCAGGAATGCCGTCCCGTGCCTTGAGCACACTAACTGGCTGGGCGCTACCGCTGACCGACTGGCCAAAGGCGACACCGATCCGCTGTGTTCCGTAATCAAAGGCCAGGGCCTTCAACGCCTTGTCGATACGATGAGGAAACAGTGGCAGAAGAGAGGGAGAGTCGGACATGGTTGCCTGGCAGTGCGCCTGATTCAGGAGTGGCCAGCTTCAGGGGATATCTGCTGCAGATCGATACCAAGCAAGGCTGCGGCTGCGTTGGCCTTGCTGGCGTAATCAGTGGAGAACAGCAGATCGATGTTTGCCGGGGTAGTGAGCCAGGCGTTCTCGCTAATTTCCTGTTCCAGTTGTCCGGCATCCCAGCCGGCACAACCCAATGCGACGAGATAATTCTCTGGTCCTTTACCGGCGGCGATATCCTGCAAGATGGTTCGCGACGTACACACACTGATATCGGGGGTGACGGCTATCGAGGATTCCCAGTCGCTATTGGAGTCGTGAATAATAAAACCCTTGTCACGTTCCACGGGGCCGCCAGCCAGGACATGTTGGCTGCGGAACATACCTTCACCCATTGAGCAGACAATATCCAGTTCGTCGAAGATATCAGCGACACAGGCTTGCAGGGGTTTATTGATGATGATGCCTAGCGCGCCTTCCTCATTGTGTTTCCACAAATAGGTGACGGTATGGGCGAAATAGGAGTCCGTTAACTGCGGCATGGCAATCAAGAACTGGTTTTCCAGGTAGCCGGTGGTCGCTTGCGTACTCATGACAATGCCTGACCTGGCGGTCTAGTAACTGGTTAGGGAGTTGCCCTCGTGGAAACGCCAGGTGCGAATGATTTCCAGTATATCAGCTTCTGCACGCATTGCCTCGGGAAAGGGTTCAAAGGGTGCGGCCATGTTGACAATCTCAATAGCGGCCTGATCCAGCACACTCTCACCGGATGATTGCAGAATTTCGACATTCTCCAGAGTGCCGTCCGGGCGAATGGCGACCAGCATGCGCAGGCTGCCGTATATTTGGCCTCGCCGTGCTGCTTCGGGATAGTTTACATTGCCAACTGCTTCGATGCGCCGGCGCCAACTATCCAAATAGAATGCGTCCTGACTCTTTTGTGTCGATGCGGATGAAATCGTATAACGACGTGGACGCTTGGCAAAGGCTTCGCGGCGGCGATCGAGTTGCGCCTGCAAGCTGGCAATCGCCATGCTGAGATCTTGCGATGAGCTTTCTTCTGTCAGTGGCTGTTCTTGTTCCGATTCGACTTCTTCCAATTGCTGGCTAATGTCGTCACCGTCAGTGAAAGTGGAGAGAACTTCGGTGTTCTGCAATTCAACTTCGTTGACGACGCGGGGTGCTTGCGGAATCGGCAGCACTTCCTCGATGCTGTCTGCGCTGAAGTCAGATTCAAACGGTGTGCTGGGCGCGACCGCTTCATCGAGTACGCCACTGCCTAATTGATTTTCCTGGGCCAGAAAATCAGCCTCATCAGGTGCCAATTCGCTGCGGTATTGGGCCAGTGTAATCTCCATGGCAGGCTGGCTACTGAGTTCTTCCAGGTAGGTAAAGCCCACGCCAAGGATGAGAATGGCATGGGCACACACCGACAGAAACACGGTAAAGCCGAACCGCTCATTGCTCAGTTCCTGACTTTGATTCTGGTCTTCAGTTGCCATAACGCGTCTGCTCTTTGCGGCTACTGGTCGCGGCTGCCCGTGGCTGCTTGGCCGGTCGGGCCTAGCTCAATCGCTTCTCGATACATTTCATTAAATCGCCTGCAATATCAAGGCCCTGATCGCGGTCGATCTCGCGTACACAAGTGGGGCTGGTAACATTGATCTCGGTGAGATAATCGCCAATCACATCGATACCCACGAAGAGTAGCCCTTTTTCGCGCAAGCTCGGACCGATCTGTTCACAAATCCAGCGATCGCGGTCGCTGAGTGGCTGTGTGACACCACGGCCACCGGCAGCGAGATTACCGCGACCTTCGCCGACAGCCGGTATGCGCGCCAATGCAAAAGGCACTGGTTCGCCGTCAATCATGAGGATGCGCTTGTCGCCATCGACAATCTCGGGAATATAGCGCTGCGCCATGATCGGCCGCGTGCCGCCCAGAGTCAGAGTCTCGATGATTACGCTCAAATTGGAATCACCCGGTGTTACCCGGAATATGGCGGAGCCACCCATGCCATCCAAAGGCTTATATATAACGTCTTCGTGCTCAACGTAGAATGCCTTGAGTTTTTTTGCATTGGCGGAGACCAGCAGCGGCGGGCAGCACTGGGGAAAGTGGGTGGCAAAGATCTTCTCGTTACAGTCCCGCAAGCTCTGCGGCTTGTTCACAATCAGCGTGCCTTCGCGCTCGGCCTGTTCCAGCATGTAAGTGGCATAGATGTAGTCCATATTGAAGGGCGGGTCTTTGCGCATGAGGATGACATCCAGATCGGACAGAGCCAGATCTTGTACTTCGCCAGCTTCATACCAGCCATTCGGATCGTCTTTCACTGTGACTGTGCGGCTTAGCCCCCGGGCCTTGCCTTTGTCCAGATACAGATCCGCTTGCTGCATATAGTGCAGCTCCCAGCCTTTGGCCTGAGCGGCCAGCAACATGGCCAGCGTGGTATCTTTTTTGACGACAATGGACTCGATCGGGTCCATGACTACACCAAGTTTTACGGTCATGTTTGAATTCCTGAACGGGACAATTACTGGGGGGACTGCTGTTTACGGGGCTTATAGCCCGATAGAGGCGGGCATAGTAGCTTATTTTGGGGGTAGAAGCGACGTGATCAGAAGCACACGATAAGGCGGTTGCCAGTCTGCATTAGGCAGCAAAGTGTTTATAATAGCCGCGGTTTTTTAGCAGCAGAGATACCGTGAAATCAATTGGTCCAATCTGGGGAGTAGGTGGAGTTTTGTTACTCCTGAGCTTCGCCATCTATCGTCTTGCCCCACTCGCCTTCGATCTGGTGGGTGTGACGCTCACGTCACTGCAATGGGCGGCCCTGATATTCAGTATCGTCTATATGGCCTATGCCGAAGGTTATCGCGGCTTCCATCTCGGCTTTGCACCGCGGGTGGTGTCGCGCGCCAATTATTTGCACCAGAACCCGCGTCTCCTGCATGTCTTGTTGGCGCCCATGTTCTGCATGTGTTTTTTCCACACCACGCGCAAGCGCCAACTGATGTCTATTGGACTAACCGCCATGATCATGGTCTTCGTGCTGATCGCACGTAGTCTGCCCCAACCCTGGCGTGGCATTGTTGATGCCGGTGTAGTCACTGGTCTGGGTATGGGCATTGTGTCGATTTTCTATTTTGCCATTCTCGCCAACCGCGACCCCAGTGCCATCGCCGCGTCGGCCGAAACGCCGGTTATCAATACCACCGAGCCTGTGCATGAGTGATATCACGCATCAGGCATGTGCCATTGTTGTCACTTATCACCCTGAATTGACGGCGCTATTGAAACTGCTGGGCCAGCTCAACAAAGAAACAGATTTCATTATTGTCGATAACGGCTCACCGGAAATCGACGAGCTGGCCGACTCCATTTTAGTCTATGAGCGCTGCAAACGACTGATCAGTTTGGCGCGCAACGAAGGTCTGGCGCGTGGCCTGAATATCGGCATTGAATGGGCGCGCCGGGCTGACTACGAATTTGTTTTCCTGTTTGATCAGGACAGCAGTCTGTGTGATCTGTATGCCCAGCGTATGCTGTCCGCCTGGCAGGAAGTGAATAGCGTATCGAAACAAGGCGTGGCAGCGCTGGGCCCGCGAATTATAAATCCACAGACTATGCGGCAAACGCCATTCAAAGTCTTCGATCGCATGTTTGGGCGTAGCGACCGTCGCTTTGCTAGCCAATCTGGGTTTTTTGAAGCAGATTTTCTGATTACTTCCGGTAGCCTCATACCGATGCAATGCTTGGATAGCATCGGTGCCATGAAAGAATCCCTTTTTATCGACAACGTCGATCTAGAGTGGTGTTTTCGCGCCAAGTCACAAGGCTACGATGTCGTGGGGACCGATGCGGCAGTGCTTTACCATGCGATCGGCGAGCGCAGCGAAAACCCGCTCGTGCGTTCCGGCTTTATGGCCCAACACAACCCGTCGCGTACTTATTATTCAAGTCGCAATCGTGTGTTTCTATACCATGTTGATTACGCGCCCGCAGGCTGGAAAATGCGTGATCGCATTCGCTTCTTTCTGAAAGCGAGCTGGTTATTGTTAGTTTCACCAAGACGCGCGGAATACTGGGAGAGCGTACGCCGCGGCGTACAGGATGGCCGAACCCTGAGTTAGCACATAGCGTGGATAAGTAGAAAGTAAAAACCAGGAAGTAAAACCAGAAACAAGCAGCCAGCAATCAACCAGAGTCAGCCAACCATTCATGACGACAAGCCATTCACAGAATACAGCAACGCCAAAATTGGCGATCCTGTTATCAACCTACAACGGATCGCGATTTGTCGTCGAACAGCTCGATTCGATTATCAATCAAACCTATCAGAATTTTGTCATTGTCATCAGGGATGATGGTTCCAGTGACGACACTGTTGCCATACTGACCAACTACCACGGGCGCCATCCGGATAAATTGCATCTGGTTAGTGAGCAGGTCGGCAACCTCGGAGCCAGTGGCAGCTTTGCCTGGTTGGTAGACTACGCCTTGCGCCATAAAACGGTGTTGGGCCTGGAGTCGGCCTATATGATGTTCTGCGATCAGGATGACAGCTGGTACGAAGACAAAGTCGCCACTGAAATGACCGCCATGCTCAAGGCTGAGCAAACTGCCAACACCGACGCTTTACCTTCACCAGTATTGATTCATAGCGACCTGCAAGTGGTGAACGCCGACAAGCAGGTGTTGGGCGAATCACTGATTCGCTATCAGGGATTGGAAATTACTCGCAACCGGTTTCCCAATCTGGTCATCAGTAATCTGATCACCGGTTGTACCGCATTGATCAACGAACCCCTGGCCCGCAAAGCACTGCCTGTACCAGATGATGCCATCATGCATGACTGGTGGCTGGGTTTGGTCGCCTCGGCGTTTGGTAAGGTGGAGTTTATCGATCAGCCGTTGGTGCACTATCGCCAGCATGGCAATAACACCATTGGTGCCAAGGAACAGATTGTCGAGGAAGTCACCGACTTGAGTTTGTGGCGGCGAGTGTTAACTCCGGCGGTTAATACACATCTGTTTGAAGTGGCTACTCAAGCACGTTGTTTCAAGCAGCAGTTCGGAAATCAATTGTCACTGCGCCAGCGATTGGGGCTGACTTTTGCGGCCTGTATGCGCGTGCGCGTAGGGCTGTTGCAACGCTTTTTCTATCGCGTGGCGCGACAATTCTAGCCAGCGGTTTCGCGCCCGAACAATTCTTGCAAGGCATTGGTGAACTGGGTTTCCGAGCAATCGCGCTCGATGGCTGCAAAGCCATTTGCCTGCAGGGAATTCCACAGCGTTTCGTCAGTATGCAGCCGGGTACAGGCGGCGGCAAATTCTTCTGCTGATTCAGCCGACAACAATTCTGTACCATCTTCCCAGCCAAGCTGTTCGGCCAGCAACGGTTTGACGACCGACGGTATGCCTTTGCCGGCTGCTTCATGCACTTTATGGGGAATGCCAGCAGCGAAGCGGGTCGGCGCGATAAACACCCGGGCGGCGTCGTAGTAGGTATCGATGTTGTCGATACGGCCAGTGAACGTCACATTGTCCAATTCGATGGCGGCCAGTGCTGTGGCAAAATTATCGCCCACCACGGTCAATTCAATATCAGGTATTGCAGTGCGGATCAGCGGCAGTACATTGACGATAAACCATAGCAGCGAATCAACATTCGGCGAGCCGTCATCGCGCAAAGCGCCGACAAAAAGCAGGCCATTGCGACGATCGAACGGTGCCGGGTTGTCGATGGGGTGCGAGATATGCCCGAGTACGGTGGTATCGCTAAAGCCTTGCTCGCGGAATAACCGGGCTTCGTTTTCGGAGACCGCAACGATCTGTTTGGCCGGCTTGGCGATAGCCAACTCGTCTTGCACCATCTCTTGTTCGGCCTGTGCTGAGACTTCAGCACCAAACAAACGACGGCGATTGGCCTCGCGCGGCGCCACGACCGCCTCGGCATCATAGATGACGCGCACACCACTGAGCAGCGTCGGATCTTTGCTCACGATTCGATTAAATACTTCCATGTTGTGCACACGCGAGACCATGATGATCTGGTAGTAACCGCGGCGCTCTTCCAATAATTTGCGCAGTTGTGCTTCGCCGCGATTGAGTAGTACTTCGATCTTGCGCGACAGCGATTGATACACTTGTTGCCAATTGTCGTTTGGATACAACAAAGGGAAAAAACCCACGTTGAGCTGCATGTCTGCCAGTGAATTCAGGATATGACAACAGCGCGGGTAGCCTGCCCCCAAACTTGGATGCGGCACGCGATCGTCGATGATCAGGACATTGGGATAGTCGTTGGCAATGCGCCCCCACAATACGTTGTCAGGATTATTGTCGGCTCTGGCCTGCAAGTAGTCCGGGTGTTTATTGCAGAGAATCTTGCGGTGTTCTGCCTGCAATGCCGAGGCACCCTTGAGGCCGCCGGAACTGGCAAATTCGTAGTGACTGATTTGCACTGTGGGATCATAAACAACGCGCAAGCCTCGCTCATGCAGCCGTACGCAAAAATCCGATTCTTCGTAGTAGGCCGGTGCATAAGCCTCGTCGAAGCCACCCAACTCAGTAAACGTCTGGCGACTGAACAACAAAAACGCCCCGGAACAGTAATCGACGTCACGCTGAAACATGTACTCCGGTGCCAGTGGATCGGCAGTACGCCCATAACCCAGACAAGCGCCATCATTCCAGATCAGGCTGCCGGCTTCCTGCAAATGACCATCGAGTAGTTTGATCTTGCCACCCACGGCGCCGATGCTGGCATCGCTGTTCAGTGTGGCAAGCGCATTGCCAAGCGCATTTTCTTCAATGACCGCGTCATTATTCAATAGCAAAATAGTATCTGCGGTGGCTTTGGCGGCGCCTTGATTAACGGCCAATACAAAGCCCAGATTACTGTCATTGCGCACAATTGTGGCACCCTTAATGCGATCCAGTAGGGCGCCAGTATCATCACTGGATTGGTTGTCGACCATGACTAACTGAAAAGGCACGTCGCCATGTTCGAGCAGAGAGCGCAAACATAAGAGGGTCAGTGCGGCGCGGTTATACAGAACGAGGACAATGGTGATCTGTGGTGCGTCGCCTGGATCGAATTCCAGGCTTTCCTTGCCAGCCAGAAAGCGTTGCAGTTCCTCTTCAGCCTGACGGTCATAGCTGAGTTTGAAATCTTCTTCCGGCTTGCTGTCCTGTTGGCTCTCTATACCTGCGTTGTTGGCCTCACCAGATTGTTGAACAGTTGTGCTGGCGGAACCGGAAAACTTGTCGCGCAATTTGCGCAGCGGTTCCGTCATGCGCCAGAAAATCGAAGACTCGATCATGGCATGAGCGTGTTCAACGCGCTCACTGTGTTGTTCCAGTTCCTGATAGCGAGTCTCCAGCGACTGGTATTGATCATGCCAATAACTTTCGCCGGAGTTGGCATTGCCGGTACTGGGCCGACCACCGCTGATGGCTTTATCACTGAAGTGGCGTTGCTGGAACAAAGCATCCTTGGCGCTGGCAATAATCGTTGGCGTGTCGCTGCTATCGATGGTTAGCGATTGCAGGTAGGCAAGATTTTCAACGCTGCGGGTTTGCTCGACCAGCAGGTGACGCCAGCGAAACTGCATATAGCTGTGTTCTTGCAACGCGCGGCCGCGGTTCTTGGGTAGCCGGTCGCTGTGTCGTGATACTGATTCATGATGAATCAGACAAACGCCGGTATGCAGGAGTACGGGCAGACCCTTGTCGCGCAAGCGCAAGCACAGATCGACATCGTTAAATGAAATGCTCAACTGCTCGGCATCGAAGCCACCGACGCGCTCGAAAAGGGATCGCCGCACTACCAGACAAGCCGCAGTGGCAGCCTCCACGGCGATCACTGTTGGCAGTTCGAGCGCCTGCAAATCGCTGACAGTTTCCAAATGGGCAATGTGTCTGGCAATGGCAAATTCATCCAGCGCGATACCGGCATGCTGTACCCGGGCATCGGGATACTGCAACAGGCAGCCAACAGCGCCAACCTCGGTGTGCTGCGCCACCTCTAGTAACTTGTCCAACCAATCATCCTGAATAATCTCAATATCGTTATTGAGAAAGCACAGCATCTCGCCCTGACATTCGGCCACAGCAAAATTATTAATGGCGGAGAAATTAAATTTGTCGGCGTATTTCAGTACCCGGCAGTTAGCTTTTTGGTTCAGTTGTTCCAGGTAAGCCAGTGCCTCGGGTGTCTCGCTGTTGTTATCGACAACAATGACTTCAATCGGTTTGCCGGCGCAACTGGCGAGCACGCCTTCAACACAAGGTTGCAGGTACTCCAGTTTATCTTTGGTGGGGATAATGATTGAGCAAACGATTTCCGTGTCCGCTGATAGTGGCGTGGCTTCCTGCGTCATTACTTGTGCTCTTGCTCGTCGGTCGATGGGCTGGTTGATGAAGGCGAGCGTAGTGCTCGACTCGCCTTGCGTAGGGGGCCGGTCAGTTTCCAGCTGGTGGAGTTATACAGATCGTGTAGCTGTTTCTCCAATGTGGCAATCTGCGCAGTCAGGTTATCACGTGTATTCTGCAATTCCGCACGAGCCAGGTTGGCTTCATGGGTCAGAGTTTCAAGTTGCTCATGCAGTTCTTTGATTTGCTGCTGGTGCGCCAGATTGGCCGCGTGTTCTGCGTCGACATTATTGCTTAGTTCGGCAATTGTTGCCGACTGGTCCAGATGGCCCAACAAGGCATTGAACTTTTCGCCAGTTAACGTTGGCAACCATTTATTGAACAGATAGGAGCGAGCCTGTCCTAACTTATTGTCATTGTTGTAGCGCGATGCCACATCCGTCGCGGCGGTTTCTGAATCACCGCCATCGCGATAAAAAGCCGTGATGGCATCGACATGAACGAATTCGGTGTGTTGATTGAGTTGCAACCAGAAATCCCAGTCTTCATAAATATCCATGGCTTCATCAAAGCGGCATCCGTGGTCCAGCAAGGAACGCGAAAACAACATGGCATGAATAGGAATGTAGTTGTCTCTTAACAAAAGCAAGGGGTCGTAGTCGGTGGCGAATACATAGTCACCCGGTTCGCCGTTGGCAGTGGATTTTTGCACACTGCTATAGGCGGCGTTGCAGTTGCTATTGTCACGTAGACAAGCATGCAATTTTTCCAGATGCTCAGGGGCAAACCAGTCATCGTCATCGAGAAAAATCAGATAATCGCCGCTGGCATTTGTTAGTCCGGCATTGGCAGCAACCGAGCGGGGCAAGGGTTTGCCTTCGTTGACGACTGTCAAATTGGCCGGCTTGACCTGATCAGCCTGCACCGACAGGTCTTCGCCACTGGCACACACCAGCACGAATTCAATATTGGGGTAGGTTTGTGACGACACCGAGTCTATGGCCGCTTTGAGTTGCGGTCGGCCAATGCTGCGACAGATGACTGAGATCAGTTCGGGTTGCCCGGTGGCTTCAAGGTTTGTCATTGGCGAGTATCTGCTTGCTGGTCAGCGCACCGTGCATGGACGAATAGACAGACTCAGGCAGAAGCTTGTTCGGAGTTGTCTATTTGTTTATCCAATACTGCGCCAACCACGCGTCCGATAAAATCAAGAAACAGCGTGTCCAGATTAATATTGAAATAGTTGTCTTCCTGATTACCGAAGGCGAGCAAGGCCAGCACTTCGCTATTGCTAATAACCGGGCACAGGGCGGTGGATTTAATGCTACCGCCATGGCTTGGGAACAAATAGTCCACCAGCGCAGGATCGATGGCACCGCAGTGCGTACGTTTCAGTCGGAAGACATCGGCGAAATCCTGACGCAGTTTGGCCTGACTTTCGGTGCGCACTGAATCGGACGTCTGCAGGCCAGGCACTTCCACGAGAATAATTTCGCAGGCATCGATGTTGCTCTGGCTCGACAATTGATCCTGGGTTACGTTGGCGATTTCAGTCGCATCATCGGCGCGCAACAGGGCCAGCACGAGATTGCGAGTGGTGTCGAACAACTGATCGTTGTTACGGGCATTCTCCAGCAAGTTATTGAGCTTTTGTCGCGCTTCAATGCCGCGCTCACGAAGAATAGTGACCTGACGCTCCAACAAGGAAATCGCCTTGCCACTTTCGTGCGGTAAAGACAGTTCGGCAAGCAAGTCTTCCTGCTCGACAAAGAATTCGGGATGCTCCCTGAGATAGTCGGCTACCTGATCAGCTGACAGCTCGGGTGACTCATCACTATCGACCTGCTTTGCTGTTGATGCCTCATTACTCATAATTCTATTGTCCCCTCGAAGACGGTTGCGGTTGGGCCTGTCATGGTGACGGATGCGCTTTCCTGGGGCCAGGAAATCTGCAGTTGACCGCCAGTCAGATTGACCTTGACCGTATCACTTAACACTCCTCGCAAGCAACCAGAGACCACGGCAGCACAGGCGCCGGTGCCGCAGGCCAGCGTCTCGCCAGCACCACGTTCAAAGACGCGTAGCTTGATCTCGGATGGGCTGAGGATTTGCATAAAACCCACGTTGACGCCGGCCGGGAAATCCGGATGCCCGCACAGTGCACTACCTATCTTTGTGACGGCCGAGTTGTCCAGGTCTTTTACGCTTAATACGGCGTGCGGGTTACCCATGGACAGGGCTGAAAAGGTCAATTCCAGTGTCTCGCCATCGATCTCGACCGAGCGCGTGTAGACAGGCGCCTGCGTCTCAGTCTTGAACGGGATCAGGGCCGGGTCGAATTCCGGGCGGCCCATGTCGACACTGACTTCGCCATTGGCGTTACGATGCAGCGTCAATATACGATTGATGGTTTTAACCCGTATAGGATTCTTCGCCGTGAGGCCTTGCTCGAACACGAAATTGGCGAAACAGCGGGCACCGTTGCCGCAGTGTTCCACTTCCTCGCCATCGACATTGAAGATGCGGTAATCGAAATCCACATCAGGCGCACTGGGTGGCTGCACGACCAATACCTGATCGAAGCCAATACCAAAATGGCGATGACCCAGTTCCAGAATACGCTCGGGAGTCAGGTGCGCCTCATTGGTGACCAGATCCAGCATGACAAAGTCATTGCCCAGTCCGTGCATTTTTGTGAATGGTATTTTCATTGTCGTCAGCTTGTCGCGTCAGCCCTGCTTATTCGGGCAGACAGGATTCCAGTTTCAGTAACTCTTCTACTGTTTCACGGGCCCTGATCAGATGGCAAGTAGCGCCGTCTACCATCACCTCGGGCGCCCTTGGCCGGGTATTGTAATTGGAACTCATGACAAAGCCGTAGGCACCTGCAGAACGCACTACCAGCAAGTCGTCTGCCGTCACCACGAGATCGCGGTCCTTGCCGAGAAAGTCGCCAGACTCACACACCGGTCCGACAATGTCATAGCGTACCGCCTCGCCGGGCTGCTTGACGACCGGAATGATTTCTTGCCAGGCACCATATAAGGCAGGGCGAATCAGGTCATTCATCGCGCCATCGACGATGGCAAAATTCTTGTGTTCACTGCGCTTGATGTATTCCACACGGGTCAGGAACACTCCGGCGTTGGCCGCAATTGAGCGGCCCGGCTCCAGCATGAGTGTCATGTTGCGCTCGGCGAAACGATCCTGAACGGCAGCGATCAATTCCGAAGGGTGGGGTGGCGTTTCTTTTTCGTAGGTCACGCCCAGGCCGCCGCCCATATCGAAGTGCTTTAATTCGATACCTTCGCTGGCCAGTTGGTCCACCATGGTCAGCAGCTTGTCGATGGCATCGAGAAACGGGCCGATGTTGGTCAGCTGGGAGCCAATATGGCAATCGATGCCGGTTACCGCGATGCCGGGCATCTGTGCCGCCTGCCGGTAAACATCAAGGGCCAACTCGCTGGAGATACCAAACTTGTTCTCTTTCAGACCGGTAGAGATATAAGGGTGCGTGCCGGCATCCACATCGGGATTGACGCGTAGCGAAATCGGCGCCTGCACGCCACGGGCGCTGGCGATCGCATTCAAGCGCTCCAGCTCTGCAGTGGACTCGACGTTGAAGCAATGTATGCCATAGTCCAGTGCCATCTCGATCTCGGCCGCCTTTTTGCCAAGGCCGGAGAAAATAACCTTGTTCATGTCGCCGCCTGCCAATTTGACTCGCTCCAGCTCACCGGCAGAGACAATGTCGAAGCCAGAGCCCAGGCGTGCCAGCAGGTTCAGCACAGCCAGATTGGAGTTCGCCTTGACGGCATAACAGACCAGGCTGGGAATATTTTTCAGGGCGTCGGCATAGACCCGGTAATGGCGCTCGAAGGTCGCCCGGGAGTAGACAAAGCAGGGTGTGCCGAATTGTGCGGCAATGTCCGCTAACGGTACGTCCTCTGCGAACAACGTATCGTCTCGGTAGTTGAAATGATCCATGATGGTATTACGTGACCTGAATGCTCAGGGTGGAATGTCAGCGTTGGCTTTCAGCAACGCTCGTTAAGTTGCTGGCTTCCGGGCGGGTGAGACCCCCTTTCTGCCCGCAAGCCGACAGACCGGCCAGTAACAGTAGGGTGACGCTCAGGCGTGTAATCAGTTTCATCTTCAGCACACTCGTTTCAGCAGCCGGCGATTATAACGCTGGCCGATAAAGAAGCACAGGTTTGCCGGCAAAAATCCAGTAAAATCCGATATTTCCGTGATATTGGGTGTGCTTGAAAATTACCTGCAACAACCCTATATTTCCAACTCATTTTTTCCTGGTGCGCTGACGGTGGGCGTACAAGCAATGAATGCTGCTCACCGCTGTAATGGCTAACAGAGATAAAGGAACTATGATTGAAATAAAAAATCTGTCCAAGAAATTTGACCAATTTACCGCCGTCGATGACCTCAGCTTCAATGTGGCCGAGGGCGAGGTACTGGGCTTCCTGGGGCCGAATGGCGCCGGCAAGTCGACCACGATGAAAGTCATTACCGGTTTTCTGGCCCCGACGTCGGGTTCCGTGACCGTTGATGGCCACAATATCGCGCAATCGCCGATCGACGCCAAGCGCCTGATTGGCTATCTGCCCGAAGGGGCACCTTCCTATGCGGACATGACTACCAGTGAATTTCTGAACTTCATTGGCAAGGTACGTGGCTTTTCCGGTCAGGAACTGCAGCAACGGGTCGCTCATGTCATTAAAGAAGTCGAACTGGAATCAGTCGCTCAGCAAACTATCGAAACCCTGTCCAAGGGCTTCAAGCGTCGTGTGGGTCTGGCGCAAGCCATTATCCATGACCCCAAGGTGCTGATTCTCGATGAACCCACTGACGGGCTGGACCCGAATCAGAAGCACCACGTGCGCGAGTTGATCAAGAATCTGGCCCGCGACAAGATCGTTATTATCTCAACCCATATTCTGGAAGAGGTCACTGCGGTCTGTACGCGCGCCATTATTATCTCCAGTGGGCGTATTGTCGCCGACGGCACACCTGCCGAGCTGGAATCCAAGTCACGCTACCATCAGGCAGTGCGCGTCTCGCTCAGTGAGCAATACGATCTGCAGGCGGATCTGTCCGGTGTCCCCGGTGTTGCTGGCGTCGAAGCAGAGGCGGACCAGCAGTTGTCCTTCACTATTCTGGCCGATGGCAGCGAGCCGATCTTCGCCCGTGTATCAGAGCTGGCGCAGTCCAAACATTGGCCCATCGAAGAGTTTCATGTGCAGCGCGGTCAGCTCGAGGATGTGTTCCGCCATGTGACTGCCAAGGAGGCAATGCGCGATGAGTAGTCTGGGTATTATTTTCAAGCGCGAGTTGTTCAGTTATTTTGCGACTCCGCTGGCTTATATTTTTATTGTTATCTTTCTTATCACTAACGGTATCTTTACGTTTGATCTCGGCGGTTTTTATGCGCGCGGTCAGGCCGACTTGTTGCCTTTCTTCAGTTTCCATCCGTGGCTGTATCTATTCATGGTGCCAGCCATTGCGATGACGCTGTGGGCTGATGAACGCAAGACCGGGACTATTGAATTACTCCTGACCCTTCCTGTGCGTTTATCTGAAGCCGTGCTGGGTAAATTCCTGGCAGCCTGGGTACTGACGGGTATCGCTTTGCTGTTGACCTTTCCCATCTGGATTACCGTCAACTACCTTGGTGATCCAGACAATGGCGTGATCTTTGCCGCCTATCTGGGTAGCTGGTTCATGGCCGGCAGCTTTCTGGCGATTGGCTCTTGTATGTCGGCCTGCACCAAGAACTCGGTGATTGCCTTTATTCTGACAGTGGCGATCTGTTTCCTGTTCGTCATCATGGGTTCACCCATCTTGCTCAATGCTTTCCCGGCATGGGTGCCACAGATTGTCGTCGACGCCTTTTCGGCGTTGGGCTTTCTGACTCACTTCGACGCGATTGCCAAAGGCGTTCTGGATATTCGTGATCTACTGTTCTTTACAGTGTTTATAGGTGCCTGGCTCCTGGCCAGTGCGATTGTCATTGAAATGAAAAAGGCGAATTAAGCGATGAATAAAAAATCACTATTTTCCGCCGTTGGCCTGTTGGCCATTGCTGTTGTTCTGGTTGTCAGTGTTGCGATCATTAACGCGCTGCCTGGATGGCGCGTAGACCTGACAGAAGATGAATTGTTTACCCTGTCTGACGGCACTCGCAGTATTGTCGGCAATCTCGAAGAGCCTTTGGAGTTGCTGTTCTTTTATTCAGACAGTGCGACTCAGGACGCGCCGCAGATTCGCAGTTATGCGACTCGCGTTGAAGAATTGCTGAATGAGATAGTCATCGCCAGCAACGGCGACCTGACGTTAACGCAGATCGATCCGGAGCCGTTCTCCGAGGATGAAGATCTGGCAACCCAGTACGGCATTCAGGCCGTGCCTGTTACTCAGGGCGGACCGGGTATTTATCTTGGGCTGGTGGTGCGTCGTGCCGTTGACCCAATCCAGAATCCGGTTGAAGGCGCGATCTTTGAAACCATGCCATTGATTCGTCCTGATCAGGAGGAGTTTCTCGAATACGAATTCATGAAACTCATTACCAAGGTCGAAGACCCTGAGCTGGATGTGGTTGGCCTGATCACTGAATTGGAAATCGATGGCGGCTTCGACCCCATGTCCGGCCAGGCAACATCACCCTGGGTAATCATGGAATACGTGCGGCAATTGTATGACGTGCGCCGTCTTGCCTCCGATATCGAAGACATCGATGAGGATATCGATATTCTCATGGTGGTGCATCCGCAGGATCTGTCTGAGCAGGCGCTCTATGCCATCGACCAGTATGTTTTGCGTGGTGGCTCCACGATGGTGTTTCTTGATCCCAATGCCGATTCGAAGATTATGCGTTCGCAACAGGGCAATCTGGTCCCGGCGGGCATGAGTTCGGATCTGCCGGGCTTGCTGGCGCAGTGGGGTGTCGAGTACGACAGCAACGCCGTACTGACTGACAGCGAACTGGCCTTGCGCGTGCGCATGGGCCAAGGGCAACGCCCCTCGCCACATCTGGGCATGCTGGGTGTACAGCGTCAGTATCTGAATCAGGACGACATCATCACACGTGGTCTGGAGACCATCAATATGTCCACCAGTGGTTCCATTGCGCCGCTTGCGGATGCGGATGCGAGCTTCGAGCCAATCATCGAATCTTCCACCAGCGCCATGATGATGAGTCGCGGTCTGGTCGAAGATGTGATGGATCCATCGGTCCTGTTCGATGAGTTCGAATCGGCCAATGAAAGCTACGTAATCGGCGCCAGAGTCGCTGGCATGTTCGATACCGCATTCCCTGATGGCCGCCCTGTAGAAGCAGTGCCTGAGACTGAAGAGGCGGTTGAGGGCGATGAAGCGTCTGCAGCGAATGAAGAGCAGGGCGATGCCGCTGCTAACACCGACAATCCAGCCCAGCCGGATGCAGATGATGCAGCGGCCGTGGCGGAAGCTACGGAGAGTGAGGCAACAAGTGCAGCAGACAGTGAGACAGAGGAAGAATCCGGCCTGCCTCATGTGGCCAGTTCGGAAAGTATGGCCAACATTCTTGTCTTCGCCGATAGCGATTTGTTGAGCGATCGTCTCTGGGTGCAAGTCTCCCAGTTTCTTGGCCAGCGCATTCCGCAGCCGTTTGCCAACAATGGCGATCTGGTCATTAACTCACTCGACAATCTCAGTGGTGGTGCGGATCTGGTGAGCATTCGCAGCCGCGGGCGTTATTCAAGACCCTTCACACGCGTGCTCGATCTGCAGCGGGAAGCCGATGATCGCTTGCGTGTTGAAGAGGCTGAGTTGCTGGATCGTATTGCCGAATCAGAAGAAGCTCTGGCCGAGTTGAATCAAACCGAAGATGGTCAGCCATTGGGCCAGATCACTCCGGAGATGCAAACCGAGATTGATCGTTTCAATGAGGAGTTGTTGCAGACTCGTCGCCGACTGCGTGACGTGCGTTATCAGCTAACCGAAGATATTGAGCGGCTGGGTGCGAATCTGAAACTGATTAATACGGCATTGATTCCAGCCTTGCTCACAATATTGATGTTGGTGGCTTACTTTACGCGAACCCGACGCCGCAAGACTGGCAACTAGGTTCTGGAAACTTGCGTCTAGTAACAAGAGTTTAGTAAAAAGAGCCCAGCAATAAGGGGCTGGAAAAAAGAATCTGGCGACTGGTTTGCCACGCCAGAAATATCAGCTAGTCTGACTCGACCGCCGCAATATGCGGCGGCTTGTCAGGCAGGTTGACGGTGATGTGCGTACCTTCGCCGATGGCGCTCTTGACGATTAACTCGCCGCCGTGGGCTTGTGCAATCAGTTTGCACAGATACAAGCCGAGTCCGAATCCGCCGGTGTTGCGCTGGCGGGCGCTATCAGCGCGATAGAATGGTTCGCTGAGATGGGACAGATGTTCTTCGGAAATACCTTCGCCCTGATCGATCACTTCAATAATGCCGCGGTCATCCATAAAGCTGACGCGAATGGTGATGGGCTTGCCTTCACCGTGGCGCATGGCGTTATTGATGAGGTTGGTTATCAACAGGCGAACCCGCAGTTTGTCGATAGTGAAGTCCCTGTCTTCCTCGGTGAATTCGGGAATGATGCCGCCTTCGTAATCTTCAAAGTGTTGCGCCACCGAGGCGACAAATTCGACAAAATTCACCGGTTCTTCTACCAGCACTGAGTGGTCATTGTTGAGACGCTCGGCTTCAAGCAGATCGGTAATCAACAAATCAATCTCGTCGATGTCTTCCTTGAGGTGCTCTTTCTCGTCGCTGTCCGGCATGAACTCCATGCGCAGTTTGGCTTTGGTAATTGGCGTACGTAACTCGTGACTAATAGCCATCAGTAACTGGCGCTTGGCTTCCAACATGGACTGCAATGAGTCGGCCATGTGATTAATGCTTTCAGTCAGCTCGCCCAACTCATCCTGACGATTGGTTTTCACGCGAAAACTCAAATCACCCTGGCGAATGCGCTCTGCACCACGGCGTAACAAGCGTACTGGATTGAGTAATTTGTTGACCATGAAGTAATTCAACAGCAGTACGATTGCTGCCAGCGTAAGACCGACGTAAAGCACAACAAGGTCGATAGTCGTATCGATACGTGAACGCTGATAGAGATAGAAGTCGTAACCGCCGCGTCGTACCATGATGATGTCTTCGGCGTCGATGCTGCGCACTTCGGCATCGTTGGTGAGTGTGCGACTGTAAGAGGACTGGTCGACGTCGAGGCGATTGTCCGGGTCGGACGTCCACCGCATGATTGGATTGCGAATATTGATCGTCCAGTCCAATTCATCGGCAAGACGCATGGCATTGCTCAGATTGGGCGGCGTACCAATATCTTCAATAATGGATTCGACATTACGGGTAAAAAAGTCAGGAATGGTTTCAATGGCGCCGGTTTCTTGATTGACGGCCCGCAATGACACATAAATAATAATAACGAAACAAAGAACAGTGACGCCAAAGATCAGCAGGAGACGAAAAAAAAGGGACTTACGAACTTGCTGTATCAGCGGTGTCATGCTTGCTCGCCGACAAAAGTATAGCCACGTCCCCACACCGTTTTAATAAAACGCGGTGTCTTGGAAGTGTCTTTCAACTTGTGTCGCAAGCGGCTGACCAGAGTATCGACTGCACGAGAGAAAAGCTCGGCATCAATGCCACGCAGCCGATTCATTAATTCGTCTCTAGTGAATGTTTTGTTGGGAAACTGCATGAACAGAACCAACAGTTCATATTCCATCGTGGTGAGGTCGAGTACATCACCATCGAGTTTGACCTCGCGGCGCGAGACGTCTACTTCCAGACCGCTAATAGGTTTGATATCACGCACGCCATTATCGTCGCTGCTGCGGCGTAAAATGTTGTGAATGCGAGCAACCAGTTCTCGTGGTTCGAAGGGTTTTGGCAAATAATCATCCGCACCCAATTCCAGGCCGACGATGCGGTCAGTGACTTCCGCATGAGCGGTAAGCATCAGTATCGGCAGTTGGCCATAGATGGATGACTTGGCACGTATTTCCCGGCAAATTTCAAAGCCATCTTTTTCCGGCAGCATGACATCAAGAATCAACAGGTCGGGCTTGACCTTTTTGAGCATCTCAAATCCCTTGCTGGGCGTCATGGCGACATGGACTTTCATGTCATAACGCTCAAGATATTGAGTCAGTAACTGACCCAATTTCTCATCGTCATCAATAATCAGGATTTGCTTCATGCCAGAACCGATAGTGTGGGTGAATAGATTAACTAATTGAAAGTGCAGTAAATATGCCGCAATAGTACGAATTCGGTCTGATTAAATCAATTGTGGTGTATCATTGCCGACCCCGAAAGTATGACCATTTCTGAAAGCGCATGATTTCCCTAAACGACATCACGTTGATGCGGGGCCAGCAGACATTGATCGAGCAGGCCAGTCTGACCATCCACAATGGTCAGCGCGTCGGTATTATCGGCCGCAACGGTAGCGGCAAGACCAGTCTATTCCGCGCCCTGGCCGGTGAGATTCCCCTGGAACAGGGCGAAATCAAGCGCCCGAGTGATATGCGCCAATCCGTCATGTCACAGGAAACCCCCGGGGTTGATCGCTCTGCGCTTGAGTTTGTCATTGACGCCCACGTGATCTATCGCCGCATCGAACGTGATCTGGCGATTGCCGAGGAAGCCGACGACGGGACGAAGTTAGCGACACTGCACGGCGAACTGGAGCTGATCGATGGCTATGACATTCAGCATCGCGCCGAACGCTTGCTCTCTGGATTGGGTTTCGACACTGAGCAGTTTGCCTACCCTGTCGGGCAGTTCTCTGGTGGCTGGCGCGTGCGCCTTAATCTCGCCGCGGCCCTGATGTGCCCTTCTGACTTGCTCATGCTGGATGAGCCAACCAACCACCTGGACCTGGAAGCAACGGTCTGGCTGGAACAGTGGCTGATGCAGTACCCGGGTACCTTATTGGTAATCTCCCACGATCGGACTTTTCTTGATCGCGTCATCGATCACGTCATCAGTTTTGAAGGCAGTCGCCTGGATCTGTATCGCGGTAACTACAGCGCCTATGAAAAGCAGCGCGCAGAAAAACTGGCACAACAAGCGGCCATGGCTGAAAAGCAGCAACGTCGACGCGCCGAGATTGAAGACTTTGTAAGACGTTTTCGTGCCAAGGCATCCAAGGCCAAACAGGCCCAGAGCCGCATGAAAGAATTACAACGCATGCAGGATATAGCGCCGGCCCATGTCGACTCGCCGTTCCGTTTCAATTTTCCCGATGTGGATGACCTGCCCAGCTTTTTGCTGCAAACCGAAAAGCTGGCTATCGGTTTTGGCTCGCCGTTGGTTAGCAATATCAACATGGGCATTCGGGCCGAGTCACGTATTGGCCTGCTGGGTTATAACGGCAGCGGCAAATCCACGCTGTTGAAGACACTGGCTGGCAAACTGGCGACAGTGGCCGGTGAAGTGACTGAAGCGAGAAAACTCAAGATTGGTTATTTTGCCCAGCATCAAGTGGATGAACTGGATATGCATTTAACGCCTATCCAATTGATTGAACAGATTTCCGACGACCGTACCCGGGCAACAGTGCAGCAAATCCGCGATTATCTGGGCGGTTTTGATTTTCGTGGCGCGCGCGTGGATGAAAGTATTGAAAATTTCTCCGGTGGCGAAAAGGCGCGGTTGGCGCTGGCGCGAGTCGCCTGGCAACGTCCGAATCTATTGTTGCTGGATGAGCCCACTAACCACCTGGATCTGGAGATGGTGCATGCGCTAACCATGGCGTTGCAGGAATTTGCTGGCGCATTGGTGATTGTCTCCCACGATCGCCACTTGCTCGCCAATACCGTGGATGAGTTCTACTCCATCCACCGCGGCGAGTTTACTGAATTCAAAGGCAGTCTGAGCGCTTATGAGAGTTGGTTAAAAGCTTCGGAGAAAGATCAGCCTCTGCCGTTGATAAACGACTCTGAACCTGACGATGGCAATGGCGCCTCGGGCAGCACAGAAAAGCCAGAAAAGCGTGACAAGAAAGCCGAACGCCAGCAAGCCGCTGCACGTCGCGCTGAAGTGGCACCATTGCGCAAGCAAGCCAGGCAACTGGAGTCCGGTATCGACAAGCTGCAACAGCAATTGGCGAAGATTGAAACCCAACTGGCGGACCAGAGTCTTTATGAAGAAGACGCCAAGGCGCGACTGACTGAGATTTTGCAAGAGCAGGGCAAAGTAAAGTCTGATCTGGAAGCAAGCGAAGAGCAGTGGTTGGAGATTCAGCAGCGGCTGGAAGAAGCCGAGCAGGGCTGATCCGGCAATCGCCCTCGTACGCATTCAGGGCTTGAAACAATCCCTCGAACACCCATTTAATAAGGATTCAGCTTGCAGTCAGCCCAGCGGGCAGACACTGTGAGCTAGTGGCCACTTGCCGGCCATAGTCGCGCGCACGTTCTGACATTGGAGACACGACGACATGAAATCCCTGCACTCATATTCCGCCCGCTTATGCACTCGCCTTTTCCCTGGTTTTTTCACTGCCTTGGCACTGGCCCTGACTGCATTGACAGCACCTGCTGTGGCGCAGACCGCGGGCAGCGTAAACTTTTCCACCAATGACGAAACAAACAACATCGAGGTCTTCAAACTGGCGAGTCCGTCAGTGGTGAATATCACCAATTCCCGGTTAGTGCGCTCTTTCTATTCATTGAACCCACAAGAGGTACCGCAGGGTAGTGGCACGGGTTTTATCTGGAATGATGAAGGCTACATCGTCACCAACTTTCACGTTGTGCAGCAAGCCGACCGGGTCATGGTGACACTGCAAGACGGCACGACTTATGACGCGCGGGCGGTCGGCGTCGATCCGGACAAGGATCTTGCCGTACTGAAAATCGAAGCACCGGAACAAGAATTGTCTCCGGTGACTCCCGGTGACTCGGCCAGTCTGGAAGTTGGCCGCAAAGTCATCGCCATCGGTAATCCGTTCGGTCTGGATACGACGATGACGGTGGGTGTGGTCAGTGCCTTGGGCCGCGAAATCGATTCGGTTTCCCGACGTAAAATTCGCGATGTGATTCAAACCGATGCGGCGATCAACCCGGGCAACTCCGGTGGGCCGCTGTTGAATTCCCAGGGCGAACTGATAGGCGTGAATACCGCGATCTATAGCCCCAGTGGTGCCAGCTCCGGTATTGGGTTTGCTATTCCGGTCAACACAGTGAAGCGCATCGTGCCGCAATTGATTACCTATGGCCGGGTACAAACACCAATTCTGGGCATCACACGTATTCCACAACCGGACTATTATCGCCGCTTGTGGGGTATCGAGGGCGTGATTGTACTGGACACAGTTGCAGGCAGCGACCCGGACCGACAAAACATGCGCGGTCTGGTGCGCACCGAACGTGGCCGCATCCGATTGGGTGATGTGATTGTTGAAGTGGATGGTGAAGAGATCCGCAACGAAGACGATCTGGCCACTGTTATCGAACGCCATCAGGCTGGTGATGTCGTGCTGGTCAAAACCTTGCGTGACAACCGTGAGTACGAATACGAAATCGAATTGTTACCGCCGGCAGATCGCTAGCGCTTCTGCAGTTCAGCCTGGGCACGTTCAGCCGCAGCGCGAACCTGTTGTGGTGCAGTACCGCCCAGATGGTTACGGGCTTGCAGTGAACCTTCCAGAGTCAGTACCTCAAACACATCAGAGGTGATGATGTCGGAAAATGTTTGCAGTTCCGACAACTCCAGTTCAGATAGTTCCTTGCCCGACTCGATCGCAAAGGCGACTGCCTTGCCGACGACTTCATGGGCATCGCGAAACGGCAAACCCTTCTTGACCAGATAGTCGGCCAGGTCGGTCGCCGTGGCAAAACCACGACGTGTCGCGGCGCGCATATTGTCTTTCTTGCACTGAATCGCCGGCATCATTTCGGCGTAGGCGAACAGGCAGTCCTTGACCGTGTCGATCAAGTCGAACAGAGGCTCTTTATCTTCCTGATTGTCCTTGTTGTAAGCCAATGGTTGCGATTTCATGAGCGTCAGCAATGACACCAGATGGCCATTGACTCTGCCGACTTTACCGCGAATCAATTCCGGCACATCAGGATTTTTCTTTTGCGGCATTATGGATGAGCCGGTACAGAATCGATCCGGAAGGTCGATGAATTCGAATTGCGCCGAGGTCCATAACACCAGTTCTTCGGAAAAGCGCGACAGGTGAGTCATCAACAAGCTGCCGAATGCGGCCAGCTCAATCGCAAAGTCACGATCACTGACCGAGTCCAGGGAGTTCACAGTCGGCTTGGCAAAGCCCAATAATTCGGCCGTGTAATCACGATCGATTGGATACGTCGTGCCAGCCAAAGCAGCTGCCCCCAGCGGTGATTGATTGGCGCGCTTGCGACAGTCCATCAGACGACCATAGTCACGCTCCAGCATTTCGTTCCAGGCCAGCATGTGATGGCCAAAGCTCACCGGCTGCGCCGTTTGCAAATGGGTAAAGCCAGGCATAATAGTGTCGGCTTCTCTGCTGGCAAGTGCGATCAGCGCCTGTTGCAGGCGCGTCAGCAAACCGGCGATCTGATCGATCTCATGACGGACGAACAAACGAATATCAGTGGCCACCTGATCGTTACGTGAACGGCCCGTGTGCAGTTTCTTGCCCACCGCACCGATGCGCGCTGTAAGCGCCGCTTCGATGTTCATGTGCACGTCTTCAAGCTCGATCGACCACGCAAAACGATCTTCCTGAATGTCCAGACGAATGGCCTCCAAACCGGCAATGATTTGCTCGACTTCGTCTTCGGTCAGCACTTGCACCTTGCCCAGCATCTTGGCGTGAGCAATAGAACCATCGATGTCGTACTGATAGAGGCGCTTGTCGAATTGCACAGAGGCGGTAAAGCGTTGCACGAACTTGTCTGTCGCTTCGCTGAAGCGACCACCCCATAATTTGCTGGTGGATTCAGTGCTGGCTTCTGTAGGGTCGTTTTTCTTGTCAGTCATGTCAGGGCTGGCGCGCCGAGGCACCGTTCCGGGTTCGTTAAAAGGCTGGCGATTATAGCAGGATAGCAAGCGGCGTATAAGCCAATCTACATCAGACAAAGCCACGCAGATGCCGTAAAATGGCCTCTTTTCAAGAAACAATGAATTCAAGCCAATGTCCGACAACAAACTGCGCATCGCTACCCGCAAGAGCCCTTTGGCGCTCTGGCAAGCCCACTATGTAAGCAACGCTCTCAAGGCGGCCCATCCTGATCTGGAAGTTGAGCTGGTCGCCATGAGCACGAAGGGCGACAAAATTCTTGATTCGCCGCTGGCCAAAGTCGGCGGCAAAGGCCTGTTCGTGAAAGAGCTGGAGCGCGCCATGCTGGATGGTGAAGCGGATATCGCCGTGCATTCCATGAAAGACGTACCCATGGAGTTCCCGGAAGGGCTTGGGCTGACCACGATCTGTGTGCGCGAAGACCCTTCCGATGCCTTGGTGTCGAATCACTACGACAGTTTCGAGGCCCTGCCTCAGGGTGCCAAAGTCGGCACCTCCAGTTTTCGCCGCCAGTGCCAGCTGCGCAATCTGCGTCCTGATCTGGAAATTCTCGACCTGCGCGGTAATGTGGGTACTCGTTTGGGCAAACTGGACAACGGTGACTACGACGCCATTATTCTTGCCAGCGCCGGGCTGATTCGTCTGGAGCTGGGTGACCGGATTCGCGCGCGCTTGCCTTATGAGCTCAGCTTGCCGGCCGGTGGCCAGGGTGCAGTGGGTATCGAATGTCGATTACAGGATGAATCCACACAAGCACTACTCGAATGTCTGCAGCATGATGACACAGCCTATCGGGTGACTGCCGAACGCGCAGTAGTAGAACGCTTGCAAGGTGGTTGTCAGGTGCCGATTGCCAGCTATGCTGAGTTGCAAGGTGATGAAATTTACCTGCGTGCACTGGTAGGCAGTATCGATGGGCAACGCATTATTCGCAGTGAGAAAACCGCAGCGGTGTCCGAAGCCGAAGCGTTGGGTATCAGCGTTGCCGAAGAGTTGTTGGCCAAAGGTGCCGATGCAATTCTGGATGAACTATTACAGAATGAATAAAGACCTGGCCAATCTGAAAGTGCTGGTCACGCGGCCAGCACATCAGGCTGAACCACTGTGTGAAGCGATTGCCGCGCTGGGCGGCTTGCCAGTTCGTTTACCGTTGCTTGCTATCGAGCCACTTACTCCAGATGCGCGTCTGCGTACGCAGATCCAACAACTGGATAACTTTAATATTCTGATTTTCATCAGTACCAATGCCGCCGTGTTTGGCGCTGCGCTTATCGATCAATATTGGCCGCAGTTTCCGGTGGGTATTGAAGTGCTCGCCATTGGTCCAACTACAGCAAGCACATTAAACGAACAACTCGATTGTGCAGCACAAACATCAGCCAATGGCATGGACAGCGAAGCGGTGCTGGAGCTTGATGTGCTGAATAAAGTCGACGGCAAGCGTATCGGCATTTTTCGCGGTCAGGGCGGACGCGAATTATTGGCTGACACTCTGCGTGGCCGCGGCGCCCAGGTAGATTACCTGGAAGTGTATCGTCGCTCGCCGGTTAAACATGATGCACAGGAGTTCGCCCGGCTGATAAACACTGACGGCGTGGATCTGATTACCGTCACCAGCAGCGAGTCCTTGCGTCTGATAGAGCAGCTGGCAGGAGATAACACCGCCCGACTGAGTCTGATACCATTGCTGGTGCCTTCTGCTCGTATAGCTGAACAAGCCAGCGCTGCTGGCTTTAGCACAGTACTGGATGCCGGAGGCGCCAATCAGGCCAGCATGATAGCGGCATTGCAGAATTACGCCGCGGGAGCCGACAACAAGGCATGAGCAAAGATTCCGACAACACTTCAGACACAAAGCCCAAGCAAGACGACACGGGTGATGCTGTTCAGTCAGCCAAGACAGCAGCCAAGACAGCCAAGACAGACAAGTCAGACAAGTCAGGCGAGACGGCCGAGACAGGTAAACCAGCCAAGGCCGGGAGTACCGCCAAGGTCCTGGACGAACTAGCCAGCAAGAACAAGCCCAAGGCCGGCGGCAAAACGCGCCGGGCCAGTTCAAGCAAGTCACAAGCCCCGCTGGTTCTGTTAATTATCCTATTGCTGCCAATACTGGCAGTGGCGCTGTTTGTGGCTTATCAGCAATTTCTGATGCGCGATACTGTTGTGCAACTGCAACAGGCCAATCAGAATCTGACCACGACCTTGCAGAATCAGACTGTGACGCTATCCGAGCTGGAGCAACAACTGGCGCAACAGATGGCTACGCCCCCGCAAGTCGATACTGGACCGTTACGAGAAACAGAAGCGGCCTTGCGCAGTGAAATTCAGCGGCTTGAACAGCAACTATCGCGCGTTGAAAGCCAGCAGGTCAGCGCCAATGCCACACCGGATTTTGGCTGGAAGCTGGAAGAGGCCGAGTATCTGGTTACGCTCGCCAGTCAGAAACTACAACTGGAAGACGACATTTCAGGTGCGATCAGTTTATTGCAGTCTGCGGATGTGGCGCTGACTGAATCAGAACAGCCCGGCATCTTCAATGCACGGCAAGCTATCGCCGATGATTTGACCAGCTTGCAAGCGCTAACACCAATGGATCGCGATGGTTTGTACCTGCGCTTGAACGCGCTGAGTAATTCCGCTGCGAATATCAATTTGCTCACCTCCATGCGGCAGAGTTTTGAAAATCGCCGCAACGTTGAGTCCACGCCTTTGGCTGTCACTGATACCGAAAATAGCGTAGTCGATGCCACCCTGGAATTTTTAAGTGAAGTGTTTATCTGGCGCGAATGGGATGAACGTCCGGAAGCGATGTTGGCTTCGGGTCAGGAAGCCGTCATCAAACAGAACCTGAGCCTGCATTTTAAACAGGCACAACTGGCCCTTCTGGATCGCAACAGTGCGCTCTATGAACGCAGCCTGCAGGATGCGCGCGTGCTGCTTGAGCGCTATGCAGTCACCAACTCAGCGGCGGGCCAAGCTGTATTGAGTGAACTCGATGCGGTACAAGGCATCGACATCGATCCACCGCTGCCAACTCTCGAGCAGTCTATCGCAACCGTCAGACAACTGACTGACAGCGAGCGCTAGCCGATCATGACGCGTCTTTTCATATTCAGCCTGATGGCGATCGTCGTGGCTCTGTGGGTGAGCCTCTATCTGGGCTTTCCTGCTGACCCTGGCTATTTACTCATTGCTTTTGGCAACACGACTTTCGAAACCAGTCTGTTTGCCATGCTGATAGCCGTTGCCACGTTTTATTTGCTAGTGCGCATCGTGCTGGCGGCGTGGCGCGTTATTAATCCTTATCGCTGGTTCCGCGCGGGCAGAGAACTGGCCCACCGCAGCCGCTCGCGATCACGCAGCAGAACGGTCGAGGGCATGCTGTATCTGACGCGCCGTAATTGGCGCTCGGCCTATAGCTTGCTGCTCAAGAGCGCCGATGATGAGGACGCCAGTGTGGTTAATTTTCTCGCTGCGGCTTATGCGGCTTATGAATTGGGCGAACGTGAGAACTGGCTGAAATGCCTGGCCAGAGCCGAGCAGGAATACCCCGCTGCACACACCACGATCAATTCATTGAAAGCCCAGCTGCTGCACAAGACCGGGCAACTGGAGCAATGCCTGGCGCTGTTGGAGATGCTGCGCAAGAACTCACTGAACGATGCGCCGCTGCTTACCATGCTCAAAGAAGTCTATATGGAGTTGGAGGACTGGCAGAAGCTGCAGTCTATACTGTCTTCGCTGCAGGAGCTGAATATTATCAGTGACGAGGAAATCAGCCTCATTCGCAAGCGCATTGTCACCGAGCAGTTGATCGCGGCGGCGGCATTGGAATCAGCTGGCCCAACGAAAGAAGACAACAAAGAGCAGATTAATGCCTTGCGCAAATTATGGAAGAAGTCGGCTTCCCAGTATCGGGAAGAGGCTGATGTAGTGCGTACACTGGTCGATCTCTATTTGGTGTTGCATGCGCGCGAAGAAGCGGCCCATGTGCTCGAGCAATCTCTTTCACGCAAATGGAATCAGGCCTTGTTGCTGTACTACGGTGAAGTGGACTTTGGCGTGAGCAGTCAGCAATTGCTGGCAGCTGAAGGCTGGCTCACCGACTGGCCATCGGACCCGACACTGTTTCTGACGCTGGGCCGCATTGCCATGCGCAACAAGCTATGGGGCAAAGCCCGGGAGTATTTCGAGGCCAGCATCAAAGTGGCGCCTTCGGCAGCGGCCTGTGGTGAACTGAGTCGATTACTGAAGTGTCTGGGTGAAGAGGAAGCCAGTGCCAAGTACTTGCAGCGCTACAGCGAATTACTGGGCGCTGATCTGCCGGAGTTGCCGATGCCAGCGGCGCCAGCCAAAGCATCCTGAACTTTTCGCCGCACGCCTTTAGTTGGCGTCACTATCCAACCCGGGTTCAATTCCCAGTTCCTGCCAGATTGAATCAACACGTTGTTTGACGTCATCACTCATGGTGATGGGCTCGCCCCATTCACGATCAGTCTCGCCTTGCCATTTATTCGTGGCATCCAGGCCCATCTTTGAACCCAGGCCGGAGACCGGTGAAGCAAAGTCCAGATAGTCGATCGGTGTGTTGTTGATCAGGGTGGTGTCGCGGGTTGGGTCCATGCGTGTAGTAATCGCCCAAATCACATCTTCCCACTTGCGAATATCGACATCGTCGTCAACGACAACAATAAACTTGGTGTACATGAACTGGCGCAGAAAAGACCAGATGCCCATCATGACGCGCTTGGCGTGACCCGGATACTGTTTCTTGATACTGACTGTAGCCCAACGATAAGAACAGCCTTCCGGTGGTAAATAGAAATCGGTGATTTCGGGAAACTGTTTTTGCAGCAGGGGCACGAATACTTCATTGAGTGCCACACCCAGCATGGCCGGTTCATCTGGTGGCCTGCCGGTGTAGGTGCTGTGATAGATCGGGTCTTTACGATGGGTGATGCACTTGATCGTGAACACCGGGAATTTATCGACTTCATTGTAGTAGCCGGTGTGATCGCCAAACGGGCCTTCTTCAGCCATCTCGCCAGGGGCGATCTCGCCTTCGAGAATAATTTCGGCACTGGCGGGAATCTGTAAATCGCTGTGCAGTGATTTCACGACATCGGTTTTACTATTGCGCAGCAAACCGGCGAAACCGTATTCGGACAAGGTATCGGGAATGGGTGTGACAGTAGCCAGAATTGTCGCCGGGTCGGCGCCGATGGCGATGGAGACAGGAAAGGGTTTCCCCGGATGCGCATCTTGCCATTCCCGAAAATCCAGCGCGCCGCCGCGGTGTGACAACCAGCGCATGATCAGTTTATTGCGGCCTATAACCTGCATGCGGTAAATGCCCAGGTTCTGGCGTTCTTTGTTCGGCCCTTTGGTAATCACCAGTGGCCAGGTAACCAGTGGTCCGGCATCGCCGGGCCAACACGTTTGCACAGGCAGGAACGACAAGTCGACGTCGTCACCTTCAAGCACGACATCCTGACAGGCTGCGGATTTTTTGACGTTGGGCGACAGGTTCAGAACATTGCGATAACTCGGCAGGTTCTCCCAAAGCTCCTTCCAGCCCTTGGGCGGTGTTGGCTCTTTCAAGAACGCCAGCAGTTTGCCAAGATCGCGGAGCCCTTCGAGATCTTCCTGGCCCATGGCCAGCGCGATGCGACGAGTATTGCCGAACAGATTGGCCAACAGTGGCACTGACGAGCCCTTTGGGTTTTCAAACAGCAACGCAGGGCCGCCCTGACGCAAGGTGCGGTCAGAGATTTCGGTGATTTCCAGATAAGGGTCTACAGGCGTTGATACCCGTTTCAATTCCCCTTCCTTTTCGAGAAGGGTAATGAAGTCACGTAAGTCACTAAAAGACATGGGTATCGCTGCTCGCTTTCGGCCGGCTTGGCGCCAAGGCCTTACTTGCGTTTCATCGAATCAAAGAATTCGTCGTTGGTCTTCGTACCTTTGAGTTTATCGAGAATAAACTCAGTAGCCTGTACGTCTTCCATGGAGCTAAGCAGCTTGCGCAGAATCCACATGCGTTGCAATTCTTCATCACTGGTCAGCAGGTCCTCGCGACGCGTACCGGAGCGACGAACATTGATGGCCGGATAAACACGTTTTTCTGCAATCTTGCGATCAAGATGCAGTTCCATGTTACCGGTACCTTTGAATTCTTCGTAAATCACTTCGTCCATCTTCGAACCGGTTTCTACCAGTGCGGTGGCGATAATGGTCAGGCTGCCGCCTTCTTCCAGATTACGCGCAGCACCAAAGAAACGCTTTGGACGTTCCAGGGCGTGAGCATCGACACCACCGGTCAATACCTTGCCGGACGATGGAATGATTGTATTGTAGGCGCGCGCCAGACGGGTGATAGAGTCGAGCAGGATCACCACGTCTTCTTTGTGTTCTACCAGACGCTTGGCCTTCTCGATGACCATTTCGGCCACTTGAACGTGACGCGAAGGTGGTTCGTCAAAGGTACTGGCCACTACTTCGCCACGTACCGAGCGCTGCATTTCCGTGACTTCTTCTGGCCGCTCATCGATCAACAGAACAATGAGGCGACATTCAGGATTGTTACGGGTAATGGACTGAGCGATGTTCTGCAGGATTAATGTCTTACCTGCTTTCGGTGGCGAGACGATCAGGCCACGCTGCCCTTTACCGATAGGTGCTGTCAGGTCAATCACTCGCGCACTCAGATCTTCGGTGCTGCCGTTACCGACTTGAAGATGTAAGCGTTCCTGGGGGAAGAGCGGAGTGAGGTTTTCGAAGAGAATTTTGTGCTTGGCGTTGTCTGGCTTGCTGAAGTTGATCTCGGCGATCTTGAGCAGGGCAAAGTAACGTTCGCCATCTTTCGGAGGTCTGATCTTGCCAGCGACTGTATCACCAGTGCGCAGATTGAAGCGGCGAATCTGACTTGGCGACACATAAATATCATCGGGGCCGGCCAAATAAGAGGAGTCTGCCGAACGCAGGAAACCGAAACCGTCCTGAAGAATTTCCAATACACCGTCACCGTAGATGTCTTCGCCGTTCTTGGCGTGCTTCTTCAGGATGACGAAAATAATGTCTTGCTTGCGTGTTCTGGACACATTGTCCAAGCCCATTTCATGGGCCGTAGCGAGGAGCTCGGCGATGGGCTTTTGCTTGAGTTCTGTCAGGTTCATTTTGTGAATGCTTCCAAATAGATTTTCACTTGCTTGAAGTTGTCATGTGATCAGGCAACTCCAAGCACGCTTGGGACCTTTGTCACGGTTAATGAATGAGTTAGTTAGAAACTGGTTTTTAAGTTAGGGGTGTCAGAATTGGATTCGGGTAATGAGAGAAATAGTATTTGATAGAAATCGTCAGAGTGACCTGGCCGCGGTGGATTATTTTGACCGAAGCGTCATTAATTCAACTGTTTCTGTACTTATGCTAGGTGTCTATCACTCTCTTGAAAATTATGAATGCTCTTTCAATTGTAATTACAAATTCGGTTTTCGAATTCGCTATTGTTCTTCTTATTAAAGAGTCTGGCCAGATTCGGGAAAAATTATTCGGTAAAGGTTGGGCTCTTCTATCGATTGCATCAACTCTTGAATCGAGAGAGTCACTTACGTGCATTAATCTCAATGGATCGAAAACAATCAGAATTCAAACTATTGCAGAGTAATACTACGACTTGAAATGTAACGACTAAAGTCGAAAGAACTTTACCGGGATATTCAGAATGCCTCTCCACTCTGACTATCTTTTTTAACTTAGTGCCTATTACTTCTTGTTACTCGCGCTAATTGCTGATTCTAAGTCCAAACCGCAGCTTGGCTATGTAATAAAATGTAATCTTTGCCAATGCTGTAAATTGGCTTATTGGTATTCTTATCAAGCTGGCAGTCTGAGTGATGTTGCTGTCAGCAAGGTCCCTTCAAACGAAATTATTATCTATGCCAATGCGAAAAGCGTGAGCTTTCTGGCCGAAGAAGGGGGGTAAAAAATTCTGTATAAACCTGATTTTGAGGCACCCGCAGGCAGCGGGCGCCATCATTAAACGCAATTTATATGACGCTGTCAATAAATGCAGACAACTGGGATTTGGACAGGGCACCAACTTTTGTGCCGGCCACTTCGCCATTGTTGAATAAAATCAGAGTCGGGATTCCACGAATACCGAACTTGGGTGCCGTGTCTGTATTGGCATCGACATCCATTTTGCAAATTTTCAGCTTACCGTCGTATTCGCCAGCCAGCTCTTCAAGTACTGGGGCAATCATCTTGCACGGACCACACCATTCCGCCCAAAAGTCTACAAGTACCGGGCCTTCTGCCTGTAAAACGTCTTGTTCAAAGCTACTATCTGATACGTGAACGATGTTGTCGCTCATTACAATATTCCTTTTGTTCCGGGGGTTTTGGGTATGAGTAAACGAGTTCTATGACGAGCTCAAAGCGTTGATTAGCAATCCGATTGGTTAATCGGCTGTACGCGGAGTACTGGTCAGGGAGTAAGCTAATAATACGGCCAAATTTTCAGGATTCAAGGGCTTTATGCCTGTAGATGGCCGTTATTGGCCGCTTTCTGACCGTAAAATTTGTGCGGCTTTTTTCGCGAAATAGGTCAAAATCGCATCGGCACCCGCCCTTTTTATGGCTACCAGGGACTCCATCGCGACGGCGTCTTCATCGAGCCAGCCATTCTGTGCGGCCGCCATGTGCATGGCGTATTCACCACTGACCTGATACACCATGGTGGGCACCTGAAACTCACGTTTAACGCGGGAGACGATATCCAGATAGGGCATGCCCGGTTTGACCATGACCATGTCGGCACCCTCGGCCAGATCCAGCGCCACTTCCTGCAGGGCTTCGTCGCTGTTGGCCACGTCCATCTGATAATTGTATTTATTGCCGGCGCCGAGATTGCCGCTGGAACCGACGGCATCGCGAAACGGGCCATAATAGGCAGAGGCATACTTGGCCGAATAGGCGAGGATCCGCGTGTAAATCTGGCCATTGTCTTCGAGAATCTTGCGAATAGCGCTAACCCGGCCGTCCATCATGTCTGAAGGGGCAACGATATCGGCACCGGCTTCAGCATGGGAAAGTGCCTGTTTAGCCAGCACCGCCACTGTCTCATCATTGAGCACATAGCCGCTCTCATCGATGATCCCGTCCTGACCGTGTGTCGTATAGGGGTCGAGTGCCACATCCGTAATCACGCCAAGCTCGGGATGCGCTGCTTTCAGCGCCCGAACAGCGCGCTGTACCAGACCGTCAGGATTGAAAGCCTCACTACCATCTAAAGATTTGCTATCGGCGTTCGGGGCAGGAAACAACGCGATGGCAGGGATGGTCAGCTCGACAAGTTCGGCCGCCTCGAGCAGCAGATTATCGATACTGAGGCGAAATACGCCGGGCATCGATTCCACGGGCTGGCGCTGATTTTCACCTTCAACAATAAAAAGGGGAAGAATCAGGTCATCTGTGGAGAGTCGGGTTTCCCGCATGAGCCGGCGTGAAAAATCATCACGTCGCATACGTCGCATTCGGGCCTGGGGGAATAGTCTCTGATTGCCGCTGTCAGTCACGCTAACCAACCTTGTACATGTTGTTAAATTGGTAATGGCAGGCGACTATAGCCGCCTGTTCGCCGGAAGTCACCCCGAGTCGATTGTGGGGAAAACTATGCCGGTCTGCCCGGATATCGCGTTATATCATACCATTTCGACGCCGGTGAACACTCGAACCACTGCAAATCGTCAGCTAGCAGAGGTTGTGCAATTGTGTCGCAGGAAGATAGAGAGACGGAAGAGATTGATGAAGATAGATAAAGAGAGAGAAAAACAAAGAGAAAAACAACGAGTCAAAGCTCTCACGGACACGAGCGCAATAGAACAGACATTGTGAGTTACCGGCTCCCATTCGAGTCAAAAAAGCATTAAACAACAGGGGAGAACCTGAGTGAGAACATCAAGAATTCTGATTGTAGCGATTATCGGTCTGGCCATCGCTGCCTATTATCTGTTTGGCCTCGATCAGTATCTCACTTTGAATTATGCGCAATCGCGCTTGTCCGAGCTGGAACAGTTCCGTGATGAGAATTTTGCTCTGACAGCCACCATTTACTTTCTGGCCTATGTCAGCATCACCGCGCTATCAATTCCAGGCGCGCTCGTTATCACGCTACTCGGCGGCGCAATCTTCGGGCTCTACTGGGGCACACTCATTGTTTCTTTCGCCAGTAGTATCGGTGCCACGATCGCCTTCCTTGTGTCGCGCACATTATTACGCGATTGGGTGCAAGCCAAATTCGGAAGCTACCTGGCTCCTATCAACCGGGGTATGGAACGCGATGGCAGCTTCTATTTGTTCAGCATTCGCATGGTGCCGCTGTTCCCGTTCTTTGTCGTTAACCTGCTAATGGGTCTCACGCCGATCCGCACAGTGACTTATTATCTTGTCAGTCAGGTAGGCATGTTGTTCGGCACGGCTGTTTACGTCAATGCCGGCTCCGAACTGGGTCAGATTACTTCCTTATCCGGGCTGGTTAGTGGTTCCGTGATTTTCTCTTTCGTCCTGCTCGGTGTTTTTCCCCTGGTAGCGCGTTTTCTGGTTGGCATCATTCAGCGCAATAAAGTCATGCGCAAATACAAAAAGCCTTCCTCGTTTGACGCCAACATGGTGGTCATTGGTGCCGGGTCGGCAGGGTTGGTTTCATCGATCATTGCCGCGGGTGCAAAATCGAAAGTTATCCTCATCGAAAAACATCAAATGGGCGGCGACTGTTTAAACACCGGTTGCGTACCCAGCAAGTCGCTGATTCGCAGCGGCCGCATCATGTCTTATATTCGCCGCGCCGGCGAGTTTGGTATTGATAACGCAAGCGGCTCGGTGGAATTCGGCAAAGTCATGCAACGTGTACGCGATGTGATTGCCCGCATCGAACCCCATGACTCCGTTGAGCGTTATACGGGGTTAGGTGTTGAATGCATCAGTGGTGAGGCAAAAATAGAATCGCCGTATACGGTGCGAGTCGGCGAACGTTTAATCACAACCCGTTCCATTATCATCGCCACTGGCGCGCGACCATTGGTGCCGGGAATTCCCGGACTCGATGAGGTCGAGTATCTGACTTCAGACACAGTGTGGAACCTGGAAGAACTTCCAAAACGTTTGTTAATAGTTGGCGGCGGCCCGATTGGTTGCGAGCTCACGCAAGCGTTCAGCAATCTTGGCTCGCAAGTCACCCAGGTTGATTTGGCGCCGCGCATCATGCCGCGTGAGGATGCCGATGTCTCAGAACTGGTACAGCAACAATTTGTTGATCAGGGCATTAATGTGCTGACCGGTTGCAAGCTGACACGCTTTGGCCGTAACGGCGATACGCAATTTATGGAAGCCGAGCGTGATGGTGAAACTGTCACTGTTGAGTTCGACAAAGTGTTGTTGGCTATGGGTCGCAAACCCAACGTCGAAGGGTTTGGTCTGGAAGAACTTGAAATGCCGCTGACCGATCAAGGCACCATCAATATCAACAACAGTATGCAGACTGCCTTTCCAAATATCTATGCCTGTGGTGACGTGGCCGGGCCATACCAGTTTACCCACATGGCCTCTTTTCAGGCTTACTTTGCTTCCGTCAATGCGTTGCTCAATGGCTATTGGAGGCTACGTGCCACCTACCGAGTTGTACCGTGGGCTACGTTCACTGATCCGGAAGTTGCGCGTGTTGGTCTGAATGAACAGGAAGCGAAAGAGCAAGGCGTTGATTACGAAGTCACACGCTATGAACTGGATGATCTGGATCGCGCCATAGCCGATGGTGAGGCGCGCGGTTTTATCAAAATCCTCACGGAGCCAGGCAAGGATCGCATTCTCGGTGTGACGATTACCGGTTATCACGCTGGTGAACTCATCGGCGAGTTTGTCTTTGCCATGACTCATGGCATGGGCCTGAAGAAAATCTCGGCTGTGACTCATATCTATCCAACGCTATTGGAAGCCAACAAGTTCAGCGCCAATGCCTGGCGTAATGCGCGTCTGCCTGAAAAGTATTTTCCCATGTTGGAGAAGTTCTTTGCCTGGCAGCGTGGTGGTTAGGTTTCTTTACTGGCTTTAAACTTTTCAGATCCAGCGCTCTAAACAGGCTGATTGAGTTCAACAGATAGGTTGTTTGGTTATTGCGGCTTCGGCTTCGAGTCGCACTATGGGCCATCTACGCCAGTCACTGGCGCCGGCCCTCCCGGCTGCCCTCTCTCCGCAAAAAGCCCAAACGGCGGTTTTTTTGCTGCGCTCGGCGTGCGCCTCTGACGTGCCTGGCGTAGATAACCCATAGCACGACTCTGCATTTGAGAAATCGTCTGGTTATGCAACTTCGAGATACATCCAGAGTTGACTGGATTTTGAGGTATTGCTGATTATGGTGGAAGGTTGAAGGTTAGATTTCGGGTTTCGCGGTTTCGGGGTGCACGATGTTCAATGGGAACTGCGAGCGCTGGGTCAGAGGGTGGGGATAGACCGGCGTAAAAGCGCAGCACCGACTGACCGAGGAAGACCGCGTTACTTCGGCTTCCGACGAAAGGAGGGAACTCTGGTTTAAACCTAGGGTCGGGTGCAAGCAGCCGGTCTATCCCCACCCTCTGGCTCAGCGCGTACTCTAGGCTTTAAACCTAAAGTGAACAGAGCCAGTGAGTATCCAATAAATAAAAGGTTTAAGTGGCCTTGCCAGGCTGATTACGAGACGCCATGAACAGACACAGTGAGAACAGGCCGCAGAAGATCACGAAGACACGCTGGGTAATACACAGCCCGCATGGGGACAGCAGCATGACGTGCTCCATGTAGAGCACAATACCAATTGTGATCACACATGCGACAAAGACACGCAAATTAAGAAGGCGGTTTCCGGGCACAATGCCAGTGCCGTCGTCTCGCCTCTATAATGGTGCTGAGGCGCTGCTGCTTTCTAAAATCCTGGTCTGCCTATTGGCTGTTCCACTCATCGAGGAACTGGTCAAAACTGATAGTTTCAGAGTCTTCCACTGCCTTTTGCGCTTCGTGCGAGGCCTTGCTGGCTGCTTCAAACTCGGTGCTTGTTTTTTCATCAAGGCCACCGTTTCTCAGTTCCACGCCGTGCTTTCTTGATTGCAGCATTGAGAATTCAAAGAAAGACATCTGCCCCTCCTGCATTTCCGCCAGCATTCGACCTGAAGGTGTCAGTGCCGGGTTGGCCAGTTTTTCGGCCTGTTCGGCAAGACTGGCTGAGTGCTTGTTGGTCTTTTGCAGATGGTCGAGAAGGCTGGCGCTGTGTTGCAAGTCGGTCAGCAACTCATCGGCCCACTCTTGCATCTTGCGTGGTTTGGCTTCCATGTTTAAAACGAGTTCGGGGTCGCGGCCATGCTCAACCACTTTGGCGATATTCTCGCCAACTTCGAAAAATTCCTGTTGATTACAGGCCGGGCTATCGGCGAGCAGGCAGTGCAGCAGAAAAGTGTCGAGAAAACGAATTTGCGTTGCGTCGATGCCCAGCGGCAAGTAGGGGTTCAAGTCCAATGCGCGCACTTCAACATATTCGATGCCACCTTCCTGCAGAGCAGCCAGGGGGCGCTGGCCATCTTTAAGCAATGGCTTGGGGCGAATCGTGCTGTAAAACTCGTTTTCCAATTGCAGCAGGTTGGTATTGATCTGCAGATAGTCTTTGCTCTGTTCGCCATCGGGGCCAGTTGTCATTCGGTACTGGCCAATCGTTTCATACTCTTCATACGGGGTATGCATGGCGCTGTGCAGGCACTCAACGTAAGTGCTCAATTCGTTGTAACAAACAAACAGCGATTTTTGTGCTTCGGACTTGTAGCCCAGGTTGCCCATACGCAGGCAAGTCGCATCAGGTAAATAAAAGCTGTGTTGATCCAGCGATTCCAGGCCGTGGTCGCGACCTTGGGCAAAACATTTGCAGGCTGCTGGTGAGGCCCCGAACAAATACAGTAATAACCATGAATAGCGGTGGAAGTTGCGGATCAGGTGCAAGTAGCGATCGGTGCGGAAATCCTGCAGCGTGCCGGTGTGGCCGCAGATAGCCTGATAAGGCCCCCAGAACGCCTCGGGCATAGAGAAGTTGTAATGCAGGCCGGCGATCACTTGCATCAAGCTGCCGTAGCGATTGCTGAGGCCATGGCGATACAGGGTTTTCATCTTGCCCATGTTAGAGCTGCCAAACTGCGCAATCGGGATGCTGTCTTCTGCCCCTAACGGGCAGGGCATGCTCGATACCCAGAGAATCTCGTCGTTCTCCAGATGCTGCATCGAATAACGGTGGATGTTCTCAAGCATCTTGAGACATTCATCGATGTCTTCATAGACAGGCGTGATGAATTCCAACAACGCTTCGGAAAAATCCGTGGTGATGTAATCGTTGGTGAGAGCAGAGCCCAGGGCGGGGGGATGGGGATGCGGGGAGATATGCCCATCGGGCGAGACTCGCAAGCTTTCCTTTTCGATACCCCGGCGAATTGCCGCCCATTCTGCGTGAAATTCCGGCAGCTTATAGCGTTGCAGGCAGTCCTGATATTGCTTGGTCAAAGTCACTCCAAATCATGGCTGGAACCGGGTGGTCGCTGGCGCCATGTTGACTCACTTGCGGTGGAGCATTATGGCAAATATCACCCGGTGGTGCTAACCAAGTTCGTCCCGGATAAAGCTACGCTTCGCCGCCTTGTTTGAAGCGGGTTATCTGACGGCGTTGCTTCTTGTTGGGTCGGGTCGGAGAGGGCCAGTTGGCTGCCTGGGCTTTGCGCTGCGCAGCCGTTGCCTCGCGTTTCTTGATGCTGTCCGGCGTTTCTTCATACAGCAGCTGCGCCTCGGGTGCACCACGGCGCTGTTCGCTCAGGGCACGGACAATCACGGTTTTCTCATCGAAGCCTTGGCGTAATTCGATAGAGGCACCGACTTCGATTTCCTTGGCAGGTTTGGGCCGGGCGCCGTTGCACTGGACCTTGCCACCATCGATCGCCTGCTTGGCAACGGCACGAGTTTTGTAAAATCGCGCGGCCCACAGCCACTTGTCGAGGCGGACTTTTTGTAAGGCGTTGTCTTGATTGCTCATGCTTGGCTTTCCGGTCTCAATTCGCTGCTATGGACTATTACTGAACTTTCAATGAGCTTTCACTGGACTTTGGTGGCGAGAATCGACGGCAGTACGGCACCGAAATCATCGATCTGGGTAAATTCCTCGGCTGCCAGATCCGGTCGCTGGCTATCGGGCTGCTTGATGGCGTACAGATGCTTGATGCCCTCGCGCTGAGCCTGGCGGAGCACAGGCAGGGAGTCATCGAACAGAATCGTGCGCTCGGGGTCGAAAGGCGTTATCTCATTCAGCATAGCCCAGAAGCCATGATGCTCCTTGGCGCGCTTCAAGGTATGCGAGCTAATTCGCGCATGAAAGTAGTCGGCGATGCCGGTGTGCTGCATTTTGATATCAAGGCTAAACGGATGGGCATTGGTAATCAGCAGCACCTGCTTGTCGTGCTCGTGCAAATCTTTCAGCAGCGCTTCCACATTGGGGCGGATCGAGATCTTGTCAGTAATTCTGTGCTTGAGCTCGGTGATATTGATCTGCAGCTCATCGGTCCAGTAGTCGAGGCAATACCACTCAAGTTTGCCCCGCATGGCGGTGTTTTTCTCCATCACCAGTGTGTAGGCTTCTTGTGGTGGTATCCCGTGAGTCTGGCTGTAGATTTCCGGGACCAGGGTCTGCCAGAAATAATTGTCGAAGTGCAGATCCAGCAGGGTGCCGTCCATATCGAACATGATGGTATCGATATCTGACCAGGGGATCATGAACAAGCTCCGAAAGGGTTGACTGGGTGTAGTGACAGGCGCTGGCGGCCGGGGTAGAGGGCCAGCACAGTGATATAGATATCAAGCTTACTGAAGACGCGGGCAGATTTGAATGACTGTGATCACATCCTGCTCAGGTAGTACCATGACACTGCGACTCTCGACAGGACGCGCAACGGCTGGTTAGCGGTCACAAGCGTAGGCAACAAGAGAGCGCAACAAGAGAGCGCAACAAGGTTCGCAGCAACGAAAGCAGCAAGACAGCAAAAGGGTAGAGTTATGTGGGACAACAAGGATCTGGACACACTGGTCGACATCGCGGTCGCCGCCGGGCAAGAGATACTGGCGGTCTACAACGACGTGACCCAGCCGGAAGTGACACTCAAGGACGACAACTCGCCATTGACCGATGCGGATCGCCGGGCGCACCAATTAATAGTACACAGGTTGAGCCAGTTCACGCCCGATACGCCGGTGCTGTCTGAGGAGTCTGAAGGCATTGGCGCGCAGGAACGTTTGTCATGGCGCCGTTACTGGCTGGTCGACCCGCTCGACGGCACCAAGGAATTTGTGAACCGCAACGGCGAGTTCACCGTCAATATCGCGCTGATCGACAACGGCGACCCGGTCATGGGTATCGTGCATGTGCCGGTCACGGGCGTAAGTTATCTGGGTATTAAACAGCCGGCGCAGCAGCTGGCGGGTGCCTGGAAGATTGACGAAGCTGGCGTCAGCAAAGCGATTCGCAGCCGCGCCTGCCAAAAGAACAAGGCGCTGGCTGTAGTAGCCAGCCGCAATCATCGCGGTGACATCCTCGATAAGGTTCTGGATGAGCTGGGGGTAGCTTTTAAGGGTGTGGAAGTTGTCAGTATGGGCAGTTCATTGAAGATCTGTCTGGTTGCCGAAGGCAAGGCTGATCTGTATCCACGGCTCGCGCCGACTTGTGAATGGGACACAGCGGCGGCCCATGCGGTGCTGGCCGGTGCCGGCGGGGAAATTGTCGATACCGACTTCCAACCCCTGCGCTACAACCAAAAAGACGAGCTGTTAAACCCATTCTTCCTTGTTCTGGGGGATACGGATTTTTCCTGGGATGCGCTGCTGCTTCCCTTGTTGAAATAGCAGTTGGTCGTCTGCATGCCTCGCCATCTGGACATGTCAGGGTAAAAGGGTTAGCGTGATGGCCAGTCAAAAATTCTGCAATCTTCGGCGGTCCATCACATTGATACCTGATGTTTCTGCGCGAGAAGAACGCGCTACCGGTCAGGTTTCAGCGCTCGGGCATTTGGGTCCGAACAGCCAGCGTTAAGGGGGAAATAATGCGTGCATCATTCTATAGCCTGTTTTCACTATTGTTAGTTCTCAGTGCCTGCAGTGAGCCAGCCGACACGGCCAGCACTTCACCAGCACAACCGGCAGCCATGCCAGCGACGGAGCAAGCCTCGTCAGTTGCGCAGTCCAGCACAGCCGAACAGCTCACCGAACGCTTGAATAGCTGGCTGGATGAACAATATGACGCGCAGCTTGATTCGAGCCCCATGACGCGCACCATTCTCGGTGACAAGACCGACTACGGCCTGCTCGATGAACAGACCGATGCGGCTGCTGAGCGCGAACTGGAATTTTTGCGCGACAGCGTCGCCACCATGCGCAGCGAATTCGATTACAACGCATTGACCGAAGACGGCAAACTCTCCTTTGATATGTGGGAGTTCTCGCTGGAGCAAGCTGAGGCTGCCTATCCTTATCGTAACCATGGGTATGTCTTTGGTCGCGGCGGTCCCCATGCCTCGTTCCCCAGTTTCATGATCAGTTTTCACCGTATCGATACTGCTGCCGATGCCGAAGCCTATATCTCGCGATTGCGTGGTATTGATGATGTGCTGACAGATTTATTGGCTCGCGCTCAACAAGCGGCCGCCGATGGTATTCGTCAGCCTGCCTTTGGCTATGAGTTCGCCATTCAGGAAATCGGACGCGTTACGTCAGGTGTCCCATTTAACTCCAACGACGACACACCAAACTCACCGATCTGGACAGATTTTCAGGGCAAGTTGGAAGCGCTGGTCGAGAGCGGGGACGCCACTGCTGAACAAGTGCAGGCTTATCTGGATGAGGCGCGCGATGTGCTAAGCGGTGAAGTCATGGCTGCTTACGATGAAGTACTGGCGTGGCTGGAAACAGATCGCCAGTATGCCAGCGAAGAAGCGCAAGGCGTCTGGGCGCTGCCCAATGGCCAGGATTACTACAACCAGCGTTTGCGGCAAATGACGACAGTCGAGCTGAGCGCTGATGCCATTCACAATATTGGTTTGTCCGAAGTGGATCGTATTCTCGGTGAAATGGAAGTCGTAAAAGACGAAGCCGGTTTCGACGGCTCGCTGCAGGAATTCTTTGTCTTCATGCGCGAGGACGAACAGTTCTATTATCCCAATACCGAAGAAGGGCGTCAGGAGTACCTCGATTACAATCAGGAGCATCTGGATTTTATAGCCGAGCGCTTGCCGGAGTTTTTTGGCCGCTTGCCAAAAGCCTCACTGGTGGTACGCCGCGTCGAGGCATTCCGCGAGCAGGATGGTGCGGCGCAGCATTATCGTCAGGGCGCTCCTGATGGGTCGCGCCCCGGCGTGTTTTATTCGCATATGTCCGACATGTCCACGCTGGCCAAGTGGCAGATCGAAGACATTGCCTATCATGAAGGCAACCCCGGGCATCACATGCAAATCTCAATTCAGCAAGAGCTGACCGACGTGCCGCGGTTCCGTACTCAATACCGCACCACGGCCTACACTGAGGGCTGGGGTCTGTATGCCGAATGGCTGGCCAAAGAGATGGGCGGTTATCAGGACCCGTATTCCGAGTTTGGCCGTTTAGCAGGTGAGATCTGGCGTGCCGTGCGTCTGGTTGTAGACACTGGCATTCACAGCAAGCGTTGGACCGAGGCGCAATCGGTTGATTACTTCCTCGCCAACACACCGATCCCTGAGGGGGCGGTGCGCTCGGAAGTGCAACGCTATTTTGCCAACCCGGGTCAGGCTACTGCCTACAAGATTGGCATGCTCAACATTCAGGAAGCCCGCGCCCGCGCTGAAGAAGCATTGGGCAGCGACTTCGACGTGCGTGGTTTCCACGATGTCGTGCTGGGTGCCGGCGCCGTGCCGCTACCGATTATGCATGCCCGCGTAGATCGCTGGATCAGCGAACAACAAAACTAACAACACTGCCAGTACAGCAAACACTGACAACCTAGACAACAATTGATAACAATGACAGGAACGTTCATGACCCACACTCTGACAAGCAAACTGCTAACGACAGCGACTCTGATCTTTGCCGCCAACCTGAGCCAGGCACAACCGCTGCCCATGGCCGTGCCACAGTCAGTGGGCGTGTCCGCTTCTGCCTTGGAAGCCGTTACTGAATCCCTGCAATCTCACATTGATGCCGGCGATATTCCCGGCGTGGTGGCAGGCGTGGCCCGCGATGGCAAGCTGGTGTATTTCAATGCCCTTGGCCAACTCAATTTGGAATCCGGCACGCCAATGCCGGCCGATGCCTTGTTTCGCATCTATTCCATGGCGCGGCAGATCACCAGCTTCGCCGTGCTGCAGCAATACGAGCAGGGCAAGTTTGATTTCGATGATCCGGTACAGCTGTACTTGCCCGAGTTCGCCGATCAGCGCGTGTTACTCGACTCAGACAGTACGGATATCACTCAGACCACGGCACGCACCACCGACATGACTATCGCACATTTGCTTACCCACACATCGGGTCTGGGTAGTCGCAGCTCTCAGCTGTATCGCGAAAACAACGTGCGTGACAAGTCTATCTCGCTGGATCAGATGACCAGCAATGCCGCGCGCATTCCCTTGCATCACCAGCCCGGTTCAGCCTTCTATTATGGTATTCACGCCACCATCCTCGGCAAGCTGGTCGAAGTGTGGTCAGGCGAGCCTTTGGAAGACTATCTGCAAGACAACATTTTTGCGCCACTGGGCATGAACAGCACCATGTTCTGGGCCGAAGGCGCCGATGCCGAACGCCTGGCTACCGTGTATCGCCCCACCGACGGCGTACTGCGCCCCTACAATATAGAAACCGTCTCCTGGACCGAACGCCCGGCGTTGATTGAAGGCGGTGTTGGCTTGTTGTCCTCAGTGCCCGATTTCCTGCGCTTTTCGCAAATGGTCCTGAACCGCGGCGAGCTTGACGGTGTGCGGGTGTTGAGCGAAGAAACGGCGGCTCTGATCTACGAAAACGCGGTACCTGAGGCGGCCATGCCGATTGGTACGCGCGGCTATTGGCTTGGTTCCGGCTGGACGCTGGGCGGGTTTAATCTGGTCATGGACGCCAGTGCCTATAATTTCCCTGTCACCGAAGGCACCATCTGGTGGGACGGCTCTGCTGGTACGCGCTTTTTTATCGACCCTGAGCAGAACACCGTCATGGTGATCATGTCGCAAGTCTCGCCTTCCAGTGGTGGCGGCTTTCGGGAAGACTTCAAGGTTCTGGTCGAAGAAGCTATCCAATAATACCTCCCCAATAACACCTTCCCGGTAACACCTTCTCATTATGAATTCGCGGACCAGTCAGCCTTAATGGGCTGATTGGTCTATTATTTTTTGCTTTCGCTGTTCTTCTTGTTCGTGGTCCTTCTGGTCTCGCCGTAAGGCCGGACTACCATTGCCTACCCATACTCCATGTGACCATTGGCGGATGCCAAGCATTCTCCAGACCCTCCCTAAACCCCCTCCAAACTCTCTCCGAAGAACAAGTTGTAACCTCTTGGCACCTGGGGCGTCTAAACAGTATTCAACTCCGAAAATTCGGCGAAACTGCCGGTGCCCGGATGCGGGTGGCCGGGCTTTGTCACTGTAACCACCGGCCAAAACTGACACGACAGCAAGGCCACAACTGATGGGAATGGATCGCACAATCGAAAAACAGCGGATGCCGCTATGGAAAATCGGGTTCATGGTTGCCGGTGGCAGCGTGTTGGCCTGGTTTGGCTACGGGCTGTTATCTGATGCGTCCATCAATAGCTATCGTGCCCCATTGGACCAGCTCATCATTTCGCAGACGCGCCGTGGTGCGTTTGAGGATTTGATTCCCGTCCGCGGCAGCATCCAGCCTTTTAACAGTGTCTATCTGGATGCCGTGAATGGCGGGGTCGTTGAAGAAGTCTTCGTCGAGGAAGGCGGTTTTGTGGAGGCCGGCCAGCCTCTGTTGCAGCTATCCAACACCAACCTGCGCTTGAGCGCGGCGCAGAACGACACCAATATCACCGAACAACTGAATTTTCTCGGGAATATTTCCAATAATCTCGAGACAGAAAAACTGCGCACTGAGCGTCAGATTCTCGATATCGAATATCGTATTACTGTGCTGCGCCGGCAAAAGGCGCGCTTTGAAAAGCTGGTGGATGAGAATCTGATATCCGAACAGGAGTTTGAGGCAGTGCTGGATGAGCTGGACTATCAACAGGCTATTCTGGACAACACATTGGCGCGTCAGGCACTGGAAGACAAGATTCGCAAGGATCGTACGCTGCAGATTGCAACGCAGGTGGAGAAGCTGGAAGAAAATTTGCAAGTCTCGCAAAGCAGTTTCGAATCTCTGCTGGTGCGCGCGCCCATCGCTGGTCAGCTTACCTCGCTACCGGTCGAAATTGGCCAGAGTAAACTCGGAGGCGAGCGCCTGGGTCAGATCGATGTCGTTGATCAGTTCAAGGTAGTGGCCCAGATCGATGAGTTCTACGTCTCGCGCGTCATGCCTGAACAGCTGGCCACGTTCAGTTTGAACGGTCAGTCCTATCAAGTGCGAGTCATCAAGGTGTACCCGCAGATCACCAATGGCACCTTCGAAGTCGATCTGGTGTTTACCGCACAAGAGCCGAGCAATATGCGCCGTGGTCAAACGCTGCAGATGGAACTCACACTGGGTGATGCGGTGGAATCCTTGTTATTGCCAGTCGGCGGCTTCATGCAGGATACCGGTGGCAACTGGGTGTTCGTGCTGAATGAAGACGGTGACGAAGCTTACCGAAGAGAGATCACTACAGGCCGGCGCAACAACCGTTTCGTGGAAGTCACTGCTGGTTTGGCGCCGGGCGACCGCGTGATCACGTCCGGCTACGGACCAATGCTGAGCCGGGAGCGCGTCCAACTGGTGGAGTAAAACGCCCAGTACAGCAATTTTCGACTTTATCCCTATCAATGCTATTCTGCTGATATTAACCACTGATCAGCGCAAGGCATTGTATGCCGCTGCAATTCACATATCTGGCAGATGAACCCGACCAGGTCACGCAAGTGATCGACTGGTGGTACAGCATATGGGCCGATCGCATGGGCTCTGATCTGGAAGCCGCCCGCCAGCAACTACATAATTCATTGGGCACCGAAGAACTTCCCATCCACTTGCTGGCCCGGATCGATGGCGAAGCCGTCGGCACGGCGACCTTGAAACTACAGGAGCTGGGCGAGCTGTATCCTGATTGCCAGTATTGGTTAGGCAGTGTGTTCGTGGCCGAAGAACATCGCGGCAAACAGATCGCTGCACAACTGGTTGAACAGATTATCGCACTGGCACGAGCGCGCAACTTGCCGCACCTGTATTTGCAAACAGTGAATCTGTCTGGTGGCCTGTATGCCAAGCTGGGTTGGCAACCGGTTGAGGAATTTGACTATCGCGGCGAACGCACACTGTTAATGCGCAAGATTCTTTAGATCGCTGACCTGCCGCTATTATGAAAGTCATCCGCACACAGACCAAACACGCCGAGATATTGGCCAATTATTTTGCAGTCAATGAAGCCCACTTCAAACCATGGAGCCCGGCGGTGCCGAAAGGTCATCATACGGTTGATGCCTGGCACCGACGCCTGCAAGACCGGCAGGATGAATTTGATCGTGGAGAGTCTGTGCATTTTATTGGCACCGATATCACCGAATCCCATGTCATCGGCAGTTGCTCGCTGAGCAATATTATTCGCGGTGTCTTTATGGCTTGTCACATGGGCTATTCAGTTGCCGAACGTTACGAAGGCCAGGGCTATGCCAGGAAGATTGTCAGCTGTGCTATCGATTATGCGTTCAAGGATCTGAAGCTGCATCGCATCATGGCCAATCACATGCCGCAGAACGATCGTTCAGCCGCGCTACTCAAAAGCCTGGGGTTTAAGCGTGAAGGTTATGCGCAGAGTTACTTGCTGATCGATGGCCGCTGGGAAGATCACGTGCTTAACTCGCTGATCAATCCCAGACAAAAATAGCCATTGTCTGTTAACAAAATGTGGTTAATAGGGGTAGGATTGTTCGGCAACCAGCAGCTATTCGTAGTCAATAGAGTGAGGCGACCATGGCCAGCAGCAAATCAGCAAGGAATTCCAACACAACTGACAATAAAAACCCAGGCGACTCCGAAGCTAGCAGGAAGGTCGATGACTATTTGACCAAGCACGCACAATGGCAACACATCTTGCAGCCTGTGCGCGAGTTACTACTTGGTACCGAACTTACCGAGGCAGCGAAGTGGGGTGCGCCAGCCTATTTGCTCGATGGCAAGATCGTTGTGACCCTCGCTGCCTTCAAGCAGCACTGCGCGATCTGGTTTCATCAGGGTGCGCTACTAAGCGACAAGAGTAACAAGCTGATCAATGCGCAGGAAGGCAAGACCAAGGACATGCGGCATTGGCGCTTTGCAATCGATGACAAGCCCAATAAACGCTTGATCAAATCCTATGTCAGCGAAGCCATTAAAAATCAGCGCGCTGTAAATAAAGACAAAACAGTCAAAAAAGGCACAACAGGCAAACCACAAACCAGGAAACTCAGTATTCCGGACGAACTCAATGCGGCATTGAAGAAAGACAAGAAACTGGCTACAGCGTTCAAGGCGTTAACACCGGGCCGACAACGAGAGTATGCCGGCCATGTGGCAGATGCCAAGCAAGAGAAAACCCGGCTGTCGCGCACGGTAAAAATTACGCCGATGATTCTGGCTGGGGTGGGTCTGCACGACAAGTACCGAAACTGTTGAGCACGCTCGCGTGCTTGTTACTGTAGCTCGTTACTCTGAATCGACAGGATTGCTCGCCGAGCTTGAAGTGACGCCGTCTTCGTGTGATTCACCCGGTTTTAATTCACTCAACACTGAATACGTTGCGCCATGCGGCAAAGTATCCGATCGATACAGGCTCACGTGCGGCGCAGCAAACTCTCCCCATTCCTGAGCCTCGAATGTCTGCAGTACCTGTGTTACTGAATCCTTCAGTGGTGGCGGGAAGCGGGCGATAGTGACGTGTGGCACAAAGGCTTTGTCCTCGATGCTAAAGCCCAACAAGCCAAACGCAGTATTGAGTTCTTCAACCAAAGCGGTCAGAGCGGGTTCCTGCTCGATACCAACCCAGGCCGAATTCTTGAACACACCAATGCCAGTACAGCGTAGTGTTGGCAGGGTATGTTTACTGATCACTTGTTGGGCCAATTGTTCGATATTGCCCAGCTGATCTACTTGCACCGTGCCTAAAAATTTTACGGTGACATGCAGATGCTCCGGCGGCGCCAGACGTGGCGGCTTGCCATCATTGGTTCGCAAGGGCTCCAGCAGTTCATAAACGGGCTTGAGTTGGGCATGCAGCGGGCAGGGCAGGCCAAGAAAGCAGCGCATCTTTGCAGCTTTTTCACTGGCTTTTTGTGCCTGACGGGCAGCGCGGCGGCTGGCTTGTTGGGATTTGGACATGACAAAGACTTCTTTTTGATAAGCCGCGTAGCTTAACACTTTGCGCCTTGTAATAGCTGATAATCCGTTAACTGACCTTCCTGTATTGATAAATACTGTGGGCATCGATTGTGTTAACCAAATGCCAGCCATTGGATTCATACAGCGCGGCCGTGTCCGTATACGCATACAAGCCATACTCTGCATAGCCCTGAGCAGTCAGCTCCACAGCCTTCTTTAACAATGCAGAAGCAACGCCTCTGTGGCGCCGCGACGGTCTGACATAAACCGTGTTCACCCACAGGCCGATCACGTTGCTGTCCGGTTTGTTGTGCCAGGTAAACGACAAGCCGCCAACCACTTCATCGTCAACGAATGCCAGAACGGGTGGTGGTAGCTTGCTGCCTTCATGCTCACTGTCAAAAGCATCGACAGCGGACCACTGCGCTTCGATCATGGCGCGGAATTCTGTTAACTGATCTGCTGTGTAATCTGTCGTGATAAGCATGAGTAGACCATAAGAACGCGTGCAGCAATAATGAGACGGTATAAGAGTAAACAATACGAACGCTAGACGATCTCGATCTAACCGCGAAACACATCAAACTAAATAAGCGTCAGGTCACCCACCCACCGGCCAGCGGCAAGACTTGCCCCACCATGTGCTTGCAGTTCTCGCTCGCAAGATACGCCGCCAGCTCAGCAGTTTCTTCGGCGGCACCTATTTGCCCGGTAGGGACATTGCGCTTGATGTGATCAATGAACTTGGGATTGGCGAGTATGTCATCGGGGAAATAGGTATTGTTGTTAATGTAATTCTGACCGATCGCATTCACCTGAATATTGCTGCGCGCCAGTTCCATGCCCACCGCCTTGATAAAGGCGTTCTGCGCACCACGCGCGGCACAATAGGCCGAACCATTGGGAATGCCGCGCAGTGGCGCGGCGCTGGTGACAGCAATAATCTTGCCTGACTTGAGTTCCAGCAGTGACGGCGTCACCGCACGAACCAGATACATCAGCGGGTCGACCATCACCGCAAACAGCCGCTGCCAATCCGCGTTGGCAATGTCTTGCACCGGGCTCAGCGCCGGAGGCTCGGCAAGATTGGCGATGATCACATCGATCGCGCCACCGGCGAGCGTGTCATCCACCAGCCTCTGCACGGCGGCCTCGTCGGACAAAACGGCAGTAGAGGCAATCACTTCATAGCCAAGCGCAGTGAATTTCGCGTGAATGGCCGGGCCCATGTACTGGTCCGCGCAGGTAATGAGAACTCGAGGGCTGGGCATAGTAATGAGCCTGTTGGTTTGATGTGCTGACTGATCGGGCTTCTACAGCCGTTCCGATCCCGTGTTTTTAGGGGCTTTTGCTACTGTAACAAATCGTAAGTCTGATGAGTAAGAGCATACTCGAACAGATGTTCGATAGGGTATACTCGACGGTCTAAAAGATTTCACAGTTATAAGCGCAAAGAAGAACAATACTCGAGGAGAGAGTTATGCGTAAGTTGATTGCACGATTGTCGCTGGTAGCCGCAGTGGCTACAGTCGCGGCTCCTTTATATGCACAGGATTCCGATGCACTGGCGATTCTGATTCCCGGTAGCGGCGATTATGGCCGCGAGATCTCCACTGACAGCGAAAGGGCGCAAGCCTTCTTCGATCAGGGCCTGCGCATGGCCTGGAGTTTCTATTTCCCGGAATCCATTGCTTCCTATCAGGAAGCCTCGCGCCTCGACCCCGACAGCCCGATGCCGTACTGGGGTCTGGCCCACGCCGCCGGCCCTAACCCTAACAGTCGCTATCAGAGCTTGCCCGACGACCCGCAGGGCGCCGGATTGGCCGCTATTCGTCAGGCACTTGAGCTGGCCAATAATGGCACAGGCAAAGAGCGCGAAATGATCAACGCCTTGTTCGTACTTTATAACAAAGACGCCATTCCCGATGATCGCGAGCGTGACTTTGCTTACATGGACGCCATGCGTGACCTGCACAACAAATACCCCAACGACCCGGACATCGCGTCCGTGTTCGCCGAGTCCTACATGAACACCACGCGTTGGGACTACTGGGAACTGGATGGCACCGCCAAGCCAGGTACCGCTGAAGCCAAAGCGGCGTTGGAAGCGGCCATGACCGCCGAGCACGACCACCCCGGCGCCAACCACCTTTATATCCATTTGATGGAAGCCTCCTCCGAGCCAGAGCTGGCCATGCCAGCCGCACAAAAACTGGAAGGCAGCGTGCCTATCTCTGGTCACATGGTGCACATGCCGGGCCACATCTATCTGCGCGTAGGCGAATATGAAAAAGCCGTACTGACTAACGAGCGTTCACAGATCGTTGACGATCAGTTCGCCGAAATCTGGGGCGACACCAATTTCCCCAACATCGGCACCTATGCGCTTTCGCACAAGGTTCACCAACCCCACGCACTGGACTTCGTGCGTTACGCCAACATGTTGCAAGGCAATTACGCTGGCGCCATCGATGCGGCCGAACGCAATGCCGGGCGTCGTGGCACCAAGACCGTGGCGCATGCCTGGATGATGGACAAGGTGTTTGGCAATTGGGACAAAATCCACGCCAACAACGCCGCCAATGTCGCCGCTGCTGACAACCCCTACTTGAAAGGTATGTGGAGCTACGTCATGGGTAGCGCCCACGTCGCCCGCGGCCACATGGGCCCGGCTGAAGCCGAACTGGAAAACATCCGTACCCAGATCAGCGCTGATGGCGTTGATGATTCCGGTGTCGGCCCGACGCCAGCCTCGCACGTTCTGAATCTGGCGATGCATGCATTGCTGGGCGAGATCAACGAAGCCAATGGCAATCTCGATGCGGCCATCCTGCACTACGGCCATGCCATTGAGTATTACGACAACCTCAACTACACCGAGCCACCGGATTGGTCACAGTCAGTGCGCCTGTACCTGGGTGCCGTGTTGATCGACGCCGGCCGCGCCGAAGAAGCCGAGGCTGTTTACCGAAAAGATCTGGAATGGAACCAGCAAAACGGCTGGGCCAACTTCGGCCTGTACCAGGCACTGGAAGCCCAGGGCAAAACCCACGAAGCCCAGATCGTCTATCGTCAGTTCGAAAGCATGTGGCGCAACGCCGACGTAGAACTGACTCGCTCGAGAATCTAAGAAAGATTAGGACTCCAAGAGTCAAAGATCACAAGAGCAAAAGAGATCGCGGCCCTAGCTGGCCGCGATCTATTCTTTCACCCCTCCAGATATACTTCTCATATCCCGCAAATTTAGCCTGTTGCAAGAATTCCACAAAGTATTAAGATTCACCCACCAATGAGCCGCATCAAACTCGGAGTGTAGCTCAGCCTGGTAGAGCACTGCCTTCGGGAGGCAGGGGCCGGAGGTTCGAATCCTCTCACTCCGACCAATTCTTAAAAGCGAAAGGCCAGCTCTCTGCAAAGCGGGCTGGCCTTTTCCTTTTTCCGATTGGTAAGAATGCTTCTAGTACGGCCAGGATCTAACTTTCTCACAGCACGACGCCAAAAGCGCTATCTCTCCACTGATGAATCAATAGAGCGATAGTGAAATTTCAATAAATAGCGCCAATACGCGTTTATTCTCGCATACTGCACGCTTTTCGAGATTCAAGCGCTCTCTTTCTCAAAGGCGTGAACTTATAAACCCTTTATTTAGATAAAGAGACCCCTGTTATTCTGAATACGGGGACTGACTAAGTATCGTTGCCTGGTCCGCAATGCTTGAACTAACTAATTGTTCCATTTCATGGGCATGCAGACTACACTTGATGAAAGTCCCGCCATTAAAGGCTGCGAGATTTATCTGAATAAGAAATATTGGAGCCACCCTAGTGTTCACAGATTTTTTAGAAGCCAGTTGTACTGAGGCACATCAACAATTGAATCATTGGGACAAGTCGCTTCGCAACTTGCCCAATATCCAGATCGTTATGCAGCTTGACTTCGTTGCGCAACGCGCTACACTGCATGGATGATCAAATCCTTCAAGCACAAAGGGCTCAGGATATATTTCGAAACTGGGAGCACTAAAGGCATTCAGGCTGCACATTCGAAGAAACTCCGAATGCAACTGGCAGCCCTTGATACAGCGCATTCTATTGACGATATGGATATCCCCGGATACCGCCTGCATCCACTAAAAGGCTAACGTAAGGGGCTTTGGTCAATTTCCGTGAGTGGGAACTGGAGGCTAACCTTCGAGTTCGCAGACGGTAACGTATATGAACTCGATTACGAGGATTATCACTAATGAGCATGCATAACCCCCCTCATCCTGGAGAGTTTGTGATGGCAACCTACATGGAGCCGTTCGGGCTGAGTTGCCGTTATTTGGCAGAGCAACTCAATGTTGCTGCATCAACTCTGAATCGCATACTGAAGAAACAAAGTGGTGTCAGCCCTGAGATGGCTCTTCGGTTGTCCAAATCTCTTGGGCGATCCCCTGAAAGCTGGCTTGCAATGCAAGATTCCTATGATCTTTGGGTCGCTAAAAAGAGCGTCAAACTAGGAAAAGTCCAAAAAGTAAAGCTGGACGCAGCATAACAATCAAATCAATAAGGACAGGCCGCTATGCGGCCTGCTCTATTATCAATGGCGTAATGTGTCTAAATGCCGGCCATGAACAACGAAGAAAAATATAACAAAGCGAAGCGCCTTGTTGAATTGATTGGTATCGGAAGAAGCTATATTGGAGGCGCTAGAAAGGAATCGCCTCCGGAAAGCCCTCGTGGAACACACGAAGAGTTTTTGGTCGAGCTTCAGATAAAACTCAGAGCCAAACATATGAGCAACGAGCAGCTGGATGCATTATTGGGTTTTTATACCAGCGATATGGGTAGATCTATACTTGAAGCCCAGGAGCGAATTAGAAAAGAAACAGGCGTGACACTGGCTTCTTTAACTAACAATTCCGGGTCGAAAGCCGCGGGCTGGGTGCCTGATCCGAGTAACAATAGTGATGACGACACATAACAATTTTAGTGAAGATTAGGTACAGGCCCATTGCTATTGCAGCTGCTATCCCGCTCGCGGTGGTTTCTGGGTACTATTTCATCTCCCCCGAAAGCAGTAGTATCGAGTCATTCTGAGACAGATTACCAAGAGTTTGTTGTTTCTCTACCAACTAGCTGGATTTCGTTTAGCCCAGTTTCTGCCGGTGAGTCCAGTACGATTTTATTCTCTCAGCAAAAACAGTCGGGTGTAGGCTCTTACTCTCTGAAGAATGAAAGTACAAAGGTATTCGGAGATAGTTTCCTTGATCAGGAGGGGAGTGAAATTGGACGAGTGTTGCAATTTACAATAGAAAGAGATGGGCAAGTATCATTCGATGACTAGTTCTGAGCAGAAATGCGCTTAGACCGACACAAAACAATCAGTTCAACAAGGGCGTTATGTTTCAGTTGAAGATAGTGCTAGCAGCGGCAGTGTTTTGGGTGATTTCGGCAGATGCCCAAACAACTGATCCGAGAATTATCAATCCTTCCGGTTGGAGTGGTACGTACGAACCACTGTTCCGTGCGTTCAGTGCTGCCCGCGAGAACCCGTGGGAGCCAGTCAGACAAATTACATCTCCCTTTCTGACAAGTAGTATTCGCATTATCGAAGAATCTAACACCATTCAAATTCCGCCTGGTGATACTCAGATGAAAGCGGTGATATTCATCGAGGAGTCACCAGAAGTAACGGTAGAATTGTTCTCATATCGAAACTTCGAGTTTCGTTGGATCAACGAGAAGGTAATTCATCTGTTTAGCTCCCCGGGTAGGTGCGTTACTGTAGATACCATTTTTGATATTAACGAGCGTGAAGTGATCTATAGCGCTGCATTCAATCACTGTGGCGTTTGAAACATAACAATAAGTTAGATCAGGGACTAACTGCTGTGCAGTTTGCCTATAAATATGAGCGTTAGGTGACTATATGCAGAATTATGCAGACCTGAAAGTAATGCTAACTGCGATATTTCTAACATTCTGGACCACTTCAGCTTCCTATGGAATCGAGTGTGAGCTTGAGAGTGCAAGCAGCCTGTCTAGCGACAACTTATCTCTAGAGCCTGTAGCAGAATACTCTGATTTAGTAGGAGACAAGTTTGAAATAGATTTACAGTCAGGCTCTATTCTGAATCTGCCAGAGTTAGATGGGCATTCTTGGAAAATTTTCAATTATAAGCCGAATCCTGAAATGGGGTCTTATTCCACTAGACTTGAGTCTACCACTTTGCCGCGCACATACGCTCAGTTCAATGTTGCAGAGACAGACCAAGAGGAAGCTGGCGCAAATTTTGGATTTTTCATCATTGTTGACGAAGGTACAAGTTACTTTGGCAGGTGCAACACGTCACCTGACAATTAAATCAATCTGGGTCGAGGCCCTGCCTCGCCCATTAACCAGGGCGTTAGGCAGCGCTATATACCTCTGTTCCGCCTGACGGATTATAGAGATTACTGGATGAACGCGTCTTTCCATATTCACTTCAACGGTCAATGTCGTGAAGCTTTCGAATACTATGCGGATGCGCTTGACGGCAAAATTGGGACTATGTTGCCTTTTAGCCAATCTCCTGAATCGGAAAATGTTCCAGAATCATGGCAATCCAAAATTATTCACGGCAATATCAGAATTGGGAACATTAATATCGCTGGCGGTGATCTGCAGCCGGAACATTACCAACAACCAAGTGGGTTTTATATTCTGTTGAGCATCGAGAATGAGACTAAAACAAAAGCAACTTTCGACAGTCTCTCAGAGAATGGTACCGTTCTATTCCCCCTACAAAAGACTTTTTGGTCTCCTTGTTACGGAATTGTTATAGACCAGTTTGGTATCCCATGGAAAGTGAATTGTGCAGCCTGATCATTATCTCTATACAGAGCGTTATGTTGCCATTGAAGATAGTGCTGGCGGCGGCTGCATTTATCTTGATTGCGGGAAATGCCCAAACAACTGGTCCGAGAATCGTTAGTCTTTCCTGATGGGGTGGTGCGTAGGACCCGGTTTTAGACAAGTCACAGCGCGTTTGACAAGTGACGGGGCCTAATTAGCGCTCAGTGAAATGACCGTTATTAATTTCGTAGCATCAATATTGAATTAGAAGTAAAGAGATCAAAACAATCTAATCCAGGAGGGGAATAATGAAAAGACGAGAAGCTCTAGGTTTGTTCGGGGCCGCGGGTGCCATGTCGCTTATGCAATCTCAGAATGGGTTCGCGCAGGTGGCAGATTCCGATGCAAATGATACGCAGAACGCCATTGGGTTGGCCAATCGAGGGCTACCAGAACTCACCATTACCGACGTAAAAGTCATTCAGGGGCGGTTTGGCGCGGATGAACATACTTGCGTGAAGGTCTATACCAGCGAGCCAGGTCTTTATGGGGTGGGCGACGGATGCAACTCACAACGTGCCAAGACCATCAAGACCTATATTGAAGAATACATCGCACCGTTTGTGATCGGCCGCAGCGTTAATGATATAGAAAAGCTCTGGAACGAGCTTTGGGTTGGTCCTTACTGGCGCGCAAGCGTGGATCACTCAAACGCTATTGCAGCAGTGGATGGTGCATTGTGGGATATTCTTGGCAAGCGTGCAGGGAAACCTGTCTATGATTTGTGGGGCGGCAAGGTGCGCGAAGGCAACCGGGCGTTCCATCAGGTCCGTAGTGGCAGTGATCAGGATCTGCGCATGCAGGACATTCAAGATCACATCGACAAGGGCTTTCGCCATTTCCGCCTGCGTGCAAGCTACTTCGAAGAAGGATATGGCTGGGATGAAGGTTTCCGCGGTAATGACGGGGCATTCACAGCTGCTACGGTCCGTCAGTTCCAGCGAATTCGCGACGAATTTGGTTGGGATATCGATGTGGGCATCGATGTACACTCTGCACTCTCTCCGGCAGGTGCGATTGTGTGTGCCAAGGCAATCGAAGAATTTCGCCCCTTCTTTGTAGAAGATCTATTTACAATCGAGGATATGAATTGGCATGAGGTGCTTCGGACCCAGAGTGCTATTGGTGTAGCCACCGGTGAGCAGATGGTGAGCAATAATGAATGGATCGAACTGGTTGCCAATCGTTGGATCGATTATATACGTCCACACGTTTCAGCGATGGGCGGCCCATCACTGGTCAAGAAGCTGCTGCATTGTTGTGAATTCTTCGGCGTTCAATCATCGCTCCACGGCCCTGGCAATGTCTCACCTGTTGGGCACGCGATCAATGCGCACCTGGAGATATGTATTCCTAATTTTGGAATTGGTGAAGGTGAAGACTTCGACGAGGATCGCCAAGCCGCTTACCCCGGGTGTCCTGAAATGGATGGAGCTGTGCGTAAGCTGAACGGCCTTCCCGGCTGGGGAATCGACATCGACGAAGAAGTCATAGCCAACTTCCCACATGACCCTGATCAAGTGCGAATGCGGACACGCTACGACACCGAAGGCGCTCCTCGCAATCCATAGGGTGAATGACTATATTTTAGTATGCGGGTATGCGCCAATTTTGATTACACTAAATCAGATAGAGGTATCGTATTGGCCGTAATCAAGCTAACAATGAGCAACACAGTGTACTGAGCCCAGCGTGCATGTCGCCAGGCGTGAAAGTTAGATAATCAACTACACTCTAAGGAGAGACTTGTGAAGAAGCTGTTACCACCTGCTTTATTCGTTGGATTCCTGATTGCGATGGCTAGTATTTGCTGGGCCCTGGGATCCCCGCACACGTTATCTTACCCTTACAGTCTTATTGGTGCTTTCTTTCTATCTGTCGGGCTTGGTATTTCCATCTACCATAGCCTGCTGTTCAAAAAAGAACGCGCGAATATCATGACTTTCGGAGAACCTACCAAGATTGTAAAGTCAGGTCTGTTCCGGTATTCAAGAAACCCTATGTATCTTGGGTTTGTTGTCACCTTATTGGGTGCCGCGTTTTTATATCAGGCCGCCCCCACTTCTTTGTTACTGGTCCCTTTGTTCTGGTTTGTCACGGATCGCTGGTACATCCGGTTTGAGGGAGCTGAGATGCACAAGAAGTTTGGCGACGAGTACAGGCAATACTGTAGCCAAACTCATCGGTGGTTTGGGCGAGCCTGAAAAAGTGATTCAAACTTGCTCTGTTCAAGTGTTGGCCCCTTGGTCATTCGGTTTTCATGGCGGCGCTATACGCCTGCCATTCACTATCAACGAGGCGTAAACCTAAAGATTAAGTAAGAGGCAAATTGATCTGGTTGGGGAATTCAGGTTTAAATAATTTTAATGAATTTCTGCCCCAGTGTTTTGTGCAGCATGACTCCTAACGATTGCTTGAAGAAAATGCGTTGGAAGCATCATCAAACCAATACCAAATAAGAGAAAAATATGACTGTTAGAAATGGAAGTTGTGGGTGTGGTGATTTAAAATATTCCGTCGAAGGTGAGCCAGTAAACTCGGTATTTTGTTATTGCAAAGAATGCCAGATTCATACGGGATCAGATAAGTGGTTTGGCGTATGGTATCCAAAAGAAAAGTTCAAGATCACGTCTGGAAACCCGTCAATCTATGCGCGCAAAGGCATGTCAGGTAAAGACATGAATCACTTGTTTTGCGCTAATTGCGGAGTGATGGTTGCGGCCGAAGTTACTGCGGGAAACTTTTATTCGGTCGGCGTCTCAACTCTTGATGAATTCGATGGCCTTGCGCCTGCAATGGCCATTTATACCGCGTCAGCTCCTTCATGGGCTGTTTATCCTGAGGGCGTACCAAAATTTGATACCTTACCCCCGGGTATGGGTGGGTAAGGTAAAATGCCTGACCAACACTTCATAAATCTCCCCGATTCGCCGCTTCGGAACCTGCTGACGCTCTGCCGTTAACGCGGCCGCTAGGAGTTGGCAAAGAGAGCATGAAGCGTGCAGGAAGCAGAGGAAGCAAAAGGAGCAAAGGAAGCATAGAGCGCATAGAGCGCATAGAGCGCAAAGAGCGCATAGAGCGCAAAGAGCGCAAAGAGCGCAAAGAGAATCCTGTGTCTACCGCAAGCTATAACAATGATACGTCCAACGGATGGGAAGCTATCGCCAAAGATTTTATTTCGATTCAGGATGTACTAACTGGCAAATCGATAATTGCTGATTGGGCCAGTTTCTTGGGTCCTGGTCAAGATGTCCTCGATGTGGGTTGTGGCTTTGGTGGTGTATATACGAAAGAGTTAATCGACAAAGGAATAGCGGTTTACGGAATTGACGCTTCCGGGACTCTGGTGAACGAGTACAAGAAACGATACCCAAGCGCAATTGCACAATGTGAATCTGCGGAAGAGTCTTCGCTCTATCACAGAAAGTATGATGGCATTGTATCCATAGGTATGATGTTTCTCTTACCAGTAGATAATCAGCTGTTGGTACTTCAAAAAATGGCGAATGCTCTAAAACCAGGAGGCAAGATCCTTTTTACATCTCCATATCAGATTTGTGAATGGGATGATTTGCTTACTGGTCGCAAGTCAACATCTCTGGGCAGGGATTCCTATGAGAACGAACTTCGTAAGTACTCACTTAGCTTAGGTGAGGAGTATACTGATGAGGGAGGCAATCACTATTACAGCTTTCAATAGTCAACATGCCTACCAAGTGTTTTTAGCCATGAAATCAATAATAGTTTCAGCGTTGTGTGTAACGTATCGATAGGGGAATTATGTGCTTTGTAACTTGGTCTACTGATCGGAACACTAACTACTGAATATCTAAAACGGCATAAGTCATTAGTATTTTTCTACACTTGTGGCTTGAATGAGAATATTCTTTGCCTTCATAACTCCATAACATTCCAACCAAATAAACACAGGAGACTCAGATGAGACTATCCAACACACGATTCACGGGCGCGCTCTTTACAGCGCTGGCAATAATGTTCGCTGTTACTTCCCAAGCTAACGCACAGATAAATATGACTGGTTCATGGGCTTTGGAAGTATCAACCAGCCAGGGCACGACCATGCCTGAACTTACTTTGGCCCAGGAGGGAATGACACTCACTGGAAGCTATTCGTCCGACACACTAGGTGACAATGAGGTTTCCGGTACGGTGGAAGGGAGCAACGTTACCATATCCTTCGAAGCGAACTTGCAGGGTCAGTCGGCCCCGGTGGTTTATAAGGGTACGGTCGATGGCGAAGGTGTATGGTCGGGTACAATCGACATTGCCGGTGGCCTATTGACGGGCACTTTCGAAGGCACGAAGAAGTAAGTTAAAGCTCAATGGCTGCTTTTCCCTGGAACCAGGCATTGGTTGAGGGAAAAACTCAAAACAAGATGGGCATATAGCAATTAATCCAAAAAAGGGGGCAGCCAATGCTACTTTTTGTTATTCAAAAAAGTTAGGGGGTGGCAAATGATAGTGTGGCTAATTTTAATTGCTGGGTCCTTAGCTACAGGCTATTTTTTTGGTTTGCGATCTGAGATTAAAGGCAGCTGGTATTACGCAATCGCAGTGCCTTGGCTCGTTCTCCTTGTTGCCATTCTGATTACAGAGTACGTAGTCCCCTATCAAGGAGGGGGCGCATCAATGTGGCTGGTTGCGCAATTTTTTGGCGGCACCATTGCAGGATATTTAGGCGCTGTAGGTCACGGGTTGGGAAAGAAAAAGGCTCAAAAAAATAGAACGAATAACACAGAACATCCAAACGAAAATATATAGGTCTATGCGTCCGTTCTATTCTTGAATGCGTTCTAAACACTCATAATTCGCCACAGGAGCAGGCAGCTATGTTCGGCACCCATCCTGAACTAGAGGAGCAGGCTGCAAAGGCTTTAGGATATATCCATTTTGCGTTTTCGAGACTTGATACGGATCTCGGTTTAGCTCTAGTGTGGGCTCATGGAGATGAAAAGCTCGAGATACGTACTAACAAAGTATCAAAATTAAGTTTCCATGCTCGATTAGAATTGCTGAGAAAGTTTTCAAAAGATCTGTATTCGAATTCGCCAAAGATTGTCGCTGAATATGAGGATTGGATTAACGATGCACATTCAGTAAGGGAATTGCGAAACAGGTTTTTTCATGGCAGGTGGGGGGTGTCTTCCAAAGATGCAGTAGGGAATGTATTGGGTTTGCCAACTTCACCGGATCAGGAAAGCACAGAATTCACAATTCAAGAGCTTAAATCACATTGCGAAACCCTGCATAGTTTGAGTTTTCGTCTAGCGTCTTTGAGAAAAGAGCACCCTGTATGATGTGCATTTTTAGAATCGTTAATTGTATTGCAAAGGCCAAAACCAAGTGCAACTAGCACCACGAAATCTGATCGCAGTAATTGCGTTAGCTGTTTCATGCACTAGTGCTAATGCACATCATGGATTAGCAGCAGACGTTGATTTGGGAAACTACGTCGATTTGTCGGGCACCATTGAGCTGGTTGAGTGGATCAACCCGCATGTGGTTGTGCATTTGAGTACTGAAGATGAGAATGGGTTTAACCAAACCTGGCTTATTCAGGCTGATTCGCCTAACACTCTCCTACGTGCGGGAGTAAATCGTGCATCATTTGCAACGATGATCAGAGTGCAAATGCGTGTATACCCCTCCGTATCAACCCCTTGCAGTAACGCCTGCTACGGCTATGGGTACGAATTCAGTGCAGTAAACGGAAACACTTACATACTGCACCAGAGAATGTATGAACTGGTGCATGAATTGACACTTGAACCCGACTAAACAGGGGCCTAAATCCAGTGCAATCCAAACCAGAATGCCAGGCTAAGCTGAAGCCAAAACATACTATGCGCGTTGATAATCAGATCACCAGGGTGAACAAACTTTAAAGCAAGGAAACCGCAATGGCATGGACAATTCTCATCATCGCTGGTCTGTTGGAGATTTGCTGGGCGATCGGCCTGAAGTATACTGAGGGCTTTACTCGATTGTGGCCGAGCATTGGCACGGTGCTGGCAATTGTGATGAGTCTTTGGTTGCTAAGCATCGCCATGAAGACAATTCCAGTAGGCACTGCTTACAGCATTTGGGTAGGAGTCGGCGCGGTGGGCACCGTGGTGTTTGGCATACTCTTGTTCGGTGAAGCAGTGAATATGGCTCGATTGTTAAGCGTGCTACTTATCATCGTTGGTATCGTCGGCTTGCAGCTTTCATCCGCTAGTTGAGTGAACCGGGCCGATCGCTTTCGCGGTACTTGCTTTAACACTTTCGCAGAATTTTCTTCGTGCTTTCTCTGGACTCTCTCTGGACTCTCTATGGGCTCCCTCTGGACCCTCTCTGAACTCTCACTGAACTCTCACTGAACTCTCTCTGGATTCTCTCCATTTCCTCAGTACAACGAAAAACGCCGGGATGATTGGCGAGCAGTCTGATCTACTGACTCATCGCTGGTAATCATCCCGGCGTTCTTTTTATTTCGTTCTTGCGTTTTTCATATTTGCGTTGTTTACCGCAACGCCTATCGCAAGACTTGTCTCAAAGTGATTAGTCGCCAATCACAGCTGCGGCTGCCAAAGACACTTGCTCATCTTCGCTACCGGCTGCACCGCTGGCAGTAATCGCACCAATCTGTTCGCCATCGAGCATGACTGGCACGCCGCCGGCATAGTGAATGCCGCCTTCAATTTCTTCGATCTCACCGGCTTCCAGCAGTCGACCGTATTCACCAGAGAACAAACCAGTTTCGGTGACTACTTTGGCTTTGGCCAATGCAATGTCATAGGTTCGCGCAGAGGCGCCATCCATGCGATGTAACATGACAGGCAAGCCATTGTGATCAGCAATCACGATGGTGAGGTTCCAGCCGTTATCACGCGCTTCTTCCAGTGCTGCCGCCATGGCGCGTTCGGCCATTGCGTAATCCAGGATAGTGGAAGGCTCGTCTTGCGCCATTGATGGGCCGGACAGAGTCAGGCCGATAAGTAATAGTGTGCTTGTTAGGAAACGCTGTAACATGAAAAGAACTCCTGTTGATGGTGGTGTTAAGTGATTATTCGCCATGTAAAAACTGCCGTTGGCTACCGTAAAGCGATCTCCGGAGTTTAATTGTTGCTGAGTAACTAGCCAATGTATTTCCGCCGATATTCACCGTTGTGCAGACCAACCGAGGGCGTATTATTGGTTAGGGATCGCATCGGATGCGAGAATAGGGGTTTTATGCGACTATCGCCACACGATTCCCGAAAGCAGATGTAGAGGCGGGTGAGGTGTTTGCGTGAGTAACAACGACATTGATTGGGGAGACAGTCTCGACAATCTCCCAGACGTACGCGACGGCCTTAATAAAAAGGAGCGTATGATCATGTACTGCCTGCAGCAAACTCAGGATGAGTTGGGTGGCCGCAATGTGCCGACCATCATGCTATACGGTCGTGTGATTGAGAAAATCGACATCAGTCAGGAGGAATTCCAACTCATCCTTTCACGCTTGACTGGTTTGACCCGAAATACCGATATGTAGAAGATGCGTCGCCAACAGCCGACATGGGCTCTTTGCCGACAATACTACTGACAAAGACTAATTAGAAACCAGAGGGCTGCGAATTGCCAGTCGACAGAATTTTCAAAGGTGCACTTGGGCTCGTAGTGTACTACCGCAAGGAACTCGCCAAGGCCTTGTTGTTTCCGGTTGGCGCTTACTTGCTTATCAACTATCTCTTGATCACCCCGGCTAATGCCGGAATCTCAATGATTGGCTCATTGATTACCATGGCACTCCAATGTCTGATTGCCGTTACGGTGCATCGCATTGTGCTGATCGGCCCACAGGCGGTCGATATCTGGGGCCCAAAACGTTGGACTGCCAGAGACTCGCGGTTTCTATTACACATGATTGGATTGGTGTGCCTGATTACCGTTGCCTGCATGCCATTCGTATTATTGATTGCAGTCACTCCGGTGATTCCAATTCTTGGCGCGATCTTTTGTTATGTCATGCTAACCATGCGACTGTCTTTGGTGTTTCCGGCCATTGCGCTGGAACGGGAATTTGGTTTCAAAGAAGCCTGGCATCTATCGGGTCGTTATCTGAAACAGATGTTCTTCACGGTCGCTATCGTGCCATTTGTCGTGATGTTGCCAGCCATTCCGTTGTCATTGCTGGTTTCATTTAACCTGTCATTGGTCAGTGTGGTAACAACAATCTGGTCTATGCTTGCCACAGTAGTCATCGTCACTGCTTTGTCGGTTACCTATAAAGGCATCCTGGATGCTGAGGCTGGCAAAGCTACGGCTGCACCGTCTGAGACTGGAGCGGACGACGAATAGGAAGCAGGGCCACAAACAGTGAAGCCTTACGTATATCAGAAAGAATAAAGGGGCTGCAGATTATCCTGACAATCCCTTCACCCACAGGTCCGCAACACTTTCGCCCACCGAAAACGATGAAGTCCTGATACTGCGATGTTTCCAACCTATCACGTTCTATCTTAATAACTTCGCATACCTCAGGGAATGCGACAGAATGTAGCAGCTACTCGCAATTATCTGCGACATTATGTCTCACTCGCGTATTACCCTGATTGTCTATACTGCGAGTAAGGTAAAGGTCTGTTCAATTGGAATGGACATTTGAGAGTGGTGGAAGCATGAAAAAATCTCAGCTTTTTACAGCATTTCTACTGTGTTCCAATCTGCTCTATCTGTACGCAGATTCGGGCGATTCCAAAACCATTGAAACTGGTCCGGTCGGTCAAGAAAGCGATGATTGGATCATGCCTCGTACCGAGTATGGTCAGCCAGACTTTCAGGGTACATGGCATTTCGGTTCACGTACGCCGATGCAAAGGCCAAGAGACCTGGGGAACAGACAAAGTTATAGCCTGGACGAAGTAAGAGAGCTGGAGGCGGGCATGCGCGGCCGGTTGGATCAACTGGCAGCTGATGTAGACCCGGATCGTGGCGCACCGGAGGCAGGCGCCGTGATCAGGCAAGAAGCAGATGACAATTTCCTCGCCCACTATCTGGAACCCATCATAGTCCCTGTAGACGGCGAGTACCGCACGTCGGTTATCGTCGATCCGGAAAATGGCAAGTTGCCGTTGCGAGCGGGGTTTCGGGATTATAATGCCCGAGTTAGAGCATCGGGCTTAGGCGAAGCAGATGGGCCGGAGGGCCAACCTTTGAATGGTCGTTGCATCATGTTTGGTGCGGCTGTGCCTTCGCTTACACCCATTATGATGAATCCCAATCTAACGATTGTGCAGAACAAAGACTATGTCGTGATTACGACAGAGATGGTTCATGACGCGCGTATCATTCCCCTCAACAAAACACACCGGGAAGTTGCTGTCCCGCGCTGGATGGGAGAGTCGGTGGCGCGTTGGGAAGGCGATACATTGGTTGTTCATACCAGGCATTTTCGACCGGAACAATCACATCCTATGTTTATAGCGATGTCTGACGAATTTGAATTACTCGAACGCTATCGCTTAACCAGCGACAATACGATTCGTTATGAGTTCACCGCTACAGACGACAAAGCCTACACCCAGCCGGTGACGGGAGTGCGGACTATCACTCGCAACAGGCCGAACGAACAGGTCTATGAATTTGCCTGTCACGAAGGCAATTACTCCATGGCAAGTATACTCCGTGGGGCAAGGACTCAAGAGCTTGAAGCGGAACTAAAAATGCTGTCTGATGATCTATCAGAAGATCACGGGGCTGAACAAGAAACCGAAATGATGCCTGAAAATCACCATGAAGGTCACCACGACGAAGTAGAGAGAATTTACTGAGGCAGTTCATGGCTACTAAAGTGATATTTTCTGCGAGCCAATTTTTTTACAGCAGCTAAAGGCGTAGAGGGAAATTGCGAAAAAGGATTTCTACTGAGTGGAAAACAAAGGCTGGAATAAATAACGGGGCCAATAGTTTTCACCACTGACCCCGCTCTCTCCCGAAACAGAGTTTAGCGCAAGATTACTTTCTTGTTCTAGTATTTTCGTCCAATAATAAACGTGCTTCATGCCCCCTTATGGGGCGCTCTGCCAAGGCGCCATCAGGGAAAAATTATAACTCAGGAATGACTACATCCACGTCGACCCTCAGGTCGATTGAGCTTTTCTGACATCTAGCCTATTACGACCATTTCATTGCCGCCTACTCATAGCGCAACACGGCCGCCGGTCGTACGCGTGCGCTGCGCAGGCTCTGCGAAAAAACTGCAGCGAAAGCTATGAGGCTGGAAAGACCGAGGCTGATTATAAATGGCCAGGCGTCGATAGTGACATCAGCTGCAAACAAAGAGATATAGCCATTGGCCAGTACATAACCGAGCGGCCATGCCAAAGCATTGGCAATCAGAATGGGTTTGGCAAAATCGAGTAACAACATACGCAGCAGGCGGCCACTGCTGGCACCCATGACTTTGCGAATGCCAACTTCTTTGCGGCGGATATTGGTAATGAATGTAGCGTTACCTAACAGGCCAATGCTGGCAACAAAGAAACCAAAGATCGAAAGCGCGCCAATTGAGACGCTGATTGCGAGAAACAGGCCATAGCTCTGATAGAACAGATCATCGACAAATTCTCGTTGTAGCGGGATTTCCGGCATCAGAGTGCGCCAGGTATCTTCCAGATGCTGCACAGCTGCATTGAGCTGTGTGCGATCAATGCGCAGGATGACAGTACCTGCATCTTCTGGCCGCAGCAAATAGACGTTACCCTGTGAGCCAAATGTCGCGAAATCGATAAACTCGTATTTGCGCTCGCTCATGCCACCAATAATTGACATTTCTACCGTAAACTCTGTCGCCGTGGCAGGCGGTCCAACCTGCAAGAAGATCGAGTTGCCTGTCGCTTCGCTTGTGTTCGCCCAGCCCAAACTTTGCGCGGCGACGTCGTCGATGATGACTGCATAAGGGCCGCCATTGGCACTGAGCTGGTTGGCAGGGGGTAATAGGTCATTGGTTCGATCACGGGAAAATTCGCGACCAGCGATGATCGGTTGGTTCATCGTGTCGGCATAGTCGTAACCTATAACATGACGACTCAAATTATATTCCGTGGCATTGGTGTCTGGCGTCAAAGAGAACTCACTACTCGAGTTGCTGATCTCCCAGGGCTGATCGCTGGTGCGCGTGACCGACAGAATGGCTGGATGTTGGTTGAGCTGATTGATTAGCAGATCAGGGTCTACGGTATAGGAATCCGTATTGACCATAATCGCGAGTTTTACATCGCTGGTGTTGGCATCCAGTTGCTGAGTCATTGCCCGGTTTTGACTGAACATGACCACTGCCAGAATCATTAATGTTCCGGAAATGAAAAACTGCGTGCCCACCATCAGCGAACGCAAGCGCCCCGAGTAGCCTGTCGAGCCTTTGGGGCGCATCATCTGCACAAGAGGGATCCAGGCAGTGCGCATAGCCGGATAGCCGCCAGCAATCGCTACAATACAGAGCATGACGATGGCAATGGCACTCCACAGTGACAGATCCAGTAGCAAGCCGGGCTGCAAGCCGACAACACCGACTGCTTGCAACTGGGTCAGCGCGTAGCCGAGAAGCCCGAGTGTGATCACCAGCGCGATAAGCATGAAGATCAGGCTTTCATAGCAGTACTGCGCCAGCAACAAGCCGCGTCGTGAGCCAAGAATTTTCTGGATGCCGATTTCCTGGCTGCGCAGGGATAGCTGCGCAATAACCAGATTGGAATAGTTGAGACAGCCGATCAGTAATACCAGCGTTCCGGCAACGATCAAGATATCTGTCAGATTAAAACCACTGGTGATGAAGGCCATTTGCGTGGCGATCAATTCATTGATGGGTAATAGTTCGAAGGTTTGAATATCACGGTAATCTTCCGGCAAGGTGCTTTGCACAAAATCATCAAGTCGTTGATTGAACGAATCTCGATCGAAGTCCATGTCTTCGGGAATTTCCAGATAGACGAAGTGGGATTGGTTGCCCCAGCGATCTGCATCCGGGTCAGATCCACTGTTGATACGTTCTTGTCGCTGCGCTTGAAGTTGCAACTCCAGCGGTACATAGAGTTCGGTGCGGAAAAAAGCGATGGAGGATTCCAGGTGTGAAGGAAACTCCAGCGTCTTGGCGACGCCGGCGATCACGACATCCCAACGATTGTCGATCAGAAGCCGCTCGCCCACTACGTCCTTGCGGCCGAACAGCTTCATCGCGCCAGTTTCTGAAATCATGACGGAATTGGGTGGCAGTTGTTCACCGGCAGCAATTCCGTACAACGTCTCCAATGGGAAAATATCGAAAAAGCGCTCTTCAACAAATTTGCTGTCCAAAGCCATGGAGCGACCATCGACACTGACAGTCTGCGGAAAACCCGGGGTAGCTTGGGCTATGTTGGGAACTTCCGGAAAGGCGCTACGCAGGTAGCGCGCCGTTGGCTCATTGACGATTGGAAAACGGTCGGGCATCGGGCTGTCGCCAACACTGCGAATCATGATGCTGAAGATACGGTCAGCATTCGGGAAGTCGCGGTCAAAGCTTTGCGAGTAGTTCGAGATCACCAGTGCCGAAACAAAACAGGTAAAACCAATCACCAGACTCAACATGCTGATGGCGGTGTGCAGTTTAAATCGGAAGAGGGCTTTGCAAGCCATTTTGGTCCAGTGCGCCAGCATGGCAGTGTCCTCAGTCAGCGTTTGCGGTGTGAGCGGAATCTGCCGTGGCACCGACAACCGACAAATGGGCAGCGTTATCGGGTGTGACAATCTCGCCGTCGAGCATATTGATAATGCGGTCAGCTCGTTCACCGTGTTCGGGTGAATGGGTCACCATCATGATGGTGACGCCTTTGTCTTTGAGACGGCCAAGCATGTTCATGACATCGTCGCCGTTCTTGGTGTCGAGATTGCCCGTGGGTTCGTCGGCGAGAATGAGTTTTGGGTCGCCAACTACAGAGCGGGCAACGGCAACACGTTGCTGTTGCCCGCCCGACAGTTCCTGAGGTTTGTGGTGAGCCCGGCTTTCCAGGCCGACCAGAGTAAGCGCTTCTTTGACACGACGTTGTCGTTGGGCTTTGCTATAGCCCAAATAGAGCAGGGGCAGATCGACATTCTCGGCTACTGACAAATCATCGATGAGATTGAAGTTCTGGAATATGAAACCGATGTTCTGTTTGCGAATCTCCACCAGATTGTTTTCAGACCGATGGCCAACCTCATCACCATCGAAGTAATAGTTGCCGCTACTGGGCTCATCGATCATGCCGACGACATTGAGAAGGGACGACTTGCCACAGCCTGACGGCCCCATAACGGCGACAAACTCGCCTTTACCGATGTGCAGATTGATATTATTCAGCGCGGTAGTTTCCATATACGCCGTGCGATAGACCTTGCTCAGGTTTTCAAGTTTGATCATTGGTGTGCGCCCTTGTTCAGAGATTCTGCCGCCAAATACGCAGTCATTTTCAGGTTTAGACGCAGCAGGAGAGGAAGAGTTACTAAATTTGTACCTATAGCTGGGAATGGCCCATCTTGCAGCAAGCGCGCAGGGTGCAGGTTGTCAGCAAATTGCAAAATGAATACGTTACACTGATGCTATGAAACCGCTATTTCAACAGGGCTTAACGCCCCGGGCCGCCAGTGCCAATATGGGCTCGAGCTCCGACCTGGCGGAGTTTCTGCAGGAACACCCCAACCTCTTCGTCATCACTGGTGCGGGTATCAGTCAGGCATCCGGTATTCCGACCTATCGCGACGACGGCGGTGTCTGGCGCAGCAATATTCCGATTCATCATGCCGAATACATGCGCGACCCTGCCAAGCGGAAACGCTATTGGGCACGCAGTTTCGGTGGTTGGCCAAATGTACAACGCGCCGAACCCAATCAGGCTCACCATGCTCTGGCAGGCCTGGAGGCGCTTGGCATCGTGTCGCTGCTGGTCACCCAGAATGTGGACCGCCTACATCAAAAGGCAGGGCACAAGAAGGTAGTGGATCTGCATGGGCGTATGGATCAGGTATTGTGCATGGATTGCGGTGCGATCACGCCGCGGGATGAGATACAGGAGTGGCTGTGGCAACACAATCCGCATCTTGCGAACATCAAGGCAGTTGTGGCGCCCGATGGCGATGCCGAGGTTCAGCAATCCATGATCGATCGCGTTATCACGCCTGACTGCCAGCGCTGCAGCGGATTATTGAAACCCCATGTGGTTTTCTATGGCAGTTCAGTGGAGAAGCATATCGTCACTGAGTTAATGGCCAATTTGCTGCAGGCCAGTGCCGTGCTGGTAGTTGGCTCGTCCCTCATGGTCTATTCAAGCTACCGATTCTGTAAGCTGGCCGCTGAACAGAACATCCCCATTGCTTGTATCAATCAGGGGCTGACCCGTGCCGATGAGCTGTTTGCTTTGAAGGTGAATGGCGAATGTGGTGCTGTGCTTGGCGACATACTGGACTCATTGCAGCAACAAAATCCCGAGTTCACGCCTTCTGTTTATGCGGCAGATTCTTTACCTGCCAGGTAATTGAATCTGCAGATCTTCGCGGCACAATGCAATCAATGCCGTCATTCACTTGGCGAAGCAGCGCACTTGCAGAAAGAGCAGAGGATGCCCAATGACTCTACGCAACACCTATCTGGTTCTGGCTATTGTTGGCGCTATTGCGCCCTATCTGTTTTTCGTCAACTTCGGGCTGACACAAGGACTCGACTTGATGGGGTTCTTGACCGCTCTGTTTGCAAACGGCGCCAGTGGTGGATTCACCGTCGATTTGCTGATTAGCTCTGTCGTATTTTGGGTATTCATGATCAATCGCCAGAGCGGTCCAAAGCCCCATTGGTTCATCGTGCTTAACCTGACAATTGGCTTGTCATGTGCACTTCCTGCCTACCTCTGGGCTACAGCCGGACGGTCTGGGGAGCCAGTGTGACAAAAAAATAGTTGACGCCGCTATTGACTGCAGCCCCCGGCAAGAGTACTGTTGCGGCAGCTTGAAACTAAGCACGCTATTTATTTCACCACTTTTCGACATCCCTCCCAAAGATCTCGTTCTGCCGGCAAGTAAGTAAACGCCAAATTTCCAGCACCATCCCCTGACTGATCGCTCAACATGCGACCGGCAGGTTGTAACTATTTCCGACAGGAGAATCTAAATGTCAGATCGAGTAAAAGGAACCGTTAAGTGGTTCAATGAGAACAAAGGTTTTGGTTTTATTGCACAAGAAAATGGCCCGGACGTATTCGCCCATTTCAGCGGCATCAAAAGCGCAGGCTTTAAAACTCTGGCCGAAGGTCAAATGGTTGAATTCGCAGTTGTGAATGGCCAGAAAGGACCACAAGCTGAAGACATCGTTGCTGTTTAAACTTCTAGTTTAAGCACAGCGCTAGTCGCGAAAAGGCAGGCCTTCGGGTCTGCCTTTTTTTATGCCCGCGATTTGAGAGTATCTGATTCAGGCAAAGTCTTTGGGAAATACCTTGCGCCAACGGATGGACAGCTTGGCGAGATTGATAATGCCGTTACTAAACGCAGTCAGTGGGCCGGGCATTTGTTCGCGAAACACATCCATGAGTAAAGCGATGCGCCACTGATCGGTGTCATTACGAACGCTGTGCGGATAGGTGTCGTCCCACAGTAGTGACTCGCCATTGGCAATTCTATATGGCTTATCGGCGATGGTCAGTGTTACGCCCGGCTCGCCGTTATTCAGCAAAGGTACCTGAAGTCCCATATAGAATCGGGTGATGCCACGAAAAGGCCCGGTATGAGTCGGCACTTGTTTGCCCGGTGCGAGAAACGAAAACGACGCCGATTTTATCTGCGGATTCGCCCGCAGCAAGGCTGCCAATTGTGGACACTTGCTCATGTTCTCTTCGATGTCGAGGTCGTAGGCACGGAGTACAAACATCCGCCATTCCTTCTCACCAAAAGCAGACAACTGATACTGCTCGGGCATGAGTTCATGGAATTTGGGAATAGCATTGATCTCGTCACACAGGGCCATAGCCTCTGCGCGGATGTCTTTCCAGTTCTCGGTGAACTGCGGTGCATCCGGGAAAAACTCGGCCATTTCCAGCACGGGAGGTGTCTTGAGAAAGGCATTGTAGACGCCGGTCATAGTGCTGCGGACCAGGCGGTAAGCCAGAGACATTGGGCGATCCTCATTCAGCGTATTTGTCTCTGGCCAATTTATCGCAATAGTTGGGGGTTTTCCAGCTAGCCTGCAACCTCCGAATCTGACTGCACAGGGCTAACTTTAAATTCTTACGAGCCACCCAACTGGACTAAATCTTGGGACACGCACGCTTCTACTGAAAACCAGTAGCAACTAATACCAAAGAAAGGATGTTAAGAAGGAAAGCGTGGCAGCAGCGATGTGTGAACTTGTTATACAGCGCTCACTATCGGTCAATCCTGATAGTACGTATCGGATTCATCTTTTGGCAGAACCGTACCCTCGAAGACTTCATCATCGCTGTCTTCATTGGCGAGGCCGTCACTAGCAAGGTCTTCATCATCAGAGCGTGGATCCATTTGCAGTGCGCCTTGTCCCGCGGCGGTGGTCGCTGGCGCGAAATCGACAACATGATCTGATTGGCGATCGCGCAGGCGAATCAGTACGAGAATAGTCATTGCGCCAAGCAACAAGATGATCGCGAGGCTGACGAAGAACAGATCCGCACCTATTCGAAACATTAACTGTGAGGTTGCCAGGGGTCCGATAATCGAACCGACACCATTTAGCATCTGCAAACCTGTACCGACTTCCAGGAACGTACCCGGCTCGGCGAAATCGCTGGCATGGGCCAGGCTCAATGCATAGATCGGCATCACTGCTGCGCCGAAGGCAAACATGATATAAGGCACGATGTGAGTTGGCACCAGCAACGCACAGCCGGCCATGATGGCACCCAATACCAATGCCGCAAAAATCACCCGGCGCCGATCGAAACGGTCGGACATCCGGCCGATAGGAAACTGAAAGAGTGCGCCACCGGCAATAGCCAGTGACATCATGATCGATATTTCGAAAACGTTCATGCCGGTCTGCAAGCCGTAAACAGGCCCGAGGCCGTAGAACGAACCTGATACCAGGCCAGCGATCAGGGCGCCAACCACTGCTGCCCGGGATGTCTTTAAAACCAGTCGTGGCGAAAACCGGGCGCTCGGAATACTTTGCGGTTGCGACGATCTGGTCAGGCAAACTGGTAGCGCGGCCAAGACGATGAGTATGCCAGCGATAATAAATAATTGGTCGCCTTCAGGTGGTGCGAGGTTCAGCAATAGCTGTCCCAATGCCAGGCCGGCGAGCACAATGGCAGTGTAAGCAGCCAGGACACTACCGCGGACTTCGTTGCTGACTTGTGAGTTCAGCCAGCTCTCAATAACCAGATACAGGCCGACAATGCCAAGGCCGGAGATGAATCGCAGTAACAGCCAGAATATAAACGAATCGGTGAGTGCGACACCGAGAACCGTCGCGGTCATGATCGCCGTCATCGATGCAAAGGTACGGATATGACCGACGCGGGACACGACCTGCGGAACAATGAAGCAGCCCGTGATGAAACCAATAAAGTAGACTGAGCTTAAATAGCCAATGTCGATGCTGGTCCAGCCAATAAACTCTGCACGCAGCGGCACCAGGGCCAATTGCAAACCGTGGCCTGTGAGCAGAAGTGCAACTCCAATCAGGAGTGATGACAAACTGATAATTGACTTGAACATGAGCTCGAATTGACTGTCTGGGGGTTGTATTGGCACGAAGAGACTGCGACGAAGTCACAGTCTCTCTAATTTGCGGCCCAATTAAAAGGCATGATAGGGGAAACCGATGCGACTAATCGATGTCGGGAAGCCTGCCAATATCGGACGAGCGCAGATGCAGGTCGCGTTGTGGGTAGGGGATTTCCACGTTATTGGCTTTGAACTTGTCCCAGATGCGAATGAGCAGGTCACTCGTTACATTGGCCCTACCGTTCATAGGGTCGTTGATCCAAAAGCGTACTTCAAAGTTCACCGAGCTATCGCCATATTCGTTCAGTAAACACACCGGTTTGGGATCATCGAGGATGCGCGGCGTTTCTTTAGCGGCTTCGAGACACAGAGCAATAACCTGATGGATATCGGATTTGTAGTGCACACCGACAACCTTGCGCAAGCGTAGCAGCTCATGGCTATGCGACCAGTTTTCAACACGCGAGATGATCAGTTCTTCGTTGGGAATAAGGTGCTCGATACCATCGCGAGTAGTCACTGATACATAGCGAGCGCCCAGTGCATCAACGCGACCATAGTAGCCGGCCACGGCGATGGTATCGCCTGGTTTGATCGACTTGTCGAGCAGCAGAATGAATCCGGAGACCAGATTGGCGAAGATCTTTTGCAGGCCAAAACCCAAACCAACACCGATCGCTCCGCCCAGAACCGCCAGAGCGGTGAGGTCGACGCCAACAACTGCCAGTGCGGATAGGAACGCAAAAGAACCTAGCGCGATCCACAGTACTTTGGTGGACAGCACTTTCATCGAAGGCGTCAGGTTGGGGCTGGACGTTAAACGGTTCTCCATTAATTGCCCGATGATGGCGGTGAACCACAACAGAATGCCCAATGCGACCATGCCCTGAATGACCATCAGGGCCGATATCCGGGCCTCGCCTAAAGTGAGCGCAGCCTCATCAAGAATGCGAATGCTCTGATCCAGCAAGCCGACGATATTGAGCGCAGCAACCAACCAGGCGGCTATGGCGATGGTGCGCGACCAAAACGCATTCGCCACCACGATCGAGGCCAGCCCAACAATAATCCAGGCGCTAAGCAAACTGGTGGTAATAATTTGCGTGGCATTGCGTAATTCCAATTCTCTGGAAACAACAACTGTGAGCCATTGCACCAACAGCCAGACAATCGGGAATGATTGCTCCCACAGCTCGATCCATAGCCGCTTCATCAACGCGAACTTTGAGTCACGGTGGGACAATTCGTTGAAGCGATCGCGAAGCTTGTGAGAAATCGGCCAGGCCACCAGCGCGGCGAAGAGTATCAGCCCGACTTCGATTAGAGTTTGTTCAGTAAACAGAAATTCCTCTGCCCATAGCGAGGCCTGTCCGATCCATTGACTCCAGGACTCCGGGTCGGTCAGCATCTCTATCGCCGTTGCTTCGTCCGCTGCTTCAGCCATTAAATCCAGCCCTTACGTTTGAAGTAGGTAAATTGCGCGATAGCTGCTGCAAACATGACGCCAAGCACAATGAAATAACCGCTTCTACTATTCAGCTCCGGCATGTTCTGGAAATTCATTCCATAGATGCCTGCCAGGAATGTCAGCGGTACAAAGATCACGGTAAAGACGGTGAGAATTTGCATTACATTGTTCAGTCGGTGTGATGACATAGCCAGATAGCCATCGGTTAAATCTTTGGCAACTTCGTAATACAAGTCAGCAAGGCTACGAGTACGTTCTACTTGTTCGTAAACGTCGGTGACTTCATGTTCCAGCTCTTCACTGATGAAACGCGACTGTTCCCGTTGCAGATGAGTAATGACTGTTTGATGGTAATTGGCAATGCGTGCCAAATGCCGTAGCCGGGATTTGTAACCAGTCAGTTCTGACAGCAATGCATCGTTTGGCTTCTGAAACATTTCATTCTCAATGTCATCCAGGCGAGGTTCCAGTTCTAACAGTATTTGCACATAGCGGCGTACGAGACGACCACTCAAGCGTACTGCCATACTGCCTGGGTTGATATCGCCTTCGAAACGGCCTTCCTGAATTTCATTGAATAACCAGTTGGCACTTGAAGATTCGCGCTGATGCCGAGTGATTAAAAAGCGGTCGCCGATAAACATGGCCAACTGAATATTGGCATAGTCGATTCCTTCGGTCTTGCTGGCATCAAGACCTTTGAGTAACAGGAACAGGTAATTGTCGAACTGTTCCAGCTTGGGTGGGTGGCGTGTGCGCATCGCATCCTGTATGGCCAAAGGGTGGATGTCGAAATCTTCGAGAATCGGACGTTCTGTGTCAGCTTCTTCTTCATTGATATCCAGCCAGAGAATCAAGTCCCTGTTGGCTTTCCAGGTGTCTACTTGCTCCATTCCGCCGGCGGATACTGCCCCGGCTTGCGTGTCCAAAAGTAGAGATCTGATCATCTGCCTATCGCCTTGTCGAATAGTGAAAGTTATATTGATTGTTTTACTTGCTGCTTCAGCCAGCGTCAACAGACCATATCTGGCTATTTACCCGCCTTGGCTTTTCAGGCATGTTGCGCACATTCTGGTATCTGCGACGATGACCGCAGCTTGGCTAGTCGGGTATTACAGTTTATTCGGGGTTAGGGGATTCACAATGGGTAAAAAGATTTTAGCGCTGGCGGGGCTTATAGCTCTGGCAGGCGGTGTTCAGGCAGCCAATAACGGTGGCCCATATACTGTATGTCCAGCGATTGCCGACGCCACTGATCGGCTGGCTTGTTATGACAGTTTTAGTGCGCCTCAGGAAATCACTGACCCGGCGGCCAGTGAAGATGCCGGAGCATCAGGGACTGAGACTGATAGCCTTCCGCGGAGTATACCGAATGCAAGCAACGAGGAACCGTTGTTCGGATTCGGCATCGACGGCTTGACCAATCATGAGCCGAACAAGCTGCTGGCGCGAATGGACAGTAATGACATTAACCGGCTGTATATGGATGCCACTATTTCGATCAAGCATCCTGTACTGAGCCCAGCGGTTGATGCGCTTGCCAGTATTTTCGAGATCGATGAAACCCGTAATCTGCCGCGCTTGTATTTTGCCTTCAGTGGGCGCTTTTCCCAGTACATTGGCTCGCGGGAATCAGCGCCGGTAGTACCCAGACGCTACAACCCGGAGCTGTTTCTGCGGGTCTGGCGAGACGGCGGCTATGCTCGCGGTAACCCGGCGTACTGGGACTTTGGTTATGGCCATGAGTCCAATGGTCAGCAGATCAGTACCGAAGCGGCCTATTTAGTGGCTGAAGAGACGGCAGTCAATAATAACGAGCCAGCGCAGTACGCTCGTGACGGAATTAGTCGTGGCTGGGACTATTTGGGTATTGATTGGCACAAGCAATGGAGTACCGGATTTCTACCGAATTTGCCTGGCCGAACAGAAACCCATATTGAATACCGGCACTATCTCGAAAAAGGGGTTTTTCAGGGAGCACCCGAAGAATACAACGTCTGGGAAAATGACGGCGATGAAGCCAAGACACGTGACTACTACGATGGTCTGCGCTTGTCATTACAATACAATCTACGGGGCCGGGATTGCCTGGCGATAGTCTGCTTTGAAAAAGTCGAACTGGTCCATCGTACTGGTTACGCTAAACCGTTTAGCCACAATACGACGTCGTTGGAGATCACGACGAATATTGCCGGCCTGCCTTTGCACCTGTGGGGGCGCTCTGGCTATAACAGTGACTTGATCGATTACTACGACTACACCAATAGCTGGGGATTAGGTGTGGAGTTCAATCGTTAGCAAGTTACCGTTACGGAATCTGATTTACTTGTAGCACTAAAAAGGCCTACCCGATAGCTCGAGTAGGCCTTTGCTTTTGTGCATTGCATCTCACGCCAGGCGTTAGTGCAATTATTCTGCGTTGACTATTCCCACTCGCTGGCCGGCGTATTCGGGTCAGAGCGCAGGAAGCGCATTAGATCGGCATGGAACTGATCGGGAATCTCGATCTGGGGCGCGTGGCCAATGCCTGGGTAGAGCAGGATGGCACTGTTTTGCAATTCGCTGGCAACGTGGCGCGCATGGGAAGGGAAGTCAGCAATCAAGCCATCTTCTTCACCAGCCAGAACCAGTGCTTTACTGGTAATGTGTTGCCAGTCATACACGACTGGATCGTTGTACAACATTTGACCCTGCAGGCGACGTACCATGGCCAGACGCGGCCATTCGCCACTCATGGTTTGCCCAAACTGGCGACGGACGAACTCCAGATGCGCGGGTGGCCATTCATCCGGGAAGTAACGACGGTGACCACGCAGAATGGACTGATAAGTAGAAACGCCTAGTTCGTTGGCATAAGGGTCTGTCCACGGACGACCCTGACGCTGGTCTTCCAAACCAATTTGATTAACCAGCACAACATGCGTGGTAATGTCGGGATACAACATGGCGAAACGGCTCACCACCATGCCACCCATTGAATGACCGACGATAGCGACTTCATCAATGCCGAGCTCATCAAGCAGCGCTTTCATGTTCGCGGCGACGAAGTTGAACTGGTAAGGAATGACAGGTTTCGATGATTTGCCGTAGCCAATGCGGTCTACTGCGATGACACGAAAACCATTGTCAGCCAGTACTTTGAGTGTTGGCGTATAGGCTTCGGAATAAAAGTTCATGCCGTGCTGCCAAAAGACGGTTTGGCCGTTAGGAGTCCCATTGGGCGGGATATCCATATAGGCGTATCGCATGTCTTCGCCGAAACGGTTCAGTTCCAGATACTGCACGGGATAAGGATAGGGGATCTCTTCGAAATTGGCGGAAACAGGGCCCCAATCGGCAGGGGCTTCAGCTGGCGGTTCAGCTGGCCAGTCCATATCGGCGGCTTGCAGAGCCAAAGACCCAAAAGTCAGCGAAAGCGCCATGATGGCAGCGCCAGCGCGTTTAACGGAAGTGACCTTAAAAAAAGCCCGCTTAACTGAGTGCAACATACTCGGTATACCTTGGTTGTAGATTTTATTAATGGAATTCCAGCGGTGGAGTATTTCAGATTGCGCCCAGTGAATCAAAGCCACTAGTCGCTACAGAGTGTAAATCGTCCGGGCTTGCGCCAATCCTGGTGCGATAAACCACCTCAGGCCGCGTACCTTGGCAGCTTCAGGCCATTTGGAGTGCCATCTCGTAAAGCGAGCATTGCATCGGTTTTTGTGTAAATCTAGCCAATTGACAGCAATGTCGACCAGCAACGGGCTCTCAATAACGAACTTTCAGGAACGACTGTGTACATACCGAAACATTTTGCCGTGGATGATCAGCAACAGATCATCGCGTTTATCAAAACCAATGCCTTTGGTCAGTTGGTCACGCACGTCGAAGGCCGGCTGTTCGCCTCACATATGCCGTTTCTGTTGTCCGACGACCAGAAGAGTCTGGTTGGTCATTTGGCCAAACAGAATCCCCAGCACGCCGAACTTGATGGACAGGATGGCCTGGTCATTCTGGCCGGCCCCCATGATTACATTTCGCCGACCTGGTATAACGACCCTGGTGTGCCCACCTGGAATTATCAGGCTGTGCATGTGGCCGGACGCTGCAAAACATTCACAGACCCAGCGCGACTACAGGCACTGGTAGAGGCGTTGAGTGCTGTGTATGAATCGGGCTCCGAGGCACCATGGCAACCTGATTACAATCCAGCCATGCTGGGTGCTATCGTTGGCGTAGAGGTCAGCCTCGATACTATTCAGTGTAAATACAAGCTGAGCCAGAATCGGTCCGTGACAGACAGACAACAAGTGATAGATAAACTGCAAGACAAAGGAGCCACTGAGTTAGCCAACGCCATGGCCGGCGAATTAATCAGAAAGAAATGATAATTCCGGCTTGCCGGGGTGAATTAACGACAAGGGAATAATGGAAAATACAGGAAGCATAAGCGGTATAAAAAACATAAGGCGTATAAAAAGACACTTGCTGCTTCTACTTGGTGTTTGTAGTTTGCTGACTGCTTGCGGCGGTGACGATGTCAGTCTGAGTCCCTTGCCGCCGGGCACCACCGTAGTCGCGTTCGGTGATTCGCTCACTGCAGGTTATGGAGCCGGACCTGGGCAAAGTTATCCGGAGGTTTTGGCTGAACTGGCCGTGCTGGATATAGTCAATGCGGGCATTTCAGGCGAAGTATCGGCGGCTGGATTACAAAGATTGCCGAGCGTATTGGCTCAGTATCGCCCGGCGCTGGTCATTCTCTGTCACGCCGGCAATGATATGTTGCGTAGTACTGGCCTCGCGGCTGCCAAGGCGAACCTGTTGGCGATGATTAATCAGATTCATGCCAGTGGCGCGCAAGTTGTACTGATGGGAGTGCCCCAACCGGGCCTGCTATTGTCGACGGCGGATTTCTATCAGGAAATTGCCGAGGAAACTGCGGTCGCCTATCTGCCTGATACCATGACCGATGTGTTATCGCAGCGCAGTCTGCGTTCAGATGCTGCCCATCCCAATGCGGCGGGCTATCGGCTTGTCGCCGAAGAGGTCCACGGCTTTCTGCTGGATGCTGGTGCACTCTGAATCGTTGCCAGGCTCTGAACTGGCGGCTGCCGAAGCCCTTTGAAAACTGATGTTCAGGGTGTAAAAAAAGATAGGGGATCTGGAACTTTGCTGCCATAATCCGCGCCGCTCGATTTGCCACCCGATCACAGGGAAATTTTTGCCCCACCTCAATAGCTGGCCTGAGCTGTTGAGTCTGCTTCACTATTCATTGTTGAGAGCAAGTGCATGACCACAGCGCTGGATCTGGGCTGCCACAGTAGTGCGGCGGAAGACGATCTGTTTGAAGCCATTGCCTCCGGTTTGGAGCAGCAAGGCTATGTCGTTCTGCCCGCTGCCTTGCCCGAAACAATAGCGGCGAGCTTGCTAGATTATCTGGCTGTGCTGGAAGCCAATCGCTTCCATCGCGCTGCCGTGGGCCGGGGTAACGACCAACAGCGTAATCAGTTCGTGCGCCGTGATCGTATTCACTGGATTGAAGATGACCATCAGGAAAGTGGCCAATGGCTAGCCTGGTCGAAGCGCTTACAGCAGTATTTGAATCGGCGGTTGTTTCTTGGTCTGTTCTCGTTCGAGAGTCATTTTTCTTTTTACGAGGCGGGTGACTTCTACCGTAAGCATCTGGATGCATTTCGGGGTGAATCCAATCGCGTGCTGTCTTTGGTAACTTACCTGAACAAAGGTTGGGAACCGGATCAGGGTGGGGAACTGGTGATCTATACGCCGGACGGCGCCGAAGAGATGCTGCATGTGCAGCCGGGGTATGCCACTCTCGTGTTGTTTCTAAGTAGTGAGTTCCCGCATGAGGTTAAACCCACCAGCCGCGACCGCTTTGCCGTGGCTGGCTGGTTTCGGGTCAATAATTCGATCAACGATAATATTGACCCGCCGCGCTAGGCGCGATGTACCTGCTAGTGGTCGTGACCGTCCTGATGGACGTGACCGTGTTCGATTTCCTGCTCGGTGCCTTCACGCACTTCAACAACTTCCACTTCAAAGTGCAGTGTCATGCCAGCCATTGGATGATTGGCGTCGATTGTCACATCATCGCCTTCTACGTCAGTCACGCGAACCTGGCGCTGGGCGCCGCCTTCACCCTGGGCAACGAACGTCATGCCTGGCTCAACTGATTCAACACCCTGGAACATTTCCTTGCTGATGGTTTGCACGAAATCGTCGTTGCGCTCACCGTAGGCTTCAGTCGGCGGAATAGTGGCGTCGAATTTGGCACCTGAAGTTTTGCCCTGCAGTTCGTTCTCCAACCCGGGAATCAGGTTGTTGGCACCGTGCAGGTAAGTCAGTGGCTCTTTGCCATCGGAGGTGTCGAGTACTTCGCCAGCGTCGTCCTTCAGTGTGTAGTGGATGGAAACGACGTTGTTCTTGCCAATCATTAAGGTCATAAAAATCTCTGTATCTGTGCCTGAAAAATGACAATGCTCGCATATTCAGTCGCGAAGGACCATGTTACGGGGCAAATCCCCGCCAAAATCATGTCATTAATGCGCCAAGCCCGGTAATTGCCCGGTCAATATGGTTAGTGGTGTTGTAGATAGTAGGACACAAGCGCACACCGCCAGTGGCGGCGCCGGCGATTCCATGCTCACTGTAAAGGCGGCCGCTAATACTGCCGCCCTGACCAGAAGGCGCGCGCGTGATACAAACGCCATGGCTCAATTCGGGACTCATTGGTGTGACCAGCCGCAGCCCTTGGGCGGCTATGCCTTCCTTCAAATGCTGAGCCAGCTCGGTAATACGGGCCTCCACTCGCGCCGGACCGATTTCGTTGTGGAGTTGGGCAGTAATGCCTAATGCCGCCAGCGCAGCGTCATCACGTTGCCCCAATGACTCGAACTTGCGCGCCCCGACCGGGTCCGCCTCGACATCATCGCCCCAGCCCGGAGCAATGACACTGGGCCAGATGCGCGGGATATTCTCGCTTCTGACATAAAGCAAGCCGACTTCTTTGGGGCCCATGTACCACTTATGGGCGCTGGCGGTAAAGGAATCGGCACCCAGATCGGCCAGATCCAGTGCCATAGCACCCCAGGACTGCGCGCCGTCGACATGCACGTAGATGCCCCGGGCATGGGCGGCCGCGATAATTTCCTTTACTGGCAATTTGATACCACTGACATTGGAGACTTGCGTCAATGCCAGTACTCGCGTGCGTGGGCCGAAGGCGTCGACAAAGGCATCAACCAGCTGTTGTGGGTCGGTAGGTGACGCGGGCGTGGCTACTTTACGCACTCGAGTGCCAAAGCGGGCGGCTCGTACCTCCCAGGCGACATGATTCGTTGGATGATTCTGATCCCAGATGACGACTTCATCGCCACCATCCAATTGCAAACCGTTGTTGATAATATTGTTGGCTTCACTGGTATTGCGAACCAGGGCAACCTCATCACTGTCGACATGCAACTGTTCGGCAACCAGCGTTCGGGTTTGTTCCAGCATGTCTGAATATTTTGCGCGATTATTGAATGAGCAGTCGCTATCGATGTCGGCTGTCAGTTCGGCAACTGTCTCGGTGACAGATTGGAAAGAAGGGCAAAGATTAGCCGCGTTCATGGGTACTGTATTTTCAGGGAACGCAAATTGGTCGCGAACGCTTTGCCAATAATCGCCGGATGCGGGGTCAGCAAATCGCTGGCCGTTTACTGGAAGTGCCGATTGCCCTAACGAAATTTGTGGCAGCGCCGAGGCGGTGCCCACTAACAGGGCAGAGTGTTGCAGGAACTTACGACGTGATGTGCGTATGCCGAGTGAGTCTGGGGATTTAGATGCGCTCATGAGTTCGCTCCGGGAGGCGTGCTGTGCAAATTTCGCAAAGTCTTCTTATTAGTATGGGATGATTTCGAGCTTAGCGTATTTGCAGTTTCGGTCACAGTGACTTCGATCAATAAATTGCCGAACCTGTCGTTTAGGGTAGCCATTGGGTATAGTCAGCCACACTGGTTTTTGGAACAACGCCTTATGCTGCAAAAATTCCTGCGAATATTTCTCAGCTCAGTATTGCTACAAACAAGTACTTGCATCGTAGCCGTTGGCAGTGGTGCAACGTACGCTGCAGAATCTGAAGTGACTTATGAGCCTGTGGTGAGCAATGTAAATTTTGATCAGGTGATATCGCTTCCCTTTACGGCCAGCGACCGAACAATTGTTTACGGGGATGATCCATTACAGTTTGGCGAAGTGTGGTCGCCGGTGGGCACTGCACCACGGGGACTGATCATTTTCGTGCATGGCGGTTGTTGGTTGAACGAGTTCGATCTGCAATACAGTTACGCCATGAGTACGGCATTGGCTCAGGCCGGCTATCTGGTTTGGTCATTGGAGTATCGGCGTACCGGTGATGCCGGTGGTGGGTGGCACGCCGGAGCAAATACCTGAGGCTTATAGTGCGGCAACTATTGTGAACAAGACTCTGCCGGCCAATACCTGGCTGTTACAAGGCAACCGTGATGCCATCGTACCGGCTTTGCACACCCGACTGGACGGTGCTGGCACTGTTATCATGGCCGGCGCTGGCCACTTTGACTGGGCCCATCCGGGCACTGCGGCTTTCCGGGAGTTGCTTGCCCTACTGGATAAACAACTGTGACCGCATTACCTGATTGTCAGGCACTTGATGCCGCTGATGTGTTGGCCAGCAAGCGCGCAGAGTTCAAGATTCCTGCTGGCAAAATCTATTTGAATGGCAATTCTCTGGGCCCATTGCCGGTTCGTGCTCTGGCCCATTCGCTTACGCTGATAGAACAACAATGGGGCGAGGATCTGATCAGTAGCTGGAACAAACACGGCTGGATCGATATGCCTGTAACTTGCGCGGAAAAATTGGGCCCCTTGGTTGGCGTAGCCCCTGGGCAGCTATTGTGCTGCGATTCAGTATCGGTAAATCTCTTCAAGCTCCTGGCCGTTGCCTTGCAGCTCAACAAGCCGCGCACCACCGTTGTATCACTGCAAGACAATTTTCCTACCGATCTTTATATGGTCCAGGGTATGCAGTCTTTGCTTGGTGCAGGTCAATGTGAGCTTCAAACAGTAGACGAAGAAGACTTGCTCGACAGCCTGAATAGGGAAGTGGCTGTGTTATTGCTCACGCAAGTGAACTTTCGTTCCGGGGCGATGCTCGATATTCAGAGTATTACCCAGCGCGCTCACGAGTTGGGTATTCTTGTTATCTGGGATCTGTCTCACAGTGTTGGTGCCGTGCCACTGCAATTGGATGCATGGTCGGTCGACATGGCGGTTGGCTGTGGCTATAAATATCTAAACGGTGGCCCGGGTGCGCCGGCCTTTCTTTATGTGAATAAACAGCATCAAGCAAAAGTTTCGCAGCCGCTTTGCGGGTGGATGGGGCACACATCGCCTTTTGAGTTCTCGCCAGACTATGTACCGGCAAAGGATATCACTGAATTTTTAACAGGCACTCCACCTATTCTCTCTCTCGGCGTGCTGTCAGCTGCACTGGATGTTTTTGCCGATGTCACGCCGGCACAGTTGCGCAGTAAATCACTGGCTCTGGCAGATTATTTTCTGGCGCTGGTTGTTGCCCGACCGGAACTAAGCGAACTGCAATTGGTATCACCAGTGAATGCGGAGCAGCGAGGCGGGCAACTCGCTTTTGCACATGAGGAAGGCTATGCCATTTGTCAGGCGCTGGCAGCGGCGGGAATACTGTCAGATTTTCGCAGCCCCGATTTATTACGTTTTGGCTTTTCGCCACTGTTCTTGCGCTTTGCTGACATTGCCAAAGCGGTGACGGTGCTGGCTGATATAGTCGCTCAGCGTCGCTTTGATGAGCCGGCGTTCAAGCAACGGCAAAAAGTGACCTGATTCTCTGCGCCGTATTACAGTGTCTGAATACAGCACTTTCTCACATGCTTATGATTCTGCGGCCGGTACCAAAGGGGATGAAGAGGCAATAGCAGGGCATAAGAAAGCCATGACTAGAAGCGCATAAAAAAGGCGCGGTTTTCGCCGCGCCTTTTTCTATTTTCCACTCAGCACTTCGCAGTGCAGTGTTATGAGTAGCGATACATCAAATTCAAGGATTGGCCCCGGCTTCTCTGGCCATGCGTTCCTCGGCGCGGTGTCCGCGCAAGATGTTTTCCATACCGTAGTTACCTTCATGACAGGCATATTCGTAAATCTCACTGTCAGTATGATCGAAGATTATCTCTCGGGTATAGGGCGCAGTGAACTGACCGGGATCATACGATGTCAGTTGATACTGGATGGCATCGTCCGAGACCCGGGTAATGCGCTCGACATTACGTTTCTCAACCGTGCGTGGCGCTGTGTCACTGGGCTCGGAATAATTAGTCGTTTCGATCACCAGCGTATCGCCTTCCCACCAGCCGCGTGAATCGCCATGCCAAAGTTTGACCTTGCTATCCAGATGCGGTTTTTCGCCGATCGGAATAACCCGGGCATCGTGCGCCATCTCCTGATAGATCACGACTGTATCTTTGGACTGCACGATCTGCCAATAGCTGTTGTACCCGGAGCCCAGACGTGGCGCGCCAAAAGACAGACAGCGCTCGCCGAGTGGACGATCGGTCCAGGAATCAGCAGGGTGGGCTTCGCGGTGTTCCTGCAGTTGTCGCGCGGCGGCAATAGCAGCTTCAGTGCGCGGCGGGAACTGGCCATTGGGCGGATCAATAATTTGTGAGGTGCGGCGGTGGATGGTGCGTTCCGCCATCCACTGTGAATCGTAGTTACCGGTGGATGGATCGTAGGATTGAATCTCACCACTGAAAGCGGCTTCCAGAACGCCACCACCAAACAGAGCGTCTTCGCCAGCGGCATAAATCTCTTCAAGACGTTGTTCCAAAAAGACAACGTCTTCATCGGTCAAAAATTGCTTGTCGCCGAAGACAGCAGGCCGCTCGACCGGGGTGATGGTGTTGTTTTCCCACACGCCTTGCAGATCTGCGGTGCCATCGATTGTTTTCGGGGGGACGTAATCCGGATCGAATTGCGCAGCCAGTTGGCTGGAGGCCAATAAAAATGCGGCAGTCAGGGCAACTGCGGATAACTTTCGGGGTAGTGCTAACGAACGGGGCATAGGGTATCTCCTTCTTAGCGGGGACTACCCTACATAGTCAATCAACCGGCTCCACTTGGCAAGTGCCAGCGGAGCCGGAATTTGCTCAGAATGTCCCGTTTACGAAGAATCCTAGCTCTATGCCGGTGTTCGTGCAGCGGCTTTCGATCTCTTCAAGAACGCCGTCGTAGATGGCACCAGCGAAGCGATAGCGGTCGCGGCACTGGGCATTGTCCGACAAGTTTTGCAGGTCGAGGCGGTAAGTGATGCCGCGGGTATCGACATACTCGGCGAACAGATTGTAGCGCGGTTCACCAACATTAAACTCGATATCGCCGATATCATACTGGAACATATTGCCGTCGGTTCGATCGAAATACTGTGCACCCCAGTTAACACGCCATTCCGGGATGTCGTGACGGAAGGTCAGGGTAAATCGGCCGCGCTGATAGTTTCTGAAGCGTCGTTCAATTCCCAGAAACGGGTCGGTGACTTTCGAATCCTGTACGTTCAGGCCTGGCGATACCAGCAAGTTTGGCATGCCAATCATGCCCATACGAATACTGGCATTGATGTTGGCGCCGTACTCAGTACCGTCACCGATATTACCGTTGGCCGATACCAGGGAGCCGTCGGTGGTCGGCACCTGAATCCAGTCGATCACATCATCGTGAGCGGCATAGAACAATTCGGTGTTGATGACACCGACATCGTTGGGCAAGCGATATTCACTGTTAAAGCTATAGCGCCACTGGGTTTGTTGGCGCAGGTTTTCATTGCCTCCAATAGTATTGCTGTCGACATCTGAGTTGTCGTTGGAGGAAACAAAGTCAGAAAAGCTAAGCTGGTTGACGATGCGTTCGATCGTGCCGCGGACCTGAAATGTCGGCGTGATGTTGTAGCGCACATCGACCTTGGGCTTGATGAACTCGAAGTCGCGCTCGTTGCTGACATCGCCGGATTGGCTAATCTCCGAAGCCTCGAAGATCAAGGTCGACTCCACGGACATCTTCGGGCTCACAGTCCAGTTGTGAATCACGAAAGGTTCAAAGCGAAGTTCTTCCACTTTGGAGTTGGCGTTGGTGACAACCTGGCGAGTCAGGCCACCGACTTCCGGGTCGGATGTGCCATCTTCTTCTAACAAACCCAGCGCCAGCTTGGAATCGAGAATAGTCTGGGCGCCTTCGATACCGAATTCCACACTCTGGCCATCGAACAGGTCAGTCGTGTACGAGGTACGCAGGATGCGTTCTTGTGTCACCGAGCCGGTGTCGAGATAGAGGTTCAATTCTTCGGTGTTGTCAGGAAAGACCTGATAGCGCTCGCGAAGACGATCTGAATCATTTTCGTTAGCAATACCCAGCAACTTGAAACGGTCGCCATTGCCGAATGTCAGCTCGTAGTCACCACCCACTTCCCAGTTATCACGCTCGTTAGGCGTGTTTTCCCGCTCAACGAGATAGCTTTCTGGTGTCGTGGTGAGATCGGTCGTGAGACGGTCGACGTCGCCGTCCGCGTCCTGCATTTCATACAGGCCATTGAAGCGGATACTGCTGTTTGGCGTCAGGGCGTAGCCCAAATTCATGCTGAACGTGTTGTACACATTGTCGTTGGTCGTTTCTTCGACAATGGTGTCATTCGGGGAAAAGTCACCAAGAATGGAGCTCTCACTGGCGTGACTGTTGCGGTAGCGCGGCCCGTTTTCCAGGCTGAACAAGTAGTCCAGGCCGCCGCTTTGCCCACTGATTGATGCCAGGGCGCCAGCGTTAATCGTGTCGTCCTGAATGTACTCGCCGCGGACCTGATAGGAAATGCTGCTGGAATCAAGCTCTTCGAACAGCACGACATTGACGACTTGACCACTACCACGCACGTCAAGATCACCCGATGTACCGCGAATAATCTGAATTTCGCGAACCTGATCGGAGGTAATACGATCCAGCAAGCCTCGGGTCTGGTTGTTCTTTCCGGCCGTGCGCTTGCCGTTCACCATGATTTCGGTGCCGCCGCTGCCGCTACCCAGACCACGGCCACCTGATGAAGGATTGCCTCCTGGACCGCCGCCACCGCCACTTGGGCCCGAGTCTTCCTGGCCGGGAATGCGGTCGAGCATGTCTTGCGCCGTAATGGGGCGCCACTGATTGAAGTAGTCAGCCGGGTAGACAACGGTGGAGTCGTCGGCGTTGGTTTCCTGTGCCTGAGCGAGCAATGGCAGTGTCAGAGCAACAAACGCGACAACCTGACAGCCCGCGCGCAGAGCGCGAACAAGGGCTTTGGTCTTGAATGCAGGTAATAAATCAGTACTAGTCATGTGTGGAGTATTCTGGTTATTAGAATGAATTTTCACGGAATCAAGGCGCCTTACGGAATGCGGGGGCCCGAGCAAGCGCCGATTGTACTGGTAAACCGCAAGATTTCCTTGCTCGTGTTACAAACTGACAAGATTACTCGTTAAGCAGACTACAGCCACCGCGGGTTCTTTGAGGCATAATGACTAATACTTTTAACGTTAGTCACACATCTCGAACACCGGAGCGAACAATGAAATCTACAAGCTCTCTGCTAATTTGCTTGTCCACGGCTTTTATCGGCCATTTTTCGGTTTCTGCACAAGAATATCAGGCGCCACAAAATGAGTGGGGTCAGCCTGACCTGCAAGGAGTATGGAATTTTTCCTCGGATGTGCCTATGCAACGCCCCGAGCGCTTTGGAACTCGCCAGTTCTTGACCGCTGAGGAAATCGCCGAAATTGAAGCCGCGCGAGCTGCTCGTGATGCCTCGACAGATGCGGCGCTGGCTACCGGTGGCGTAGACGAATCCTATAATGATTTCTGGGTCGAAAATGCGGGTATCGGCGATACCGTCCGCACCTCGCACCTCGTCTACCCGGAGAATGGCCGATTGCCACCGCTCGTTGAAGGCGCAATTGTCAGTCAAGGTGTTTACGGTGGTGGTACTACCGGAGAGTCACGGCCAGTGCGGATTGGTGCTGGTGGTATCGGCACGGATGGACCGGAAGATCGCGGCTTATCCGAGCGCTGTCTGGTCGGATTCAATGCTGGCCCGCCTTTCACCCCTAGCCTGTACAACAACAATGTGCAGATTTTTCAGTCTCGCGATACTGCCGTTATTCTGACGGAAATGATTCATGATGCCCGTATCGTGCCAATTCATGATTCGCGCGATGACTTGCCGCCATTGGATGAGAACATCGGTATGTATACCGGCGATTCAGATGGCTACTGGGATGGCGATACTCTGGTTGTCGTAACTCGCAACTTCAATGGCCTGGCGGCCAGTTTCGGCTCCTCTGGTACCTCCGCCGAGAAAGTCCTGACCGAACGTTTTACCCGGGTCGGTTATGACACGGTCAACTACGAATTCACGGTGGATGATCCGGCTACTTATACCGACAAGTTCACCGGCATTGTTCCCATGACCAAGGTCGATGGATTGCTGTATGAATACGCCTGTCATGAAGGTAACTATGGCATGGTCAATATTCTGCGTGGTGCCCGCGCTGAAGAGCGTCGCGCTGCTGAAGGTGAGCAGGAAAACTAGCCACACAGTATGATTGGACTCTGGCGCCGGAAGCTTTTACCGGCGCCAAAAACTCTTATCTGGCGCTCAAACCCCTTTCATTCTGCTTTGCAGGCTCTTTTTGCTGCTGAAGACCTGGTCCTTGGCCTGAAGGCACTTTTCTCGCGCTGAGGACTCTTTCCCGGCGCTTAAGGCTTTACCTGGCGGCAAGTCGCCGTGCCACTCAATTCCCATGATCTCTTCGTAGCGACCGCTCTGAACCAATTCCTGATAGGTTTCGGTGAGCAGGGTAGCAATCTCGGGGTCGGTTCTCTTGCTCAGAATAATATTCAGGCTGGTTGCCAGGGCTTCGATCCGTAGCATTGGCGCGAGTAGGTCAGAATCGGCTTCTTGCAGACGTAAAAACTGATTGATGCCATGCTCGGCAAAAGGAATCAGATCGATGCGACCGCGTTGCAGCATTGCGATCGATCGGGAGAAATCCTGAAAATAGACCAATTCCGTAAAGCCTGTGCTGCTGAGATAGTCATCCACCACGTTCGCGCGCAAATTGCCGATGCGATAGTCGCGTGCCTGTTGTAGCGTAGTTGGCAGCTCATGGGCTCTAGCACGCAAACCGAACAGATAAATATCCACTGGTCTCGTCTGACCGATCCAGTAGTACCGTGACTCCCGCTCAGCTGTTCTCACTATCGAATAGACGATGACATTCGGCTCGCTATTGACTGCCTGAATGGCCCGGGACCATGGCGCGACTTCGACTGCATAAGGTATGCCGCTTGCCTCGAGCAGTGCCTGGACCAGATTACCAGCAGAGTTGGCAGGTAATTCCTGGCCTGTAGTAGTCTGAACATAGTCGGCGGGGTAACGAACATCGGCAAAAACTGTTAAAACCGGTGCATCGTCAGCTTGGGCGGAGACTGTTGAACAGACGAAAACAGTTAAACCCAGGGTAAAAAAGCAGCGAATAGGGTCGTGTATGAGCCAGAAAGGGCGCCGGCTACACAAATTGCCTGGCATTGTCACAATGCGACTCACAATAATATCGCAAACATGACAATTTTGATTCATGAGATCCGTTCCGCAGCCGTAATCAGTATTCTAACTATAGCTCGCACAGCTTCAATGATAATCAACACCTGTCGATATTCCCAGTAATCTGCAACATTGGTAACCCCTTGAAAAAACATTTGGCAACCAGACTCGCGATTTACACTATCCTGGTGGCTTTTCTCATGAGTATAGCAATCTCGGGCTTGAGCACTTGGCGTAATTTTTCACTCACTGTTCAAGAAATAGAGCGCACCGCAGTGCAGTTGATGTCATTGACCCGACAGTCGGCCGCCGAAGCGGTTTTCCAGCTGGACCCCGAACTTGCCAATGACGTACTCAGCGGTCTGATGAACCATGTGCTGTTCACTGAAGTCACGATTCAGGATGAGCTAGGCCAGGTGCTAGCTACGCAATCTCGAGAGCGACAGCAAACGACCGGTCTGGCCTCGCTGATAGAGGTCGAGCCGCAGGCGCTGTCTTTAGCGTTGCCGTTACCGCAAAGTGAAGAGCTGCTCGGCTCTTTGAATGTGGTGCTGGATATTCAGGCAGGTTTGAGTGATTTTTATGAGCGTGCGACCTTTTCGGCGTTAGCGCTGTCCGTGGAAGCCGTTGTTCTGGCGGTGGTCATTTTCTTTGTTGTTGTGTATCTGGTGACCAATCCACTGTCCATGCTGGCGGAGCGGCTCGCGCAGATTAAACCCGGTTCCGAGAAGCGTTTACAGGTGCCTGCGCGTCATAAAGATGATGAGTTGGGTCAGCTGGCGCGATCCACCAATAACTATCTTGATACGGTTTTCAATTATCAGAAAGAACTGGAGGAGAGCCGGCAGCGCCTGCAGGATACTCTCGATAATCTGATCGAAGGTGTAATCATCGTCGATGGCAACGGTTTCATTGTTGAGCTAAATCGTGCTGCCGAGAAAATGCTGGGCTACCTGCAAAATTCCTCAGTTGGACATCCTCTGGTCGGTTTTTTGGCAGATGAGGGCATAACCAGTTTCGCGGAGTTGCGTTCTCAAGCGCGTGTCAATCAGCATGCTGGCCTGCGAAGTTATATTCGCCATCGCAATGGCAATTTGCACGCCGTTGAAATAAACAAAGCCTATTTCGCGAAGGAATCCAGTGACAATTCATTATGGACGATTCGTGATATATCCGAACGCGAGAACGCAGAAAAAGAACGTCGCGAATTGGAAGAACAATTGCGCCATTCACAGAAGATGCAAGCTATCGGTACATTGGCAGGTGGTATTGCGCACGATTTCAATAATATTCTGGCGGGCATATCCGGTTATACCGAACTGGCACAAATGGAACTGGAGCAAGGTCAACTAAACAAAGAACACCTGGCCAGCATCATCAAAGCGTCCAACAAGGCGGCGCAGTTAATCAGTCGCATCATGGTATTCAGTCGCAAGCAGGAAGAACGCAGGGAAGTGATCGACATGATTGATGTCGCGCACGAATGTTTGTCGCTGCTTCGGCAAACGATTCCCTCGACAATCAGCATCAAGGAAGAGGTGCCGGAATCAGCGCTGCACATTATTGGTGATGAGACCATGATGCATCAGGTATTGATGAACCTGTTTGCCAACGCTGCCAGTGCCCTGAAAGACAATCCTGGCGAGATCACCATATGCATGGATACTGTTGATCGTGAGGCGTTGTCTCAAGCCTCCACAGACGCAATCAGCAAGAAATCCCTGGCCCCGGCTGATCGCTATCTGCGTGTCGTTGTTACCGATGACGGCCCTGGTATTCCCGCTGAAATAATTGAGCGCATCTTCGAACCCTATTTTACGACCAAGCCTCAGGGCGAGGGCACTGGTATTGGCCTGGCACTGGTGCACTCTATTGTTGAGAGCCACGGTGGCCGCATTCACGCCAGCAACACCGAAACCGGTGCGCGCTTTGCCGTTGTGTTGCCATTGCACGCCGCTGAGGAACCAGCCGCTGTGCAAACAATCGCCGACGAAGTATTTCCGGCACATGGTCATGGTAAAATTCTGATCGTCGAAGATGACGATATTCTTGCTGCTTTGTACCCGCAGTTAATGCAGTCGCTAGGCTATGATCATGTGATGGCGGACAATGGTAAAGCGGGTTTGGCAATCTACCGCGAGCAGCCGAATGAGTTTGACTTGGTGATAACAGATCAAACTATGCCAGAACTGAACGGCGACAAACTGATCTTGGCGATTCGCCAGATCAATCCGCGCCAACCGGTTATTTTATGCACAGGCTACAGCGAGGTAATGAATGCTGACCGGGCTCAAGAGCTGAATATCAATCGCTTCCTGACCAAGCCTGTTCCGTTGGAAACTCTCGGCAATGCTATTCGTGAAGTGCTTGCTGAATCGCGTTCTGACAATGTCGTCAATTTTCAAAATGTGCGTATAAAAGAGCATTAAATCTGGAAAAGACCAGCAGCACGGCTTATTCTTTGCTCGCTTTTGATCAATTGTCCAATAACCAACTCTGCATCAAAGCTTGGCTGTCCCGTATATTGGTGCCGGTTGAATTCAGTAGCAATAAAGAACTGGTGATTGAGCGTTAAACAAAAATAATAAGGAACCCACCATTGAAAAAGTTAACACTGTTAATGCTGTTTAGCATGATTCTGACTTCCTGTGTTTCCACCGAAGGCGATGTCAATTTTGAGAGAATGTCTGAAGAAGAGCTGGCAGCTTACAATGCCACGCAACCAATTCGCCAAATGATAGTATGCATTAATGAAGATCGCTCTTTGAGTCGCGTACGCCGCCGCCGTTGCATGACTGTTGAGCAGGCCTATGGGTCGGCACAACAAGCGCAGCAACTCGGCGTATTGAATACTGTCCCCGGTTATAGCCAGTAAGCTCTGTTACTAAAAAAGTTGCACAATGAAAAGGCGGTTCATTAATGAGCCGCCTTTTTTGTTGCTGATTCTTTTCTGCCTCGCCTCTACCATCACGCTAGTAGCGTTTGCAATCCAGTCATTCAAGCGATCAACAAGCGCCTCCGCGGTCAAAAAAATGTCAGATTGCTGGCCAGACCACCAATGACAACATCGAGCGATCTTTGGAAAAGGTAGTTCGTTATCGTTGTTTCACGTTTTGTTCAATAAAAACTCTCGCTTGATATCTATCTGTAAAATAATCCCAGCTCACCATCTGCTGCGGCTTCGCAGAATGTGACCCGCCCGCTTTTACCCGCTTCTACCCGCAACGTTGTGACAGCCTTCACATCATCAGCAAGCCAGAGAAAATCCATACATCCGTAAATCTACTTACACGCGTAGCCCCCATACGCCTCTGCATCGAACCGCCAAGCAAATGCACTGATTCGACTAGTTGGAACCCGGTTTGACAGAGATAGCGTGTTCATTAAAGCAATTAATTTCAGGAGAAATTATGTTTACACAACCCAAACGAAGTCATTTCTACAAGGCGGTTGTTGCAGCTACTGCATTGTCCACCTGTGCTGTAGCGATCGCTTCGAGTCACCGAGAGGCGCCGATGATTGCAGGCTTGCCGCGTCTAGATGGCTCCGACTTCTATATGTTCAGAAGTTACGAGACTGGTCGGGAAGACTACGTCACGTTTCTGGCGAACTATGTGCCACTGCAAGATCCATATGGTGGACCCAACTACTTCGACCTGGAAACCAATGCCCTCTATGAGATTCACATCGACAACAATGGTGATTCCATGGAAGACATCACTTTCAGTTTCGATTTCGAAACCATTTTAGCTGGCGTAACAGTGCCTGTTGGTGACCAGAACACGCCAATACCGCTGGTAATTGCCGGTGCCGTAGGTCCAGGTGCTGATGACACGGCGAACGTGAATTCCCGTCAGGAATACAGCATCAATATGGTTACTGGCGACCGCAGAACGGGGCAATCCGCTGCGGTGACCAACGCAGTAACTGGCGAGACCTCGTTCCGTAAACCGCTGGACTACATCGGTACCAAATCGCTTCCCGATTATCCGGCTTACGCGAATGATCACATTGCCAGTGTCAATATCCCCGGCTGCAGTAGCGCAGGGCGTGTCTTTGTCGGTCAACGCAAAGAAGGCTTTGCCGTCAATCTGGGTCCGGTATTCGATCTGGTGAATCTGAATCCACTCGGTGCCGAAGATGCGGTACCTAATCAGATTGGTAATACCAACGTGACAACACTGGCCATGGAAGTGCCGATCAGTTGTCTGACCAATGGTGATCCAGTGATTGGCGCGTGGACCACGTCCAGCCTGGATACCGCAGGCAGTGAGCCGATGCAGGTTTCGCGTCTTGGTTTTCCATTGATGAATGAATTGGTCATTGGTGTGCCTGACAAGGACAAGTGGAACATGAGTGAGCCGGTCGATGATGGCCAGTTTGCCCGGTACGTCGCTAACCCGACCCTGCCATTCCTGCTTGAGCTATTGTTCGGCGATGCCGGCGCGGTCGCACCGACCAATTTCCCACGTACGGACCTGGTCGCCGCGATTGGTGGTGTCGACGGGCTTAACTTGCCAGCGGCAGTCGCCAATGGCTCTTTCGGTGGCAGTGCAATGCTGCGCTTGAACACCGGCATTGCACCAGTGGGTCCAACCGAGCAAAGCAATAAAGGTGTGCTTGGTGGTGATACGGCAGGTTTCCCGAATGGGCGTCGGCCAGGTGATGACGTGGTGGATGTTGCCTTACGAGTCATGATGGGCGCATTGAATCCGGATGCCACGCAGGCACCGAACAACGCTGTGCCTTTTACTGACCAGACTACTGTCAGTGCAGTGGAATTTCAGCCGGGCTTCCCGTACCTGAATGACCCACTGCCAGGCAATGCCAGTAACTAGTCGCACTGACGTGAAAGCCAACGTCACAGTGATGTTGGCTGAGCGAAACATTTAGAAAGTGCAAGTAGCCGGGGACAGGGAGGTTCCCGGTTTTTTTACTCAGGATTTGAGTTTGTTTTAAAGACAGGATGCAACAATGATGAAAAAAACTACTACTGATGAAAGTAAGAAGTTGTTGCTGTTTCAAACAGTGATACTGCTAGTCATCTTCATCGTGTTTCTCAGCGAGACGCGCGCGGACAGTTTCGTGCCGCAATCGGATGATCAGGTATTACTGACACTCTCGCCGGCCGTAACGGCGATTGCTCGCAGCGTGCGGGCACAAGAACGCAGTTTAGAATCGAACAATGCAGGTAACGCCGCGACTCAGTACTCCAGCAGAGAGTTAGCTGCGGCAATTTCAGAAGCCTATACACTGGCGACGCGCAACAACGACCCGCGCGCCTTCGGGCACACACTCTCACTCATTAACGCATGGCCGCAGCAGCAGCCAAAACCGGCAATGGTTCGCCTGATCCATGCCTCCGTTTTGCAACACAGTCACGAATTCATGGCCGCGCTACAGCAGTTGGACACAGTGCTCAGCAATGATCCGGCTAATCTACAGGCGCGGCTCATCTACTCCCAGGTCAGTTTGGTTATCGGCGATTACGAGGCAGTGGCACAACAATGTCAGGCAATTGAGGCTGCAGGCGTACAAATTTATGCGCTTAACTGCGGCGCACAATTGCAATCAATAACGGGCAATGCCGAGTTCGCACTAAGCGCCGTTGAAGAAACGCTGCTGGCGCGGCCAACCAATGCGACACAACAAATTGAGCTGCTGTTAAATGCCGCCACAACCGCCGAACGCCTGGGTTTTGCCGATCGCGCTGAGCGTTATTATCGCAGGGTCCTGAGCATGAACCCGCAGAGCCTATTCACAACATTGCGGCTGTCTGCTTTTCTGTTACATCAGAGTCGACCTGAGGCAGCCATCGAATTGTTGCGACCCTATGCCAACAGCGCGAATGATCTCGAAGCACAGATACTGTTAGTACGCGCACTGCAGGGTGCCGGAATGCCGGTCAATGCCGAGCTACTGGCAAGCATCGGTGCCGAGATCGAGTCATTGCAACGCCTTGGCGATGAAGCGCCACATAAACTGCTGGCGCAATACCAGTTATACATTGCCGAGGATTTCGCTACCGCAGTACGCTCAGCCACCCTGAATTGGAAACTACAAAAAGAGCCTGGTGACACATTACTGTTGGCAAGTGCTGCGGTCGCCAGTGAACAATCGCAGACCCAGGAACAGGTGCGTGCCTGGATTACTAAAACCGGATTGCAGGATGCAAGAATTCAGACGGTATTGTCTGCACAGGAGGTGCTGTAATGACTCGCCTGTTTAAATCACTAGTAACGATTTGTTTGTGCTGGCCAGTGCTGGTTGCCGCCCACAGTCTCAATGACAGTTTTTTCGATCTGCAGCTCAACGAAGGCGCGGTAAGCGGTTCGTTGCAAGTGGCTATTTCTGATCTGGAAATTGCGATCGGCCTCGACAACAATCAGGACACGCAGATTACCTGGGGTGAGATCAGGCGCGCATCGCCGGCGATTGCTGGCTACGTGAACAGCAGGATCGAGCTGTCCCGCGGCGATCAGGTTTGCACTCTAAGCACCAACGACCTCGCCATCGAGCAACTCAGCGGCGGTCCCTACGTCACTATGGGGCTCTTCGGTCAATGTGCCGAGTCGGGTGCATTGTCGTTGGACTATGGCTTGTTGTTCGATGTGGATAACTCTCACCGTGGCATCGCTGCCATTAGCGTTGATGGCGAGTCAGCCACACGACTTTTCTCACCAGCCAATCAAAGTCTCACCCTTGATGGCGGCAGCTTGTCATTCTGGACGCCGCTGATCAGTTTTATTGGTGAGGGCATCTGGCACATCTGGATTGGTATTGATCATATTCTGTTTCTTCTGGCCATGCTATTGGGTGTGGTGCTGCATACCCATCGCACGAGAACCACGTCGACTGCAATCTGGACCGAAACCGGTTGGTCAATCGTCAAGATGGTAACGGCTTTCACCTTGGCCCATTCTATTACTCTGATTCTCGCGTCGCTACGCATTGTCGAGCTACCGGCGCAGCTGGTCGAAACGGCGATTGCCTTATCAGTAGTCGTCAGTGCGGTGAATATTCTGATACCTATTTTTGGGCGTCACCATTGGCCGGTGGCATTCGCGTTCGGACTCGTGCACGGGTTTGGCTTTGCCAATGTGCTGGGCGATTTGAATCTGGCCACCGGACAGTTCGTCGCCAGCTTGTTGGGTTTCAATATTGGAGTTGAGATTGGTCAGTTGGTCATCGTGCTCGGTTTGATCCCGATACTGGCACTATTGATTCACTGGCAGTGGAGTCGGCGTCTGACCACAGTGCTGTCGGCACTGGCAATTGCTCAAGTCGGTATGCTGTGGTTTCTGGATCGGGGCTTTGGAGTGACGGTGTTGTAGGCGGTTGTTAGCCAGAACAGCTACCGCCCCCTAACACGCAAAACTTGGCGCAGTGGGAGTGATTCAGTTTCACGCTGCGCCAGGCTTCTTTGAGCGTTTTGCCCATGTTGAAGCGCTGATCATAGGGCAACAAAGTGCAGGCCATCACCGACAGGTGGTCGTCGCCTTTGTGTTTGACGACCATGCGTGAGCTTGCACACATGATGTCCGCTGGATCTTTGTTGAGAATACCCCAGCAGGAAATAGTAATCTCCGGCACATCATCGCCGCCATCCATCTCCGGAAACAGAATCAGGTCGGCTTGATCGTGTGCGTTGAGTTTGATGTTTTCTCGCGCAAACAAATCCGCGTAACCGGCGCGCATTTGGGCTTCGCTTTCATTCCAGAAGGTGCGCCCGGCGATGGAAAAATTCAGGTCGCTATCGGACAGCCACTTCAGTCCCTTGATAGCCGGCTTCCAGGAGCGGGGGCCACGTTCTTTAGTGTGCATGCTTTCCAGATAATGATCCACCGACACGCGCAAGAACAGTTTGCCGGGATACCTGGCATGCATGTCAGCCAGCGCCTGCTTTTCTCGTAGCATGGTGTTCATGGCATTGGTCAACACCAAAACCTGAAACTTGCGCGCCAGACACAATTGCAAGATGGCGATCATGTCGGGATTCAGAAAAGGCTCGCCACCAGTAAAACCGATCTCGCGAGTGGGGAAGCCTTCTTCGGCAATCTCGTCCAACAGCAGGTCGACTTCCTGCAAGCTGATATAACTGAGCCGGTCATTGGTCGGCGTGGATTCGATATAGCAATTCTCGCAGGCCAGATTGCACAGGCTGCCGGTGTTAATCCACAAGGTCTCAAGGCCACGAGGGTCAACTGAGGCACGGGCTTCTCCGCCGGCAGTGATGTCGGGGTCAGAAAATTTCCGTGTCGGGATTTCAGTGACGTTGAGTTTGTTCATGAAATTACTATTTTGATCGCGTTACATCTTGCTGGCAAAGAACGCCATGATTTCGGCGCGAGTCATTTCTTTGGTCTTGTTGCTGAAACAATAATACCCGGGGCGCTGATCACTAAAATACTGCATGTCCATCTCCAGCCCTTCCAGTGCCGGAAAGAGACCCACCGGCATATTATAGTCGCCAGTCTCCTTGACTTGATAGAACAGGTGGGTACCGCACTTGGCGCAGAAGCCACGACGCGCCCACGTCGACGAATCGTAAGTAGTCACGTTCTCTTCGCCGGTCATTACCACTGCAGTTCCACACTGCACAGCGAAGTACGGGGCGCCGCCCCAGGTACGACAGGAATCGCAATGGCATACCGTAAACCTGGGATTGATTTCACTCGCGGTAATTTTTACTGCGCCGCACAAGCAGCTGGTTTCGACCGGTGTTTGGCTCATTGTTTTCGCAATTCCTCGTTGCCCGTTCTTTGACAGGCGCATTTAGTGAATGCCCATGCAGCTTAACTGTTTGTCGTTGCCGGGGCGAGACTTGTCAGCATGCGGCTTATCGCTTTATTAGCAGCTGCCCCGCTGTGGCTTGCCTTGCCAAAAGGCCGAGAACTGATTACTTTCCCTACTCTTAATTGATTTCAATGACACTCAATCACTCTCAACGACGCTCAGTCAATCTAACTTGCATTTGATTTCTGTCTGGATGCGATTTCAGATTACCAAGCATCGGCCCCGGATTTGAAGGACGCAAGGAGAATTTGCATGACCATTCGCAGTTTGGCTACTCGAATCACACTATTAGCGCTCATGTTGGTCTCGCCTGTGCTTATGGCCCAAGAGCGCAGCTTCATTGGTCGCAGTAGCGCCGAGGACAATAGTGGTCCGCCTTTCAGCACGGCCGTGATGGCGGATAACACCCTGTATATTTCCGGCAGTTTGGGATTGGAGAACGGCCAAGTACCGGAAGACCCGGCTGTTGAGGCACACAACCTGTTGTCCGGATTCGTCGCTACCCTGGCTGAGGCCGACATGACGATGGATGATCTGGTCTACGTGACTATATACTGCTCTGACTTGTCCCTTTATGATCAATTCAACGAGATTTACCGCACGTATTTTACCCAGGAGTTTCCAGCCCGGGCATTCATCGGTACCAGTGTCTTGTTGCGCGGTGCGCGCTTTGAGATGCAGGCAATTGCCGTCAAGGATTAGGTACAGTCTAAAACTCGCAAGATTTTTTCAACAACAATAATTAATACAGGAAGCTAGTATGACGAGTATAAAAAGCATGAAAATTATAAAAAACACAACGCAATTGGTAGCAGGACTGGCAGCGACATTGTTAGCGTCACTGAGTTTGGCGCAGGAGTATGTCAGTATCGAAATGGAAATCGATGTGAACGCGTCTGCTGAGCATACCTGGGATGTGGTTGGCGACTATTGTGCCATCACTGATTGGTTGAACCTGAGTTGTGAAATCACATCAGGCAACGGTGGCATTGGTACCGTACGCTCGTTACTGGACGGCCGCATTCTGGAAATCATGGTTGCCGAAACCGAGTTGTCCTATGGCTATACACAGCCAAACGTGCCGGGTGAATTTTATAATCTGTATCATGGCTTCATGGAGGCGCGACCGGTTTCAGCCAATTCATCGAAACTGATTTACACCCTGATGCTGGATGTATCGAACATGGAAGATCAGGCGGCCAAAGACGCGGATGTAGCACGTCGCCGTGCTACGTTTGAGCGTGCATTGGCGACTATGAAAGAGATGGCTGAGAGTTAATCAGCGGATTAAACCCGCGGTTATTTGAGGTTTGAGTGAGGGGCTTGTCAGGGGTAGCGGTTGCGGCACGCCGTAACCCATCCCTGGGGGCTCGTCCTCGGCATCCCTGCCTCACACGGCCGCAACCGCTACCCCCGACAACCCCCTTGCAGGCCTGTCGCTGAATTTTTACAAAGCTTCACTAGGATTGAGTGCTGGGCTTACGTACGGACGAAATTTCTAAGTCAGGATTAGTGAACTCGGGGCTTGGCAGGATTAGCAGTTCGGGCACGCCGTAAACCCATCCCTGGGGGCTCGAATTCGGCATCCCTGCCTCATACGGCCCCAACTGCCAGCCCTGCCAAACCCCTCGGCATGTTCAGTGCTGAATTTTCACAAGCACTTTTACAACTCGTGATATCAAACGGCCAGCATATGATCGAAGCCTATTTCGACTCTTGCTTGGCCGCGGCTTGTTTGAGCAGATCACCAAACGTTCCTGTGGTCGGTGCTTTCGGCTGTTGCTGCCGTGGTTGACTGCGTGCTGAGCGCTGCTGATTTTTACTGGCAGCTCCACCGGCTGGTTTAGCGCTCTTGTTGCCGGCAGTAGCAGGATCATCGCCAAGGCGCATGGACAGACCAATGCGTTTGCGCTGAATATCCACTTCCATCACTTTGACTTTGACGACTTCACCTGTCTTCACCACGGTGTGCGGGTCTTTGACGAAATGATCGGCCAGCGCAGAAATGTGTACCAGGCCATCTTGGTGTACGCCAATATCGACAAAGGCACCGAAGTTGGTGACGTTGGTAATCACGCCTTCCAAGGTCATGCCGGGTTTGAGATCGCTCAGTGATTCGACGCCGTCTTTGAACGCGGCGGTGGTAAATTCCGGGCGCGGGTCGCGGCCGGGTTTATCCAGTTCGGCAAGAATGTCAGTCACAGTTGGCAGGCCAAAATTCTCATCTATGAATTCTTTTGGGTCGAGCTTGGTCAGGAACTGATGATCGCCGATTATTTTCTCGACGCTCTTGCCGTGCTTGGCGATGATCTTTTCAACAATGCTATAAGACTCCGGGTGCACGGCTGAGGCATCCAGTGGATTGCTGCCACCGGCAATGCGCAAGAAACCTGCCGCCTGCTCGAAACTCTTGTCACCAAACCGTGGCACTGCCTTGAGGTCTTCGCGGCTCTTGAAGGCGCCGTGACTGTTGCGGTAGCTGACAATATTCAGGGCAATGGATGGCGTCAGGCCGGACACGCGCTTTAACAATGGGGCGGAGGCGGTGTTGACGTCTACGCCGACCGCGTTTACACAGTCCTCGACCACGGCATCCAGTGACTGGCTGAGTTTTACCTGGCTCACATCATGTTGATACTGGCCTACACCGATCGACTTGGGGTCGATCTTCACCAGTTCTGCCAGGGGGTCTTGCAGGCGGCGGGCGATAGAGATAGCGCCGCGCACAGTCACGTCCAGATCAGGAAATTCTTCGCGGGCTAGATCGGAAGCCGAGTACACCGAAGCGCCAGCTTCGTTCACCATGGCTTTGACGACTTTCAATTCAGGGTGACGTTTCATCAGGTCGCCGGCCAGTTTGTCGGTCTCTCGTGAAGCAGTGCCGTTGCCGATAGCCACAAGTTCAACGCCATGCTTTTTACACAGTTTGGTCAGGACGGAGATGGACTCGTCCCATTGATTGCGCGGCGCGTGTGGATAGATCGCGGTGTCTTCCAGATACTTGCCAGTACGATCGACGACACAAACCTTCACGCCGGTGCGCAGGCCCGGGTCCAGACCCAGTGTAATCTTGTTGCCGGCCGGCGAGGCGAGCAGGATGGCCTTCATGTTTTCGGTGAACACGCGAATGGCTTCTTCGTCAGACTGTTCGCGCAATTGACCCAGCAGATCGGTTTCCATGCGCGTGAGCATTTTCACCTTCCAGGTCCAACGTACGACTTCGCCCAGCCATTTGTCGGCGGGACGACCCTTGTCTTCAATGCCAAACTGTTGGCCTATCATGGTCTCGCAAGGATCGGTCTGACCGGCTTCAACACCCGCGCTGCCAATCTCGACTGTCAGGAAACCTTCCTTGCGGCCACGAAAAACTGCCAAAGCGCGATGCGAAGGAATTTTGTTCAGGCGTTCGCTGTATTCGAAATAGTCGCTGAATTTGGCGGCTTCATTCTTCTTGTCTTCGATGACTTTCGAGCGCAGCTCGCCGTCTTCCCACAAGTGCTTGCGCAGTTTGCCGCTCAGTGCGGCATCTTCGCTAAAGCGCTCCATCAAAATATACTTGGCGCCTTCCAGGGCAGCCTTGGTATCGGCGACAGGATTTTCCTGCCGATCTTTGTCAACAAAATCTGCGGCGAGTTTTTCCGGATCAAGTGATGGGTCGGCAAAGAGTTTATCGGCCAGTGGTTCCAGGCCGGCTTCGATGGCGATCATGGCCTTGGTGCGGCGCTTGGGCTTGTAGGGCAGGTAAATATCTTCCAGTTCGGTCTTGGTCTCCGCCGCGTTGATTTGCTTTTCCAGTTCCGGGGTCAGTTTTTCCTGTTCCTTGATGCTGGCCAGAATTGTTTCACGTCGTTCCAGCATTTCCCGCAGGTAGCCCAGACGTTGCTCGAGGTCTCGTAGTTGCAAGTCATCCAGGCCGCCAGTGGCTTCCTTACGGTAACGGGAGATGAAGGGCACGGTCGCGCCGTCATCCAGCAGCGCAATCGCGGCGTCTACTTGTGAGTTCTTGATCTTGAGTTCTTCGGCTATTTTCTGGGCAATATTCATAACTATCCTGCATTCTCTGTCGCCAGAGAAATTTTATTTCTTGGGGAGGTCAGCCTCTCGTTTGGCGATTGACACGGCAGCCAGCGTTGCGTGTCAATTCATGGGGTACGGAGAGGCTGTACACTGCGAATGGGGCATTGATTTTAAGCTGATTGGAGCAGCAGAACCAGTGCAAACTTTAATGAGAGTGTGAGTTGGTTTGCAGGCGGGGCATGCGGATTGCTGCGCGGCCACAAACTGATGCAGATCTGCAACCATGCATAGCTCTGGCACGTCAGTTGTGCCCCATTCGATAAGATTGTTTTACTTCAGTGAATTTTGAGTGTAGCGAGGAGTCGACAATCTCCAGGTTGTACCAGAGTGTGGGGAACTGCTCTGGCAAGTTTCTCCGAATGTTCTGAAACGAGCACAGGGCTCTAGCGCACTGGACTATTGAGGCAGTGCCGCTTAAGGCTGGTAACGTTTGTTTGTTGCCTGTGCATCCAGTCGCCGAAACTCCGCCATCTTCTCCTTGATACGCATCTCCAAACCCGCTTCGCGCGGTGCATAGAATTCAGTCTGGTGAATCTCTTCTGGCAGATAATTCTCGCCAGCGGCAAAGGCATTGTCTTCATCATGGGCGTAGCGATACTCGGCGCCATGGCCCATCTCCTTGCTCAGACTTGTGGGCGCATTGCGCAAGTGAATGGGCACTTCCAGTGAGCCGGTGTCGGTGACTAATTGCTGCGCGCTGCCGAATGCCTGATACAGTGCATTGCTCTTCGGTGCGCTGGCCATGTAGACCGCGGCTTGCGCCAGCGCCAGATCGCCTTCGGGGCTACCCAGTCGCGTGTAGGTATCCCAGCAATCCAGACACACCTGCAGAGCGCGCGGATCGGCCAGGCCGATGTCCTCGGACGCCATGCGGGTCAAGCGGCGCGCCAGATAGATTGGATCACAGCCGCCGTCAAGCATGCGCGTTAACCAGTAAAGTGCGCCGTCCGGCGAAGAGCCGCGCACCGCTTTGTGTAGTGCCGAGATCTGGTCATAGAAATGATCACCACCCTTGTCGAAGCGGCGATAGCTTTCGGCCAGTACCTGATCAATATGCTCATCGCTAATGACGCGTTGGCCATCCACCGCTTCAGCCATATCACTGAGCACTTCCAGATAGTTCAGGGTGCGCCGGGCATCGCCATCGCCGGCGCGAGCCAGATGGGTTTTCTGTTCGTCGCTCAGAGTTAAACCCAGCGCACCCAGGCCGCGTTCGCTATCAGTCAGCGCGTGCTCAATCACCCCCAGCAAGTCGGCTTCGGTCAGGCTCTTTAACAAATAGACCCGGGCGCGGGAGAGCAGGGCGTTGTTTAGCTCGAACGAGGGGTTCTCGGTGGTGGCACCAATAAACAGGACGGTGCCGTCTTCGATGTGTGGCAGGAAGGCATCCTGTTGGGACTTGTTAAAACGATGCACCTCATCCACAAACAGGATGGTCTTCTTGCTGCTGCGCGCCTGCTGGTATTTGGCGCGCTCGATGGTCTCGCGAATGTCTTTGACGCCCGACAACACCGCCGACAAGGCTTCGAAGTGACAATCGCAGGCCGCGGCAATTATGCGCGCGAGCGTAGTCTTGCCGACACCGGGCGGGCCCCACAAAATCATCGAGTGGGGCTGCTGCTTGTCGATGGCCTCGAAGATGGATTTGCCGGGACTCAACAGATGCGCCTGACCGACAAACTCGGCCACGGTGCGCGGGCGCAGCCGGGCGGCCAGTGGCTGATAGAGCGGCTGGCTTTCTTCGTCGGCGAACAGGGAGTCTGTGCTGGTGTCGGACATAGTCTGTAGTGATCTGGGTAAAGTGCAGCTGCGGATACGGCGCGATTAAAATGTGGGTATCTGTGTAACCCCATGATAGTACAGACCAACAACAAATAGTTTCCCGGCAGAGCAAATTGCCAGTTAATTGTTGCGCCGCAATCCGGCATAATCGGCGGCTCGCTTTTCACTTGCTTAACCCTTGTTCAACTCTTGCTAATAGCCCGCTTGGCTCCTGTTTCGCCAGCCAGCGTCGCCCGGAAAACTGATTTATGTGGTTCAAGAACCTTCGCCTGTATCGCTTTACCCAGCCTTTTAATCCCAGCTCTGAAGAACTCGAAGCCCGATTGGCCGAGATCCCCTTTGTGCCCTGTAGCAACTATGAGAAATCCAGTCTGGGCTGGACAGCGCCAATTCCGGCCAGTGATCGCACTCACGAAGTCGTCAGCGAAGAGGAAGCCGAGGCTGGCGGTCTCGAAGAACTTGAACCGCCACTGACCCACACCATTGGCAAGTACACCATGATCTGCGCCAGACGCCAGGAACGCCTGTTACCGGCATCGGTGATTCGCGAATCCACCAGTGAAAAAGTTGCTGAGCTGGAGCAGCGTCAGGCACGCAAGATCTACCGCAAGGAACGCAAGCAGATTCAGGAAGACGTCACCGCCATCCTGCTGCCGCAAGCCTTTACCCGTACCCAGCGCACTTATGCCTATTTGTCGCTGGAAGACAACCTGCTGGTCGTCGATGCGGCATCCGCGCCACGCGCCGAAGAGCTGGTCACGCTGCTGCGTAATTCACTTGGCTCACTGCCAGTGGCCCTGCCGGAAACCAAGCGCAACCCGTCCGATGTCATGACCAGTTGGCTGCAGGCCAGCAAGGCCAGCGACAAGTTTGATTTGTATGAAGACTGCGAGCTCTACAACCCACAGGATGGTAGCAATATCGTGCGTTGCAAGGGGCAGGATCTGGAAGGCGAAGAAATCGGTGCCCACCTCGAAGCCGGCAAGCGCGTCAAAGCCCTGGGCGTGTCCTGGAACCATTTGCTGAGCTGCGTCATCGATGACGACCTGACTATCAAGCGTCTGCGCTTTGAAGAGATGAAAGAAGAGTCAGAGAGTTTTGCCGAAGAAACCCCGGCGCAGAAATTCGATCAGGAATTTGCCTTGATGACGCTGGAGTTGTCCAACTTCTTCAAGTCACTCTTCAATGCCTTTGGTGGACTAGAGACGCCAAAACAAGGTGACAGCCATGCGAGTGAGTCAGAAAACCAAGAGAGTAACGACAGCGACTAGCAGCAAGCTATCGCAGCCAGGTTAGCGACCATGCGTTGGCAATTGATGCTGTTATGAGACCCAAAACAGGGCGGAATTAGCCCTGTTCCTGCCCGGTGATTCTTGCTACAACTAACGCAGTACCCAATCACCCGAGGGTTTTGCCATGGATAGACGTCGCTTTTTACGTTTGAGCGTAGCAACAGGCGCACTGCTGGCCTTGCCGGTAGCGGTCAGCCGCCAGGCCTTTGCCGCCGCACTACCCTCGGCGATTACCGATTTTTCTGCGCTGGATCTCTCGGCCGCCATTCGCGCCAAAGAAGTTAGCTGCGTCGAAGTCATGCAGGCTTATCTGACTCATATCCACCGCGTAAACCCCACCTACAATGCCATTGTCAGCCTGGTCGATGATGACTCCTTGCTGCAACAGGCCAGGCAGGCTGACCGCGAACTTGCCGCTGGCAACTACGCCGGTTGGATGCATGGCATGCCTCATGCGGCCAAAGATCTCACTGCGGTAGCAGGGCTCGTCTATACCAGCGGCTCCCCCATGTACGCCGATCGTATTGCCGATCGCGATGCCAGTTGGGTTACTCGCGTGCGCAACAGCGGCGCTATTTTTATTGGCAAGACCAACTCCCCGGAGTTTGGTCTGGGCTCACAAACCTACAACCCCGTGTTCGGCGCGACCGGCAGTGCTTGTCGACCGGATCTCACTGCCGGTGGCAGTAGCGGCGGTGCTGCCTCGGGTCTGGGTACACACATGCTCCCGGTTGCCGACGGCAGCGACATGATGGGCTCGTTGCGCAATCCCGGCGCCTTTAACAACGTCATTGGCTTTCGTCCCAGCGCCGGCAGCATGAACGACACGCCGCCGTCATCTCTGCCGTTGTCCACCGGTGGCCCGATGGGGCGCAACACGGCGGACACGATTCAACTGCTCAATACTATGCGGCCTGAACCAATAACCGGTGATTTTACGCCGCTGAATTTGCGTGGCGTGAACATCGGTTGGCTGGGCGATCTGGACGGCTATCTGACCATGGAAACTGGCATTCTGCCGCTGTGTGAAGAGGCGCTCGATAGCGTCGCCGAAGCCGGTGCCGAGGTCGATGCCACGCAACTACGTTTCGACCCGAGTGACCTGTGGGAGTGCTGGACAACACTGCGCCATTCCGGCCGCGCTAACATGCTCGACTTCTACAACAACCCACAAACCAAAGCCCTGTTAAAACCCGAACTGATCTGGGAAATCGAACAGGGCATGGCGATGACCGATGCCGATGTGGAACGTGCGCAGGGCATTCGCACGCGCTGGCTGGCGGAACTGGATCGCCTGTTTGGCGACTATGATTTTCTGGTTTTGCCAACGGCGCAAGTGTTCCCGTTCTCCAAAGACGTACACTGGCCCAAGTACATCGGTCTACGCGAGATGGATACTTATCATCGCTGGATGGAAGTGGTTATTCTCGGCAGTCTTGGTGGTTTGCCGATTATCAATGTGCCAGTTGGCTTTGATGCCGGCGGTCGTCCGATGGGTATGCAGGTCATGGGCCGCTACGGCGATGACAAGCGGGTGTTGGAGTTTGGTCTGGCCTACGAACAGCGCAATGACTTTTTGGGGCAGCGACCTGCTCTGGGCTGACAAGCATTACAGCTTGTAAGGGATATCGGGAAAGGCCAATTGCGGCCTGTACCTGTTACAATGGCGCTTACTAAACTAACAAGTAGTCGAGCCCTATGTCTGCCTATCTGATTATCCGTTCCATCCATATGCTTTTCGCTATTCTGAGTTTCAGCGGTTTCGCACTGCGTGGCTACTGGATGCTGAAAGACTCACCCAAGCTGCAATCCAAACCCGCCCGTGTCTTGCCACACATTGTGGATACGTTCCTGTTACTCAGCGCGATTGTGCTGGTGATTATGAGTGGCTTTTACCCGATCGCTACCAGCTGGATCAATATCAAGATCGTCCTGCTGATTGCCTATATTGTGCTGGGCACGATTGCCTTGAAGCGCGGCAAAACCAAGCAAGTGCGCACGATTACTTTCGTGCTCGGGTTAATCACCGTGCTGGCCATTTTTGCAGTGGCTTCAATCAAGCCATAAATTCAATGAGCACTAAAATCTCAATTCCTCTTTCGGTGTTAGACCTGGCGCCTGTAACCAGCGATGGCACAGTGGCGCAGGCCTTGCACAACGTCGTCGACCTGGCACAGAACGCCGAGCGTCTTGGTTACAATCGCTACTGGGTTGCTGAACACCACAACATGGCTGGCATCGCCAGCTCGGCAACGGCAGTACTGATCGGCCAGATCGCAGCGGCAACCAAGACTATTCGCGTCGGTTCCGGCGGCATCATGTTGCCCAATCACGCCCCGCTGGTTATCGCCGAACAGTTCGGCACGCTGGCGGAATTCTTCCCCGGTCGCATCGAATTAGGCCTGGGGCGCGCGCCGGGCACCGATCAACTCACTGCCCATGCATTGCGCCGCAATCTCACCGGCGACGTCGATGACTTTCCCAATGATGTGGTTGAGCTACAGAATTATCTGGGCGAACCCAGACAAGGGCAGGCGGTTGTGGCCAATCCCGGTGCCGGTACCAATGTGCCGATCTGGATTCTTGGCTCCAGCTTGTTCGGCGCGCAACTGGCTGCTGCACTGGGCTTGCCCTATGCTTTTGCCTCGCACTTCGCGCCGCAACAAATGCTCGACGCGGTACGCCTTTATCGCGAACGCTTCAAGCCCTCGGCGCAACTGGACAAGCCTCATGTCATGCTGGGTTTTAATGTCTGCGTGGCGGACACGGACGAAGAAGCACACTACCTGCGTTCGTCGGCATCGCAGATGGCGCTGTCACTGCGTACTGGCAGTCCGATTCGTTTACCACCACCTATCGAAGGTTATGAGAATCAGATCAGCGCCAGCGACAAGGCCATGCTCGCCAACTGGACAGTGTGTTCGGGTGTTGGTTCGCAGGAAACCGTGCAGCGCCGCATGCAGGAATTCATAGAGCAAACTGGTGCTGACGAACTGATGTGCGTCTCGGCAATCTATGATCATGCCAAGCGCATTGAATCTTTTCGACTGACTGCTGAACTAGCCGGCTGATAGAGAGCTTACTGCCAGATAACGCAGGCGAGAAGAATAGAAAGAGCAAATATAAAAAGAACTGAAATAGAAAAATCAGAAATATAAAGAATGAAACAAAAAGGGCGATGAGTCTGCACTCATCGCCCTTTTTTATGCCGCTTGTTTGAGTCCAGTCGTCTGGCTTTGTATTAACAGCTAGACGAAGCGACTCAAACCCGCACGTTCATCAGAAGCGCGCAGTAAAACCGCCGTAGATATGACGATCCGGCGCGGGCTCGTAGGCACGACCACCGAAGGCATTGGTACGTACGTTAGAGAAGTACTCTTCGTCAAACAGATTGTTAATACCCAGGAACGGTGCAATCGTCGTGCTGCCCCACTCATAGGAATTACCAAAGCGCAGGTTGGAGACCAGATAGGAATCAGTCTTCTCGGTACCCGCGTTGTCGACAGTGAACTCACCCACATTCTGGGCATCCCATACTACGTAGGCACCGTTGCTGAAGTCGTAAGACAGTTCCAGATACAGCTGGTGCTCTGGAATACCGGGAATGGCCTGGCCAACTGCCGCCGGGTTGCCCTGGAAACTTTCAAACTCAAAGTTTGAATAAGTGTAGGCAACTACCGCTTCGAAGTTATCCGTCAGTTGCGCCTGAATCTGGGTTTCCAGACCGCGACGATCCGTGTCGGCATTTTCGAAGAAGGCACGGTTGGCAATGCTGGAGACGTTGACGATCTCGTCTTCCACATCCATGGTGAACAGGGCCACGTCGAAGTAAACATCGCCATCGGCAACAGTACCCTTGGCGCCGATTTCAAAGCTGTCTGCCTTCTGGGCATTCACATTGGAGAAGCCGCCAAGACTGACAGTGAAGTTCTGTGCCGGACCGCCCAGCTCGGTAAACGTTGGCGTCTCGAAGGAAGACGAGTAATTCGCATACAGGCTGGTCTGATCATTGGTGCGCAGCACCAGTCCGACAGACGGGCTGAACTCCGTGAATTCTATCGACGCGCTTTGGTCCTGGTTGGCCAGATACAAGTCGTTAACCGACAGATCCACATTGTCATAACGGCCACCAACGGTCAGTGCCAGCGCATCGGTCAATGAAGTCTCATTGCGGACATAGAGCCCCAGTGCTTCGGCTTCTTCTTCCTGGTTAAAGGTCAGCGTACCTTTCACGCCAGCATTGTTCAGAAAGCGCTGGCGGTCATCGCGCTGATAGTCAGCATCGGCGCCAACCGTGAAACGATTCGGCAGACCGCCTAACTCACCGCGTTTGGTGTAGCTAAAGCCGCCACCAAAGAAATGCCGATCGAAGGCGACGACGCCATCATCGCCAACAAAGGGGATGTGCGTACCAATTGGCAGGAAGGATTCAAAATCTTTCCATGCGGTGTAGGCACGCACGGTCAAATCCGAGCTTGAATCGAGGCGGCGATTGTATACAGCGCCAAGACGCTGTTGATCGAAGGCTTCACCAGCATTCGAGCTAAGGTTGCGCGACTGCGCACCAGTGCGGTCCGCGGCCACATCGGCCAAAGTCACACCGCCGGAGTCATAGGCGTAAGGTGAGTTAACCGCGTTGGCAATAATCTGCAGATCGGAATCGGCATCGATGTCGTAGCGGAACTTGCTGTTGATCAGGCTGTGCTGCACGCCGGAGAAATCGCGGTAACCGTCCATCTCCAGATGCGAAACATTCACCAGATAGCCCAACCGACCAGTCTGGCCACCGGCCTTGACCTGAACTCGCTGGTGGCCAAAGTCACCGGCAGTGAGTTTGGTTTCCACGAATGGCTCTTCAGTAGGCTCTTCTGTGGTCAGGGAAATCACACCACCTGAAGAAGTGCCGTACAATGCAGATGAGGGGCCACGTATCACTTCTACGCTTTGTGCGGAACCGATATCCAGATCGTCCGTGCCGCTTTGGCCGTCAGCCAGCGTTACTGGAATGCCATCGGCAAACACCTTGATGCCGCGCATACCAAAGTTGGCGCGCGCACCAAATCCACGGATAGAGACGCGCAGATCCTGAGAAAAATTGTAGCGGTTCTGCATGAACAGGCCCGGTACACGAACCAGTGATTCATCGAGGCCCAGTTCCTGACGGCCAAGCTGAATATCGTCCATATTTACAACTGAAATTCCCGCCGGGATCGTACCCAGTTGCTGCTCGGAACGCGAACCGATGACAACGAGCTCTTCGAGGCGGTTAGCGGATTGCTCGTCTTGAGCGATGGCGGGCGTGGCCATGCCTGCCACAACGAGGGCAATACTGGTGGCCAAACATTTCCTGTGGGTCATACAACTCTCCCTATTTATCTTTATCAGAGTAATCAATGCGGATCAGGCGGAAATTATGTGCCTGATACAAATGCCTGTGTTCAAGTACTTGTTGCGTACCTGACTTAAACACCCGGGGTATCGAGATCTGCCGCCAAGCCATAACGTTGGCAGTCATTATTGGTTTTATAGTCTCGTTTCCCGCCTTCAGGCAGGGCGCCGACATTGGCGCAACCGTGCCGAAATGGCCGGTAATCCTGGACTTGTTCGCTCGGTTTCAAGCAGAAGAAAATCCAGTGCGCAGGGTGGGGGTTGGAGCCTTAACGTAACCTGAACGGCAGCTCTGTAGGCCGCATAAATACTGGAATAGGTGCTCGGTGAATGGGGAGCTGAACAGCCCGGGCAAGGCGAGGAATTCTCTTTAATTTAGTGGGCTTGCTGGTGAGAACCTGCAGTCCCGTGGCAGACGGGCCATAGAACGATGCTGGAGCAGTGAGTAAGCCGGTCCTGGTACTGAGCACAAAGACCCCTGAAATTATGGAAGCCAAAGAGCCCCTGAAAATACCACGGGAATAATTCAGTGAGCTGTAACGGCTACTCAAAAATATTGATTAGCGCGTAGGTAATCGAAGTACCCGGTTCAGTCACCAGCTGGTGCCAGACCCGTGCTGGCACATGCAGGATATCGCCTTTGGTCACCTGAAATTCCTGAAAGCCAGTCAGCTCCGGGTGTTGCTCGTCCTGCGGCAGGCCGTCGATCCAGCCGATGCGCTCCCCGCCCATGCGCGCTGTGCCGGAGCCATCGAGGATGACATACATGTCCCACTTGGTCTCATGGATCTCCGGTTGCGTGTAGCCAGAACGGTGGACAATGGACATGTTGTGCGGACGATGTTCGGCATCTTGCAGGACGCGCTCATAAATAAAACCAGTGCCCCAGATGCCTTCGCCATTCTCCAGGCCTTGTTCCAGCTCGGCTTTGATGACGGCTACTGTTTCGGCATCCCAAAGCAGATACTCAGACGGTCGCGGTTCGTTGGTGACAGCGCCGAAGGGGTCTTGGGCGAGCGCGGTGGCAGACGTGATGCTGGTCAGGAGGAACATTATTATTGTTGTTCGCATAGTAACCTCTCAGTAGCGGTCAATAACTCACGGGGAGTTAGTGCAAGACATTATTGAGCAGCGCAAGGGCGCCGCTCTAGTGAGCGCTTACTTTACTGCGCTTATGACGGGTAAGCCAGAGAGGGATAGCGGAAGAGGTACTAACTACCAGCTTCCGTGCGCATGGCAAAACACATCATGTCGATGGCCTCGTTCACCATGGCGACATCGTCGGGCACATCATCGGGGTGTTTGGGTTGGCGGGTAAACATGATCACGCCGTGCAGGGAACCACGTAGAATGCGCGCGGTCAGATCCGGGTCTTGCACATGTTCGGGATTGATGCTGCCGTCTTCGATTCCGGTCCTGAGGGCGCCGACCATTAATTCATGCACACCGTGTCGGCATTGCTCCATATCAGCCAAAATCGGATCGTCTGCCTCGGGCATGGGGAAGGTGTTCATGTCGGTCATCACATCGAAATAGTCAGACTCCTCTACCGAGAAGTTGAAGTAGGCGTGACCGATGTTGCTGATTTGCTCCGCCCCAGTGGCTGCAGCTGCGGCTGCCACTTCGAAACGCGTCAGGCAATCACGCGCGGCCTTGAGCATGACGGCGTGCATGATCGCCGCCTTGTCCTTGAAATAGACATAGAGCAAGGCGCGGCTGAGTTGCGCCTGCCTGGCGATCTCGTCCATCGAACACTGGGCATAACCCTTGCTAAAGAAAATTGTCTCCGCCGCGGCGACGATATCGTCGTAACGCTGCTGTTTTTCGCGGGTTCGGCGTGCGGTTGCGGGCAATGCGGTAACTCCTGAACGTCAACTCTCATGGGCCTTTTACTGGTCTTCCGGCCACATTCTAACTGAATCAGTAACGCTGATTCGAAAAGGCTATTGACAATGTGTCAATAATGGCTGACATTATGTCAACTTCTGACAAAGTGTCAACGATCCATTTCAGGCCCGCTGCCAATCAGCAGGCAAGGAAACAAGCCATGTTCCGGGACGTGATAATAGCTCGCCGCCGCATCAATGACGATTACCGTCACTACTATCCGCGCGTTTTCGCGCTGCTTTTGTTGTTGGTATTGCCTTTGGCCTGTTCTGAACAGACTGAAGCGGCGGTAGAGGCCGAGATACAGCAATCCGAGCCAGCCGTGATCACGACGGTCGCCGTTCCGGTGCGGGTGATGGAAGTGCAAAGTGACGGCGGTGAACAGCTGTTGCGATTTGCCGGCGTCGCCCGCCCACGCCAACGCGCCACACTGAGTTTTCAGGTCGGCGGCAGCATCGAAACCCGCGTGGCGCAGATCGGGCATCTGGTCGAGGAAAACGAGATCGTGGCCCGCCTTTATAACCCCCAGTTAGAACCAGCTATGGCAGCGGCTGCGGCGCGGCTCGAACAACTGCGTTCGGATGCCGAGCAGGCAGAGCGCGATCTGGCGCGTCTGGAACAACTCTTCGAACGTGGCTTGTTAGCCAGTCAGGATGTCGAGCAACAGCGCACCGCCTTGAAGAGTGTGCGCGCCGCCATCGACAACGCGCGCGCCAATCTGGCTCAGACCCGCCAGCTCAGTGAAGAAAGTGAGCTACGTGCCCCCTTTTCGGGGCGCATTGAACAAGTATTGTTGGAGCCGGGCGAATTTGCCCAGCCCGGTCAGCCTGTCTTACGCATGTCCGCCGTCGATGGTCTGGAAGTTGAAGTGCAGGTCCCGCCGCGTTTTTTGCGTGACATTGCCCTGGGCGATTCACTCACGGTGTGGAATGGGTTAAGCGACGAACAATTTACCGGCCTCATTACGGAAATCGGTGAGGGCAGTTCCGGCGGCACCGCGCTTTATCCACTGGTCGTAAGCTTGCAGGAAACCGGGTTGCGCAGCGGCGAGGCGCTGGAAGTCGGCGTGCCGCGCCGCGAAGATAGTGCTCTGCATATTCCGCTCAATGCCGTGATGCGCTCCGCGCAGGGGCTAACGGTTTTCAAAGTCACTGACGATGACAGGGCGCAGCGCGTAGCCGTGAACGTCAAACGCATCACCGGTGATCAAGTGCAATTGGAACCGGGATCGCTGCAAGCTGGTGATCGCGTGGTTTATGCCGGGCTTACGCGCCTGGCCGATGGCGACCGCGTCACTGTACTAACTAATAGCGAGAATAATAGCGGGGGTAGTGACAGGGAGCCTGGCCAATGAAAGTGGCCGAGACTCTGGCACGGGTTGTTACCCAACCGCGACTAATCCTCTTGATCGTAGCCATGCTGGTGCTGGCAGGGCTGGGCTCCCTATCCGGCATGGCTCGTCAGGAGGACCCGGCGTTTCCCGACCGGGTCGGTTTGATCACAGTCATCTATCCCGGCGCTACCGCCGAGACGCTCGAGCGCTTGATTCTCGAGCCGTTGCAGGAAGAGATCGCGCAAGTCGAAGAAGTGGAGGAATACAATGCCACTGCGCGCACCGGTGTGGCGCTGGTGAACCTGAGTTTGCAGGACGCCTTGTATGACACCGACACTGGGTGGGAACGAGTGCGCATTGCCATGCAGCGCGCGCAAACCGAGTTCCCTGACGGCGTGCTGGAAATGACATTGGAAGATCGCTTGATTGGCTTGCCAGCCGTAGTGCTCGCGATAGCCGGCAGTTCTTCGGTAGTCGAGATGTCATTGGCCGCCGAACAACTCAAGCGCGATTTGATGGACTTGCCCGGCTTGTCACGTATCGAACTGGAAGGCGAGACCAGCGAGCAGATCAACATCGCCTTGCATGACGCCGAGCTGGTGCGGCTGGGCATCACGCCAAACCAGTTGGCGCAATATATCGTGCAACGCAATCAGGTGTCGCCCGGTGGATTTATTGTTGTGGGTGACCGCCGTTTGAATCTGCTGTCCAACAACGAGTTTCTGGACATCAACGCGATCCGCTCCACCCAAATTCCTCTGCCACAAGGTGGTAGCGTGCCGCTGTCGGCTGTGGCCGAAGTGTGGCGTTCGGCCACCGAACCACCAGAGCCGGCGACGTTTCAGGACGGCGAACAGGTGGTGGCACTAGAACTGTTTACCATCAAGAATCAGGTCGATGCCTTGCAGTTCGGCGACGCCGTGCGTGCGCGTGTCGCGACCCTGCACGATGAGTACGCACCATTAGAGATTCGCGAACTGTTCTTTCAACCGGACCAGGTCGCCGATCGACTCGATAATCTGATGGGCAGCCTGATGCTGTCCATGATTATCATCACCGCCATTTTGTTTCTGGGCATGGGCTGGCGCATGGGTGTGACGGTGGCGGGCATGTTGCCGGTAGTGACGTTAATTAGCCTGGGTATCTATGACATGGGCGGTGGTGTGCTACACCAGATCGCCGTCATCGGTGCAGTGATATCGCTGGGTATTCTGATCGACAACGCCATCGTCATGGTGGAGAACATTCAGCACCGTTTGAATCAGGGCGCGAGTCGGCAAGAGGCCATGTTGTCGTCTATCGCCGAACTGGCTGGTCCTTTGGGTGCTTCAACCGGCACCACCTTGGCCGCCTTTACGCCGCTATTGCTTTCCAGCGGTGGCACGGCAGATTTCACCCGCGGCATTCCGGTGATGATCATGCTGACACTGACGGTCAGTTTCTTTCTCGCCGTGACGTTGGCGCCACTGGCATCGGCCTGGTTTCTCAAGCCGGCAACCGCGAAACGCAGTGCCTGGATCGATCGCCTCGGCAGTAGTGCGGCATCACTAACGCGGCGCGCACCCAAGTCGGTGATCTTGGGCGGTACTCTGTTGGCCATGGGCAGCATGGCGTTGTTCCCCTATCTCAACTTTCAATTTTTTCCCAACGCCGACCGCCCGCAAGTCGTGGTCGAGATGTTTCTGCCCGAGGGTAGCGATATCCGTCAGACCCATTTGCTGAGTCAGGAATTGGAAGGCGCACTACGACAACAACCGGGCGTGGAAACCATTCACCGTTTCGTCGGCGCCACCGGCCCGGGTTTTTACTACAACTTGCCCAATGCCACGCAAGCACCGAATCGGGCTCGCCTTGTTGTAAACATGGAGGCGCTGGAACAAACCGCCGGATTGATGGCCTGGGTGCGTGACTTTGTCGCGCGCAATCACCCTGAATACGACATTATTGCCGGCACGCTGGCACAAGGGCCGCCGCGTGCTGCGCCGGTCGAGATTCGCGTGTTCCATGCTGACGATGAAAGTCGCCTGGCCGCCGCCGAACAAGTTTTTCAGTTGTTAAAAAATGTACCTGGCGCTGTTGATGTGCGCCATGACATCGATACCGGCGTGCCGCTACTGCGTTTGCAAGTCGACGATGCCAGTGCCCAGCGTTACGGACTGAGCCGCGCCGATGTCGCACAGACTTTGTTCGCGCGCAGTTTCGGTCAGCCCATCGAACAATACCGTCAGGAACTGGACCCGCTGCCGATTGTCTTGCGCAGTAATCAGGGCACACAACTGGATGTGGAAGGGCTGCTGTCGAGTTATGTCTTCAATGCAGCAGGGCAGGCCATACCGTTGAGCCTCATTGCGCAAACCGAAGCCGACTGGCAAGTGGCCAGCATCAACCATCGCAATGGCGTGCGCGTGCTGTCGATTACATCTGGGCTGGCCGATGGTTACAGCTTTAGCCAGATTCTCGATGTGCTCAATCAACGCATGGCGGAAGAGCCGCTTCCAACTGGCACACGACTGGAATTCGGCGGCGATCAGGAAAGCTCCGGCGAAGCCAACAGCGCCATTCTCGCCACTGCGCCCATCGGTATTTTATTGCTGCTGTTTTTCCTCTTGCTGCAATTCAACAGCTACAAACGCGTCGGCATTATTCTGCTCACCGTGCCGCTGGCCGCCGCCGGTATCTTCCCTGGCTTGGTGCTGACCGATTCGCCGTTCGGCTTCCAACCACTGCTGGGCATCATCGCGCTGGTTGGCATCGTGGTGAATAACGCCATCGTACTGGTCGATCGCATGGACCAAAGCATGAACGAAGGCGCCACCGTCAACGATGCCGTCGACGAAGCCGTGCGCCGCCGCACCCGACCGATTCTGCTCACCACGGCAACCACCGTCACCGGTTTGCTGCCACTGGCATTCTCCTCATCCACGCTCTGGCCACCCATGGCTTGGGCGATCATCTCGGGCTTGCTGGCCAGCACCGTGCTGACCCTGCTGGTCGTCCCGGCAGTATGCCGCCTGACGCTGCGCCCCAAGCAAGTTACAGGGCACCCATCTAACTCGACGGCATCAGCCGCGGCCTGAGCAATTCAAGCAATTCAACCAATTTAAAGGACACCCATCTGAAATAGCCCGCTCGGCGGGCGTTTCGAGCAGGAGAGAACTGACCTAAACCTGCGTCAGCGAGATTTAAGGCAACTCGCCGAAGCCACGTCAGCAACTTGAACAAATTAAAGGACACCCACCTGAAATCGCGCAACCGGCAGGCATTTTGAGGAAGAGTGAACTGACGCTAAACCAGCGTCAGCGAGTAATAGAGCGAAAGAAGTAGGATAAAGAACAGAATAAAGGACACCCATCTAAACCAACATCAGCTGCGACCGCCAGCTCGCATCCGCCGATGCGCAATCCACATCCCCGTCAGCTCTCGCAAAGGCCCATGTCATGGGATATCTGGCAAGATGGCCAGCAAGCCTTCATTTGGGCACGCTAATAACTCACCATATCTTGGCGAGCGGCCCTCGTGCTAGTCGCCAAGCCCCTGATTTTGCTATATCTAACTGCCCTTGTACTGATCCGCCCAACTCACGGCGACGTTTACCTCCGGTACAGGTGCGATCAAGTACCGCTACCACCCCGGTTCGCGGATGAAAATAGACGCTATGTTGCCAGAGCCTGCGTGCCTGGCCAGTATTCAGGCGTGACCCGCCTCGGGAGTTTTTCGTGAGATTTGTGCTTCGTCACCCGCTTTTCCTGTTGTTGTTGGCAGGCGGAATCAGCCTTTCCTATCTGGTCTTTGCCAAGGTCACCGAAGACACTGGTGGCGGCGGAGGTTTTGGCGGTAACAGTGGTGCGCCACTGGTAGGCGTGACCGAAGTCACCATTACTGACATCGCCGATGAAGTGGAATCAGTCGGCACGACCGTCGCCAATGAATCAGTCGATCTGACTGCCGCGGTCTCGGAAACCATTAGCCGCGTCGCCTTCGAAGACGGCGAATATGTCGAGGCTGGCGAAATCCTCGTCGAACTCACCAGTGCCGCCGAAGCCACCCGTCTGGCCGAAGCCCAGGCCACTGTCGACGAAGCGCAGCGGCAGTTAATACGTTTGCAGGATTTATCAGCAGATCGCTTGGTTGCAGGCTCGGAACTTGATCAGGCCCGCACCGCCACGCAAACAGCTCAGGCCCGCCTCGAAGGAGTCATGGCTGATCTGGAAGACCGCCTGATACGCGCGCCGTTCAGTGGCTATCTTGGCTTTCGTAACGTTAGCACCGGCAGCCTGCTCACCCCCGGCACTGTCATCACCACCCTCGATGATGTGTCCATCATGAAACTGGATTTCCGAATTCCCGAAGTGTATCTGGCCGATATCGCCGTGGGTCAGGACATCGCCACGCGTAGCATTGTCTATAAAGACCGTGGCTTCCCCGGCGTAATAACTGTTATCGGTTCACGGGTTGACCCGGTGACGCGCAGCGTCTCGGTGCGCGCCGAAATCGAAAACCCGACCCGGCAGTTACGCCCTGGCATGCTGATGACCGTGGCACTGGCTCTGAATGAAAAAACTGTCATGGTGGTTCCTGAGCGCGCCGTTATCGCCGCGCAGGGTCAGCAATATGTGTATGTTGTTGGCGCTGATAATCGTGTCGAACGTCGCTCTGTCGAATTGGGCCGCCGCCGCGATGGCCAGGTGGAAATCGTCACCGGTCTTGAAGTGGGCGAGCGCGTGGTGAGCGAGGGCACAGTGCAAGTCCGCCCCGGGCTGACTGTTCAGGTACAGGGCGAATCAGCGCCAGCGGCAGGATTCAGGGGCGGTGCTTCCGGCCGCCCTGACACTGACGGCCCAGCCAGTTAAAGGACGACTGCAATGATTCTCTCCGATGTTTCAGTAAAACGCCCTGTCTTTGCCACCGTACTCAGCCTGATGCTGGTGGCTTTCGGGATCATGTCCTTCAATCAATTGCCGCTGCGTGAATACCCCGACACCAGCCCGCCAATTGTGTCCGTCTCGACTACCTACCCCGGCGCCTCGGCCGAAGTGGTGGAGACCCAGGTCACCGAGTTAATCGAAGACCAGATCAACGGAATCGATGGTATCGAAGCTATTAACTCCTCAAGTGTCGACGGCAGTTCGCGCATCTCCGTGGAGTTCGAAGTCGGCACCGACATCGAAGCTGCCGCCAATGACATCCGCGACAAAATCTCCCGCGTCGCCCGCTCACTGCCCGAAGACGTTGACCCACCACGGATCGCCAAAGCCGATAGTGAAGCGCGCCCAATTCAATGGTTTAACCTCACCAGCAGCCAGCTCACTTACCTTGAGCTCAACGACTATGCCAACCGCTACATCGTCGATCAGTTCGCGGTTCTCAATGGTGTGGCAAACGTCAACGTCAGTGGCAACGGCGGTTTCGCCATGCGCGTCTGGCTCGATCGGGTGGCACTGGCTGCGCGTGGCTTGACGGTAGTCGATGTACAAAGCGCCCTGCGCCGGGAAAACATAGAACTGCCCGCCGGGAGCATCGATTCTCGCGACATGGAATTCTCTGTACGCGTGCAACGCATCTATCAAAATACTGACGATTTTGAACGACTGGTTATCGCGCGTGGCGCAGACAACGCATTAGTGACACTGGGCGAAGTCGCCCGCGTCGAATTGGGCTCGGCCAACGAGCGATCCTTGTATCGCGGCAATGGTGTCGACGCCGTGGGCATTGGCATCGTCAAACAATCCAATGCCAACAGTTTGGAAGTGTTGCGTGGCGCCGAGGCGCTGGCCGAACGCATTCGCCCAACCCTGCCAGACCACATGGGCCTGGAAACGTCATCCAGCGATGCCGAGTTTATCGAGAACGCCATCTCCTCGGTGTACAGCACCATCTTCGTCACCATGGGCCTGGTGAGTCTGGTCATCTACATGTTTCTTGGCTCACTGCGCGTCATGCTGATTCCAGTGGTGACGATTCCAGTGTGTTTGTTGTCCGCCTTTATTGTGCTGTCCGGTTTCAATCTCTCTATCAACCTCATCACACTGTTGGCGCTGGTGTTGTGTGTCGGGCTAATCGTCGATGACTCCATCGTCGTGCTGGAAAATATTCAGCGCCGGGTGGAGGAGGGTGAGGCACCCTTATTAGCGGCCTTTAACGGCTCACGCCAGGTTGCCTTCGCCGTGATCGCGACCACCGCTGTGTTAATCGCCGTGTTTGTGCCGGTGGTTTTTCTCGAAGGCAATCTGGGCATTCTGTTTTACGAGCTGGCCGTGGCCATTTGTGGCGCAGTGATTATCTCCAGCGTGTTGGCCTTGTCCCTAACACCTATGATGTGTTCGAAACTGTTAAAGAGCGAGCCACGCGAGAACTGGCTCACCCGCAAGGTCAACAGCGGCTTTCGCTGGTTGCAGGCGGGCTATCATGATGCATTGGAAGTTTGCCTGCGCTATAGCTGGGTCGTGTTCGCCAGTTTGCTGTTGGTGATGGTGGGCATCTATGGTTTGTTCCAGCAACTGCCTTCGGCGTTTGCCCCGAGCGAAGATCAGGGCGTGATCTTCTCCAACATGGCTGGCCCGGAAGGGGCTAACCTTGATTATATGGAAGAGCAGGTCGATGCCGTGCAAGCCAGCGTCATGACCATGGTCAATGCCGGCGACGTGGAAAACATCGTCACCATGACACCCGGTTGGGGTGGCGGCGGTGGCGTGAACAGCGGCATCAGTATTATTTCTCTACCACCGTGGGAGACGCGCGAAAAAGCCACTTCCGAAGTGATGGCCGAACTGAATCAGGAGTGGGCCAAAATTCCGGGCATCCGCGCGTTTATGTTCATGCGCTCCGGCCTGGGCCGTGGCGGCGGCGGTCAGCCGGTGCAGTTTGTTATCGGTGGGCGCAGTTATGACGAGCTGGTGCAGTGGCGCGATCAGATCATGACCCAGGCGCAAGACAGCGGCCTATTCACGCGCATGGATTCAGACTTTAACGAAACCAAGCCCAGCCTCACCGTGCGTGTCGATCAAGTACGCGCGGCCGACCTGGGTGTATCGACACAAGCCATTGGCCAGACGCTGCAAGCCATGATGAGCGAAAGCCGCGTGACCACGTTCGCCGATGCCGGCGAAGAATACGATGTCATTCTGCAAGCCGAAGACAGCCAGCGTGCTTCGCCGGATGACCTGACCAATATCTACGTGCGCTCCGACACCTCCGGTGAACTCATTCCATTGGCCAATCTGATTCAGGTGGACAATAGCGCCGGGCCGACCGCGCTGAACCGCTACAACCGAATCCGTTCCATCACACTGTCTGCCGGACTGGCACCGGGTGTGGATCTCGACACGGGGCTGACCTATCTGGAAAACCTCGTGGCGGAACAGTTGCCCGAATACGCCCAGATCGATTACAAGGGCGAGTCGCTCGACCTGCGTGCCTCCGAAGGCGGCCTGGCCACCGTCTTCCTGCTAGCCTTGTTGGTGGTGTTTTTGGTACTCGCCGCGCAGTTCGAAAGTTTCATTCATCCGCTGGTCATCATGACCACCGTGCCGCTGGCCATCTTTGGCGCCTTGATCGGTTTATTGCTTACCGACAACAGCCTGAACATCTACTCCAACATCGGCTTGGTCATCCTGGTGGGCATCGCCAGCAAGAACGGTATCCTGATTGTTGAGTTTGCCAATCAGTTACGCGATCAGGGCAAGGAATTCAGCGCCGCACTCACCCAGGCCTGTGACCAACGCCTGCGCCCGGTACTGATGACTGCCTTCTCGACATTGATGGGCGCGATCCCGCTCATTCTCGCCACCGGCGCCGGTTCCGAATCACGGGTGCTGTTGGGCATTGTGATCTTCTCCGGCGTGTTGATGACCACCATCACCACCTTGTTCGTTGTCCCGGTGGTCTATAACCTGCTGGCCAGAAACACCGGCTCGCCCGAGGCCGTGGCGCAGAAGCTGGAACGCATGCGCGAGGAGTCGTCGGAGCGCAGTGATGTGTTAGGCGCGACGGCGCAGTAGCTATTGGCGCAGTTGTAATAGGCGATTGTTGTAAGTGATTGTTGTAGGTGATTGTTATAGACGGTTGTTATTCAGAGTAGCAGCTAATGCCGCAGCGATTGGGGTCAGAGCCAAAATACAGTACTGTATAGGCAGTCTTTAAACACGCGGGAGAACGTCTCGGTAATTTCAACATTGCCGAAAGGTTCTCCAAGCGCTGTTCATAGACGTTCGCAATGTACCGGCAACCTGCCAGCAACAACCAAGGACTCTTATTTCAACAATGTCCCCCCGACTCTATGCCCGAGCCAACCTATTCCTTCTGCTTCTGTCCGCAACACTGTCGTTGGCGCTGATGGCGACCAACACGAACGCACAGGAGTTGAATAACGCGGTAGAAGTCGAACCCGGCGTCAGCCTGGCACTGGCCACCCAGCGCAAAGCCCTGCTATCTGATATTAACTACGCCCTGCGTTTCGAAATTCCTGCCGACGCCGACGCGCCCATTCCCGCCACAGCCACTATCAGCTTTAACTTGGCCGCCACCGGCGCGCCGCTACAACTGGATTTCCGCGAAGACGGCGACAAGATTCACAGCGTCACCAGTAATGGCAGCAGCTCGGCGTACCGCTTCGAACAAGAGCACCTGATTATTCCAGCGGCAGAATTGGTAGCAGGCACCAACACCCTCACCATCGACTTCACCGCCGGCGACAGCTCGCTCAACCGCAACCCGGAATTTCTCTACACATTGTTTGTGCCCGACCGCGCCAGAACCGCCTTCCCCTTGTTCGACCAGCCCGACCTCAAGGCCACCTGGGAATTAACGCTAGTAGTTCCCAATCACTGGGAAGCCATCGGCAACGCCCCACTGGCCAGCGAGAGCGAGCAGGGCGAGACTAAGACGCTCACCTTTGCCCGCTCCGACCTGATCAGTTCCTACTTGTTTTCTTTTGTTGCCGGCGAGTTCGACAAAGTCACCAGAGACATCAACGGCCGACAGATCAGCCTGCTGCACCGCGAGAGCGATGCCGAGAAAGTCGAGCGCAACATCGATGCTGCGTTTGAACTGCATGGCGCCGCACTCACCTTTCTTGAGGACTACACCGGCATCGACTACCCGTTTCAAAAATTCGACTTCGCACTGATTCCCGGTTTTCAGTACGGCGGCATGGAACACGTCGGCGCTATTCAGTATCGCGCCGATAGCATCTTCCTCGACGAGTCGCCCTCACAGAGCCAACTGCTGTCGCGCGCCAGCCTGATCGCCCACGAGACCGCGCACATGTGGTTCGGCGATCTGGTCACCATGGAATGGTTCAACGATGTGTGGATGAAAGAAGTGTTCGCCAACTTCATGGCCGCCAAGGCCGTCAACCCGAGCTTCCCCGAGATCAATCACGAGCTGGGCTTTTTGGTGCGCCACTACCCCAGCGCCTATGCCGTGGATCGCACCGAAGGCGCCAACCCCATCCGCCAGGATCTGGACAACCTCAACGAAGCCGGCACGCTGTACGGCAACATCATCTACAACAAAGCCCCGGTGATGATGCGCCAGCTCGAAGCGCTGGTGGGCGAAGAGTTGTTTCGTGAAGGATTGGGCGAATACCTCGCCGCCTATGCCAACAGCAACGCCACTTGGCCAGACCTGATCGCTATTTTGGACGGCAAGACCGATGAAGACCTGCACCAGTGGAGTCAGGTCTGGGTCAACACTGCCGGCCGTCCGCACTTTCAGGTTTACGCCTTTCCCAGCGGCACGGGCCTCAGTGTAGTGCAACAAGACCTGAGCGGCGCCGGCCGCGTCTGGCCACAACGTTTTACTGTGACTAGCCGCGAAGGGCAGCAGACCCACAGTCGCACCGTCTACAGCCTGATCACCGCCGCCAACGCCCAGGTCGGCCCGGGCGAACTCACCATGGTCAATGCCGACGGTTTTGGCTACGGCCTGTTTCCTGTCACACCGCAAGCGCTGCAACAATGGCCGCAACTGAGCGATGTCGAACGCGGCTCACTGCTGATCTCTGTGTATGAAAACATGTTGGAAGGCGAGGTCATCGAACCGGCTGCGTATGCAAGCCAGTTGCTCGACATCGCCGTGGCCGAAGACAACCAGCTTTTGCTCAACCTGGCGTTGGGGCAGATGGATAACATCTACTGGTCGTTGATTACAGATGCCGAGCGCAACGCACTCACCAACGAGATGGAGCCAGCACTGTGGTCGGCCATGCAAGCCACCGACGACAGCAGCCAAAAGAAAATCTACTTCGATGCTCATAGTAGCGTCGCACTCAGCACGGCAGCACTGGAACGCTTAAAGGCAGTATGGAATGGCCAACTGGTCATCGAAGGGCTGAACCTGTCCGAGAACGACTTCATCGACCTGGCCACCAACCTGGCCATCAAGCTCCCCGAGCAGGCCGAGGACATCAGCCAGCAACAACTGGAGCGTATCAACAACGATGATCGCCGCCGCCGTTTCGAATTCGTCATGCCGGCACTGGCCAGCGATCAAGCCACCCGCGATGAGTTCTTCGCCTCACTCAGTGAAGAGACCAACCGCGCCCGCGAACCCTGGGTACTGGATGGCCTGAACGCACTGCACCATGCGCTGCGCACACAAGGCTCCGAACACTACCTGCTGCCCAGCCTCGAACTGCTGGCCGAAATTCAACAAACCGGCGACATCTTCTTCCCGGCCCGCTGGCTCAGCGCCAGCCTTGGCAACTACCGTAGCCAGTCGGCGGTTAATACAGTGCGCGAGTTTCTGGCGCAGCGGCCTGACTACAACCATCAGTTGCGATTGAAGATTTTGCAGGCGGCTGATCCGCTTTTTCGGGCTGCGCAGATAGCAGGAGAGCAGTAGCCAGCAAACAGCTTGAGTGATCACGATGGCCGAATAAGGCGAATACCCGGCCAGACGGCCAAAAACGCCCCCTAACAGTCGAATTAGGACTGTTCCTACAGCGCCTGAGCAGGTAGATTAACCGCTCAGTCCCGGCACTTTCGATAGTGGTCGGTAGTGGTCGATAGCGGCCAGCAGTCATCGCTAGCCAACAATAGTCACCGACTTGCTGCGGCCAGAACAGAATCAGAATCGAAAGCAAATATTAGAAAGCACATATATAGAAAGAAGAAGAGGACGCCACCATGAACTCCCGAATCGCTTTCCTGTCACGCCTGCGCAGCAAACTGCGCGCATTCAGTCTCGTCAGCCTCGCCACTCTGGCGCTGGCCTACATGCCAACAACCAGCGCCCAGTCCAACCCACCCGAAGGCTGGGTCACACCGTTCCCGGCCTTCCGCGTCATCGGCCCGCTTTATGGCGTCGGCATGCTGGACCTGAGCGTGTTCCTGATCACCAGCGACGAAGGCCACATCCTCATCAACACCGGCCTGGCCGACTCCACCGATCACATCCGGTCTAACATTGAATCGCTGGGCTTTGATTTCAACGACATCAAAATCCTGCTCACCATGCAGGCCCACTGGGACCACACTGCGGCGATGGCCGAGATCAAACAACTCACCGGCGCCGAAGTGTGGGCCACGCCGGAAGACGCACGAGTACTTGAAGACGGCGGCTTCTCTGACGCCCACTTCGGCGGTAGAGAAACATTCGATCCTGTTGAGGTCGACCGCATCATCCGTCAGGACGAAGTCATCACCCTGGGCGACCTGCGCATCACCGTCCACGAACACCCCGGCCACACCGAAGGCAGCTCCAGCTATTCATTCGAATGGAACGAAGGCGGCAGAGACTACGACGTAGTCATCGCCAACATGGGCACCGTCAACGGCGGCAAGCGATTGGTCGTGGACCCAACTTATGACAACGTGGCAGTAGACTTCGCGACAACCTACAACAAACAAAAGCAGATGGATGTGGACGTGTGGGTGGCTGCTCATGCCAGTCAGTACGACATGCATGACAAGTACACGCCGGGGCAGGCTTATGATCCGGAGACGTTTGTGGATCCGATGGGGTTTGTTAGGGCGGTGGAGAGGTTGGAGAGCAGCTATTTAAATTTAATAGCAGAAGAGCTTGATCAGTAGCATGTAAGCTCTGGAGCCATTTTTAAGAAGCTTCGGCCATTTTGTATTTAAATTCAGCAGGATTTTCTGTGGCAATTATCACCGACTACCACGCTAAATACTTCGCTTACGAGCTAACTCGCCAGCGCCGCGGCGGCGACGTCGACAGAATTACCCAATCCCTGTTCGATGCCTCGGTTGACCTCAATCCACACCAGATCGACGCTGCTTTGTTTGCGCTACAAAACCCTTTGGTGAAAGGCGTCATCCTCGCTGACGAAGTGGGATTGGGGAAAACCATAGAAGCCGCTTTGGTGTTGGCGCAATATTGGGCAGAAAGAAGACGTCGCTTGATTGTAGTGTGTCCAGCTGCGCTACGTAAACAGTGGTCAAATGAGCTGGCTGACAAATTCCACCTTCCGACTCAGGTGCTGGATGCGCGTACTTATAAGGAATTGCGCAAGCAAGGTGTTTCCGACCCTTTTAGTCAGCCGGCCGTTCATGTCATTTCCTATAACTTTGCCGCGCGTATGGTCGACAAGTTGAGGGTCACTCCTTGGGACTTGGTTGTATTCGACGAGGCGCACAAGTTGCGCAATGCACACCGAGAAAGTCATCGCACGGGGCAGGCTATCAAGAAGGCTTTCGGCGCCTGTAAGAAACTCTTGTTAACAGCAACGCCATTGCAGAACTCTTTGATGGAGCTCTATGGCCTTTCAACCATTATCGATAGCCAGTTGTTCGGTGATGCCCTGAGTTTCCGTCGTCAGTATTTGCGCGGTGGTGAAGATCTGCTTGGTTTGAAAGAGCGGTTGAAGGAATTCACCAAGCGCACCTTGCGTAACCAGGTATTGGAATATATTCGTTATACCGAGCGTAAAGCCCTGACTGTACCCTTCGCTCCTTCTGACGATGAGCAGCGCCTTTATCACTTGGTGTCGGCTTATTTACAGCGCGAGAATACCTATGGCGTTCCGCAGCAACAAAAGCATCTCGTAACGCTGGTAGTCAGAAAATTACTGGCATCATCCACCAGTGCGATCATCAATACGCTGGAGACTTTTATCAGCCGCCTCAAACGCTTAGAGGAAGAGCAGGACGATGATGACAACTGGCTCGAGAAGTTGATCGGCTTGGAAGATATTGAAGATGAAATCATGGATGAGGCTGCCGAGGATCCAAATGATTATCAGGCGGCCGAGAACTCTGAGCAGGAAGACGCTGAACCGGTTCAGCTTGATCGTCTAAAAGCAGAAATCGCTGAGCTGGAACAATACCTGGAGCTTGCCCGTCGCATTACCGAAGATGCGAAATCCAAATCCCTCCTTACGGCCCTTGAACAGGGCTTTGGTCATATGACGCAAATGGGAGCAGAACGTAAAGCGGTTATTTTTACGGAAAGCCGGCGTACCCAGGAATATTTACTTCAATTTCTTGAACGACACGGCTATCTGGGCAAAGTCGCTACTTTCAGCGGTACCAATAATTCCTCTGTCACCAATAGTATTTACAAACGATGGCTGGCTCGCAATGAAGGTTCCGATCAAGTCACCGGGAGCCCCGCCGTCGATCGCCGCACGGCCTTGATCGATCACTTCAAAGAAGAATCAGAAATACTGATTGCTACGGAAGCGGCTGCTGAGGGCGTCAATCTGCAGTTTTGCAGTTTGGTGATCAATTATGATTTACCTTGGAACCCGCAACGAATTGAGCAGCGCATCGGACGTTGTCACCGTTATGGTCAGCAGTTCGACGTTGTCGTTATCAACTTCCTAAATCAGAAAAACGATGCCGACCGGCGTGTGCTGGAATTACTCAGCGAAAAATTCCATTTGTTCGATGGCTTGTTCGGTGCCTCGGATGAAGTGCTGGGGCGAATCGAATCCGGCATGGATTTTGAGAAGCGCATTGCCGCCATTTACAATAGTTGTCGTACTCAGGAAGAAATAGCCAAGGCATTTGATGAATTGCAAACGGAGCTGGAACAGAGCATCAACCAGCGCATGCAAGAAACACACGAGAAACTGCTGGAGCACTTTGATGCACAAATCCATGATTTACTCAGAATCCAGCGTGAAAGAGCGGAGCAGCAGTTGGATCGTGTCAGCCGCTTATTTTGGCAGCTTACTCGCCATCAGTTAGGTCGTTTTGCCGAATTTGACGATGCACATTTGCGATTCGAATTAATCCAAAGTCCTGTTAGCAGTGTCCCGGCTGGTACGTACGAGCTAATTCGTAAGGGAGAAAAGCCTGCCGAACATACCCACCTTTATCGCTTGAGCCACCCCTTGGGTGAGTATGTGCTCGATACTGGTCGTCGGCTGGAGACGCCGATAGTGGAGCTGGAATTTGACCTTACGGGTCATGAAGCGAAATTCTCCGCATTGGAAAATCTGCCTGGCCGATCAGGTTGGTTGGAGCTGAATTTGCTCGAGCTGCAAAGCTTTCAGCGCGAAGAGCATCTGGTATTCACCGCTCTCACAGATGGACAGTCCTTAATCGACCAGGAGTTATGCGAGTTAATGTTCCGGTTGGCTGCAAAGACTGCTCCGAGCACCGCTCCAACTCTCCCTGCGGCGTTTGATGAAAAGCTCAACGCTACGGTTAAGCGCCAACTGGATGCCACCCTCAGCCGCGTGCTTGATGAGAACAACGAATACTTTCAACGTGAACGCAGCAAACTGGAAGCCTGGGCGGACGATCAAATTCTCAGTGCCGAGCAGCAGTTGGACGACACCAAGGCCAAACTTAAAGAAGCCAAACGTCGTTCACGCACAGCAGAAACAATTGAAGAACAGAAGCTCGCCGAGGAAGAGCTGAACCGGCTGAGCAAACTGCAAAGGCGCCAGCGTCAGGAGATATTCGATGTAGAAGATCAGATAGAAGAGCAGCGAGATCGTCTGATCGACGCTCTGGAGCAGCAAATGCACCAGCGCAGCAGTACTCACCATCTCTTCAGGGTGCGCTGGACGCTGATCTAACATGTCGATTAATTAAAGATTTATCAACATATTCGTCATTTCAGTCGATCCCATCGACATATCTTAAAAATATGTCGACAAATAATGATTTAATCGACATATTTATGAGAAGATGGGCATTGAATCGCGTCTTGTAGCGCTTTTGCGACGCTAGGCGGCGGGACAACAACGAGATCAGCAACAAGATCAACAATAGATACCTGAGATCACCGGGCAGGACCCACAATGCCACCATTTGACGCCAACAGGCCCTATAACGACTTGCCTCCACTGCCGCCCACCGCGGAGCTGGAAACCAAAGCCTGTCTCAAGGCCTGTATCGAAGCTCGCACTGCCCTGGCTGAACTCAAGCAGGCAGGGGAGCTGATCCCCAATCAGGCCATGCTGATCAATACCATTCCGCTATTGGAAGCCAAGGACAGCTCGGAAATCGAGAATATCGTTACTACTACCGACAAGCTGTTCGAGTACGCTCAAACCAACGAGAATCGAGCCGACCCAGCAACCAAAGAAGCACTGCGCTATCGCGCTGCCCTGTGGCAGGGTTTTGAATCCCTGAGCGATCGCCCACTCAGCACCAATACAGCCGTGACCATCTGCGCCACCATCAAAGGCACAGCCATGGATATTCGCCGGGTGCCAGGTACCAAGTTGAGCAATCCAGCCACTGGAGAAGTCATCTACACTCCACCCGAAGGAGAAGCCTTGTTGCGGGACAAGCTGGCCAACTGGGAGAACTTTCTGCATCACGCTGAGGAAATCGACCCTCTTATCCGCATGGCCGTGGCCCACTATCAATTTGAAGCCATTCATCCTTTTACCGATGGCAACGGCCGCACCGGTCGCATAATCAACTTGCTCTACTTGCTTGAACAGCAATTGCTCAGCATCCCGGTGCTTTACCTTAGCCAATACATAATTCAGCACAAAGCCGACTATTATCGGCTGCTGCGGGAAGTGACCGAAAACCAGACCTGGGAAGCCTGGGTCCTCTACATGCTAGAAGCGGTGCAAAGCACCGCCCACTGGACACGCAAAAAAATCATGGCCATTCGCCAACTGCAGGAACATACCATCGACTATGTGAGAAATAATCTGCCAGCCATCTATAGTCGCGAACTGGTAGAGCTGACCTTTACCCAACCTTACTGCCGCATTGCCAATCTAGTGGACGCTGGTATCGCCAAGCGCCAGACTGCCTCGGTGTACCTCAAAGAGCTGCACAACCTAGGCGTATTACAGGAGCAGCAGATGGGGCGTGACAAGTTTTTTGTCCACCCCAAGCTGCTACGACTTTTGACCCAGGATACCAATACTTTTGATCTTTACCCTGACCAAACGAATCAGTCACAACAGGAAAATCCATGAGTAACCCGACTCAACAACTGAAGGCCAAGCAGCGCCGGGAAAAATTTGCCGACCTGCTGCGCGAGATGTTCCAGCTCAATAAGCCGGAACTGGATTTTGGCCTCTATCGCATCATGCATGCTCGCAAAGACGACATTAATCGATTCATAGAGCAAGACCTGCCTGATATTACGCAAAAGGCTTTCAGTGAATTTGCCAGTCAGGACCAAAGCCAACTGCAAGCCGAACTGGAAAAAGCACGCAAGGCTGCCGAGGACGCTGGCTTTAATGCCGACGAATCCCCAAAGGTAAAAGAATTGGAAGGCCAACTAAAAGGTGGATTCGACCTGGCTCGGGAAGAGGGTGAGGTCTACGATGCCTTAGTCACTTTTTTCAGTCGCTATTATAGCGAAGGCGATTTCCTTTCTCACCGTGTCTACAAAGACGGCACCTATGCCATTCCCTACCAGGGTGAAGAGGTAGTGCTGCACTGGGCAAACAAAGACCAGTACTACATCAAAAGCAGCGAAAACCTACGCGATTACAGCTTTCGTCTAAATCCAAATGCAGGTACTGGCGAAGATCCCATGCGCGTTCATTTCAAGCTGGTAGACGCCGAGGCGGGCGCCAAAGACAACAACAAAGAGTCCGCCGATAGCAAGCGAGTGTTTGTGTTGGATAGCGAACAACCTTTTGTAGTAATAGATGGTGAGCCCGGTAATGAAGGTGAAGTTTACCCTGAATTGCAATGTCGCTTCTTCTTTCGAGCAGCAACAGAGGCAGACTGGACAGACACTGAAAAAGCCAAAGCCACCGAAACCGCAGGCAAAAAACCACCCAGTCAGGATGCCCTTCGCGCTATCGCTGTAGAACGTTTATTGGGTGAGCATTCGGCACTCCCGGAGCCTTGGAAAGCCGCTCTTGGGAAGCCCTACCGTAAGGCCGACGGAGAACTGGCTGACTATTCCATGCTCAACGGTCAGCTTAATAACTACACCAAAAAGAATACCTTTGACTATTTTATACACAAGGACCTGGGCGGATTCCTAACCAGAGAGCTGGATTTTTATATCAAGAATGAGCTGCTGGACTGGGCGGATATTGCCTCTCTGAAAAATGATTCCGCGCGATTGGGGCCATTGCTAAGTAAGATTGAGGTAATTCGCTCCATAGGAGGAAAAATAATCAACTTTCTAGCCCAGCTGGAGAATTTTCAAAAAAAGCTGTGGTTGAAAAAGAAATTTGTTACCGAAACCAACTACTGCATCACTCTGGATCGGTTGGAAAATCAATCTGAATTGTTAACCGATGTCTTCGGCAGCGAGCATCAATTAGAGGAGTGGAAGTCGCTTTATCGGATTGACCTTGTACAGCTCGATAAAGATTTAAAATCACTGAACTTGAAAGATGTGGTGTCCAAACCTGAATACAAATACTTGGTGTTAGATACCAGGCATTTCGATGAGGCTTTTAAGCTAAGATTGATATCAGGAATTGAAGCCCTGGAAAAGGAATGTGATGGGCTTCTAATTAACTCTGAAAATTTCCAGGCTCTATCTCTTATTAGGGAAAAATTTAAAAGCAGTATAGATGTCGTTTATATTGATCCACCTTACAACACCGAATACTCAAAGATTGCATATAAAAATAACTTTGAGCATTCGAGTTGGCTTTCCTTATTGGCAAATACTCTTCCGACTGTAAGGAGTCTTTTCTCAGAAGACTTCTCTTTTGGTGTGGCTATTGATGACTATGAGTTTGTTAACCTTGCTCAGTTACTAGACAGCTCTTTCCCAGAACTAGATCGATCTACGATCGTGGTAAATCATCATCCGCAAGGATCTGGTGGTAGGTTATCTCGGACCCATGAATACTATATTCTAATGAGTGACGATGGATTACCTATTTTCAAAGGTGAGCCTTTAGAAGATGGCATAGAGGAGCGAAACTTTATGCGGAGTGGTAGAGGCGAAAATAATTGGAGGGAGTATCGCTGGAATAGCTTTTACGCTCTTTTATTCGACGAAGACAAAAATAAAGTAATTGGAGCAGAAGATCCTATTCCCTTAGGGGAAAGCTACCCTACTGGAAAAACCGAAGAAGGCTATAGTCGAATTTACCCAATTAACAGCCGGGGAGAAGAGCGGGTTTGGAGATCATCGTATAAAACAGGTAGAAAGCGTGCGGAAAGTGGTGAGTTAGTCGTAAGTCAGGCTGGTACGGTGTATCAAGTTATTCAGCACCAGAGCCGCAGGGAAACGTTATTCAGTAACTGGACTTCGCCCGAATTCAATGCAGGGACTCAGGGTACAGCCGTGCTCGATGCCATGGGACTTGGGGGTATTTTTGATTACCCAAAGTCTATAAAAACCATAGAGAAAGGCATATGGGCTCAGTCATTCGGATATGATAACGCGACAATTCTTGATTATTTTGGGGGATCAGGAACGACTGCTCATGCCACACTAAATATAAATAGGAAGTATGGTGGAAACAGAAAATATGTAATTGCTGAGATGGGCGCATACTTTGATAGTGTGTTGAAGCCCCGTATACAAAAAGCGTCCTACAGCGAAAGCTGGATAAATGGGGCTCCTAAAGCCCTGGAAACAGGGATGTCTCAGTTTTTTAAGTATATTCGGCTAGAAAGTTATGAAGATGCGCTTGCTAACATAGTGCTTAGTCGTAAAGCTGGCCAACAGCAGTTATTAGATGAGCCTGGTGAGTCTGGAGTATCAAATGCACGACAAGCTTATATTATGGATTATATGCTTGAAGTCGAAACTCGCGACTCTCAATCACTATTAAGTACTACGCAGTTTGTTGACCCAACCCATTACAAGCTCAATGTGCGCACTGCCGGCGGAGATGAAACCCGCCCGATCAATGTGGATCTGCTTGAGACTTTTAATTACCTATTGGGGCTGACAGTCGAGTATATAGCGGCACCTATTCATTTTGATGCTGAGCTGAGCCAGGGCGAATACGGTCGTTGGCAGGCAAAGGTGAAAAAGAACGAATCTGGCAAATGGTGGTTCCGAACTGTGTATGGCACGAACCGAGTCGGCCAGCATGTATTAGTAGTATGGCGTAATCTGCCCAGTGTAATTGAAGGAATAGAAGAGGGCATCAAGCTGGATAACGCGGTGCTGGATGCCGTGCTCATCGAGAAGCTTCGTATTCGGTTGACCGAAAGCCAGGATGATGAGGTGGATGTGCTCTATGTCAATGGCGACCACAATATTGCCATTCCCCGTGACCGCAAGGGCGAGCCCATGGAGCAGGCACGCATCCAACTCATTGAAGAAGCTTTTCACCGATTGATGTTTGCTGACACCGAGCAGGGAGTATAAGCCGTCATGGTAGCTCGAAAAGCATCCAGTAAACCTGCAAAGAGAGCGTCAAAGAGAACGTCAAAAAAGGCTTTGCAGTTTCGCCACCATCTGGTGCTCAATCAGTGGTTATTCTCACTATTCGGCTTCGATTCCTTGAATGGCAACTATGACGTCGGCAAACGAGAGGCACCAACACTCGAGGCCTTTCGCGACCGTTTCCAGTTGATCGGTGAAACCAGTGGCCGCAATGCTGAGGGTGAACACTTACTGATACAGCGCATTCGAGAGAACCTGACTAGCGATACTCTAATAAGTGATGAACAATTGCTGGAGTACGACCGACATATCAAGGCGCTGACTGAAACCATTAATACGGCGCGATTGAGCGCCAATGAAGAAGCCATCGAATGGAAGTATTTCCAGTACTTGATGCTACTGTTCACAGAGATCTACCTGGATTATCTGTTTACCAGGCCGGAGGAAATGTTAGCGGGCATCAATCAGCAAATCGAGCGATGGAACAACCATTGGGTTGTGGATCAGGACTTTAATCACAAGCCGCTGGAGTCGCTGAACTCTGAAGACGATATATGGCCGCAATTGAACATGGTGGCTTATTGGAGTGCGACTGGCTCCGGCAAAACGCTAATCATGCACGCGAATATCCTGCAGTATCGCTACTACCTGCAGCGCTACGGTAAAGCCGGCGATATCAACAAAATTATTCTGCTAACCCCCAATGAAGGTTTAACCCATCAGCACCTGATAGATCTGGAAAAATCAGGAATCCGCGCCAGCGAATTTTCCGCCAAGGGCGGCGATCTGTTCGCGCAGGATGTCATTGTTATCGATATCAACAAATTACGCGACAGCGAAAAGCAAAAAACAGTCGCTGTGGACTCCTTCGGTTCGCGCAACCTGTTACTAGTGGATGAAGGCCATCGGGGCACTGCGAGCGGCGGTGGCAGTTGGTACGAGTACCGCCAGAAACTTTGTGCGCTGGGATTTTCCTTTGAGTATTCGGCCACCTTCGCTCAGTCCAGTATCAAATTCGATAACCTGCGTCAGACGTACACAAAGGCCATACTATTCGACTATTCCTATCGTCACTTTTACAGCGACGGCTACGGCAAGCAATCGCAGATTCTCAATATAGAGGCCTCCAGCGAGGATGACCGATTCCGCTATCAGGTGGCGTCCTTGCTTAGTTTCTACCAACAACTTCGCCTCTTTGCCGAACACTCGAAAGCATTCGCCCCCTTCAATCTGCAAACGCCCTTGTGGGTATTTGTAACATCCAAGGTCACCAAAGGCTTCGATAGCAAAGAAGCCAATGACATGGTGCAAGTGCTGCAATTTCTCGATCAGGTGCTAAGTAAGCAACCGGACACCGTCAAGGCCATAGACATTCTGCTCAATAAGGGCATGGAAGCAAAAGGTGGAGTAGACAGATTACATGGGCGGTTTAATTATCTCAATGAGCTGGGGGAAAGCTCTGAACGGCTCTATCTCGATCTGGTTGAAAGAGTTTTTCACTGCAGCGGGGGTCGCCTGCATATTGAAAACATTACCGGAATAGCCGGTGAGATAGCGCTACGGGGCGGCACCTCAGATAGGCCTTTTGGTGTGATCAATGTTGGTGACGACGCCAAGTTGGTAAAGCTTTGCGATAAGCATGACCTGCTGGTGCAGGATGCACGGTTTAGCGAATCCCTATTTCGTGGCATTAACCGAGAAGACTCGGATGTAAATTTACTGTTAGGTGCCAAGAAATTTACGGAGGGTTGGAGTAGTTGGCGCGTTTCCAATATGACCTTGCTCAATGTAGGTAAGAACGAAGGCGCCCAGATTATTCAGTTATTTGGACGCGGTGTGCGCCTGCAAGGTTGGAACACGACGCTAAAACGATCAGCTGAGTTGAGCACTCAGTTGAAAACTGTTGGTATCGAGAGGCCTCGTCATATCGGACTGTTGGAAACCTTGAATATCTTTGGTGTCAAAGCCGACTATATCGCTCAATTCAGAAAAGAACTGGAAGACGAGGATATCCCCGTCAACGAGGGCCTCGAAGAGTTTATTCTTCCGCTCAACCCTATGAGCAAGCTGCCCAACAATTTGAATGTCATTCGGGTAAAGAACTCTGTAGCCAACAAAGCTATTGGTGGTTCCGGTAGCGCCTTTATGGAATTGGCAGAACAGGTGGTGTTGAAAGCCCCGACGGCATTAACTACATCGGAAACTGACTATTTCTGTAGTCCACCCCGAATCCATCTGGATTTTTATCCCCAAGTAGGCGCTTTCGCTACTGATAAGCAAGGCACCCGCACTGTTGGTGCCAAGCAGCAGTGGCTAAAAAGCGTCCATCTTGCCTTGCTGGACAGCCGTAAACTCTACTTTGAGCTACTTGCCTTCAAATACGATAAACGTTGGTCAAACCTAACCATCACTCAAGATGTGGTGGATGACCTACTACAAGACACAGGCTGGTACCGACTTTACGCGCCAGATGAAGCCATGGCGCCAGGCCAGCTAGAGCGTGTAGATCTCTGGCACGATATGGCCATAGCCCTACTACGCAAATACTGTGAGATGTTCTACGGCTTGCGCCGTAAGCAATGGGAAGGTGATAAACTGGAATACCGCCCCATTACCGAAAACACTCAATACCTGCCAGGTGTGAGTGAAAGTACGCCAGATGGTAGCTACGCAATCACATTGGATCGCGTTCGTCACGAATCACTAATCAAGCAATTGAATTCTTTGAGAGAAAAGATAGCTGAGAATGACATAAAGGCTTGGGATGGTCAGATTCGTGAAGGCCTAGAGTTTATCTGGTGCGAGCGTCACTTTTACCAGCCTCTCTTGGCTGCTACGCAAGGCCTGGAATTTCAGGTCTCTCCGGTGGCTCTCAATAGCGGGGAAGGAAGTTTCGTCAAAGATGTGCACAAGGCAGTGACGAATGGAGTGTTTGAAGGATTCGAGGTGTATCTGTTGCGAAATCAGACCGGGCAGGGCGCTGTTGGAGTGTTTCTGGATGGGGGATTTTACCCGGATTTCATTCTCTGGCTAGTAAAGGATAGTCAACAGAAGATTATTTTCGTTGACCCTAAAGGCTTGCGTAACCACAAGCCCAGCGACCCCAAAGTGCAGTTTTACAAAGCTATCAAGGACATTGAAGCTGATTTGCGTGGCAACAGTAATGAGGTAACGGGTATCGAGTTGCATGCATTCTTAATTTCTGAAACTCATTCCGCACAGTTAGCGAGTCAATGGAAGGATGAACAAGGTAATCCGGTGACTCGTGAATTGATGGAGAGTTGGAATATTTTATTCAGTGATGAAGATGACGACTACTTGGGAAAGCTCGTGATGAAAGTGGCTTAGAGCCACTAGTCCGTAATCGCAAGGGTTGCCATTGTGGTCTGATATTAACCGGCTGGAGGCGTTTTGATGTGTTTATGAACGCCAGATTTGGATTCAGGTCGGTCAAATTTGTCGAGCTGTAGATCTAAATCTGCAATGTTTATAGATATCTGGTCCATGCCGTGCGCATGTGAGATTAGTCTATGGTGACGTTCGGAAAAAGGAGCCTGCATTGTAGATCCGCCAAACTCGGCTTTGTTCACTAGCGCTACATGCTGGTACATATGGTAGTGAAGGGCGGAGGCCATTGTGTCAAATGTGCCGACGTCTTTATTGTGGGCAACGATCACAAAAAGATCAGTTTTGTCCTTTAGATCACTTGCTAATCGTAGATCGGTTGCGTCGTAGCATATAGAGCCAGTAATAGAAACTTTTTCCCAAGATTTACTTTGTACTTCAATTATATGTTGACAAGGTCTGTATGGAGAAACTCCATATTTCTTTTCTATATTTGTAAGAAAGGCTTTTCCTTGATCTCTTATAATCCACTGGCGACCGGTATCTGTGTAATCGGGTATAAACCAACGGGCCAAATTGACTATTTCATTGTTATGCTCAACAAAAATCATGCCGGCGAAGACAATTGATCTAGTCTTCTCGGCGAGTCTTTTTAGTAGATCTTGGTCGCTAATATGGACCCCAACCTCCGGAAATATTATTAGATCTGCGGCTGGTCTGTCTAAATCTTTGTCTGCCTCGAGTTTGGTACACAGGGTTTTATATGTAAGTGCGCAGATGCGCGAAATATGATCCCGGTTTCGCACCTTTGTGGATGGGTTATCCATAGTGGGATCGGAGGGCCCGAAGTCTGAAGTGCGTGGGAGCAAATGCTGAACAGAGACTAATCTGAACTTTTCTCCACCTTCGTATTGTGGCCTTTTCACCGCAGTCACTAATGACGGTATATCGGTAGCAAAACAATACGCTTTCTCTAATTCATTAATTCGATGAGTCAATATGTCTTCTAATGAATCTAAGTCTTCAATGAAGGATATTTCGGCGTTGTCAATGAAAGTGGATTCAAATCCGGGCCACTGCAAGCATTTCATCAATAATTCAGAAGCCCACTTTGATGTTGTACTAAATTCTCCTACTAGGGATTCAGGGGCATGCATCATACCCATTCGTCTTTTATACCAGTTTGTCCTCAGTCCTTTATATCCTTTAACCTTGCCAACTTTCCAAAGATTCCCAGTAAAGTCCAAACTTCCAAGAATAGCTGATCGTAAAATTGTACCTATCCAGTAGATACACTGTGGATCTCTAGATCCATCGTTTATCCAATTAGGCACTTTATATCTTGGGTCCTGTATTTCAATATGGGTTATTCTGCATGAGAGCCGAACCCCAGGACGCCAGATCTCACTCCATTCTTCTTTATCACTTCCAATCTGTTGTACAAAAATGTCGCGGGGTGATGAAGATATTACTGATTTTTCTTCGATGCATGCTTTCACTAACGCGAGGCCAAGATTGATTAATGCGGCTTCGTGTTGGAATGGATTGGCTTTTGCATATAGCAGAGCCGATAGCTTTTGCGCGCGGCTGGCAGAAAATGTCGACTGACTTCTCAGAGGCCTTGTCCAACTAAAGATGGCTGTTACATCTGCATATTCAGTTCGACTTTTTAACTTAAGCCACAGTGAATTCCAGAAAGCCCCACCTCGTTTCGCACAACTTTCCAATACTCGGTGCTTGAGGTCAGGGCTTGCAGTACTAAAATGCTCCAATAGTAATGACGCATACTTCGTATGATTGCCAGTTATTTGGCTTGCAACCTCATACAGTGCGGTGATTTCATAACTTGGATTTGGTGTATTTCCTGTGAGGATTGTATGAAGGGATGAATGTATAGACACACGCCTGGGAGTATCCTTCAGAGCCTTGTTCCCAATAGCTAGAAATAATAATGCTTGTCTCTCAACAAAAGCAGGAACTTCTTCGGGGGTGATGGCTTTCCTTGAGTACTTTGCTAGAAGATTCTTTAATCCAGTTGGATTCGATGTGGCCGGGAGAGCGTTGAGCTGGAAATAGGCACTGAAATCAACACCATTACGGAATATATCAGCTAAGAGATAATCAAACATCGCTTGAGTTACGGGGTCAGAGTGTTCTGGTGAGGATATACTGCTTCGCCCAATAATTGACTCCAATACAGGTTCAGCGAGTGTAGGGGACGGAAATATTTCAAAAGCCTTTCTGAGAAGAAGCGCTAAAGAAGGGTCTTGCATCCAAGCCGATATTAGCTTCTTTGCAAGAAGTTCACATTCATTGTCTAGAGGAGATGTTTCACTCGATGAGCTATTGTTAACCGTATCGATCTTCCTCTTGCTGCGGACAATCGACTCGATTCGATTCGCCGCAAATCGCTTAAGTGTATCGGTTCTTACATCAATCGTGGATGAGGCCAAATCTAATAGAGCCTTATCCGCAGATCTTTCGTCTATTTCAGGGAATTCGTCGACTTGAATATTCAGCAAGCCTTCAAGTATTCCGAGTGTACTATCCAGAGAATCCCTGTCCGCCGGTCCGCTAATCTCGCTTTGAAGTATAGTCAATCTCTCGGATAGACTACCCTTATTGTCTAGGTCACTGAGGCTGATAATTTGAGATTTGTTATCATTAAGTCTGAGCTCGGTTCCACCTGATTTTCTCAACAGATCATCGAACCAATTATTAATGGTGTTGATTAAGCCGGATTTTGAGAGCGTTTTATCTACGCTAACAACTAGACGAATATCATCGACGTATCTACAGTAATCATGAAGCTTTATACTCGACGCAGCTATTTCCTGGTCAATATATGAACCGACAACTGCGTCAAATTGAGTTAGATATGAATTCGCCAGGAAACCAGATGCTACCAATCCCTGAGGAAGGCCGCTCCCAATCTCTAAGTTAAGGAGTTCAGCTTTTTTCAATGATTCCGTTGACCAAGACCAGCTTACAATCTTCTTCGCAGCTTTCCAAAAGTCGCTACAAATTGACGTTTCATGATAATCATTGGCTATAGCTTCGAGCCGGCTAATTAGGATTTCACGATCGATACAATCGTAGAATTTTGAGAGATCTAGATTTACGATATAGATCTCAATGTCATCATTGCTTTCGTTGTCTAATCTATGCCCTATTTCTATTGGGCGCTGCAGGAAGTTTTGGTAATCCTCAAAGAATTTACGGTAGGTTTGTGCATTTCCCCATCTAAACCAAGCATCATTCGACTCTTCTCCCCAGCTGCAGAGCAATCTATTACCGTAGCTGTAAACTCGATTCTTCTGGGCTTTAAGAAAATCAATTTCTGAACAATTCCCCTGTGCTGATTCAACTGCATCTGCCAAACAAAGCATCAATGTAGAAGCCCATGTTTGGTCTCTCATCGTGATATGTGCCAATGGTCTTAGTGGTGGCTTTGCTATCCGCTTTTGCCAAGTATCACTATCAATCTGGGCTTTGGGAATCCAGCCATGCTTTCTGTCGATTATCCACTGCTCTGATTTGGGGGCGGGGATGAGCTCTAAGTGGCGAGGAAGTTCACTATCCTCTCGAATACTTTTGGACCATCCTTTAACATTCTCTTCAAGCCCTAATGCAGAAATATCGAGTGCAAGTGTGTCCGCATATGAGTTGTGAGTTCGTATGTACTCATGAGTCTTTTTCCAGGCCTGAGCCAACACTACTTCGTCCGCAAGATAGTCGATGGTTGGGCGCAACTTTCTATATTTTTCTTTGAGGAGTTTCATGTGACCTTTGTTGTTCTTAGAAATGTGCGGAAACACGCGCGATTGACAGCCGTAGGATGCATGTTATCAATATCGTGGGACGATTGGCAGCGCTGATATTGGATTCGAGATAATTAGAGGCCTATATGTGATAGAGCAACACTAATCCTTAGATTCAATCAATAGCACTCTCATAGACCACTTCCCAGCCGGCCTGTCAAAGTAGACTGCCCCAGCTGAGCTTAGAGTTTTCCTACCTCTCGCGAGTCAATAGTCACTTCAGAATCCACTCTAGCCTTTTTACATTTGGCGTGGTCTAACATGGCATATTGTATGATCTCTTTGCCTTTGAGCTTTAGATGGGCACTAAAGGTCGAACAATCTGATTGAGATGATTATTTGAACCATTCAGTTACATGCGCTAAATGAGCAAGATTACTTTATTGTAAGGATGCGATCGATCACAATGGTGAAACTTGGGTATAGGATATTCTTCTACGTTAAAGTCCTTTATATGTAACGAGAAAGCAAGTTGAGCGCTTAGAATTTGAACTATTGGTGGGTTAATCAAAAGCAAACTTACCGCCATGAGCTTGGTGAGGGCTATATGTGGTCTCCCAAACGCCAGCAAGATGGCAGACGGCATTTTTCATATGATTATATGAAGCATATTCAGCCGGGCGATATAGTTTTCTCTTATGCAAACGCAGCAATCATAGCTATCGGTGTGGCGCGAACGTATTGCTATTCATTCCCCAAGCCCGCGGAATTTGGAAGAGCAGGTATTAATTGGTCGGATGAAGGTTGGAAAGTAAACGTGAACTATCGAAGGCTCGCACCACCTGTCCGTACCATGGACCATATTGAGTCCCTGCGTAGATCGTTGCCTCCTATAAAATCACCAATTCAACACGACACCGGAAAAGCAAACCAAGCTTACTTGTTCGAGATCGAAAAGCCACTAGCCCAGGCTCTTGCCCGATTGATTGATGCCTCAACTGTTGATTTAGTGAGAGGGATGTATGTGGCTGACCGCTCAGATCATGTGGACACAATTGATTCTCATATAGATGCTTGGGAAAACATTATTGAGAAAGAGATTTTGTCAGCCACAAATATACCCGAGACCGAAAAACAAACATTGGTGAAAGCTCGCCGAGGGCAAGGAAAATTCCGTGAGGCACTATTGACGCACGAAAACCGTTGCCGCGTTACTGGCGTTGACAGACCAGAGCACTTGATTGCCAGTCACATCAAACCTTGGCGTAGCGCTGATAATGAAGAGCGATTGAACCCTGAGAACGGGTTCATGTTGACGCCATCCATTGATCACTTGTTCGATAAAGGGTTCATCAGTTTTGAGAACAATGGTTCAATTCTGCTAGCTGATGTGGCTGATCGCAAAGCCTTGAAACGAATGGGCGTTATTGGTGAAAAAGCTCCGAGTAATATTGGGAAGCTATCCGAAGGGCAACGCCATTTCCTGGAATGGCACAGAGATGAAATTCTGCTGAGTTAGAATAAGAGCACGAAGCCGTCATAGTGAAAGCTGTATTGCTTTTACGTGTAGAGTCCTTTTTTTCGTCGTAAATGAACCTGCCATCCAACTACCATCATTGATAGACATAGCTAGCGGCAGTCTTTATTCTGATTCCATAAATAATAAGAAAAGACAGGGTATTCTTATGCGCGCCATACGATCTTTATCCGCTTTCGCGTACCCATTAATTTTCCTGCTAGTTTCTAGCCATTCTCAAGCTCAACCGGTCAGTGTCCCCGTTCCACCACTAAGCGACGGCCCCTGGATATACGAAACCGCTGAACAACCCAGAATCCGCGTCAGCGTTGTAGCCGCGAATCTCTCCAATCCTTGGGCCATGGCCTTCACGCCAGATGGCAACCTCCTCCTCACCGAACGCCCAGGTCGCCTTCGCATCATCCGTGATGGCGAACTCGACCCGCAGCCTATTACAGGTTTGCCCGAAATCAGAATCGAAGGAAACGGCGGCTTACAGGACATTGCCTTACATCCGGAATTCGCCAGCAATAGGCTGGTTTATCTAACCTACACCAAACCCATGGAAAACGGCTGGGGCGCACCGGCCCTCGCCGTAGGTCGACTCGAAGGCAGTGCACTCAATGATGTTCGTGATCTCATAGTGACCGAAGCCTATGAGGGCAACTCGGGTTTGAACAGCCGCATCGCGTTTGGCAGTGATGGCAAGCTGTATATGTCCACCGGTGGCAATATTGAAAGTACTGCGCAAGACCTGATGAGCCTGCGCGGTAAAGTACTGCGTATTGAAGACGATGGATCGATTCCTGCGGACAATCCGTTTGTGAATCGGGCCGCTCGGCCGGAGGTTTACTCGATTGGGCACCGCAATACGCTGGGCCTTATGCTGCATCCTGTGACTGGGGAGATGTGGCAGCATGAGAACGGACCCAACGGTGGCGACGAGGTCAATATTCTTGTGCGCGGCGGGAATTACGGTTGGCCAGATGTGAGCTTTGGGCGCGAATATTCCGGCAACAGAATTTCGGAGTATCCGACTCGCGAGGGTTTGGAGTCACCGCTGCTGGTGTGGCTGCCGGCAATCGCAGCCTCGGGTATGACGGTCTACACGGGCGACAGATTTCCCGCCTGGCAGGGCAATCTTTTCGTCGGTTCACTTCGCCAGGGCGGCATCAATGGCACGGGCCACCTGCAGCGCGTTGTCTTTAACGAAGAGAATGAAGAGCTGCGCCGCGAATCCTTGCTGACCGATCTGCGCCAGCGCGTTCGCGATGTGCGGCAAGGCCCGGATGGCTTGTTGTATTTGCTGACTGATGAAGAGCAAGGCGCGCTTTTGCGCATCGAACCGCTTGAGTAGTTAAAGTGGTGAGGACAATTAGAGGATGAAAGTGGATAGAGGGAATTAGCGATAGAAGACGCGCTGGAGCGTGGGTATTTCGATTGCTTTTTGGTGGCATCCACGGGTTTAGCCGCATCCGCCAGCCAATCAGTGTGATGCAAGGGCTGTCCTGACTTTGCAGCGCCCGCCCAATGCAGTAGATTTAGCCTAATAACAACAAATGCAGTTCAGGAGTACCCTATGCAGCATCGCCGCGACTTTCTCAAATTTCTCGCCGCCAGCCCCTTGCTTACCGAATATTCTGCCTTCGCGCAGGAAGTGGAAATGACGCTGGGTGAGAGGCTGACCGACCCGTCTGACGTAATCAATGTGTTTGAGATGGAGGCGGTGGCCCGGGAGAGAATCCCGCCGGCTCATCTGGGCTATCTGAATACCGGTGTGGACAGCGACCTGACCTTGCGCGCCAACCGCGCCGGGTTTAACCGCTATCAGATCAAACCACGCCGGCTCGTGGACGTGAGCGAAACCGACACGTCGATCGGGATGCTCGGTATCGAAGCCAGTTCACCTATCTTTATCTGCCCGGTGGGCAGTCAGGGCGCCTACCACCCTGAGGCGGAGCTGGGCACGGCCCGGGCAGCGGCTGCCAAAGACCATCACATGACCTTGTCCACGGTGGCCTCCACGCCTATTGAAGAGGTGGTTGAGGCGCGGGGTGGCCCTATCTGGTATCAGCTCTATCCTACTGATTCCTGGGACCATACCGTGGCCATGATCCAGCGCGCCGAGCGGGCCGGAGCCACCGCGGTGGTGCTCACGATTGACCTGCCCGGCGGGCGCAATACCGAGACGCAGTCGGTGATGACTCGCTCCGATACCCGGGTCTGCTCGTCTTGCCATACCGGGCAGTCGAAACCGATGTTTGACGGATTGAACATGAACGGCGTGGGCATCAATGACCCAAGCCTGACCTGGGACGTGATCGGCCGCATGAAAGAAGTCGTCAATATGGACGTACTCATCAAGGGGTTGGAGACGGCCGAAGATGCTGCGCTGGCCGTACAGCATGGCGCTGACGGCGTGTGGATTTCCAACCACGGTGGCCGTGCTACCGAAACCGGTCGCGCCACTATTGAGATCCTGCCTGAGGTGGCGGCGGCAGTGAACGGCCGCGTTCCCATCGTCGTTGACGGCGGTTTCCGTCGCGGTACCGACATCTACAAGGCGCTGGCCATGGGCGCGACTGCCGTAGGTATTGGCCGCCCTTATTGCTGGGGGCTGGGCGCTTTCGGCCAGGCTGGTGTCGAGCGGGTATTGGACCTGCTTAACCGCGAGCTGCTGATCACCATGCGTGGCAGCGGTACGCCAACACTGAATTCCATTGGCCCTGACTATGTGCTCGATGCCGGCTACCGCGTGCCCCGTGGGCGCCTGGGGCGGGACTTGCTGTAAGGGCGAATAGACCGAGTTAAAGGCGAGGTTAAGAGTCAATTGACCAGGCCGCCATTGATGAGGACGCGTTAACAAGATTCAGTTAACAAGCCCATTTAACAAGTGCTCATTTAACAATAGCCCGGTTATCAAGGACGCAGTTAATACGGCCAGCTATTCAGCAGTAACGCAATTGAATAAGCAGCATCTCCCTGACCGGGGGATGCTGTGTGCTCTGGCTCAAGGCGCATTGCGACAACGGCCAGCCACTCAAATAGCCGCAGTGCCACATCAGCAGACGAATCAATAGCGCCAAGAAATAAACGGTACTGCAACACCTTTGGCGTCACAAGCAAGCTTGCCCAAGGCGGGCGCTTTTATCCCGGTCCTGTGCATTTTAATACCGGGTCATCCACTCTTCTGTGTTTCCATGGAGGCTTTATGTCTTTAAATCACCGTTCCAGAATAGCTAAATTGCTGTACGTCCTGTCGTGTGTTGTGGCGCTGTTGCTCAATGTTTCTGCTAATGCGCAATCTGGCCCGCCGTCCTCACCGCCAGCGCACTGGGGCCCCATCTCTATTAATCTGGAAGAGATCGACTACCCGTTTCCAGTGGACTACATGGACTTTCGCATTTACAACAAGGACGTGCGCATCGCTTATATGGACGTCGCGCCCACCGGGCCGGCCAATGGCCGCACGGTGATCCTGCACCATGGCGGGCTGTATTACGGCTGGTACTGGGCGGCGGTGGCCGAGGCTTTGGCGGCCGAGGGTTACCGGGTGATCGTCAAGGACCGGCTGGGTTGGGGCAAGTCTTCCAAGCCCGAGATTCCCTATAGCATCAGCTTGTGGGCCTCCAACACCGTGCGGCTCATGGACCATTTGGGCATTGAGCAAGCCGCGGTGGTGGGGCATTCCATCGGCGGGCAGATGGTGACGCGTATAGCCTTTTTGTATCCCGAGCGCGTGACGCATCTGGTGACGGTGAATCAGGTCGGGCTTACTGACAATCGTTATGGCCGTGGCTTTGAGCCACTGACCGGCGAGGCGGATGTGAACCCGGACATGGACGAGGTCTACGCGGGCCTGCTGCGCTGGGGCGAGAATAATTATGTGCAATGGAAGCCGGAATACATTGAGCACATGCGCATCCGCTACGGTAATCGCATGAGCCCCGGCTGGCCTCGCTTCGCTTACATTTATCAGCTCACCGGCCACATGCGCGGCATGGACACAGTGGTTAACGACCGGCAGCACATTCAGACGCCGACACTGGTTATGGGTGGTGAAGAGGATTACCCGAGCTTTGCCGACGAGGCGCGGCAGACAGCGCAACAGTTTCCCAATGGTGAGGTGTTTTTGATTCCGAATGTTGGCCACAACCCACATGAGGAAGTGCCGGATATTGTTAGTGCGGAGTTGATTCGTTTTCTGAGTTTATAGGGACAATCAAAGGGGCTGGAGTAGCTTGATGTTTGATACACAAGCCTTGTTTAATTTTCTCTGACGCTTCTGATTAGAATTAAATCATCTATGTCTAATCGCTATGACACCAGTAGCAGTGTTGAAGGCCAGTTTGAACCGGGTTCAAATGGATTGGTACTTGCTAACAAGTTGGGTATTACTTCCGTTGAAGAAATAGACGACCAAGAGCTTTCATATCTGGATGATATGCAGCAGCACTTGTACGAGACAACCAAGCTAGATCAAGCGCTCACTGTGAAAGATCTTTGTAGTTGGCATAAGAACTGGTTGGAAAATATTTATGAGTGGGCGGGGCAATATCGCAGAGTTAACATGAGCAAAGGTGGTTATACCTTTGCAGCAGCACACCTTATAAGCAAACTTATGCAGCAGTATGAGGAAACGTATCTTTCACGATATACACCTTGCAATGGCATGGACGAAGCTCTGCTTGTAGAAGCTATGGCGGTGTGTCATGTAGAGTTCATCATTGTTCATCCATTTCGAGAAGGAAACGGTCGTTTATCACGCGTGCTCGCAACAATCATGGCACTGCAGGCAGGCTACCCGCCGCTGGATTTCACCTGGATGAGTGAGCGTAAAGAAGAATATTTCGCGGCCATTCAATACGGCCACGCTGGTAACTACGAGTTGATCAAGAAGATTTTTGGGGAGATTTTGCTGACTTCTCAGAGCGAAGCTTAAAAATTTTCAACGACGTTTCCGACACAGAATTACCGGTTTCTACAGCCGTATTTGATGCAATATTCCTGCAGCTATAGCTGCCGGACTTGGCTTCACGTTTGAGCCAGCGATTGCTTTGAGAAAGTGTTTTAGTAGACATGTTTTACAGTATAGTAGAATTGATAAGCCCCGGAAAGCAATAATTAACTCTAGATATCAGCATGTTAGATCGGTAAAGACAGCCAGGAAGCCTCTTCCTGTACCAAGGCGAGTAAACCAATTTTGAGTCCGCTTTATTGTTAATAGTAAAGCGACTTGGACCTCAACCATTCTTAATATCCAACACAATATAGCCACCCGATTTATCATCGTATTGCAGCTTCAACAACTTCGCCTCAGCTGCTTCTTCCAGCAAGCCGCTGAATGACTTAAAGCCGTAGTAGGATTCATTGAAACCGGGCTTGCGGCGTTTCAGCGCCTGCTTGATCATCGAACCCCAGATGCCGCTGCCGCCGCTGCGTTCGGACTGCAATGCTTCGAAAGTCTCCAGCACCAGGTCGAACGCTTCTTGGCGTTTGTCCTCAATCGATTTGCTCGCCGAAGTTTTGTTGCTGCTACCACCACGCTTACGACGTGGTTTGGGTTTCGGTTCGCTGCGCACCAGATCGTCATAGAATATGAATTCGTCACAGTTGGCCATCAACAAGTCTGATGTGGAAGACTTGACCCCTACGCCGATGACGATCTTGTTGTTTTCTCGCAGCTTGCTCACCAGCGGTGAGAAGTCCGAGTCGCCGGAGAGAATTACGAAGGTATCCACGTGGGGTTTGGTATAGCAAAGGTCCAGTGCGTCCACGACCATGCGAATGTCCGCGGAGTTCTTGCCGGACTGGCGCAGGTGGGGGATCTCGATCAGCTCGAAGGCGGCTTCGTGCATGGCGGGCTTGAAGCTCTTGTAACGATCCCAGTCACAATAGGCTTTCTTGATGACGATGCTGCCTTTTAGCAGTAGCTTCTTGAACACCAGGCCGATGTCGAACTTGGCGTACTTGGCATCTTCCACGCCCAGGGCGATGTTCTCGAAATCGCAGAATACTGCGATATTAGTGCTTTCATGTTCGGCCATGTTTTATCCTTGGGGCGCTGCAGTTGCCGGAATTGGAGTTTGTCACCGGCATTGTTTTAAGGGCCCTTGCTTTGTTGCATGGTAACAAAGGAACGCAGACGGCGCAGAGGTCAATTGTGGGTACTGTGAGTACTGAGCGTATTGTGTTTACAGATAGTCGCAGCAGCAAAGCAACAGGCCGTAGGCCCGAAAATCAGAGTTGCCCCTGCTAATGGGCAGATGGTAGAACTATCAAACTCAAGTCACGAAACAGATCCGTATAATTCCATGATGATAAAACCCAGCCTTACTATTCTGGTGCTCTGCCTGACCCTTGGCGCCTGTAGTACGACCAATGTTAGCGACTGGCCCCGGGATATTCCCCCTCAGGCGCTCTTTATAGAGGCCTATCAAGCCGATGCGCGTAATCAGCAGCTGCAGTCACAAAACGAGTATCTGGAATGGGTTATTGGTTTTTATGAGGGCACGCTGCTCTATCCCACTGGCTGGCAGGACGTTGAGATGCAGTTAATGCAGGGCACACCGGTCTCAGAGCGGTCGGCGTTGCTGCCTCGACTTACAGAGCTGGGTGTTGTCATTGGCTCTGAGTGGGCGAAAGACAATGACGTGAGGCTTATCAATAATCGTCTGCTGGCGCTGTGGGGCTCGACTTTACAGTTAATGGTTGGCCCTGAGCAAAAGCTACAGGCTATCAATGAGATAGCACGTGATATTGATCTTTTATTGCTTGGCGAACTGCAAAGAGAGGCTATCAGGGAAGCACGCTATGCAGAGACGCTGGGTTTTGAGGTGTTTGGCGACTTCTGATTGATTGGGCGAAACTCACAGTGTGAGAGCAACAAAAGTCGGAGTAGCCGAAAGCCAGCAATGCCAGTTTCACTCACATTCGCACTCGCACTACTCCGATACTTCACTGCTAACCGGATAGACTTGAAATCTACCCGGCTCCTTACAACCTCTTAACGCCCAGATCAATCAGCCAAGGGGTCAGGTCGCATCTGAAAATGGTAAACCTTGCTGGTGGTGCCGGCGCCGGTTTCCATATGGAACGGTGCGCGGCTCGAGATTGTCGCCCACAAGCCTCTGCCTTTCCAACCGCCATCGGGGTCATCAATACGACCATCCAGCCACTTGGTGTAGAAACCCAGCGGGTAGGGCACTGTCAGGCGCACCCATTCGTCATCGTTGAGTACCAGCAGGCTGCCGGACTGATTGCCGGTATTAATCGGCGTGTTGTCGCCCAGACCCAGGGTGTCGAATTGGTCCACCCAGGTGTAGTAGCTGCCTTCGGAACTGCCGGATTGTTCAATGTTCTTGAACTGGGGCAGGGGTTCGGTGAAGAAGGTCCAGCCTTCCGGGCAGTGTTGCCCTGTGGCTTCGGGGCCGTTGAGGGGGGCACGGCACTGACTGCGGTCGAAGCGGCCCATGTGGCCGCTGGCCAGCGCGACCCAGGCGATACCATTGCGGTCGATGTCCATACCCCGGGGCGAGAAGCCCTCGATGGCATTACCGTCCGCATCAACAGGCAGTTCGTAATACTCGGTTAATGCCGTGGTGGTGGGATCACTGCCCGGCTCGATGCGCACGATGGCACCCGGATAGCCGAGGTTGGAACCCCACACCGAGCCATCCGCGGCCGGCGCGACGGCATAGAGCCCGGAGTTGATGCGTTTGTCTCTGGCCGGGTCGACCGCCGCATCGGGCGCCACGTAATCATCGCGGCGACCATTGCCATTGGTGTCGAGAATGAACGGCGTCCAGCCCTGAGCAGCTTCGGCATCGCCGGTTTCCAGAAATTCGCGGGTGTTGAGCCAGCCCACTGCGGAGCCGCCACCGCTGGTCCACAACGTGTTGTCGGCGTCTTCGGCGAACATCAAATGGTGGGTGCCAAAACAGGTGTTGATGGGGGTGTACTCGTCATTACTCGGATCATACACACCCAGGTGTCGACCGGAGCGGCCGAGTGGAAAGGCCTGCGCGGACGGGTGCTCAGAGCCTTCCTGGCAGAACGCCGGCACATTGCCCGGGTCGCGGGCGCGGGAGGTAATCCATACCCGACCTTCGGCATCCATCATCGGATTGTGCACCGTGGTTTCAGCATCCCAGATCAATTCGTCGCCCCAGAAGGGAGACGACGCCATGGCGCTTTCCGGTTCGGGATTGTAATTGTCATCCTCGGGGAACACTGGAATCTGGTCGAGGCTGTGAGTCGCCGGGTCCAGCACTGGCAGGTAGTCGGCGCTGTTTTCCAGCGCGCCGAAGATCTTGCCATAGGCATTGACGGTTGGGTCGCGGCGGTCTGTCGAGACAAGGTCATGCAAATAGGCGGTGGGGTCGGCCCAGTCCCATTGCGTGATGACGACGTTACGTTCCAATCCCTGTGGCCGTTCCGGGGCGGGGGGAAGCTCGCCTGCGGCGATGCGGTCGGTCCAGTCGGCATACATTTCCAACGTGCGTTGATCGCCCATGCCGGCCAGTGTGCGGGTCATGAAGGCGCCAGCCTGACCGGAGCGCACGCGGCGATCCCACATATCGAAACTGGTTTCCATGTTGGCAAACATGTCGGGAATGGTGCGGGTTGCCGCGTTGCCCATTTGGTGGCAGACCACGCAGCCACCATTGGTGACGCGGCGGATGTAATCGTCCTGGGTGAGCACGCCGATGCCGATGCCATTGCCATCTTGTCCGGTGCCGGGGAATTCATGGGCTTCGGGGATTTCCAGAAGCGAGTACCAATACCCCGCCGGATAATATTCGGCGGCGGTGGCCGCATCCGGGGCGATCTCGGCGGTGAGATCAAGACTCTGGCCCGGGCTGGCCTCGATGCGGGCGGAATCCACGAGGCCGTAACCGCGCACGAACACTTCGTAACTGGCTGGCGGCAGGTCCGGCAGCATGTAGCGGCCCTGGTCGTCGGTGACTACGGTTTTGGAGTAGAGAGTGGGAAGATCGCGGGTTTCGGCGATTACCCACACCCCCGCCTCGACGCCGTTGCGGCTTGAGACGACACCAGAGATGTTGTTACCGCTTTGGGTGCCGGTGGTATCGGGAGTGGCTGCTGCTGGCGCAGTGGTGGCAGACTGGCTATTAGTGTTAGTGCTGGAGTCACCGCAGGCGCTGAGGAGCAGCGCGGAAAGAAGCAGGGTCAAGATCCGGAAATTGTGCGAGGTGTGCATAGTGATCTCTTTGTTATTATCAGGAATAGCAGAATAGGGCCTGCACCCGCTAAAAAAAAGGGGGGCAGCAAACGAGTTACAGCAAAGGGGACAGTGAAGCCATAGTAAAGTAACCAGGCACCCTGATTCAAAGCCACCCGGCGCAGTTGGTCATCATCTCCGCTCAAAAAGGCAAGACCAAAATAGTTCAGTCCCCTTTTACTAACGCGCCATCTTTTCCGGCCAAACCGTGATACACTCCGCGCCCGCTTTGGACCGCCTCAGCGGATTAACCACGATCCAGACCAACTCGACACTTTCGATACTCTCGACACTTTCGATACTCTCGACTATTTCGACATTCTCGATCTTTTATTGATTTTTACCACACGAGCTAACTATGACTACCGAAGCGGCAACCACGTTTGACCAGCTACAACTGGCTGCGCCCCTGATTAAAGCCTTGCAGGACGTCGGCTATGAAACGCCATCACCGATTCAGGCGCAGACTATTCCGTTGTTGTTAGCCGGTCGGGATGTGTTGGGTCAGGCCCAGACGGGTACTGGCAAGACGGCGGCGTTTGCACTGCCGGTGTTGTCCCAACTGGATATGTCGCAGAAAGATCCGCAGGTGCTGGTGTTGGCGCCGACCCGGGAGCTGGCGATTCAGGTCGCCGAGGCGTTTCAGACTTACGCGAATAATATGAAGGGCTTTCATGTCCTGCCAATCTACGGTGGTCAGGACTACAGTGGCCAGATCCGCGCGCTCAAGCGCGGTGTGCACGTGGTGGTGGGTACGCCGGGCCGGGTGATGGACCACATGCGCAAGGGCACCTTGAAGCTGAATAAGCTGAAGACGCTGGTGCTGGATGAAGCCGACGAGATGCTGCGCATGGGCTTTATCGACGATGTGGAATGGATTCTGGAACAGACGCCGCCAACACGGCAGATTGCGCTATTCTCAGCGACTATGCCGGCCGAAGTGCGCCGCATTGCCAATAGTCACCTGAACAACCCCGAGCAAGTGACGATTACCGCCAAGAAGGCGACGACCGATTTGATCCGCCAGCGGGTCTGGCCGGTAAGCGGCACCCACAAGCTGGATGCCCTGACGCGCATTCTCGAAGCCGAGACGTTCGATGCCATCATCGTGTTCGTGCGCACTCGTATAATGACTACAGATTTGGCAGACAAATTGTCGGCGCGCGGTTTTGCCGCCACGGCCCTCAATGGTGACATTGCCCAGGCGCAGCGTGAGCGCACGATCGACAAACTCAAGAAAGGCACGCTGGATATTCTGGTGGCTACCGATGTCGCCGCGCGCGGTCTCGACGTGGACCGCATCAGCCATGTCATCAACTATGACATCCCCCACGATACAGAAGCTTACATTCACCGCATTGGTCGTACTGGCCGCGCCGGCCGCAAGGGTGACGCCATCTTGTTTGTCGCACCGCGCGAGAAAAGAATGTTGTTCGCCATCGAGCGCGCTACCGGTTCCAAGATCGAGATGATGCAGCTGCCGTCAACGGAAGTGATTAACAACAAGCGCATCGCCGAATTCAAGCAGACTATTACAGACACACTGGCCGGCGGCGATCTGTCTCTGTACAGCCAACTCATTGAGCAATATCAGCTGGAGCACAATGTGCCGGCCGAAGAAATTGCCGCGGCGCTGGCCAAGATTGCGCAGGGCGATTCGTCGTTGTTATTGAAGAACGAGCCGACGCCAAAGATCGACAAGTCCTGGAAGGAAGACAAGGGCGGGCGAGGTGATCGTGGCCGCCGTGACAAACCGGAACGCGGCCGTCGCAGTGAAGCACCACGCTCGCGACAAAAGTCTTCACCACCCGATAAGGGCATGGAACGCTTTCGCATCGAAGTCGGCCACAATGATTTCGTGATGCCGGGCAACATCGTCGGCGCCATCGCCAACGAAGCTGGGCTGGATGCCAAAGACATTGGCCGCATTAATATCTTTGACAGTTTCAGTACGGTGGATCTGCCGACTGGCATGCCGCCCGAGATTTTCAAGGATTTGAAAAATACCTGGATCTCCAAGAAGAAAATCAACATCACGCATTTTACTGGTGATCTGGATGCCGAGGCAGCCAAGTCCCGTAACGCGGATGTCGGTGATCGCCCGCTGCGCAAGAAGCCAAAATCAAAAACTAAAACGAAGGCCGGCGCGAGCGACAAGATGAACGACAAGGCCAAGAAGCGTAAGAAAGCGAAGAAATCCAAGAAGCCTTCGCCGGGTAAGGCCTCGCCGAATTAGAAAAAGGGGACAGATTTATTTTCGCCCGTTTTCAAGGGCAAAAATAAATCTGTCCCCTTTTTCTCTTTTTCTCTACAACCATCCTTTGTATTTAAAGAACAAATACGGAGCAACCGCCGAGCCGAGCATGGCACACAGCGCCACCGGGTAGCCGTAAGGCTGGCTCAACTCCGGCATGATATTGAAGTTCATGCCGTAGATGCTGGCAATCAGTGTCGGCGGCAGAAACACTACCGCGGCGATAGAGAACGTCTTGATGGTCTGATTCTGGCGGATGTTGATAAAGCCCTGCGTGGAATCCATCAGGAAGTTGATCTTCTCGAACAGAAAGGTGGTGTGAGACATCAGGGTATCGATGTCGCGCAGAATGTCCCGGCAAAACTCCTGTGCTGCATCTTTGCCGCGCAATTGCCGTTGCAAAAACGTGACGGCCCGTTGCGTATCCATCAAACACAAACGAATCTTGCCGCTACTGTCTTCCAGTGCCGCCAGGGTATCGATCGCCTGATTCAGTTCCGAGTCGTGTTCTTCCAATACCGTGTGACTTTCCTTTTCCAGCGTGTGGTGCAGGTCTTCGATTGTGTCGGCGAGATTCTCGACCTTCTGGTCCAATAGCGTCAGTAACAGCTCGGACGGGTCCCGGCATTCCACCTGGCCACGGCGGGCACGCATGCGCAGCAAACGAAAGTCGGCCAACTCATCATCGCGAATGGTGAGCAGGCGGCCAGGTTGCATGATGCAGGCGACCGACGAGGTGCGGTGGCGGCCTTCGGCTTGGGTCAGGAACAGGGAGTGGATATGGACTTCCGGGCCAATCACGAAGAAACGTGCCGTGGCCTCGATCTCATCCATGTCGTCTGCCTCTGGTAATTCATCGGTGACAAAGCTATCCAGCAAGCGGCGCTCGTCATCGTCCGGACTTTGCGCATCGATCCAGTCAGCGTCTTTGATTACTGCAGGATAGTCTTCCGGCTCCGCGTCAAGATTGCGGATGACACTGTTCTCAACTTTGAAAAACCGTAACATGTGATTTCCTGTCCACTTCAATAGGTTGCGCGTGGCCTTGCGCTGTTTCTGCGGCAACTCTTTTGCGTATCGTCCTGCGCACTCGCTTCACTAATGCTAGAGCCTTGTTAGCGTGCTGCAATCTCGCGTTGCAACAGGCGCAGTATGGTATCTCTGTTATTGGCCGGCTGACTGGTCAATATAACAAACGGGTACAAGCCATCGGTGCGTGATATGTAGCCAGCATAATTATACACCCCGGTGAGCGTACCGCTTTTGCGTAGTGAGTCATCTTGTTCAGGTAATAAATCGGCATAGGGCAAGAACGTATCCAGTATAGCCATCATGGTCGCCGCAGTTGTACGTTGCGACCGGCCTAAACCGGATCCTTCGATCATTAACAGTTTGCTCGGGTCACTACCCACGCCCGCACCGTAGAGCGATGTCAGGGTCTGTTGCAAGACCTCTCTGGCGGTTACGGCGGTTGCCGGATAGCCGTGCTCCTGCGCACCGATGGTTAAGAATAACTGATTGGCAATAAAGTTATTGGAGTAGCGCAGGAGACCTTCCAGATTATCTCGTAGTGAGCGGGAACTGCGATGGGGATAGACCAGCGTCCAGTTGTCGTTCACCGCTTGCCGGTAAAATTCGTTGTCGATAACAGCAATACCGGCACTCTCCAGAAAAATACTGAATAGCTGCTGCGCCTGGCGCAAGCCAGTCTCCGGATTCTGGCCGACGTTAATGCGTTGTGGCGTACCGGCAGAGACTTGCGTGGCCAACTCACGCGCCATCGGTGTCAGTGGCGTTTGCGGTTCGCCGGAGCGCAACTCGCCACTTGGCGCCCAGGCCAGATTTACCGTGTTGAAATTAACAGCCAGCGCACTGTTGCGCGCGGCATACGGGTCAAGTGCCCCTGATTCAATAGGCAGATCAGGGGCTGGCTCAAACGCCGAGTCATCCATTATCAGCCGTCGTACTTCCGATATACCCAGCTGTGCCAATTGTTCGGCAATCAATTCAATCTCTTCGGACACTAAAAACGGATCGCCCAGACCGCGGACCAACAGATCGCCATTATCGTTCTGATAAAAATGCGTCTCGAAACGGAAATCTTCGCCCAATACGCTAAGCGCAACTTGCGCCAGTGGCAGTTTCAGTACGGAGGCGGGGGTCAAAGAAAGAGTCGGGTTAATGCTGACGAGTTCTTCGCCATCGGGTGTACGCAGCATCACACTGCCGTTGCCGACCAGTTGGGCAAGGCGACCCTGATCTGCGGCCATGAGCAAACCCGGCAAGACCATCAATAAAAAGCCAGGCACCAGATGGCGACAATTGTTGGCCAAATAGCTCATCGTGCTGTCTCGTTCATGTGTCTGTCTGCGCTCATACTTTACTTGCTTTACCCAATCGTAAATGTGATTCCCAGCTTCTCTTCAGACAGCGCCCACAATTTCTCACATAGCGCTTTGTCTGAGGCCTTCTCCGGCAATGGTACACGCCCTGGTTGACCAGTGCGTTCGTCCTGGCCGGTAGGGCCGATAAAATCGCCCGCTTCGACATCGTTTCTGAAGGCCGCATACATCAATGACTCGGCGCCCTGTTGCTGGGTAGATATGTTCATGAATCGGGTCAGCACGGGTGCCATGAGTCGCAAATATAACGGCATATTGCGCGACAGCTGCGTGTTCGATGCCCCCGGGTGTACCACAATGGCTTTGATCTTCTTGCCTGCTGCGGCCAACCGGTCTTTTAGTTCCATGGTAAACAGAATATTGGCCATCTTGCTTTGGCTGTAGGCGACCATGCCGGACATACCATAGAGTTTCGGGCCGTCATCGTAGTTGCCGATAAAATTGAGATTATCAAAATAGATATCGGCATAAGGGCGTCGCGCCGCCAGGCTGGAGACATTAATAATGCGCGTCTCGTAGTCCTGATCCAGGCGCTCGATAAGCAAGGATGTCAGATAGAAATGCCCCATGTGGTTGGCATCGAACTGCAATTCCAGATCGTTGGCCGTGATGGTGTAGGGCGGGCCCATGACGCCGGCATTGTTGATCAGTAAATTCAGATAGCCGTAGCGCTCTTTGAAGGTCGCGGCGAACTGGCGAATACTCTCCCGATCGATCAGATTCAGGGGAATAAAATCCACATCAGGATCAGTGACAGCCCTGTTGATCTGGGCAATAGCGGCTTTGGCATTCGCTTCGCTACGGCAGGCCAGAACGACCTTATAGCTATCTCCGGCCAGCTCGAGCGCGGTTTCCAGACCCAGACCACTGTTGGCGCCGGTCACTATGGCAATTTTTTGGTCGCTGTCACTCATTGAGTTCTCCCCGAATTGTTGTATCACCTGATTGGTCTACTCTTTACAGGTTAACACGAGTCAGGCGACATGCGTTGTGCTGCTGCCATGCAGAATGGCATCCGGCTTGCGACTCGCGCCGTGTTTGGACATGATGGAGTCCCCTGAATTTACGGTCACCACTTAACACCGCCAGCGAAGCGGGTCCGGATCAAACAACCCATGCCCGACGCCACAATCTACTTTGCCTATCCCGGAGATCTGGACACTGCCACCGGCGGTTATCGTTATGATCGTCAGGTGATTGCCGAGCTGCGTGCCAGTGGGCTGACAATCGAAACGCTGTCCTTACCGCCTCTTGTGCCGCATCCGAGTCAAGTTAATCTAGGCAGGGTGGCGCAGACTCTGGCGGCGCTACCGGATGACGCGGTAGTGGTTATCGACGGACTGGCGTTTGGCGTCATGGAGGCCATTGCCGAACGCGAAGCACCGCGACTGCGACTGGTGGCACTGTGCCATCACCCTCTGGCATTGGAGAGTGGTCTGGATGCAGCTGAGCAGCGGGCTTTGTTTGAGTCCGAGCGGCGGGCACTGGCCTGTGCTCGCGCCACCATCGTCACCAGTGAGCACACGCGACAGATTCTTGTTGAGCAGTTTGCCGTGCCAGCCGGCCGTATAACAGTTGCTTTACCCGGCACCGAAGCGGTGGCCTTTGCCGAATGCAATGGTGACCCGGTGCGCTTGTTAACCGTAGCAACACTGACCCGGCGCAAGGGTCACGACGTACTGATTGAGGCCTTGTCGATGCTTGTTGATTTGCCATGGCAGGCACGCTTTGTCGGCGGCGCCGAATTTGATTCAACGTGGGCCGCGGAGTTACAGAACCGCACTGCCAATCTTGGCCTGAGCGAGCGCATCTGTTTTGCCGGGGCAGTGGACAGTACACTTGTTGAATATCCGCAAGCGGATGTGTTTGTCTTGCCCTCCCGGTTCGAAGGTTATGGCATGGTGTTCGCCGAAGCGCTGGCCGCAGGTTTACCCATTGTCGCGGCGCGTGCCGGTGCGGTGCCAGATGTGGTGCCCGGGACGGCCGGTATACTGGTGCCGCCTGATGATAGCGAGGCCTTGGCTGCCGCGCTGCGGGCGATCATTACTGATAAAGGGTTGCGCACCAAGCTTCAATCTGGCGCACGACAGGCCGCAGCACAATTGCCCGGCTGGGCAGACTCGGCGGCGGTGGTAGCAAACGTATTAACAGAGGTTGCCAGGGCATGAGTGGTTTCAGTATTGATTGGTTGAATTTGCGCGAGGCGGCCGATCATCGCGCGCGCGATGCTGCGCTAATGATGAAAGCGCTTGCGTGGTTGGCTGCGCACTCTGCCGAGGCTGATGGTAGTGACGCGCGCAAGCAGCAGAACGCAGCAACAATTGTAGATCTCGGTGCCGGCACTGGTTCAACCCTGCGTGCTTTCAGCGCGATCGCGAATAAATCAGATGGACGGCGGCCCGAGATCAATTGGCGGCTGGTCGATCAGGATGTGGCGTTGCTTGCTGAAGCAGCGCGCCGTCATAGCCAGACGCATTCTCTGCAAGCTGTTGAACAGGATCTGTCTGACATCAAGAACCTGCCACTGGCAGGGTCGCAACTAATCACGGCTTCGGCACTGTTTGATCTGGTGTCAGCTGCGTTTATAGATGAGTTGGTTACTGTCCTGCATACCTGCGCGCAACAATCGCCAATCGCGCTCTACTCGGCGCTCAATTACGACGGCACTACCAAGTGGTCTCCTGACCATCCTCTTGATGAGCTTGTGTTGGCTGCGTTCAATCGTGATCAGCAAACGGATAAAGGCTTTGGTAAAGCACTGGGCCCACGCGCCAATACATACATTCAGGAAAAATTTGCAGAGGCAGGCTTTCAGGTTATCACCGCCGATAGTCCCTGGCAGTTAAATGGCGATGACGCAGAGTTGGTTTGTGCACTTGGCGAAGGCATTGCCAATGCGGTCAAGAATGATGCGGAGATCGATGCGGACGAATTGCAGCAGTGGCTTGCGTTTCGACAAGCGAACGCCGGTTCAGGCCGTTGTAGTGTGGGACACATGGACCTTCTTATAACATCTGTCTCTTGGTAAGGGCGTAATGGATGGCAAGGATGGTAAGGGTGGTAGGGATGGTAAGTGTGATAAGAATAGCATGGATGGCAAGGGTTGCCGGAGCGGATCAGACATCTCGTATCTTGTGACGTCTACAACCGCAATGACCACTAGTTACAAATTGACACAGATCTTTCTCAATTACTCTCTTCACGTTCGTGCTTTTTAAAATCGATTTCCCTTTTCACTTGCAGAATAGTTCCTATTTATAGCGCTGTATGAGGTTTCCTACGCGTTGATTGGGGTATAAGTTGCGATAAGTGATTGAACTGTGGGGAAAGTTGACCGCGTAGTAGCAGTTATCTATGCTCGATCGACTAGAAGATGAATATTCAAACTGCCAGACAGGAAAAAACTACAGAACCGCGAATCAGCGCGTTTCGCGAGGAGATGCGATGTTAACCGAAAATACGAAGCCCCAACTACTATCCCCAACGCTAAGAGCACTGCTCTGGCTAACTGCGTTGCCAGCGAGCCTGGTCATGGCCGAGCCAGCAGACTGGGAGATCGACTCCGAGCATTTTTCCATTGTTTTTGAGGCCGAACACATTGGTTACCAGCAACAAATGGGCATGTTTCTCGAAGGCTCAGGCGAGTTTCGTTATGACCCCGAGACTGGTGAACTAAGCGGCGGCCGCGTCGAGATCGCGGCAGAGAGTCTGTTCAGCAATCACGACGACCGCGATGAGCATTTACGAGGTCGGGACTTTCTCAGCGCCAATCGCCATCCGTTAATCGTATTTGCAGCCACCGGGTATACACCAAGCACTGGTGATATGGCTCATGGTACACTCAGTGGTAATCTGACAATGCTCGATGAGACCCATCCAGTAGAACTCGACGTTATAATTAACAAGCATGCGGAATACCCGTTTGGTCACCGCGAAGAGACGCTGGGTATCTCTGCCAGTACAACGATTATGCGTAGTCGTTGGGGCATGGACTACGGCGTCAGCAATGACATGGTGGGAGATGCCGTGAAGCTGCGCTTCGAGTTCGAGGCTATTCGCCAATAGTCATACTGGCCATCGGATCGACTAAACGCCAGAGTTAGAGAAAGCACTATTGGCTAACTGAAGAAGAACTATAGAACATTATAAAAAGAGCTATAAAAAGAACTATAAAGAGAGCTATCGATAGAGCAGTCAACAGCGCTATCAATAGAATTATCAACAAAGCTATCAAAAGAGTTATCAAAAGAACAATAAGAAGGAATCTGCTGGATAGTGATAGAAGGTGGTAAGAGGTGCTAGAAAGCACCGGGTAGTGTTGCCAGAAATTGTTAGCGATTAGCAGCACAACCGCCGCGCAGGAAATACTCAATCAGGGTCAAGTCGCCTCACCAACTAATCCGTTTTGAGTCAATCTCCGTATTCACTGCATGTTCGGACCGTTGCCAGTGGCAGCAAGGTCTTTCCACGATTCTACCGCCCATTAACTAACCGTATGATGAACTGTGATGAGTGAACTTCCTGCTGACCGTATAACGGTTACCCGCATTACCAATGCCCGCGTGCCAACCGATTACGGTGAGTTTCAGCTTGGCTACTACAGTAATACCCTGGATGAGAAAGATCATTTGGCTTTTTATATGGGCGATGACCTGAGCGGCGACGATGTTCTCGTGCGCGTGCACTCGGAATGCCTGACTGGCGATGTGTTCGGATCGCGCCGTTGTGATTGTGGTGAGCAACTGGATCAGGCGCTACAGGTAATAGCCGAAGAAGGCCGCGGCGTGTTGGTGTATCTGCGACAGGAAGGTCGCGGCATTGGTTTGTTGCAAAAATTGCATGCCTATAATTTGCAGGATGAAGGCCACGACACTGTGGATGCCAACCTGATGCTAGGCCACGGTGCCGATGAGCGCAGTTATAAACTGGCGGCTTTGATCCTGGAAGATCTGGGCATCGAGTCGGTGCGCCTGATCACGAACAACCCGGACAAGATTGCCGCGCTGGAAGTGGATGGCATCAAGGTCAATGAAAGGGTGGAATTGCCCGCGGCGTTTAATGCGGACAATTCACTTTACCTGATGACCAAGGCCAAGCGCATGAATCACATGCTGAACGTGCCTGCTGCATCTGCTCAGCCAACACCACCTACTTCACCTACTCAGAATCGCGACAGTGACCCAGTCGAACCTCAACCAGCAGATTGAAGATTGGCTGCGTTCGCGCATCGCCGCTTGCCAATCCGATGACCGCCCATTTATTACCCTGGCCTACGCTCAGAGTTGGGATGGCAGCATCACGACGCGTTGTGGTGACACCGTCAGCTTTAGTGGTGATGAGTCCATGCAGGTCACGCATCAATTACGCAGTCTTCACGATGGTATTCTAATCGGCGTCGGTACCCTGTTGAGCGATGACCCTCAGTTGACCGTGCGCGAATGGGATGGTGCTAATCCGCAACCCATAGTGCTGGACAGCCAACTACGCACGCCGGCTACCGCCAAGCTTTGCAGCCACCCCGATAAGCAGTGTTGGGTGTTGACGGTTAACAACGAGCCGCATTCACTCGGCGATAACGTGGACGTGTTAATTGTTAGTGGCGACGAAGCCGACCCCCAACAAGTGCCGCTTGACGAAGCTATGAAGCTGCTGCGCCAACGTGGTATCAAGTCGTTAATGGTGGAGGGCGGTGCTGAAATAATTACGGCCTTCTTGCAAGCGCGTCTGGTGGATGCGCTGGTACTGACTGTTGCGCCCAAGTTAGTCGGTGGCTATAAGGCGGTTGATAATTTGCAGTCAGCCGGTAGCAATACCATACTGGAAATCAATCCGATCTATTCGGGCCATGCCGGTCGTGATCTGGTCATGTGGGGCGACCTGCAATACGCAGACGAGCCAGCTAGCGACGACTAAGTCAGCGCCGCGCTGCAAGGCGATTTTCGGTTGAGAAAAAAGCTGGCCGGAATAGAGTGTCGTAGCTCTTTATTCGGGTTATTGGTACGAAGCGCTTATTTATACGAACCTGGTTATATAATCAAACCTGTAAAATAGACAAACGAACAATCACCCACGCAGCGAAACCAACAAGGCCATATACTTGAACGCGCAACAACTCTGGTTTACTAACCCTTTTCAGGTCGAACTTCGCGAACAGCAATTGTCAGCGCCGGAGTCCGGGCAGGTGCTGGTGCGCACGCTGTATTCCGGTATTAGTGCTGGCACCGAGATGCTGGTTTATCGCGGGCAGATCCCCGAGTCGATGTCGCTCGATGCGAGTCTGGATGAGGGTCTGGATGAGGGTCTGGTTGAGAGTCTGGATGAAAGCCTGGATGCAATAGGCACTGGCCAACTTGCCTATCCCTTGCAATATGGCTATGCCTGTGTCGGAGTCATCGAACAGGTTGGCAGCGGTGTCAGCGAAGACATGCTTGGTGTGACAGTCTTTTCTTTTCAGCCACACGCCAGCCACTTTGTTTGCCCGGTGGCGGCGGTCATTCCTGTGCCAGAAGGCGTCGATCCGAAAGCGGCGGTCTTTCTGGCTAACATGGAAACCGCAGTGAATCTGGTGCTGGATGCCAAGCCACTCATTGGCGAACACGCCGTGGTGTTGGGCCAAGGTGTGCTCGGTTTGTTAACAACCAGTTTGCTGGCGCAGTTTCCATTGGCCAGTTTGCTAACCGTGGATGCTATTGAGATGCGGCGTTCACTCTCTAAACGGGCTGGCGCAATGCAGGTATTCGATCCGAATTCTGAAAGCGCTATCGATTCTTTGCAGAAACACCTAGGCAGTGCCGCCGCCAATGGTGGTGCAGATATAGTGCTCGAGCTAACTGGCGCTCCCGCTGCACTGAATGTCGCGGTTGCGAGTTGCGGTTACGCAGGTCGCATTGTCGTGGGGAGCTGGTATGGCAGCAAGCGGGCCGAGATCAATCTGGGCGAACGCTTTCATCGTCACCGCATGAGCATTGTCAGTAGTCAGGTAAGCACCATCGCACCTGAATTGACTGGCCGCTGGGACAAGGCCCGGCGTTTCACGCAAGCCTGGGAGATGATCGGCAAGTGCCAGCCCGAACAGTTTATTAGCCATAGCCTGCCGATCAGCAGAGCAGCCGAGGCTTACCAATTGCTGGATGCCAATGCGGCAGATGCAGTGCAGGTAATATTCGACTACTCGGGCGCTTGACTCATACCCTGAATAAACCAATACCCTAACCAAACAACGATTTCGCACAGAGGAAGTTCGCATGTACACACTCTCCGTCAAGAATGACTTTATCGCCCAACACTATCTGATCGGTGGTGACTGGGGGCCGGAGAATAATCCCCATTCGCATCATTATGTGATGGAGGTGCGGCTGGAAGCGGCCGAGTTGGACCAGCATGGTTATCTGGTGGATATCGTCAAGATCGAAGCCGAGATTGCCAAAGCCGTCGACTATTTTAGTGACAGCATGCTCAATGACTTGCCGGAATTCGCCGGTCTTAATCCCAGTCTCGAGCACTTTAGTCGTATTGCTTGTGAGAAGTTGCTGGCGGGAATCGAGCCGCCGGGCTCAGGCCGCTTTAGTATTCGCCTGTGGGAAAACGACACTTGCTGGGCGGCGTACACAAAAGATTTTTGATGGCTGTAGTGTGCGTGTTGCTAACTACTTTGATTTAACTGTGAGTTGGCGCCGGGTCTAATGGTTTGTGCAAGCCAGGAAACAGCGCAGCTCCGGCAAGCAGGACCGCGACATCACGAAGCCGCATTAACACAATCAATGCGGCCGCTGCCGACAGGGGCAGTGCCAGTGCCTGAAACGCCCAGAATAGCGCCGCTTCTACACTGCCAATACCGCCCGGTAGCGGCAACAGAAATGCCAGACGGACGATAGTAAAGAGAAAGACAAACGTCGTCAGGCCTTGTTCGCCACCCAAGTCGATCCCCGCGAAGCCCAACAGTAACCAGAACTCGGCGATCATGGTCAGCCACGCCAAGAGTGAAACCAACAATGCTGCAATGAGTGCAGGGCGTTGTTGACCCAGCAACGCTCGTAGTGACTCGTTGAGTTGTTCCCAATGACTATCCAATCGCGCAAGACGCGGATGATGTTGCCAGGGCCGGGTCAGGCGTTGGATCCAGCCGCGCACGCGTTGCGGTTGTGTCAACAGCACCCAGGCCAATACACCCATCGCCAGCAACAAGGCTAACAAGACACCGGCGATGAATTGCCAGTCAACAAAATCGATCGCGCTGGTGGTGAGCAGGGCTAGTACTGCCAATAACAGAATCGCGAAGTTGATCCAGAGCTCATAGAAGCGATCGAGGCCGACGCTGAGCAAGGCCGAATGGCCTGGCACGCCATAGCGTTTCCACAGCCAATACACCTGTAATGGTTCGCCGCCGAACTGTGGGCCGGGGGTGACAAAACTGATGAGTTGTCCGGCTTGCCGTATGCGCAGTAGCTGGCCGAGTTTGACAGACAGGCCCATGGCGTTACTCAGCAGTTGCCAACGCCCGGCCAACAGCACAATCACGGCGACGTTGATTGCTATCCAGATTAGCCACTGTGCGGAGCGTAATTGAGTGATGGCCTGCATGAGGGCATCGGCGGGCAAGCGGCTGACAATCCACAATGCCAATCCGGCGGCGAGTGGCCAAGTCAGGTAATGCAGGATTGTGGTGTTGAGTTTCAAGCGCCGTCGTACCTGTTGAGCCAATGGTCGTCGGGCAACCACAAACTATAGCGCCCGGTGCCAAACAACATCAGCCACACGACACCGCAAAATACGATGGCATCGATACTGTGCAGTTCATGGCCGGCAAAATAATTGGCCAACAAACCGATCAACATCAAGCAGGCAGCGCGACCTGCAACGCCGGTAAGAATTAATGCACTGCCGAGAACAAAGCCGGCACCCACCAACGCACTTACCGTTCGACCGTCAGAGTCCAGGCCCGACCAAATGCCCGGAAGTCCGAGCGTGGCAATGAGTAGCACTACGATCAGCACACGCAGTGCCGGTTGCAGTACCGAGTACGCTAGCGCACTCAGGCGGCGGAAAAAATGATCAGTGTTGGGGTTGTCGCGGCTAAGCCGGCCGCTGACAAATAACCAGTCGACAATAAAACCAATGAGCGCAGGCAGCATAAAAGCAAACCCGGCCAGCGTCGTGACCGGTGGATAAAACCACGGCCAAAGCGCGACGACGAGAAAGCCCATCTGAAAACCAGCCCAGGCACGTCGGTGCATGGCGGGTGGCAGGGGATAAATTGGCAGCCCTTGTTGTTTGCGCCAGATAAGCCCGCCGTGGAAGACATAGTAGGCGACACCGAACAGCAAGTAAGTCCAGTGCACCTGGCCATAACCAAAGGCCAGCAGTGAGGCGATGGCCAGACCGAGGGCATCACTCAGCATATCCAGTTCATTGCCCAGCAGGCTGCTGTGGCCAGTCTTGCGCGCCACATAACCATCGACGCGATCCAGTATGGCGCCGCAAAAATACAAGCTGCCCGGGACCCAGGCCATAACAGCTCCGACCGGCCATTCCTGAAAGAGAAAGCCGGCCACGGCGGCCAGAAAATAGGCACGCAGCAGGGTAACGAGATTACCCCAACCCAGTGTGGCGTAGAGTTGTGTATTTTCGTCGGGCCGATTGAGTTCTACGCGGCGCACGGCCTGATAACAAACAAAGGCCCATACCAGCATGGCTTGTAACAACCATTGCATGGCGCCACCGGTTTGCCAGCTATAAGCGAGTAATCCCGAAAGAACAAAAAGCGCGAGGGCGCCATAGAAGGCAAGCCACAGGAGCTCGAACAGCAGTTCTCTGGGAATGCTCTGCGAATCAGTGTCGCTTTCAGTGTCAGACATAGGGATTGCGTAGCTGAATAATGAGAAGTTACAAAACGAGAAGGTCGAAAATGGCTAATCGCAGAGTAGGTGAAGAGTAACTTGGCTGCACGAGATATTAAAGATTGATCCAACCTTGTTCCGTACGAGTCGAGGATGACGCCTGGACTCGTACGGATTAGAATTCAATCCAGTCGCAAAACAGGTTAAGGCTGTAGCCCCTGATAGATCAGATTACGTGCCACCTCACCCATATTAGCGGCTCCGGGGCGACGTTGGCCCTGGGCCTGAATCATCGACAGCCAGAAAATGTTGTTGGCCGGATCAATCCAGAATGAAGTACCTGCCGCGCCGGCCCAATTGTAAGTGCCGGGGCCTGCAGGTGTGCCTGCGGCCTGTGGATCGTAAGTCACCGCGAAGTCGACACCAAAGCCGACACCAGGCTGGCCAACACCACCGATGGCATATTGCATGGACTCTTCACCAGTCAGGCTGTTAGTGCGCATGATGCGCACCGATTCGGGTGACAAAATGCGAGTGCCTTCAAGTTCACCTTCGTTAACGAGCATCTGAATAAAGCGGGCGTAGTCGTGGGTTGATGACACCAGACCGCCGCCACCAGACTCGATACGATCAGGGTTCAGATAGCTGGGACGGTCAGCACGATGTGGTTGCTGGGCGAGTTGATTGCGCTCGGTATCCCAGTAGTGAACTTCGGCGAACCGCGCCTGATCCTCAGGCGCAACATAAAAACGCGTGTCCATCATGTCCAGGGGTTCGAAAAGCTGGGTGCGTAAGAACTCACCAAAACTCATACCGGTAATCTGTTGCACGATGTAGCCTTGAATATCGACACCGATGGAGTAGTACCACTGGGCGCCAGGCTGAGCGAGTAAAGGAATGTCAGCGACCTTGGCGACAAGTTCGTCGAGATCGTCAGAGGCCAATACTGCCTGATCGCGAAAGGCGGTGTTAACCGGATCATCGCCGAACAAGCCGTAGCCAAAACCGGCAGTGTGATTAAGCAGTTCACGCATGGTGGGTTGGCGCTCCAGCGGTTCCAGTTCCACATTGCCGTTGTCATCGTAGCTGGCAAGTACCTGAAGATCCGCGAATTCGGGAATGAATTTACTAAGTGGATCGTCGAAATCCCAGTGCCCGTCTTCCCACAACATCATCAAGGCAACGCCGGTCACCGGCTTGCTCATGGAATAGATGCGAAACAGGGAGTCTTTGGTCATGGGCGTGTTGTCTTCCAGACGCGCCAGTCCGGCCGATTCAAAGGTAGCTACTTCGCCGTCTTTGGCGAGCATCCAGACCATACCGGCGACATCCTGATCGGCGACGATTTCACGCATGGCCGAATCCAGTTTGTCGACGCCTTCCTGGCTAAAGCCAGCCGCTTCGGCACCGGCTTCGGTTTGTGGCCAGGTGTCAGCAGCCAGTGAACTTGCACTAAGCCAGCAGCCGAAGGTTAGTATAAGCAGGCGGCTGACATGGCCGGTTGGGTGCTTGATCACGATAAAACTCCTTTCATTGCTCTTATTCTTGATATCGGTGCTGAGCGGAAGCGCGCAGACCGTTAGTGCGATGACTCCAAGACAGAGTCTAGACCAATGCTGCTCGTTTGGGCAGGGCCGAGTGCCGTGTTCGAAGGTTTGCCCGACGCAGTAATGGCCCGCTATTTTGCGGGCTTCGCCTAGAAGCGCAGCTTGACGCCACCGTTGATGACGAAACCATCCAGTGGCGCATAGATATCGGTAAATTGCGGATCAGAGATCGGGCCCGAGTAGATGCTGCCGTAACGGGTCTGGCGGGTATCGGTGAAGTTTTCGAAGTTCAGGAAGAGTGAGTTGTCGTCACCAAAGGTCTTTTCCGTCATCAGCCCGGTAATCCAGTAGTCTCGACTTTCACTGCCATCGCCCAGTAGTTGCTCACTATAGTAGTAGGCTTCCAGCCCGATGCGGATGTCTCCCTCAGTTTCATAGACCAACACCGTATTGATGCGATTGGGCACCAGCGGGTAATCGCTGTCCCTGTCGCCATCATGCTCCTGCACATCTGTATGGGTGTAGCCCAGAAACAGTTTGAAATCCTGCCAGCGCCATACCGCATTGATTTCAGTGCCGCGGGTGTCGATGTAATCTATCGGCTGTACGAAACGTAGCAGGTTGTCGTCACCTCGTTGCAGACGCAATGGATTGTCGACTCGCGTATAAAACAGCAGGACATTGAGGTCCAGAGAGATATTGTAGGCCAGCGCAAAACTGTGATTGATGTCGAGATTGAATCCGGCGGATTCTTCTGCCTCGAGTGATTCGGATTGCAGAGGCAGGATATCGCGAAACTGCTGGCGCTCGGCATCTTCGGTGAACAGATCCGGTTCCTTGTAACCCAGACCACCGCCAATGCGAATATTGGTGTCCGGGCCGGGGGTAAATAGCAATGACAGGCGAGGCAACAAGAAGCTGCCATAGTCTGATGTATCGTCCAAGCGCAGGCCGGCTTCCAGCGTCCAGCGTTCGGCGAGGGGGCGCGTGCCCTGCACAAAGGCGCCAACGGTGTGCTTGTTGAAATCCTGTACAAAACCTTGTTGTGCGTTGGCTTGCTCGAATTCCTCGGTCCACAAATTCAAGCCCATCACCCAGTCGAGGTCCTGACGTGCGCTCGAGCCCACCAGATGTGCCTCACTGAATGTGGACAGCTGGGCACCGTTGAACTGGAACCCGGGCACGACCAGATCGCGATCGAAATGATTGCCGCTATTGCGTAATACCAGCTCGTTGCCAGACGCAAACTGGCGGCGATACTCAAGCTGACTGGTTACCCGCTCAGTGCTGCTGGACTCGAAATAGGCCGGACTGGTGGCATTGCCTTCGATATAGCGCATATCCCCACCAAGGCGATCTTCTACCGCCACGTTGATGCCGCCATTGAATTCGTAATTGTCACCGCTGAGGAAGAGTCGTGGATTAAAGGACCAACGCTCGAACTCGGGTATGGCGCTGAGTCCGTTATCTGCCGGGTCGTAGGCATCGGCACGGTTATAGGAGGTGAACAGAGTGCCACCAACGATTGTGCCGTCGCCAGTGTCCCGCTGGCCAGCAAAGAAACCGCTTACATCCTGGCCGCCGGCGGAGGTGGCATTGACGAGCAAGGAGGCTTCCGGCTCTGCTTCGGGGGTCCGCGTGACCATGTTGACCAGGCCGGCAATAGCACCACCGCCATAAAGAGTTGAGCTGGCACCTTTTATAATTTCCACATGCTGCAGATCCAGCGGTGCGATCTGCAGCAGGCTGAGACCGCCTGAAAAACCGCCATAGAGCGGCATGCTGTCGCGCAATAGTTGCGTATAGCGGCCGTCGAGCCCTTGAATGCGAATGCTGGAATTGAAACTGGTAGCCGAAGTTTGTTGAACCTGAATGCCGGTACTCTCATTGAGCAGCATGCGAATATCGCCCGGTTTCATGCTTGCCTTTTCGTTGATCTCCTCGCCGCCCAGCACTTCGACTCGCGTGGGTTGTTCGGCAAAGCTGCGCCGGTTTCTCGTTGAGGTGACAACGATCTGTTCTATCTCCTCGCCATGTTCTGCTTCCTGCTCTTCTTCCTGAGCGAGCGCGGGGTTGAGGGTGCCCAGTAAAAACAGCGCAGACAGCAACATCGGACGCAACACAGTGGGCAGTACTGAAGAAAGTGGCGGTAGTTTGGCGAATGCCGGGAAATCTGCAGCGGCCGGACGCCCAGCTTTGCGGAGCAGGCCAGCGTGCTGCTTGAAATTGAGAGAGGGTGACAGCAAACAGAGCCGGGTCAATGTCGGCAGCAGTAATTCTGAATATCGCATGGGCGGGGCAGAGTTATTATTCGTGCGGGTATCCTAACATCGATCGGGTATGATTTCAGTTGCAGGAATCATACCCAGGCATCTGCAGAATTGGCTGCTTCAAGGTGTCGATTTACAGCGTCTAATCAGAGTACTCGCAGCAACCGGCGATAATATTGCACCAGCGCTGCACCATCAGATCATCACTGATCTTGTCCTGCCGTAGTTCCAGCATCAAGTTGGGGATTCCGGGCTTGCGACCTTGCTTGGTTAGCGTGAAATCGCAATCTTCAGTGACTTCATAGGGCTGGTTATCGCCGATCTTATCTTCAGTGGCGCCCACTCTGGTACGCAAACCGGTAAGCATTTTTTTGGCCCATTCCGAGCTGACTTGTTCTGTATGGTTGTAGCACACACCGATAGACCAGGGGCGCTCTTCGCCATGCAGGCTGGGTGTGAAGCTGTGAATACTCAGCAGGCGAACGTTGTCGCGGTCGCGCCGGCTAATCACACTGGCGATGGCTTGCTGATAAGGGTCTAGTAATGTGCGGCTGCGCCGCGAGGCTTCCAGCTTGTCGATATCGGCATTGCCGGGTACGACTATGTTGTCGCTTTGACCAAGAATGGATTCCGGGTGTCCGGCCGGGCGATTGCAATCAATTACCAGACGAGAATAGTTACTGAGAATCAATGCGGCATCCAGTCGGGCTGAGAGTTTGCGCGCCAGCTCGGCGGCGCCAGCATCCCAGGCAATATGGCTGGCCAGTTGTTCGTCGGTCAGGCCGAGGTTGTTTAGTCGTTCCGGTATGCGATTCGAGGCATGGTCGCACACTATTACGATGGGGCTTTCGCCCATGGTGCGAATCACTTCATAGGCACCAGGTTCGTTGGCATCGAGTAAAACAGCTTCGCGCGCGTTCATCTTGAAAGGTTCTTGTTGTGTCTGTGCATTCGATTGGTTCTTTTCTCTATTGTCTTTCCCGTTCAACTCTCCATTACTCCTCAATCACTTCGTCTGCGAGTACTTTGAAACTCTTCAACAAGGTTTCACCAAAGCTGTTGCTGAGTGATACGTCAGTAGCATCACGGCCTCGCGCCATGAGGATGCGGCCATACAGTCGTTTGTTGTTACGTGGATCAAAGGTATGCCACTCGCCATCGAGATAGGCTTCAAACCAGGCTGCAAAATCCATCTCGGCATAAGGTGGTGGCATGCCGATGTCGCTAAGATAGCCAGTGCAGTATCGTGCCGGGATGTTCAGGCAGCGGCAGAAAGTGACGGCCAAATGAGTATAGTCACGGCATACGCCTTTGCCTTCCTGATAAACCTGTGCGGCGGTCATTGTGTTACGTGCATGTTCGTAGCCAAATTCGATGTGGTTGTGTACAAAATCACAGATTGCTTGTACACGATGCCAGCCAGTTGGGCCATTGCCAAAAAGGCGCCATGCCTCATTCGATAACAAATCAGTTTCACAGTAGCGACTGCCAAGTAAGTAAACCAGCGTCTCTTCCGGAAGTGTCTGCACCGGATACTGTTGTGCATTTGGAGACACGCGATCGGGTTCCCCGGAATCACGAATCATGGTGTCGTTGGAAATTTTGGTATCGCCGGGCATCAGGGTCAGGCGGGTGACCCAATTGCCATACAAATCACGATAGCCACTTAGTTCCAGTGGCGGATCGGTCATGATCTGATCGGGGGAGAGCAAATAGGGTGCGCGCGATGAGTGCACATTGAGTGTCAATATCATCGGGGTAGGCTGTGTGCAGCTAAATACCATTTCGTAGCCGAGACGGATTTTCATGCAAGGTTCTCCTGGCGGAACGGCCAAGAGTGTAATTGGCAATTCGGTATGATCGTTGGGTTAACCGAGATTCCGCGATTAGTGCGGATTCGAATGTTGAGTACCGGTGTTGGTAGAAGGGTTGTGAGCCGATGCCGAGAGACATGGCGAACTATAAAGCAGGTATCAACGAGATTCCTTCCACTTTACGCCTAAATAGGCAGAAAGGACAGGAAGTTAAAAGGACTATTGTGGGTTATAGGCCCGATACCGCTATAGATAGGCTGAATGCAGTAAACCGATCAGGCAGTTGCGAGTTGCGAACAACACCTGAGGGAAATATTGACGGGGAAACAGGAGCGTTAATTGGCAAGACAAATCAATGCGGTTAAGAGCTGCAGCTCCCCGGATGACCTCCGGGGAGTGCTGAGAGTGACTTGTTATAAGGGGAACATGGCGCAGACTTTGTTGCCGGCCGGATCGCGCAAATAAGCCAGATACAACTCGCGTGAGCCATTGACGCGGACACCGGGTGGGTCTTCTATCGCCATGCCGCCATTGGCAACGCCAGCAGCATGCCAGGCATCAACTTGTTCAGTACTCGTGGTGGCGAAGCCAAGCGTGCTGCCATTCCCATGGCAGGCTGGATTGCCGTCGATAGGTTTGGAGACTCCAAAGATACCGGTATCTGTGCGCCAGAAGCAGCGACCCTTGGGGTCAACAAAACCTTCCCCATAGCCCAGAACGGCGAAAGTGGCGTCGTAAAATTTTTTCGATTCCTCGATGTCGTTGGCACCGAGCATGACATGACTGAACATGGGTTGTTCTCCTGTTATTCCTTGTTTTACTTTTTATGAAGATCAGTTGATCAAGAGTGATTGAGTACTGGATATTGATTGAATCATTGTTGATAAAGACGGTACAGCATCAATGCCGCGCGCTTGCTCTGGTTGGGCAGGGCAATCATCTCGCCGGTTTCGTTCACTGTGTGGCCTGCCGAGCCGCTCATGCCCAGACCGTCTATGGCTTTTTCTACCAACCCTGCAGTAAATGACACATCGGCTGCACCGGCCAGACGCGGATTGATCGCAGCGACCGAACCCAGCCGTAAATCCTGGCTGGCCTGACTATAGATATCTAATAGTTCAGTATTGCCATCGGTTGGCGCTAATGGTGGGTAACCATCACTGAAGGTAATCGTGGCGCTGGTATGAGGAAAGTTATTCGCAACAATGGCGCGCATTTGTGCACGAGCACGTTCCAGTTGCTCCAGGGACACTGCACGCAGGTCGCCGGTCACAATCGCACTCTCGGCCACGACATTGTTCTTGCCGAAGGCGGTACCGGAACTGCTGCCGGAATCGTGACTGATTTCCGTGCCGCCGAGGATGCGGCCTGGATTAAATGTCAGGTTCTCTTCCTGCTGCAGATTTTCCAAAAACAATAACAGGATGCGCGATGTTTCATAGATCGCGCCGGGGCCAATGTCTTCACGGAACACTTGCGAAGAATGCGCGGGAGTGCCTGTGACCTCCAGCGTCCAGCCCGAGGAGCCGCGTCGGGAAATATTGGCAGTGGCCGGATTGCCGTCACCGTTTTCAAAGCCAATGGCGATATCGGCGTATTCGGCAGCATCGGTCAGGGCTTTCTTGCTCAATGACAGCGGATCGCCGCTCAGTTCTTCGTCGCCGGTAATCACCACAGTAATATCCATGCTGGCCAGTGCGCCGACTTCGTTGAGTGCGCGCAGTGCCTGCAACATGATGACGTTGCCGCCTTTCATGTCGGCAATGCCCGGGCCAGTGGCAGTATCGGCATGGATGCGCGAGAAGGTCTGAAAAGGGCTATCCGGCTCAAACACCGTATCCAGATGGCCAATGAGCAATAACTTCGGGCCACCGTCATCTATGCCGGGGCGATGTTCGGCGACCAGATGCCCGGCCCGGCCAAAAGCTTCACCGTCATCCCAGCGCGTGGTGAAGCCGATGGCGTCAAACTCGGTGCGAAACAGTTCGCCGACTTCGCGAACGCCGGCAAAATTCATGGTGCCACTATTGATATTGACGCTTTCGATTAACAACTCTTCAGCGGCAGAATTCGTGGCGTCGATATACTCGATTATGCGTTGTTCGTTGCTGTCGAGCTGCGCCAGTGCTGAGGAGCAGCAAGCGGCTAATGATGTAAGCAGTAACCCTCTGACAAGTGTGTGCATCGAGCTATCCTCTGAGTCTGAAATGTTGTGGTTTGGCAAGTGGGCTTTTAGCCATGTCGCCAAGCAATACGGTAAAACTTCTGTTGCTAACCATGCAATAGAACGGCCAGAACGTCCACTATGCTTTACTACCGACCGGTCAGCTTGGTTGTGGCGCTTGCCGAGCCTGCTGGCGAGCGGGCAAGACTCTTGCATTTGTGCATTTACTCGCCTTGAACATCCCGGTAAAGTGCTGGAAACAGCAATAAAAACCGGAGAGCCACCATGCCCGTGCCTGCCACTTTAGCCACTTCAGCTATTGCAACTACTATCGCTAACCTTGCGACCATAATAAGCACAGTCCAGCACTGTCCTGCACAGATCGGTTCGTTTGTTGATAAAGGCAAAGTGCTATTGCTGAGTCTGCTTTTGTCACCGAGTCTGCTGCTTGCCCAGGATTTCGATGCTATTCAGATTACCACCATTCCGGTGCGCGATAACATCTATGTGCTGCAAGGTAGCGGCGGCAATATCGGAGTATCCGTCGGTGATGAGGGCACACTCATTATCGATGACCAGTTCGGGCCGTTGACGGACAAGATCAGCGCGGCCATCGCGGAGCTGACTGAGCTGCCAGTGACTTTCGTGGTCAATTCCCATTTTCACTACGATCACACCGATGGCAATACCAACTTTGGCCACGCTGGTGCTTACATTGTCGCGCAGGACAACAGCCGGCAACGAATGGAGTCCACACAGGTGCTGGCCAACGGACATGTGCAGGAAGCCTATGCTGCCCCGGGTCTGCCCAAGATCACTTTCTTTGACTCCATGCGTTTTTACTTCAATGGTCAGACTGTGGATCTGGTCAATACTGGAGCCGGCCATACCGACGGTGATGCTCAAGTGTATTTCCGCGAAGCCAATGTGATCCATGCCGGTGACATGTTCGTGCGTTACGGGCTGCCTTTCATCGATGTGAACAATGGCGGCACGCTGGATGGTATGATTGATGCTGTCGCGAATCTGGCCAGCCTTATTAACAACGACACGATTATTATCCCGGGTCACGGGCAATTGTCATCTCGTGCTGACTTGTTGGAATTCCGCAATATGCTGGTCGCGATTCGCGGCAACCTGGTACGCGCCAAAGTACAGGGTTTGTCGGAAGTAGAAATGTTATCTACTGAGCCCGCTGCCGACTATGCTGCGAATAATGACGGCACTCGTGAGTGGCTTGTGCGTCATTATGCTGAGTACACGCAGTAGTCTATCGATGCAAATTGGTCTGGTAACTTATTGGCTTTGGCAGATGGGCAGAGATTGGATTGTGCTATGCGCGGGACTATTTACTATTATAGACCAGCCATAGTTAAGCGATCGCTGTGGGACACCAAATAGTACAATTTTGTTCAATAGTCATTAATAATACTAGTGCTGTGAATAAAGCGATAAATAATTGGGCCTTGAGTATGTTGCGGCTCACCAGTTCAGTTAGCAGGGTGTTTTATGCCTATTCATTACAAAATCGATAAAGCCAAGCGCTTGGTAGTGGCAGAGGGAGTCGGTACGATTGGCCCCACAGATATTATTGAGCACCTCAGAATGCTCGCCAATGATCCGGATTATGAAAGCCCGATGAGAAAATTGGTGGACTACAGAAATATCGACGCCATCCAGATTTCTGCAGCAGATGCATTGGGAGTTGCTGCCGTTAAAAAAGAATTACAGAAAGTCTTCATAGCAGAAAAATGTGCCTTTATTTCGCCAGGTGATCTCACTTTCGGTACTACTCGTGTGCATCAATCGTTGCTGGAAAGCTCAGATATTGATAACGAAGTTTTTCGCAATGAAGAAGACGCCATGGAATGGTTGGATAAAGCACAGCAAATACAGTACTAGTTGTATTGGTAGTGCTGCAGCAACCAGAAAATGTACCGGCATTGTCATCAGTGTGTTTTGTTAGTCATTGTCTTGAATTACCATCACTTTTCATAAGCGCGATTCCCATGTTGTCTTACAATGGGCACAATAGACGCAGAGAATTAAAATTAATGTGAGCAATATGTCTGGTAAATTCCCTGTGCTCTTTAACGACCGGCTGGCATCGACAAAGTTGGCTTCACGAGTTTTCTGGTTTTCGTGCATCGCATTGTTGCAATTTAGCTCTGCCTCCTGGGCACAACTTTCACCGCGCTATTCTGACGCCGATGGCGACCTCGTGGCGGACTTGCCTGCCGACCCCGATACCTGGCGTGACCCCACTATTCTGATTTTTGCCTATACCCCTGTGGAAGACCCGGCCCTGTATTCACAGGTATGGGATGAGTTCATTGATCACTTGTCTGGCATGACTGGCAAGGAAGTGCGTTTTTTTCCAGTGCAATCCAATGCGGCACAACTGGAAGCCATGCGTGCTGGCCGCTTGCATGTCGCCGGCTTTAATACAGGCTCGACGCCCGTGGCGGTGAACTGCACCGGCTTTGTTCCCTTTACATTGATGGCCGCCGAAGATGGTAGCTTTGGCTACCAGATGGAGATCATTACTTACCCAGGCAGCGGCATCGAATCTGCCGAAGACTTGGCGGGCCGGCAACTGGCCTTTACTTCGCCCACTTCCAATTCCGGATTCAAGGCGCCTTCCACATTACTGGATTCTGAATTTGGCTTACAACCCGATCGCGATTTCTCCACGACTTTTTCGGGCAGCCACGACAATTCCATTTTAGGTGTTGTTAATGGCGACTATGAAGCTGCCGCTGTAGCCAATGAAGTGCTGCATCGCATGGAAGCGCGTGGCGTCGTTTCTGAAGATCGTTACAACACCATCTATACCTCACTGACCTTTCCCACCACGGCTTATGGTCTGGCGAATACGCTGACGCCGGAACTGCAAGAAACAATCAAACAGGCATTCTTTACTTTTGATTGGGAAGGTACTGCCTTGCAGGAAGAATTCAGCGAAGCGGGCATGGCACAATTTCTGCCCATTAACTATCTTGAACACTGGCAGGTCATCCGCACTATCGATGAAGCCAACAATACGGTTTATAACTGTGACTGAAAACGACAACGAAAACGGCAGTACAGACGAAATAAAAAAAGGCTCGTTTCTCGCGAACACAAAAAACACCACGATGGGCGTAGGCCTTTGCTTCTTCGTGGTCTTCTGGCAAGCATTGGATAGTGTGTTGCTGGGCATCGCCATGGGCGTTGTTTTTGCAGTTGCCATTGCACAGGTGCAGAAAGACGAGGGGGCTGAAAAAGAGGCTGAGCCTGATGAGGAAACGAAAGACTAAAGTCAGAGCTGTCTGCAAAGACTACTGGAATAATCATTGCTTTTGCTTCGGATCTTTTGAAGCAGGTAGGAAAAAGGCCGCAATTTAATGCTGGAACTAAAACAACTCAGTAAACGATACGCCACGGGCGACCTGGCATTGAATGGTGTGGATCTTGAAGTGCCCGCCGGTCAAGTGCTGGCGTTGATCGGCCCGAGTGGGGCGGGCAAGAGCACGCTAATTCGTTGTATTAACCGTTTGGTTGAACCGATATCCGGCACTGTCATGCTTGATGGTGAAAAGCTGTCCGGTTTGCGCGGTGGCAAGTTGCGGCTGGCGCGGCGCCAGATCGGCATGATTTTTCAAAGCTATGCCTTGGTCGAGCGCTTGTCGGTGATGGAGAATGTGCTTTCTGGCCGACTGGGTTATATCGGTTTCTGGCGTAGTTTGCTGCGTAAATACGATAGTGCTGACATCAAGCAAGCCTGCGAGCTACTGGATCGAGTCGGACTATTATCTATGCTGGACAAGCGCGGCGATGCGTTGTCCGGCGGCCAGAAGCAACGTGTCGGTATTGCCCGGGCTCTCATGCAGCAGCCCAAGTTATTGTTGGTGGATGAGCCAACAGCCAGTCTCGACCCCAAAACTTCACGTCAGATTATGCGTTTGATCGTCGAGTTGTGCCGTGAACAAAACCTCGCCGTAATCATTAACATCCATGATGTCGCATTGGCGCAACAGTTTGTAGACCGGGTTGTGGGATTGGCCGCAGGCGAAGTCGTCTTCGATGGCAGGCCTGATGAGCTGACCGAAGAGACCTTAACACTAATCTATGGTGAAGAAGACTGGTCAACAGACGCAGAAGACGGAGAGCATGGAGAGGATGAAGAGAGCGGTGACGAATCTGAAACAGGAGATCCGCTAAACAATATCGCCAAAGGGGCGCACCCCTGAATACTTCTACCATCAGCTCAGCGACTGATCCCGCACGTATCGAATTGGCGCAGCAAGGCTGGTGGCGGCCCTTGCCATTCGTCAGTGACCGGCGTTTGCGTTGGGCGTTAAACGCTGGCGTGCTGATCTATCTGGTACTGGCCTGGCTCAGCGTGGATGTGAATTGGGCGCGTGTATCCGAAGGCATGGAGCGCGGGCTGAATTTCATCGCCTCATTCTTGCAGCCGGATTTTGTCAGCCGCAGTGGCGAGATTTTTCTCGGCCTGCGTGAAAGCTTGACCATGACCCTGACCTCGACGGTCATCGGCGTGGCCTTGTCGATTCCGATTGGTCTCGGTGCGGCGCGCAATATCGCTCCACTGCCTGTTTATCTTTTCTGTCGATTGATCATAGCCCTGTCGCGCACCTTTCAAGAGATCATCATTGCCATTTTCTTTGTCGCCATGGTGGGCTTTGGTCCATTAGCCGGAGTGATCACGTTGGCGTTCGCAACTGTCGGCTTCATGGCTAAGTTGCTGGCTGAAGATATAGAGGATGCCCGGCCGGACCAGATGGAAGCGGTGCGCGCTACCGGCGCAAGTTGGTTGCAGTGGATCAATTATGCGGTGCAGCCGCAAGTGATGCCGCGCCTGATTGGCTTATCACTTTACCGCCTCGATATTAATTTTCGCGAGTCGGCAGTTATCGGCATTGTCGGTGCTGGTGGTATAGGTGCCACCCTGAACACCTCTATTAACCGCTATGACTATGACACGTCGGCAGCCATCTTGTTGCTCGTCATTCTTATTGTGCTGGCCAGCGAGTATTTCTCCGGTTATGTGCGCAAGTGGGTGCAGTAAGATGCCGTTGACGGAAACCAACAACACAGTCGCCTGGCAACGTCGCGAACCGAAACAACAGTTGTTGATCTGGGCTGCCTGGTTCGTCGGTCTGGTGTTGTTTCTGATTTGCTGGAAGGTTATCTCCGATAACACCATCTGGGAATTCCTCGAAGACGCCGGTGTCCAGGGCATGAGCCTGATTAACCGTATGATTCCGCCGGACTGGTCAATCACCGGCTCACTGATGCGTCCATTGTGGGATACCCTCAACATCGCTACCGTGGGGACAGCATTGGGTGTGGCGATAGCCTTTCCACTGTCATTTCTGACGGCGCGCAATACCACGCCACATCCGCTACTGCGCGGCCTGGCGCTAACTGTCATCGTCAGCTCCCGTTCTATCAATGCGCTAATTTGGGCAATGCTGTTGGTCACCATTGTGGGTCCGGGCATTTTTGCCGGCATGATGGCAATTGCGTTACGTTCGATTGGTTTTGTCGGCAAGCTTCTCTATGAAGCCATCGAAGAAATTCACCCCGAACCCGTCGAGGCGATTCAAGCCAGTGGCGCCGGCCGCGCGCAAGTGCTGGCCTATTCGGTGTGGCCGCAAATTCTGCCTGCCTTCGTTGGTACCGCTGTTTATCGCTGGGATATCAATATTCGTGAGTCGACCGTGCTGGGTCTGGTCGGTGCCGGCGGCATTGGTCTGCAGATGAATGCAGCGATCAACAATCTGGCTTGGGGTCAGGTGGCCACAGTGTTCGTGTTGATCTTTGCTACTGTAATTTTGTCTGAGTGGGTGTCGGCGAAAGTTCGGGCTGCGGTTTACTAGCTAGCAGTTATAGCGCGATGGGCTAAGAGACATTGTTGGACTGTTTCTAGTCGTATTTCATAACATAAACTCACCAGATGGCACTTTAGTGTGACTTCGAGTCGCGCTGCGGGCCATCTACACCACCCACTGGCGCCGGCCCTCCCGGCTGCCCTCACTACGAAAAAAGCCCAGAAGACGGTCTTTTTTCTGCGTTCTGCGTTCGGCGTGCGCCTTTGACGTGGCTGGTGTAGATAACCCGCAGCACGACTAGACTTCTGCGTAGCCGAATGGTTGTTTAACTTCGAGAAAATTCCAGATTCCAGATTCCAGATTCCAGATTCCAGATTCCAGATTCCAGATTCAAGTTTCGAAGTTCAATAGTTTAGGATTAGAGGATAGGCTCGCGTTTTGTAGTTTAAGATGCACTATGGTCAATGGGAACTGCAAGCGCTGGGTCAGGGGGTTGGGATAGACTGGCGTAAAAGCGCAGCACCGACTGACCGAGGAAGACCGCGTTACAGGGCTTCCGACCGAGGGAGGGAACCCAGGAGGGGTGCAAGCAGCCAGGCTAGACCAACCTCCTGATCTAGCGCGTACTCCAAGAATTCGAATTCAGTAAAGCGAAGTTAATATTCAATCGTAATTATTTTTTCGCGTTTTCTTAGGATGCGAGTTTCAATATACACAATGATTGAAAACCGGAATGTAAAAACAGAACAACGCGATATGCTGATTTGCCCAAAATGTGGCGCAAAGCTGGTTGAACGAACGGTGATGAAAGGCATCAATGTCGGCGAAAAGTATTGGGGTTGCGCCAATCTTCCGGCGTGTCGATATACGCGCAAGAAATCCCGTGTCGCGAATTAATTAAATGCTAAGTCTTTTCTTGGTTTCTAAATATTCACTTTCCAGGCGATTCACGAGCGCAGCCGCAGACGTAATTTCTTTTACAGCGCCAATCCCCTGACCGCAGCCCCAGATATCTTTCCAGGCTTTTGATTTGTTGCTGCCGCCAGAACCGAAACTCATTTTCGAAGGGTCGCTTTCCGGCAGGTTGTCTGGATCGAGGCCAGCTGCTTCGATAGAAGGACGCAAATAGTTGCCATGTACGCCGGTAAACAGGTTCGTGTAAACAATGTCGCTGGCGGCGTGTTCTACCAATGCCTGTTTGTAAGCCCCGTCGGCATTGGCTTCGTCGGTGGCGATAAATGCCGAGCCGATATAGGCCAGGTCGGCGCCCATGGCTTGTGCAGCCAGCACGCCGCCGCCTGTGGCGATGGCGCCCGATAGCAGGATCGGGCCATCGAACCATTCGCGGACTTCGCTGATAAACGCCAAAGGTGACAAAGTACCGGCATGACCGCCGGCTCCTGAGGCTACGCAAATGAGTCCGTCGGCGCCTTTCTCGATTGCCTTGTGAGCGAACATATTGTTGATGACATCATGCAGGCAAATACCGCCATAGGAATGAATCGCTTCGAAGACTTCTGGCCGCGCTCCTAACGAAGTAATGACAATTGGTACTTTGTGTTTGACGCACATTTCAACGTCATGCATCAGGCGGTCGTTGGAATTGTGGACGATCTGATTAACTGCGTAGGGAGCTGCAGGCTTGTCCGGGTTGGCCTGATTATAGGCATCCAGTTCCTCATTGATGCGCGTCAGCCATTCATCAAGCACTTCAGCCGGTCTGGCGTTCAGCGCCGGGAATGAACCCACCACACCTGCCTTGCACTGGGCAATGACCAGGTCAGGGTTGGAGATGATGAACAATGGGGCGCCTACCACAGGTATGGTGAGGCGGCCTTGCATGCAAGCGGGGACGGGCATAACAGACTCCTTGTGTAGTGCCAGTTGGCACGACGTTGCATTCTTCTTTTCTTTGATTGTGCCTCAATTGGGAGCTTAGATATAGGACTGCGTCAAACAAGAAAACGCTCGTTGGAGGCACCAACAGACAGGTAGTGCACCATAGGTAGTGCACTATAGAAAGGTGTGAAGGAACTGCTAGCCGGCTTCCAGCATCTGTTGAATTTTCTGCACAGTATTGAGGTTTCGGGCTGTAACCGGTACGCCCAGACAGGCTTCAACTTTCGCTGCCAACTTGGAGCGACCTATGCCGCTGGGGGCATGCAAGTAGAACACCTTGCCGTGTAACTCATAGTCTTCGTCATTGGCTTGCACGGCGGCGATTTTGTCTGCGGCGAGCGTGGGTTTGTCGGCACAGAAATAGAAGTGTACAGACTTGCCTTCACATTCAGGGTAGGGGTTATTGTTTACGGCGTTAGCGAACTGAATCTTGTCCAGCACCATAACGGCGGGTGTAAATCCGAATTGCTGATTGACCAATTTACTTACCGAGCTGGCAATCGCGCTGGCGTTCTGACTTGTTTCCAGAACAACATTGCCGGACTGAATGTAGCTGCTGACTTGTTGAAAGCATTTGCTCTCCAATGCAGCCTTAAGTTCCTTCATGGGTAGCAAGTTCTTGCCACCGACATTAATACCTCGAAATAACAACACGAAAGCTTTCATGTCGATTAATCTGATGCGCCGCCGGTGAATTTATTTCGAGATCGCCACAAGGCGTATGCGAGACCGACAAATGGCAGCGCGATCAGTAAACCACTTGTGATTCCTCGGCCGCCATCATTGAGGAGATTCCACACAAACATGGCGATGGCCACTTGCAGCACATAGAGGGCGGCCCAGGGATGCAGTTTGAGAGACATGCGCCAGAAGCCGATCGCACCGGCCAAATAGATAGCCAAATGCAGGGGCTCGGTGGCCTTGGCGGCCATGCCGGTGAGCATAATGCCGAACCAGACTTCTTCGGCGTCGGCCACGGGCTTGGACAGAAAATCCCAGGGCACGTAGATGAACGCCATGTAGCCACAGAACAGCATGAGTGCTGTCATCCACCAGGGGCGGCAAGTGAGCTGATGGCGCAAAGTATTCATCATTCAGGCAGTGTAACCGGTTTAGATGAAGATGAAACCCGAGTCGATGACTAAAATGTGGTCTGCACTGAGAGTGTCAGCCGCTGGTAGCGACTGCTACAAGAGTCTTCCAGACGCTGCAATGTGCCATCAATGGTGGTGCCATTGAAACGCAAACGTTCTCGGCAGCGGGAATCTCCGAAGGTGTTGTCGGAGTCGAGCCGGAATGTCACATCATCAAAAAATACTTTTGAGACAAACATGTCCCAGGATTGGCGACCGTCATTGCGCGTAATAGTATTGATATCGATATCGAGGTTACCGCCGTGAATGGGGTGCCGGTATTCAAGGCCATAGCTGAGCCCTAGGCCGGTGACGTCGTGACGGAAACTGAGGCTGCCAAAGCCACGGCCGCCTGTGCGCTGGGTGTTGCCCAGAAACGGGTCGGTAATTTCAGAATCGAAAAGGGCTAGGTCGGCCGAGATGATGGCGTCCGGCATGTCGAAGTAGCCAAGGCGAGTACTGGTATTGATGAACATACCCCAACGGTTGGCTGTGCCGACATTGCCAGTTGCCGAGATAGGATTGTCAGGATCGATAGTGGCGTTGATATTGCCGATGTAATCGTTGACCACGTCGTAAAAGACGCGTGTATTTAATACACCGGCATCATCAGGCAAGCGGTATTCAACTTCTGCCTCATAGCGCCAGCGCTTCTCCGGCACGAGTTCCGGGTTACCGGCATCGGCGTTAACATCGCGGTCATCATCGTCTGCGGTGGCGGCAAAATTGCTGAAACTGAGCTGAGAAATTGTGCGTTCAGCCGAGGCGCGGAACTGGAAGTTATCGGTGATGTTAAAGCGATAATCTACAGCGGGGCGCCAGAACTGGAAATCGCGAGTTTTGCTCACCAAGCCCGTTTGGCTAATCTCTGAAGTCTCATAGACCAAGCTGCTCTCCAGTGCCATGCGGTCATTCAGGGTCCAGTTGTGAAAGGCAAAGCCCTCGTAGCGTATTTCCTGCACTGAGGTGCCGGGGTTGGAAATGCTGGGTTCTGGAGACAAGCCGCCGTAATCAGGCGAAGGGGGGAGTGAGCCGCTATTGCTGCCGATTAACAGACTGGAATCGAGTTGTGTGTCAGCGCGTTCCATGCCGACGCGCAGACTCTGCGCAGCAGTGAGTGAGAAGTTGTAGTTACCTTGTACTATTTTCTCACTGGTAGTGCTGTTGGATTCGATAAACAGATTCTTCTCGGCTGGACTGTCTGCCGGGTCTGCCCGAAACCGCTCACGCACATAGTCACGTACTTCCTCGTTGACAACAAATAACAACGAGGCGCGGGCACCGCTGTCGAAACGGTATTCATAGTCTCCGCCAATCTCCCAGTCGTTTTCGACTCGGTCTACCTGCTCTTCTTCAAAACTCAGACCGGCATCGCTGGCTGTGTGATCGATAAAATCGCGAAACACGGGATTGGGGTGGTCACTGTCACGAAACTGTGTGTTGAACTGCACGCGGTGAGCGCCAGTGTTGTAACTCATGTTGCTGGACACGGTGTATTCGTCCTGATCACGGATTTCCGTCTCAAACAATGTACCGAGTTGTTCACCACTGGGGCCAATGCGTGCTTCCCGGGTTTCGCGATTTTCATAATTGGGGCGTGCTTCGAAATTAATCAGCGCCTGGAAATTGCCAATTTGCCGAGAGTGGGCAATAGAACCGCCGGTTTCGAAGGTGTCGTCATGGTTGAGCCGGTTGACCAATTCCACCGACGTGCTGGAACGGGATGCTGAGGGGATGAGCACGATATTGACGACCTGACTGGCACCGCGCACGGCCAACTCGCCAGAGGTGTTACGAATGATCTCTATGCGCTGGACTTCACGTGCGGCGATACGATTGAGCTGATCGCGGGGTGAGTTGTCCTTGCCGGCAATACGCTGACCATCGATCAGCAGGTTGCCGCCGGTGCCCAGGCCGCGATCGCCACCGCCGCCACCATTGTTATCGATAGACAGCCCGGGAATGCGATCGAGCATGTCGTTGGCGGTAACCGGGTTATAGGATGCAAAAAACTCGGCTGGGTAGACCACCGTGGAATCTTCATCTTCAACAGCCATGTCGACCGGATCTGTGCCGGTACTAGTAGAATTGCCTGATGCCGGGCCTGCACTGGATGCACCAACCGTACCTTCCTGTCCGAAACTGAATTGTGAACTCGCCATTAGAAAACTGGCAATAAGTGCCGAGGAAAATACTTTCATGATGCAGATATCGTTGGTCCGAAAATTCAAGAAACGCAACCCTACTAGAATGTCTGCTCGATGGCACGTCAAACGCGATAAGTCGCGAATCTGCCCGATGGCTCAAAGGCAGGTGTGCAAGTGCTTGGCAGGCGATATTAACCAGGTGGATGTGTTAGTCGGCTTCTACAACGAACGGCGCTTTGTTATCGATCAATCGTGGAGTTGGTTCAGCGGTGGATGGCACACGCTGCGGGACAGACAGTAATCGCTTTGACTTTTGCAGTTGGTCAGTAAGCATGACGGCTGGTAGTTACTGTTGGCAGGGTTTCTGGCTGTCTTGTCCTGAAATAGGTTGACACTTATTTCGAAGAAAACGCCCGATGTACTG